>Ga0255338_1000077_pt1 | contig 425089 bp, 375 predicted proteins | sample MeOH1_35cm_T4_19_FD_203715 | JGI IMG/M metagenome (GOLD analysis project Ga0255338, IMG submission 203715) | Sandy soil microbial communities from University of British Columbia, Vancouver, Canada - MeOH1_35cm_T4_195 | ecosystem: Engineered > Artificial ecosystem > Sand microcosm >... | reverse complement strand
CCATCCCGAACAGGACAGTGAAACGACTTTGCGCCGATGATAGTGGACGGACGTCTGTGAAAGTAGGTCATCGTCAAGCTTTTATTCCGCAGAACCCCACAGGTAACCCCTGTGGGGTTTTGTCTTTTGTGAGAGCCCATTGCGGGCGCCTGTCGAGATCCGCTCCAGGCCCGTGCATCGGTCTCCCGGCAGAATTGGAGCGTTTGTCCCGATAGGGCACACACTCAAGCAGTTACGCCTGACAACCATAGCAAGGTGGTCCCACTCCTTCCCATCCCGAACAGGACAGTGAAACGCCTTTGCGCCGATGATAGTGGACGGACGTCCGTGAAAGTAGGTCATTGTCAGGCTTTGATTCCAAGAACCCCGCAGCTCGCGCTGCGGGGTTTTTTCTTTTGTCTGGTTGCGCGATGAGGTAGAAGGCTGTCGCCGCGGCTGCGCGCCGCCAGGCCTTTTTGGCGTGCGGTTGCGGACCGTCAATCAGGCTGCGAGCCGCGCCAGCATTGAATGTGCACAAATAACAACGGGCGTGGGCGGGGTAGCTTTGTGCGGTAAGATTGACCGAGTCAATTCGTTGGAGCGTTATCGTGAGTGATCCCCAGACCCCCGTGCCCGGAACGACGTTAGACCTGCGCACGTTGACCCACGTTGCCTACGGCTTGTACGCCCTGGGCTTCCTGACGAGCGGTTTCCTGGGCATCGCCACGCTGGCAGCCGTAGTGCTGATGTACCTGAAGCGCTCGGACGCTGCAGGTACCGTCTATGCCGCTCATTTCGACTGGTTGCTGCGTACCTTCTGGTGGGCCCTGCTTTGGCTGGCCATCAGCGGCATCGCGACGCTCATCTTCATCGGCTGGATCGGCCTGGCCGCGACTGTGATCTGGGTGTTGTATCGCTTGATCAAAGGCTGGCTGTCGCTGCTGGAAGGCTCCGCGCCGACCACCTACGCCTGAGGGCAGGTGTTCAAACAGAAGGCCGGCATATGCCGGCCTTTTGCTTTGTCGAACATGCCAACTGCCTGAAGAGGCGCGCCAAGCTTGGCTTTCGGGAAATGCTGGTGTGGGGAATCAGGCCATGCCGGTGAGGTTGTGGCGTGGCTGTCGCGGTGAGAGAAAGCTGCGCTGGGGAGGCGAGCTCGCCCAGGAATGAACCGGGGCGTCGCGACGATATGAAGGCAGGGACGTACGGGGTACGCCCTTTGCCTGCTTACTTCAGATGTGCGTTGACCAGCTTGGTCAGTTCGAACATCGTGACCTGATCTTTACCGAAGATCGGGCGCAGCTTGGCATCGGCGTTGATGTTGCGCTTGTTGCTGGCATCTTGCAGGTTGTGCTTCTTGATGTATTCCCAGATCTTTTTGGTGACCTCGGTACGCGGCACGGCTTCCGAGCCGATGACGGCGGCCAGGTCGGCGCTGGGGGTCAGGGGCTTCATGAATGCAGCGTTCGGCTTGCGCGCGGTCGCGGGTTTGGAGGTTGTGGCCATAATGCGGCGCTCCTTCTCTGGCTGTTGGAAAAATTGTCCTGCGGCCGGAGCATAACGTGTCTCTCTCGTAAAGACAAAGGCATTTATCCTCTGTAGCAACTAAAATGCACAGACTGTCCCCTCTATATCGTCATTCTGTAACCTCCTATGTACGCACGATCTCCTTTGGAATCAATTCGCCTCTTCCATGACGAATTGACGGCGCTGCGGCGCGATTTGCATGCGCATCCCGAGCTTGGCTTCGAGGAAGTCCGGACCTCCGGGATCGTGGCGGGCGCGCTGGAGGCGCTGGGGATCGAGGTGCACCGCGGCATCGGCAAGACCGGTGTGGTGGGCGTGATCCGCGGCAAGCGCTGCGACAGCGGGCGCATGATAGGCCTGCGTGCCGACATGGACGCCTTGCCCATGACCGAAGACAATGACTTCGGCCACAAGTCGACCAAGCCCGGCCTGATGCACGGTTGCGGTCACGACGGTCATACTGCGGTGCTGATCGGCGCGGCCAAATACCTGTCGCAGACACGCAATTTCGATGGCACCGCGGTACTGATCTTCCAGCCAGCGGAAGAGGGACGCGGCGGCGCGCGCGCCATGCTGGAAGACGGCCTGTTCGATACCTTTCCGTGCGACGCGATTTACGCGCTGCATAACTGGCCGGGCCTGAAGCCGGGCACGATAGGCATCAATCCCGGGCCGATGATGGCCGCCGCCGACCGCTTCGAGATTCTGATCACCGGACGCGGCGGCCACGGCGCGCATCCGTACCAGACCATCGATCCCGTCACCATTGCGGGGCAGATCATCACCGCGTTGCAGACCATCGTGTCGCGCAACGTCAATCCGCTGGATTCGGCGGTGGTGTCCATCGGATCCCTGCAGGCCGGGCATCCCGGCGCCATGAGCGTGATTCCGCGCGAAGCGAGAATGGTCGGCACGGTACGCACGTTCCGCAAGTCCGTCCAGGAAATGGTGGAGACCCGCATGCGCGAGTTGGTGTCCGCGATTGCGGGCGCTTTCGGCGGCACCGCCGAGGTCACTTACGAACGGATCTACCCTGCGACCTTGAACACGCCGCAGCACGCCAATCTGGTGGCCGATATCGCCACCGAGATGATAGGCAAGGAGAACGTCGTGCGCGATCTGACGCCGTCGATGGGCTCCGAGGATTTCTCTTTCATGTTGCAGAGCAAGCCTGGCGCATACTTCCGTCTGGGCCAGGGCGGAGCCGATTCCGGCTGCGTGCTGCACAACTCGCATTTTGATTTCAACGATGCCGTCATCCCCTTGGGCAGCGCGATGTTCAGCGCGCTGGCCGAACGGGGCATGCCGCTGGCAGATTAAGAAGCCTTCCCATGTCTACTCAAAGCACGACTCAGCTCACCATCACCCGGCCGGACGACTGGCACCTGCATCTGCGCGACGGCGCTGCCCTGGAGGCCGTGGTGGCGGATACCGCGCGCCAGTTCGCGCGCGCGATCATCATGCCCAACCTGAAGCCGCCGGTCACGACCACCGAGCAGGCGCTGGCCTATCGCGGCCGCATTCTGGAGGCTTTGAAGAAGGCGGGCGGCAATCCGGATGCCTTCACGCCGTTGATGACGCTGTATCTGACCGACAACACCACGTCGGAAGAGATTTTCCGCGCCTACGAGTCGGGCCAGGTTTATGCGGTGAAGCTGTATCCGGCGGGCGCCACGACCAACTCCGATGCCGGTGTGACCGATCTGCTGGGCAAGTGCACGAAGGCGCTGGAAGCGCTGGAAAAATGCGGCATGCCGTTGTTGGTGCACGGCGAAGTGACGGACCCGTCGATCGACCTGTTCGACCGCGAAGCCATCTTTGTCGAGCGCGTGATGAAGCCGCTGCGCCGCGCCTTCCCTGCCTTGAAGGTGGTGTTCGAACACATCACGACGAAAGAGGGCGCGGAATACGTGCGCGACGCGGAAGGCCCCATCGCAGCCACGATTACGCCGCAGCACCTGCTGTACAACCGCAATGCGATTTTCCAGGGCGGCGTGCGGCCGCACTTCTACTGTCTGCCGGTCCTCAAGCGCGAGACGCACCGCCTTGCGCTGGTCGAGGCGGCGACCAGCGGCAGCCCGCGCTTTTTCCTGGGCACCGACAGCGCGCCACACGCGCGCGGGTTGAAGGAACATGCCTGCGGCTGCGCTGGTTGCTACACGGCATTGCACGCGATGGAGCTGTACGCGACGGCGTTCGATGCTGTCGGCAAGTTGGACAAGCTGGAAGGCTTCGCTAGTTTCCATGGCCCGGATTTCTACGGTTTGCCGCGCAACACCGGCACGCTGACGCTGGTGCGCGAGACCTACCAGGTGCCGGAGGAAGTGGCGTTCGGCAACACGACGTTGGTTCCGCTGGCCGCGGGTGAAGCGCTGACCTGGCGCGCACGGGGCTAGGCAACCGGGTTGCCCGGCTGCTCCCGGACAAGAAAATGCCCCCGAGATCCGGGGGCATTTTTCATACGCCTCTATATGTATATAGAGACAAGCTGATTACAGCGTACCTTCGCGGCGCGCTTCCAGCAGTTCCCAGCGGGCGAAGCGCTCTTCGAGTTCGCCTTCCAGCTTGGCGAGTTCGCCGTTGATGCGTTCGACTTCGGCGGGCGCGTCGCGGTAAAGGCTGCCATCGGCGAGCTTGCCGGCGAGCTCGGCCTGTTGCGCTTCCAGGGCGGCGATGGCGTCAGGAAGGCCTTCCAGCTCGCGCAGCTCCCAGGAGTTCATCTTGGCGGACTTGGCCGGTTTGGGCTTGGCGGCCTTGGCGCGCGCGGCGGCATCGTCGGCAGGCCTGGCGGCAGGAGCCGCGTCTTCGGCCGGGGCCGCGGGCGCGGGCCGCTGCGCGACCCATTCGTCGTAGCCGCCCACGTAATCGCGCCAGCGGCCATTGCCTTCGTAGGCGATGGTCTGGGTGACGACGTTGTTCAGGAAGGCGCGGTCATGGCTGACCAGCAGCACCGTGCCCTGGTACTCCTGCAGCAATTCTTCCAGCAGCTCGAGCGTTTCGATGTCGAGGTCGTTGGTGGGTTCGTCCAGCACCAGGATGTTGGCGGGACGGGCGAACAGGCGCGCCAGCAGCAGCCGGGCGCGTTCGCCGCCGGACAGGCTGCGCACGGGCGAGCCGGCGCGGGCGGGCGAGAACAGGAAGTCGCCGAGGTAGCTCATGACGTGCTTGCGGGCGCCGCCGATTTCCACCCATTCGCTACCCGGGCTGATGATGTCGACGAGCGTGGCGTTTTCGTCCAGCTGCGCGCGCATCTGGTCGAAATACGCAACCGCGACGTTGGTGCCAAGCCGCGTCGTGCCGCTGTCGGGCTGCATCTCGCCCAGGATCAGCTTGAGCAGGGTGGTCTTGCCCGCGCCGTTGGGGCCGATGATGCCGATGCGGTCGCCGCGCAGGATGGTCGTGGAATAGTCGTCCACCACGATCTTGTCGCCGAAGGCTTTGTTCACATGGTCGAGTTCGGCGACCAGCTTGCCGGAGCGCTGGCCTTCGGCCAGGGCGAGCGAAACGTCGCCGACGCGTTCGCGGCGCTCGGCGCGTTCGACCCGCAGCCGTTCCAGGCGGCGCACGCGGCCTTCGTTGCGGGTGCGGCGGGCCTCGACGCCCTTGCGGATCCAGACTTCTTCCTGCGCCAGCAGCTTGTCGAAGCGGGCCTGTTCCAGGCGCTCGGACTCGAGCCACTGGGCCTTGCGCTCTTGCCACTGCGAGAAGTTGCCGGGAAAGCTCAGCAACCGCCCGCGATCGAGTTCAACGATGCGAGTGGCCACCGCATCCAGGAAGCGGCGGTCGTGGGTGATGATGACCGCGGCGCCTTTCCAGGCGCGCAGCATGTCTTCCAGCCAGGCGATGCCTTCGAAGTCCAGGTGGTTGGTGGGTTCGTCCAGCAGCAGCAGATCGGGCTCGTCGACCAAGGCGCGAGCCAGCGCGACGCGCTTGCGCGTGCCGCCCGACAGGCCCGCGATCTGTACGTCGGCGGGCAGGCCGAGCTTTTCGAGCACCGAGCGCACGCGCGAGGGGCGCTGCCAGTCTTCATGATCGCCCTCGACATTGCAAACCACATCGAAGACGGTGGCGTTTTCGTCGAGTTCGGGTTCCTGTTCGACCGTGGCGACGCGCAGGCCCGAACTGCGGGCGATGTCGCCGTCGTCGGGCTGGGTCCTGCCGTCCAGCAGCCTCAGCAACGAAGACTTGCCGGCGCCATTGCGGCCGATGAGGCCTATGCGCTCGCCCGCCTGGATGGCGAAATCGGCATGGTCCAGCAGCGGGTGGTGGCCATAGGCCAGCTGGATGTCGGTAAGGGTGATGAGAGTAGCAAGGGCCATGTGATGGGTATTGTCTGCGGCGTCTGAGCGGATCAAGGCGTATTGTCGCAGGAACCCCGCAACGCCGTTTGCGCGGCAGGGTATCGAGGTATCTTCGGGGACGGAGCCGGCAGGTGTAATAGAATACGCACCGCAAGGCGGGTCGGACGATCGCGGTGGATGCGAATCCATCGAGGAAGGTCCGGACTCCATAGGGCAGGGTAACGGCTAACGGCCGTCCGGCCGCGTCTTCGGGCGCGGTTGAGGAATAGGGCCACAGAGACGAGTCTGCGGGGCGGGCGCGCAGCGCGCGCACAGATACGGCCATCTCCGTATCGCGCCGTCCGGCAACGGGCGGCGGCATCGCAGGGTGAAACGCGGCAACCTCTATCCGGAGCAACATCAAATAGGCATGCGTGCGGTCTTCGGACCGCGTAGGGCGGCCCGTCCAAGCATGCGGGTAGATGGCTAGAGCGGCTCAGCAATGATCCGTCCAGAGGAATGATCGTCCGCCAGGGAAACCTGGTGTACAGAATCCGGCCTATAGACCCGTCTTGCAACTCATTCTCAACGCGAGCCGCGTCCGGGCTGGAGCCCGGCGTCGCGCTGGCCGGGCCGGACCATTTTTGGGGCAGCTCCAATCGGCGGGGCCGGCTGGAAGCCTTGCCAACCGGAGCTAACGACCGACCGTAAAACAATGCAAAGCCATTGTTAGCCGCCACTTCTGAAGAAGGACTTTTAGATAGTGCCGCAACCTCCTGATTTATTGGGAGGTTTTTCTTTTTGCGGATTTACATGTTGATCTAAGTCCTTGTTGTGATTGAAAAAATTGCAACCACGCGCTTGACCGCCCCGATCCCATACCGTAGAGTGGGAAATAGTAGGAAATTGTGCAATTAAGTGGGGTAAAAGTGGTGTTTCAGGGAAGCAGCGCGCTCACGCTGGATGCCAAGGGACGGATCTCGATTCCGACCCGGCACCGTGACGCGCTCATGTCGCAGGCCGATGGCCGGCTGACCCTGACACGCCACCCTGACGGCTGCTTGCTGGTCTACCCGCGGCCGGAGTGGGAAAAGAAGCGCGAGCAGATTGCCGCCTTTCCCATGACGGCGCGCGCGTTGCAGCGGCTGTTGCTGGGCAACGCTCAGGACGTGGAACTGGACGGCTCCGGCCGGGTCTTGATCGCTCCTGAACTGCGCAACGCTTCCGGTATGACGCGCGATGTGATGCTGCTCGGTCTGGGCGCGCACTTCGAGCTGTGGGACGCCGCTACTCTGGCCAGCCGCGAGGCTGAGGACCTGGCCAAGGGTATGCCGGATGTGTTGAATCAGTTTTCGTTCTGAAAAAGTTATGGAATTCGAACATCGGCCCGTTCTGCTGGAGCCGACGGTGGACGCGCTATTGCTGCCCGACTTCGGCGGCAAGGGTGCGGCACGGTCGCATCAGCATGCCGGGCCGGCTGCGGCTACGCGGGCGGAAGACGGCGTCTTCGTCGACGGCACCTTCGGGCGTGGCGGGCACAGCCGCGAATTGCTTGGCCGTTTGGGGCCGAGCGCCAGGCTGGTGGTGTTCGACAAGGATCCGGAGGCGATCGCCGTAGCCAGGCAACTGGCGGCAGCGGACCCGAGGGTCACCGTGGTGCATGGCGGCTTTGCCACCATGGCCGAAGAATTGGAGCAGCTCGGCATCGGCAAGGTCGATGGCGTGATGCTGGATCTGGGCGTTTCCTCGCCTCAGATCGATGATGCCGAGCGCGGTTTCTCGTTCATGCGAGATGGCCCGCTCGATATGCGGATGGACACCACTCGTGGTCCCACGGTGGCGGATTGGCTGGCGCAAGCCAGTGTGGATGAGATGCGGGAGGTCATAGCGGATTATGGCGAAGAACGGTTTGCTTTTCAGGTTGCAAAGGCGATTGCTGCTCGCCGCGCAACAAGGCCGCTGCGCACCACGCTCGAACTTGCCGAGTGCGTCGCCAGCGCCGTCCGCACGCGCGAAAAGGGGCAGCATCCGGCCACACGCACCTTTCAAGCTCTACGGATTTACATCAATCGGGAACTCGAAGAGCTCGCGCGCACCCTCGCGGCAGCTCTAGACCTGCTCGCCCCGGGAGGGAGGTTGGCGGTGATCAGCTTTCATTCGCTTGAAGACCGCATGGTCAAGCAATGCATCGCGGCGGCGGCTCGTCCGGCTGCCGCGCATGCGCGCCTGCCCCTGCGGGAAAGCGAAATGCCCCAACCGGTCCTGCGTTCCCTGGGCCGCGTGCTGGCCGAAGACGACGAAGTCTCGGCCAACGCCCGCGCCCGTTCCGCCGTCCTGCGCGTTGCCGAGCGTACCGAGACGCCGCTGCCCGCCGAGGGTGGTTTTGCGTTCGTGAAGATCGGCTCGCTGCCGGGCAGCGACCTGGCACCCCCGCCGCGCCGCGGCAAGGGAGGGCGCCGCTAATGGGTCGCGTCAACCTGATCGTTGCGGCTTTGCTGATGCTGTCGGCCATTTCCCTGGTCACCAGCCGGTATCAGTCGCGCCAGCTCTTCATCGAGCTGGGACGTGATCAGGCGCAGGCGCGCGACCTCGAAACCAATTGGCGGCGCCTGCAGCTGGACCGCGCCGAACTGGCCCGCAACGCGCGGGTCGATGCCATCGCACGCGACGGCCTGAAGATGATCTCCATCGTTCCGGACCGCACGCTGTACATGAACCAGCCGCCCGTCTCCGCCAACGGAGGCGCGCAATGAAACGCGTCCCTTTCTTCGACAACCCTGTGCTGCGCGGGCAATTGCCCACCTGGCGCGCGCGCCTGGTGCTGATCCTGCTGTTCGGCGGGTTCACCGTGCTGGCCGGCCGCGCCCTGTTCCTGCAGGGGCTGTCCACCGAATTCCTGCAGCAGCAGGGCGAGCGGCGCTATGAGCGCACGCTGACCCTGGCCGCCACGCGCGGCAAGATCATGGACCGCAATGGCGCCGTGCTGGCCTCCAGCGTGCCGGCGCGCGCCATCTGGGCGATTCCCGAAGACGCCAAGCAGGCCACCCCGGCGCAGATGGATACGCTGGCGAAGCTGCTGGAAACGCCGCCGGCCGACCTGCGCCACCGCCTCGTCGACGAAGACAAGAACTTTGTCTACCTGAAGCGCCAGGTCTCCATGGACGTGGCCGACAAGATCAAGCAATTGGGCATGCCGGGCGTGCATCAACAGCCCGAGACCCGCCGCTACTACCCGGACGGCGACGTGATGGCTCACGTGGTGGGCTTTAACAGCGTCGAGGACCAGGGGCAGGAAGGCGTTGAGCTGACGTTCAACCAGCAGTTGTCCGGCCGCCCCGGCAGTCGCCGCGTGATCAAGGACCGGCTCGGCCGCGTGATCGAAGACGTGCAGGCCGTGACCCTGCCGGTGGATGGCCGCGACCTGCGCCTGTCGATCGACACGCGCTTGCAGTACCTGGTGTTCAAGGCGTTGAAGGACGCGATGGACAAGCACCAGGCCAAGGGCGCGACCGCCGTGGTCGTGGACGTGCACACGGGCGAGATCCTGGCCCTGGCCAACGTGCCGACCTTCGATCCCAACAAGCGCGAGACCTTCCACGGTTCCAAGCTGCGCAACCAGGCCATCACCGACACCTTCGAACCCGGTTCGATCATGAAGCCGTTCACCGCCGCGCTGGCGCTGGACCTGGGCCGCATCAGCACCAAGACCCTGTTCGAAACCGGCAACGGCCGCTTCCAGTACCAGGGCAGCACGATCAGCGACGTGAGCCGCAACGGCACGCTGGACGTGGCGGGCGTGCTGCGCAAGTCCAGCAACATCGGCATGACGATGATCTCCGAGAAGCTGGAATCCCGCGAAATGTGGGACCGCTTCACCGAACTGGGCCTGGGGCAGGCGCCCCAGGTGGGATTTCCCGGCGCGGCGCCCGGCCGCCTGCGTCCGTGGGACCGCTGGCGCCTGATCGAAAAGGCCACCATGGCCTACGGCTACGGCCTGTCGGTGTCGCTGCTGCAGGTGGCGCGCGCCTATACCGTTTTCGCCCGTAACGGCGACATGGTGTCGCTGACCCTGGTCAAGCGCGACAGCGACCCCACCAGCGTCAAGATCTACACGCCCAAGACCACCGAAATGGTGCGCGGCATGCTGGAAGCGGCCGCCGGCCCCGAAGGCACCAAGGCCGCCCAGGTGCAGGGCTACCGGGTCGCCGGCAAGAGCGGCACGGCGCGCAAGATCGTCGACGGCAAGTACAGCATGCAGCGCTATCGGAGCTCTTACGTGGGCTTCGCTCCGGTATCCGATCCGAAGATCGTCGTGGCCGTGTCCATCGACGAGCCGACGGTCGGCGGCTATTACGGCGGCGCTATCGCCGCGCCCGTGTTCTCCCAGATCGTGGGGGGGAGCTTGCGGCTGATGGGGGTGCGCCCGGACGCACCCTTCGAATCCACAATTGTTGCTGGTCTTAAGGAGCCAGGCAGATGAGCGCCAAAGGCTTCCTCTCCAACCCTGTCGCCACGGTTGCCGAAACCGTGGCGTGGTTGCATTCGCGCGTGTCGTTGACCGCGCACCTCAAGCTGGACTCCCGCGATATCGAGCCGGGCGATGTATTCGTCGCGTGCCCGGGCCTGTCCAGCGACGGACGTCTCTATATAGAGAAGGCGTTGGCGCTGGGCGCCAGTGCAGTGTTGTTCGAAGCTCCCGCCAACGAGGCCGTAACGGCCGTGGCGGACCACGCTGCAATGCTGCCGGTGACCGGCTTGCGCGGCCTGCTGGGCGAGTTGGCCGACACCTGGTACGGCCGGCCCTCGGCCGAGCTGGCGGTGGTGGCGGTAACGGGCACCAACGGCAAGACGTCATCGGTGCAATGGATTGCCCATGCGCTGAGCCGCAATGACAAGCCCTGCGGCACCATCGGCACCCTGGGCGCCGTGTTGCCCGATGGGCAGACGCTGGGCGGCGACCTGACGACGCCCGACGTGCTGACCGTGCACCGCACGCTGGCCGCGATGCGCGACGCCGGCGCCAAGGCCGTGGCCATGGAAGCCTCTTCCATCGGCATCGAACAGGGCCGCATGGACGGCGTTCGTGTTGCGCTGGCCGCCTTCACCAACCTGACGCGCGACCATCTCGACTACCACGGCACCATGGAACGGTACGAAGCCGCCAAGGCGCGCCTGTTCCGCTGGCCGGGCCTGACCGCCGCCGTGATCAACGCCGACGACGAAGCCGGCCGCCGCCTGATCGCCGACCTGCCTGTCGGCATGGCGATGGGCTACAGCCTGAGCGAAGCGCAGGACATTCCCGCCGGCATGCGCGCGCGCGATCTCCAGGCTACCGCGCAGGGGCAGATCTTCACGCTGGTGTCGCCGCATGGCGAGGCGCAGATCGTGACGCGCCTGCTGGGCGCGCATAACGTATCGAACCTGCTGCTGGTTGCGGGCGTGCTGTATCAGCTGGGCCTGCCGTTTGCGCAGATCGCGCGCGAACTGGCGGCGACTGACCCCGTCGACGGCCGCCTGCAGACTGTCGAACCGGTGGCGCATAGCACCCAGGCCAGCACGGGCCGTGGCCCGCTGGTGGTGGTGGACTATGCCCATACCCCGGATGCGTTGTCACGCGCGCTGGCGGCCTTGCGCGCCGTTGCGACCGCCCGATCGGGCCGCTTGATCTGCGTGTTCGGCTGCGGCGGCGAGCGCGATCCGGGCAAGCGTCCGGTGATGGGCCGCATCGCTGCGGACTTGGCCGACCATGTGGTCGTGTCCAGCGACAACCCGCGCACCGAGTCGCCCGAAGCCATCGTCGAACAGATCCTGACGGGTATTCCCGACAACGTGACGCCCGACGTGCAAGTGGACCGCGCACGCGCCATCATGCAGACCATCTGGGCCGCGGCGCCCGATGATGTGGTGCTGCTGGCCGGCAAGGGCCATGAAACCTACCAGGATATCGGGGGCGAGAAGCTGCCGTTCGATGACCGGGAGTGGGCGCGGCTGGCGCTGCTGTTGCCGCAGGTCAAGGGCGTGTCGACCGACACCCGCCGCATCGGCGAAGGCGAACTGTTCGTGGCGTTGGTGGGCGAGAACTTCGACGCCCATAACTATCTGGATCAGGCAGAAGCGCGCGGCGCGTGCGCGGCCGTGGTGGCGCATGCCGTGCCCGACGCCAAGCTGCCGCAACTGGTGCTGGGCGATACCCGCGTCGCGTTGATGCGCATCGGCGCCGCGTGGCGCGCGCGGTTCACGCTGCCCGTGGTGGCGGTGACCGGCAGCAATGGCAAGACCACCACCAAGGAAATGATCTCGGCGATGCTGGCCGAGTGGCAGGGCGAGACGGGCCGCCTGGCGACCGCCGGCAACCTGAACAATGACATCGGCGTGCCGCTGACCCTGCTGCGCCTGCGTCCGGAGCACCGCGCCGCCGTATTCGAACTGGGCATGAACCACCCCGGCGAGATCGCGCAGCTGGCCGCCCTTGCGGCGCCCTCGGTGGCGCTGGTCACCAACGCCCAGCGCGAACACCAGGAATTCATGCACAGCGTGGAAGCGGTGGCGCACGAGAACGGCGCCGCCATCGCGGCGCTGCCCGAGGACGGCGTTGCCGTGTATCCCGGCGACGAGCCGTATTCGGCGATCTGGGATGCCCTGGCCGAGCCGCGCCGCGTGCTGCGTTTCGGCCTGCAGCCCGGCCTGGACGTGTACGCCGAGCAGATCCTCGCCGACGTGAACACCACGCGTTGCCGTGTGGTGACGCCGGTGGGCGTTGCCGACCTGACGCTGCCGGTGCCGGGCCTGCACAACCTGCGCAATGCGCTGGCCGCCATTGCCAGCGCGATCGCCGCGGGGGCGCCGCTGGACGGCGCGGTGCGCGCACTGGCTGGTTTCAGCCCGGTCGCGGGGCGCATGCAGCACAAGAGTATGAGTGACGGAACGTTGCTCATTGATGACACTTACAATGCCAACCCCGACTCGGTCCGCGTAGCCGTGGACGTGCTGGCCCGCATGACCGGCAAGCGCGTCCTGGTGCTGGGCGACATGGGCGAGGTCGGGGACAACGGCCCCGCCATGCATGTCGAGGTGGGCAATTACGCGCGTGAGCAAGGGCTCGACGCGCTCATCACGCTAGGCGAAGCCAGCCGGGCGGCCGCGGCCGCATTCGGAGTGGGCGCACACGCCTGCGCATCGGTAGACGAAGTGGTTGCCGCCATGCGCGGCCTGCGCGCGTCCTGCGTATTGGTAAAGGGATCGCGCTTTATGCGCATGGAGCGGGTAGTGACGGCTTTTTCTACGAATGAAGGTGTGACGGCCAAGGGGCAGGGAGAGCAGAATGCTGCTTGAAATCGCCCGCATGCTGTCTGACGATGTGCGCGCACTGGGGGTGTTCGAATACATCACCCTGCGCGCTGTTCTGGCATGCGCGACTGCGCTGTTGATTGGCCTGGTGGCGGGTCCGCGCGTGATCCGCAAACTGACCGAGATGAAGATCGGCCAGGCCGTGCGCTCCTACGGTCCGGAAACCCATCTGGTCAAGACCGGCACCCCCACCATGGGCGGCGTGCTCATCCTCATTTCCATCGCCATCAGCACGCTGCTGTGGGCGGACTGGACCAACCGCTTCGTGTGGGTGGTGTTGCTGGTGACCTTCGGCTTCGGCTGGATCGGCTGGATGGACGACTACCGCAAGGTGGTCTATCGCGATCCCGAAGGGATGCCCGCGCGCCAGAAGTTCTTCTGGCAGGCCACCATCGGCATCGTGGCCGCGGTGTATCTGGCTTTCGCTGTGTCCGCGCCCGCCAACACCGAACTGTGGCCCCTTTTCAAGGCCTGGGTGGGCAGCGGCTTCACGATGCCGCTGCCGACGCGCGCTGACCTGATCGTTCCGTTCTTCAAGAGCGTGAGCTATCCGTTGGGCGTGCTTGGCTTCGTGGCGCTGACCTGGGCGGTCATCGTCGGCACCAGCAATGCCGTGAACCTGACCGACGGCCTCGATGGCCTGGCCATCATGCCTACCGTCATGGTGGGCAGCGCGCTGGGCATCTTCGCCTATGTGGTCGGTCGCGTGGACTATTCCAAGTACTTGCTGTTCCCCTACATCCCGGGCGCGTCGGAACTGATGGTGCTGTGCGCCGCGATCGGGGGCGCCGGGCTGGCATTTTTGTGGTTCAACGCGTATCCGGCCCAGGTCTTCATGGGCGACGTCGGCGCGCTTGCTCTGGGTGGCGCGCTGGGCACCATTGCGGTCATCGTGCGCCAGGAAATCGTGCTCTTCATCATGGGCGGCGTGTTCGTGGTCGAGACCCTTTCCGTGATGATGCAAGTGACTTGGTTCAAGTACACCAAGCGACGTTATGGAACAGGTAGACGCATTTTCCGCATGGCCCCGTTGCATCATCACTTTGAAGTGGGCGGCTGGAAGGAAACCCAGGTGGTCGTGCGTTTCTGGATCATCAGCATGATGCTGGTGCTGATTGGCCTCTCTACCCTGAAGTTGCGATGAATACGATGGAAACCTCCCGCGCAGACGCGCCGCTCGTCCTAATCCTCGGATTGGGCGAGACGGGTGTCGCCGCCGCTCGCTGGTGCGCCCGCCTGGGCACCCGCCTGCGCGTGGCCGACACGCGCGCCGAACCGGGCGGGCTGGCTGCGCTGCGCGAATCGCTGGCGCAAAGCGAAGTGGAATACCGCTTGGGCTGCGACGAGTCGTTCGACACGGCGCTGCTGGACGGCGTGAGCCAAGTGGTGCTGAGCCCGGGCTTGGCGCCTGCCCAGGCGCCCGCGGCCGATCTGCTGCGCGAGGCCGAGGCCCGCGGCATCGAGATCGTCGGCGAGATTGAATTGTTTGCGCGCGCGCTGGCCGATCTGGCTGAAACGCGCGAGTACCGGCCGCGCCTGTTGACCGTGACAGGTACCAACGGCAAGACCACCGTTACCGCGCTGACGCGCCAACTGATCGAAGCCAGCGGTCTTTCGGCCGTGGCGGCGGGCAACATCAGTCCCGCGGCGCTGGCCGCGCTGATGGAAGCGCTGGATGCCGAATCGCTGCCGCAGGTCTGGGTGCTGGAGCTGTCCAGCTTCCAGCTGGAAACCACGCGCTCGCTGATGGCCGACGCGGCCGTCGTGCTGAACGTCACCCAGGATCATCTGGACTGGCATGGCAGCATGGAAGCCTACGCGCAGGCCAAGGCCCGCCTGCTGAAGATGGCCCGGGTCGCCATCGTCAACCGCGACGATCCGTACACCGTGGACATGGTTGCCACGCTGAACGCGCTGAATGTGCGCAGCTTCGGCCGCGACGTGCCGGAGCTGGTCGGCGACATGGGCCTGGAGCTGGGCCAGGGCGTGGCGTGGCTGGCGGCCTGCGAACCCAACGATTTCGATGAACCCGCGCCGCCGGTGCGCCGCAAGAAGGACGCGCCCGAGCCGGTGCGCGCCAAGGGCCGCATGAGCCGCCTGATGCCGGTGGACGCCCTGCGCATCCGCGGCATCCACAACGCCTTGAATGCGCTGGCTGCGCTGCAGTTGGCGCGCTGCCTGGACCTGGGCTGGGGCCCGATGTTGCGCGCGTTGCGCGAATACACGGGCGAACCGCATCGCGCAGCCTTCGTGCGCACGATCGGCGGCGTCGACTACATCAACGACAGCAAGGGCACCAACGTGGGCGCTACCGTCGCCGCGCTGGAAGGTCTGGGCCAGCCCGTCGTGCTGATCGCCGGCGGCCAGGGCAAGGGCCAGGATTTCTCGCCGCTGATTCCGGTGGTGGCGCAGCACGCGCGCGCCGTGATGCTGATTGGCCAGGACGGTCCCGAGATCGGCCGTGTGCTGGCGTCGACCGGCGTGCAGTGCGTGACGGTTGAAACCCTGCGCGACGCCGTGCGCGGCGCTGCCGAGTTGGCTCAGCCCGGCGATGCCGTGCTGCTGTCGCCCGCCTGCGCCAGCCTGGACATGTTCCGCAACTATCCGCACCGCGGACAGGTGTTCGTGGAAGAGGTCGAAGACCTGGCCCGCGACCGTGGAGAGATCGCATGAGCTTGATCGCCGATCTCACCGCCAGCGTCAACGCCGTACGGCCCGGCCGTACCCGCATGCGCAATTTCGATCTGCCGCTGGTCATCGCGGCGTCGACCTTGCTGCTGCTTGGCCTGCTGATGGTGTATTCGGCGTCGATCGCGCTGGCCGACGGCCCGCGCTATGCGTCCTATGGCCGCTATTACTTCGTGATCCGCCATGGCTTGTTCATCAGCGCCGGCCTGGTGGGCGCGGCGGTGGTGCTGGCCGTGCCGATCCGCGTGTGGCAACGCCTGGCGGTGCCGCTGTTCGTGGTGGCCATGGTGCTGCTGGTGGCGGTGCTGATCCCCGGCATCGGCCGCGAAGTCAATGGCGCGCATCGCTGGATCCCGCTGGGTCCGCTGAACTTCCAGCCCTCCGAATTGATGAAGCTGGCCGCACTGCTCTACGCCGCCGACTACACCGTGCGCAAGCAGGAACACATGCAGGCCTTTGCCCGCGGCTTCCTGCCCATGGCATTCGCGCTGGCCGGCGTCGGCATGCTGCTGCTGCTGGAACCCGACCTGGGCGCCTTCATGGTGATCGTGGCGATTGCCATCGGCATCCTGTTCCTGGGCGGCATCAACGGCAAGTACTTCAGCAGCCTGCTGGCCGTGCTGGTCGGCACCTTCCTGATGCTGATCTGGCTGTCGCCGTGGCGCCGCGCGCGCCTGTTCGCGTATCTGGATCCCTGGAACGAAGACAACGCCTACGGCAGCGCTTACCAGCTATCGCATTCGCTGATCGCCCTGGGCCGCGGCGAATGGCTGGGCGTGGGCCTGGGCGCCAGCGTCGAGAAACTGCATTATCTGCCGGAAGCGCATACCGACTTCCTGATGGCGGTGGTAGGCGAAGAATTGGGCTTTGCCGGCGTGATGCTGGTCATCACCCTGTTTGCCATCATCGTTTATCGCGGCTTCGACATCGGCCGCCAGGCCATCGCCATGGAACGCACTTTCGCGGGCCTGGTGGCGCATGGCGTGGCCATGTGGTTCGGCGTGCAGGCCTTCATCAACATGGGCGTCTGCCTGGGCCTGCTGCCCACCAAGGGCCTGACCCTGCCCCTGATGAGCTATGGCGGTTCCGGCATCGTGATGAACCTGTGCGCGTTGGCCATGCTGATCCGGGTCGACGTGGAAAACCGCGTCATGATGCGTGGGGGGCGAGTATGACCTCCCGCACCATCCTGATCATGGCTGGGGGCACCGGCGGACACATCATGCCGGGCCTGGCCGTGGCCGACGTGCTGCGTGAGCGCGGCTGGCGCGTGCTGTGGCTGGGCAATCCTGAAAAGATGGAAGGCCGGCTGGTGCCGCCGCGCGGCATCGAACTGGTGCCGCTGCGCTTCCAGGGCGTGCGCGGCAAGGGCGCCTCGGCGCTCTTGAAGCTGCCGTTCCTGCTGCTGCGCGCCTTTGGGCAAGCTTGGTCACGCCTGTCCGACGTGCGGCCCGACGTGGTGCTGGGCATGGGCGGCTACGTGGCTTTCCCGGGCGGCGTCATTGCGGCGCTGCGCGGCACGCCGCTGGTCGTGCATGAACAGAATGCCGTGGCCGGCACCGCCAACAAGTGGCTGGCCAGGATGGCCCGCCGCGTACTGAGCGGTTTTCCCGGCGTGCTGCCCAAGGGCGAGGCCATGGGCAATCCGGTGCGCGCGGACCTGTGCGCGTTGCCGGATCCCGCCCAGCGCTATGCCGGCCGCAGCGGCCCGCTGCGCCTGCTGGTGGTGGGCGGCAGCCTGGGCGCCCAGGCGCTGAACACGACCTTGCCGCAGGCGTTGGCGCGTCTGCCGCAGGAAAGCCGGCCGGTGGTGGTGCACCAGGCCGGCGAACAGCATTTGCCCGCGCTGCAGCAGGCCTACGCCCAGGCGGGCGTGGAGGCCGACTGCCGCGCATTCATCGATGACATGGCGGGCGCCATGGGCGAAGCCGATCTGCTGATCTGCCGTGCGGGCGCCATGACGGTGTCCGAAGTGGCCGCGGCGGGCGTCGCGGCCTTGTTCGTGCCGTTCCCGCATGCCATCGATGACCACCAGACCGCCAACGCGCGCTTTCTGAGCGACGCGCAGGCCGCCTGGCTGCAGCCGCAGACCGGCCTGACGCCCGAATGGCTGGCGCAGTGGCTGGGTCTACGCTCCCGACAAGAACTTCAAGCCGTGGCCGAACGGGCCCGCGCGCATGCGCGCCCCGAAGCCGCGGCCCATATCGCCGACGTCTGTGAACAAGCAGCGGGGCGCGCATCATGAAACACAGAATTCAACACATCCATTTCGTAGGCATCGGCGGCTCGGGCATGAGCGGCATTGCCGAGGTGCTGCTCAACCTGGGCTACACCATCAGTGGTTCCGACCTGAACGAGTCGGCCGTGACGCGCCGCCTGGCCGGCCTGGGCATGAAGATCGCGATCGGCCACGTGGCCAGCAACGTCACGGGCGCCGCCGCCATCGTCACCTCCACCGCGGTGGCGGGCGACAACCCCGAAGTGATCGCCGCCCGCGCGGCGCGCATTCCGGTGGTGCCGCGGGCCATCATGCTGGCCGAGCTGATGCGCCTGAAGCGCGGCATTGCCGTCGCCGGTACGCACGGCAAGACGACCACGACCAGCCTGGTGGCCAGCGTGCTCGCCGCTGGCGACCTGGACCCGACCTTCGTGATCGGCGGCCGCCTGAACTCGGCCGGCGCCAATGCGCGCCTGGGGCAGGGCGACTACATCGTGGTGGAAGCCGACGAATCCGATGCCTCGTTCCTGAACCTGCTGCCGGTGATGGCCATCGTGACCAATATCGATGCCGATCACATGGACACCTACGGGCACGACGTGGCGCGCCTGAAGAGCGCCTTCATCGAGTTCACGCAGCGCCTGCCGTTCTACGGCAGCGCGGTGCTGTGTTCGGACGACGCCAATGTGCGCGAGATCATGCCTTTTGTGTCGCGGCCCATCACGACCTACGGCCTGAACGAAGAGGCGCAGGTGCGCGCCTACGAAGTGCAGCCGGAAGGCACGCGCATGCGCTTCAACGTGCAGCGCACGCACCGCGACACCTTGTTGCCGCCGCTGCAGGTCGAACTGAACCTGCCGGGCCTGCACAACGTGCGCAACGCGCTGGCCGCGATCGCCGTGGCGACCGAGCTGGGCGTGGCCGATGCAGCCATCTGCGAAGCGCTGTCGTCCTTCCGCGGTGTGGGCCGCCGCTTCACGCAGACGGGCGAATTCCCTGTGCCGGCCAGCCACGGCGGCGGCACTTTCACGGTGATCGACGATTATGGCCATCACCCGGTGGAAATGGCCGCCACGCTGGCCGCCGCGCGCGGCGCCTGGCCCGACCGTCGCATCGTGCTGGCCTTCCAGCCGCACCGCTATACGCGTACCCGCGACTGCTTCGAGGATTTCGTGCGCGTGCTGGGCACGGCCGACGCGGTGCTGCTGACCGAGGTCTATGCCGCGGGCGAGCCGCCGCTGGTCGCGGCGGACGGCCGGGCCTTGTCGCGCGCCCTGCGCGTGGCCGGCAAGGTTGAGCCGGTGTTCGTCGAGGACGTGGCGGAACTGCCGCAGGCCATCGTGGATTTCGTGCGCGACGGCGACGTGGTGATTTGTATGGGAGCGGGTTCGATCAGCAAGGTCCCCGCCCAAGTTGGAGAACTGGCATGAGCACGCAATTCGGCAAGGTGGGTGTGTTGTACGGCGGTCGCTCCGCTGAGCGCGAAGTGTCCTTGATGTCGGGCGCGGGCGTGCACCAGGCGCTGGTCAGCGCCGGCGTGGACGCGCACCTGTTCGACACGGGCGAGCGCAGCCTGTCCGAGCTGGCCGCCCAGGGCTTTGACCGCGTGTTCATCGCTTTGCACGGCCGCTACGGCGAAGACGGCACCATCCAGGGCGCTCTGGAATTGCTGGGCATCCCCTACACCGGAAGCGGCCCGCTGGCCTCCGCGCTCGCCATGGACAAGACCATGACCAAGCGCGTCTGGCTGCAGCATGGCCTGCCCACGCCTGACTTCGAATTGCTGGACGCCGACACCGAGCTGCGCCTGGTGCCGGACCGCCTGAGCTTGCCTCTGATCGTCAAGCCGCCGCACGAAGGTTCGACGGTGGGCATCACCAAGGTGGTGGGCTATTCCGACATGAAGGAAGCCTACGCCGCAGCCGCGCGTTTCGATGCCGAAGTGCTGGCCGAGCAGTTCATCACCGGCCGCGAGCTGACCGTGGCGGTGCTGGGCGGCGGCAAGACCGCGCGCGCGCTGCCCGTCATCGAGATCGCCGCGCCCGGCGGCAACTACGACTACGAGCACAAGTACTTCTCCGACGACACGCAGTATTTCTGCCCGGCCACGCTGCCGCCCGAAGTGGCCGCGGAAGTCGCCGAGATCGCGGTCAAGGCTTACCAGGCGCTGGGCTGCGAAGGTTGGGGCCGCGCCGATTTCATCCTCGACCGCGACAACCGGCCGTGGCTGCTTGAAATGAATACCTCGCCTGGCATGACCAGTCATTCACTCGTTCCCATGGCCGCCAAGGCGGTGGGAATCAGCTACGCCGAACTGTGCGTGGCGATCTTGTCCGAGGCTGCGTGCAAAGTGCGCAGCCCGGCCCGCAACGCTTGACCCGGATACTCTGTGTGGAACGACGCTCGCACCACCAACCTGATCGCCAACACGCTGGCCGTGCTGGCGGTTTGCGCCATGCTCATCGCGGGCGTGGTGTGGGTGGCGCAACGCCCGTTCTTCACGCTGCAGGCCATCGAGCTGGAATCGATGCCGGACACCGAGCTGCACTACGTGTCCACGGGGGCGGTGCGATCGGCGATCGCGGGCCGCTTCAAGGGCAATTTCTTCACGGTGGACCTGGACGACGCGCGCGAGATCTTCGAATCGGTGCCGTGGGTCCGGCACGCCACCGTGCGGCGGATCTGGCCCAATGTGTTGCGCGTGCGGATCGAGGAACAGCAGCCCCTGGCGCTGTGGAACGAGAACCAGATGATCAACACCTGGGGCGAGGCGTTCACGGCCAACACGGGCGAGGTGGACGACGAGACGGTGCTGCCGCAGTTCTCCGGTCCGGAGGGGACCGAGTCGCTGGTCGTGCAGCGTTACGCCGAGTTGGCGCGCTGGTTCGCTCCACTGGACATGCACGTCACGCAGTTGGACCTGAGTCCGCGCTACGCCTGGCGCGTGGTGCTGTCCAATGGCATGTCGCTGGACCTGGGCCGCGATCCGGGCGCCGATGCGCCGGATCCGCATGGCCTGCCGGGCGCCTTGCCGTTTGCGGCCCGCATTCAACGTTTTGTGCAGGCGTGGCCCGCCGTTGCCGGACGCCTGGAAGGGCGCACCGTGACGCAGGCCGACCTGCGCTATCCCAATGGTTTCGCCCTGGCGCTGGCCCCGTTGCCGCCGTCGGAAACCAAATCCAAATCCACACCGAAACCTCCCAAGAAACGCTAACGCCATGACCCGTGACATCAAGGACCTTATCGTCGCCCTCGATATCGGCACCAGCAAGGTGGTGGCTGTGGTGGCTGAAATTTTGCCTGAAGGGCGATTCGAAGTGCTGGGCCTCGGCCAGCACGAATCGCGCGGCATGCGCAAGGGCGTGGTCGTCAATATCGAGACCACTGTGAATTCCATCCAGCGCGCGCTTGAAGAAGCCGAGCTGATGGCAGATTGCAAGATTCGCGACGTCTACACCGGCATTGCCGGCAGCCATATCCGCAGCTTCAATTCCAGCGGCATGGTCGCCGTGAAGGACAAGGAAGTCACCGCCACCGACGTTGCCCGCGTCATCGAGACCGCCAAGGCGGTGAACATCCCGACCGACCAGCAAGTGCTGCACGTGCTGACGCAGGAGTTCATCGTCGATGGCCAGGAAGACATCCGCGAACCCATCGGCATGAGCGGCCTGCGCCTGGAAGTGCGCGTGCACATCGTGACGGGCGCGGTCAGCGCCGCCCAGAACATCGTGAAGTGCGTGCGCCGCTGCGGCCTGGAAGTGCAGGACCTGATCCTGCAGCCCCTGGCCTCCAGCCTGGCCGTGCTGACTGCCGATGAAAAGGAACTCGGCGTCGTGCTGGTCGACATCGGCGGCGGCACCACCGACGTGGCCATCTTCACCGGCGGCGCGATCCGCCACACCGCCGTGCTGCCGATCGCCGGCGACCAGATCACCAACGACATCGCCGCGATGCTGCGCACGCCCACGCCCGATGCCGAGGAAATCAAGCTGCGCTATGGCGTGGCCAAGCAGGTCCTGGCCAGCCCGGACGAGTCCGTTGAAGTGCCGGGCCTGGGCGACCGCGGCCCGCGCCAGGTCAAGCGCCAGGCGTTGGGCGCTGTGATCGAGCCGCGGGTGGAAGAGCTGTTCACGCTGGTGCAGCAGGTCGTGCGCGACTCCGGCTACGAGGACTTGCTGGCTTCCGGCGTGGTCCTGACCGGCGGTTCGGCGCAACTGCCCGGCATGATCGAACTGGCCGAGGACGTGTTCCTCAAGCCGGTGCGCGTGGCGGTGCCCGAATACGAAGGCAGCCTGGCCGACGTGATGCGCAATCCGCGCTTCTCGACGGTGATGGGCTTGTTGCAGGAAGCAAGAATGCAGCGTGTGCGCGGCCGCAAGGTCGCCGCCCAGACCGGCAATTTCAAGAGCCTGCTGGCGCGCATGAAGGAATGGTTCATGAACTGAGTTGTGCAGGGCAGGTTGGGGCCTGTCCTTGGTGCGGTTCGCGGCGGTATCGCGGGCCGGGCCAGAAGAGGGGAGGCGCTTCAAACCCGTTGCGGGCCCGTCCGGCGACGAGTTTGAGGCGATTCACAAAACATAGGTTGGTTGGGGAATTTTTGTGATTTGCGAAATCGGACTTGTGAGGGAGTCATCATGATGAACTTTGAGATGCTTGAGAACAACACCAAAGGGACCGTTATCAAGGTCGTTGGTGTGGGCGGTGCGGGCGGCAATGCCGTGGCGCACATGATTCGCAGCGGCGTGCACGGCGTGGATTTCATCTGCGCCAACACCGATGCGCAGGCACTGGCGGCGACCAACGCCCCGGTGCAGATCCGTCTGGGCCGCACCGGCCTGGGCGCGGGCGCCAAGCCCGAGCAGGGACGCGCATCGGCTGAAACCGCGCGCGAGGAAATCCGTGCCGCGCTGAATGGCGCGCACATGGTCTTCATTACCGCCGGCATGGGCGGTGGCACCGGCACCGGCGCAGGTCCGGTCGTGGCCGAAGTCGCCAAGGAACTGGGCATCCTGACCGTGGGCGTGGTCACCAAGCCGTTCACCTTCGAAGGCAACAAGCGCCTGAAGATGGCCGAGGACGGCATCTCGGAACTGGCCAAGCACGTGCATTCGCTCATCGTGGTGCTCAACGAGAACCTCTATGAACTGATGGACGAGGACGCGACGCAGGAAGACTGCTTCCGTTCCGCCGACGACATCCTGCACAACGCTTGCGCGGGTATCGCCGAAATCATCAACGTCGAAGGCAACGTCAACGTCGACTTCGAAGACGTCAAGACGATCATGGGCGAGCAGGGCCAGGCCATGATGGGCACGGCGTCGGCTTCGGGCGCTGACCGCGCCCGCGTGGCCGCCGAGCACGCCATCGCTTGCCCGCTGCTGGAAGGCGTGGACCTGAACGGCGCTCGCGGCGTGCTGGTCAACATCACTGCCAGCCGTTCGCTGAAGATGCGCGAAACGCGCGAAATCATGGAAACGATCCGCAGCTACGCTTCGGACGACGCGACCGTGATCTTCGGCACCGCCTACGACGAGTCCATGGGTGAGAACCTGCGCGTGACCGTGGTTGCGACCGGCCTGGGCCGTGCGCAAGCGCGTCCGCAGCTGGTGCAGAACACCGCTGAAGTGCTGCGTACCGGCACCGACAACATGCCCATGGGCGCGATGCCGGCTGGCGGTCAAGGCGATTACCGCAACCTGGACATGCCGTCTGTCATGCGCAATCCGCGCAGCCAGGCGTCGGCCCAGGTGCGTGCACTGGAAAGCTCGGGCATGGATCATTTCGACATCCCGGCATTCCTGCGCAAGCAGGCGGATTGAACCTAAGAGCCTGTTTCAGGCTCTAAACGCACTCCCTCATCTCCGGCCCGCCTGTCCCCACAGGCAGGCCGGAGGCGAAGCGGTCCGTGTTCCCCTTGCACGGTTCCAATAAGGGACGGAGGTATCGGTCGATCCGGACGCCAAATGGCGCCAGGGATCGGACAGAGTTACAATACGTCAGTTACGCCGGCAATCTGCTCGTCTTCTTGCCGGCTTCCTGGCTCAAAACACCCAAGTCTCATGTTCCGACAGCGCAGCATTCAGAATCTCGTCCGCACGACAGGCGTCGGCGTCCACTCCGGACGGCGGGTCGAGCTCACCTTGCGCCCGGCACAACCGAATACGGGCATCGTTTTCCACCGCGTCGACCTGCCGCAAGTCGTGGACCTGCCCGCGCAGGCCACCGGCGTGGGCGACACGCGCATGGCATCGGTGCTGCAGCAAGGCAATGTCCGCGTGTCCACGGTGGAACACCTCATGTCGGCGCTGGCCGGCCTGGGCATCGACAACCTGCATATCGACCTCACTGCCGAAGAAGTCCCGATCATGGACGGCAGTGCGGCCACGTTTGTCTACCTGCTGCGCTCGGCAGGCATCGTCGAACAGAACGCGCCCAAGCAATTCATTCGTGTTCTGAAGCCGGTGGAAGTGCGCGAAGGCGAAGGCCGCAACGAGAAATGGGCCCGGCTGGAACCGCACGAAGGCTATGCGCTGGCGTTTTCGATCGATTTCCGCCACCCCGCCATCGACTCAACGGCCAATTTCGCCGAGATCGATTTCGCCACGCATTCGTATGTGCGTGAAATCGCCCGCGCGCGCACCTTCGGCTTCGTCAACGAAGTCGAGGCCTTGCGCTCCATGGGCCTGGCCCGCGGCGGCAGCCTGGATAACGCCATCGTCATGGACGAGTACCGCGTGCTCAACAGCGACGGTCTGCGTTACGACGACGAATTTGTGAAGCACAAGATCCTGGACGCCATCGGCGACCTGTATCTGTTGGGCAAGCCCCTGGTGGCGCGCTACGTCGCGTGCAAGTCGGGTCATGGCCTGAACAATCAGCTGGCCCGCGCGCTGCTGGAGCAGCGCGACGCCTGGGAGCTGATCACCTACGAATCGCAGGCGGAGGCGCCGCAGGCGTTCCGCCACGAGTGGCAGCTGGCCTAGCGTCAGACCCACCCCCTACCCGCTGCGCGGGTCCCCTCAAGGGGGCGGCGCTGGCGGACCGGCAAAGCTGGCTCCGCTGCGCCCGCGCTATCATTGTGCGCGGCTAGGTTCCTGATCGTTCGCGGTAATTCCCTGGGCGGCTCCCGGCGGATGGCTGCGGTCGTCATCCCCTAGCGCTTAAGGCGCAAACCGGCGGCAAACCATAGTATCGATCCGTCCGAGAACTTGGTTTCGCTTCGTTTCCGGGGGCGTCGGATCAAGGACAACCCTGCCGGCTTCAGCTACTCTTGTGGTGCTTCAAGAGCTTGGCGACCGCGTCGGCCAGAGGGCCGGGCCGCAGGTTGCCGTGCAGTGTCTCGAACGCGCCCAGGGCGGTGTTGCCCAGCGGTTGCGCCTCTTTGGGAGGGCGCGGCTGACGGGCGCCGGGCTTGGGCAAACCCGCTTGTACCTTGACGGCGATTTCGTTAAGGTTCCAGCCTTGGTCTGCCAGGGACCGCGCGATGCGCGGTGCCAATTGACGCATCTTGGCCGCATGCGCGGCACTCGGCACCACCAGGTGGAGGCACTGGTTTTCCAGCTTGCCCACCTGGCATACGGCGCCCAGCGGGGCGGGCAGAACCGCCGCCACCGCGTACTGAATTTGCAGGTGCTTGCGGGCGGTCGCCAGAACGCCGGCGCCCCGCATGTCATGACCCAGCCATCCCAGGGCGGTATCTTCTTTCCGCCGGCTGGAACTGGAACGTTGACGGTATGAAGTGGGTCTATTCATCCCGGCTCTAAGAATTAGGAAGCAAACCTTGAAAATCGTGATTATGCACGCCCGCGACGGGCAGGACGGGCATTTCACCCTGGGCGGCGCGCGCCTCGCGCTGTTTCTGGGGGGCGCCTTGATCACGGCCGCCATCTTTGGCGCCGCATTACAACGATACCTTACTCCGATCCTCCCGGCCGTACATGCCGTGGGCTGGCCCCTGGCGGGCCAACCCGGGCGCGATGCCGATTTCCTGCGCGGCAACATGAATTTGCTGGCCGCCAAGGTCGGGGCGCTGCAGGCCAAGCTGGTGAGCATTGACGGATTGGGCCAGCGCGTGGCCAAGGTGGCCGGCGTGGCCTATACCGACCCCGAATTGGCCAAGCAGCTGGCCGTGGCGCAGCCCGAGGCGCTGACCCAGCCCGAGGCCACCCAGGTCATGGACGATCTGTTCACCGACCATCCGCCGCCCAGCGCGGCCTCGGCCGAGGCGCTGGGCCGCCAGCTCGACGAGATCCAGGCCAGGCTGGCCCAGCAGTCCGACAATCTGAAGCTGTTGGACGCGGCGCTGACCAAGCGGTCGGCGGACCAGGCGCGCATGCCGACCGCCATGCCCATCACCGATTACCCCTATCTCAGTTCGTCTTATGGCTGGCGCCGCAACCCCGTGACCGGGCGCAGCGCCATGCACGAAGGCCTGGATTTCGCCGCGCCTCCGGGCACGCCCATCCTGGCTGCCTCGGGCGGCGTGGTGCTGGAGTCCAAGTTCCAGCCGGGTTACGGCAACATGGTCGAGATCGATCATGGCGACGGCCTGATCACCCGCTATGCCCACGCTTCCTCCCTGATGGTCAAGCAGGGTCAGCTGGTTGAACGCGGCCAGCAAGTGGCCCGCGTGGGCAGCTCCGGCCGTTCCACTGGCCCGCATTTGCACTTCGAAGTGCGCCTGGCCGGGCAGCCGCTGGACCCGCGCCTGTTCCTGGGGCCGCACCAGACCGCGCCTCCTTCCGCGGTCGCCCACGCCGCCCAGTGAACCTGGGCGGTCCGCGCCGGTCAAACCGGCCGGCAGTGCTGCCCTGGCCATAGGTTCAGGCTATTGCGCTCCAGGTGCGTTAAACTGGTTCGTTTTCCAGCGGACCCCCGCTCAACCAATAACATCAAGTCACGGGTGACGCTGCTCCGGCCTTTCGTGGGCGCGGCGTGGCTCGTGCGGCCGACATACGCATGGTTTCTCTGCTCAAAAAACTCATAGGCAGTCGCAACGACCGGCTGCTTAAGCAGTATCGCAAGCTGGTAACCCAGATCAATGGGCTCGAACCCAAGATCTCCGCGCTCTCCGACGCGGAACTGGCGGCCAAAACCGAGGAATTCCGGTCCCGTCACGCCCAGGGTACGTCCCTGGACGATCTGCTGCCCGAAGCTTTCGCGGTTGTGCGCGAAGCCGGCAAGCGGGTGTTCGGCATGCGCCACTTCGACGTGCAGATGCTGGGCGGCATCGCCCTGCACAGCGGCAAGATCGCCGAAATGCGCACGGGCGAAGGCAAGACCCTGATGGCGACGCTGCCGGTCTACCTGAACGCGATCGCCGGCAAGGGCGTGCACGTGGTCACGGTGAACGATTACCTGGCGCGCCGCGACGCGGAATGGATGGGGCGCCTGTACCACTTCCTGGGCCTGAGCACCGGCGTGGTCGTGCCGCAGCAGCCCAACGAGGAAAAGAAGGCGGCCTACCAGGCCGACATCACCTACGGCACCAACAACGAATTCGGCTTCGACTACCTGCGCGACAACATGGAATACCGTGTTGAAGACCGTCGCCAGCGCGGCCTGTTCTACGCCATCGTCGATGAAGTGGACTCGATCCTGATCGACGAAGCCCGTACGCCGCTGATCATCTCCGGTCAGGCCGAAGACCATACCGAACTCTACGTCCGCATGAACGCGGTGCCGCCGCTGCTCAAGCGCATGGCGCACGAGCCCAAGCCGCAGGAGCCGGAACCCGAAGGCGACTACTGGGTTGACGAAAAGAGCCAGCAGGTCTACCTGTCCGAAGCCGGGCACGAGAACGCCGAAGGCATCCTGTCGCGCCTGGGCATCCTGCCGGAAGGCGAATCGCTGTACGACCCGCGCCATATCGCGCTGATGCACCACCTGATGGTGGCGCTGCGCGCCAACACGCTGTTCTTCCGCGACCAGCAATACGTGGTGCAGGACGGCGAAGTGGTCATCGTCGACGAATTCACCGGCCGCCTGATGGTGGGCCGCCGCTGGTCCGACGGCCTGCACCAGGCGGTCGAAGCCAAGGAAGGCGTGAAGATCCAGCACGAGAACCAGACGCTGGCGTCGATCACGTTCCAGAACTACTTCCGCATGTACGAAAAGCTGTCCGGCATGACCGGCACGGCCGATACGGAAGCCTACGAATTCCAGGAAATCTACGGGCTTGAAACGGTCATCATCCCGACCAACAAGCCCATGGTCCGCAAGGACCAGAACGACCAGGTCTTCAAGACCGACGGCGAAAAGTACAACGCCATCCTCGAAGACATCCGCGACTGCCACGAACGCGGCCAGCCGGTGCTGGTGGGTACCACCAGCATCGAAAACTCCGAGCTGCTGTCGGGCCTGCTGAAGAAGGCCAAGCTGCCGCACGAAGTGCTGAACGCCAAGCAGCACGCCCGCGAAGCCGAGATCGTTGCCGAGGCCGGCAAGCCTGGCCACATCACCATCGCCACCAACATGGCGGGCCGCGGCACCGACATCGTGCTGGGCGGCAGCGTCGACAAGCAGGTCGACTTGATTCGCGCCGACGAATCGCTGTCCGATGCCGAAAAGAGCGCCCGCATCGAGAAGGTGCGCGCTGAATGGAAGCCGCTGAACGAGCAGGTCAAGGCCGCCGGCGGCCTGCGCATCATCGGCACCGAACGCCACGAATCGCGCCGTATCGACAACCAGCTGCGTGGCCGTGCGGGCCGCCAGGGCGATCCGGGCTCGTCGCGCTTCTACCTGTCGCTGGAAGATTCGCTGATGCGCATCTTCGCGGGCGACCGCGTGCGCGCCATCATGGAACGCCTGAAGCTGCCCGAGGGCGAGCCCATCGAGGCCGGCATGGTGACGCGTTCGATCGAGACCGCGCAGCGCAAGGTGGAAGGCCGCAACTTCGACATCCGCAAGCAATTGCTGGAATACGACGACGTCGCCAACGACCAGCGCAAGGTGCTGTATTCGCAGCGCAATGACGTGCTGGAAGCCGCCAGCGTGGGCGCCACCGTGCAGAACCTGCGCGACGCCGCCGTGACCGAGATGTTCAACACCTACGTGCCGCCGGAATCGGTGGAAGAACAGTGGGATGTGCCGGCGCTGCAGACGGCGCTAGAGGCTGACTGGCATGTGCAGCTGCCGCTGACGGAAATGCTGGAAAAGGAAGCCAACCTGACCGACGACGACCTGCGCGAACGCGTGGTGGGCGCCGCGCGCGAGGCCTACCAGGCCAAGGTCGACCAGGTGGGCACGGAATCGTGGTCGCAATTCGAGCGTTCGATCATGCTGCAGGCGATCGACACGCACTGGCGCGAACACCTGTCGGCGCTGGACTATCTGCGCCAGGGCATCCATCTGCGCGGCTATGCGCAGAAGAACCCCAAGCAGGAATACAAGCGCGAAGCCTTCGAACTGTTCTCGGGCATGCTGGATCGCATCCGCGACGACGTGGTCCGGGTGCTGATGACGGTGCGCGTGCAGTCGCAGGAACAGGTCGAACAGGCCGAGGCCGAAGCGGCGCAGCCGCACGTGCAGAACGTGCAGTACCACCATTCCGACTACGACGAAGCGCTGGCCCAGTCTGAATCGGACAGCGGCGCGCAGCCCGTGCGCAATGCCTTGCCCAAGGTCGGCCGCAACGACCCGTGCCCTTGCGGCAGCGGCAAGAAGTACAAGCAGTGCCACGGCAAGCTCGTCTGATCCAGGAGCCATCATGCTGCATTCCGTCGGCCGCACTGAATTCGACCATGCCGTGGTCATGGTGCGCGACCGGCTGGATGCGCTGGCCCCGCATTTCGAGCGCCAGGGTTTTCACCTGAGCGACAAGGCGGTGCATAACCTGGGGTCGTGCAACCGCTTGATCGTGCTGGAAGGCACGTACGTCGAATTGCTGGGCTGGCCGCCCGGCGCGCCGCCCGCGCGCAAGGAAATCGCTGATTCCCCGTTCGGGCTGGAGGCGCTGGTGTTCCGCACCCATGACGCCGAAGCCACCCGCGAACGCCTGCTGGCGGCAGGCTTTGCCGTCAATCCCGTCCAGGAACTGAGCCGTCCCGCCATGCTGGATGGCCGTGAAGTCCAGGCCCGTTTCCATACCGTGCGTTTCGCCGAGCAACCCTTGCCCGGCATCCGCATGTATTTCTGCCGCCATCTGACGCCCGAATGCGTGTGGTCGCCTGAACTCATGGCGCATCCCAACGGCGCGCGCAGCTTGCTGCGCATCGATGCCCGCGCGCCCGACGCGCGCGTGGTCGCCGAACGCCTGGCGCTGGTGGCCGGCGTACCGGCCGAAGCCGCCAGCGGCGGCTGGGACGTGCCGCTGGCCAACCTGCGCATCCACGTGAGCCAGGATGCCGCAGTGGCGGGGCCTACGCTGTCGACGTTGACCCTGGAAAACAAGGACGGCGCGCACTACACGCTGGATACCGGCCTGTAAGCGCCAGGCGGCAGATGCCGCTGAAGAACAAATCGCCCGCAGCGTCCGCGCCGCGGGCTTTTTTTCGTCCCGAGGGTCATGGCGAGTGCGGCTGACAATAGCCCGCTTTCGGGGAAACCCGGGGTTGTTGGGTCAAGTGTATGCACTTTAGTATGCAATTCATTCCCGACGATCCAACCGAACCCAGGTGATCCGGCATGACGCAACCCTCAGTCGCAATCCGGCCTGCAGCGCGCACCAAGGAAGCGCAGGCCGAGCTGTATGGCGCGGTCAAGGCGATGGCCGTGCGCTTCGAATTCAAGCCTGGTGAACGCATCAACGAGGTCGAGCTGGCCCGCAGGCTGAACGTCAGCCGCACGCCGCTGCGCGAGGTGCTGAACCAGTTGATGGTCGAAGGTTTCCTGACCCGTTCGGTCAACCGCGGCTTTATTGCCCGCCTGCTCGACGCCAAGCAGATCCACAGCCTTTACGAATACCGCGCCGTGCTGGAGGCGGGCATCGTACGCGCGGCCTGCGAGCGCGCCACCGACCAGGAGCTGGCGAGCCTGCGGGAATTCGTCGAGCGTTCCCGCGACGTACCCGAGGACAGCGACGCCACCCGCTTGCTGGAGCTCGATGAGGCCTTTCACCTGACGCTGGCGCGCTACTCGCGCAACGAGGAGTTCGTGCGCGCGCTGGAAAGCGTCAATGCCCGCATTCATTTCGTGCGCTGGATCGACATGCAGCAGGGACGCCGCAGCCATACCCAGGGCGAGCACCTGCGCATCGTCGAGGCGCTGGAGCGGCGCGACATCGACGCCTTGCCGGGACTGATGAGCGCGCACATCGGCCGCCGCCTGGACCAGATCACCGACGTCATACGCACCGGTTTTTCCACGATCTACATGCGGGACCAGGCCGAACCCGCCACGGCAGCGCCGGCCAACACCATACAAGCAGGGGAAATGCTATGAATCACGGGATAAAGCGCGGACTGGCTGCGCTATGCATGCTGTCCGCCACGGCGGGGGCCTTCATTGCGGCGCCGGCCGCGGCCGAAGAGCGGCCGCTGGTGCTGGTCGTGCCGTATCCGCCCGGAGGCAGCACCGACATCCTGGCGCGCATCCTGCAGCCGCGCCTGTCGCAGCAATTGGGCGGCCGTGCGGTCGTGGTCGAAAACCGGCCGGGGGCGGCCAGCCAGATCGCCACCGCCTTCGTGGCGCGCGCCGAACCCGACGGCAACACGCTGCTGGTCAGCTTCGACAACCACGGCATCAACCCTGCCGTGAAGCCCAAGCTGCCCTACGACACCTTCAAGGACTTCGTCGCCATTTCGCAGACCGTGCGCTTCCCGCTGGTGCTGGGCGCCAATCCCAGCGTGCCGGGAGACAACCTGAAGGAGTTCCTGGCCGCGGCCGCCAAGCAGCCGCCCAACAAGTTCAACTACGCGTCCACCGGCGTGGGCTCGCTGAACCATCTGGCGCCCGAAGAGCTCAAGCGCCTGTCGAAGGTGGAGTTGCTGCACGTGCCATACGGCGGCGGCGGACCGGCCATCCAGGCGGTGGTGGGCGGCCAGGCCAGCATGACCTGGCTGAGCTTTGCGGCGCTGCGCGGCCAGATCCAGGCCGGCAAGATCAAGCCGCTGGCGGTGGCCGGCGACAAGCGCCTGCCCGATCTGCCCAACGTGCCGACCGTGGCGGAGTCCGGCTTCCCAGGCTTTGTCGCCTATTCCTGGAGCGGCATGTTCGCGCCCAAGGGCACGCCGGAAGCGACCGTGAAAAAGCTGACGGCCGACTTCAAGGCGGTGCTGGCCGACCCGGAAATCCGCAAGAAGGTGACGGACGCGGGTTTTGAGATCGTGGCCTCCGACGGCCCGGCGCTGGACGCCTACGTGAAGTCGGAATACGACCGGTGGAGCGCCTTCATCAAGAGCAGCAACATCAATCTGGACAACTGAACGAGGCGCGGCCGGCGGAGCGCCGTGCGGCCGCGATGCGTGCAACACAAATGGAGATGACATGGAAAACATGACCGGCGCCGAAGCCATGGTGCGCATGCTGCAGCACAACGGGGTCAAACACATATTCGGCCTGTGCGGCGACACCAGCCTGCCGTTTTACGACGCGCTGTACCGGCTGGACCACGGCATGCAGCACATCCTGACGCGCGACGAGCGCAGCGCCGGCTACATGGCGGACGCCTATGCTCGCGTGACCGGCAAGGTCGGCGTGTGTGAAGGCCCCAGCGGCGGCGGCGCGACCTATCTGCTGCCCGGCCTGGTGGAGGCCAACGAATCGTCCATACCGGTGCTCGGCATTACTTCGGACGTGGCAGTGGGCTCGCGCGGCAAGTATCCGCTGACCGAGCTGGACCAGGAAGCCTTGTACCGTCCGCTGACCAAGTGGAACCGCACCATCGACCGCGCGGACCAGATTCCCGGCATGGTGCGCGCGGCCTTCCGCGCGATGACGACGGGCAAGCCCGGCGCCGCCCATTTGTGCTTTCCGTACGACGTGATGAAGCAGCAGGTGGACGCGTCCGATGTCTGGGCCCAGCCTGAGCATGGCCGTTTTCCGTCCATGCGCTACGCGCCGGATCCCCTGGACGTCGCGCGCGCCGCGCAGCGGCTGGTCGGCGCTCGCGCGCCCGTGATCATCTGCGGCGGCGGCGTGGTCATCGCCGGCGCCAGCGGCGCCCTGCAGGAGTTGGCCGAATCGCTCAAGGCCGCAGTCTGCGTGACCGTGAGCGGGCAGGGCAGCCTGGCCGACACCCATCCGCTGAATGCGGGCGTGGTCGGCTCCAACGGCGGCGTGATGGCGACGCGCGATGTGGTGGCCGCTGCCGACGTGGTGCTGTTCGTCGGCTGCCGCGCGGGCTCCACGTCGACCGAGCACTGGCGCTTCCCCAACCGCGACGTGCCCATCCTGCACATCGACATCGACCCCATGGTGATCGGCGCCAATTACCTTACTGAAGTCGGCATGGTGGGCGACGCCAAGCTGGCGCTGGAAGCCCTGGGCGTGGAGGTGGCGGCGCGCCTGGCGCACCGTCCGTCCGACGCCGCCGACGGCGCGGTGCTGGCCGGCCGCGCCAAGGAGGCGCGCCGCGCGCAGCTGGAGCCGTTGGCCCACAGCCTGGACGCGCCCATCCGCCCCGAACGCGTGGTGCAGTCCTTGAACCGCCTGCTGCCCGACGACGCGGTGGTCTGCGCCGATCCCGGCACGCCTTGCCCGTATTTTTCCGCCTACTACGACGTGTCGCGCCCCGGCCGGCACTTCATCACCAACCGCGCCCATGGCGCGCTGGGCTTCTCCATGTCGGCCGCCCTGGGTGCCTGGGTGGGCCGGCCCCAGTCCAAGTGCGTGTCGGTGATGGGCGACGGCAGCTTCGGCTTCACGGTGGGCGAACTGGAAACCATCGTGCGGCACAAGGCGCCGCTGCTGATGGTGGTGTTCTCGAACTCGGTCTATGGCTGGATCAAGGCCAGTCAGAAAGCGGGCTACGACAAGCGTTACTACAGCGTGGATTTCAACCGCACCGACCACGCCCGCATCGCCGAGGCCTATGGCGTCAAGGCGTGGCGCGTCGAAGACCCGTCCAAGCTGGATGCCGCCATCAAGGCAGCAATGGAGCACGACGGTCCGGCGCTGATCGACGTGGTGGCGCAGCCGCTGCAGGACGCGGCCGCGCCGGTCAGCCAGTGGATGGGTTGACGCTGTCGACCAGGTGATTGACGCCGGTGCAGAGATCGTCCCGGGCCACGCCGTAGATGTGCAGCGACACGGCAATGTCCGGGCCGGCATTGCCCAAGCGGTGGATCTGGCGCAGGCCTTGCGTGGCGGTGACGATGTCGCCAGGGCGGCGGGTCACCGTGCCGCAGGCCTGGGCGACGGCGGACTCCTGATCCCAGCGATAGTGGGTTTCCGTGAGTTCGCCCTGCAGCACCTGATAGGTGCACCAGGTCTTGTGGGCATGCACCGGGCTGAATTGGCCGGGCCGCCAGATCAGGTAGGCCATCGTGAAGGCGCCGTGCGGATCGGCGTAGGCGATATGGCGGGTGTAGGACTCGGCCCGTCCGGCGCGCAGCTCCGCGGGCAGGTTCTGCAGCATGTCGCCGGCGCTGGCGACGCTGGCGGCCAGGTCGCGCAGCAGGGCGCGCGCGGCGTTCAATTGGGCGGACTGCACCGATGCGCATAGCGATTGCAGGCCGCCGCCGGCGAGTTGGATGGAAGACATGGCAGGCCTCCAGGCAGAGCTTCCATGGTAGGAGCTTGCGCTGGAATGCCTTTGCCAAATTCGGCGCGTCAGGGCCGCGGATTGGAAAAATATTCCATTCCGCCCGGCAGCCCCGCGCTCCTATACTGGTCTGCTTTGGCGCAACGCTGCGCCGGGCAGCGCAATGACAGGGGAGTCAGGCATGGATCTGGGGATCAGCGGCAAGTCGGCACTGGTATTCGGCGGCAGCCGCGGCATGGGCCGGGCCTGCGCCCTGCAACTGGCGCGCGAGGGCGTGGCGGTCACGATCGCCGCCCGCAACCCCGCCACGCTGGAGCAGGCCGCGGCCGAGATATCGCATGAGACCGGGATAGGCGTGGGCTGGGTGTCGGCCGACCTGACGCAGGCGTCGGGCCGGGATGCGGCCATGGCCGCCTGTCCCCATCCGGACATCCTGATCAACAATGCGGACGGCCCGCTGCCGGGCGACTTCCGCAACTGGAGCCACGACGACTGGATCGCGGCGCTGGACGGCATGATGCTGGGCCCCATCGACATGATCCGGCGGGTCGTGGACGGGATGATGGAACGGCGCTTCGGACGCATCGTGAACATCGTCTCGCGCAGCGTGAAGGCGCCGCATGCTGAACTCGGCCTGTCCAACGGCGCGCGCTCGGGCCTGATCGGCTTCGTCAGCGGCCTGGCGCGCCAGACCGTGCGCCACAACGTCACCATCAATAACCTGCTGCCTGGGGCCTTCGCCACGGACGCGCAGGTCCGGCACATACAGGGCATGCTGGAGCAGGCCGGCGGCAAGAGCTTCGAACAGCTCTGGGACGAGCGCGGACGCGCGAATCCGGCCGGGCGCTACGGCCAGCCCGAAGAGCTGGGGGCGCTGTGCGCCTATGTCTGTTCCGCGCAGGCCGGCTACATGACCGCGCAGAATATCCTGATCGACGGCGGCGGCTACCCCGGGACCTACTGAAGTCCGGCGCCTCGGGGGCGCAGGCTGGACGCGGGCAGGCGGAACGGGCAAGATTGGGGCCGATCCAGCCGAGGAAACCCATGGACCAGACGGACATCAAGATACTGGCCTTGCTGCAGAAGGACGCCACCTGTTCGGTCGCCGAGATCGCCGAGCAAGTGCACCTGTCCGTCACGCCCTGCTGGCGCCGCATCCAGAAGTTGAAGGATGACGGCGTCATCGCCCGCAACGCCATCTTGCTGGATCCCTGCGCGCTGGGCCTGAACCTGACGGTCTTCGTCTCCATCAAGACCAGCCAGCACAACGAGAAATGGACGCAGAGCCTGATCAATGCCGTGATGGCCTTGCCCAACGTGGTGGAGTTCCACCGCATGGCGGGCGACGTCGATTATCTGCTCAAGGTCGTGGTCGAGGACATGGCGGCCTATGACCGCTTCTACCGGCGCCTGATCGCTGCCGTGGACCTGCTGGACGTCAGCGCCAGCTTCTCGATGGAAGTCATCAAAAGCACCACGGAATTGCCGCTGGACGCGGTGTAGGCGGGCGCGCGCAATTTTTTTTCCATGGCAGGGGGCGGCGGGGATGCAAATTCCATTCGGCCCGCCGGCCGGCCCCCATCACGCAATTCTTTTGCGCAGGCTACGGCGTAGGATATCCGCACTCCCATCATGGGATGAATCGGGATATCAGAGGACCCTATGTCGTTGGCAGTACCCGCCGGCTGCGCCGGCACGGAAAATTCGCGGCGCGCGCTTTCGGTGGATGACCTGCTGGGCGGCTGGAACGGCGTCGACGACCTGTGGGTGTTCGCCTACGGTTCCCTGATATGGCATCCCGGTTTCACCTGGCGCGAACGTCGGCTGGCAACAGTGCGCGGCTACCACCGGTCCCTGTGCCTGTGGTCGCACGACCATCGCGGCTCGCCCGACAACCCCGGCCTGGTGTTCGGCCTGGACCGCGGCGGCTGCTGCCGCGGCGTGGCCTTTCAGATCGCCGCCTGCGACGTGCCGGCGGTGTTCCAGGCGCTGTGGCGCCGGGAAATGGTCACCGGCGCCTACACGCCGCGCTGGCTTACCTGCCATACGGAAGCCGCGCCGGTGCGCGGGCTGGTGTTCCTGCTGAACCGGGCCTGCCAGGAATACGCGGCCGGCCTCAGCGACGACCGTCTACTGGCGTCCGTGCGCAATGCCGTGGGGCATTCCGGGCCTTGCCTGGACTATGTCGTGGAAACCGAGCGCGCCCTGCGCGCGCACGGCATCGACGATTGGCGCCTGGGTGATCTGGTGCGCAGGCTGGGTCAGGCGTTCTGACGCCTGAAGGTAAGCGTCAGAAGCGCCAGCGGCCGAACATGAACAGCACGTTGCCCGCGCCGGCTGACCCCGGGATGTAGGTCGCGTAGAGCATCGTGTCCTTGTAGCTGGCGCTCACCAGCGGCAGGATGCCGGGAAACGGCACATAGCTCATGATGTCGTGGCGCGCCGTCAGGAAGACGGTGTAGCCCGCGCCCAGGCGGACGTTTTCACTGACCCGCCCGATCTTCAGGAAACCGTAGCCGGCGATGGGTTCGACCTTGCTGTGCGAATCCAGGAAGGCCATGGCGTACAGGCCCTGCCAGTCGCCGTCTTCGTCGTAGATGCTGCGGCCGTAGCCGCCGCCCCATGCCAGCTCGTTGAAGCTGTCGATCTTCTCTTTGCTGTAGGTGGCGCGGTTGTGCCAGGAATAGCCGGTGAAGTACAGGTCGTTGCCGCCTTCCGTCCAGATCTGGTCAAGGCGGTTACAGGCGGACTGCGCCCATGAGGGCATGCTGTCACAGGCCTGGGCAGTGGCGGCGAAGGTGGCGAGCAGCAGGCAAAGGATTGCCGCCCGGAATCTTGCGGTCATTGTGGGCGCTGAAAGGGGGAAGATGACAATCCCATTACTGTAATGGAACAGTCGTCCTCGACCCTGTCAGCTAGCTGTCAAGCAGGCGCCGCCAGAGGGAAGCGGATTTTTCCTGCTGTTGTATCCGGACTACAGCAGGAAAATCGTGGCCAGGCCCAGAAAGATGAAGAAGCCCAGCGAATCGGTGGCGAAAGTCAGGAGCACCGAAGAACCCATGGCAGGATCCTTGCCGAAGCGGGCGCGCACCATCGGCACCAGCACGCCGACCGACGCGCCGACCAGCATGTTGCAGACCATGGCGGCCATCATCACCAGCGCGATCGACACCGAGTGCGAGATGACCCAGGCGAACAGCGCCGCCACCAGGCTGCCGCACAGGCCCACCATCAGGGTGACGAAGAGTTCGCGCTTGACCAGTTGCCACAGGTTGCGGCCGGTGATCCGGCCCATCGCCAAGGCCCGGATGATCAGGGTCATGGTCTGGTTGCCGGAGTTGCCGCCGATGCCGGCCACGATGGACATGAGGAAGGCCAGGATGACGATCTGGCTGACCGTGCCTTCGAACTGGGAGGCCACGAAGGATGCCGTGGCGGCGGTACAGAGGTTGAACAGCAGCCAGGGGGCGCGGTTGCGCAGGGCGGTGGAGACGGGCGCGAAGATGTCTTCTTCCTGCAGACCGGCGCGCGACAGCGCCTGCTCCTGGGAGTCTTCGCGCATCACGTCCACCACGTCGGCGATGGTCACGCGGCCGATCAGGCGGCCCTGGTCGTCCATGACCGGCGCGGAGACCAGGTCGTAGCGTTCGAAGGCGCCGGCCGCGTCAGCGTCGGAATCCAGCGGGTTGAGCGTCAGGAAATCCGAGTTCATGACGGCGCGCACTTCGGTTTCAGGCTCGCTGACCAGCAGCTTGGACAGCGGCAGGATGCCCTGCAGCTTGTCCTGGCGGTCCACCACGAAGATCTGGTCGGTGTGGTCGGGCAGTTCGTGCAGCCGGCGCAGGTAGCGCAGCACCACTTCCAGGGTGACGTCCTCGCGCACCCGGACCATCTCGAAGTCCATGATCGCGCCCACGCTGTCTTCCGGATAGCCCATGGCTTCCAGCAGCTGCGCGCGTTCCTCTTCGGTCAGGCCCTTCTGGACTTCGGCCACCACGTCGGGCGGCAGGTCGGGCGCCAGGTCGGCCAGCTCGTCGGCGTCCATGTTGCCGGTGGCGGCAACCAGGTCCTGGCGGTCCATCGCTTCGATCAGCGATTCCCGCACCCAGTCTTCGACTTCCAGCAGCACGTCCGCGTCGTGCTCGGGGCTGACCAGCTTCCAGATGGCTTGCCGTTCGTCCTTGGGCAGCGACTCCAGGATGAAAGCGATATCGGCCGGATGCAGCCCGTCCAGCAGGGTCTTGAGTTCGGCCTCGTGCTGACGGTGCACCAGGTCCTCGACCAGCGAGGCCTTGGAGTCGCCTTCCTCCTGGCGATGCACCAGATCGGCAACCAGTTGCTGGCGGCGCAGGCGTTCCTGCACTTCCGCCAGGGCGTGTTGGGCGTCTTCCGGGTCGAGCCGGCGGGGCGTCGCGGGCGGTTTCTGCGCGGCGGCGGACTGCGTCATGCGTTACGGCTCAAAGAGTGGGGAGGGGACGGCGGCGGCGGGCTTCGTCGGTGGCGACGTAGGTCAGCGTGGCCTCGGTGACCTTGACGATCTCGGCGTCCAGCCGCTGGCGCTCCGCGTAGACCTCGACGGACACCGTGACCGACGTCGTGCCGGTCTTGATGATGGCTGCGTAGAAACTGAGCAGATCGCCCACGAACACCGGCTCTTTGAACTGGAAGGCGTTGACCGCCACGGTGGCCACGCGTCCGGCGGCGCGGCGCGCGGCGGGGATGGATCCGGCGATGTCGACCTGGGACATGATCCAGCCGCCAAAGACGTCCCCGTGGATATTCGCGTCCGCCGGCATCGGCATGACGCGCAACACCGCGTCGCGATCGGCGGGCAAAGTCGTAAACGGGGTTTTGGTGCTGGAGGTCATGCGGCCGACTCCACTGCTAGGGAACCAGCCGATTATGCAGGAAAAACGCGACAGCGGCGTGCGTGCGCAAAGCCCGCCGCGGCCTTGGGCGCGGCGGGCCAGGGATCAGGACGCCAGCTTGACGATGGCGTAGCCGCCGACCAACAGCCAGAGGTACAGGATCAGGCCCAGCGCCATCACCCGGGGGCCGGCCTTGCGGATCTGGGCAAAGCGGGTTTCGATGCCCAGCGCGGTCATGGCCATGGTCAGGGCGAAGATGTCCAGGCGGCGGATGGCGGCCACGGCGTCGGCGGGGATGATGTTCAGCGAATTGATGATGGCCAGCACCAGGAAGCCCACCGCGAACCAGGGAATGGGCAGCTTGGCGCCCTTGCCCTGGCCGCCGGCCGCATGCGAGGCCGCGCTGCGCAGATACAGGCCCAGGATCAACAGGACCGGCACCAGTAGGGCCACGCGGGTCATTTTCACGATGGTGGCGACTTCGGTGGTGGCGGGGTCGACATTGCTGGCTGCGCCGACGACCTGGGCGACTTCATGGATGGTGCCGCCGATATAGATGCCCAGGGCTTGGGTGTCGAGATTCAGCCAGCCTGCGTGATAGAGCACCGGGTACAGGAACATGGACAAGGTGCCGAACAGCACCACGGTCGCCACGGCCACCGCGCTCTTGTGCGGGGCGGCCCGCAGCGTGGGCTCGAAAGCCAGCACGGCGGCGGCGCCGCAGATGGCGCTGCCGGCGGCGGTGAGCATGGCGGTGTCGCGGTCCAGGCCCAGCAGGCGCTGGCCCACCACGGTGCCCAGCAGCAGCGTGCCCACCACCACCGCTACCGAAACCGCCAGCCCGGGCAGGCCCACGGCGGCGATCTGCTGGATGCTGATGTTCAGGCCGTAGAAGGCCACGGCGATGCGCAGCAGGCGCCTTGCGGTGAAGTTCACGCCCACGCCCCAATCGGCGGGCATGGTGCCGCGCAGGAAGTTGCCGTAGAGCATGCCGCAGACAATGCCCACGACCAGCGGCGAAAAGCCCAGCTGGCGGATCGCGGGCAGGTCCGCCAGCTGCATCACCGCGGCGGCCATCAAGCCGACGAACAGCACGCCATTGAGTTTGTCCCGCCACGGCGTGGCGGCGGGAGCGGCGGCGGGCGAGGCCGGGGTGGCGGGCAGGGGGACGGCGGTGCTGGAAGAGGTACTCATGGCTGGCCTTTTGGAGGAGGCATATCTAAATAACTTCACGAAATATTAATTTCCCGCCTACTATTTGAAAAATCTTTATTTCAGATATGTAATATCAGTAATTCTGATATTTAGGCGGCCCCGACCCGGCAACCATGACGCCCGACCAATTGCTTACCTTTGCCGCCGTGGCCGATGCCGGCAACATCAGCCGCGCGGCGCAGTTGCTGAACCTGTCCCAGCCCGCCGTTTCCGGCCAGCTGCGGATGCTGCAGGAATGGTTCGGCGAGCCCTTGTATCGCCGCAGTGGCCACGGCATCGCGCTGACTGAAGCCGGCGAACGCCTGGCGGAGCAGGCCCGCCAGTTGCGCCAGGTGTACCGGCAGGCCCAGGCGGTGCGCGAATCCTGGCGCGGACTGGAAACCGGCGATCTGCGCCTGGGCGCCAGCACCACCCCCGCCAGCTATCTGCTGCCCAGCCTGGTGGCGGATTTCCGCCATGCCTTTCCGGCGGTCAGCCTGCATCTGTCGGACGGCAATACGCGTGAAATAGTCGAGCGCCTGCCGGCCCTGGACCTGGCGTTCATCGAGGGCGACGTGCCTGCGGGGCTGCCCGCCGACACGGCCGTGCACGCCTGGCGGCAGGACGAAGTGGTGGCGGTGGTGCGCGCGGACCACGCGCTGGCGGGCAAGGGGGCGGTGATGCTGCGCGACCTGGCGACGTCGGCGCTGGTCATGCGCGAGCCTGGTTCGGGCGTGCGCCGGCTGGTGGAGCGTGCGTTTGCGGATGCGGGCCTGGCGCCGTCGGTGGGGTTGGAGCTGGCCGGCGTGGAGGGCGTGAAGCAGGCGGTGCGTGCCGGACTGGGCGTGGGCTTCGTGTCCGTCATGTCGATGCGCCACGAAGATGGGGCGCTGGCGGCCTTGCGCCTGTTGCCCAAGCCGCTGACGCGGACCTTGAGCATCCTGGTGCCGCACGCGGACGCGGCCGCCCGCGCCGCCGAACGCTTCCTGGCGATGTGCCTGGCGGTCGGGGCGGCGGACGGCGTTTGAGGGTCAGGCCTTGGCCAGGCGCTTGAGCGCCAGCTGGACCCAGTACGTGCCGCCCAGCGGCAGCAGCTCGTCGTTGAAGTCGTAGCTGCCGTTGTGCAGCATGCAGGGGCCCAGGCCGTGGCCGCTGTCGCGGTGTTCGCCGGTGCCGTTGCCGATCCACACATAACAGCCCGGCAATTCCTGCAGCATGAAGGCGAAGTCTTCCGCGCCCATGGTGGGCTGCACGTGATCGTTGACGTTGGCCTCGCCCACAAGGTCGCGCAGCACGTCGGCGCAGAACGCGGCTTCTTCAGCGTGGTTGATGGTCGGCGGATAGTTGCGCTGGAAGGTGAACTGCACCTCGCAGTCCATCGCCGCGCAGGTGTGGCGCGCGATCTCTTCCATACGGCGTTCGATCAGGTCCAGCACGTCCAGCGTGAAGGTGCGCACGGTGCCGCGCAATTCAGCATGGTTGGGCACGACGTTGTCGGCGCTGCCCGCATGGATCTGCGTGATGCTCAGCACCGCGGCGTCAAGCGGATTGCGGTTGCGCGTGATGATGGTCTGCAGCGATTGCGCCAGCTGCACTGCCGCCATGACGGGATCGATGCCCAGGTTGGGCATGCCGGCGTGCGTGCCCTTGCCCTTCACGACGATGGAGAACTCGTTGCTGGACGCCATGATGGGGCCGGCGGTCAGGCCAAACTGGCCGGCCTTCATGCCGGGCCAGTTGTGCATGCCGAACACCGCTTCCATGGGGAAGCGCTTGAACAGGCCGTCGTCGATCATGCGCTTGGCGCCGCCGCCGCCTTCTTCCGCGGGCTGGAAGATCACGTAGACCGTGCCGGCGAAATCGCGGTGCTGCGACAGGTATTGCGCGGCGGCCAGCAGCATGGCCGTGTGGCCGTCGTGACCGCAGGCGTGCATCTTGCCGGCGTGGGTGCTGGCATGCTCGAAGGTATTGACCTCCTGCATGGGCAGCGCGTCCATGTCGGCGCGCAGGCCCACGGCGCGGTCGCCCGGCAGATTGCCGCGGATGATGCCGACCACGCCGGTGCCGCCAAGCCCGCGGTCGATTTCGATGCCCCATTCTTCAAGTTTCGCCGCCACCACGTCGGCGGTGCGGAACTCCTCGAACGCCAGTTCGGGATGCGCGTGGATGTCGCGTCGGATCTTGGAAATGTCGTGATGCCACGCGACGATGGGTTCGAGCAGTTTCATGGGGCTCTCGGGCGAAAAAAGGGAACGCAACAAGGGTATCATCAATCAAAAACCAATTTAATGGAGACAAATACCATGACGCGTCCGTGGCTTGCCCATTATCCGCAGGGGGTTCCGGCGGAGATATCGACAGACGGTTATGCCTCCCTGACTGACTTGCTGGACCGGGCCTGCAAGCAGTACGCCTCGCGCATTGCGTGCACCGCAATGGGCAGCAACATCACCTATGCGCAACTCGATGCGCACGCGCAGGCTTTCGCCAGCTGGCTGCAAAGCGTGGGCCTGTCCAAGGGCGAGCGCGTGGCATTGATGATGCCCAACGTGCCGGCCTATCTGGTCAGCATGCTGGGCACGCTGCGCGCGGGCCTGGTCGTGGTGAACGTGAATCCGCTCTATACCGCCGAAGAGCTGCAGCGCCAATTGCTGGACAGCGGCGCGTCGGCCATCGTCATCCTGGAGAATTTCGCGCATACCTTGCAGCGCGTCACGGACCGCGGGCAGCTCAAGCACATCGTCGTGACGGGTCCCGGCGATCTGCTCGGCGGCCTGAAGGCGCCGCTGGTCAACCTGGCCGCGCGCTACGTCAAGAAGATCGTGCCCGCGTGGCAGATCGACGGCGCCCGCATGCTGCCCGACGTGCTGCACGACGGCGCGCGCCAGCGCTTTGCGCCGCCGGCGCTGTCGATGGACGATGTGGCCGTGCTGCAATACACCGGCGGCACCACCGGCGTGCCCAAGGGCGCGATGCTGTCCCATCGCAACCTGGTGGCCAATGTGCTGCAGACGGAAGCGGTGGCGCAGCCGGTGGTGCATGACCTCGCGGACCGGCAGCTCACCATCATCAGCGCGCTGCCGCTCTACCATGTGTTCGCAATGACCGTGTGCGGGCTGTATGGCCTGCATGCGGGCATGCGCAATGTGCTCATCATCAACCCGCGCGACCAGCCTTCGCTCATCAATGCATGGCGCAAGGTGCCGATCAACGTGTTCCCCGGCGTCAATACGCTGTTTAACGCGTTGGCGCACAACGAAGACTTCGCGCGCCTGGATTTCTCCGGCTTGCGGCTGACCTTGGGCGGCGGCATGGCGGTCCAGCAGCAGGTGGCCGAACGCTGGCTGAAGATCACCGGCAGGCCGCTGATCGAAGGCTATGGCCTGTCGGAGACCTCGCCGGTGGCGACCGTGAATCCCACCAATGCGACCGCGTATTCGGGTTCCATCGGCCTGCCCCTGCCATCCACCGACGTGGCCATCCTCGATGACGAAGGCCGTGAAGTGCCGCTGGGCGAACGCGGTGAAGTCGCCATCCGCGGCCCGCAGGTCATGCTGGGATACTGGCAGAAGCCCGAAGAAACCCGCCACTCCATGACCGCCGACGGTTACTTCCGTACGGGCGATATCGGCATCATGGACCAGCAGGGCTACACCCGCATCGTTGACCGCAAGAAGGACATGATCGCGGTCTCGGGCTTCAAGGTCTACCCGAACGAGGTCGAGGCGGCCGTGGCCCAGCATCCGGGTGTGCTGGAATGCGCGGCAATCGGCGTGCCGGACGAGCACTCGGGCGAGGCCGTCAAGGTGTTCGTGGTGCGGCGGGATCCGACGCTGACCGAGGCGCAGATCCAGGATTGGTGCCGGGAAAAGCTGACCGGCTACAAGCGTCCGCGCTACGTGGAGTTCCGCGACGAGCTGCCCAAGAGCAACGTGGGCAAGATATTGCGCCGGGAACTGCGTCCCGACGCGGTGGCGGGCGTACCCGCAGACAAGGCGGCTTAGGGCCGTCAGTCCTTCTTGTCGAGGTGCGGCGCAATCATCTCGTGCAAGGCGCGCTCGATGGCCTTGTTGCCGGCCACGACGCGTCCGCCGATGGGCCAGGGATCCTGGCGGTGCATGTCGGAACACGCGCCGCCCGCTTCGCGCAGGATCAGCGTGCCGGCGGCCACGTCCCAAGGCGCCAGGCCCATTTCCCAATAGCCGTCGTAGCGGCCGCAAGCGGTCCAGGCCAGGTCCAGCGCGGCCGCGCCCATGCGGCGCACGCCGCGCGCGCGGTTGATGGCGTCATGCAGCATGGGCATGTATTGCGCGGCGAATGAAAAATCGCGGAACGGGAAACCGGTGGCCAGCACCGCGTCTTCGATGGTCGGCGTGCGCGAGCACTTGATGCGCCGGCCGTTGAGCCAGGCGCCCAGTCCGTAGACTGCGGTAAAGAGCTCTTCGCGGCTGGGGTCGTAGACCACGCCGACCACGGGCGTGTCCTCGGCCAGCGTTTCGGAAGCCGAGATGGCGGTGCCAGCGTGCGCGATCAGCGCGATCGACACCGCGTAGTGCGGGATGTCGTGCAGGAAGTTGGTGGTGCCGTCGAGCGGGTCGATATACCAGGTGGCGCGGCCCTGGGGTTTGCCGCCGGTTTCTTCGGCGACGATGCCGAACTTGGGCGTGCGGGTTTGCAGCTCCTGGATAATGGCGGTTTCCGCCTCGCGGTCCGCTTGGGATACGAGGTCGTTGCGCGCCTTGCGGTCGATCACGAGATCGGCGCGGTGATGCGCGTAGGATTGCAGTATGGCCGCGCCTGCATGGGCCGCAGTGACTGCCGCGTCGATCGCGGCGCACAGGTCGATGGGCGAGGTCTGCGAACGGGGCTGATCATAGGTATCCATGAAACCAGTGTAAGCCTATGTATGCGTCAAACCTGTGGCTGAGCCCCGAAACTGCCGTGCCGCGTGGCGTCCGCCCAACGCGGCTGCATACAACCATTCGCGCTGATTTTCATTCTCCATTTCGTCTGCCGCCGCCGTTTCCATGTCCTTTTCCTATGCTCCCCTCATCCCCGCCAAGGCTGAATTCGATGCTGACGGCCGGCTCTATAGTCCGGCTTATGGCGACGTCTACCATTCGCCGTCGGGCGCGCTGGGGCAGGCGGAACACGTGTTCCTGGGGGGCAACGGCCTGCCTGAGCGTTGGCGCGGGCGCCGCGCGTTCACCGTCTGCGAAACGGGCTTCGGCCTGGGGCTGAATTTCCTGGCCCTCTGGAAAGCATGGCGCGACGATCCCCAGCGCAGCGCCGCGCTGCACGTGGTGTCGCTGGAAGCGCATCCCTTTGAACGCGAAGACCTCGCTGCTCTGTTGGCGCGTTATGCCCCTGAGCCCTTGGCCGCCCTGGGGCGGCAATTGGCGGCGGGATGGCCGGTCTTGTTGCCCGGACTGCATCGCCTGGAGTTCGAGGGCGGCGCAGTCACGCTGACCCTGGGCTTGGGCGATGCGCAGGTTCTGGCGTCGCGCCTGAGCGTCGGTGTGGACGCATTCTTCCTGGACGGTTTCGCGCCCGAACGCAATCCGCGCATGTGGGAGCTACCTTTGCTGCACAACCTGGCCAGGCTGGCGGCGCCGGGCGCCACGCTGGCCACCTGGGCCTGCACCGGCGAATTGCGCCAGGCCTTGCGGACGGCGGGTTTCGAGGCGCGGCGCGCGCCAGGCTACGGCGGCAAATGGCATATGACGGTGGCGACCGCCGTTGCGGCTGGCAGCGCAGCGCAGGGCGGCCCGGACGGGGTGTCCCGCCACGCCGTGGTGGTGGGGGCGGGGCTGGCGGGTTCGGGCATTGCCCAGGCGCTGGCCGCGCGCGGATGGCGCGTGACCGTGATAGACGCGGGCCGGGCGCAGGGCGCGGCGGCGCATGCAGGCCATGTCGCCGCGGCCTTGACGCCGGTAGTGGCGCGCGATGACAACGCGCGGGCGCGCCTGTCGCGCGCCGGCAGCCTGCGGGCGCTGGCGCGCTGGCAGGGTTTGCCGGCAGGCGCGGCGCCCCTGGTTTGCGGCACGGTCCAGCTGGAGCGCGACGAAGGCCGGTCCGCGGCCTTGGCCGGCACCTTGGAGACCCTGGCTTTTCCCGAACACTGGGTACGCCAGGTCAGCCGCGACGAAGCCAGCGCCTTGGCCGGCCTGCCGCTGGCGCGCGGCGGCGTGTATTTCGGACAGGGCATGCTGCTGCGGCCTGACCTGCTGATAGAAGCCCTGCTGGCGACGGACGGCGTGACTCTCTTGCCCGGCAGGGCTGCCAGGGTCGAGCGCATCGGCGCGGGCTGGAGCGTGCGTGATGTTGCCGGCGCCGAACTGGCGTGCGCCGATGCCGTCATCCTGGCCAATGCGTTCGGCGCGCGCGCCGTGCTGGCCGATAGTGGGCTGCTGGATCCCTTGCCGCGCGTGGGCCAGATGCACGCGCTGGCGGGCGAGGTCACGCTGGTGCCCGCGCAGGCGCTGGGCGGCGGCCCCCGCTGCATCGTCGGAGGCGAGGGCTATCTGCTGCCCGATGTGGGCTCGGGCTGCGTGGCCGGCAGCACCTACGTGCATGGCGCGTCCGAAGCGCGGATCGGCGCCGACGGCCAGCGTGTCACTCTGGGCAAGGCGGCTGGCCTGCTGGGCGGCAGCTTCCCCGACTTTGAATCCCTGGAACCCGGCAGCCTGCCGGGCTGGGCCGGTTGGCGGGCCGTGCTGCCAGGGCGCTTGCCGGCGGTAGGAGAACTGCCTCACGCTCCGGGCCTGTGGCTGGCCGTCGGTTATGCGTCGCGGGGCTTGTCGTGGTCGGCGCTCATGGGCGACCTGATCGCCGCGCGTCTGGCGGGGGAGCCGTCCCCCTTGGAAACGGACCTGGCGCAACTTATTTCGCCACGATGAAAAAAAGCCGGAAGCGGCGTCGGGGACATGTCCCAGGTGGCGTAGAATGGCAGGAATTGCCGGGATTTGGCGCCAAATTGGCCTGAGTTGGCCGCGAACCTGGCATTTTGGCGGCTCGACGGCCGCTCCTTTTGGGGGGCGCTGGCCGAAGGCTTTAGACCCCTTTTATGGATGAGATCGCAGTCCAAATGAGGGACCGAGTTTATTTCAAAGCCCAAATCCGTCAAAATAGCGTCTTTTGATGGTTTTTGGCTTAAGCCGGGGGATGCTCTGTGCCGCCCAAGTTCGACTTTGCCCATACTACCCAGCTCGAAACCGTCGAGCTGCTGACGTCCCGCCCCAGTCGCATCGATTTCGACGCGGGCGATGGGTTGCACCTGGTAGTCGAGGCGCATGCGCCGGGCGTCTTTCGCCTGCGCTGCGGCGAGGCTAATCACCTTACCGATGACAAGCCCGGCGCGCGTGCGCGCGCCGTGGCGGAAATGCTGCTCGCGCGCCAGGAGGCCGTGGGCGAAGCCGTTATCGCTCCGCGCGACGACGGGGAGGGCTGGCGGATCACCCAGGGCGACGTCTCCCTGGAAATCCTGTCCAACCCCGTGCGCGTCGCGATCTACCGCAACGATGAACGGGTGTTCGAGTCCGAGGTATCCGCGCATACGCCCGCATTCGGGCACAACGCGCTGGACCAGGCCGACGACGCCGTCTGGACGGCGGGCTTCACGCTGCAGTCCGACGAGCGCGTATACGGCCTGGGCGAAACCCCGGGCGACCTGAACCGCCGCGAAGAATCCGTGGTGTCCGACGACCCCGAGCACCGCGCCCTGCCTTTGGCATGGAGCCCGCGAGGCTGGGGCGTCTATGTCAACACCATGCGCCGCGTCGAGCATTCGGTGGGCGTGGCACCCGCGGATTCCGCCTACGTGCTGACCGTGGACGATGTCGTGCTGGACATGTTCCTGTTCGCTGGCGAACCGGGCGAAATCCTCAACCAGTACACCGCCTTGACCGGCCGCGCGGGTCAGCCCTCGTTGTGGGCAATGGGCGCCTGGCTGCAGCAGGCCCCGGGCGAAATGCCCACGGACACCGTGGCCTTGGTCGCCCGCATGCGCGAAAACCAGATTCCGGTGGATGCCGTGACGCTGGCGCAGCCGGCGGCCTGGGGCTTCCAGTCGGACAAGACGGTTTTCGAATGGAACGCCCAGCGCTTCCCGGACGCCAAGCAGATGCTGGCGCTGTTCCACAAGCACCATGTGCATGTCGCCGCTTCCGGCTTCCCGGGCGTGCTGAAGACCAGCCCGCTGTTCGAGGAACTTGAAGACCGCGGCTGGCTGCTGGCCAAGGACGACGGTTCGGCCCAGGTGTTCGACGGCAACGCCGCCACCTCCGGACAGCCCTACGGCCTGCTGGACCTGACCTACCGCGACATCTACAACCTGTGGGTGGAGCGCCATCGCCAACTGGTCGAAGACGGCCTGGACGCGCCTGCGTGCGACGCCCAGATCGCCATCCCCGACGGCGTCACCGCCCGCAACGGCGAAACCGGCCCCGCGCTGCGCAGCATGTATCCGCTGCTGGTGCGCCGTGCGCTGTTCGATGCGGTCGCAGGCCTGAAGGTGCCGCCCGAAGGCGTGGTGCCCAGCTCCGACCTGTTCCCCGCCGCCCAGCGCCTGCCGTGGCAGGTGGGGCCGCAGGCTGAAAACACCTGGGAAGGGCTGCGGCATACGTTGCGCACCGCCTTGTCGATCGGCGCCAGCGGCTTGCCCGTCCAGGTGCATGGCATCGGCTCGGCCGCGCGCGACCGTGCCGGCATGACGCCCGAGCTGTACCTGCGTTGGCTGACCGCCGGCGTGTTCTCGTCGAACTTCGCCTTCCAGGGCGTGGAAGGCCTGATGCCCTGGGACTTCGGCGAAGAAACCCTGGCGCATGCCAAGACCTGGATGCAGTGGCGCTACCGCCTGGTGCCTTACGTGCTTGGCGCCATCGAGGACTCGGCGCGCACCGGCCTGCCGGTGCAGCGCTCGATGGCCATGTCGTTCCCGAACGATCCGCACGCGCACGACTGGGACCTGCAATACCTGCTGGGTCCGGCCCTGCTGGTGGCGCCCGTGACGGAACCCGGCAAGCAGGTGCGCGTGTACCTGCCCAAGGGCGAAGCCTGGTGGGACCTGAACACCGGGCACCGCTACGAAGGCGGCACCACCTGGACCATCGATTGCGAACTGGGCCAGTTCCCGGTTTTCGGCCGCGAAGGGCACATGCTCTGTCTTGGACCGGCCGCGCAGCATACGGGCGAGTTCAACTCGGCTCGTATCCTGGACGAGGTCTGGATGTTCGGCATGCCGGTGCATAACCCGGTCGTCATGCGCAACAAGATCCGCGTGATGCAGATGCAGGGCTCCAGCTACATCAAGGGGCTGGAAGGCTTGCGCATCTCTCCGTCCGAGGGCCTGGAAGTCAAGCGCCGCGGCGCGGAAGTCCGCATCTCGCGCGCACGCTGAAAAAACCGGCTGCGGCCGGTCCGGCACAAAATGGGCAGTCAGGAAGGCTTTCCTTCCTGACTGCCCTTTCCGCGTTATGGCATTGCTCCTTGGGGACGCAACCGGGCGCGGGTTCGGGTCTTTATATTACTTGTGGTTATTAAAAATGAAAGAAACAGTCGTTCTCTGTAGAAGAGAAAAGATACAAAATCGCTTGCCATGATTCAGATCGAGAACCTATCCAAGACCTACGCCACGCCGCACGGACAATTCCAGGCGCTGCGCGGCATCAACCTGCATATCCAGCAGGGCGAGGTCTTCGGCATCATCGGCCCCAGCGGGGCCGGCAAAAGCACGCTGGTCCAGTGCATCAACCTGCTGGAGCGGCCCAATGAAGGCTCGATCGCCATCGGCGGTCAGTCCCTGACCGGCCTGAACGAAGCGCAACTGCGCGAGCAGCGCCGTCGCATCGGCATGGTGTTCCAGGGGTTCAACCTGCTGTCGCGCCGCACCGTGTACGGCAATGTTGCGCTGCCGCTGGAAATCGCCGGCGTGGCCAAGGCCGAGATTCCGGCCCGCGTCGAGCGCCTGCTGGCACTGGTGGGCCTGGAACATCTGCGCGACCGCTATCCCAGCCAGATCAGCGGCGGCCAGAAGCAGCGCGTCGGCATTGCCCGCGCCCTGGCCAACAACCCGGATGTGCTGCTCAGCGACGAAGCCACGTCCGCGCTGGATCCGGAAACCACCCACAACATCCTGGCCTTGCTGCGCGACATCAACCGCAAGACCGGCGTGACCGTGGTCATGATCACGCACCAGATGGAAGTCGTGCGCGAGGTCTGCGATCGCGTCGCCGTGCTGTCGCAGGGTGAAGTGGTTGAAATGGGCAGCACGCGCGAAGTGTTCGCGCAGCCGCGCCACGAAGTGACCCGCGCCATGGTGTCGGCCGCCACCGCGTCCGACCTGACCGACGCCACGCTGGCGGCAGTCAAGGAGCGCATCCAGGCGCTTGCCGCCGCCAAGCCGGGCCAGGCCGTGCGGCTGCTGCGCCTGTCGCTGACCGGCACCGACGCGTCGGGTTCCTTCCTGTCCGACCTGTACAAGCAGTATTCGCTGGATGTGGGCCTGATCCAGGCGCGCGTGGAAGACATCCAGGGCGTGGCCGTGGGCACGATGTTCGTGCTGGCCCAAGGCGCGCCCGCATCGGTCAAGGACGCGATTGCCGCGCTGGCCGCCCGTGACATTACCGTTGAAGAAATAGCTCATGAGTCCGCAACTGATCGACCTGCTTATTACGTCGCTGCTTGACACCCTGCTGATGGTGGGCGTGGCCAGCGCCATCGCGGTGGTGGTCGGCATTCCGCTGGGCGTGATCCTGACGGTGACGGCCCGCGGCAACATGCTCGAGAACCAATCCGTCAACCACGTGCTGGGTGCGGTGATCAACGCCACGCGTTCGGTGCCGTTCGTCATTTTGATGGTCGCGATCATTCCGTTCACGCGCCTGGTGGCCCAGACCTCCATCGGCACCACGGCAGCCATCGTGCCCTTGTCGGTGGCCGCGATTCCGTTCATGGCCCGCATCGCCGAAAACGCCATGCGCGAAGTCGACCCGGGCCTGATCACCGCGGCGCGCGCCATGGGCGCGTCGCCCATGCAGATCATCATGAAGGTGCTGCTGCCCGAATCCTTGCCCGGTCTCATCGCCGCGACCGTCGTCACTGTCGTCAGCCTGATCGGCTACTCGGCCATGGCCGGCGCCATCGGCGGAGGCGGCCTGGGCGACCTGGCCATCCGCTATGGCTACCAGCGCTTCCAATCCGACGTGATGGCCGCAGTCGTCATCGTGCTGATCGTCCTGGTCCAGGTAATCCAAAGCCTGGGCGACCGCTACGTGCGCCGCATCTCGCATCGCTGATCCTGCCGGCGCCGCACTTATTTCTCCTCACTTCCGACATTCGGGATACTGCAACATGAGCATCAAGGTTTTGAAGTCGCTGGCCGCGTTCGCGCTCGGCGCCGCCGTATTCGCCCAGCCCGCGCTGGCCCAGGACAAGCCCCTGAAGATCGGCGTGACCGCGGGCCCGCACGCCCAGATCTTTGATGTGGTGAAGCAGGAAGCGGCCAAGCAGGGCCTGAACATCCAGGTCATCGAATTCACCGACTACGTGCAGCCCAATGTCGCGCTGTCCGCGGGCGACCTGGACGCCAACAGCTACCAGCACCAGCCCTACCTGGACAATGCCAACGCAGACCGCGGCTACAAGCTGGTCAGCATCGCCAAGACGGTGATTTTTCCCATCGGCATCTACAGCAAGAAGATCAAGTCGTTGTCCGAGCTGAAGGAAGGCGCTCGCATCGCGCTGCCGAACGACCCGACCAACGGCGGCCGCGCCCTGTTGCTGCTGCAGGCCAACGGCCTGATCAAGCTGCGTCCCGACGTCGGCCTGAAGGCGACCCCGATCGACGTGGTCGAAAATCCCAAGAAGCTGCGTTTCATTGAATTGGACGCCGCCCAACTGCCGCGCTCGCTGGACGACACCGACGCGTCGGCCGTGAACACCAACTTCGCGCTGGAAGCGGGCCTGAACCCCGCCAAGGACGCCATCGCCCAGGAATCACCCGACTCGCCTTACGCTAACGTGCTGGTCGTGCGTGAAAAGGACAAGGATCGCCCCGAGTTCGCCAAACTGATCGCGATCTACCACAGCCCGGCCGTGAAGCAGTTCATCGAGACCAAGTACAAGGGTGCGGTGGTGGCCGCCTGGTAAGCCCAGCACCGTCAGCCTCAGGAACGGTCGCCGCGAGCGGCCGTTTTTGTTGCAGGGACAGCGTTTTGGTCTGGGGCCTTGCATCGAATTTTGACAAACGGCGCCAAATCGGCCATAATTTCTGGCTTCGGTCGGGTTGTTAGCTCAGTCGGTAGAGCAGCGGACTTTTAATCCGTTGGTCGCGAGTTCGAGTCTCGCACAACCCACCACCCAATTCCTGTACCAAGCAATGGCTGTCCAAGCATTGCTGTACTAAAGAAAAACGCCGCTATTTCTAGCGGCGTTTTTTTGCTTCTCGGTCATCGTGGTTCATGACCCGGCCATGGACTCGGCTTGTGGCCGGATTGAAGCCGCTGTTGGACCGGCGCGCGTCGCGGTTGGTCCATTTGTGTTGCTCTCTTTACGTAGAGCCTGCAAACGCGATGAGCGTCGGCTCTGCCATCGGCACATGCCGCGGGGACAGGGACGATGCCGTCTTGAACACTTCGACTGCCTGCAGCAGATCGCGCGCCTGTTCCGCCATGGAATGCGCCGCTGCGGCAGATTCCTCGACCAGCGCAGCGTTTTGCTGCGTTACGGAGTCCAGTTGCGCGATGGCGACGTTGACCTGTTCGATACCGATGGCTTGTTCGCGAGACGCGGTGGCGATCTCTCCCGTTATTGTCTTCATGCGCATCACGGAGGTCACGACTTCTTCCATGTCCCGGCCCGCTCGGGCGGCGAGATCCCGTCCGGCCTGGACCACGGAAGTGGAGGTCTCGATCAGGTCTTTGATTTCCCTTGCGGATGTGGCGCTGCGTTGCGCCAGCGCCCGGACCTCGCCGGCCACCACGGCGAAGCCCCGGCCTTGATCTCCGGCCCTGGCGGCTTCCACCGCGGCGTTCAATGCAAGAATATTCGTCTGAAATGCAATGCTCTCGATCAGCGACACGATCTGTGCGACCTTTTCCGAGTTGGCGGAAATTTCCGTCATGGCCGCGAGCATTTCGGATACGACGCCACCCGCTTTCTCCGCGGCCTTGGCTCCTTCGCTGGCCACTTCGTCGCCGCTCGCCGCATTGTCTTGATTCAGCCGTACGGTGGACGTCAGCTGTTCGATGCTGGCCGCGGTCTCTTCCAGTGACGCGGCCTGCTCCTCGGTACGATGTGACAGATCGGCATTGCCTTGGGCAATCTGGCCTGCAGCCGTCGAGATCGATGCAGCCGATGATTTGATTGCATCGACGATTCTGGAGAGACGCGAGCGCATGGATTCCAGGCCATGCATCAAGCTATGGTCGTAGCGGGAATCGAGCTGCAGTCGGCTGGTCAGGTCGCCATCGGCGATGTTCACTGCCAGAAGTTGCGCATCGCCGGGATCGCCGCCCAACTGGCGCAGGATGCTGCGCGCTGTGAGATAGGCCGCAAATACCCCAAGCATCAGCGCGGTCAAGACGGTCGCCCCGACGGCCCATTGCAACTGGCTCGCGAGAGATCGGGTATCTTCCGCGCGTGCATCGTTGATCTTCGTTTCGAGCGCAGCCAATGTCGATAGCGTTTCCTGGAGCACGCGCTGCTTGGGCCGCAGTTCGTCTTCCAGCAGATGTTGCGCGTTCTGGCGGTCGCCATTCAATCCTTCTTCCATGACGCGCATGAACTGCGAACGCATGTCTTGTTGCGCAACGCCTGCGGCGGCGAACAGGCGCCTTTCCTCGTTGGTGGTGCCAGAACGGCTCGAGAACATGCCGCCGAGCCTGTCTCGAGATTCGTTGTAGAGCTTATCCGCTTCATTCGCCCGCGACACTTCGGCCTTCAGCACTGACGGATCCGTGAGGATCAGGATGTTGCGGATTGCGATGGCCTGCTCCTGGACCTGGTAGCGCATATCGATCGCCAGGCGCCGTTGTTCGTTGTTGATAGCGGTGATCTGGTAGACATCCTGCTCCAGCGCGCGGATGCCAAACGCACCGAGAATGCCGGACACCAGCAGCGCCACCATGATCATCGCAAAACCCATGGCAAGGCGAGTACGCATTTTCAGCTTTGATGGCTTCATTTCAATTTCGCTTTCAAGAATGGAATTTCTGTATTCGGTTCACGCTGTCCGGACTATACGGACGCGCTGCGCACGACAAAAGACAGAAATTTTGTTCCGCCAAGCACTTTTCCTATTTTGCGGATGACCGCAGATCACCGTGCAAGCGCTGCAACGCGCAAGCGCAAGCTGTCTATCGATCGATTACGCCGCGTCGTCAGACTGTGTAATGACGCAGTTGCGGCCAGAGGCCTTGGCGCGATAGAGCAACTCATCGGCGTGCTTCAGCAGTGCGTCGACATCGATGATTTCATCTGTCCGCGCGCAGACCACTCCAAAACTGCTGGTGATCGACGCTATGGTCTTGCCGTCGGACGGCACCGCCAGGCGTTCGATGCGGCGGCGCATGCTCTGCGCCATTGCGCTCGCTTGCGCCATGCTGGGTACCGTGCACAGCACAGCGAATTCTTCACCGCCGATGCGCGCCACGATGTCGGTGCGCCGCCATGTCTGATGGCATGCCTGCGCCACCGCCACCAGAACATTGTCGCCGCCGGCGTGGCCGTAGGAATCATTGATCCGCTTGAAATGATCGATATCAAAGACGATTAAAGTCAGCATCTGTTCCGGCTGGTTCAGGCTCGCGCACAACGCTGCGGCGCGGGCGTGAAATGCACGCCGGTTGAGCAGTCCCGTGAGGAAGTCCGTCTCCGCCAACGTCGCCAGATCGGCGATGAGCCGCTCGCGTTCATGCTCCGTCTGGGACTTGGCGATGGCGTCTTCCTTCAATCTCTGGATGGCGTCGAACAGGCCGAGAACTTCCTTGCGATAGCCGGCGCCGGAGATCGGCGCGGGCGCGTTGTCATTGATGGAGTTGATGATTTCGGTGGCTACGACGAATGGCCGTATCAGACGCCAGCGGAACTTGGTGAACCCCCAGGTGGCGGCCAGCAGCAGTACGATGGCCACCGCGGTGGTCGTGACCAGCTCCGTCACCGCGTTGACGCGTTGGTGTTCCAGGAGTTTTCCCAACAAGCTCAATACTTCATCGCGGAAGTCGACGATGGATTGCATCAGCGGAACATAGCGCTCCTGCATGCCTCCCTTCAGATTCGACGAGTCGGCGGTTGACGGCGGCGTATGACGCAACGCCGCGATGTACTCCAGGCCTGCGCCAAAGTACTCATACTGAACTCGAGGATATGCGCGCGTCTCGAGGTCCGCATGGGTGGAGAGCTGTACTTCAAGCAGCGCACGTAATTGGGAAACGCGACCCAGTTGTTGTTCGATGCGTTGCGTTTCCACGTCGCTGAGAGGGCGGTGCTGTACTTGTGCAGGCATGAAGGAGGATCCCAGCAGACCGGCTTGCTCGCGCAGTCCTGCCGCAAGCATGGCAATGGTCATGAGGCCGGGATTTTCCACTTCATGCCGGATCACGACGGCTGAGTTGTCGAGCGCGGTTTCCTCGAGCGCCGGGATTAGTCCGGCCATGATCACCACCACGTCGTTCAGTTCTTGCGCGCTGATCAGCGCGCGCTGTCTGGCGATGAGCCGATCCGCGGCGGCGCGCTGTTGGACCAGGGTCCGCGCAATGTGTTGGATGGTGCCTCGAACGTCCCTGCAGCTGTCGCAGCTGCTGGTCTGGTGCAGTTCCAGCAGCTCGGCGATCCTGCTATCGCTGGCACTGCGCGCAAGCAGCAGTTCGTGCTGTCTGGTCTCGGATACGGGCAAACCGTCGATCAGCGCGGCATTCATCGATCCGCGTTCCATCAGGACGGCAGCCATCGCCTCCAGCGTGCCCTGGACGACGTGCAGGCTCGACATCGCATCACGCGCCGCCGCGTGGGCGCGCCAGCTATGCGTAAGTTGAATGCCTATCAGCGCGCTCACCGGGATGAGAACGCCGATGACATATGCCACTGTGTAGCGGTTCAGAGATTTCAAAAGAACAGTGCAGACGAAGAGATTTCAGCGGGCTGGAGGCGTCGCCGCAGACTTGCCGCAATGCGTGGGGCTCACTCCTTTGCCCCCAGCGTGTCCTGCAGTATCACTTTGTTGAGCGCCAGGATGGCGATCAAGCGTTCAAGCCGGTTGCACTCGTTTTCGAGCCTGTTCAGCAATTTCATCTCATAGGATGCGAGACCGTCGTAGTGGACCTTCCACGCGTGGAAGGTCGCTTCGCTTACACCCATGCGCTTGCAGATGTCAGACATCGGCGTGCCAAGCGTCGCCTGCTTCAGTGCATGCCTGATCTGTTCTTCTGAAAAGCCCGACCGCTCCATGTTAAGCACCTTTCCGTATTCTGAGATGAAGCCAATTCCATTCAAACCGAGAACGGCATACGCCGTCGCGCAATCGCTTTGACTCAATGCGTCAAGCTGCCTGCAAGCCGCGTAGGGCCTGTAGCACCGCAACCCGGGTTTGCCCCAGCACCATGCCGTGCCAGTTCGCCTCGTTGCAATAGAACGCATCCAGCGTGGTTTGCAGGATGGTTCGCCGCAAATCGTCGGGCGCTTCCGGATGCGCGTGCAGCCAGTTCCTGCCACATAACGCATGCACCATGGCGTCGAAACGGACGGCCCCGAAAACAATGGCCATCGAGGTCGGAAGCGATAACGGGCAAGCCTGATAAATCAGATCGGCAAGCTGGCCGGAGATGTCGACCGACACCGAGTTGCCTTGGTAGGGAACGGTGATGTCGCTTCCCCACCACTGGCGCGCGCGCGCGACTTCGGCGTCGTCATGGCGGCCGGCGTAGAGCTTCTCTCCATGGCCGCGCGGTCCCCACCCTGTATGTACGTCGATCCAGCCGATATGGGTGCGCTTGCGGGCATGCTCGTGCAGGATGCGGCGCAGATTCTGCAGCGATGCCGCTGGGCGGTCGCCGCCATAGAACAGGCCGTTGGCATGCGAATACTGGCCGCGCGAGACGGCCTGCGAAAAAGCGGACTGTCCGTGTTCGGCGATGTACTGGGCGATCAGTTGCTGGTTGGATTGCGTTGGCGGCCATTCCTCGGGCAGCAGCAGGTCGTGCAGCCTTGCGTACTCGGGGTTTGCTGGCAGCGGCCGCCCGTCGAAGGGCAATCCGTTGCGGTTAAGGTCTATGTTGCATTCGTCGGTGCGGGCGATCCAGGAATAACCGTATGGATTGACCGCGTGCACCAGCAGCAAGGCCACGCCGGCCTCTCGTGCGCGGGCCAGCATGACGGTATCGTCGAGCAGCGCGAGCTGGCATCCGGAGCCACAGAACCCTTCCACTCCCAGCACGGCGGAGGTCATGATGAGGATCCGATCGGCGTCGGGGTCGCCGATGTAGGCGACATCTGTGCTCAGTGCTTCGCCTTCGCTGCCGGTCTGGTCGATGCCATAGGAGTGGAACGAGTCGGCGAGCGGCCTGGCCGCTTGCGAAAAGCGCTCGCGCGCCTGGGCATAGCTGCGGGAAAAGTAGCTCGCGCTGGTTCGCATCAGGCCTCCTGTAAACCGGACAGGGCCTGTAGAACCGCCACGCGGCTCTGGCCTAGGACCATGCCGTGCCAATCGGCGGCGTTGCTGTAGAACGCATCCAGCGTGGCGCGCAGGATTGCGTCGCGCTTGGCGTCGTCGGCCTCTGGATGAGCAAGCAGCCAGTTGCGGCCGCGCAGCGCTTCGATCATGGCATCAAGAGGCACGGTGCCGAATTCCAGCGCCATCGGCGTGTGCAAGGCGTCGGGACAAGTCTGGTAGATCAGGCCTGCCAACTGGCCGGTAATGTCCACCGACGCGGAACTGCCTTCGTAGGGGACCGCAATGTCGCTGCCCCACCATTGGCGGGCCCGGGCGACTGCGGCTGCGTCGCGACGGCCGGCGTAGATTTTTTCGCCATGACCGCGAGGCCCCAATCCGGTATGCACATCGATCCAGCCGATATGCTTGCTGCGACTGCCGTGCTGCCGCAGCATATGGCGAAGATTCAGTAGCGACGCCGTTGTGTGGTTGCCACCGTAGAACAGGCCGTCGGCGTGCGTGTACTGCCCGCGGGTCACGACCTGGGCAAAGGCCGCCTGGCCATGCTCGGCGATGTAGGCATCGATTCCTGTGATGTTTGACGCCGTGGGCGGCCATTCCTTGGGCAGCAGCAGATCATGAATCTCCGCATATCCGGGATTGTGCGGCAGAGGGCGTCCGTCGAAGGTCTGGTCGTTGCGGTTCAGGTCGACATTGTCTTCATTCGTGCGCGCCAGCCAGGAAAATCCGTACGGGTTGATTGCGTGCACGAGCAGCAAGGCCACGCCAGCCCTGCGGGCACGTTCCAGCATGGCGGCATCGTCCAGCAGAGCCAGTTGGCAGGCTGAGCCGCAAAAGCCCTCCACGCCATGCGTGGCGGAGGTCATGATCAACAGCCGTTCCGCGTCCGATGGGCCGATCAACGCGACATCGGTGGCCAGCGCTTCGCCTGCGCGTCCGACTGGTTCGATGACGTAGGATTGAAAGTGCGTGGCCAGCGGTTTGGCCGCCAGCACGAAACGGTGGCGAGCCTCTTCGTAGCTGCGTGAAAAATAGCTGGAGCCGAGCTGCATCAGGCCTCCTGTCCGTCGATGTCGTCATGGGTGCGGTCGTCGATCCAGAACAGCACCACCGTTGAAAGCGCTATGGCCACCATCAGGAACCATGCCGGCGCCATTGAGTTTCCGGTCACGTGCAGCAGCCAGGTCACGAAGAATTGCGCGAAGCCGCCGAACACGGAGATGCCCAGTCCGTACACCACCGACATGCCGGTCGTGCGGACTGCCTTGGGAAAGAGTTCAGGAAGCATCGTGAACGCTGGCGCCGACTGCAGCGCCACCAGTAGCGCGAACAGGGCGACGAGCAGCATCAGCCGTTCGGTGCTGGGCGCGGCCATCAGCCACTGGAAGCAGGGCAGCAGGACGATCAGGGTCGCCAGGCGCGACCAGAAGATCACGCGCTTGCGGCCGTAGCGGTCGGCAAGCATGCCGACAAAGGGGGCGATCAGAAAGCCGACCGCGCCGAACACGACGCTGGCCGACAGCGTGGACGTCGCCGGCAAGCCCAGTTCGCGGTTGGCGTACGCTGGCATGTAGAAGCTGAGGATCTGCGTGCTGACCATGCCGCCGATCAGCAGCAAGATGCCCTTGAGTATGGTGATCTTGTAGTCGGCGAAGATGCGGCGCAAAGGCTGGTGATCGGCGGCGCGATGCGCAGTCGCGAGTTGCGGCTTGCCGATGTCCGGGGACGAGCTGGTCAGGGTTTCTTCGAGGTTGCGGCGAATGTAGGCGCCCACGGGCACGGTCAGGATGCCGATTACGAATGGCACGCGCCAGCCCCAGGCCTGCATCTGTTCATTGGTCAGTCCCATGGTCAGCGCCGTCACGACCAGCGCGCCTAGCATTACGCCCAGCGACTGGCTGCCGAATTGCCAGCTGGAATAGAAGGCGCGCTTGCCGCGTGGCGCGTGTTCGACCAGCAGGGTGGTCGAGGCGCCGACCTCGCCGCCTGCGGCGAAACCCTGGATCAGGCGCGCCAGCACCATCATGACCGGGCCGGCCATGCCCATTTGGGCATACGTGGGGGCCACGGCGATCAAGGCACAGCCCAGGCCCATCATCCACAGAGTCAGCGTCATGGCCGCGCGGCGACCGTGGCGGTCGGCGTAGGAGCCGATCAGCATGCCGCCGACAGGACGCATCAAGAAGCCCACGCCGAAAGTGGCGGTGGTCAATAGCAATTGACCGTAACCGGAGGCGGCTGGAAAGAAAAGTGGGCCCAGCACCAGCATCAGGAAGGTGAAGACGGTGAAGTCGAAGAACTCGAGTGCATTACCGATAGTGGTGCCGGCGATGACCCGCCGGCGCATGGACGGCGTATGGAGCGCATTGGGCGCAGCCGCTGCGATTGCGATAGACATGTTTTCCCCTAGTGTCTGTTGAGAAGGTTGTTGGCCGCTGATTCCCGGCCTTGGGTACCTTCTTCGAGGGCACTATACGGACGCGCAGAAATAAGAAAAAGACAGAATTTGCGTTCCAATGAATACTTTTATTTATAGGGCGAATGGGCCAGGATATTCAGGGTACGAACACATCTGAATCTCGAATCCTGGTGGCGTTGTCTTGCCGGCGTTATGAAATGGCATGGCTGACCGTATCTGTTCGGCGAGGCGTCATCAAAGATCTATGACCAGACGGCTCGTCCGTGCGCGTGAGCAACATGGGAGAAACTGGTCGTTGCGTGCCTTTTCTTCCTCGGTGAGGAACTCGTCGCGATGATCCGGCTCTCCTTCGACAACGTGTGTCAGGCAAGTGCCGCAGATGCCCTGTTCGCATGCTGTTGGAATATCGATTCCGGCCGACCGCAGCGCGGTTAAGGCGGTCTCATGGGATGCAACCGGGATGCGCAGGCCCGAGCCGGCAATAACTAGCTCGAACGGCGAGGAGTCGTCAGCAGAGCTTGCGACCGGGGAAAAGAACTCGCGGTGCAGACATTCAGCAGCCCAGGCTTGACGTTCCGCGTGCTCGATGACCATCTCGATGAAACCAACTGGCCCGCATACATAGAGATGAATGTCAGGCGCCGCGCGATCCAACAACCCATCCAGATCAAGCGTGTTTGCGGGCTGATCGCTGTCCACGTGGATGAAAACCTTGGCTGCCAAGGCAGCCGAGGTAAGTTGCTCCGAGAATGCAATCTGGCCACGGGCGCGGACGCAATAGTGCAGTTCGAATGAAGCGTCTTCAGCGGATAGGGCCTGCGCCATCGAGAGTAACGGCGTGATGCCGATTCCGCCCGCGATCAGGATGGAGTGCTGGGCCTTGGGTGCAAGCGAAAATTGATTTCGTGGCTTGCCGATCTCGATGATGTCGCCCTGCTGCAATGCGTGGACTGCCAAGGATCCTCCCCGGGATTCCCTGGCCTTCAGTACTCCCAGCACGTAGCGTGAACGGTCCTGAGGAGCGTTGCAGATTGAGTATTGACGAGTGATGCTGCCCGGCAGTTGGATGTCGATGTGCGCACCGGCTTCGAAAGCTGGCAAGGCATCGTCCGTAAGCGAGACGAGTTCGACTGCGACGATGTCATCCGCAGTCCGTCGGGTTGATTGGACTCTGACTTGCATTGCTCGTGCCTCGTAGTGTTTATTTGTAGCGCGCCGTCATCGTCTAGCCATGGGCCTCAAGCTGCCATTCACGTTGCAGCTTGTCTTCGCGCAGGTGGTCGCGAGAAAAGGCCTCAGGCAGAGCCATGAATGTGTCCGAGGTAAGTGCGCCGAGTTCCTGGAGCGCCTTGTATGCCGACGAACCTTTCCAGGCGTCGGCAGCCGCAGGCGAGGGCCAATGGGTGATAAGCAGATAGAAGACCCCACCGATCTCCGGGGCGGCCTCGTTGGGGCCGATCAGCTGGTAGGGTTGGGCTTCATATTCTCCCGTCAGGGTTTCGAACGGGGACGCGCCAAGATCTTCCAGAGTGGATAGGTTTTTTTGCAAGGCATGAAGCTGCGTGTCATGCAGAGGGGCTGGCATGGCAAGACGAGTTTCATTCATGACTTTCCCGGTCAGGGATTCGCCTGGCGCGGCCTCGCGCCATTTGCGCATGTAGACCGCCGTCCACCAGCGGTCGTATGCCGCCTTTTGGGCGGCCTTGTGCCGCGGGTGGTGATGCCACGCATTCATTTGTTCGGCGCTGGCGTAGCGGACCCCCACATAACGCCAGGTCGAGTTGTGGATATCTCCGCCATACACGGATTCAAATCCGTCCTGGCTTATTGCGACAGGGTACAGAGCGTCGTTGAATACGGCGAACTTGTCCTCTTTGCCGGGGATGATCTTGAAGCCACATTCCAGCACGGTGCGCGTGGATTGTGCGGATGCAGTTGCCATTTCTTGTGCTCCAGTGAAGGGCGATTGAATTGCTCTGGCTCAGATTTACGAGGCGTCGATGTCGTCATGGGTGCGGTCCTTGATCCAGAACAGCACCACCGTAGAAAGCGTCATGGTCACCATCAGGAACCATGCCGGGGCCATGGAGTCGCCGGTCACGTGGAGCAGCCAAGTCACGAAAAACTGGGAGAACCCGCCAAGTATCGAAATCCCGAGTCCAAACACGACGGACAGGCCAGTGGTGCGTACCTGTTTGGGGAACAACTCGGGCACCATGGTGAACGCCGGTGAGGTCTGAAGGGCTACCAGCAGCGAGAGCACAGCAAGCAGAACGATCAGTCGTTCACCACTGGGCGCAACGATCAGCCAGTGGAAAGAAGGCAGCAGCATGATGAGCATCACGAGGCGTGACCAGAAGATCACGCGCTTGCGTCCGTAATGGTCGGCCAGCATGCCGACGAATGGCGCGGCGACGAAGCTGATGCCGCTGAAGACCACGCTTGCCCACAGCGCGGAGGTAGCTGAGAGGCCCAGTTCGCGGCGGGCGTACGTGGGGATATAGAAGTTGATGACCTGAATGCAGACCATCCCGCCTGTGACCAACAGCACGCCTTTCAACATAGTTAGCTTGTAATTGCTGAATATGTTGCGCAGGGGCTGGCGGCCGGCCGTTGATGGCGTGGCCACGAGGGCCGGTTGACCCGATGCCGGGGGCGGCGGCTCCAGCGTTTCGTCGAGATTGCGGCGAATGTACGCGCCCACGGGTACGGTGAGGATGCCGATCACGAATGGCAGGCGCCAGCCCCAGGCCTGCATCTGTTCCGCGCTCAGTGCGTGGGTCAGCAGCGTCACGACCAACGCCCCGACCATTACGCCTAGGGCCTGGCTGCCATACTGCCAGCTGGAATAGAAGCCGCGTTTGCCGCGCGGAGCGTGTTCGACCAACAGGGTGGTCGAGGCCCCGACTTCGCCGCCGGCGGCGAAGCCTTGGATCAGGCGAGCCATCACCATCATGATTGGCCCGACCATGCCCATTTGTGCATAGGTGGGAGCCACGACGATCAGGCCACAGCCCAGGCCCATCATCGACAGCGTCAGCGTCATGGCTGCCTTCCGGCCGTGGCGGTCGGCGTAGGAGCCGATCAGCATGCCGCCGACGGGGCGCATCAGAAAGCCTACGCCGAAAGTTGCGGTGGTCAGCAGCAGTTGGCCATAGCTTGAGGCGGCCGGAAAAAACAGAGGGCCGATTACGAGGATAAGAAAAGTGAAAACGGTGAAATCAAAGAACTCTAGTGCGTTGCCAATGGTGGTGCCGGCAATGACCCGCCGGCGCATGGACGGCGTATGCAGCGCGCCGGGTGCGACCGTTGCGATTGCGATAGACATTGGTTTCCCCTGGTCTGTTTAGTGGGTTGCCGGTCCGTGGATCCAGACCTTGGGCTTCCCTTCGCAGGCACTATACGGATGCCATAGAATAAAAAAAGACAGAAATTTTGTTCCGTTCTTTCTTTTTTTTTATATACCCCGCGGGACCTACCGGAGCCGAATGCATGAACCTACGCCAATTGCGCGCCTTCGCGCTGATTGCCGAGCATGGCAGCATCCGAGCGGCTGCGCGTGCGCTCGCGGTGACCCAACCTGCTGCGACACGCAGCTTGCGCGAACTTGAGCAGAGCGTGGGAGTAGATCTGGTACGCCGCAGTGTCAAAGGCGTGGAGCTGACCACTTATGGCGAAGCCTTGTACAAGCGGGCGATCGTCATCCTGCAGGAGACCCGCCGGGCCCGCGATGAAATTGGCCAGATGCGCGACGGCGAGGGAGGCACTCTGAGCCTGGCCGTAAGTTCCGCGGCGCTGGTCGTCGTGCCGGACGCGCTTGTGGCTTTCCGCGCGCGCATGCCGCGGGTGGCCGTTGCGTTCAACGAAGTGGGACCACCCTACAGCCACGAGCAGTTGGATTCAGGCCGCTATGATTTTCTTGTGCAAACGGAATACGACGGGGAGATCAACGATGGCTTCGCGCATCGGCCTCTGTTCACCCTGCCGCTTGCGATAGGCGCGCGCCTAGGCCATCCACTGCGCCGGGCCCGCAGCCTGACTGAATTGCACGACGCGCCCTGGTTGGTGCCGGGAAACACGGGAGCTCCCGCGAACCTGGTGAAAATGGCTTTCGCCGCTCACGGTTTACCCTTGCCGCGCGACATCATCTCTTGCCACTCGGTAGCCGTCGCGCTGGCCATCATGGCAAAAAGCGATGCGCTGGGCATTTTTGTGCGCCCGCTGTTTGAACACGAGCTGCTGCCATCGCACATGCGCATGATGCAATTGACGCATGAGCTTCCCTCCGCCCGCATCTCGATTCTTGCTCGGAAGGAGTCGCCACCTACGCCGGCGGCCGAATGCTTCATCGAGTGTCTGATTGAGGCTCGCGACGCCATGGTTGCTTCCAGCAAGGCGGGGAGGTCGAGGCGGAAGGTTCGGGCTCCTGGAATAGAGCACGACTAGCTTGTTCATGATGACGACGCTCTTGTCGACCCGATTCAGCGTGTCGGCCGGCCTCGTCTTGGCACGCTCGCTCCCAACAGCACCATGAGCTCCCGATGGTTGCGCACCCCCAGGTGCTGGAAAGCCCGGTAGCGGTACGTCAGTGCGGTGGTTTCCGACACGCCCATTTCGCGCGCGGCCTTCTTGGTGGTCAGCCCGTCCAGCACATGGGTGATCAACTGCCGCTCCCGTCCGGACAGCTTGGTCATGAGCTGAACCTGCAGCGGCTGGTCCGCGGGCGCGCGCCGGGTTACCTGGACATGGCGCATGACCGCCGCGGCAATCAGGGACGCGTGTTGCGACATGCGTTCGAAGTCCTTGGAACCGTAGTCCGGATACGAAAAGTTCCGATGCAGGCTGACTGCTACCCGGTAGCCGTCGGGAAACACGGCCAGCAGCGACATGCGTTCGCGTATGCCAGGGTCGTCGTAGCACACGCGGCGGTAGTGGGCATCGGCAACCTCTTTGGCGAATTGATGCCCGATCCAGAGTTGGCGCGCCTTGGCGGGTTTGCGCCGGGATAGCCAGACCATGTTGGAGTCCTGCTTGTCGAAGCCCAGGCGCAGGTACTCGATGGCGGTCAGCGTCGCGACCTCGCCGATGGCGCTGGCGCTCGAAACGGCTTCCACGCGCCCGCTGCTGCGCAGTGCGAACACCGTGCAATGGCTGGCGGGCAAGGTCGTGCCCAGCGCGTCCAGCACCCCGGCGGCGAAGTTTTCGGCGCCGATTGCATTCATCAGTGCGATGCTCAGCGCCTGGCCCGAAGGAAGGGGACGCGGCGGCAGCGGCAGCAGCTTCATAGCGGGTTAGTCTGTCCTGATTAATTAGGACATATTAACCAGTCCGGCCCCGCAGAATATGACGCAAGCCAATACGGGCTTTTGATGACAGGACTTGCGCATGCCCTTAGAAAGAATCGGACCCTTCGAGTACCGGCGCTTCCCGCCGTCGCTGCCCCGGCTCAACGCGGAAGGCGGTGAGGCCCGGCCTCATCGCGTGCTGATTGCGGGCGGCGGTCCGGTGGGGCTGGCGGCCGCGCTGGGCTTGGCCCGACTGGGCCTGGACAGCGTCGTGATCGAGGCCGACGACTCGGTCTGCGAGGGCAGCCGGGCGGCCTGTATCTCGCGCCGCAGCCTGGAAATCCTGGACCGCCTGGGCGTGGCGCCGGCCTTCATGGAGAAGGGCCTGGCCTGGACCCGGGGCCGCAGCTATTACGGCACCGAGGAAGTGCTGGTGTTCGACATGCCGTCGGCGCCGGGCGACAAGTACCCGCCGATGATCAATTTGCAGCAGTACTACATCGAGCAGTTCCTGCTGGACGCCATCGACGAGATCAACGGCCGCTTTCCGGGGCGGGTGGATATCCGCTGGGCCAGCAAGGTGGCCGAATGCCGTGCCGACGCTGAAGGCGTGAGCTTGCGGATCGAGAATCCGCTGGGCAGCTACGAGACGCGCGCCGACTGGCTGCTGGCCTGCGATGGCGGCCAGAGTTTCATACGCTCCAGCCTGGGGTTGGAGCTGAAGGGTACGGGCTATCAAGGCCGCTATGCGATCGTCGATATCGAGCTCGCCAGCGAGTACCCAGCGCAACGACGCGCGTGGTTCGACCCGCCCTGGGCGCGCGGGACCACCATCCTGATGCATCGACAGCCGGACAACATCTGGCGGGTGGACTATCAACTGGCGGCCGGCGCGGATGCCGCGCAAGCCCTGCAGCCGGATCAGGTGCGGGCATTCGTGCAGACGCATCTGGACGCCATCGGCGAAGGACTTCTGCCATGGAAGCCGGTGTGGACTTCGGTGTACCGCGCCGGCGCGATGACGTTGGACGCCTATCGCCATGGCCGCATTCTGTTCGCAGGCAACGCCGCGCATGCCATGCCGATTTTCGGCGTGCGCGGCTTGAATTCGGGTTTCGACGACGCCGACAACCTGGTCTGGAAGCTGGCGGCCGTGCTGCAAGGCAAGGGCACGGATACGTTGCTGGACAGCTATTGCAGCGAGCGGCGGCAGGCGTTCCACATCAATGCCGAGAACGCCATGCGCAGCACCGAGTTCATGTCGCCGCCGCATCGCGGCTTCGATCTGATGCGCGAGGCCAGCCTGTCGCTGGCGGGCCGGCATCCGGGCATTGCGCGCCTGGTCAATCCGCGGCAGACGCGAGCCATCGCCTACGCGGGATCGCCCTTGTCGACGGATGACGAGGACGGCGGCGATTGGGCGCCGGGCGCGCCGCTGGCGGATGGCGGGACGGAGGACGGCCGGCACCTGACCGATCTGCTGACCCCCGGCAGTTTCACTTTGCTGGCGTTCGACGGCTGGCCGGAACAACAGGCCTTGGAAGCGCTGACGGCTTCGCCCGAGTGGCGGTTTCTGCCTTGCCGCTGTGCCGCGCCAGCGGCGCACGCGGAGTCGCCGCAGGCCGGCACGGCCTACCTCTTGCGGCCCGACGGCCATGTCTGCGGCCGGTGGCGCTCGCCATCGCTGGATACGGTGCTGTCCGCCATCGAACGCGCCTGCGGGGCGCAAGGAGCCATTCAATGATTGCCGACGCCGCGGTCCAGGACCGCATCTATGCGCGCTGCAGCAATGCCATTGCAACCGCCGGGCGCGGACGCGAGTCCCTGTTTCTGGCGCGCCTGGCCCTGCTGCTGTTCGAGCAGGTCCAGGACGAGCAGCGTTGCCTGGACGCCATCGAGCACGCTTTGCGTGACCTACCCGATCCCTCGCTTTCAGCCGACTGATCGGCGACGACCATTCCAAAGGAGACAGACTTGAACCGACGCCATTTTCTCGAGGCGCTGGGGGCCACGGCCCTGGCCGCCGCCACGCCGCTGGCCCGCGCCCAGGCCAAGTATCCCGACCAACTGATCAAGTGGGTTGTGCCGTATCCCGCGGGCGGAGGCACCGACAACCTCGCGCGCACGCTGGCCGAGTCCATGCGCGCCGCGCTGGGCCAGCAGATCATCATCGATAACCGGCCGGGCGCCGCGACCAACATCGGCGCGGAGCAGGTCGCCAATGCCAAGCCCGACGGCTACACCGTCATGTCGGCGGACAACGGCGTGCTGGCCTTCAACGAACACCTGTTCCGCAAGCTGGCCTTCAGTCCGGAAAAGGACTTCACGTATATCGGCGCCATTGGCAAGTTTCCGCTGGTGCTGGTGGTGAACCCGGCGTTTCCCGCTGCGGATTTCAGGGCGTTCATGGAGCGCGTGCAGGCGGAGCCGGGCAAGGTGGACTACGCCTCGGTCGGCAACGGCTCGCCGCATCATCTGGCCATGGAACTGTTCCAGAGCCGCACTGGCGTGCGCCTGACGCACGTGCCCTACCGCGGCGCCGCGCCTGCCATGCAGGACGTGATGGGCGGGCAGGTGCCGGTGATGTTCCTGGATCTGGCTTCGGGAGCATCCATCATCAAGGCCGGCAAGGTGCGGCCGCTGGCCATCGGCTCGCAGGCCCGTTCGCCGTTGCTGCCGGAGGTGCCGACGCTGGCCGAACTGGGCGTGCCGGACGCCGAGGTGTTTGCGTTCCAGGGCATGCTCGGCCCCAAGGGCATGCCGGCGCCAGCGGTTGGGCGTCTGAACCAGGAATTGAATGCGGCGCTGGCCAATCCTGCGGTGGTGAAGCGCTTTGCCGAGTTCGGTTTCGAGCCGCTGCCCGGAACGCCCGATGAGTTCAGGACCCTGGCGCGTGCCGAATCTGCCCGTTGGGGCGAAGTCATCCGCGCCAACAAGATATCGCTCGATTGAGGAATCGCATGGACCATACTGCCGCCCGTCCCGTGCAGGGACTGCATCATTTCGCCTGGCGCTGCCGGGACGCCGAGGAGACCCGGCGCTTCTACGAAGACCTGTTGGGCTTGCCGCTGGTGCACGTCATCAAGAAGGACTCCGTACCCAGCACAGGGGAATACTGCCCCTACGTGCATATTTTTTTCCGCATGCGGGACGGCTCCTGCATGGCGTTCTTCGACTTGGGCGACCAGACCGCGGCGCTGCCGTCGCCGAACACGCCCGGATGGGTCAATCACATTGCCCTGCGGGTGCCGCAGCGCGACGATCTGCTTGCCATGAAGGCCAGGCTGGAGGCTCACGGCGTGGAGGTGGTCGGCGTTACGGATCACGACAGCTACATCGAATCGATTTACTTCTTCGATCCCAACGGCTTGCGGCTGGAGCTGACGGTCGAAGTGGCCGCGCCGGAAGTCGTCGAAGGTTATGTGGGGGAGGCCCGCGCGGCGCTGGACCGCTGGACCGAGCACAAGCGTGGCGTCGCGGCGGCGCCGGGGAGGCTGGCATGAGCAAGCTTGCTTTGCCATTGCGCGTGGCAACGCGCAGGAACGGCACGCGTGACGGCGAGCTGATGCTGGTGAGCCCGTCGGGCCTGCGATGGATATCCGCGGGGAGCTGCGCCGCTACGCTGCAAACCCTGCTGGATGATTGGGACGCGCTGGCGCCGCAGCTCGCCCGCCGCGCGCAGGCGCTCGACGCCGCCGAGTGGGCGGGAGCGGGCGCGTTCGACGCCAGCCAGTGCATGGCCCCGTTGCCACGGGCCTATCAGTGGGCGGATGCCTCCGTCTACCGCAATCATGCGCGCTTGATCTACCAGTGGCGCCGGGAGCCCATCCCGCCGCGCTACGAAGAGGAGCCGCTGGTGTACCAGGGCGGGTCGGACGTGATGATCGGGCCGCAGGACGCCATCGTGGCGATCGACGAGGCCCATCAGGTCGACCTGGAAGCCGAGGTCGCCGTGATCACCAAGGATGTGCCCATGGGCACTGACGCTGCGCGGGCGGCCGATCTGATCGCGCTGGTGGTCCTGCTCAACGACGTGTCCCTGCGCGGGCTGATTCCGGGTGAGCTCTCCAAGGGCTTCGGCTTCTACCAGAGCAAGCCGGCGACCAGCTTCGCGCCTATTGCGGTGACGCCGGACGCGCTGGGCGCCGCCTGGAAGGATTGCATGCTGGACCTGCCCGTGCGCATCGAAATCAACGGCGAGCGCTTCGGCGAGCCCCACGCCAATAGCGAAATCGTCTTCAACTTCGCCCAGATCATCGCGCACCTTGCCAGAACGCGCAGCCTGGCGGCGGGCAGCATCGTCGGCGCGGGGACCATCAGCAATGCGGATCCGGGCGCGGGCAGCGCCTGCATTACCGAGGCGCGGGTCCGCGCCCAGCTCGGCGGTGTGCCCGAAGCGCAGCTGCCGCCCTATCTGCGGCATGGCGACCGCGTCCGCATCTTTGCGCGCGGACCAGATGGCGAGGCGCCGTTCGGCGCCATCGACCAGCGTGTGGAAATCGCGGGAAGCGGGCGCTGACGGTTGGGGATTTCAGGACAGGGTGCGCGCCGGCATGGCCGACAGATCATGCAGATTGAGGCCGCAGCTGCGGGCGCGCTCCGCCATCAATTCACTGTGCGCCAGGGCGCGCCGGCTTTCCTCCAGCAACACGTCGAGCTGTTCCTGCAGGGTGGCCGCCATGGTCCAGGAGCGTTCTGCGAACCGGGCCGAGAAGCTGTCGGCACAGGTCTTGCAGATGGCTGCGCCGTTTTGTTCAAGCAGCGGGGCGCCTTGCGCAAGCGTCGATTGGCAAAAAATGCAGGCGAGTGCGCGGTTCATGCTGGGCGGCCGGTCCTGGGTTGAGGGGGCGCGCTACCCGGCGGGTACCAGCGCCTTGACATCAATGGACAACGGCGCTGGCGGCCAACTCTTAAATCGACGGAGCCCTCTAGTCCACGATAAAGCCCCCCGGGCCGGACTGGCCGAGCAGTTCACGGGCGCATTGCGCCGCCTGGCCGGCGGTGGCCACGGCCAGGAATGGCACGCCGAAGGCGCGGGTCATTTTTTCGCCGCGTTTGCGGATCTTGTCCAGCGCTTCGGCATTGCCCTCCACGGCGATGAAGGCCCGGCAACGGGCCTTCAGGCGCGGCATGTTGGCGGTCTGCCATTCGATCATGGCCTTGCGGTCGGCCTGGCCGGCTTCCTGCCGCATGTCGGGCACGACCATGACGAAGCTCTGGGGGTTGTCCACCAGCATCTCCATTTCGCGTATCCAGCTGGCGGAATAGCCGTCGGGCGCGCCGCCATGCCTGGACGTGACGATGGGAAACTGGGATAGGTCGTGGAAGAAAAACTGTTCGTGGTTCATTCGAATTCTCCGTGAGGAAGGGCGGCGGCGTTCTTGCCGCAGCCGCAGTGGCCGTAAAGCACCAGGCTGTAGGAGTCCAGCAGGAAGCCGCTGCGCTTGGCGATCTTCCGGACCAGCTGGCCCATGGCCGGGTCGCTGGACTCCAGGATCCGTCCACAATCGGTGCAGACCAGATGGTCGTGGTGTCCCTTGTCGTTGAGCTCGTACACGGTGGTGTGGGCGTCGAGCTGAGTTCGTTTGAGCAGGCCGGCGCCTTCAAGTTGCGTGATGACGCGATAAACCGTGGCCAGGCCGATGTTGCTGCTGTCCGAGAGCAGGTTGCGGTAGATGTCGGCGGGACTCATGTGCAGGCCGGCATGTTGATAGAAGAGATCCAGGATCTTCATGCGCGGGAAGGTGGCCTTGATGCCGGCATGGCGCAGTCTTGAGTGGTCCATGGGAGGTTTTCCTTGCGTGGCTGATATCCAGGTGAGAATGATGTACATTTCCAACTGGGCCCGCTCACCGGAAACCGTCAACCTGTAGCTCAAACCTGCCAACCATGCTTCACGTGGCCGTGGCGCCTCCCCTGCCGGACGTATTGCTGACGCCGTTCAGCGTCCAGGGACGGCGTGAATCCAAAGGCATTGCCGTACCTTCTCATGTCCATGACGAGGGCATGCTGGTGCTCGTGCACGAAGGGCTGGTACTGGTGCAGGCGGGCGCCCAGGTTTGGACGGTGATGCCGGGCAGCCTGGGCTGGATTCCGCCGGGCGTGCAGCACGGCGCACGCTGGTTCGGCGAAGCGCGCGGGTCCTTCCTGTACGTGCGCCGCGATGCCTGCGAGCGCCTGCCGGACCGCTGCCGCTCCTGGCCCGCGTCCAGGCTGATCGAAGCCCTGATGGACCGCTTTACCTCGGTCCAGCCGAACACGACGTTGTCTCCCGCCTACCAGGAACAGTTGTTCGATGTGCTGCTGGAAGAACTCAAGCAGCGCGAACATGAACCCGTGCTGTTGCCCATGCCTGCCGATCCGCGTTTGCAGGATCTGGCCAATACGCTGCTGGACCGGCCCGATGACACCGCCGGCATCGATGAGTGGGCGCAGCGCCTGAGCATGTCCTCGCGCACATTGATGCGCCGCTTCCGCCAGGAAACGGGCGTCACGCTGGGGCAATGGCGCCAGCAGGCGCGCTTGTTGCGCGCCCTGGAGCTGCTTTGCCGCGGCGGCTCCGTCACCGAGGCCGGCCTCTCTGTGGGTTACGAGAGCACCAGCGCCTTCATCGGCAGCTTCCGCGCCGCCTTCGGCGTGACGCCCACGCGCTACCTGGCTGAACGCGAGTAGCGCGGTCCCGGCCGCGGGCTTTACGGATTTTCACGGTTCTCCGACAGTTTTGCCGATCTTCCCGGACACCCCCTGCCTAGTATGACGCCAGGGTCGGACAGGCCTTTTCGTCCTGCCCGCCATGCTTCAGGGGTGTTTCATGAATGACTTGTTTTTATTGGCGTTGCCGCCGGCCAGGAGTGCGCCGTGAGCCAGCAACGCGTTGGCGCGCTGCTTATCCACGGCTTGGGCGGCACCGAATTCGACATGGGCGCCATGCACAAGGTGCTGGCGCGCGCCGGGGTCGAACCCCACGGCGTGACCTTGCCCGGCCATGCCGGTTGTCCGGAAGATCTGCTTGATGTGACGGTCGAGGACTGGATGGCGGTGGTCACGCAGCGCTATCGCGAACTATGCGCGCAATACGAGGTGCTGCACGTGATCGGCATGTGCCTGGGCGCCTTGCTGGCGGTGGAGCTTTGCAAGCGCGAATCGCACGCGCGCGGCGCGCTGGTATCGCTGTCCGCGCCAGTGTTCCTGGATGGGTGGAGCACCCCCTGGTACCGGGCCGTGCGCTATCTGGCGTACCGTCTGCCGGGCCTGCGGCGGCGGATCCGGGTGCGCGAGGAAGATCCATATGGCGTCAAAAGTGAACTGGTGCGCGCCTTCATCAAGGCAGGCTTTGCGCGCGGCGACGGGTTCCATTACCAATGGGTGCCGCTGGCCTGCGTGCGCCAGGTGGATCGGCTGCGCGCCATGGTCCGGCGCGGGCTGGAGCGCATGCGCTGCCCGACCCTGATCATGCACGCGGAAGAGGATGAACTGACCAGCCCGCGCTCAGCCCGCTTCCTGGAGCAGCGCATTGCCCAGTCGACGGTGGTGATGCTGCAGGACAGCTATCACATGATCTGCGTGGACCAGGAGCGCGAACGGGTGATGCGCAATGTGCTGGGCTTTCTGGGCAAGGATCCGGACATCGTCCGCATGCGCAAGCGGGTTCCGGCGCCCGCCGCCGACGTTTGCTCCGGGCAGGCGATGCTGGCGCAGGCCAGCCATTCCTGCGCCGGCTGAAAACCCGCTGCCTCAGGCCGCGGCGGGCTGGTTGGGGTGCAGGGGGCCTTGCGGGTCGTTCTCGGCGTCCGGCCGGGGCGGCACCGGGGCCAGGCCCAGCGCCAGGCGCAGGCGCTGGCAATCCGGATTGGGCGAGCCGTCCGGCATCCAGATGTCGAATTCCCGGCAGGGCGTGGGGCGATTTTCATAGATGGCGCAATGGATGCCGGGCTGGCCGAGCTCGCCACGCAGCGAGATGCAGCGGCCGCCGCCGGTTTCCGTACCCTTCATGCAGGCGCGCAGCGGGCTCATCTGGGTCACCAGTTCCACCGGCACATGGCCGCCGTTCTCGCCGGCCAGTTCGCCGCAATAGAACGACACCCTGAAATGCGCACAGCATGCCCCGCAGTCCAGACAGGGGTTGGCGGCCGGGTCATCGCCAGCCAGGACGGCAGGCGAGACGAAGGAAATGAGAGAGGACTCTAGCAGGGACATGGCGCGCGGAAGGCTGAAAACCTGTCCAGGCCCCGGCTGGCTCGCAAAACGGGCCGCATGACGCAGACCCCCCGTACAGCGCCGGGACGCGCGCGGACAGGGCCGGCGCGGGATCAGGGCTGCAAATAGTAGCGGGATATGATCGGCGGCCGCCATGCTTTTTTTGCGCATGGGCGGACTTTTATCGGGGACGTTGCTGCGGTAGCATCGGTAGCCCCGATAGCGCCCAGGAGCCTGCCTTGAACGCCAATACCGAATCCCCCGACGGTCTGATCCGTTGCGGCTGGGTGGACACCTCCGCCGAGTACATGGCCTACCACGACACCGAATGGGGCTACCCCGAGGGCGACGACCGGGCGCTGTTCGAGCAGCTTTGCCTGGAGGGATTCCAGTCGGGGTTGAGCTGGCGCACCATCCTGTCCAAGCGCGACGCGTTTCGGCGCGGCTTCGCCAACTTCGAGCCCGCGAAAGTGGCGCGCTTCGGCGAAAAAGAGGTGCTGAGGCTGCTGGACGACGCCGGCATCGTGCGCCATCGCGGCAAGATCGAAGCCGTGATCAACAATGCCGCCCGCGCGCTGGAAATGATCGAGCGCGAAGGCTCGCTGGGCGCCTACCTGTGGCGTTTCGAAGCCCCGAAGGGGGCGCCGTCGACCCGCGGCGCCTCGACCTCGGCGCAATCCGAGGCCTTGTCCAAGGCGCTGAAGAAACTGGGCTGGAAGTTCGTCGGGCCCACCACCGTCTATGCATTCATGCAGTCGGTGGGCATGGTGAATGACCACAGCCCTGATTGCCATTGCCACGCCGCCAGTGAGAAAGCCCGCAAGGCATTCAAGCGGCCGGCGTAGCGGCCGCGGGGCAGGGGGCTCAGGCGGCAGGCCTGTCGCCGGGGGCGGATGATGCGCCAGCCTGTTCCGGCAGGCTGTAGCGGCCTTCGCGATAGGCCCAGCTGGGCCACAGCGCGTGCGCAAGCGCCTCGGCGGCGAGCTCCGGGTCCAGCGGCACGGGCGCGTATTCCTCGGGCGCCGTGTAGCGATACTGCAGCGGCGTCTTGTTGGGTGCCATCACCAGCAGCTCGTCTTCCTTCAGATAGCCGTAGGTGTTGTCGTACTGCATGATCGCCCGGCCCGGCGTGCTGCGGGTGAGGTCGTGGCCGATCATGGGGTGCTCGGTGTCCACGCCTATCAGCGACAGCAGGGTCGGCGCCAGGTCGATCTGGCTGATCAGGCGGTCGTCGCGGCGCGGCTCGATGCCGGCGCCCAGGATCACGGCCGGAATATGGAAGTGGCGCACGGGCACCAGGCTGGCGCCGAAGACGCGGGAATCATGATCCGCGGCTATCAGGAACACGGTGTTTTCCCAGTACGGCGAGGCCTTGGCGCGTTCGAAGAAGCGGCCCAGCGCCCAGTCGGCGTAGCGCACGGTGTTTTCCACGGTGGCCGGGTTGCCGTCGGTCTGGATGCGGCCTGCCGGGTACTCCCAGGGCGAATGGTTGGACACGCTGAAGGCCAGCGTGAAGGTGGGCTGGTCGCCATCTTCGCGCAGCAGCCGGTCCAGCTGATTGAACATGTCTTCGTCCGACGCGCCCCAGGTGCCGACAAAGGCCGGGTCCACGAAATCGGGCCGATCCACGATCTGCTTGAAGCCGTTGCCCAGGAAGAAGCCCTTCATATTGTCGAAGTGCGATTCGCCGCCGTAGATGAAGCGCGAATGGTAGCCATGGCGTCCGAGCAGATCGGCCAGCGAGAAGAAGCCGCGCTGCGAGCGCGGCAGCTTCAGTACCGCCTGGGCGGGAGTGGGCAGAAAGCCAGTGACCACCGCTTCGAGCCCGCGCACCGAGCGGGTGCCGGTGGCATAGGCGCGGGTGAAGGTCCAGGCCTCGCGCGCGAGGGCGTCCAGTTCCGGCGTCAGGTCGGCGCCGCCCAGGCCGGCGCAATATTGCGCGCCCAGGCTTTCTTCCAGGATGATCACAAGGTTCAGCGGCCGCGCCGTCTTGCGCGTGGCCACCTGGCGGTGCAGGCTGGGATAGTCGGGGTTGGCGGGCGGGTTGGGCAGGCCGGCTTGGGCCAGCACCGTCCCGTGCATCTTGTCGTCGTCCATGCCGCCATATACGGCCGAGGCGGACTTTTCGTTCTTCATGCTGTAAATGGCGTAGAACACGTTGTAGAGCGAGTTCAGCGCCAGCGTGTTGAGCATGCCGTCCGAGCTGTAGGCGACCGAGGACGGGTTGATCGGGCGGTGGCCCAGCGTGCCGCGGATGGCCAGGATGACGATGGCGAGAATGGCCAGGCTGGCCAGCGGCATCTGCCACCAGCTCAGTTGCGCGTCGGGCTGGGCGTGGCCGAACAGGCCGTAGGCGCCCCAGCCAATGAGGGCCACCACGGCAAGGCCGCCCACCAGCGCGCCCTTGTAGCCGCGCCAGAGCATGCCGGAGACTTCGCGCGGATGCTTCAGGTATTCGACGAACAGGCGGTTGGGGCGGGAGTCGTATTCCAGGATGAAGGGCGGGGTGGCGACTTCCAGAAAGGCCAGCAGGATGAAGGCGACCAAGTACCAGTAGCCGGCCAGCGTGGCGGCCAGCGGGATGTGGCCGAACAAGGGCGACAGCACGGCCGGCAGCGCCGCCAGCACGGCGATCTGGTGCGCATCGATGCGCAGCCCTCCCAGCAGCAGGGGGATCAGCCCTCCGGCATCGCGCACGCGCTTGGACTGCCAAGCGGCGAGAGCCAGGCGACTGAGCGTCAGCAGCGCAAATGCCGCCACCACGAAAATCAAGGTCGAATGCCGCATCGGGCCTCCAGGTTGTTCTGCTGCCCGGTCCGAGGGGCCGGGGTCTGTCGTTCAGGCATTTGAGCGTTGCTGGCGTCGAAAATTCGGTAGGCGCCGATGCCTGGGTCACATTTCGCCGCGCGGAGCTATTTCGTTTTGTAACCGGCCGCCACGGGGCCGGGCACGCGCCATGCTGGGCAAACCCCGGCTGGCGCGTGCCGGGCGGCGCTGCCTGGAGAGCCTGGCGAGGAAAAATCCGCACACATTATGGGGCCGGAAAGCCTGGCCGGCGCCGCAGGCCGCGATACCCTTGACGGTAACGAGGGCCGGCAGCGGTACGCCGGCCGCAATGCCAAGGATAATAACCATGACGCGCTCAGGAAAAATAGCGATCGGGATTGTAGGGGGAGCGGCGCTCCTCGTGGCGCTACTGGTGGCCGTGATCGCCACCTTCGACTGGAATCGCGCCAAGCCTTTCATTAATGAGCGGGCCAGCGCCGCGGTCGGGCGCTCCTTCGCCATCAACGGCGATCTCAGCGTCAAATGGACGCGCGAACCCGACGAGGGCGGCTGGCGGGCCTGGGTGCCATGGCCGCATGTCATTGCCAACGATATCTCCGTGGCCAATGCGCCCTGGGCCAAGGCGCCCCAGTTCGCAACCCTCAAGCGCGGCGAGTTCAGCCTGGCGCTCCTGCCGCTGCTGCGCCAGCGCGTGGTCATCCGCCGCATCCAGCTGACCGAACCCGCCGCCGATCTGCAGCGCCTGGCCGACGGCCGCGCCAACTGGGAGTTCACGCTGCCAGAAACCGGCGAGCCTTCGCCCTGGGTGCTGGACATCAATGAGATTGGCTTCGACAAGGGCCGGGTGGCGCTGATGGACGAAGTTCTCAAGGCGGACCTGACCGTGCTGGTCGATCCCCTGGGCAAGCCGGTGCCGTTCGCCGACGTGGCCGGGGCAGCCTTTGCAGCGGAAGAGGGCGGGGCCGCACCGTCACCGCGCGACTACGTATTCGGCTGGAAGCTGGACGGCAAGTTCAAGGGCCTGGCCACCAAGGGCGAAGGCAAGGTCGGCGGCATGCTGGCCCTGCAGGACGCCAGGCAGCCTTTTCCTGTGCAGGCGGACGTAACCATCGGCGGTACCCGGGCTTCAATCGCGGGAACCTTGACCGATCCGGTCAACCTCGGCTCGCTGGATCTGCGTTTGAAGCTGTCGGGCGCGTCCATGGCGCAGCTATATCCGCTGACGGGCGTCACGCTGCCGGACACGCCGCCGTATTCCACCGACGGCCACTTGGTGGCCAAGCTGCGCAATCCCGGCGGGGCGGTGTTCGACTACAAGGATTTCAACGGCAAGGTGGGCAACAGCGATCTGCATGGCGACATCAGTTTCGCATTGGGCATGCCCCGGCCCAAGCTGACCGGCAAGCTTTCCTCCAAACAGTTGCGCATGGAGGACCTGGGGCCGCTGATCGGCGTGCCATCGGGCAAGGTTGCGGGCGCCGAAACGGACAAGGCCAAGGACGCGCCGGCCAAGCCGAAGGGGGGCAAGGTGCTGCCCACGCAGGCATTCCGTACCGACCGCTGGCGTGACATGGATGCCGACGTTGCGCTGGACGCAGGCCGCATCGTGCATGACAGCAAGCTGCCGCTGTCGGACCTGTCCGTGCACCTGGTGCTGCAGGATGGCAAGCTCACGCTGGAACCGTTGCGCTTCGGCATGGCTGGCGGCAATATCAATTCGACCATACGGCTGGACGGCTCCGGCTCGACCCTGACCGGGCGTGTGGACATCAGCGCGCGCCGCTTGCGGCTCAAGCAACTCTTCCCCTCCACCGCCGCCATGCAGAAAACGCTGGGCGAGCTGAATGGCGACATGGCGCTGAGCGGCGCGGGGAACTCGGTCGCAGCCCTGCTGGGCACCGCGACGGGCGATGTGAAGATGCTGGTCAACGATGGCGTGATCAGCCGCAGCCTGATGGAGATCGCGGGGCTCAACGTGGGCAACTACGTCGTCTCCAAGCTGTTCGGCGACGACGAGGTGAAGATCAATTGCGGCGCGGCCGACCTGGAAATGAAGAACGGCGTGATGACGCCGCGCGTGTTCGTGTTCGACACCGAGAACGCGCTGATCAGCATCACCGGCACGGCTGACTTCAAGAACGAGAAGATGGACCTGGACATCACTCCGGACAGCAAGGGCTTCCGCATCTTCTCGCTGCGCTCTCCCTTGTATGTACGGGGCACCTTCGGCTCGCCGGACGTGGGGGTGCATGTGCTGCCCCTGGCGGCGCGCGGCGCGGGCATGGTGGCCCTGGGCGTACTGCTGACGCCGGCCGCCGGGTTGCTGGCGCTGGTTGCGCCCAGCACCACCGACGACAATGCCTGCGGTCCCTTGCTGAAGCAGATGCGCGTGCCGCCCAAGGCGCCGCCGCCCGCTCCGTCCAAAGGCAAATAGAGCTCAGGCCGGCGAGGCCCGGCGCGCTCCGGCCTGGGCGTCGTCGTCCGCGACGCAGACGGCGTCGCGGCCGTGGTTCTTGGCGTAGTAGAGCGCCTGGTCGGCGCGTTGCAGTACGGCGTCCAGCGTCGCGCCATGCGCGGGGTAGGCCGCTACTCCCGCCGAGATGGTGAAGGGCGTGGCGACGGCGCCCGGCTCGGTGGCAATGCGCTGACGCAGCCGCTCCACCAGGGCGATGGCGGCTTCCAGGGGGGCGCCGGGCAGCAGCATGACGAACTCCTCGCCGCCGGCGCGCGCCACGGTGTCGCCGCTGCGCGAACCGTCGCTCATCAGCTTGGCCAGGGATTGCAGCGCGCGATCGCCTTCCGCGTGGCCGTAGCGGTCATTGATGTGCTTGAAGTGGTCAATGTCGATGACTACGGCCGCCACCGGCTGTTTCTCGGCTTGCAGCAGCGCCAGCGCCTCGTCCATTCCCCGCCGGTTCAAGAGGCCCGTCAAGGTATCGGTAGTGGTTTCACGGCGCAGGTCGCGGATTTTGTGGTGGATCGAGGACAGCCCCGCCAGCAGCGCGCGCTTGAGTTGCGCGGCTTCAAAGTACCAGGAGCGCACGTTGCGGATGCGATCCGCTGAATCCGCGTTCTGCATGTGCTTGGCGATGCCGGCCAGTTCGCCTAGCGGCCGGGCGATCCAGCGCGACAGCAGCCAGATGGAGGCCACTGAAAGCAGCAGCAGCGGCAAGGTATGGAGAGCCGTGGTCAGAAGCAGATCGCCCAGAGGTTGCAAGGTCGCGTCGACGTGGCGTTGCGCGATGATGCTCCAGCCCATGCTGGGCACTGGCGCATAGCCCGTCAGCAACGCGTGGCCGTCGTCGTCGGTGAAGCGCATTTCGCCGGTTTCGCCTCGCAAGGCGGGGGCGAACGCGTCGGATTTGGAGACGCTCTGTCCCAAGCGGCCGCGGTCGGGGTGATAGATCAGGGTGCCGTTGCGATCGATGACGTAAAGAGAGGAGTCGCCGCGGTAGAAGTGCTGGCTCAGCAGGTGATCCAGCATGTTGTGCTCATGCAGGTAGAGCGTGCCGCCGAGAAACCCCAGATAGCGGTGGTCGGCCGAGAAAATGGGGTGGGTGTACAGGATCAGCCAGCGGTTCTTGAGGTCCATGAACGGGGCGCTGACCGTCGGGTGCAAGGTCGCCTGCGCGCGGCTGACGGCCTCGCTGTTCAGTTGCTGGCCCAGCAACGCGCGGTCCGAGGTCGATGCCGCCAGTACCGTGCCTTGTGGCGACACGACAAACGTGGAGTTGAACTGGCCGAGCTGCCGTTCCTGGCGCTGCGTCTCGGCCGCCATGTGTTCGGGATGCACTTCCATGTCGGCCAGCATTTCCGCGCTATACGACAGATAGTTCCTGAGGTCGGTCAGGAACACGTCGGTCACGGAAGCCAGCTTGGAGGCGTAGGCCTGGTTGAGTTCCAGCGCGGTGCGCAGCAGAAGATCACGCTGCACCAGGTAACTGGCATGCAGGCTGCCCATCAGCGCGAGCAGAACCGACAGCAAGCTGATCCACAGGATGAGATGCCGCAGGTTGATCCGGAACATGGCGTTATCCGTTAGGTATGCTTTCGGTCAGCGCGTCCCAGGCTCTCATCGCCTGTCTGGCCACGGCTTGCAAGGTCTTGCGGCTGGCGCCGTCGCGCGCCTGGATCGACATGCCATGCAGCACGGTGGTGTAGAAGGCGGCCAGGCTCTTGAGATCGACGCCGGCGGGCAGTTCGCCATCGGATGCGCCAGCATTGAGGCGGGCCAGGATGCGGCTTTGCATGTCGCGGCGGTTGTCGCCCAGGAAGTCGCCCACGCCGGCCTGATTCACGCAGCCTGCCGGCGCGCTCAGCACGATCATGCAGCCCGACGGCGTACCCGGAGCGGTGAAGCGTTCTGCGGAAGCCAGCAGCATGGATTGGATGGCTTCGCGCGCCGTGGGCGCTTCTTGCAGCGCGCGTCGCGCCGAGCTGCCCTCGGTTTCGCGGTAGAGCTCCACCGCTTCGCGGAATAGTCCTTCCTTTGAGCCGAATGCGCCGTAAAGGCTGGGCGAATTGATGCCCATCGCCGCCGTGAGGTCGGTCAGCGATGCTCCGTCATATCCCTTCGACCAGAAGACGTCCATGGCCTTGCGCAAGGCCTGGGCACGATCGAAGTTCCTGGGGCGCCCACGTTCTGCCATGGGCGTGATTTTACTCGTCAGAGAATTTTGTGGTGGTCGATAAAAAAATAGTTGACGGACGTCAATGCGCTCGGCGAATATATTTGTACTGATCACTACAAATATGGATATCGCAATGCCGAATCTGACTGGAAAAATTGCCTTCGTCACCGGCGGCAGCCGGGGGATCGGGGCCGCCATCGTGCGCCGCCTCGCGGCCGATGGCGCCGACGTGGCTTTCACTTATGTGAGCGCTTCCTCGGCCGCCGGCGCGCAGGCGCTGGTACGCGAACTGTCGGGGGACGGGCGCCGCGCGCTCGCCATCCAGGCAGACGCGGCGGACGCGTCCGCGGTTCGCGGCGCGGTCGACCGGGCCGTCGCCGAACTGGGACCGATAGACGTGCTGGTCAACAACGCCGGCATCTTCCTGACCGGCACGATCGGCGAAACCAGCCTCGACGACTACGAGCGCACCATGGACGTCAACGTGCGCGCGCCGTTCGTCGCCATTCAAGCGGCACAGGCGTCCATGCCGGACGGCGGACGCATCATCAACATCGGCAGCTGCCTGGCAGGCCGCGCGGGCCGCGCAGGCGTTGCGCTGTATGCCGCCAGCAAGTCCGCGCTGGTCGGCCTGACCCAGGGCCTGGCGCGCGACCTCGGCGCACGCGGTATCACCGCCAATGTGGTGCACCCCGGCCCGATCGACACCGACATGAATCCCGCCGACGGCGCGCATGCGGCGGACCTGGTGGCGGTACTGTCCCTGCCGCACTACGGCGAGGCGCGTGATATCGCCGGCATGGTGGCGTTCCTGGCCGGGCCGGAAGGGCGCTACGTCACGGGCGCGAGCCTGTCGGTAGATGGCGGATTTGCGGCTTGAGGCAGGCCTGGGAAAAGTTTTTTCCTAGGTGACTTGCACAAACCCAAAAAGCTGCATATAATCTTTCTTCTTCGCACTACACACATAACGAAACGCAGCGGCAGCGGACTAAAAAACGCGCAGCAAAGCGGACGAAACTGAGTGAAGTTGCAGGGCTGTTAGCTCAGTTGGTAGAGCAGCGGACTCTTAATCCGTAGGTCGAGTGTTCGAGCCACTCACAGCCCACCAGAATTCTCTAGTAGTATCAAGCACTTAGCCCACCGATTGCGGTGGGCTTTTTGCTTTCTGGGAATTTTGACCGCACTTTTACCGCACTGAGCCGGTTGGTGACGACCTTGTCGAAGCCTACGGTCTTCCCCGGGCGGTCACAAAAAAAAAGTCTACCTACTATTCCCGGGGACTTATTCGCAGACACGCTCGCTTCGCAATTTTTATCTCCTGGTGGCGCCCCTATACCCAAACTCCAACAAGTTCGGAGGCGTTGCATGGCAACCATTCAGAAGCGCGGCGAGTACCAATACCAAGTCGAGATTCGCCGTAAGGGCTATCCGCGGCAGACTAGGACTTTCGAATCCAAGGCCCAGGCGGAGGCCTGGGCACGAGAGCAAGAACACAAGATGGACATGGGACAGTTCCGCGACCTGCGACCCATGGCCCAAATCACCCTGAGCGATGCCTTGGGACGCTACATGGAACAGGTGGTTCCGACGAAGGCCCTGGGCGGCCAGCGGAACGAGCGCAATCGAATCCGGTTGTTGAAGAAACACCCGTTGGCGCAGCGCTTAATGACCAGTTTGCTCGCGGCTGACTTCGTGGCGTATCGCGATGAACGCCTCCGTGAAGTCGATAGCCCGAACACCGTGCGTCTGGAGCTAGCCCTCCTATCTCACCTGTACACCACGGCAATCAAGGAGTGGAGCTGGCCCCTTGTGCACGCGATGAAGGATGTGAAGCGACCTTCACCGCGAGAAGGCCGCGAACGCCGATTGGTGCTCGACGAAGAGTCTCGACTGCTCGACGCGGCGCGTCACGAGAGCGTGCGCAAACCACTTTGGCTTGAGGCGTGCGTTCGCATCGCGCTGGCGACCGGCCTGCGCGCATGTGAATTGCTGACTCTGCAGTGGTCGCAGGTCGATTTGGCAAATGGGGTGGTGAACCTCACCAAAGCGATCAATGGAAGCAAACGTTCGGTCGGATTGAACTATGAGGCAACAGGCCTTTTGCAGCAGTTGCCACGCAGCGGTGAGCGGGTGGTGCGCGGATATTGGGAGACGGGAAAGCTGGACTGCGACTTTAAGGCGGCCTGCATTGCAGCCAGGATTGATGACCTGCACTTCCATGACTTGCGTCACGAGGCAGCCAGTAGATTCGCCCCGCACATGATGCCGCAGGAGCTCGCCAAGATCATGGGTTGGAAGACTCTTCAAATGGCAATGCGGTACTACAACCCGTCGGCACAGGAAATCGCCGAAAAGGTGCGCCAAGTGGAAGCGGCGCGGGCTGCGTTGACCCCACCGACTTCGCCGCGCCCTCCTGAGACTGAAATGCCAGTGCCTGCCAGCGGCGATCAGCTCGAGAACGAGCATGACGTACAAGGCGTGCCTATGCAACCGGTCGCCGGGAACGTAATTCGAATTGCTTTTGGAGGAGGGCGGCGCGCACAACGCGTCGCTGCGTAACCCCTCCGGGTCGCCGTCACACCTGAAGCTGCAGCCCTTCCATGGGAAATTTCCTTAGGACTGGGCTGCAATCCCTCTTTCCATATCGCCGCAGCGGCGAGGAAAAATTCCGTTTCTTGAGGACAGCGTAGAGAACGCTGCGGCACGTCATAGGACGTGCCATGTCGGCAGCATTGCTGGCTCGTATTGAATCATCAGCACCACGCCGTCCGTGGTGCGGGAAATACAAAGATGCGGCTCGTGTACGGCCATTGCAGGTTGCGCTGCAGCTTCCTTACCTGCAGATCAATTCCCCGGCGCATCGCTCCTGGCTGCAAGTGGATATCGATAACAGTCGGGGGGCTCATGTTTGGGAAGACCGCAATCTTCCTCCGCCCACCTATGTAGCAGTCAATCCAGCCAATGGCCACGCGCAGTACGGCTATGCATTGTCTTCACCGATTTGTGTGACCGAGGCTGCCCGCGTGAAACCGATGCGCTATCTGGCCGCTATCGAGTACGCATTCAATCTTGCCTTAGGGGCTGACAGAGCTTTTCGAGGCCCCTTGGCCAAGAATCCATTGCATCCTGCATGGTACTTGTGGCAGCCGGCCAATGATGCCGTCTACGAACTTGGCGACCTTGCTGACTACGTTGAACTGCCTAGCTTCCAAGACGTCATGCAGAGGCGGGTCGACTTCGACCGGGCGAGTCTGGGGCGCAACTGCTACCTTTTCGAGGTGCTTCGGACGTTCGCTTATAACGCCGTCAGGCAGTTTTGGCGTCCGGGAGGGTATGAGCCGTTCCTGAACCGCATTCTCATGGAAGCCGATTCCATCAACAGTACTTTTGTGCGCTCGCCAGGCCCTCTCTCTCTAAGTGAAGTGCGGGCTATTGCGCGTAGCGTCGCCAAGTGGGTATGGAAGAGATTCACGCCTAGCGACTTTGTCGCTATTCAACGTGCTCGTGGTATTGCATCCGGAGCGGCACGCCGCAAAGCCAGTCGTGACCTGAGAGATCAGGCGGTAGTGAGAGCGGTAGAAGGAATGTCGACACGTCAGATAGCGACGGAGCTTGGCGTAAATCAATCGACGGTGGTCCGCTGGCTTAAAGTGGAAACTAGGTGGCGCATGAGACATGTTGGGTACGGGATACATGTATCGCATCTGGTTTCGAACCCGTTGGAAGCGCGTGGGGAAACTAGCTGCAAGGCCTATGAGGCGGATGCTACGGCATAGATAGATGATGCAAGAACCATATCAGGTAGCAGCGACGTGTTGGAATGCCACGCTTTCGCCACGAGACCCTCGCGACCTGAAGTCCTTGAACATTGGCGAGAGCTTGAGCAACCTGTTGGCACAAGTCAGGAGGAGCGACCTTCGACCGGAATGCCGCCCTGAACCAGTTTGCTGTTGTCTTCGGAGATCTCTTTACAGGTTTGCGGGAGCTATCTTGATGTTTTGCGGGCGGATTCTCTCGCGCCTGGAACCACGGGTGCCGGAACAGCCGATTGCCAAGAGGGAATGGAGCTGGGGCCGGATCATCAACGTTTGATGCAGTGATTCTTTCGTGACGATAGGCCGTGGAACCTCATCATATGGACGAGCGACGAGCCCACTGTCCTTGCGCAGGTCAGCGCCGGCCACGTCCTTGATCTCCCACCTGTGCGCGCGCCGAGAAGATGAAGTCCGAGGATGCGACGCTGTCTATGACATTTTGGAAGCCCTGCGCAAGTGAAGAAAAAATAGAGGGGTTTGGTGCACAGACGGCTTAGGCTTGGGCTTTGGAGCAGTTGGTCTTGCCTGCAGCATTCTTAAGGTCGTAGCAGTTTTCAAGGTTGATGCTCACTGCTCTCATACCCGATTCCCTCGGTGCTGGGTCTTGGCGTGCGCTACTGTACTTGGCCGTCGCGCTGTGCAATATCGAGCAGCGACAAGCCCGAGCACTGAATGAAGTTGGCAACGCGATCAAACAGAGCGTCCTCCGTCCAACGCTGAGGTCCACGCAGTGCGCATTCCCAGATGATGAGGACACGCCAGCCGCTGGCCTGCAGCGCTTCGACAACCGTGCGGTCGCGTGCAGCGTTTGCGGACAGTTTGGTCTTCCAGAAGTCCTGGCGGGTCGCGGGAAGCTTCGACATTGCACACCCATGCGCGTGCCAGAAGCACCCGTGGATGAAGACGGCTGTGTTGTACTTTGGAAAGACGAGGTCTGGTCGGCCCGGAAGCAACCGGTCATGCAGGCGGTAGCGCAATCCCCGGGCGTGCAAGCCCCGACGGATCAGCATCTCGGGCTTCGTGTCCTTGCCCTTGATGCGACTCATGTTGAGCTGCCGTTGTTCGGGCGTGAGTACGTCCACCATTCACCCCTCTTTTTCTGCGTCCACCACGATAGTCCTCAAACAGGCCCTCAGCTCTTCGTCCGACATGCCCGGCCGCAGTGTTACCGCACCAAAGCGGAACTTCTCGAGGTACTGCGGATGGAAGAATCTGTCCGGCACTGGTGTAGTTCTAAAGTCGGGCTGCAATCGTGTCGGAACATGTGGGGTCAGCAGATAAGCCGCAGTCACGATGCTTTCGGTCCGGCCACTCGTCATCTCTTGCACGAGCGCGTCGCGGTAGGTGTGAATTGAACTCAGTGCATCGTTGAGGGCATCGTTGATCCGGTACTTCGCATCGAGCACGACCACACGCCGCTCAGACCCGTCCAGACCTTTGCCCGCCAGCACGACATCAGGGATCATGGTCCGGCTGAAACTACCCTCGCGATTGTCCTCAACCCAGTATTCGCGGTATTGTCGTTGGAAGCACAGCACGCGGTCGCCGCCTATCGGCACGGTGATAGCTCCGGCCGCAATCGTTACGCCGCCGCCTGCCTCGCCCAGGAACAGATTACTGAGGTCCACACCCTTGGCGCCGTATTCTTCGACGGCGGCGCGCAATAGGCGCAGAAAGCACCAGAGCTCATACAACTCATAGGTTCGGGCCAGGGGCATTTGCAGGAAGTCACCAAACAGGGCAGCGAGCCCGAGGTTCATATCCTGCCAGAGCCGGTAGAAACGCTGATATGCCGGGTCATTACGGAATAGTGAGGTCATGCGCAGCAGCGCGGGTCCCTCGCCGACTTCGGTCATGAATCCGGCAGCGGAAACGTCGTTGAGTCGACGAGCGATACGCCGGGCCCGTCTGGCCCAGCTACCAGCCGTGGTGATGTTATCAGGACTGCCCTTGGCGTCCGCTTTGGCTAGCACTTCGGCAACGTCGTTCAGCCACGTGGCCCACGATCGCAGGCAGGCTTTGATTTGACGATGCTCGGGGATATCTACGCTGTTCCGTCGTCGCCGCAGCGTAATGTGCGTCGGCAGGCAGCCTTTCAGTGCAGCCGGCAGGCGTGACGGTGTTACGGTCTCGGTCCGGATTCTCCCCGACCGGAAAGACTTGATGATCTCTGGACCGGTCGCCCGCGTAGCGCGGTGCGCCGGTACTGTGATGTCTTCGGCTCGTAGATAGTGTCGCGGCATTCGGGCTATAGCTTCGACCGAGGCAACGATGGCATCGGCCCGTGACCGCAGAAATTCCAGGCGGGCCAAAGGCGGCGGGCGGTTGGTCCGCTGGCGTGCGATCCCCTTGCGGAATGCGCTTAGAGAAAAGAGGGCAAACGTGTCTTCCAGGACTTCCCGTACCATCGCGTCGAAGTCATTGCGCGTGAGCTTGCGCAGGTCTGGATCAGTCGTCACTTCGAAATGACGCGACCCGATGCCTGGTACTCGCAGCATGACTTCGACCATACCGGCATGAAAACCAGGCTGCCAGCGCCAACGGGCATTGCGGGGCTCGCGCGACCGAAGTGCCTCGACAGGGGCATCGTCGATTAGCAGATCAGCGGCAAGCGCGTCGTCGCTGTCGCGCAGCTCAAAAAGGTAGGACATTCCTTCCCGCACCACGCCTGGCGGCACTGCATCCAGCACAGGCCAGATCTGCCATGCCGGTCCGCCGCCTTCTGCCTGGATGTAGAGTGCCGTCATGAATCACCGCATCGCTTGGAAGGAGCCGTAGTCGTCAAGGTCAGTCAGCAGTTTGCGGACGAACGCCTGTGCACGTGGCAGCCCCTCGCAGGCCTTATCAAGGCCCGTCAGCAGTGTACGCTGTCGCTCAGCGCCGCGCAGTTTTACCAACACCTTCTGCACGAGCAACTGGTCGGTGACGTCGGTCGCCGAGCTTTGCAGGTGTATCGCATTGAAGGCGTGATAACGGACGAACTCTTCGATAAGCCGGTAGCCGAAGCCCAGCCCATACTGTTGCATCAGGCCGTGGACTTCAGTGACTTTCGCCTCAGACGCACCGCGCGCATCCTTAAGCTCGGGATGTCGGCCTTCGAGCGACGCCAGGAAACCCGGTACATCGACCGTAGACATGTCGATAACCGACGCTCGGTCGAGGACTTTGTCGCTGACCGGATTCGTGGATTCATCGACGTTGATCGTGCCAATAATGAAAAGATTCGCGGGCAGAGGTAGCTCGGCCCGGATACTCGTGCCCGTTGTGCCTTCGAGCGGCACGCTACTCGAATGCAGTTGCAGCCGCCCCTCTGTCTCCATGCAAGACAGCACATCAGACAGATAGTACTCAACGCGCGCCAAGTTCATTTCGTCAAGGATGACGAAGACCGGTGACTCAGGGTGCGCCGTTGCGACCAGCACAGCTTCGAGGAAGGTTGGCACGACGTAACGATTAGTCAGAACGTCGAAATAACCGGTCAGTCCGGTTGGATCGGTCCACTCCGGTCGGACCGGACATTCGAAGATCAGCGGATCGTCGGCCGTGTTAGAGGTCAGACCGTGAACGGCGCGAGCATATTTCAGGGCTAGCTGCGTCTTGCCCGTGCCGGACAGGCCGGACAGGATTACGAAATGCTTATGCGCCAGGAAGTTCAGCGCGGCATGAAATCGCTGTACCTCGCCGTTCGGGTAGTGTCCGCCGAGGGCTTTTACCGCTGCCTCGATTTCGATGACCGGAATGCTGGCGGGCATGCGGCGCATTGAATCGCTCAACGTCTCTGCATCCGTCCAGGCGGGGAGCTCGTGGATCTTCTGCGTTCCAACCAAGTTGCCCAGAAAGCCGACGAAGTCCCGCGCCAGTAGGCCACGCCGCGCTGAAGCAGAAGGCGGCCATATGGCGAAGAGCACGGAGTCGATCTTCGCCATGCATTCTTCGTCGAGCGGCCCTTGTCCGGGTTCAGGCCGCAATGTTTCTTTAAAGTCGTTGTTGTGGAAGTAGATGTAGCTGTCTGACGTAATGTAGAACTTGACGTTATTGCTGATACTGCCGGGCTTCTTCCCCGCCGCGACCAACTCGTCGTTGCGCTGCTTTCCTTCATTGAAGAGCTTAATCAACCCGGCATTGACCCGTTCGGCCTCACGGCTGACCGTGATGGCGAAATACACCTCGTCCTGAGGCGGAAAGGTCAAAACACACAGGAATATGAACTGCTTAAGCGGCGTCCCCCTGCCTGCAGCGAGCTTTTCGGAATAGGCCTCCAGATTGTTCGTGCAGGCAAAAAGGCCTCCTTCGATAATCCGTGCGCTGTTCGAGAAGCCAAAATTTCTTGCGATGCGCGCTTCCGGGCTGATCCCCGGAAACGACGCTACCGCTTCCTCAAACTGTCGCTGCCGTTCTTGCAGGCTCATCTGCCGTCTCCCTTTCATCCGTTGTTTGTTTCAGCGTCTTCATTATGTGCTGGGCAACCGCCTTAGCAAGCAGCGGGGGGACGGCATTGCCGATCTGCCGGAAGGCTGGGTTCATCGTTCCGCAGAAGACGAAACCGTCAGGAAAGGAATGAAGACGCGCGGCCTCGCGTACGGAGATCGTACGGGCCTGCTTGCTGTCGTAGTGAATATGGCTATAGCTGTCCTTGCCGAGGTGCGCCATCAGTGTACGAGCGGGCTGGTCGCGCCACATCTTCCGCCACTTGTTTGGGAACTTACCCACATCGTAGGGCGGCACGATGGAGGCCTTGACCTCCTCATACTGCTTTGAGCCAGGCTTGATCTTGACTCCCTGCTTCGCGAGGAGCTTCAGGTGCTGCTCAAACATTTCCATCGCGTGTTCGTAGGCCTGCGGATACTGATCTCCAGGATTCATGCGGGCGAACAACGGATAGTCGCGCGGCAGATATCGGATGACGTGATCTCTCAGTGCCTCGGGTGCCACGAACCCGGGCCAAGTACGCATCAGCTTGGCATAGGCTGTGTTCGGCTCTTTGCCGTAAGGAACGGGCTCATCGAAGCGTCGGGCACCACGGCGCAGAGCTCCACTTTTGAGCAGCTTACGCGCGTCGATGGTGGGTAGGTCGCCGAGTGCGTCTTCCGCAGAGATGGCGGGCGGCAGCGAACTTGTTGGTTTGGGGGCTTGAATATAGCGGTGCGCGGTGTCTGCCGCGCTGTTGAGGAACTTGAGCGCAACCGACCGCGTACCTTCATAACCTGGTGGGAGATCAATGTAGTGAGTAGGTTCCGGAAACGTGACCGTGTCGGCGATCTCGCGGCGATAAGCAATTAGGATCATCCGCTCGCGCATCTGCGGAACGCCGTAAAACGCAGCGTTCAGCAGGGTGTAGCGGCAAACATAACCCTTGCCCTCGAGGACTTCCGCGATCTCTTCGGCGATATTCTGCCCCCCATGATTCAGCACATCTGGAACATTCTCAACCACCACAGCGAGCGGAGCAAAGGCTTCGACGTAGCGCAGGTAGTCGATGTAGAGTTGCGCGCGTGGATCATGCTTGAAAGCTTCAGCATGCTTGTCCACTTCACGCAGCTTAGGTCGGCCAACGCGTGCAAAGGCTTGGCAGGGGGGGCCGCCAACCAGGATGTCAAACGCCTCAGGAGGGGGGCCGACATTCAAGTCGGCGGCGAGTTGTTCCGGGCTGGTCTTGGTGATGTCTCGGGCCTGAGAATGCGCTGGGTCGCCACCGTGAAAGTTGCGACCGTGGGAGGCCGCGGCTTCTGGGTCGAACTCGACCGCCGCCCCAATGCTAAAGCCCGCAGCCGCAAATCCCAGCGAGATCCCGCCACACCCAGCGAACAGATCAAGCACCCGAGGTTTGTGCCCTGCTTGCAGGCGGGCGATCTTCTTGTGGATTACATGTGCGGTCATAGGGAAACATCTTCCTGTGTCGGCAGGCGGAACATGGGTATTTAGCTTCTTTGGATTTTTCATGGTGCCGTTTTCACTGCTGGCGGCGAAAAAGGGGGTACTGAGCTTCGAGATATTTTTCGACGGCGTCCCGGACGACCCAGGCAACGGATACCTTTTTTTCTTCAGAAATGCGTTCCAACTCCGCATAGAGATCGGGAGGGAAGGTAACTGAGGCGCGTGTTCCTTCCTTAGAAGGGGGCGGGGCTTTCGCTGTCATTGCCATGGGAGAGACCTGTGGGCTTGCAAAGTTGCACCACATTACACCATAGCGGTGCAGAAAAGTGTCATCTGCTCAGGAGGCGAGACGCTCACCAGGAGCCGCTACCGCTTCCAAGGCCCTTCAGGCGGAAGTGCAGTGTGACAGTATACTGTATAAAAAAACAGTATCGATGTTGGGCGTGAGCGTTTAAGTCAGCGGGTGTGGTGGTGGGTGATGCGCGAACCATATCAGGTAGCAGCAGGGGCTGGAGGCTATCACTGTGAGGTTCACGCAACCCCCCGGGGCTTTTGAGTGTTGGCGCGCCGCTGTCTACAGGAAGGTGGCGAATTACAGTTTTACATTCTAGAGAACGCCGAACCAAGGAGGGAATGCACATAGGCGCCACTGTCAGAACTACGCAGGTGTGCGTAATGTGCTTTGACAGTGTCTACCTCGTCGTGAAGTACCGCGGCCGCGGCGTCCCAAGCGCCGGGTGCCTGCTTAAGGATGGCGGTCGGGACGATATATCTGAAGCCGTGTGCTCCAATGCCCGCGGAGCCCCATAGGTATGTTCGCGTCAAGTAGAAAACGCGGCAGTTGAGCGTAGACCACGGGCCGGCCTTCGTTGAGGGCTTACGCGAGAGGAATACGTAGTCGACATCAGACGAACCTGGAAGCATGAGTCGAAAAACGCTCAGATATCGCTCAATATCGCCCCAAACAGACTGCGCCACGGGCATATCGTAGTTGCGATCGCGGGCCGCCCCGTCAGCATTTTTGAACGCTCGCCTATCAATGCGGATATGCCAGCTGCCGTCGGATTGCCGATAGAGGTTTCCTGAGTTGTCTGGGCGGTAGGTCAGAATCTTGAGGTTCTTCGCGCGCAAAGGATTGGAGGCCATCAGCTTGATTAGCAATACGTCTCGGGCCCAGGTCGCCTCCTCAATCCCTCCGGTGTCTGGGCGGGCGCTCTTCATCCTGGCAATCATGTCGGCCACGGCTTCCAGCGGATTGTCAAGCTCAAGTATCCGCTTGATGGGTTCCGTTGGCACTCTTGAATTGACCGTTCCCCGCTTCGTCATGGCTTTCTTTGCCGTCGCCGCCCAAGTGAACGTCTCGTTGCAGGCATCTTTCCATGTCTCGGAACGTTCTGTTGCGGGCAAACTCCGATGTAGCTCAGGACATTGGGTAAGGTAGCCGTGGTCGGGATGATTGAGCGCTGCGACGAAGGATACGAACGTCAAGATGCCATGATGTACCTTGTCGTCTGAACGCTCTGTGAGCCAGCGCACAAATCGGTGAATCCGAACTTTGTCGGCGAACCAAGCGATAGTTTGAACTTCTTCTAATGACATGCCGCCGCCGCCTTCGCAGGACGGTCGAGCTAGCCAGCCGAGGTAGGACGTCACATGTCCCCAGACGATACTTGCAGTTGGGACAAATCTGCCTTTTATGAAGCAGAACCACTTCTTATCGGCATTCGCCTCGGCATGGAGGTCGGTGACGACCCAGAAACCGCGCGTGTATCGACGAAGAATGGGGAAATCATCAGTTTTGTGAACAACAAGATCCATCCATTCCCTCTTTAGCGCGGGCGATGCCTCTTTCAACCTATAGGCGTCCTGTGTCCGCTGCGATAACCGTTCTCGGTACGAGATGGGGGGGGCGGGAGCCGATTCACCTTGTGCGTGACGCTTGTTGGGTCTGGCCAAGCGTTGGAGGGAGCCCGGCTCCAACGCAAAGAAGCGTTCTAGGCGATGCAGGGAAGGCAAGGCCCGCTCGTTGGGACGAGTACCTTTGAGCCAATGGCGAAGCGTTGATTTGGAGAGCCCTGCGACGCGGGAGAGTTCCGCGACGGTCGTCTGGCTTCGTTCCAATAGGTCATTCAGCACTGTTTGGAGCGGCGTGGGACTGTTCGTCGATGCTGCGGCGATTTCGTCCAATTGCGTCACCAGGGAGCACCACTTACCCAGCAGGCTCTTTCGATTGGCGATGTAACTTGCGTGGCGGTCTTCTTCGCGCAGAGCTTCCGTATGAGTACGAAGATTGCGGTAATAAGACGCCCGAAGAGCTGAGCCCACGGCTTGTTCTTCAGTCAGGTTCATCCCACGCAGGAATGCTCGGAAGGCGGACTCCAAGTTTGGGAGGGTGGATTCTGGAATTTCGCCTGTGCTGACGCGCGCACGCATGGCTTCGATTAGTTCTCGAAATGTTAGGGTTGCATTGGCGGACATGTGCTTCTTTCTACTTGATGTCCGAGATGCTCCGGTAATGGGTCTTTGCGAGCTATTAAGATTGACCGGCACTAACAAATTATCCATCTATCTATCCCTTTGATCTGTAATGGAAAACGCCGTTTTCCACACATGACATGCCTTACAAGAAGATGGCTCAAAACTTCATTATTTTTTCCTGATGCCGATCGCGGCGCTCGGACTGAGTTGGCTCGCATTCGGTATAGGAAAGACGGTGGTCGAATTGCGCCGCAACTTGTCAAAGTTCGGTTGCTACGCCTTACCTGCCGTGTTGGTGGCGTGTAACACCCCGGTCTGTCGTTAATGCACAATTTCACACGTCGGCTGAGAGCGACTTGCCAACTACGGCGTTCGGTTGTGTTCCAGACGATGCTAGTGTGGCCCTCTAGTTGTCTGGCCTCTCTTAAAACCCCGGTGCCGAAGCTTGGAGTGAGTCTGGATAGGCGTCGCGCGGCACTTAATAAAACGGAGCATGTCTAAGCATGCTCCGTTTTATTAAGTGCCGCGCGCGTTTAGTGCTACAGCAAGCGCTCAAATTTCATAGGGACAACTTGGTTCCGGAGTTGCTGGTCCGACGGTCGGCTCTGGTTGCCTCTCTGGCATAGGCGCATATCGATCCACCAACTCGGCCGGAACGCGGACATGGCCGAGATAGCTTGCAATACCACTATCATCCACAGAGGCGAAAAATTCTCTGGTGTACCTATATTGGCTATGGAATGCCTCCCCTTTAGCCCACGCCATAGCATCGAAGTTGTCAAAATCCCTCACTAGTTTTTTACTTACTAATGGGCCGAAGGTCGCGCCACTCATCCAGAAGCGATTAAATTCATAAAATGGCCACGTTTTTCCTTCGTCTAGCTTCCCGTTGTACATAAAAAGGCGTTCAAATTCATCTATCCATTCCAGATAGCTGTTGTCTCGCTTGTTTTTTTGGACAAAGAACAGTTTTGCATCCTCCCCTTCCATCCCTTGGTACCAAGCCCATGGTTCCAGCCCGTCAAGAAGGCGAGGACATTCCTGGTGCGGAACTGCCTGGAGCAGATGGGCTGGGCGTTCCCCAATGATGTCGTTTGGGTGATTGATATCGAGTTTTTCAGGTTTGGGTATGATGAGAAATAGCTCGCTCATTTCGCGCTCATTTTTAAAACGTGTTGACGAATGCGGAGAATCATGAGAGTTACTCACGTTGTTCACCACGATCGGCCGTCAAGGACGACGACTATCGGTATAGCTTATCCGAGGTGCCATGATTCGCTGCTTCCCGGCAAGAGGCGATGCGTTGCGAAGGCAGTGATATCAAATATGTACCGCTATCTCAGCAATATTTTAAGAATCGGGGTTGTTAGATTTTTTTTGAGGAGACAACCGATTCGCGAGGAAGGTGTTCACTTGGATGTAATTTTGAACTCGTGCGAAGACTCCATAGCCTGTGCCGACCTTGCGTCGTTGGTGGCGTGAGGGTTTTGGCAAAACTTGATCGCAGGGAAGTTCGTCGCGTTCACTGATATTCAGCTAACGGCAACTTTCAGCCGGTTGTAGTGCTTTTTTCCTGATAAGAGGTAAAACTTTGCCTCTTGTTGGTCGTGCACAGGAGGGGGCGGTGACGTCCTTAGGCGATATGCAGCATGGAACGTGTGCCGAGATTGAAGCGGCGATAGGCGAGAACTTAAAGACGCTTCGCATACACAGGAATCTAGACCAAGCGACGCTGGCCGGCCGTGCAGGTATTAGTGTTCGCACTTTACGTAACCTGGAGAATGGCAACGGCTCGTCACTGCATTCGCTCATTCAGGTCGTTCGTGCCTTGGGGCGGGAGCAATGGTTCGAGACGATCGCTCCGGTAGTAAGTATTAATCCTCTAATGTTGACCAGAGCTGCGGCTCCCCGTCAGCGCGCGAGCAGAGCCGCGGCTAAAAAAAAGGGGCACCTACTAAGAATTAGGTGTCTGAACGTTGGTCGCGGCCTTCACTCTGTGCGTGTCGTGCCTGTCTTGTGTGTCAGGGTCAAGCGCTTGGTTTTCCACCCAGTTGGCGCGGCCTCCTTCAGTTACCCGAATAAGAAGTGAGACCGCCATAGCAGGCGTCGAAGCGCGCCAAGTTGACCTTGTCAGGGATGGAACAGGTGTCGTGACTATGCTTTTAGGAAAAGTGTCCCAACTTGGGACACTTTTTAGGCGTTTGTGAAGAGGGCGAGGGAGATAGTTGAGGGACTGTGTTGGTCGGAAGCGTTTCTTGACGGCAAAAGTGTCCCAAGTTGGGACAACTTTCGAAGTTGGTCATGTCCGAATTGCCTCGAGCTTTGCGATCGAACTCTTCGAAAAGTGTCTCTACTAGAGACACTTTTTGCGTATGAGTCATCGATATAGTGGGTGTCGTGTGGATAAGGTTGATGGGATCTCAGCGAGCCATCGAGGCCAAGTCTGTCCTTAGCAAGGACTTACAGTGCTATACGGCTTGTGTGGCAAATCCAGGCAAGCTAGGCTGTTCTGCATTGGTGCGGCTGCTTGGAATACGAATTCGTATTCCTGGACTGGCAGATGGCAGTTTTGGAATACATAACGCATATTCCGAAGCCGTTTGACTGCCGCTTGGAATACACAATGTGTATTCTGAAACTGCCGGCTGGTCGTGTCGAATATACAAATGCGTATTCCTGAGTCTTCAAATGATGGACTTTGCCCAATCAGCGCGTATGTAGGGGCTCTCGAGTGTCGTAGGGCGTTGAGAAGGACTTCACGCCCATCGTCCAGATCGGCAGTAAGGCGTGTGTGCTGCACCGGCCCCTGCACCAGCATCGAACGTGAGGGATTGGCGCCTGTGCAAAGACGGTACTCGGGTAAGAGACTCAACACCGGCGTCAACAGCGCGTTGCAGAGCAGCGAGGTGACGGATCTGGCCTGGTTGGGTATCGGGTCCGCTGGCGGAACTACAGCGGCTTTTAGCCAATTGGTTCAAGCGAATCGAGCGAAATGGTAGTCGCTCATTGTCGTTAGAAAACTCGAGGCTTCTCGAAAGGGGCAGTAGGCAGGGCGCCGTCATGCGATGTACCACGGACAAGTTAGCTTTGTACTAGGTCATCAATGATCATGCCGTATCGAGCTGCTTGTGATGGCGCTCGTGCTGCGGCGGGGACGGCGATAGCTGAGAAAACATCAAGCAGCGCGCAGTAATTGGCGAGGCTACTGCCCCCGTCTCGTCGACATCATGAGCTCTACGACCGATGGATTCGAATTGTTTAGGGCGCTGAAATTCACTGTATAGCCGCAACTCCGGTACAGTGCTAATGCTATGGCGCAAGATCGTGAAAAGCCACCTTCGCAATGCACGATAATCGTCGTTATTTCCGATGGCAGAGAGTCGATAAAGCTCCAAATCGCCTCTGCGTCAGCTTTTTTGAATCTGTAATCAAGATCGTCATTCCTCTTGTTCCGCAGGTTGGGATCCAAGAAATCGACATCGGCGAAGCTTAGCCGCAAGACATGGTCGAATCCATCCAAGTCCGCGGGACGGTGGTCGGGGGTGGTGATGGAGATAATCGCGAGAGATGGTAGTCGGGGTAGTCGCTCTGCCTCACGGCGAGACAGCGTAAAAACACATGGGGGGAAACCTTTTGGGGCCCTGTATAGATGCTCGATGATGGGCGAAAGCGGTTGTTTGGGTTTGTAAGGCATGAGATATGGCTCCGTTACCGGTGACGGCCATACCATATCAGAGCGTAGTGGAGTATTGCTTGGGCGTTGCCTCGTCTCTATAACTCGCAAATCAATTTTGTCGAGTTTCCCTTCATGATTTTTTTCTATTGCTGTTGGGGTGGCTATTTATTTCTTGTGATTTTACGAGGCTTACCGAGGTTGTCCATAGGCTGGGTCGGGATCGGGCCATTTATCCTATCTCTCCCTACCAGCTAAGTGCAGCTACCATCAAAATACTGCATCAATTTCCCACCGCGCAGGATTTGGGGCCAGCGTTTAGTAGGTCCGCGTCGATTTTATCGATCGGTGCTATCCGGCAGAGAACTAGCTGAGCCCCTTCAGTGCCTTCACAGCGGAGATTCGTGCACTAATTTCCTGTGAGAAAAGCGCAATGTACGCATCGCTCAAATTTCGCGAACCACTAGGGTGTGGCAGACAGACCACGTCGCATCGCCCAAAACTCTGAAATCCAACTCTAAACCTTCGGCCGTTGAAGGGTTTTTGCACCAATTCGAGACCGTTGGTTTGAGCTCCCACAATGTCAGAAAATTTTGCCGATACCGACGGAGCTTGGAGCGCCTTTATGAGCGTGGCTCCGAATAGTAGGAGCAAGCGGGGTTGAAATTTCCGCACATGGTCGAGGAAATTCTGTATTTGGATCGGATCGAGCACCTTTTCCAAGATGCTCCCATTGATTCTTGCGCTTTGAGTGTTACACCAGTTTGTTTGAATCAAACACTTTTCGAAATCGCCGCCTAGGTCATCTCTGCGGAGGGGATGGCCCCATAGTTCAAACCATCGCAAAATTCGTCGGTCAAACGGCCAGGCGAGCGCATCCAGTCCATATCGCAGTACCTTGTTTGAGAAGACAGCATCAGCCAAGGGAGCGCGTTGAGGCGCACCATCGGGCCCATCTTTTCCGCCCCATTCATAGCCGCATAGCATGATTCCGCGCTTGTCATTCCAGGACGGAAATATCCCAGTGCCAAGGTTGAATTCTCGCGTGCACGACGCCGGAGAGCATTGCAGTACTTCATTCATATAGCCTTTTATACCGTTCAATATGAATGTTAAAGCACCTCATGCACTCTATCGCGACGAGCGCATGAGTGCAAAATTCACGTCCCAACGAGGGCTGCAAATTTTTCGCTGGCAACATAGGGCCCGCTTCTTTTAGCCCACTCGGTAGTTTTTCGTGCCGACGGGTTCCGACCCAAAGCGGTAGTTCGCCCGTTGGAAAAGAGGACTTCAGGAGAGTCTGAATCCAACGGCTTGCGCGGCTTATCGCGCAGGTCGGGTGAAATGATGGGGGCGGCATCACAGGTGAAATCAGCTCGCGCGGTTATCGAGATGTGACGGCAACCAGCCTACAACAACGACTTGGCTCTCATCATCCCAAAAAAAGTAAAGTCGGAAACCGTATCGTCTATCCCGTGAGTCACTTCCTTTTAGATGTCGATCGAGAGGCCGTCGGACTCCTCCGTATTGGACGGAGTAAAGATCTGCGGCATATTTCACTCCTTCGCCAGTCGCGCTGTCTTCGAGTTGAAGCGCATGTAGTGCTTCTTCATATAATCGCCTGCGTTCGGGCGTTCCTTCAACTCGCATTGGCACGTATTGATCGCGAAGGAGCAGCAGCGCACGGTAGATAAATTGGGGGTCGTGAAACTCTGCCTTTCGAACGCCTTGATATGCTCGATTAGCTATTTCAACCGATCCCGCCAAGTGCTCTTTGCACCAAGTTTCAAACTCATCCAATGCATCTGGGATAGGCGTTGTTTGCGGAGCGGCAGACTCAGCGAACCTTGACTCAAGCAGCCGAATTCTGTGAAGTCGTTCCAGGGCCTGTGCCTTTGCAGCATTAGCCTCTTGGATAGCCGCCTCTCGTTCTGCGTCGGCGGTGAGAAGCAACCCGTCATACTGTCCCTTCTGCTCTTGAAGATCCTTCCGCAATTGCTCATTGTCCTGCTCGAAGAGTCGAATCAATTCAGCGTCCGTGCCACCTGCCTTCCTAAGTCTCTCTCGCTCCATCTGTGCGGCAAGTTGGCGAACAGTGTTGAAACTAGGAAGTCGCTCTTCGCGTCCTGGTGCATGTGCCGCATTACTTAGCGATTGGTTCACCAGCCATCGCTCAAATTCTCCGGGGGCGGTCTCAGACCACGACGCTATTCGGTCAGGCAGAGCTAAAGGATGTTTAGATGGTTCGTCGATCCAAGCGCGGAAGCCTGGGCGGTACGTACGCACAGCTTGCCTAAAAACCGATAACTCGCGCCCTACGCGATCGGTTAGGAGAAAACTGGCTGGCCCAGCGAGTACATAGACATGGGCGGCCCCGAGGGTGGCATCGTGCACTGAGTCGGCGGACGCGGCAGTCTCAGATGGATTGCTTGATCCATCAGGGAGCGCGAATACCAATACGTCGGCTTGTCGGTGTGGTTTTTCGAGTAATGCGACTAGCTGGTCAACCTCGGCAGCAGTGGAAATCAACGATATGCCGCGCGTAAGGGGAACGCCATCGACTTCCGCTGGTCCATCGCTCATGATGGCACGCACAAAACCTGGAACAGTTCTCTGAAATGGTTCGTCAGCACCGCGACTAACGCAGATGAGGCGTGCTCCAAATAGGGTGTCACCGTTGGCGTCCATGCCGACACCGATTTCTGTCACCCAAGTGCGTAGCGGTACGGTCTTGTCTGCGTCGTCAAGCCGAGCAGCCCAAAATTGATGCTCTGGTAGAGCAATTGCGGCAGTGCGTTGTGCGCCTATGTCAGTCAACTCGAATGATTGGCCCCGCCATGCAGCGCCGGGAAGGCTACGACCGGCCCGACGATTCATCCATCTAAGGATGTGCTTGATGCTCTCAGTAAATCGGTCATGTCCATTCGCCGGCCTGAGCTTTAACGTAACTTGGCTCACAGGACGAACGACCGAGAGGCCTTCCTGCGGTTTTTCTGTAATAAGGGCTAGCTGTTCTTTGATGTCTTGGCTCGGTGGATTCATAGTAATAGGGGGGATGCCGAACGTTTTGGGTACCAAACTAGAAAACCCTGCGACAAAGAGGTGCGGATTGTTCAATGTTGATGCTAATTGTTACTTCTTTACTATATACCCTTGATGAACGGGTTACGGCAAATGGCCGGCCGCTCCTGACCGGAAAGCGACCGCTCGCCGGCCGGAACGCATCAATCCTCTGTCTGCTCTGCCATCTCCAGCGCATCGTCGACCTCGATGCCAAGATAGCGAACTTTGCTTTCCTGCTTTGTATGCTCGAGGAGCCGTTGTACCGCCCGAAGATTCTTCGTCCGGCGGTAGATCAGCGAGGCTTTTGTACGGCACATAGTGTGGATGTCATATGCGGTATCGTCGAGGCCAATCGATGCGACCCAGCGATGCACAATCCAGGCGCACTGCCGCGTCGACAGATGCGGCGAAGTATGCAATCTGCTCGGGAACAGAAAATCAGCCGCCTTTAGCCCTCGCACCTCGATCCATGCTTCAAGGTTCTCACGGGTTTGCTCCGTGATATCGAATTGGACCGAACGCTGGGTCTTCTGTCGCATGACGGTGGCTCTCGCGGCCACGAGGCTTCCGTGACGGATGTCCTGTACATGCAATGGCGTGAGATCGCACGCTCGAAGTTTGCTATCGATTGCGAGATCGAACATCGCGAGTTCCCGGATGTTCGACGCCACCTGAAGTCTCGTTCGAATTGCCCAAATTTCTCGAAGCTTCAGCGGCGGCTTCTGCCCGGTGAGTTTGCCCTAGTTCTATGGCACACGACGGTCAACGGTGACATTCTCGGATTCCATGACACTCTCCTTTCGAGTAAAGGGAGATTCAGTGTGCTCCTACGGAGGGTCGCTATTCGACCCGTTGCGGTCACCCAAAGTCCGCTTGCGAATAGCTGCTACGCATCGATAGTTGCTGCTCATGTTTGCAACGTGAGCTACCGGCCAACCTGCATACGGTCATCCAAGCACTACCCCAAGCGGCTACCTAGCGAATGGATGCTGATGAACAGCAGACAGGGGGCTGCCGTGCAGCCTAACGGGTTGACGGAAGTCTGCTCTCCCCGCTCATAAACAGTTGCTGTCGAATTTGGGTAGTCGTTCAGACAAAAGCTGCAAAACAGGCATTCAGCCGGATGTAGCCGGACGCTCATTGGATCAAATTTTCGATCGCTTCCGCACTTTGTCTCTTGTATGTCGAAAAGGGTGCTAATCGTAAATATGCGCATCCATTTCACATAGACTTATTCTATGCGCTGGCTATACTGTTTGTAACGAATTTGCTGGCGCCTGGGCAAGCCCACATATGAGCCCGAGCGTGTACCTTCCACATCAATCAGAAAAGTACTCCTGCGCGTCCGAAGAAAGAGATCAGACAGCTCGTGCTGAACTGGAGAGGTGTCTTGTGCCTGCGTTCTAGCTTGTCATTGGAGTGAAGTGCCTCCGGCGGTCGCTGGATTTAAACGTTATGTTCCACCAGTCTTTCCACTCACAAAGGGGAAATAGCAATGCAGAGATATGCAGACATAAATAACGATTCTGGTGTCATTGGCTACGAAATTTCGGCGACGTCCATAACGGTTTGGTTTGATGGCACAGCTAGGTCATACACCTACAGCTACGCCGTCGCTGGACCCCACCACGTAGAGAGAATGAAGCAACTGGCTCAGTCGGGTGACGGGCTTAACGCGTATATAAATTACAACGTCAAGTTCAGATACGACCGCTAGTCTCCAAATGAAGTGAGCATGAGAACACGGCATGTCACTGATGCGGCGGTTGCGCCGCCGCTTCACTCATATTTGGAGCGTTGACTTTCTCTTGTGGTCATTGGCCGCTCTTGGCCGACAGGGGTCAATAGGGCAGAGGCCGCCAGATGTGGAGGCTCTTCAGCTACTTTTGTCGATGTTCTTCGAGAGTGATCTAAGCGAGTGCGTTGTGGATAGCGGTGCTTCAGGCAGCCTACGTACGCATCGCAATTTCGATCAACGACGTTCTCGACCTGTGGTCACCGGTAAGGAAGTGTCGGCGATCCGGGCGGCTAGACGTCGTTCTAGCTTTTACTCCTCGCTCTGTTCGGCACAAGTGGCCGTCGTTGACATTCGCCGAGACCGTTAAAAGCCTGATAGTGGATCGACTGCACAGTCAATCGGCCTCCATCATGGCGCCGCCGCAGTTGCTCCACCTTGGTGGGGCGCCCGCGCCTTTTCGGCGCGTCATCTTCGGCATCGCTCTTGACGCGAGCAGATGCTGAAAGACCTGCCGCCGAGGTCTCTGATTGCCTCTTGAGCCAAGCTCGAACGTCTTCGGGATGGTAGCGAACAAGTCCACCCAGCTTCACGCATGTAGGCATCGATTCGCCGCGAGTTCGCCGGTTGTAGATGGTCTGGACCGAAATTCCTAGCATTGCAGCCAGTTGCACGGGGGAGAGCAGAACCTCCATGGGGCTTCCTTCAGTGGCACTGGCACATGCCAGTTCTGAGTATATGTCCGGACGACGACCATGATGGGAACAAAGCAGGCACAGGGAGACATCGGCAAGCGTACAATCCGGTTCGGCACCATCAGGATTTGACCGCACTTTTACCGCACTGACCGCAGTAAAGTGCGGTAAGTCGAGGTAAGTGGCGGTAGGTTAAGTTGCTGATTTATTAGAGAATTCTAAAAATCTGACTGTGAAAAAAGGACCTCAAAACGGACTCTTAATCCGTAGGTCGAGTGTTCGAGCCACTCACAGCCCACCAGAATTCTCTAGTAGTACCAAGTCTTTAGGCCAATCCTTCGGGGTTGGCCTTTTGCATTGTGGCGTTCGCTTCTGTAAGCATGCGCTTGAGCTTGGCGTTCACAGCCTCCCGCTCGCGCAGCCGCTGCAACTCGGACATCTGAACACTCGAGTAGATGTTTTTCCACGGGTATATCGAGGCGTTGCTGATGCCGTGTTTGCAGCACAGTTCCGCGACCGGCCAGCCGACTTCCGCGGCTGGTGCCTCTCAGAAATGACAGCTTATGAAGAGATTTGTGTCGCTACTAGAATGCGTGGCACTTCTTTCAGTGCTCATGCCGCCATGTCGTCTTCCTCTCTCTCCTCCGTCGTTACCACGACGACCCGCTTGGGTCATCGCATGCATGTCCACCAAGTTGATTACATTGGCCGCGCGATTCTCACTCGAGGCATCTACGACGAGCAGAACCTGAACTTGATGCGTCCGATCTTGGAGTGCATTGAGCCTCGGACCATCTTGGACATCGGCGCTAACATAGGCAACCACTCGCTGGCCTGGTCTGGTCTGTGCCGGCGGCTATATGCCTTTGAACCGGGCGGCAAGGCCTATGACCTGTTGCACCGCAATTTTTCCGAAAACAGCCTGGCCCATCTGCATGCCTTGAATTTCGGGTTGTCTGATTCCGAGACTAGCTTGCCGCTGTACGTAAACACGCAGGGCAACTTGGGCGCGTCAAGTTTGCACAATCGCAGTGAAAGCGATACGGCGGAAGTCGTGCAACTGCGCCGGGGAGACGACTACCTTGAGGAACAGGGAGTGCACGATGTGGACTTCATCAAAATTGACGTAGAGGGGCACGAACGACAAGCTTTCCTTGGGTTGCGTTCGACCCTAGACCAATGCCGCCCACTTGTTCAAGTAGAGTGGGACGCGATTAGTAGCCAACGAGGCTGGCTGGCCGATGCGGATCTTGTGCGCGACATCTTTCCCGATTACGACGTTTACGCCTTCATCTGGAACACCAACCGCGCTTACTGGTCAAACAAGTCAATGGGAGTCGTGCGCTACGCATTCAAGAGGGTGCTTACCCGGAATAAGCATCGTGTGCTGACGCGTTTTGATCCCGTCTCCCATAAGACACGGGTCAACGACCTATTGCTTGTGCCCAGGGAAAAAACGTCCTCCCTGGTGAATGCCGAATTGTTCGCCTGATAGCTGTCAACGCCAACCTGCCCACATGCGGGTGGACGCCATCGCTGCCGCGACGACATGGCGCGGTCGGTGCTTGCTGATAGGCATGGTTAAGTTTGGTCTTAATTCTGGGTAAATGCAGGCTGAATCACAGCGAGCTTGCGGCTCTATATAGTGGGCTCGTTGCAGCCAGAGAGCGCCACGCATGTCCAGATCCTCCCCTATTTCCGCCTATCCCCAGGCTGTGCTGTTCGACCTGCTTACCGCCTTGCTCGACTCCTGGACCGTATGGAACCGCGCCGCCGGCTCCGAGGCCGCCGGAAGGGCCTGGCGTGCGGAGTACCTGCGCCGCACCTACGGTTGTGGCGCCTATCAACCCTATGAGCGTCTGGTGCAGGAGGCCGCGTCCGCGGTCGGCTTGCCCGCAGACGTGCCGGCCGCGCTCGCGGCGGGCTGGGACGAGCTGCCCGCCTGGGACGGCGCCCGTGAACTGCTGCGGGCGTTGCGGCCGCATTGCCGCCTGGCCGTGGTCACCAACTGTTCCGCCCGCCTGGGCCGGCGCGCCGCCGCGTTGCTGGGTGTGGACTGGGACGTGGTGGTGACTTCGGAGGAGGCGGGCTACTACAAGCCCGACCCGCGCCCCTACGAGCTGGCCTTGGCCCGATTGCAGGTACAGCCGTCCGAGGCTGCGTTCGTCGCCGGTTCCGGCTATGACATGTTCGGCACCAGCAAGGTGGGCCTGCGCACGTATTGGCACAACCGGGTGGGGCTGACGTTGCCTGAAGGCGCGGCGCAGCCGGAGCTGGAATCCCCGCGGTTGGAAGCGGCGCTGCCGTGGCTGCAGCGATTCAACGCGGCCTGATGGCCGGCCGCCGCGGATATCGCGCGTCAGTCGGCCGGCAACGAGATCGCATCCCCCAACCCCTTGACCTCCTTCAGCACGAAGGAGGTATAGACCTCTTTCACGCCGGGCAGGGCGCCAAGCACATAGCGCGCCAGGTCGCCGAACGCGTCCAGGTCGCGGGCGATGACCGTCAGTTGGTGGTCATAGCGGCCCGACACGCAATGGCAGGTCAGCACCTCCGGCACGTCCTTGATGGCGTCCTCGAACGCCTTGACGTGTTCGGCTCCCTTCTTGTCCAGCGAAACCCAGACGAACGCGGTCACGCCGAAGCCGAGCTTCTTGACGTCGACTTCGGCCCGGTAGCCGCGGATCACGCCCTCGTCCTCCAGGCGCTTGACGCGCCGCCAGCAGGGGGAGGGCGTGAGCGAAACGCGCTCGGCCAGATCGGCGCTGGAAAGCCGTCCGTCGACCTGCAAGGCGGCCAGGATCTGCAGGTCCGTGGGGTCGAAATTCTTGCTTTGCACGATTTTTCCAAGAAATTGAAGGTTTCGCTAATTTCAATCCAAAATATTACACATTAGCGTCGAAATTTCGGAAATATTCGCGATTCCGCTCCGGTATCTTTGTTTGGCTGTTGGAGGGGGCGTCGACACCAGGAATGCTCCCCGTTTGAACACTATGGAGCAGACATGAAAGATCCGAATCCGATCCGCAAGGCGCTGCTGGCCCTGGAACCTACCGAGGGGTGCTGGCTGACCCTGGCGAGCCCGGCGGTGGCCGAGGCGATTGCGCATTGCGGCTTCGACTGGCTGGTCGTCGACATGGAGCATGCGCCCAATGATGTGGCGGGCCTGACGGCGCAACTACAGGCCATCGACTCGGCGCGCGCGCATGGCGCCACCGCGTATCCGGTCGTGCGGGTGACGGTGAACGATGCGGCGCTGGTCAAGCGCGCCATGGATTGCGGCGCACGGACGGTCATCTTCCCGAACATCGACACGGCCGAGGACGCTCGCAACGCCATCGCCTCGATGCGTTTCCCGTCGGCAGGCAATGGCGGCGTGCGTGGCGTGGCCGGCCTGGTGCGGGCGGGCATGTACGGACAGGACCCCACCTATGTCAAGCTGGCCAATGAACAGGCCTGCGCGATCCTGCAGATCGAGTCGGCGCAGGCGGTGCGCAACGTCGAAGCCATCGCCGCGCTGCCGGGGGCGGACTGCTTGTTCGTGGGCACGGCCGACCTGGCGGCCAGTCTCGGTCGCCTGGGCGACATGACCCACGTCGAAGTCCGCGAGGCCGTCGACCTCGTGATCGCGGCCGGCAAGGCGGCGGGCAAGGCCGTCGGCATCTTCGCCAACGATCCCGAGGAAGCGGCGCGCTACCGCAAGCTGGGCGTGCAATTCATCGCCTTGCATTCCGATGTGGCCTGGCTGGCCCGGGGCGCCCGCCAGGCGCGCGCGCAGTTCGACGCCGCATGCCGCTGAGCCGGCGGCGCGATCACTTTCATCTGGTACGACAGGAACAGGCATGAATACAGCAGTATCTTCCGGCGGCTTCAGCTCGACGGCGCGCGCCAGCGTGCAGACTTTGCGTTCGTCGCAGATCCGCGAGGTCGCCAATGCAGGCATGGGCCGCGCCGACGTGCTGCCGTTCTGGTTCGGCGAGCCCGACGAGCAGACCCCGCCCGCGTTTCGCGATGCGGCCATCGCCCACATCGCGTCGGGGCAGACGTTCTATGTGCAGACCCTGGGCGTGCCCGCGCTGCGCGAGCGCCTGGCGGCCTACGTCAGCGGCCTGCATGGCCGGCGCGAAGTCGACAACATCGCGGTGACCAGTTCGGGCACGTCGGCGCTGATGACCGCGGTGCAGGCCATCGTGGGCGCGGGCGATCACGTGGTGGCCGTGACGCCCCTGTGGCCCAACCTGGTGGAAATGCCCAAGGTGCTGGGGGCGAGCGTGACGACCGTGCCGCTGTCGTTTTCCGAGAGCGGCTGGCGCCTGGACCTGGATGCCTTGCTCGCCGCGCTGACGCCGGACGTGCGGGCGCTGCTGGTGAACTCGCCGAACAATCCGACGGGCTGGGTGATGAATGCGGAGCAGCAGCGCGTCGTGCTGGAGCACTGCCGCAAGCACGGCATCTGGATCATCGCCGACGATGTCTACGAACGCTATTACTACGAAGGCGCCGTGGCGCCCACCTTCCTGGACATCGCGGCTCCGGACGACCGCGTGGTCAGCTGCAATTCGTTTTCCAAGGCCTGGCTGATGACGGGCTGGCGCGTGGGCTGGGTGGTGGTGCCGCACGGGCTGCTGCCGGAAATCGGCAAGCTGATCGAATACAGCAACACCTGCACGCCGGGTTTCGTGCAGACTGCCGCCTTGTGCGCGCTTGAACAGGGCGAGCCCGTCATCGCGCGCACGGTGCAGCGGCTGCGGCTGGCGCGCGACCATCTGGCATCGAAGCTGTCGCAGGTGCCCGGGGTTGAACTGGCCGGCGCGGCGCCGGGAGCGATGTACACCTTCTTCCGCATCCGCGGCGTGTCTGACAGCCTGGCGTTCTGCAAGGACCTGGTCGTGCGCGGCGGGCTGGGCCTGGCGCCGGGCATGGCGTTCGGTCCCGAGGGCGAGGGCTATCTGCGCTGGTGCTATGCCAGCGCGCATGAGCGGCTGGATGAAGGCGTGGCTAGACTAGCGCGCTTTCTGGATGCGGCGCGGGGCAAGGCTGCCTGAGCGCCAGGCCTCAACCTTAGGGTGCGACCCATGAATACTGCAGAGCTTCCCCGTTCCCTGGAATGGATAGAACGGCTGGTGCGTTTCGACACGACCAGCCGCCTGTCCAATCTGGGTCTGATCGAAACGGTGCGCGACCACCTGGCCGCGGCCGGGCTGGCTCCCAGGCTGATCTACAACGCCGACGGCAAGAAGGCGAATCTCTTCGTGACTGTGCCTGCCGCGGACGGCAGCACCCAGGGCGGGGTGGTGCTGTCCGGCCATACCGATGTGGTGCCGGTGGACGGCCAGGCCTGGAGCAGCGATCCGTTCGCGCCCGAAGTGCGCGACGGCCGCCTGTACGGCCGTGGCACCTGCGACATGAAGGGCTTCATCGGCGTGGCGCTGGCCATGCTGCCGTCGTTCACGTCGCGGCGGCTGCGCGTGCCGCTGCACCTGGCGCTGAGCTATGACGAGGAGGTGGGCTGTCTGGGGGCGGACGCCATGCTGCGTGAATTGGCCAAGCTGGATATCCGCCCGGATAGCTGCATCGTGGGCGAGCCCACCGAGATGCGCGTCATCTCCGCCCACAAGAGCAGCAACCTGTACCGCTGCACCGTGCATGGGCACGCCGCGCATTCTTCGCTGACGCCGCGCGGCGTCAACGCGATCGAATATGCGGCGCGCGCCATCTGCCACATCCGCGACATGGCCGACGGCCATCGCCAGAACGGCCCCTTCGATCAGGATTTCGAGGTGCCGTACACGACTGCCAACACCGGCACGATCTCGGGCGGCCTGTCCGTCAACACGATTCCGGACCGCTGCCAGTTCGAGTTCGAATTCCGCACCATCCCGGGCGTGCTGGCGCCAGACGTGATCGGCGGCCTGCGCCGCTACATCACCGGCGAACTGCGCGACCGCATCAAGGCGGAGAACCCGCAGGCCGATATCGAACTGGAAGCGCTGGCCGAGGTGCCCGGTTTCGATACCGCCGCGACCGCCGAGATTGCGCGGCTGGCGCAGGCGCTGACCGGCGCGCGCGGCACCGAGAAGGTGGCCTACTGCACTGAGGCCGGCCTGTTCCAGCGGGCCGGCATGACGGCGGTCATCTGCGGCCCCGGCAACCTGCAGCAGGCGCACCGGCCGGACGAGTATGTCGCGTTGTCGCAGATCAGCCTGTGCGAACAGTTCATGGAAAAGCTGGCGGGCCATCTCGAGATGGCCCGGCAATGAGTTGAATCGATAGTTACTCTTCAAAAAAAACAGAGGGAAAAATGGCTTATTCGGAGAAGACAACCTGGAATGCGGCGGCCGCCGGCCGTAGCAAGGCGGCGCCGGCGGGCGACCGGCGCGCCCAGGCGCGGCGCGCGGTGATTGCCGCATCCATCGGCAATGCGCTGGAGTGGTTCGACATGATCGCGTATGGCACGTTCGCGCTGATCATTGCCAAGCTGTACTTTCCGTCCGCCAGCGAGAGTTCCTCGCTGCTGCTGGCGCTGGCCACCTTCGGCGTGTCGTTCCTGATGCGGCCGCTGGGCGCCATCGTGCTGGGCAGCTATGCCGACCGGGCGGGCCGCAAGGCGGCGCTGACGGCGTCCATTTTCCTGATGATGATAGGCACGCTGATCATCGTGGTGGTGCCCACGCATGCGCAGATCGGCGTGGCAGCATCGATCATCATCCTGGTCGCGCGCCTGATCCAGGGCTTTTCGGCGGGCGGGGAATTCGGCAGCGCGACGGCCTTCCTCATCGAGTATGCGCCGGACCGGCGCGCCTACTACGCCAGCTGGCAGGTCGCCAGCCAGGGCGCGGCGATCCTGCTGGCCGCCTTGTTCGGCGCGGTGCTCAATGCGACGCTGACCCAGGCCCAGCTGGAAAGCTGGGGCTGGCGCATTCCGTTCGTGTTCGGCCTGCTGATCGCGCCGGTGGGCTACTACATCCGCCATCACATGGATGAAACACCGGAGTTCAGCGCGGCAGAGGCGTCGGCCTCGCCGCTGAGCGACATGTTCGCGGGGCAGAAACTGCGCCTGCTCGTTACCGTCGGCTTCGTGGCGCTGGGCTCGGTGGGCAATTACCTGGCCCTGTACATGCCCACGTACTCGATCCGCCAGCTGGGTCTGCCGCCTACCATCGGCTTTCTGGCGACGCTGGTCACGGGCGTCATCATGACGGTCGGCGCGCCTTTCGTCGGCACCCTGGCAGACCGGATCGGGCCCGCGCGCATCATGACGGCCGCGGCCCTGGCGACCGCGCTGCTGTGCTACCCCTTGTTCTATTTGCTGGTGTCGTATCCGACCGTGGGCGTGCTGATGATCGTGCAGGTCATCCTGGGCGTCCTGGCGACGGCGTACTTTGCGCCCATGCCGGCGCTGATGTCCGCCATCTTCCCGGTGCAGGTGCGCACCACCGGCCTGTCCCTGGGCTACAACATTGCCGTGACGATCTTTGGCGGCTTTGCGCCGTTCATCCTGACCTGGCTGATCGCGACCACCGATTCCAAGCTGTCGCCCAGCTACTACCTGCTGGCCATTGCGCTCATGGCCATGGTGTCGCTGAACGTGGCGCGCCGGACTTTCCAGCAGCGCTAGGCGGCTGGCGCCGGCCTGCTCGCCGGAGGCCGGCTCCGCTGCGAGCGGAATGTAGCCTATTGTTGCGCGGCGCGGCCGCTAGCTGTTACGGCTGGCGGCCGCGCCATTTTTGCCATCCTCCGGGCAATACAAAATGTTGCCTGTCTCCCGCCCCGCGCTTGCTAGCATGATCTGGCCGGAATGATCCGGCGCACCGACGGGATAGTGGAGGTTTCCATGAACTCAAGAACAATATTCAACCGGATCGCCGTGGTCGCGGCGTCGGGGGCTTTGCTGGCGGGTTGCGCCACGCAGCAGCAGACCAATACCGCAGTGGGCACGGGCGCCGGCGCGGCGATCGGCGCCGGTATTGGAGCCCTGGTGGGCCATGGCACGGGTGCGGCCATCGGCGCCGGCATCGGCGCGGTGGCGGGCGGCCTGGTCGGCTACAACTGGAAGGTCGTCAAGGAAGACGTGCAGAAGTCGGGCGCTTCGTCGCTGGGCATCGACGTGGTCGAAATGCCCGATGGCAGCCTCAAGGTCAACATTCCCAGCGGCGTGTCGTTCGATACCGACAAGACGCAGCTCAAACCCGCGTTGCTGCCGGTGTTGGACAGCGTGGCGCGCTCGCTCAACCAGCATCCTGAACTGCGGGCCAAGGTGGTCGGCCATACGGACAGCACGGGCGCCCTGGCGCACAACCAGACGCTGTCGGTCAATCGCGCCAAGAGCGTGACCGACTACCTCAGCAAGCAGGGCGTGGCCGCGGGCCGCCTGACGGTCGAGGGCCGCGGGCCGAACGATCCGATCGGCGACAATGCGACCGCCGAAGGCCGCGCGCTGAACCGCCGCGTGGAGATCTACCTGTACGCGGTCCAGCAGTAAGCCTGGGCCAGCCCAGTGTCCGAGGCGGCTGGCGCGACGCGCCGCCGCCTGTTTTTCTTTGGAGTCCGTCATGAGCATGTTCCCTCCCGCCCGCATCGGCACCGATATCGCCGTGGCCGCCTTGTCCGGCTGGCAGGCCGTGGCGATGCGCGACGCCATCGAAAAGCGCTTCCGCTTCCCCAATTTCAATACGGCATTCGGCTTCATGACGCGCGTCGCCATGTTCGCGGAGAAACTGAACCATCATCCGGAATGGACCAACGTCTACAACCGCGTGGACGTGACCTTGACCACGCACGACGCCGGCGGCGTGACCGAGCTGGATGTGCGCATGGCGCAGTTCATGGACGAGGCGGCAGCGCAATTGGGCGCCACCGCGCCCAAGGCTTAGGGCGCGTTTTGCGGCGGCGCGGGCGGGAGCGGGTCTTCCGCGCCGTCCGCGTCAGGCTGCAAATGGCTGTTCACGCGGTCCAGCATGTCGCCCAGCAGGCGCTGCTCGTCGGCGCTGAGGCAGCCGAAGATTTCTTCATTGCGGCGGGCGATCAGGTCGATGACGCGCTGATATTGCGCCAGGCCGTCCGGGGTGGGCGCCAGCACCACGCCGCGCCCGTCGGAGGCGGACATGGTTTTTTCCACCAGGCCGCGGTCCACCAGGGCCTGCGCCGAGCGACTGGCTTGGCCTTTGTTCAGATTGGCCGCCCGCGCCAGGTCGTTGACCGACAAGGGCGCGTAGCGGCCGATGGCCGCCAGGCAGCGGGCCTCGCCCAGAGGAATCCCGCAAGCTTCCAGATAGGCGCGATTCGTGTCCCTGTCCGTGATCTTGTTGAGCACGTGCAGGCGGTAGGTCAGGAATCGTTCGAGGGCGGGCGGGTTCACGTCGGGCGGGCAGGTTCGGAGGCGGAGTAGTGTGCCACAGGGCCGTTGGCCAGGCAGGCGGCTTCCGCCTGGGCCAATAGCGTGGCGGCGTCGCGCGTATCGCTCAAGCGGGCCAGTAGCGACAGGCTCAGGATCGACAGGAAGAGCGATGCCTGTTCCTCGCCGACGCGCGTCAGGGTCTGCGCCATGGCGGTATAGATCTGGTCCAGTTCATCGTTGTTCATGCTAGCTCTTCCTTGTGCGCGTCGCGTGCGATCGAGGGGTAGTAGGGCTTGAGCGCGGCGCGCAGGGTGGCGGCCGACGGGGCGGTCCAGCGTCCCAGCACGTAGCCGTCAGGCCGCAGCAGGTAGACGGTGCCGGCTTGCGCGCCGTAGCGCTGGCGTAGCTGTCCGTGCGGGTCCTGCAAGGCGTCATCGCCCGTCTTCAGCACGCGCAGCGGCTGGGGGGCATCGCGGGTGGCGGCAGCCAGGGCGTCCAGTTCGGCCGCCAGCCGGGCGTCGGGAGCCAGCGACAGCGCGACGAAGCCGGCGCCAAAGCATGCGCTGAGGTGCAGCGGCGCGCCGTGATCGTGCAGCAGCGCTTCGGGCGCAGGCTGGCCGGGCGCGGCGGCCGTGCCGGCTTGCGGCGCGCCGTCATTCAGGTTCAGCGGCGAGGCATCGTAGGAGATGGGCGCCGACTGCCGCGGGTTGATCAGCTGACGCACCCGCTCATCCGACAGCGCCAGGCGCAGGGCGGCCTCGCGCATCAGGCGAAAGCCGAAGTCCGGCGGGGCCATGAACTCGGTGCTCTTCGCGCCGTAGGCCAGGTTCTGGCGGGTGGCGTGGACGCGCTCCACGCTGTAGCTGTCCAGCAGGCTGTCGGAGGCCTGGCCTCGCAGCACCCAGGCCAGCTTCCAGGCCAGGTTGCCGGCGTCGTCCAGTCCCGAGTTCAGGCCCCGTACACCGAAGATAGGCACCAGGTGGGCGGCATCGCCGGCGAACAGCACGCGTCCGTGGCGGTAGCTGTCCAGCGTCAGGCACTTGGCGTTATAGATCGAGATCCACAAGGGCTTCCAGGGTGCGGTCTCGCCGATCATGTCCAGATGGCTTTGCACGCGCGGCAGCACGTTCTCCGGCTTGACGGCCTCTTCGGGGTCTTCGTCGTCGCGGATCTGGTAATCCACCCGCCACACATTGCCGGGCTGGCGGTGCATGAGCAGGGTGGAGCCGGGATTGGAGGGCGGATCGAACCAGGCCAGGCGCTCCACGGGGCGGCTGGACTCCTGTTCGATGTCGACGATGACGTAGCGTCCTTCGTACTGCATGCCTTCCAGCTTCAGGCCCATGGCCTCGCGCACGGTGCTGCGGCCGCCGTCGCAGGCGATCAGCCAGTCGGCGCGCACGGTCTGACGGCCGCCTTCGATGTCCACTTCGGCCGTGACGCCGTCCGCGTCGGCGCGCAGGCCGGCAAGCCGCGCCGACCAGCGCAGTTCGGCCAGTGCCGGATGGCGCTGCATGGCCTGATGCGCGTACTCCTCGACGGCGTACTGCTGGATGTTGACCATGGGCGCATAGCGCTGCAGCGGATCGTGCGGCATCTCGAAATGCAGGACCTCGCTGTTGCGGAAGTAGCTGCGGCCGCCGGTCCAGGCCAGGCCGGTGGCCGTCAGGGGCCGGTCGGCGCCGACCCAGCCCATGATTTCCTGCGACCGCCGCGAGATGCAGATGGCGCGGCTGCCGCTGCAATAGTCGTCGTCCGCCTCCAGCGTCAGCGAGGCGATGCCGTATTCGGCCAGCAGGGCGGCCAGCGTCAGGCCGACGGGGCCGCCGCCGGCGATCAGGACGGGAACGTGCGCGGGGAGCGGCATGTTGTCTCCAGGTATTGGTTGTTTGCGCAACTATATTATTAAGAGGTTGCGTGCGCAACTATATTTTTTGGGCAAGAAAAAACCCGCCGGATCAGGGCGGGTCTTGGTGACTGCGTGGCGTATCTATCAGTTGCGCACGTAGTAGATGCGCATCGCCTGCTGCTTCTGGGCGCCGTCCATTACGCGCAGCACCACGACCTTGGCCGTGAAGCCGTCGGGCAGCTTCAGCTGGCCCAGCGCGTAGTCGTAACGGTCGACGTTCAGGGCGGGGCCTTCCGGCGTGACGGTGGCGGCGCGGCCGTTGGGGTAGGTACCGTCGATGGAGAAGGTCAGCGTGCCCTTGAACGGCGCGCCCTGGCGGTCCTCGCGCATGACCAGCACCTGGTAGTCCAGCAGGCCGGGCGCGCGCTTGAAGGTGGCCGAGCGGATGCCCAGGTTGCCGCCGCGCGGATCGGCCGGCATGGCGTCCTGGAACAGCACCAGTTCCTTGTTCAGCGTTTCGATCTTGCTGCGGGCTTCAGCAAGGTCGGAAGTCAGCTTTTCATGGCCGGACTTGTTGGCGTCGCGTTGTTGCGTGGCTTCCTCGAGCTGGCTTTGCAGGCGCTGGCGTTCCAGGTTGGCGGTGCTCAGTTCGCTGTGCAGCTGCTCGGACTGTTCCACGGTCAGGCGTTGCGGGCCGTAGTTGGTCTGCAGGAAGAGCACGCCGCCGGCGCCCAGGGCGATGCCCACCAGCAGCAGGACCAGCCAGCGCGGCATGCGGCGCGTGCGTTGGCCGGGCTGGTACACGGAGGGCTTGAATACAGCCCGTTGCGATCTTCCAAACATCCCCATTCCTAGAAAACTTCCTGTGTGTTTGCTCGCCCGCGCGCTGCGCGCGCAGGTCAAAGCGCTAGAGAATACCCCGTTAGCCGGGACCGTTGGGTGCGCGGACAAGCCTGGTTGCGCACCTTGATATTGTGAAATATGTGGGTGTCAGCGGACCCGGCGGTTGAGCTCGGCGTCCAGGTCCGCCAGCCGCTGCGGGGTGCCGACATCCGTCCATTCGCCTGCGTGGCGCGCGCCGCGCGCCAGGCCGCGGGTCATGGCCTGCCGGAGCAAGGGCGCCAGAGGCGCCGCCGCGCCCCGGGGGACGTCGGCGAACAACGAGGGATGGTAGACGCCGATACCCGCAAAGGTCAAACGAGGTTCGCCCTGGGCATGCACGCTGCCGTCGGCAGCCAGGCGGAAATCGCCGGCCGGATGCTGGGGCGGGTTGTCCACCAGCAGCAGCCAGGCGCCACTCCCGGGCAGGCCGCGCGCCAAGCCGGTGGCCGCGGCGGGATCCCAGTCGCACCAGACGTCGCCGTTGACGACCAGGAAGGGCTCGTCGCCGAGCAGCGGCAGCGCCTGGACGATGCCGCCCGCGGTTTCCAGCGCGGAGGCTTCGGCCGAATAGCGGATCCGCACGCCATGCGCGCTGCCGTCGCCCAACGCCCGTTCGATTTCGTGGCCGAGCCAGGCGTGGTTGATGACGATGTCGCGGATACCCGCGGCCGCCAGCCGCCGCAGGTGCCAGACGATCAGCGGCTGGCCGCCCACGGACAGCAGGGGCTTGGGCAAGCGGTCGGTGAGGGGGCGCATGCGTTCGCCGCGTCCCGCCGCGAGGATCATGGCCCGCATCAGAACGTGTACCCGACACTAACCTGGCGGTTTTCCAGCTGGTCCAGCAGGCGCAGCAGGGGCGTGAAGACGCCATAGCGCTGGGCCACCTGGCGGACATAGCCGCTGACGCGCGGCATGTGGGCCTGGTAGTGCGCCTTGCCGTCGCGATGATGCAGCCGGGCGAACACGCCCAGGATGCGCAGGTTGCGCTGCAGGCCCATCCACTCGTAGGCGCGGTGGAATTCGGCGAAATCCGAGTCCACCGGCAGGCCGGCCACCCGCGCCATTTCCCAGTAGCGGATGGCCCAGTCCAATTGCTGGGGTTCTTCCCAGGTCGTGCGGGCATCCGTCACCAGGGAGGCCAGGTCATAAGTGATGGGGCCGGCCAACGCATCCTGGAAGTCGATGATGCCCGGGTTGGGGCCGTACTGCGGCCGGTCGCAGACCATCAGGTTGGGCGAATGGTAGTCGCGGTGCACCAGCACCTGGGCCTGTCCGCCGTTGCTGGCGGACAGCAAGGCAAAGATCTTTTCCAGCGCGTTTGCGGTCTTGTCGTCCAGCGTCACGCCGTGATGCTTCTGCACGTACCACTCGGGGAAAAGCTTGAGCTCGTCGGCCAGGCGGGCGGTGTCATAAGCGCCCAGGCCGGCAGTGGAGGCCTGCTGCAGGCGGACCAGGGCGGCCAGGGCCTCGCGATACAACGTCTGCAGTTCGCTGTCCTGCAGTCCGGCCTGAATGCGCTGGTAATAGGTTTGTTCACCCAGGTCGGACAACAGCAGCAGGCCCTGGTCCAGATCCTGTTCCAGCACGGCGGGCACGTTCAGGCCGACATCCGCCAGCAAACGGTCCACGTGCAGGAAGGGGCGGCAATCCTCGTGCGCGGGCGGGGCGTCCATGACTATCAAGGTGCGTACGCCGGCGTCCAGCCTGAAATAGCGGCGGAAGCTGGCGTCGGCGGACGCCGGGCGCAGCGTGTCGATGGCCAGGTTCAGGCTGGCGGGCAGGCCGCCCAGCCAGTGGCGGATCTGCTCCAGGCGGGGGTCGTGATCGTTTTTCAAGGAAGATCCGTGTCAGAAAGGCAATATTGCTGAGAATTGTGTCCCGGGCACATAAGTCTGGGCCTATGGCGCGGCTTCTCTATAATACCGGCTCGTTTCCGTTAGCATTGGCCCTTCGTGGGTGCCGGTGTCGCGTTCCCACCATCGTCAAAAAGGGCTGTTTTCACTCGTGCGCAAGGTTCGATGGTTGATCCTCTCTGCTGTCAGTGTCGCCGCCGGAGCCGTCCAGGCCCAAGGCAGCCAGGGCAGCGCTCCCGCCGCGTCGTCGACCTCGGCGACTCCCGTGTTGCGCACTTCGCCGGGCTTGCGGATCCACCGCTTGCCGGACGACAGCATTCCCGCCTTCATGGAGGCGGACACCATCGATGGCGATCCTGATTCGGATCTGACCCTGACCGGCAACGCCCAGGTGCGCCGCATCGACAGCGTAATCAAGGGCGACCGCATCAACTACCGCAAGGACACCGGCGAAGTCGACGTCCAGGGTAGCGCGCGCATGATGCGCGACGGCACCCTGGTGATCGGGCCGAGCGCCAAGTTCAACGTCGACAAGTCCTCGGGCGAGGTCGAAAAGCCCAATTTCTGGATGGGCGCCACCGGCGGCTTTGCCGTCGCCGAGCATGCGGACATCTTCAGCCGGTCGCAGATGCGGCTGCAAACCGTGACGTATAGCGGCTGCGCCTGCGAAACGCCGTCCTGGTACATCAAGGCCAAGACCGTCGACATCGACTTCGACGAAAACGAAGGCGTGGCGCGCAGCGGCGTGCTGTATTTCAAGGACGTGCCCATCCTGGCGTCGCCTTATATGACCTTTCCGGTCAAGAAGGAGCGCAAGTCGGGCTTCCTGATGCCGACGTATGGCACGACCAGCCAGGGCGGTCTCGATTTTTCGATTCCGTATTACCTGAATCTGGCGCCGAACTATGACCTGACCGTGCAGCCGCGCTACTTCTCCAAGCGCGGGCTGCAGTTGGGGGGGGAGTTCCGCTATCTCGGCAATGGCTACAGCGGCATCCTGGACGGCGCCTACCTGCCCAACGACAAGCTGACCGACAGCGACCGTTGGATGTACTGGTGGCGCCATCAGCAGATATTGCCCTACGGCTTCTATGCGGATTGGGACGTTGCGAAGGTGTCGGACGACAACTACTTCCGCGACATTTCCCAGTTGGGCCTGAACCAGGCTTCGACGACCTATCTGCCGCAACGGGCACGGGTGGGATGGGCGTCCGCATCGGGTTACTGGAGTGCGTACGCGCAGGTCTACAAGTACCAGACGCTGCAGGATCCCGATGCGCCGCTCTCGCCGCCATACGACAAGGAACCGGAAATTTTCTTCCGGGGCGCTCGTTACGACTGGGGTGGTTTTGACGTCGACTGGACTTCCACGGCAGTGCGTTTCCGCAAGCCCTTGTTCGAAAGCACGCGCCTGGGGCCTGATGGCGACCGTTTTCAAACCTATCCGACGGTTTCCTACCCCATCGTCAAACCTGGCTGGTTCATCGTTCCCAAGGCAGGCGTCAATTACACCCAGTACAACACCGACTGGTACAACCTGAGCCCGGGGACGCCGCGCTCGCAATCCCGTTCGGTGCCGATCCTGTCCCTGGATTCGGGGCTGATCTTCGAACGCGACACCTCGCTGTTCGGCAAGGCATCCACGCAGACCCTGGAGCCGCGTCTGTACTACCTGTACGTGCCGTACCGCGACCAGTCCAAACTGCCTGTCTACGACACCTCTTTGGCCGATTTCAGCTTTTCGCAGGCGTTCGAAGAGAACATCTATACCGGCGGCTGGGACCGCATCGCCAACGCCAACCAACTAACCGCGGCGTTGACGACGCGCTGGCTGGACGCCAACACCGGTTTCGAGCGCATGTCGCTGGGCATCGCGCAGCGGCTGTACTTTGCAGACCAGAAGGTCACGTTGCCTGGCGAGGTACCGCGCGAGAATGTGCGTTCAGATTTCCTTCTGGGCGCGAGTGCGGCCCTGACCGATACGCTAAGCACCGAGATCGCCGCGCAATACAACCCCTACGACAGCAATTGGTCGCGCGGCCTGGTCAGCGCGCGCTGGTCGCCGCAGCGCTTGACGACGGTGGCCGTGTCGTACCGCTACCAACGTGATCCTCAACCCGGCGTCCAGTATCAGGCGCAGGGGCAGAACCAGGTGAGCCTGGCCATGCAGTGGCCGTTCTCCAAGCGCTGGTACGGCGTCGGGCGGGTGGACTACTCGTTGCGCAACGGTCCGTCCAGCACGGTGGCCGGCACAACGGATTCGCCCCGCGTCACGCAGGCCATCGCCGGCCTGGAGTACAAGGGAGATTGCTGCTGGGTGGGCCGCATGGTCTACCAGCGATATGCGGTCTCCGCCACGGACGCCAACTCGGCACTATTCTTCCAGCTTGAGCTGACCGGTCTGGGTTCCCTGGGAACCGACCCGATGAATCTGCTGAACAGAAGTATCCCCGGCTACTCGCGCATTACGCCGCCTGTGCCCACCGGGACCACATTTGAAAGGTATGAATGATGCGTAGGTTGCACTCTTTGCGCCGCCTCTCCGGCAATGCGCTGCTATTGGCCGTGTGCGCCGGCTTGCCCCTGGCCCATGCGGCCGAGCAGGGCGGCAAGGCCGCGAACAATGGCGCCAAGCCGAATTCCGCTGCGCAAAAAAACGCCGCGCCCGCGCCGCAGCGCGAGCAGTTCGTCGACGGGATTGCCGCAGTCGTGGACAAGGACGTGATCACGCTGCGCGAACTGCGCGATGCGTCCTTGCGCATTTCAGGCGAATTGAAGTCCCGCGGCATCCAGGTGCCCGATGACCAGACCTTGCAGCACCAGGTGTTGCAACGTCTGATCATGGAGCGCGTGCAGCGCCATGAAGCGGATCGCCTGGGCATACGCGTGGATGACGCGCAAATCGACCAAGCGATCCAGACCATTGCGTCCCGCAATAAGATCACCGTGGCTCAGTTGCGCCAGGAAATCGAAAAGTCCGGCACCAGCTGGGACGGCTACCGCAAGGCGCTGCGCGATGAGATCCGCACGGATCGCCTGCGCCAACGCGCGGTGGATTCCACCATCGTGATTTCGGATGCCGAAGTCGACGCCTTCCTGAAGGATCAGCGCCGCAATCCGGCATTTGGCGCGGCGCCGCAGGCGGCCCCGCAACCTCAGGCTCAGCCGCAGCAGGCCGCCGCGCCCTCGGGCCCGATGCTCTATGCCCTGGCCCAGATCCTGGTGCGCGTGCCTGAAGGTTCGTCGCCCGAGCAACTGGCCGCGCTGCGCAAGAAGGCCGAAGGCCTGCTGGCGCAAGCCAAGCGCGGCGACGACTTCGCCAGCCTGGCTGCCGCGGCCTCGGACGGCCCCGAAGCCCTGCAAGGCGGCGTCATGGGCGTGCGCCCGCTGGACGGCTGGCCCGACCTGTTCGTACAGGCCGTCGGCAACTTGCAGAAAGGCCAGGTCAGCGGCCTGATCCAGAGCGGCAACGGTTTCCACATCATCAAGGTGATGGACCGCGGCACCGCCCAGCCGGCGCCCGCCCGCACTGCCCGCGCCCCGGCGCCGGCCCAGGCGCCGCAACCCGCAGCCGCGCCGGCGCAGGCGCCTGCGCATCAAGGTCCGGTGGAAGTGATGCAGACCCGCGCACGCCACATCCTGATCAAGACCTCCACCGTCATGAGCGACGAAATGGCGCGTCAGCGCCTGGAGCAGGTGCGCCAGCGCCTGGTGAGCGGCGGCGCCAAGTTCGAGGACATGGCGCGCCAGTATTCGCAGGACGCGACCGCTCCGCAAGGCGGCGAGCTGGGCTGGTTGAACCCGGGCGAAACCGTGCCGCCGTTCGAGGCCGCCATGAATGCCCTGAAGCCGGGTGAAATCAGCCAGCCGGTGCAATCGCCTTTCGGCTGGCACCTGATCGAAGTGGAAGAGCGCCGCCAGCACGACGCCACCGACGACATGGCTCGCATGAAGGCGCGCCAGATTCTGTTCGAACGCCGTGCCCAGCCCGCTTTCGAAGATTGGCTGGAGCAGCTGCGTGCCCAGGCGTACATCGACAATCGTCTGGAAAAGCAGCAGAAGATCCAGCAGAACAACCGCTAAACGCATTACAGGCTTTACATGTCCCAGCACCAGGCGCGCAAGCGCTTTGGCCAGAACTTCCTGACCGACGAGAGCGTGGTCGAGTCCATCGTCCGGGCGGTTTCGCCCGCCCGCGACGATACCGTGGTCGAGATCGGCCCGGGCTTGTCCGCGCTTACCCGGCCGTTGCTCGAACGCCTGGATCACTTGACGGCGGTCGAGATCGACCGCGACTTGGCGGCGCGCCTGCGCAAGCAGTTCGACGCCAGCCGCCTGACCGTGGTCGAGGCCGACGCGCTGACGGTGGATTTTTCCCAGTTCGGACCCGCGCTGCGCGTGGTGGGAAACCTGCCCTACAACATCTCCAGCCCGCTGCTGTTCCATCTGATGACCTGGGCCGATCACGTCCGCGACCAGCATTTCATGCTGCAGCGGGAAGTGATCGACCGGATGGTCGCGCAGCCCGGTTCGGGCGACTTCAGCCGCCTGTCGGTGATGCTGCAGTCGCGCTACCGCATGCACAAGCAGTTCGACGTGCCGCCGGAAGCCTTCGATCCACCGCCCAAGGTGGTGTCGGCGATCGTGCGCATGGTGCCCTTGCCGGCGGATCGTTTGCGTCCGGTCAGCGAGCGGGCCTTCGAAACGGTGGTGGCGCGGGCATTCTCGCAGCGGCGCAAGATGCTGCGCCGGGTGCTGGCGGACTGGGCGCCGCAAGTGCCCTGGGAAGCGCTGGACATCGCGCCCACGGCGCGCGCCGAGGATATTTCGGTGGACCGGTATATCCGCCTGGCCGATGCGCTGGTGGCGGCCGGCGTGCTGCAGGCCGAGTGACGTCGGACCTCGAAATCAAAAAGCCCGCGCAAGCGGGCTTTTTTACGTGGATGCCTACAGCATGCGTTTCTGCGCGCTCATCCATAGCTGCATGACGTCGCGGGCGCGGTCGGCCAGCAATTTTTCGGCGTCGGTGAGCGCCTGCTGCAGCGTGATGGGGCCCGGCGCCAGGCTGAAGGCGGCGCTGATGCCGCAGGCGTGCAGCGCTTCGTAGCCTTCGCCGAGCGAGCCGGCCAGCGCCACCACGGGCACGCCGGCGCGCTGCGCGATTTTTGCCACGCCGGCAGGGGTCTTGCCGCGCAGGGTCTGCGCGTCCATGCGGCCTTCGCCCGTGAACACCAGGGTCGCACCCTCGACCGCCTGGGCCAGGCCGCCCAGTTCCGCCACGATCTCAACGCCGGGCCGGAATTGCGCATTGAGGAAAGCCTTGGCCGCGAACCCCAGACCGCCCGCCGCGCCCGCGCCCGGGTGGTCGCGGTGATCGGCCCCCAGGTGCCTGGCGCACACGTCGGCGAAATTCGTCAGCATCTGATCCAGGACCAGCACCTGTTCAGGCGTCGCGCCCTTTTGCGGGCCGAATACATGCGAGGCGCCCTGCGGACCGCACAAAGGGTTGTCCACGTCGGAGGCGATGTCGATGCGGATCCCGGTCAGGCGCGGGTCGAGGCCGCGGGTGTCGATGCTGGCCAGCTTGCCCAGCGCGCCGCCGCCGGGCGGCAGGCTGCGGCCATCCGCGTCCAGCAGGCGCACGCCCAGGGCCGTCAGCATGCCCGCGCCCGCGTCGTTGGTGGCAGAGCCGCCCAGGCCCAGGATGATGCGCGTGGCGCCCGCGTTCAGGGCGGCCAGCATCAGTTCGCCCACGCCGTGGCTGCTGGCGCGCATGGGATCGCGCTTGGAAGGCGCGATCAGTTCCAGACCCGCTGCCGCAGCCATCTCGATCACAGCCGTGCCGTCCTCCAGCAAGCCCCAGACGGCGTCGACCTTGTAGCCCAAGGCATCGTTCACCGTCAGCTGGCATTCCTTGCCGCCGGTCGCAGCGAGCACGGCTTCGACCGTGCCTTCGCCGCCGTCGGCCATCGGAATGCATACCGTGTGGGCGCCGGGAACAGCGGCCTTCACGCCGCGGGCAATCGCTGCTGCGGCATCGGGAGCGGACACGCTTTCTTTGAAAGAGTCGGGGGCGATGACGATTTTCACGGGTTCAGTCGAGCTCGTTTTTCGGTTGAGGTGATGCCCATGATACCTGCGCGGGCGCGGCCGGCGTACCATAGCGGTTTTGTTGTTTTAGCGAGAGTGGATCGTCATGCCCGTATTGCGCCGCACCAAAATTGTCGCCACCCTGGGACCTTCGACTTCGACGCCTGAACGCATAGAAGCGCTGATCCGCGCGGGCCTGGACGTGGCCCGCCTGAACTTCTCGCACGGCAGCGCGGACGACCATCGCGAGCGCGCCCGCATGGTGCGCGAGATCGCCGCCAAGCAGGGCCGCTTCGTCGCCATCATGGGCGACCTGCAAGGCCCCAAGATCCGTATCGCGCGCTTCAAGGACAAACTGGTCCAGCTGCAGATCGGCCAGCCGTTCACGCTGTCGCGCGTGCATCCCAAGGAAGAGGGCACGGCCAGCATCGTGGGCATCGATTACCCCGAACTGGTGCAGGACTGCCGCGTTGGCGACGAGCTGCTGCTGGATGACGGCCGCGTGGTGCTGGTGGTGGACAGCGTCGAAGGCGACGAGGTCCACACCACCGTGACGGTGGGCGGTCCACTGTCGAACAACAAGGGCATCAACCGCCGCGGCGGCGGCCTGTCCGCGCCCAGCCTGACCGACAAGGATCGTGTCGACATCAAGCTGGCCGCCGAGATGGAACTTGACTACGTGGCCGTGTCGTTTCCGCGCTATGGCAGCGATATCGACGAGGCGCGCACGCTGCTGGCGGCCGCCGGCAGCCAGGCCTGGATCATCGCCAAGATCGAACGCGCCGAAGCCGTGGCCGACGACGAAGCGCTGGACGCGCTGATCCGCGCCAGCGACGGCGTGATGGTGGCGCGCGGCGACCTGGGCGTGGAAGTGGGCGATGCCGAACTCGTCGGCATCCAGAAGCGCATCATCCAGCACGCGCGCACCCTGAACAAGGTCGTCATCACCGCGACGCAGATGATGGAGTCGATGATCTCCAGCCCCATGCCCACGCGCGCCGAAGTGTCCGACGTGGCCAACGCGGTGCTGGACTATACCGACGCCGTCATGCTGTCGGCGGAAAGCGCGTCGGGCCAGTATCCGGTGGAAACCGTGCAGGCCATGGCCCGCGTCTGCCTGGGCGCGGAAAAGCACCCGACCTCGACCAAGTCGCATCACCGCCTGGGCGAGACCTTCACGCGCTGCGACGAGACCATCGCGCTTGCGGCCATGTACGCGGCCAACCATTTCCCCGGCGTCAAGGCCATCATCTCGCTGACCGAAAGCGGCCACACGCCGCTGATCATGTCGCGCATCCGCTCGGGCGTGCCGATCTACTGCTACAGCCCGCACAGCATCACGCAAAACCGCGTGGCCATGTTCCGCGGCGTCTACACGATTCCGTTCGCGCCGTCGGACTACGAGCCTGCCGATTTGAGCAACGCCGCCATCGATGAACTGCGCAAGCGCAACCTGGTGCAGACCGGCGACTGGGTGATCCTGACCAAGGGCGACTTCTACCGCGACAGCGGCGGCACCAACGGCATGAAGATCCTGCTGGTGGATTGATACAGGGGGGCGGGAGCGCCGCCCTGGCGCTTCCCGCCGCCGCGCGGCGGCTTTCAGCCGAAGAACCAGTAGCACACGCCGATGGCCGCCAGTACGCCGGCCAGATCGGCGATCAGGGCGCAGCCCACCGCGTGGCGCGCCCGCAATATGCCCACCGATCCGAAATACACCGCCAGCACGTAGAAGGTGGTTTCGGTGCTGCCTTGCACCACCGCGGCCAGCAGCGCGGGGAAGCTGTCCACGCCGAAATGCGTCATGGTTTCCAGCATCATGGCGCGCGCCGCGCTGCCCGAGAAGGGCTTGACCAGGGCCGTCGGCAAGGCGTCCACGAAGCGCGTGTCCCAGCCCGCCTGCACCGCCAGCCAGCGGATGCCGTCCAGCAGGAAATCCAGCGCGCCCGAGGCGCGCAGCACGCCCACCGCGCACAGCATCGCGACCAGATAGGGCAGCAGGCTCTTGGCAATGTCGAAGCCTTCCTTGGCGCCTTCGATGAAGGCCTCGTAGACCGGCACCTTCTTCCAGGCGCCCGCCACCAGGAAGGCGATCAGGATGCCGAACAGGACCACGTTGCCCAGCAGCGACGACAGCGAGGCGATGGCCGCCGCCGACATGCTGGCCAGCAAGGCCATGAATCCGCCCATGAGCAGCGCCGCGCCGCCCAGCCAAAGCATGACCACGGGATCGATGAGGCGCAGCCGCTGGCAGGCCGCCACGGCCAGGAACCCGGCCAGGGTCGATGCGCTGGTGGCCAGCAGAATGGGCAGGAACACCAGCGTCGGGTCCGGCGCGCCTTGCTGCGCGCGGAACATGAACAGCGTCACCGGCAGCAGGGTCAGTGATGAAGCATTCAGCACCAGGAACAGGATCTGCGCGTTGCTGGCGGTTTCGGGCGTGGGATTGAGCGACTGCAGTTCGCGCATGGCGCGCAGCCCGATGGGCGTGGCGGCGTTGTCCAGGCCGAGTCCGTTGGCGGCGAAGTTCAGCGTGATCAAGCCGATGGCCGGGTGGTTGCGCGGCACGCCCGGCATCAGGCGCGCGAACAGCGGCCCCAGCACGTGCGCCAGCTTTTCCACCAGGCCCGCGCCTTCGGCGATGCGCAGAAAGCCCAGCCACAGCGTCAGCGTGCCGAACAGCAGCACCATCACTTCCACCGACACGCGGGCCATGTCGAACAGGCTGGCGACCATCATGCGGAAGACTTCGGGATCGCCGATGACCAGCCAGCGGTACAGCGCCGCCGCGGCCGCGGTAAGGAAAAAGCCCAGCCAGAGTTTGTTCAGCATGCGGAGACTGCCCGGATAGCGATGGATTGCGCGCTGCGCGCCGAGGCCCATTGTCGCAGAGTCGGCAGGCCGCAGCTTGGCCCGGCGCCGCCAATTCTGGTACTTTGACCTGATACGCCCTGGGGCCTGGGGCCATAACAGTGAGGAACACTCATGGACTTCAACGCGTGGCGCCGGCGCCGCATCTCGGAACCTGCTTACCGCTGGGCGCGCAACGCGCTGCCCGCCATGTCGGCGACGGAGCGCGAAGCCATCGAGGCCGGGGACACCTGGTGGGATGCGGATCTGTTCACCGGCAATCCCGACTGGCGCAAGCTGCTGGACGTGCCGGCAGCCACGTTGACCGCGGACGAGCAGCGCTTCATAGATGGCCCGCTGGCACGGCTTTGCGCCATGCTGGACGAATGGGATATCACCTGGAACCGGCGCGACCTGCCGCCCGAGGTATGGGACTTCCTGAAGGCCGAACGCTTCTTCGGCATGATCATTCCGCGGCGCTACGGCGGCCTGGGCTTTTCACCCTATGCGCACTCCGAGGTCGTGCGGCGCATCTCGGCCTATTCCATTACCGCGGGCGTTACCGTGATGGTACCCAACTCGCTGGGGCCGGGCGAACTGCTGATGCAGTTCGGCACCCCGGCGCAGCGCGACTACTGGCTGCCGCGGCTGGCGGACGGGCGCGAGGTGCCTTGCTTCGGCCTGACCAGCCCCGAGGCCGGCTCGGACGCCGCGTCCATGGTGGACACGGGCGTGGTCTGCCGCCAGGTGGTCGACGGGCGCGAACTGATCGGAATCCGGCTCAACTGGCACAAGCGCTACATCACGCTGGGGCCGGTGGCGACCGTGCTGGGCCTGGCTTTCAAGCTGTCGGACCCCGACGGCATCCTGGGCGGCGCCAAGGACATCGGCATATCGGTCGCGCTGGTGCCGACCGAAGCGCCCGGCGTGGAGATCGGGCGCCGCCACCTGCCCGCCATGCAGGTCTTCCAGAACGGCCCCAACCGCGGACGCGACGTGTTCGTGCCGCTGGATGCGCTGATCGGCGGCGCAGAACGCGCCGGCCATGGCTGGCAGATGCTGATGAGCGCGCTGGCGGCGGGGCGGGGCATTTCCCTGCCTTCGCTATCGGCCGCCGCCGCCGCGATGTGCGCGCACACCACGGGCATGTATGCCCGAGTGCGCGAACAGTTCGGCATTCCCGTGGGCAAGTTCGAAGGCGTGCAGGAAGGGCTGGCCCGGCTGGCTGGCAATGCCTATCTGGTCGAAGCCGCCCGGCGCCTGACCTGCGCCGCGCTGAACCAGGGCGTCAAGCCGGCGGTGGTCTCGGGCATCATGAAGTACCACGCCACCGAGCGCATGCGCGGCTCGGTCAACGACGCGATGGACATCCATGCCGGCCGCGCCGTCATCGACGGTCCCAGCAACTACCTGGGCGCGCTGTACCGCGCCGTGCCCATCGCCATCACGGTCGAGGGCGCCAACATCCTGACGCGCAACCTGATCGTCTTCGGCCAGGGCGCGATCCGCGCCCACCCTTACCTGATGCCGGAAATCCTGGCGCTGGGCAACCCCGACGAAGACCGCGGCATGGAGGTCTTCCACGACGTGTTCTGGCGCCATCTGCGCCACACGGGCATCAACGCGCTGCGGGCCATCGGCCGCGCCTGGACTGGCGGAGTGCTGGCGCCTGCGCCTTCATCCGGCCCCGTGGCCGGCCACTACCGGCGGCTGGGCCGCTATGCCTCGGGCTTCGCGCTGCTGGCCGATGCCACGCTGGCGCAACTGGGCGGGGGGCTGAAGCGCCGCGAGATGATCTCCGCCCGTCTGGGCGACATCCTGTCCGAGCTGTATCTGCAGTCGGCAGTGCTCAAACGCTGGGAAGACGAGGGCCGCAAGCACGACGACCTGCCGCTGGTGCATTGGTGCCTGGAGCAGGGCTACGCCAGCATCGAGAAAAGCATGGACCAGGTCTTGCGCAACCTGCCGGGCCGCGTGTTGTCATGGGGGCTGCGCGCCGCCATCCTGCCGTTGCGCCTGGCCAAGGGGCCGAGCGACGCCTTGACGCGGGAATGCGCGGAACTGCTGCTCAAGCCTTCGCCCACGCATGTGCGCCTGGCGGCCGACCTGCATCGCGAGGCCGGCGCCGCCGGCGACGATCCGGTGGGTCTCCTGACCCGCGCCTTCGCGCTGGCGGACGCGGTGCAGCCGCTGCGCGACCGCCTGCGCCAGTCCGGCGTGCGCGATTGGCGTGAAGCCCACCAGCGCGGCGCCATTACCGACGCGCAGGCGGCCTCGCTGCAAGAGGCCGAAGCGCTGGTGTCGCGGGTGTTGCAGGTGGACGATTTCGCGCCTGAAGAGCTGTCGCCGCTGGCCGCCAAGGCGGATTCGGGAGAGGTGTAGGGAAGAGACGCAAGCTCCCGCAAGGCGGGAGCAAGGCCTTAGTCGTCCTGGTTCGGATCCATGTCGGGGAACAGGATTTCAGTGAACCCGAATTTGCTGAAGTCCTGGATGCGCGACGGGTAGAGCCGGCCGATCAGGTGGTCGCATTCGTGCTGCACCACCCGGGCGTGAAACCCCTCGGCCTCGCGCTCGATGAGCTGGCCGTAGGGATCGCGCCCGCTGTAGCGGATGTGGCGGTAGCGCGGCACCACGCCGCGTAGGCCCGGCACCGACAGGCAGCCTTCCCAGCCGTCTTCCATTTCGTCAGACAGCGGCGTGATGACCGGATTGCACAGAATGGTCTGCGGGACGGCGGGCGCGTCCGGATAGCGCTCGTTGCGGTCGAAGCCGAAGATCACCAGCTGCAGGTCCACGCCGATCTGCGGCGCGGCCAGGCCCACCCCTTGCGCGGCGGCCATGGTTTCGAACATGTCGTCGATCAGCGCGTGCAGTTCGGGCGTGTCGTAGCGTTCCACGGGCGCGGCCACGCGCAACAGCCGCGGATCGCCCATTTTCAGGATGGTGTGGATCATGGAATGTCTTCCTGGCGTCGGCCGCGCGGGGGGCTCAGTCCTGGCGGCCCTTTTTCTGGATGAACTCGATCTTGTAGCCATCGGGGTCTTCGACAAAGGCGATGACGGTCTTGCCGTGCTTCATCGGGCCGGCTTCGCGCGTGACCTTGCCGCCTTTTTCCTTGACCTTGTCACAGGCCTCGTAGGCGTTGTCGACTTCCAGGGCGATGTGGCCGTAGCCGGTGCCCAGGTCGTACTTGTCCGTGTCCCAGTTGTGGGTCAGTTCGATGACGGCGCCTTCGGATTCGTCCTGGTAGCCGACGAAGGCCAGCGTGAACTTGCCCTCGGGGTAGTCATTGCGGCGCAGCACGCGCATGCCGAGCACGTTGGTGTAGAAGTCGATGGACTTGTCGAGGTTGCCGACTCGCAGCATGGTGTGGAGCATACGCATGGGATGTTTTCCTTAAGCGGTGAGGGGGAGCGGGAAGAATCCGCCGTTGCCGGCGGCTTCCCGGGTGATGCCGATGTCGCGCAGCGCGCCGCCCATGGCGTCGACTGCCTGCCGCATCTGGTCGGGCCCGAAGGCGCCGATGCAGCCGACCCGGAACGAAGGTTGTTCGGTGTTGTAGAAGTTGCTGAGCACGTAGCCGCGGCGCTTGAGGGCGTCCACGAACAATTGCAGGTTCCAGGTCGGCGCGTCAGGGGCGCGGACGTTGACGACGATTGGGCCCTGCAGGGCAGGCGTCAGGTAAGGCGCCAGGCCCAGCTCCCTGACGCCATCATATAGCGTGCGCATGTTCGCTGTGTAGCGTGCCAGGCGGGCCTCGCGGCCTTCTTCGCGGTGCAGTTCCAGCGCCACGGCCAGCGCCGCCAGCGTGGGGGCGGGCGGCGTGAAACGCGGGCCGGCATTGGGCTGCAGGCTTTGCTGGTAGATGTCGGCCAGGTCCAGCGACCAGCTGCCGGCGACGCCGCGCGCCGCTTCCAGGCTGTCGCGCCGCGCCACCACGAAGGCGGCGCCGGGCATGCCTTCCAGGCACTTGTTGGCGGTCAACACCACCGCTTCCACGGCGGGCAGGGCGCGCAGTTCCAGGGGCAGCGCGCCGAAGGCGGACACGGCGTCGACGATGACGCGGCGGCCGAGTCCGTGCGCGATGCGCGCGAGTTCAGGCACGTCATGGCAGATGCCGCTGCCGGTTTCGCTGTAGACCAGCGCCAGGTGGGTGAGCGTGGGATCCTGTTCCAGGGCGTGGGCGACCGCCAGCGGATCGATCCGCTCGGTGGGGCCGACGGGCAGCGGCACGGCGACGCGGCCGGCATCGCCGGCCAGCTTTTGCAGGCGGGCGGCGTAGGCGCCGGTGGAGGGGGCCAGCAGGCGACCGCCGGCGGGGATGAAGCTGCGGATCGCGGCTTCCACCGCGAAGTGGCCGCAGCCCGGCAGCGCCAGCGCGGCGTGCTCGTCGGGCGACGCCAGCGCCGCGCGCAGCACGCCATCGCAGACCTGCCGGTAGGTCTGGCGGAAATCGTTGTCCCACGGCGCATAGTCTTGCGCCATGGCGGCCTTCACCCGCGCGTCGGTCGTGACCGGGCCCGGAATCAGCAGCAACATTTTCGTGTCTCCAGAATGCCTCAGAACTGAGGCAAGGATGCGGGGTCGTGACGCCGCAGGATGTTCTTGGCGTCTTCGAAGTCGGGCAGGATTTGCCCCACTTCGCGCCAGAAGTCCTGACTGTGGTTCATTTCGCGTAAATGGGCAAGCTCGTGCGCGATGACGTAGTCGATGATGGCGGGCGCGAAATGGATCAGGCGCCAGTTCAGCATGATGTTGCCGTCGCTGGTGCAGGAGCCCCAGCGGGTGGCGGCCGAGGATAGGCGCCAGCGTTGGATCTTCAGGCCGCTGACCTGCAGGAAGTGGGCCAGGCGCGCGCCGAACCAGGCGCCGGCGCGCTGTTGCAGCCAGGCCTGGGCCGAATCGCGGATGCGGCCCTGGTCCGCCGAGGACGGCAGCGCCAGCCACAAGGTGTCGCCATCCTGCGGGGCGTCGGCGTCGCCCGACAGGTTGGCCTGGCGGCTGTCGCCGCCTACGCCGATCACAATGCGCTTGCCCAGGTACGGCAGTTCGCCGCCCGCCTGCCAGCGCGTGTGCGCCATGGCAAGCTGCTGCTTGCGGGCGTGCCATTCGCGCAGCTTGGTGAGGATCCAGCGGGCTTTCTCGCGCACGGCGTCGTCCACCTGCGTCAGCGTGACCCAGTTCGGGGCGGTGACGCGCAAGCCGTCGTCGGTGATCACGAAGCCGATGCTGCGGCGGCGCGAGCGCAGCAGCACGAAGCCGATGGGCTGCTGCTCGGTCGAGACTTCGCGCCAGCGCGCGCCGGGCGGCAGCGGGTCGGGGCAGGGCGTGGGGACGAGCGAGGCCGCGTTGGGCGACAGCGTCAGCAGCGGTTCGCCCGCAGGGGCGGCAGCCGGGGGCAGATCGGGGAAGAGGGGCTTGGGCGCGGCCGGCTTAGGCGCGGCCGGCTTAGGTGCGGCCGGAGCCTTCGGCGCGGCGTTCAGCGGCGGCGCGCCCGTGGGCGCGTCGTGCTGCTGTTCGTCGAACAGGAGTTCGAGCTGATCAGTGCTGGCCATACCTTTCTGGATTGAGACGCCGCATTTCCCCTTCGATCCAGTCCTGAACCTTTTTGTTCAGTTCCTCGGGGGAGAGTCCCTTGGATTCTATCGCGGGACCGATGGACACGGTAACCATGCCCGGATACTTCACAAAGGCGTTGCGGCGCCAGCATTCGCCGGCATTGTGCGCCACCGGGATGACGGCGGCGCCGGTGCGCGAGGCCAGCAGCGCGCCGCCCATCTTGAAGCGGCCGGTCTTGCCGGGCGGCACGCGGGTGCCCTCGGGAAACAGCAGGGGCCAGCGGCCTTCGTCCAGGCGGGTCTGGCCTTGCTTGACCACCTGGTCGAAGGCATCGCGACCCTTGGCGCGGTCGATCGGGATCATGCGCAGCAGCGCCAGGCCCCAGCCGAAGAACGGCACCATGTGCAGTTCCTTCTTGTAGACGAAGCAGACTTCGCGCGGCATGTGGGCGGGGAAGAACAGCGTTTCCCAGGCCGATTGATGCTTGGACAGCAGCACCGCCGGGCCGTCGGGCAGATTTTCCCAGCCCTTGACCTGCCAGCGGATGCCGCAGAAGAAGCGCGCGCCCCAGATGGCCAGGCGCGGCCAGCCCACGGTCAACTTATAGCGCCAGTGCAGCGGCAGCGGCGCCCACAGGATGCAAGCGAACGCGTAGGGGATGACCGTGACGGCCAGGAACAGGAAGTACAGCAGCGAACGTAGGCGGGCCATCGGATCAATGGTCCTGCAGCAGCGCGTCGACCACGGCCGACAGGTCGTCGCAGACGCGGGTATTGTCCGGCAAGCCGCCCTTGGCCAGCGTCTTCTTGCCATTGCCGCTCAGCACCAGCCAGGGCGAGCAGCCGACCGACGACGAGGCCTGCAGGTCGCGCAGCGAATCGCCCACCGCCGGCACGCCGGCCAGGTCGACGTCGTAGCGGTGCCCGATCTGTTCGAACATGCCGGGCTTGGGCTTGCGGCAGGCGCAGTTGTCATCGGGGCCGTGCGGGCACATGAAGACCGCGTCGATACTGCCGCCTGCGGCGGCCAGTTCGCGGCGCATCTTGGTATGGATGGCCGTCAGCGTGTCCATGTCGAACAGGCCGCGCGCCAGACCCGACTGGTTGGTGGCGACCACCACCTTCCAGCCCGCCTGCGTCAGCCGGGCGATGGCGTGCAGGCTGCCGGGCAGGGCGATCCATTCGTCGGGATTCTTGACGAACGAATCGCTGTCCTGGTTGATGACGCCGTCGCGGTCTAGGATGATGAGCTTCACTGTGCCAGCCTGGAGATGTCAGCGACCTGGTTCATCAGGCCATGCAACTGGCCCAGCAGGGCCAGCCGGTTGGCGCGCACGGCCGGGTCCTCGGCCATGACCATGACGTCGGCAAAGAAGGCGTCCACGGGTTCGCGGACCTGGGCCAGCGTGCTCAGGCTGCCGGCGAAGTCGCCCGCGGCCAGTTGCGCCTCGGCCTTGGGGCGCAGCGCGGACACGGCGGCGGCCAGCGCCTTTTCGGCCGGTTCCACCAGCGCGGCGTCGTTCACGGCGCCGATCTCGCCTTCGGCCTTCTTGAGCAGGTTGCCGATGCGCTTGTTGGCGGCGGCCAGGCTGGCGGCCTCGGGCAGCAGCGCGAAGGCGGCGGCAGCGCGCACGCGCTCGGCCACCTGGTGCAGCGGCGGGGTCAGCGCGATCACGGCTTCGACGGCGTTGCGGTCGAAGTCGTTGATCAGCTGGTTACGGTAGCGTTCGTAGATGAAGGCGCGGACCTCGGCCAGCGTGTCGGCGGGAATCTTGCCGGCAGGGAAGGTCCCTGCGGCCAGTTGCAGCAGGCCGTCCAGCGACAGGGGGCCGGCCGAGCTGATCTTGAGCCAGCCGCCTGCGGCCAATTGCTCGAACGCGCTGATCAGGCCCAGCGCGGCGCGGCGCAGGCCGAAGGGGTCGCGTTCGCCGGTGGGCGCCAGGCCGATGGCCCAGATGCCGACCATGGTTTCCACGCGCTCGGCGATGAACAGGATGGCGGCGGTCAGCGATTCAGCGGTGACGGGCGCGTCGTAGCGGTTGCGGTACTGCGTGCGCAGGGCCTGCACCACGCTGTCGGGCTCGCCGTCGCCGGCCGCGTAGTAGGCGCCCATGACGCCTTGCAGCTCGGGGAATTCGCCCACCATGTTCGAGCCCAGGTCGGCCTTGGCCAGCATGGCTGCGCGGTCGGCGGCGGATACGTCGCCGCCCAGTTGTTCGGCCACGCCGCGGGCGATGGCGCGCACGCGCTCCACGCGTTCGAGCTGGGTGCCCAGCTTGTTGTGGTAGACGATCGAGCCCAGTTGTTCGACGCGCGCCGCCAGCGGGGTCTTGCGGTCGGTTTCAAAGAAGAACTGCGCGTCCGCCAGGCGCGGGCGCACCACGCGCTGGTTGCCTTCGACGATGTTCACCGGATTGTCGGTGCGCATGTTGCTGACGATCAGGAAGCGGTGCGTCAGGCGGCCGCTGGCCGGATCGAACAGCGGGAAGTACTTCTGGTTCAGCCGCATGGTCAGGATCAGGCATTCCTGCGGCACTTGCAGGAACTGCTCTTCGAACTGGCCCACGTAGACGGTGGGGTGTTCGACCAGGGCCGTGACTTCGTCCAGCAGCGCGGCCACTTCGGGATCATCGCCCAGGGTGGCGTTCAGGCGGCCGGCATGGTCGAGCAGCTGGCGCTGGATCTCGTCGCGGCGGCCTTCGAACGAGGCCATCACGCGGCCCTTTTCGGCCAGGGTGGCGGCATAGGCGTCGGCGTCGGCGATGGACACGGGACCCGCGCTCATGAAGCGGTGGCCCAGCGTGTCGCGGCCGGCGGCCAGGCCCAGCGCGGATACCGGCACCACGTCGGCGCCGAACAGCGCGACCAGGCCGTGCGCCGGACGCACGAACTTGACGGTGGTGACGCCGTCGGCCAATTGGTAGCGCATGACCTTGGGAATGGGCAGGCCGTTGATGGCGGCGTCGATGCCTTCCTGCAGGCCGGCTGCCAGTTGGGCGCCGGGAGCGGTGCCGCGGGCGACCAGGTAGTCCTGCTTGCCGTCGGATTCGCGTTCCAGGGTAGCCAGATCGATGTTTTCCAGGCCCTTGGCGGCCAGCTTCTTTTGCAGCGCGGGGGTAGCCTTGCCGTCTTCGGTCAGGCCGATCTTTACCGGCATCAGCTTTTCGGCATAGGGCTGGTCGGGCGCCTGCGCCAGCACGGCGGACAGGTGCACGGCCAGGCGCCGCGGCGTGGAATACGCGGTGGCGGCGCAGCCGGCGGCCAGCAGGCCGTGGCGCTCCAGCGTGGCGCGCACGCCTTCGGCGAAGGCCTGGCCCAGCTTCTGCAGGGCCTTGGGCGGAAGTTCTTCGGTCAGCAGTTCGACCAGCAGCGGGCGGATGTTCGTCGTCATTTATGCAGCCTCCCCGGCGGCCTTGTCGCGGCCCAGCATGGGAAAGCCCAGTCGTTCGCGGGAATCGTAATAGGCCTGCGCGACGGCGCGCGACAGGTTGCGGATGCGGCCGATGTAGGCGGCGCGCTCGGTGACGCTGATCGCGCCGCGCGCGTCCAGCATGTTGAACGTATGCGCGGCCTTCAGCGCGGCCTCGTAGGCGGGCAGCGCCAGCGGCACGTCCATCAGGCGCTTGGCCTCGGCTTCATAGTCGTTGAAGTGCGAGAACAGCATCTCGGCCGACGAATGCTCGAAGTTGTAGGTCGACTGCTCCACCTCGTTCTGGTGAAACACGTCGCGATACAGCACGCGGTTGCCGTTGGCGCCTTCGGTCCAGACCAGGTCGTACACGCTTTGCACGTCCTGCAGGTACATGGCCAGGCGCTCCAGGCCGTAGGTGATTTCGCCGGTGGTCGGCGTGCAGTCCAGGCCGCCCACTTGCTGGAAGTAGGTGAACTGGGTGACTTCCATGCCGTTCAGCCAGACTTCCCAGCCCAGGCCCCAGGCGCCGAGGGTGGGGTTTTCCCAGTCGTCCTCGACGAAGCGGATGTCATGCTGGGCCGGGTCGATGCCCAGCGCCTTGAGCGAGCCGATGTACAGGTCCAGGATTTCCGGGGGCGCGGGCTTCAGCACCACCTGGTATTGGTAGTAGTGCTGCAGGCGGTTGGGGTTTTCGCCGTAGCGGCCGTCCTTGGGGCGGCGCGAGGGCTGCACGTAGGCGGCGCGCCAGGGCTCCGGACCGATCGCGCGCAGGAATGTGGCGGTATGCGAGGTGCCGGCGCCGACTTCCATGTCGTAGGGCTGCAGCAGGGCGCAACCCTGCTTGTCCCAGTATTCCTGGAGCGTAAGGATGATTTGCTGAAAGGTGAGCATAGGATTCTTGGAATTCGGCCGCCGGGCAAGGCTTGCCCTGGGCGTGGGAAACCCGACATTTTAACTGGCCCGGGGCGGTCCGGTTCCCGAATGCCGGGCGGACGGTTACATCTAGGACTTCTGGGCGGTTCACAAGGGGGACAGTGTGCCGCTGGTGGACGCCGCGCGGGCCTGTCGCTGCGCCTGGAAACCAATGATCGTATGATTCCAGGTTGCGTACCAAGTCTTATATAAAACCCGGAACCCGATTCCGAGAATTCCCGGAAGGAGCAGTCCCATGTCAGACCTGATCAAGGTAGAAGTCACCGACGGCATCCAGATCATCACGATCAACCGTCCCGAGGCCAAGAACGCCATCAACCTGGAAACCGCGCAGGCCATGGCCGCGGCGCTGGACCAGCTGGACAGCCGCGACGACATCCGCATCGGCATCCTGACGGGCGGCGGCGGCACGTTCTCCTCGGGCATGGACCTGAAGGCCTTCGCCAAGTCGGGGCAGCGTCCCTACGTGGAAGGCCGCGGCTTCGCCGGCCTGAACGAGCGGCCCCCCAAGAAGCCGCTGATCGCGGCGGTGGAAGGCTACGCACTGGCTGGCGGCTGCGAAATGGCGCTGGCTTCCGACCTGATCGTGGCCGCCAGCAACGCCAAGTTCGGCCTGCCTGAAGTCAAGCGCGGCCTGGTGGCCGGCGCCGGCGGCATGCTGCGCCTGCCGCGCCGTCTGCCGTACCACATCGCCATGGAAGTGATCCTGACGGGCGAAATGTTGACGGCCGAGCGCGCCTACTCCTTCGGCCTGGTCAACCGCATCACCGAGCCGGGCGCCGCCCTGGCTGGCGCGCTGGAACTGGCCCGCGCCATCGTCGAGAACGGCCCGCTGGCGGTACAGACCGCCAAGAGCATCGTGGCGCAGTCGGGCGATTGGGACCAGGCCAGCATGTTCGACCAGCAGCGTCCGCTGATCGCCCACATCTTTTCGTCGGCCGACGCGAAGGAAGGCGCGACCGCCTTCGCCGAGAAGCGCAAGCCCGTGTGGCAAGGCAAATAAAATAGGCATCAAGCACCCGCGCGCGGCCGGTCCTGCCGGCCGCGTTTTCACGTTACCCATCTATACCCGCATATCGCCATGTCAGTCATCATTAAAGAAGAAGACTTCATCCAGTCGATAGCCGATGGCATCCAGTTCATCAGCTACTACCATCCCGTCGACTACATCCGCCACCTGGCCCGCGCCTATGAGCGCGAGGAAAGCCCCGCCGCGCGCGACGCGATGGCGCAGATCCTGACCAACTCGCGCATGTGCGCCGAGGGTAAGCGTCCGCTGTGCCAGGACACGGGCATCGTCAACGTCTTCCTGAAGGTCGGCATGGGCGTGCGCTTCGAGACCAAGCGCACCCTGCAGGAACTCTGTGACGAAGGCGTGCGCCGCGGTTATCTGAACCCGGACAATCCGCTGCGCGCTTCGGTGCTGGACGATCCGCTGTTCGCGCGCAAGAACACGCGCGACAACACGCCCTGTATCCTGCACGTCGAGCTTGTCCCGGGCGACAAGGTCGACGTGCAAGTCGCTTCGAAGGGCGGCGGTTCGGAAAACAAGTCGAAGTTCGCGATGCTGAATCCGAGCGATTCGCTGGTGGACTGGGTGCTCAAGACGGTGCCGACGATGGGCGCGGGCTGGTGCCCGCCGGGCATGCTGGGCATTGGCGTCGGCGGCACGGCCGAGAAGGCCATGCTGATGGCCAAGCAGTCGTTGATGGAAGACATCGACATGTACGAGCTGCTGGCCCGCGGTCCGCAGAACAAGCTGGAAGAGCTGCGTATCGAGCTGTATGAGAAGGTCAATGCGCTGGGTATCGGCGCGCAGGGCCTGGGCGGCCTGACGACGGTGCTGGACGTGAAGATCAGCACCTTCCCCACGCACGCGGCTTCCAAGCCGGTGGCGATGATCCCGAACTGCGCGGCGACGCGTCATGCGCACTTCGAGCTGGACGGCTCGGGTCCGGCGCGCCTGGATCCGCCGTCGCTGTCGGAGTGGCCGGAAGTGCATTGGGCGCCGGACTACAACAAGTCCAAGCAGGTGGACCTGAATACGCTGACCAAGGAAGAAGTGGCCAGCTGGAAGCCGGGTCAGACGCTGCTGCTGTCGGGCAAGATGTTGACGGGCCGCGATGCGGCGCACAAGCGCATCCAGGACATGCTGGCCAAGGGCGAGCCGCTGCCGGTGGATTTCAAGAATCGCGTCATTTACTACGTGGGTCCGGTGGATCCGGTACGCGACGAAGTGGTCGGCCCGGCGGGTCCCACGACCGCTACGCGCATGGACAAGTTCACCGACATGATGCTGGAGCAGACGGGCTTGATCGCGATGATCGGCAAGTCGGAACGCGGTCCGGTGGCGATCGAATCCATCAAGAAGCACAACTCGGCTTATCTGATGGCGGTGGGCGGCGCGGCCTACCTGGTGTCGAAGGCTATCCGTGGCGCCAAGGTGCTGGGTTTTGCGGACCTGGGCATGGAAGCCATCTATGAGTTCGACGTGAAGGACATGCCGGTGACCGTGGCGGTCGATGCTCAGGGTACCTCTGTCCATACCACGGGGCCCAAGGAATGGCAGGCCAAGATCGGGAAGATTCCTGTCGCTGTGGCTTGATTCCGTAGGTTGTGAGAAAAACGGCTGCCAGGGGACTGGCGGCCGTTTTTTTTGGCTTTAGTGCCTGGTGCTTCGTAGGCCGCCCGGGCGGCCGATAAAGACATACGTGATTTATTTGATTGTGATGGTGTTCGCTTGCGCGAACGCCCACATCTCCAGCCTCCGCTACACGGCAGCCAAACCTCCGCCTCACCCCGCGCGCAACCTGCTCATCCCTCCTTCCTCAATCCCGCGCAAAACGCTGCAATCGCTTCTGGCGTCTTCCCCAACACCTCCCGCAGCACTTCCTCCGTATGCTCCCCAAGCAGCGGCGGCGCGCGGCGGTACTCGACCGGCGAGGCCGACAGCCGCAGCGGGCTTGCCGTCACCGCCGCCACGCCGCCCGCCGGATGCGGCATGTCGCGGCGCAGCTGCCGCGCCTGCGCTTGCGGATGCGCCTGGGCCTGCGCGATATCGTTGATCGGCCCGCAAGGCACGCCCACGGCCTCCAGCCTGGCGATCCAGTCGTCGCGTTTGCCCTGGCGCATGATCTCGGTCAGCAGGCCGACCAGCAGTTCGCGGTTGGCCAGGCGCATGCGGTTGGTGGCGAAGCGCGGGTCGTCGCCCAGTTCGGGTGCGCCGATGGCGCGGCAGTATGCGCGGTACTGCGATTCATTGCCCGTGGCCACGATCAGGTGGCCGTCGCTGGCGGCGAACACCTGGTAGGGCACGACGTTCTGGTGGGCGTTGCCGGCGCGCTGGGGTGCCACGCCGGAGTTGAAGTAGTTCGAGTTCTGGTTGGCCAGCAGGGCGACGTGGCTGTCCAGCAGGGCGATGTCCAGGTGTTGGCCCAGGCCGCTGTTGTGGCGTTCCTGCAAGGCGGCCAGGATCGCGACGGTGGCGTACATGCCGGTGATGATGTCGGTCACCGCCACGCCGGCCTTCTGCGGCCCGCCGCCGGGCAGGTCGTCGCGTTCCCCGGTGATGCTCATGAGGCCGCCCATGCCCTGGATCATGAAGTCGTAGCCAGGATGCTGCGCGTAGGGGCCGTCCTGGCCGAAGCCGGTGACCGAGCAATAGATCAGGCGCGGGTTGATCTGCTTCAGGCTGTCGTAGTCCAGGCCGTACTTGGCCAGCCCGCCGACCTTGAAGTTCTCGACCAGGATGTCGCTGGCGGCCGCCAGTTCGCGGATCAGCGCGGCGCCTGCGGGCGTGGCCATGTCGGCTTCCACCGAGCGCTTGTTGCGGTTGGCGCTGAGGTAATAGGCGGATTCCTCGGTGTCCTGGCCGTTGCCGTCCTTGAGGAACGGCGGACCCCAGGCGCGGGTGTCGTCGCCCACGCGGGGGCGTTCGATCTTGATGACGTCGGCGCCCAGGTCGGCCAGGTTCTGCGTGCACCAGGGGCCGGCCAGGATGCGCGATAGATCCAGTACGCGGATGCCGGTCAATGCGGGCGCGCGGGTCATGGCTTCAGCTCCGCGGTGCCGTGGCTCATGACCACCACGCCGCGTTCTTGCGCGCGGGCCTGGAAGCGGAGCTGGCCGCCGGGCAGGCGCCAGATGTCGCACTGCAGGGTTTCGCCGGGATACACCGGCGCCGAGAAGCGCGTGTTCAGGCTGACCAGGCGTGAGGCGTCGTAGCCGCAGCAGCTTTTGACGATGGCGTGCGCGACTACGCCGTAGGAGCACAGTCCGTGCAGGATGGGTTTGGGGTAGCCGGCCGCGCGTGCGACTTCGGGGTCTGCGTGCAGCGGGTTGCGGTCGGCGTTCAGCCGGTACAGCAGGGCGGCGCTGGCGGGAATGCGGATCTCGCAGCGCAGGTCCGGTTCGCCGTCGGGCGCCGCGGGCAGGGCGGCAGGGCTGTCGTCTCCCTGGCCGAAGCCGCCGTCGCCGCGGCAGAAGGTGCTTTGGCGCAAGGTGGCGAGGCAGGCGCCGTCTTCGCCATGCAGGGTGCGCTCGGTGATGATGATGGCGCCCTTGTCGGCGCCCTTGTCGATCACGTGCGTGTTGCGGCTCCTGCCGGTGACCACGCCGGCTGCGGGCAGGGGCGCATGCATGGTCAGCCGCTGCTCGCCGTGGACCACGCGTACCCAGTCGATGCCGGCGCGCGGGTCCTGGACCCAGAAGCCCGGATAACCCAGCACCACGCTCATGGTGGGAAAGGACTGCAAGCCCTTTTCGTACACGTAGCGCAACTGTCCGGTGTCTTCGGGGTCCTGCCCCAGGCCTATGCCCAGGGCGTACAGCATGGTGTCTTTTTCGTCGTAGCGCTGGCGCACCTCGTCGAAGCGCCAGTTCTTCACGGTTGCGTAGTCCAGGGGCATGGCGGCCTCAGATGGGATCCCAGTCGATGACGTCGGGCGAGCGCTCCAACGCGTAGAAGTGCTTGCGCATGGCGGGCACGGCGATCTCGGCGATGCGTTCGGGCGTCCAGCCTTCGCCGTGGTGCACGGTGCGCAGCGGGCGCGGTTGGCTCATCAGCATGATCTCGTTGGCGCGCACCGCGAAGATCTGCGCGGTGACCTCGCTGGCGGCGTCGCTGGCCAGGTAGACGGCCATGGGCGCGACCTTGCCGGCTTCCATTTTCTTCAGCTTTTCGACGCGGGCCTTTTCTTCGTCGGTCTCTGCGGGAATGGAGCTGGTCATGCGGCTCCATGCGAACGGCGCGATGCAGTTGGAGCGCACGTTGTAGCGCGCCATGTCCAGGGCGATGGATTTCGACAAGGCCACGATGCCGAGCTTGGCCGCCGCGTAGTTGGCCTGCCCAAAGTTTCCGATCAGTCCGGACGTGGAGGTCATGTGCACGAAGGCGCCGGACTCCTGTTCGCGGAAGTAGGGCGCAGCCGCGCGGCTCATGAAGAAGGAGCCGTTGAGGTGCACGCCCAGCACCTGGCTCCATTCCTCTTCGCTCATCTTGTGGAAAACCCGGTCGCGCAGATTGCCGGCGTTGTTGACCACGGCATCGATGCAGCCAAAGGCGTCTATCGCCGTCTGCACGCAGCGGCTGGCGCTGTCGTACGCGGCCACGCTGTCGGTGTTGGCGACGGCCTGGCCGCCGGCCGCGACGATCTCCTTGACGACCGCTTGCGCGGGACCCTCCGCGCCGCCTTCGCCGGTGAGCGAGACGCCGATGTCGTTCACCACCACCTTGGCGCCAGCCTGCGCCATGGCCAGTGCAATGCTGCGGCCGATGCCGCCGCCCGCGCCCGTCACGATCACCACTTTTCCGGAAACTATGCCGCTCATTGAAGCTGACTCCTGTGCTGCGGCGCGCGCGCCGTGTGGAAAACAGTTCCGCATCAAACGCCCTGGTTTGAGGGGATGCACCATGGTAGATTCGACGAGGCATGCGAAGAATTCAAAATTAGATATGCCCCCCTTCTGCGTGGTGGAACATGAGACACGATCTGACGGACCTGCGTTTGTTTCTGAACGTGGGGGAAACACTCAATCTGACCCGGGCTGCGGAACGCACCTTCCTGTCCCTGCCGGCGGCAAGCGCGCGGGTGAAGAACATGGAAGAGGCCTTCAAGGCCAGGCTGTTGGTGCGCATGGCCACGGGCGTGGCGCTGACGCCGGCGGGTGAAGTGCTGCTCAAGCATGCGAACGCCGTGTTCCGGCAGCTGGAATGCTTGAATGCGGACCTGCAACCCTACGCCAGCGGCTTGAAGGGCCGCTTGCGCCTATTGGCCAACACCACGGCCACCAATTCCTTTCTGGCCGACGCGCTGTCCACGTTTCTTGCGGAAAACCCGGATGTGGATGTGGAGCTGGAAGAAAAGATTTCCGGCGATATCGTCATTGCCATACGCGCAGGTCAGGGAGACCTGGGGCTGGTGGCGGGCAACATCGACGTGTCGGGCCTGGACGTCACGCCGTTGTTCCGCGATGAACTCACCGTGGTGACGTCGCTGGACCATCCGCTGGCCGCGTCGGAGTCCGCGCATTTCGCCGACCTGCTGGACGCGTATCAGTTCGTCGGCATCCATCCGGACAGCGCCATCCAGACCTTCCTGGAAGACATCGCCAGCGGCCTGGGCAAGCGCATCTGCCAGCGCGTGCACGTGGGCAGCTTCGAAGCCGTGTGCCGCATGGTGGAGGCGGGCGCGGGGATCGCGGTGGTGCCGCGCGCCTGCGCGGCGCGCTACAGCCGTCCGGACGCGCTGCATGTGCTCAAGCTGGACGATCCCTGGGCGTTGCGCGACCGCCTGCTGTGCCGTCAGCGTGGACGCGATCTGCCCAGTTTCGCGGAGTGCTTCATCGAACACGTGCAGCGCGCGGCGCGCGGCCTGTAGCGCCTCCCGAAGAGGGGCTTTTGCAAATGTGTAGCGGCGGCTCCGCAGGTTCGGCAAATAATAAAAAAGGCGTCAGGCAGCAGTCCTAGAGCTTGGCCGCCCATAAAACCGAGAACCAGGAGACTGCCGTGACCGATCTACTACGCCGCCGCGCCGTTGCGCGGCTGGGCGCCGCATGCGCTGCCGCCGCGGTGCCCGCGCTGTTCCCCAGGCTGGCCCGCGCCGCCGCCTGGCCTGCGCATGCCGTGAATTTCATCGTGCCGTTTCCTGCGGGCGGTCCCGTGGACACGACCGCGCGCTTCACCACGCAGCCGCTGGGACAGCTGTGGTCGGTGCCCACGGTGGTGGACAACAAGTCGGGCGCCGGCGGCATCGTGGGCGCGCAGTTCGCGGCCAAGTCCGAGCCCGACGGCTACAACTATTTTTTCGCCTCCATCCACCATGCGGTGCTGCCCAGCCTGCGCGGCAATCTGAGCTACGACATTACGCGGGACTTCGTGCCGGTCGGCATGGCGGCGGTGTTTCCCATCGTGCTGGTGGTGAACGCGACGCTGCCCGTGAATTCGGTCAGCGAGCTGATCGCCTATGCCAAGGCCAACCCGGGCAAGCTGTCGTTCAGCTCGTCAGGCACGGGCGGCGGCACGCACCTGGCCGGCGAATTGTTCAACGCCATGGCCGGCGTGCGCATTCAGCACGTACCCTACCGCGGCAGCGCGCCCGCCATGCAGGACCTGCTGGGCGGACAGGTGCAAGTGATGTTCGCCGATGGGCCTTCCGCCGTGCCGCATCTGAAGGGCGGCAAGGTGCGCGCGCTGGGCGTGGGAAACCCCACGCGTTCCAGCATGCTGCCCGACGTGGCGACGATCGCCGAGTCCGGCCTGCCGGGCTACGAGGCGTACTCGTGGAGCGGCGTGATGGCACCCAAAGGAACGCCGCCCGACATCGTCAAACGCGTGAATGCGGATTTGGTGAAGGTGCTGTCGGATCAGGCCACCGCGCAGAGCATGATCGCAGCGGGCGCCGAGCCCAAGCCCGGCACTCCAGAGCAATTCGGCGAGTTCGTGCGTGATGAAATCGCCAAATGGCGCGACGTCATCAAGACGGCCAACATCAAGCTGGACTAGAACCGGCGCAGGGCGTCGCGCGCGGCGAGATATTCGGATTCCAGCTGATCCACCAGCATCGCGGCGGGCAGGATCTCCTGCGCCGCGCCCACGCCCTGGCCTGCGCTCCACACATCCTTCCAGGCCTTGGGACGCGAGCTCTTGTCCATGTTCGCGGGCGGGGCCACGCCGTTCCTGGCAAGTTCCAACGGATCCAGCCCCGCCGCCTGGATGCTGGCCGACAGGTAGTTCGCGGGCACGCCCGAGAAATAAGGCGTGTAGGTCACGTCCGCCGCCTGCGCCTGCAGCACCATTTCGCGATAGGCGTCGCCGGCCAGCGATTCCCGCGTGGCGATGAAGCGCGTACCCATGTAGGCGAAGTCGCAGCCCAGCACCTGCGCGGCCAGGATGTCCTTGCCGTGGCTGATACAGCCGGACAGCGCCAGCGGGCCGTCGTAGAAGGCGCGGATCTCGTTGATCAGCGCGAATGGACTTAGCTGTCCCGCATGGCCGCCCGCGCCTGCCGCCACCAGGATAAGGCCGTCAACGCCGGCGTCCAGCGCGCGCTTGGCATGCCGCACGTTGGTGACGTCGTGGAACACCAGCCCGCCGTAGCCGTGCGCGGCGGCCACCACGGCTTCGGGGGCATGCAGCGAGGTGATGACTAGCGGCACGCGCCGCTCGGCGCAGATGGCCAGGTCGCCCTGCCAGCGCGGATTGCTGGGGTGGACGATCAGGTTGACGCCGTAGGGCGCGATCGTGGCGTCTGGCGCAGCCTGGCGTTTCGCGGCCAGGCCAAGTTCGATGCGTGTGAGCCAATCGTGCAGCTGTTCCTGCGGGCGGGCGTTGAGCGATGGAAAGGTGCCGATGATCCCCGCCGCGCATTGCGCCACCACCAGGTCCGGTCCGGAGACCAGGAACATGGGGGCGCCGATGACGGGCAGGCGGGTCTGGGCGTGCAGCGCGAGCGGGGGATTCATCTGGATGCTCCGGTAGTACTCAATTGGCCTGGATGTTGGCGCTCTGGATGACGTCGGACCACAAGGCGTATTCACGGTCGATGCGTGATTGCAGCGCCTTGGAGTCGCCGGTGTTGATGGTGTAGCCGCCATCGGTCATGGCCTGGCGGAAGGCCGGATCGCTGGAGACTTCGTTCAACGCGCGGGTCAGGCGGGCCGCGACGGCGTCGGGCAGCTTCTTCGGCCCCACCAGCGCGTACCAGCCGACCACCTCGTAGTCCTTCATGCCGGCTTCGACCATGGTGGGCACGTCGGGCAGTTCGGGGTTGCGGGTCTTGGAGGTGACCGCCAGGGCGCGCGCCTTGCCGCTCTTGACGAAGGGGATGGCGGTGCTGGTGATGTCGAACATGAAGGTGATCTTGCCGCTGATCACGTCCACCATGGCGGGCGAGTTGCCGCGGTAGGGCACGTGCAGCATGGGTACGCCCGCCTGCTTCTTCAGCAGCTCGGCCGACAGGTGGTTGGACGCGCCGATGCCGGCGGAGCCGAAGGACACGGCGTCGGGATGGGCGCGGGCGTAGGTGACCAGTTCGCCGACGTTCTTGGCGGGGATCTGCGGGCCGATCAGCAAAACGTTGGCGTAGTCCACCACCAGTCCGATCAGCGAGAAGTCCTTGCGCGGATCGAACAGCGTGCTGCGCTGGACCAGCGGCGACATGGTGAGGGTGGGGCTGGCGGCGAAGCCCAGCATGTAGCCGTCGGGCGCAGCCTTGGCGGTGGCGTCAGAGGCGATCATGCCGCTGGCGCCGGCGCGGTTTTCCACCACCACGGACTGGCCCAGCTTGTCGCCCAGGTACTTGGCGAAGACGCGGGCGGTGGTGTCGACGGGGCCGCCGGGGGCGTAGCCGACCAGCAGCCGGATGGGGCGTTCGGGATAGGCGTCGGCCCAGGCGTTAGAAGCCGTGGCGAGCGTCGCCGTGGCGGCGGCCGCGGCGAGCAGGGTCTTGATGTTCACGCTGTAGTCTCCTTGTGGGTAAGTGGCGGGTCGTGCAGCGGAACAGCGGGTCCGCGGCTACGCCAGCCTTTCTTTCAGCGGCTGCTTGAGGATCTTGCCGCTGACGGTGGTGGGAATGGTGTCGATGGGGATGATGCGGGCGGGCCGCTTGTACGGCGCCAGCTGCGCGCGCAGATGCAGCATCAGCAGGTTGGTGTCCACGGTGGCGCCGGGCAAGGGCTCGACGAAGGCGATGACTTCTTCGTTTTGATCGGCGGTGGGGCGGCCGACCACGGCCGACAGGCGCACGCCGGGGAACGCGTTGATGACGGACTCGACTTCCAGCGGATAGACGTTGAAGCCGGAGCGGATGATCAGGTCCTTGGAACGGCCCGCGATGTACAGCGCGCCCTGTTCGTCGACGTAGCCGATGTCGCCGGTGTTGAGCCAGCCGCCGGGCAGCAGCGCCTGCGCGGTTTGTTCGGGATTGCGGTAGTAGCCCAGCATGACGCCCGGACCGCGGATCAGGATGTCGCCGCGCTCTCCCGGCGCGGGCTTGCCGCCGTCGGGGCTGCCGATGCGCATTTCCACGCCTTCGACGGCGTGGCCGGCCGAGCAGTCGCTGCGCGGCGCATCGATGCGGGTGACGAACATGGAGCCCGCGTATTCGGTGATGCCGTAGCCGTGGTGCATGGCGACGCCGAAATAGCGCTCGGCATCGCGCTTGAGCGTGGGGTCCAGCGCCGCGCCGCCCGTGTACAGGTAGCGCAGGGCCGGCGCTCGCAGTTCCGCGCGTGGGGGCGCCACCGCCATCATGCGGCTGAACATGGTGGGCACGCCCTGCAGGATGCTGACGCCCGGATGCGCCAGGGCCTTGAAGGCGTCGGCGGCGTCGAAGCGGCTGCGCAGCACCAGGCTGGCGCCGGCGTGCACCGTGGCCATCAGCACGGTGGCGATGCCGAAGATGTGCGACATGGGCAGCGCGGCGTAGCCGATGTCCTGCGGCGTCAGGCGGCGCGAGGCGGCTGACACGCGGGCAAAATGCAGCAGGCCGCGATGCGGCACGAGGACCCCCTTGGGGGCGCCCGTGGTGCCGGACGTATAGATCACGGTGGCCACTAAGGCGGCGGAATCGCCGGTCTCGGCTTGCGTGGGGCTGTCCGCACGCGCAGCCTGCAGGCCGGGTCCCCAGACGTCGGGATCGGCGTCGGTGGCGCCGGCATGCTCGGCATGGGCTGCGGCGGCGTGCGAGACGCCGCTGGTGTAGAGCAGCAGTTCGGGTTGCGCATGAAGACGGATGGCGTCGATCTCGCGCGTGGACAGGCGTGCGTTCACGCCCACGGGCCAGGCCCCGGCCGCGCTGCAGGCAAACAGCGCTGCGATCATGGCCGCGCAGTTTTCACCCGCGATCAGCACGCGATGCCCTGGACGCACGCCCTGTTCTTCGAGCCATGCGGCCGCGGCCTGTACGCGCCGCCAGAACTGCGCGTAGCTCAGTCTGCCGCCGCCCTCCTCGTATAGAAAGGTGGCGTCGGGCCGCTGGCCGGCTTGCTGCGCCAGCAATTGATGGATGCGGGTAAGAGGGGCTGCCGGGGACATGGTTGCGTCGTTCAAAGCGTGGCCTGGGTTCCCAGGATGGCGGTGGATTGGCTGGACAGGCTGCCGCCGTTGCCGTGCACCAGGGCGAGGTGCGCGTCGGCGATCTGGCGCGCGCCGCATTCGCCGCGCAGCTGGCGGACGGCCTCGATCATGATGAAGACGCCGTACATGCCGGGATGCACGCAGCACAGCCCGCCGCCGTTGGTGTTGACTGGCAGCGTGCCGCCCGGCGCGATGGCGCCATTGGCGATGAAGTCCTTGCTTTCGCCCTTGGCGCAGAAACCCAGGTCTTCCAGGAACAGTAGGGTATTGATGGTGAAGGCGTCGTACAGCTCCACCACGTCGATGTCCCGGGGCGCAACGCCCGCCATCTCGAAGGCCCGCTTGCCGGATTCGGCCGCGGCGGTCACGGTCAGGTCTTCCATGGATGAGATCTGCCGGTTCCAGACCGCGGTGGCGTTGCCCAGCACATAGACGGGCGGGCGCGGCAGGTCGCGGGCGCGCTCGGCGCGCACCAGCACGTAGGCGCCGGCGCCATCGGTGACCAGGCAGCAGTCGCGCACGCTCAAGGGGTCGGACACCATGCGCGCCGAGAGGATCTGCTCCAGCGTGGCGGGTTCGCGCAACTGCGCTTCGGGATTCAGCTGGGCCCATTGGTTGGCGGCCAGCGCCACCTGCGCCAGGTGTTCGCGGCGCGTGCCGTACTGATGCATGTGGCGCGCGGCCGCCAGCGCGTAGGACGACAGGGGGCTCAGCGGCTCGTAGGGCGTTTCGTACGGCTGCGGATCGAACTGCTTGCGCACCCGGCCGATCTCGGCGCGGCTCAAGCTGGAGGTGCGTTGCGTGCTGCCATAGCAGACCAGCACCGCGTTGCACTGGCCGGAAGCCAGCGCGTGCAGCGCGGGCAGCAGGTGCGCGACGAAGCTGGATCCGCCCAGCATGGTGCTGTCGATGAAGCTGGGGCGGATGCCCAGGTGTTCGATCACCGGCATGGCCCACATCGGCGCGGCCACGCTGGCGGTGCAGATGCCGTCGATGTCGCGCATGGTGAGGCCGGCGTCCGCCACCGCGCGCTGCGCCGCCTGCACCAGGATTTCCATTTCGGTGTAGCCCGCGGCCTGGCCCAGGCCCGCGTGGCCCACGCCGGCCACCGCCACGGCGCCGCGCAGATCGTTCAGCGTCATTGCGCCTCCTTGTTGGGTACGAAGACCAGGAAGCCGCGGCCATCCTGCTGCGCCACCTGCGCGCGCACCGCCATGCCGATGCGCACGGCATCGGGCGCGACGCCCTCCACCCGGCTCATCAGCCTGACGCCCTCCCGCAGATCGATCAGCGCCACGTTGTAGTCGCCGCCCGCCTCGGGCTTGCGGCGCACCACGGTGGTGGAATAGACCTCGCCGCGCCCGTCGGGCGCGGTCCAGGCGAGTTTGTCCGCGCCGCAATGCGGGCAGATCATGCGGGGGTAGAACACGGCGCGGTCGCAGCCGGCGCAATGCTGGATGAGGAAGCGGCCTTGGTCCAGCGCCTGGCGGTACTGCGCCTCTACGCCTTGCGGCCTGCCGGCCTGCGGATCGGGAACGGTCATGATGCCTACGGGTTCCAGTGGATGACGCTTGCAAGTGTCCGCACTGGCGGCGGCTTCGGCCATTCTTCATTGCTGAAGCTGGCCTTCCGTCGGCCCGTAGTGGGACGCCCTATGTCCTGCGCGAAGCCCGTCTTCGGAAGAGGCAGATTGTCCGGCGTGCCGGACCGTGGCTAGATACCGCAAAAGGAGCCCGACCATGAACCTGACCTGGACGCCGCAGGAGCGGCTATTCCGCGAAGAAGTGCGCGCCTTCGCCACGGACAAGCTGCCGCAGGACATACGCGACAAGGTGCTGCGCCACCAGCGGCTGGAGCGCGAGGACTACGTGCGCTGGCACAACATCCTGGCCGACCAGGGCTGGGGCGCGCCGAACTGGCCGGTCGAGCACGGCGGCACCGGCTGGAACGCACTGCAGCGGCTGATCTTCGAGGTGGAATGCTTCAAGGCCGGCGCCCCGCGCCTGTTGCCTTTTGGCCTGTCCATGATCGGCCCGGTCCTGATGAAGTACGGCAGCGCCGAGCAGCAGGCGCGCCTCCTGCCGCGCATCATCCGCGTGGAGGACTGGTGGTGCCAGGGCTACTCCGAGCCGAGTTCAGGGTCCGACCTGGCTTCGCTGTCGACCCGCGCGGTGCGCGATGGCGACGAGTACGTCGTCAACGGCCAGAAGACCTGGACCACGCTGGCCCAGTACGCCGACTGGATGTTCTGCCTGGTCCGCACCGACCCCGAGGCCCGCGCGCAGCGCGGCATTTCGATGCTGCTACTGGACATGCGCTCGCCAGGCGTGACCGTGCGCCCCATCCGCACGCTGGACGGCGGGCACGACGTGAACGAGGTCTGGCTGGAAAACGTGCGCGTGCCCGTGGCCAACCTGGTAGGCGTGGAGAGCCAGGGCTGGACCTATGCCAAGTACCTGCTGGGCCACGAGCGCACCGGCATCGCCGGCCTGGGCCATTGCCACCGCGAATTGGGCGTGCTCAAGCACATGGCGGTGCAGGCGCGGTCCCGGGGCAGGCCCCTGTTGGAGGACAGCCGGTACCGCGACCGCATTTCGCGCATCGAGGTGGACATCATGGCGCTGGAAATGCTGCTGCTGCGCGTGGCCTCCAGCAACGACGGCACGCCCGGGCCGGAAGCCTCCGTGCTGAAGATCCGCGGCTCCGAGATCCAGCAGGACCTGGCGATGTTGCAGATGGAGGTGGCGGGACCGGACGCCTGGCCCTATGACCCCGATTGGCTGCAGGCTGACAAGGGATATTGCGGGCCAGGGCCGGAACTGGCGGCTGCGGCCGGCGCCGGCTATGCCGACATGCGCAAGACCTCGATCTACGGCGGCACCACCGAAGTGCAGAAGGGCATCATCGCCCGCCTGGTGCTGGGCCTGTAGGCCCGGCCTCGCGCAACCCGACAGGAAGACGACGCATGGATTTCATCTATACCGAAGAACAGCGCATGCTGGCCGACAGCCTGCGGCGCCTGGTGGACCAGGAATGGACGCACGCGCGCCGCCGCGCCCGCCAGGCGGCGGGCAAGCTGGATGCGGATGCCTGGGCCGCATTGGCCGAACTGGGCGTTTTGGGTCTGACCATCCCGCAGGATTTTGGCGGTTTCGGCGAAGTGCCGGCCAGCCTGCTGCCGGTGCATGTGGAGCTGGGCCGAGGGCTGGTGTCCGAGCCTGTCATCCCCAGCGCGGTCATGGGCGCGGCGCTGCTCGACGCCTGCGGCGGCGAAGCGCGTGGCCTGTGGCTGCCGGCCATCGCCTCGGGCGACGCCATCGTCAGCGTGGCGTACCAGGAGCCGGGGCGCCGCTACGACACCGATCCGCGCGATTGCCGCGCCAGCAAGGCTGCCGATGGCTGGCGGCTGGACGGCGTCAAACATCTGGTCTGGCACGGCGCGGCGGCCACCGCCTGGCTGGTCAGCGCGTGCGGCGAGGAGGGCGAGACCCTGTTGCTGGCCGTGCCGGCCGATACGGCGGGCGTGCGGATCACGAATACGCCCACGCTGGACGGCGCGCGCTGCGTCCGGCTGGACCTGAACGCGGTCAGCCTGCCGCGCGCAGCCCTGCTGGCGCAAGGGGCCGCCGCCGACCAGGCTCTGGCGCAGTCCCTGCAGTGGGGCACGGCCGCGCTTTGCGCGCATGCCGCGGGCGCAATGGAGCGGTTGCTGGAAATCACCGTCGACTACCTTAAGGCGCGCAAGCAGTTCGGCCAGCCGCTGGCCTCGTTCCAGGCCTTGCAGCATCGCCTCGCGGAAATGCTGGTGGCCAAGGAACTGGCTTTGTCCATGGCCTACGTGGCGGTGGCGGCCCTGACCGAAACCGACGCCGCGCAGCGCCGCCGCATGATCGCCTCGGCCAAGCTGGAAGCCGCGCGCGCCGGACGCCTGGTGGCGCAACTGGCGGTGCAGCTGCATGGCGGCATGGGCATGACCGACGAGCTGGACGTGGGCGATTACTTCAAACGGCTGACCGTCGTCGACCAGCTGCTGGGCGATACGGCCGAACAACTGGCGGTGCTGGAGGAACTGGCATGAGCGCGGCGTCGACGACCCAGGGCGAAGGCGGCTACACACAAATCCGATTTACGTTGGAGCGGGGCGTGGGCCTCATCACGCTGAACCGGCCTGACCGGCTGAACAGCTTCACGGAAGTCATGCATGCCGAGCTGGCGCGGGCGCTGGATGCCATGGAGGCCGACAGCAGCCTGCGCGGACTGATCATCACCGGCGCGGGGCGGGGCTTTTGCGCGGGCCAGGACCTCGGCGAACGCAAGCCCGCGGAGGACGGCGCGCGCCGCGACCTGAGCCTGATCCTGGAGCAATGCTACCGGCCGCTGATCACCCGGCTGCGCAACCTGTCGGTGCCGGTGGTGTGCGTGATGAACGGCGTCGCGGCCGGCGCGGGTGCCAGCCTGGCGCTGGCTTGCGACGTGGTATTCGCGGTGGAGTCGGCGCGCTTCATTCAGGCCTTCAGCAAGATCGGCCTGCTGCCGGATGCCGGCGGCACCTGGTTCCTGCCGCGGCTGGTGGGTTCCGCGCGGGCCATGGGCGCCGCGCTGTTCGGCGAAGCGCTCAGCGCCAGGCAGGCGGAAACCTGGGGCCTGATCTGGCGCGTGGTGCCAGACGAGGCGCTGACGGATACGCTGGCCGAAGTCGCCGATACCTTGGCGGCGGGGCCCACGCGCGCCTATGCGGCCACCAAGGCCGCGCTGCACGCCTCCAGCGGCAACACGCTGGCGCAGCAATTCGATCTGGAATGCCGCTTGCAGCGCGAACTGGGCTACACCGACGACTACCTGGAAGGCATGCGGGCGTTCGCGCAGCAGCGTCCGCCGGCATTCACCGGTACCTGAGAGTGGCGGCTCGCTGTCAGGGCGTCCGCGCCGCCTGGATCTGCTCGATGAGTTCGCGCGCGCAGCCCGGCAGGGCGTCGATGTCGCGCACCAGCAGCTTGCGTTCGCGCACCACCCAGGGCTCGTCCAGCTCGACCACGCGCAGCTTCATGTCGGCGCCGTAGCGCCGCGCGGCGGAGTCGGGGATGACGCCGATGCCCACGCCCGCCTGCACCATCCGGCAGATGGAGTCGAAGCTGTAGAGCTGGATGCGCTGGGGCAGGCGCTGGCCCACCTGTTCCAGCTGGTCGCGCAGGAAGGCGACCAGGGTGGAACCTTCGTGCATGGTGATGAAGGGATAGCGCACCGCCTCGGCCAGCTTGATCTTTTCCTGATCCTGCAAGGGATGGCCGTTGGGCACCACCAGCACCAGCTTGTCGGTGCTGAAGTGGACGGTCTGCAATTCGGGCGCATCCACCGGGCCGGCCACGATGCCCAGGTCGGTGGTGCCGTCCAGCACGCCGCGCACGATGTCGCGGGTCAGGCGTTCCTGCAGGTCCACGGTGACGCCGGGGTGGCCGGACAGGAACTGCGCCAGGATGTCCGGCATGAATTCCGTGACCGCCGTGGTGTTGGCGAAGATGCGGATGTGGCCGGCGTCGCCGTCAGCCTGCTCCTGGAAGTCATGTTTCAGGTGGTCCACCTGGCGCATGATGACCCGCGCATGCTGCAGCAGCTTCTGGCCCGCGGGCGTGATTTCGACGCCGCGGCTGTCGCGGTACAGGAGACGGGTATTGAGCTGGTTCTCCAGCGCCTTGATGCGCACGCTGACGGCCGCCAGGGACAGGTGGGCCCGCTTGGCAGCCTGGGTCAGGCTGGGGGATTCGGCGATGTGGATGAACAGGCGTAGGTCGGCGAGGTCGAAGTGCATGGGCCATATATTACGGCGCGAGGCGTCGGGCCGGGAGGCGGGCGTGCGATTCAGGCAGCGCAAACCCCGCCTTGAGCAAAAACGAATTCACAAGCGGGACGGCTTGCGGGCATGCTTCAGTCTGTAAAAACCCCAGCAGAGGATATCGGCATGACATCTACAGACCCGGCCGCCTGGATCGGCAGCGGCGAGCGCAAGGCGGACGCCATGGATCCCGGCCACGCCGCGCGCATCGCGGCCACCCTGGGCGGCCCGGCGCCGGTCCAGGGCGATGCTTTGCCGCCGCTGTGGCAATGGGCGTTCTTCATTTCCACGGTGGGCATGGACGGGCTGGGGACGGATGGCCATCCGGCGCGCGGCGGCTTTTTGCCGCCGGCCCAGGACCGCAACCGCATGTGGGCAGGCGGCCGGGTCGAGTTCCGCCGGCCGCTGTTGGTCGGCGTGCCCGCCGAGCGCGAGTCCACGGTGGTCGACGTCAAGGAAAAGGCGGGGCGCACCGGCGCGCTGTTGTTCGTGACCGTGCGCCACGAGTTCCGCCAGGAAGGCGAAGTCGCCATCCACGAGGAGCAGGACATCGTCTACCGCCAGCCGACCCCGCCCAAGCTCACGGGCAGCGAACCCGCGCCGCAGGCGCAGTGGCGCGATACCGTCGAGCCGTCGCCGGTGCTGCTGTTCCGTTATTCGGCGGTGACCTTCAACGGCCACCGCATCCACTACGACCATCCCTACGTCACTGGCACCGAGGGCTATCCCGGATTGGTGGTGCACGGCCCGCTCATCGCCACCGAGATGGTCGCCGCCTTCACCCGCGCTCATCCGCAGGCGCGTCTGACCCATCTGTCGTATCGCGGCCTGCGCCCGCTGATTGCGCCCGCTCCCTTCCAGGTGGCCGGCCGCTTGACCGAGCCGGGCGTGGCCCAGCTCTGGGCCGAGCAGGACGGCACGCTGGCCCACCAAGCTGAACTGAGGTTTACAGAATGAGCATAGAGGCCCCCCGTCCCCTGGACGGCATCACCGTCGTCAGCCTGGAGCACGCGATCGCCGCGCCGTTCTGCACCCGCCAGCTGGCGGACATGGGCGCGCGCGTCATCAAGATCGAACGCCCCGGTGGCGGGGATTTCGCCCGTGGCTACGACGAACGCGTGCGCGGCCTGTCCTCGCATTTCGTCTGGACCAACCGGTCCAAGGAAAGCCTGACGCTGGACCTCAAGCGCGAGGAGGCAGGCGGCGTCATGGAGCGCCTGCTGGAAACGGCCGACGTGCTGGTGCAGAACCTGGCGCCCGGCGCCGCCGCGCGTCTGGGCCTGTCGTTTGATGCCCTGCACAAGAAGTATCCGCGGCTCATTGTCTGCGACATCTCGGGCTACGGCGAAGGCGGACCCTACCAGGACAAGAAGGCCTACGACCTGCTGATCCAGAGCGAAAGCGGCTTCCTGTCGGTGACCGGCACCAAGGACGATCCGGTCAAGGCCGGCTGCTCCATCGCCGACATCGCCGCCGGCATGTACGCCTATTCCGCGATCCTCAACGCACTGCTGCTGCGGCAGAAAACGGGCCTGGGCAGCCGCCTGGACGTTTCCATGCTGGAGAGCATGGTGGAGTGGATGGGCTTTCCCATGTACTACGCCTTCGACGGCGCCGCGCCGCCCGTGCGCGCGGGCGCGGCCCACGCCTCCATCTATCCCTACGGTCCGTTCCCCGTGGGCGACGGCGCCACCATCATGCTGGGCCTGCAGAACGAGCGCGAATGGCGCGTGTTCTGCGCCCAGGTGTTGCGGCAGGCGGAGCTCGCGGAAGACCCGCGTTTCATCTCCAATTCGCTGCGCACCGCCAATCGCGACGACCTGCGCGCGCTGATCGTGGCCGCCTTTGCCGACCTGTCCATCGAACAGGTGACGCAACGGCTGGAGGACGCGCAGATCGCCAATGCACGCGTCAACGACATGGCCGGCGTCTGGGCTCATCCGCAGTTGCAGGCCCGCGGCCGCTGGAGCCAGGTGGACAGTCCCGCAGGCGAACTGCCCGCGCTGCTGCCTCCGGCCAGCAGCAACGCCTTCGCGCCGCGCATGGCCGCGGTGCCCGCGGTGGGCCAAAACACCGATGCGGTGCTAGCATCATTGGGATACGCGCCCGATCAGGTGGCGCAGTTCCATGCATCGGAGGTCGTGTGACGCATCCCGTTGTCCGTAGCGCGCTGTTCGTGCCGGCGTCGCGCCCCGAGCGCATCCCCAAGGCGCTGGCCGCGGGGGCCGATGCCGTCATTGTCGATCTGGAAGACGCGGTGGAGCATCTGGCCAAGGCGGCCGCGCGGGAAGCGCTGTGCGATTTCCTGGGGACGAATCCGCGTGCGCGGCTGTGGGTGCGGATCAACGATGCCTCCACCTCCTGGCACGACGACGACCTCAAGGCCTGCCGCGGCAAGCCCGGGGTCGCCGGCGTGCTGCTGCCCAAGGCCGAGAGCCTGGCGCAGGTGCGCCACGTGGTCCAGGCGGGCCTGCGGGTGATTCCCATCCTGGAGACCGCCCAGGGCATCCTCAACGCCGCGGAAGTCGCCGCCACGCCCGGCGTGGAGCGCCTGGCATTCGGCAGTCTGGACTACGGCCTGGACATGGGGTTGACGCCCGATACGCCGGGGGCGCAAACCGTGCTGGACCAGGCGCGCGTGCAGGTGCTGCTGCACAGCCGCGCGGCCGGGCTGGCGCCCGCGCTGGACGGCGTGTTTCCGGGCATCCAGGACCAGGCCGGGCTGGCGCATGCCGCCGCCCGCGCCCAGCAGATGGGCTTTGGCGGGATGCTGTGCATCCACCCCAGCCAAGTGCCGGTGATCCACGCCGCCTTCGTGCCCGCGGCGCAGGAGCTGGCCTGGGCGCGCCGCGTCATCGCCACGCACCGCGATACCGCGGCCGGCACCTTCATGCTGGACGGCAAGATGGTCGACGCCCCGGTCATCGCGCGCGCGCGGCTGGTGCTGGCGCAGGCGGGCGAAACCTCCGGCTTCTAGGCCGGATCCGATCACTCCTTTCCGGCAGGTCTATGAGCGAAGCGCTCTTCATCGGACACACTTATATCGACGTCACCGTGCTGGCGGACGAATGGCCCACGGGCGATGAAAAAAGCGTGGCGCGCGATTACGCCGTGTCCTTCGGCGGCAATGCGGTGACGGCCGCGTTCGCCTGCGCGCGGCTGGGGACGCCGCCAGATCTGATCTGTTCGTTGGCATCGGACTGGCTGGGCCACATGTACACGGACATGGCGGCGGCGCACGGGGTGTCGCTGCATGCGCGCAAGGTGGGCCGCTCGTCCCTGTCCTTCATCATGCCCAATCACGGCAAGCGCGCCATCGTGCGCGCGCGCGACGTGGACTACCTGAACGACTTTCCGCGGCTGGATATCGGCGGCTACCGCGTCCTGCACCTGGACGGCCATCAGCCCGACGCCGCCTTGCATTACGCGCAGGCCTGCCGGCAGGCGGGCGTGCTGACCTCGCTGGATGGCGGCGGCGTGCGCGAGAACACCGACGAGCTGCTGCGCCACATCGACGTGGCGGTCTGCGCGGAGCGCATGTGCGAGCAATTGGGGCTTGCGCCGTCACGCCTGCTGGAACTGCTGAAGGCGCGCGGCTGCCGTATCGGCGCGGTCACCATGGGCGAACGCGGCATGCTCTGGTATGACGAGACCGGAACGGTGGATGTCCTGCCCGCGCTGGACGTGCCGGCCGCCAGCATCGTCGACACTTCGGGGGCCGGGGACGTGTTCCACGGCGCCTACGTCTGGTCCTATCTGAACCGGCCGGAGCTGCCCTGGGTAGAGCACTTCACCTTCGCGCGCGCGGCTTCGGCCCACAAGATCCAGCATCTGGGCAATGAAGCGGGCCTGCCGCAGGTCGAGGACGTGGAGCGCGCGTTGATGGCCTACGCGCCGAAGGATTGAACGCCTAGCTGGCGATGCGCGCTATCGGCTGGTCGTGGATCGCGGCGATCCAGTCGTCGATGGGCTTGCCTTGCAGCGTCAGGCCGGGGGCCAGGTCGCGCAAAGGCAGCAGCACGAAGGCGCGCAGGTGCATGCGGGGGTGGGGCAGCGTCAGCCGCTCATGGTCCAGCACGGTGTCGCCATGCAGCAGCAGGTCCAGGTCCAGCGTGCGCGGCGCATTCTTGTAGGGGCGCTCGCGGCCATGCCGGTTTTCCAGCGCCTGCAGCGCGTCCAGCAGCTCTAGCGGGGCCAGATGCGTGTCCAGCGCCGCCACGGCGTTGACGAAGTCGGGGCCGGAGGCTTCGACCGGCGCGCTGCGGTAGAACGGCGATGCCGTCACCGCCGCGATGCCGCCGGTTTCCTGCAATTCAGCCAGGACACTGCGCAGCGTGGCTGCGCCGTCGCCCAGATTGGCGCCCAGCGCGACGTAGGCGCGCACAGGAGCGGTCATGACTCAACCCGCTGCGGGCGGCGTGCCACGCGACGGCGAACGGCGCGGACGGCGGCGCTTGCGCGGGGCGGAGGGGGCGTCCCCGGCATCGCGCGGCTGGCGAGACACCTCTTCGATCATCTCGCTGCGGATGACGTCGTCGGCGTTGGCCAGGTCCATCCACCATTGCGCCAGCACGCTGTCGAACTCGCCGGCCGCGGCGCGCAGCTGCAGGAAGTCGCAGGCGGCACGGAAGCGCGGCTGTTCGATCATGCGGTAGATGGTCTTGCCCATGCGGCGCTCGAAGCGCGGCTGCATGAACCAGATCTCGCGCATGTCCGACGAGAAACGGCGCTGGATGGCGAGCTTTTCGGTCTGTTCGTCCAGCACCGAATCGGCGGCTTGCGACAGCGCGGGAATGGTGTGCTCGCCTTGGGCGCGCAATTGCTTCCAGCGCGCTTCCACTTGCTGCCACAGCAGCGCGGCGAACAGGAAGCTGGGGCTGATGGTCTTGCCCGAGCGCACGCGCGCGTCGGTGCGTTCCAGCGCAAGCTCCACGAAATGCTCGCCGCCGGGCTGTTCCAGCACCACGTCCAGCAAAGGCAAGAGCCCTTTGTGCAGGCCGTCGGCGCGCAGTTGGCGCAGGCAGTCCATGGCATGGCCGCAGGTCAGCAGCTTGAGCATTTCGTCGAACAGGCGCGAGGCCGGCACGTTTTCGATGAGCTCGGCCATGGTGCTGATGGGCTGGCGCGTGGCCGGGTCGATGGTGCCGTTCAGCTTGGCGGCGAAGCGCACGGCGCGCAGCATGCGCACCGGGTCTTCGCGGTAGCGTTTGACCGGGTCGCCGATGATGCGGACCTGGCGCTTTTTCAGGTCGGCCACGCCGTTGTGGAAGTCGATGACTTCCTCGTTGTGCGGGTCGTAGTAGAGCGCGTTCATGGTGAAGTCGCGGCGCGCCGCGTCTTCTTCGTGCGAGCCGAACACGTTGTCGCGCAGGATGCGGCCGTGCTCGTCGGTCTCCTGATCTTCCGAGGCGGGTGCGCGGAAGGTGGAGGTTTCGATGATTTCCTGGCCGAAGACCACGTGCACCAGCTGGAAGCGGCGGCCGATGATGCGGGCGCGGCGGAACAGCGGACGGATCTGTTCGGGCGTGGCGTTGGTGGCCACGTCGAAGTCCTTGGGCTCCAGGCCCACGATCAGGTCGCGCACGGCGCCGCCGACGATGTAGGCGTCATAGCCGTGCTGGCGCAGCACCTCGCAGACCTTGATCGCGTGGCGCGATACGTTGCGGCGGTCGATGCCGTGCTTGTCGCGCGCGATGCGCAACGGCCCCCGGGCTGCCGGCGCGAATAGTCGGCCGACGAATTTTTTTATGGTTTCAGTGATCATTTAGGACTTCGAATCTTCCATGTGGTCGAACAAGTCGATCACCTGCCAGCCGCGCTCCTGGGCGATGCCGCGCAGGGTGGGGCTGGGGTTGGCTGCGATCGGGCGGGTCACTTTCTCCAGCAGGGGCACATCGTTGACCGAATCGCTATAGAAAAACGATTCCGAAAAATCCGCAAGCCCCAATCCCATGCCGGCCAGCCAGTCGTTGACGCGCACCACCTTGCCTTCCTTGAAGCTGGGCGTGCCCAGGATGCGGCCGGTGTAGCGGCCGCGCAGGTATTCCGCGTCGGTCGCCACGAGGTGGGGCACGCCGAAGGCGCGGGCGATGGGCGCGGTGACGAAGCTGTTGGTGGCCGTGACCACGGCGCACAGGTCGCCGGCTTCCAGGTGCGATTGCACCAGGTCGCGCGCGGCGGGCGTCATGGATGGGCGGATCACTTCTTCCATGAAGGTTTCGTGCCAGGCCGCCAGGTCGTAAGGCGTGTGCGCGGCCAGCAGGCCGAGCATGAATTCGGCGGCCTGCTCGGCGGTGAGCTCGCCGCGGTTGTAGCGATCCATCAGATCGTCGTTCTGGCGGCGGGCTTCGGCGGGATCCCCGGCGCGGCCCGTGCGAGCCAGGTAGTCGGCCCATTGATAGTCGCTATCCAGCGGCAACAGGGTGTGATCCAGGTCGAACAGGGCGAGACGTCGGGAGGTCATGTGCGTTGTGAATCAGGATCTGCGAGCATGGCCCGCAGTAGAGGCAGGGTGATGGGACGGCCGGTGGCCAGGGAATAGCGGTCCAGCGCGTCGATCAGCGCCGCCAGCTTGCGGATGTCGCGCTCATGGTGCGTGAGCATCCAATTGATGATTTCAGGCGCCAGGTGCATGCCGCGGTCGGCCGCCTGGGCCGACAGGGCGGCCAGCTTGTCGGCGTCGGACAGCGGATCCAGGCGGAAAACCAGGTCCCAGCCGAGGCGCGTGCGCAAGTCCTCGCGCAGCGGCATCGACAGCGGGGCGCGGTCGCCGGCCAGCGCCAGCGCGAAGGCGCGGCCGGTGGCGGCGGATTCGCGCCAGCGGTTGTAGAGCGCGAACAGGGCGGCCTGGCGGCTGTCGTTCATGCGGTGTACGTCGTCGACCGCCACGAACTTGGGCATGGGCGACTTGGAATCGGCTTCGGCCAGGCGGCGCAGCATGTTTTCGCCATTGTTGGCGTCGATATAGACGGCGTCGGGGCGGGCGGTCAGCGCGCGCAGCAGATGGCTGCGGCCGCAGCCTGCGGCGCCCCAGATATACAGGGCGCGGCCGGGAAGCAGCGCGCGCACTGCCGCCAGCGCTTCCCCGTTGGGGCCGGCGATATAGTTGTTCAGCGATGGCGCTGGCGCGGGGAGAACGTCAAGCAGCAGCTGGCGGTTCATGGGAGCTTACAGGGTGCCGAAACGAGGCGGGTAGTACGGGTCAATACGGCTACAGGTCAAAACAACGGGTCAAAACGTCACTGGCCCCGGGGTTTCCACCACGGGAACCGGCAAAATCAATACCGGCCAACCCTACACTTTAAACCACCTGGGGCCAGGGTGTCGCGTCGACGGGCCTGGACTGGCTTGGGTTTGCGCCGACCCGGCCCCGCTTGCCCGCCCTGGCCGGGCGAGCCGGCGCGGTCCCTGTCCGGAGCGCTTTGGCGGCGCCGATCCCTGCTAGTCCCCGCAACATCGTAAAATGCAGGGCGTTCCACCAAAATCCCAGCAATTGTTACATACCCCACGGCATTTCTCATGACGAATCAACCTACCGCCCCTATGACCTACCGCGATGCCGGTGTCGACATCGACGCAGGCGACGCCCTGGTCGACCGTATCAAACCGCTTGCGGCGCGCACCATGCGTCCCGGGGTGCTGGCCGGTATCGGCGGCTTTGGCGGCTTGTTCGAAGTGCCGAAGTCGTACAAGGAACCCGTGCTGGTCTCGGGCACCGACGGCGTGGGCACCAAGCTGCGCCTGGCGTTCGACTGGAACCGCCACGACACCGTGGGTATCGACCTGGTCGCCATGAGCGTCAACGACATCCTGGTGCAGGGCGCGGAGCCGCTGTTCTTCCTGGACTATTTCGGCTGCGGCAAGCTTTCGGTGGATACGGCGGCGGCCGTGGTGGGCGGCATCGCCAAGGGCTGCGAATTGTCGGGCTGCGCGCTGATCGGCGGTGAAACCGCCGAAATGCCGGGCATGTATCCGGACGGCGAGTACGACCTGGCCGGTTTCGCGGTGGGCGCGGTGGAAAAGTCCGCCATCATCACGGGCCAGTCGATCAAGACCGGCGACGTGGTGCTGGGCCTGGCTTCCAGCGGCGCGCACTCCAACGGCTATTCGCTGCTGCGCAAGATCCTCGAACGCGCCAACGCCAAGCCCGACGACGATTTCCATGGCCAGCCGATGGTCGACGTGGTCATGGCGCCGACGCGCATCTACGTGAAGCAGGTGCTGGCCGCCCTGGCCAAGCATGGCACCAGCATCAAGGGCCTGGCCCACATCACGGGCGGCGGCTTGCTGGACAACGTGCCGCGCATCCTGCAGCCCGGCCTGTCGGCCAAGCTGCACCGCGCCAACTGGGAAATGCCCAAGCTGTTCCAGTGGCTGCAAGAGCAGGGCCAGGTCGAGGACTCCGAGATGTACCGCGTCTTCAACTGCGGCATCGGCATGGTGCTGGTGGTGGACCCGGCGCAGGCCGAAGCCATCGCCGCGACGCTGCGCGAGCAGGGCGAGACCGTCAGCACGCTGGGCGAGATCGTCGAGCAAAAGGAAGGCATGGCGCAGACCTTCGTGGTGTAAGCCTGGCCGTCTGCAATGAAAACCGCGCCTCGGCGCGGTTTTTTTTTGTGCCTGCGTCCGCCTAGCCGCGTCCCGCCAGCGCCACGGCCATCGCGTCGATGGTCTGCGCCACGGCATCCGCCGCCAGGCAGTCCACGATGACGCGCTCGGGCTGCGCGCGCAGCCAGGTGATCTGGCGCTTGGCCAGTTGGCGCGTGGCGGCGATGCCTTGTTCGCGCGCGGTGGCCAGGTCGACCTCGCCGTCCAGGTGCGCCCACATCTGCCGGTAGCCCACGCAACGGACCGAGGGCAGGCCAGTGTGCAGGTCGCCTCGGGCGCGCAGGGCGCGGACTTCGTCGAGCAGGCCGCGCTCCAGCATGGCGTCGAAGCGTTGTTCGATGCGGGCATGCAGCGCGGCGCGGTCGGAAGGTTCCAGGCTGATGGTGAGGTACTGGTTACCCGTCGCGTCGCGCGGACGCTGGCTGCGCAGCAGCAGGGCGGACATGGGCTGGCCGGAAAGCATGCAGATCTCCAGCGCGCGCTGGATGCGCTGGCTGTCGTTGGGCGCCAGGCGCGCGGCGGTGACGGGATCCAGCTGCGCCAGTTCGGCATGCAGCGCGGGCCAGCCCTGGACGGCGGCGCGCGCTTCCAGTTCGGCGCGCAGCGCCGGATCGGCCTGCGGCAGATCGTCCAGGCCGTCGCGCAGCGCCTTGTAGTACATCATGGTGCCGCCCGCCAGCAGCGGGATGCGGCCGCGCGCGCGGATCTCGTCTATCAGGCGCAGCGCGTCGGCAACGAAGTCGGCGGCGGAGTACGACTGGATGGGGTCGAGGATGTCCAGCAGATGCTGCGGCACCAGCGCCTGTTCCTCGGGCGAGGGCTTGGCCGTGCCGATGTCCATGCCGCGATAGATCGTGGCCGAATCGACGTTGACGATTTCCAGCGGCCAGCGCTCGGCCAGCGCCAGGGTGGAAGCGCTTTTGCCGGCCGCGGTGGGGCCGGCCAGGCAGATGACCAGCGGCGCCGCGGTGGGGAAGGAGGACGGCGACAAGCTTATTGCCCACGCAGGAAGAGCTTGTCCAGGTCGGACACCGACCACTGGATCCAGGTGGGGCGGCCGTGATTGCACTGGTCGGCGCGTTCGGTGGCTTCCATCTGGCGCAGCAGCCCGTTCATTTCTTCGATGGTGAGCTTGCGGTTGGCGCGCACGGAACCGTGGCAGGCCATGGTGGACAGCAGTTCGTTGCGCTGTTCGGTCAGCAGGCGCGAAACGCCCACGGCGCCCAGGTCGCGCAGCACGGCGCGGGCCAGCGTTTCGATGTCGCCGCGGGCCAGGATGGCCGGCACCGAACGCACCGCGATCGAGGTGGGGCCGGAGGGACGCATTTCGAAGCCGAGTTCGTTCAGCTGTTCTTCGTATTCCTCGACCAGCGCCACGTCTTTTTCCTGGGCATGGAACACCACGGGCACGAGTAGATCCTGGCGCGGCAGGCTGCGCGCGTCCAGGGCTTGCTTGAGCTGTTCGTAGACCACCCGCTCGTGCGCGGCATGCATATCCACCAGCACGATGCCGCGGCGGGTCTGCGCCAGGATGTAGATGCCGTGCAGCTGCGCCAGCGCCATGCCCAGCGGATGTTCTTCGTCCGCGGGCAGGACGGCGGCGGGAGCCGGCGCGGGTTCGCGCAGCGGCGCGGTCTTGGCGGCCGAGTCGTCATCCAGCGGGCGGTAGAGCGATTGCCAGTCCGCGGCCGGAATGCCGGCGGGTTCGGCATGCAGGCGGAACGGCACCTGGGTGTGCGGGCGCTGTGGCGCGGGCGATGGACGCAAGCCGTAGGACGATGGTGAGCTGGCGCCGTTGTAGGCGGGCCGGGGCGCGTCCGCCATGGGCCGGGGGCTGGCGGCTGGCGTGTAAGGCGTCGCTTGCGCGGCGGCGTCAGACGTTGCGGCGGCGGGCCGGGCCACGGTTTCGAAGCCGGCATCGTCCGCGTCGTCGTTTTGCGCGGCGGGCGTCGCGGCGGACGCGCCGCCGGTCTGCGCCAGCGTCTGGCCGACCGCATGCGAGACGAAGCGATGCACCGCGCCGCTGTCGCGGAAGCGGACCTCGTGCTTGGCAGGGTGCACGTTCACGTCCACGGCGGCCGGGTCGATGTCCAGGAACAGCACGTAGGCGGGCTGGCGGTCGCCATGCAGCACGTCGGCGTAGGCGGCGCGCAGGGCGTGGCTGACGGTGCGGTCGCGCACGTAGCGGCCGTTCACGTAGAGATACTGGCGGTCCGCGCGGGCGCGGGCCGCGGTGGGGCGGGTGATCATGCCCGCCAGGCTGACCGTGCCGACGGAATGCGACAGCAGCAGGCCGTGTTCGGCGAATTCCGCGCCCAGCACGTCGCGGATGCGCTGCGGCGGTTCGGCGGGCAGCCATTGGCGCTGCGCGCGGTCGTGATGGAACAGGCGGAAGGCGATCTGCGGATGCGCCAGCGCGATGCGCTCCATGGCATCGACGCAATGGCCGAACTCGGTGGCCTCGGAGCGCAGGAATTTGCGGCGGGCCGGCACGGCGTCGAACAGCTGGCGCACGTCCACCGTGGTGCCTGGAGGACCCGAGGCGGGGCTGACCTGCATGCTGCCGGCATCGATCTGCCAGGCATGCTCGCCGTCGCGCGTGCGGGAAATGATGGTGACCTGGGCCACGGACGCGATGGAGGCCAGCGCTTCGCCGCGGAACCCCATGGATGCCACCGATTCCAGCTCGTTCAAGGAGCGGATCTTGCTCGTGGCGTGGCGCGCCAGCGCCAGCGGCAGCTCTTCGGGTGGAATGCCGCCGCCGTCGTCGGTCACGGCGATGCGGCGTATGCCGCCGCCTTCCAGGCGCACTTCAATGGCGCGTCCGCCGGCGTCGATGGCGTTTTCGAGGATTTCCTTGAGCACGGATGCCGGCCGCTCGATCACCTCGCCGGCGGCGATCTGGCTGATCAGCAGGTCGGGAAGCGCAAGAATGGAGCGGCGTTCGGTCATGTGGCTGGCGTTCAGGTATGGCTATGTGGACGATTTTAGCGTCATGGGCGGGTGGGCTATAGTCGCGGACTGATATCCCATTCCGCTGGCAGGGTTGCTTCAATGCTCGAATTTTTCAATATGGTGCTCCACATCGACAAGACGCTCGGCGTCTGGGTCGCGCAGTATGGCGTGTGGGTGTACCTGGTGCTGTTCCTGATCGTTTTTGCGGAGACGGGGCTGGTCGTGCTGCCCTTTCTGCCGGGGGACTCGCTGCTGTTCATCGCGGGCGCGTTCGGCGCCACCGGGCATATCGATCCGATCCTGATGGGAGGGCTGCTGATTGTCGCCGCCATCACCGGCAATACGGTGAACTACTTCATCGGACGCTATATCGGGCCGCGCGTGTTTTCGATGAATCTGCGCTTTCTGGACCGCGGCGCGTTGATGCGCACGCACGCGTTCTATGAAAAGCACGGCGGCAAGACCATCGTGATGTCGCGCTTCATTCCGGTCGTCCGCACCTTCGCGCCCTTTGTCGCGGGCGTGGCCGACATGCCGCAGTCCCGCTTCCAGCTGTTCAACATCCTGGGCGCGCTGCTGTGGGTGGTGAGCCTGGTGGCCGCGGGCTACTTCTTCGGCAACATCCCGCTGGTGCGTGAACACCTGAACACCATCGTGCTGCTGGGCCTGGCCGCCGCCATCGTGCCGGTGATCGGGGCGGGCCTGTTCAAGCTGATCAAGGCCAAACGCGGCGCGTGAAGCGCCGCAGCGTACGCTGCGGTACTCGCGTCAAACCAGTGAAAAGGGCGTTGCGCCGTGAAGCGCAACGCCCTTTTTTATGCGGCGGCAGCCGTCGCCGTCAGCTTACGTCACCCAGCCGCGCCAGCGGCGGATTGGCGGTGAAGTAACGCTGGATGCCCGTCATCATGGCCTGCGCCAGCTTGTCCTGATGCGAGGTGCTGCGCAGCAGGGCTTCTTCCTGCGGGTTGCTGATGAAGGCGGTTTCGACCAGCACCGAAGGAATGTCCGGCGCTTTCAGGACCGCGAAGCCGGCCTGCTCGACGCTGTTCTTGTGCAGGCGGTTGATCTTCTTGATTTCGTCCAGGAAGGCGCTGCCGACCTTGAGCGAATCGTTGATCTGGGCAGTGGTGGACAGGTCCAGCAGCACCTTGGCCACCTGGCGGTCGTGGCTGCCGAGGTTGACGCCGCCGATCAGGTCGGCCGCGTTTTCCTTGTCCGCCATCCAGCGCGCCTGGGCGCTGGTGGCGCCGCGCTGCGACAGCGCGAACACCGACGAGCCGTTGGCCGAAGGCTTGATCCAGGCGTCCGCGTGGATCGAGATGAACAGGTCCGCGTGCACACGGCGCGCCTTCTGCACGCGCACGTGCAGGGGCACGAAGTAGTCGTCGTCGCGCGTGAGATAGGCGCGCATGTAGGGCTGGCTGTCGATCAGCGCCTTCAGGCGCCGGGCGATGCGCAGCACCACGTCTTTCTCGCGCAGGCCGCTGCTGCCGATGGCGCCCGGGTCCTCGCCGCCATGGCCGGGGTCCAGCGCGATGGTGACCATGCGCTGCTTGCCGCGGCCGGCGGTGGCGGGCGGAGGCTTGGGCGCGGTGGGCAGCGGAGGCGCCGGCTGCTGGCCGCGCACGCGCGGCGGCTCGGGCGGATCGGCGCGGGTCACCGGGTTGCGCTGGATGTCTTCCAGGATGCGGGCCAGCGGGTCGTCCACATCGGGGCCGGTCTGCTTGTTCAGGATCGCGACCAGCGGATCCTGGGCGATCTTCGGGTACAGGTCCAGCACCAGGCGGTACTGGTAGTCGGCCACGGGCTTGAGCGTGAACACCTGGGGCGCCACGGGCTGCTTCAGGTCGAACACCAGGCGCACCACGTTGGGGCGGTTCTGCGCCACGCGCAGGCTTTGGATGTAGGGGTCGTCGGGCCGGACCTTGGAAACCAGGTCGTTCAGGGCCGCGCTGATGGTCAGTCCCTCAATGTCCACCACCAGGCGGTGGGGGTTTTCAAGCGTGAACTGCTCAGCCTTGAGCTCGCTGTCGAGCTCCAGCGTGACGCGGGTGTATTCGTCGGCCGGCCAGGTGCGCACAGCCAGGATGGTCGCCGCCTGCGCCAGGCGCGGCAGGACCGGCAGGACGAGCAGGGTGGCGGCGACGCTGATCAGGCGGCGCCGGGTGGCGCCTGCCGAGGGGAGGGCGCCGACTGGGGCGGGGGGACAATCGCGTTCAACCATGTTTGTCCTCGAGCGGTGTACGCGGTCAGGGTGGCGTCGCGTCCGTCGCCTGCATAGGCTAGGGAAATCAGCAGGTCGGGAGGGGGCAAAAGACCCCCGGCCCGCTCCGGCCATTCGATCAAAACGACTGCGTCGTCACGCAGTAAATCCCGGAATCCTGCGTCCAACCATTCTCGCGTATCACTAAATCTATAAAAATCAAGGTGATAGAAGTATAAGTTAGAAACTTTATAGGATTCAAGCAGCGCGTAGCTGGGACTTTTGATCCGTCCCGTGATGCCGCATTCCCGCAACAGGGCCCGTGTGAAGGCGGTTTTCCCCGCGCCCAGGTCCCCTTGGAGGTGGATGTGTCCCCCTGCCGGACCGGCCTGGCCGCCGGAAACCAGGGGGGCGAGCCGACGCGCCAGCGCTTCCGTGGCGGCTTCGTCGGGCAGGTGCAAGGTCAGGCTGCAAAGAGGGGCGGACATGGCGCGGGGCGAGTGGTAAAAACGGTGGAGGGAGCACGGATGTTTGCGCAATTATAGGAATGCGGGTTTCTGCTAACCTATAACTGATTGTCATTCTCAACACTATCGTGGTTGGCGCGCCGCCGCCAGCCGCAATCGACGTCGCCACGGAGTAGCACGCGCCATGAAGACCCGCATTGAAAAAGACACGTTTGGTCCCATCGAAGTCCCTGAGGATCATCTCTGGGGCGCCCAGACCCAGCGTTCGCTGCATTTTTTCGCGATTTCCACCGAAAAGATGCCAGTCCCCCTGGTCGAGGCGATGGCGCGGCTCAAGCGCGCGGCGGCCAAGGTCAATGCCGATCTGGGCGAACTGGATCCGAAGATCGCCGATGGCATCGTCCGCGCCGCCGATGAAGTGATCGCCGGCAAATGGCCCAACGAGTTCCCGCTGTCGGTCTGGCAGACCGGCTCGGGCACGCAAAGCAACATGAACATGAACGAGGTGCTGGCCAACCGCGCCTCGGAACTGATGGGCGGCGTGCGCGGCGAAGAGCGCAAGGTGCACCCCAACGACCACGTCAACCGCGGGCAGTCGTCCAACGACACCTTCCCGACCGCCATGCACGTGGCGGCGGCGGTGCAGGTCGAGCATCATCTGCTGCCGTCGCTGAAGGCCCTGCGCGCCACGCTGGCGGCCAAGAGCGCCGAGTTCTACGACATCGTCAAGATCGGCCGCACCCACCTGCAGGACGCCACGCCGTTGACGCTGGGCCAGGAGCTGTCGGGCTACGTGGCCCAGCTGGACCTGGCCGAGCAGCAGATCCGCGCCACCCTGCCGGGTCTGCACCAGTTGGCTATCGGAGGCACCGCGGTGGGCACGGGCCTGAACGCGCACCCGCAGTTCAGCGCCAAGGTCTCGGCCGAACTGGCGCATGCCACCGGCACCGCCTTCGTGTCGGCGCCCAACAAGTTCCAGGGCCTGGCCTCGCACGAAGCGCTGCTGTTCGCGCACGGCGCGCTGAAGTCGCTGGCCGCCGGCCTGATGAAGATCGCCAACGACGTGCGCTGGCTGTCCAGCGGTCCGCGTTCGGGCCTGGGCGAAATCAGCATTCCCGAGAACGAGCCGGGCAGCTCGATCATGCCGGGCAAGGTCAACCCGACGCAATGCGAAGCCATCACGATGCTGGCCGCGCAGGTGCTGGGCAACGACGTGGCCATCAATATCGGCGGCGCCAGCGGCAACTTCGAACTCAACGTGTTCAAGCCGCTGGTGATCCACAACTTCCTGCAATCGGTGCGCCTGCTGACCGACGGCATGGCCAGCTTCAACGAGCATTGCGCCGCCGGCATCGAGCCCAATCGTGAGCGCATCGCCGAACTGGTCGACCGTTCGCTGATGCTGGTGACGGCGTTGAATCCGCATATCGGCTACGACAAGGCCGCGCAGATCGCCAAGAAAGCGCACAAGGAAGGCCTGTCGCTGAAGGAGTCGGCGTTGGCGCTGGGCTACGTGACCGAAGCGCAGTTCGCCGAATGGGTGGTGCCGGCTTCCATGACCAACGCGCACAAGTCTTCGTAAGCAGGCTGTGCGCGCATGAAAAAGACCGCCGCGGCGGTCTTTTTTCGTTGCCGGCGCATTGCCGCTCAGCCTGCGCCGGTGAGCATCAGCCACAGTGGGATCGTCAACGCCGACAGCAGCGTGCCCAGCGAAATCAGCACGGCCACCATGCGGCCGTCGCCGCCCATGCGCATGGCCAGCACATAGGCCGCGGACGCGGTGGGCAGGGCCGCGAACAACAGCAGCATCTGCGATTCCAGCGGCGGCAGCGCCAGTAGATGCGCGATCAGCAGGGCGGCCGCGGGCAGCGCCAGCAGCTTGACCCCGAGCATCCAGGCGATCAGCGCGCCATGGCCCTTGCCGCCTTCCCAGGAGAGGCTGGCGCCCACGCAGATGATGCCCAGCGCAAGCGCCGCCGCGCCCAGGCGCCCCAACGCCGTGTCCAGCGGGCCAGGCAGATGCACGCCGGCCAGATTGCAGGCCAGGCCGGCCAGCGTGGAAATGACCAGCGGGTTGCGCGCCAGTTCGCGCAGCAGGTTGCCGCCGCTGTGGCGCGCCAGGCCGTAGACCGCCGCCATATTGGCCATCGGCACGGCGAAGCCCACGATCAGCGCCATGACCGTCTGGCCCTGGACGCCGCCCAGGCTGGCCGACAAGGCCAGGCCGAGATAGGTGTTGAAGCGGTAGCCGCATTGTGCGGACGAGGCCAGGCTGAGCGGCGACGGCCGCAGCACCCAGCGCGCCAGCCACGTCAGCGCGACGCCGGCTGCGATCACGGCTGCGCAGGCCTGCAGCAGCATGGCGGCGTTGCCGGCGGTGATGGGGGTGCGCAGGATGGACTGGAACAACAGCGCGGGCAGCAGGACGAAGTAGACCAGGCGCTCGGTGCCGGCGAAGAATTCGCGCGAGAAATTCAGTTTGTGACGCAGCACCCAACCCAGCGCGACCAGCATGAAATCAGGGAAAACCAGAAGGGCAACGGACATGTGAGAACACGTATTTGATGCGCGTCAGAGGGGGACCGCTGCGCTATGCGTCTGTAAGTATTTGCTGCTATTCTCCGTCATTCTGGCGGGCGCGTGTGCCACAAGCAACGTATAAAAGCAGTGCTCACCCTGCGCACAGAGCATGCGCCCACCACCGTTAATTGCGGACCTGCCCACAGGCAGGCGCATCACACAACGGTCCGTATACACACGGGCTCGCATATTGGAGGAAACACACCTATGAATAAAGTCCGCTCCCTGGCCGTGGCCATCGCCCTGGCCTCCGGCGTTGCCGGCACCTTCGGCGCCTCCGCCGCCTTTGCTGCCGACAAGTACCCGAGCAAGCCTATCCGCGTGATCGTGCCCTTCGCGCCTGGCGGCTCGACCGACATCATCGCGCGCCTGGTGACGCAGCGCATGAGCCAGGAACTGGGCCAGCCCATGGTTGTGGAAAACAAGGGCGGCGCCGGCGGCGCCATCGGCGCGTCCGAAGCCGCGCGCGCCGATGCCGACGGCTACACGCTGTCCATCGCCACCGTGTCGACGATGGCCGTGAACCCTGCTTGCCGTCCCAATGACCTGCCGTACGATCCGATCAAGGACTTCCAGCCGGTCACCAACTTCGCCAACACCGCCAACGTGGTGGCCGTGAACCCGAAGTTCCCCGCCAAGGACTTCAAGGGCTTCCTGGAAGAGCTGAAGAAGAATCCGGGCAAGTACTCCTACGGCAGCTCGGGCACCTGCGGCGTGCTGCACCTGATGGGCGAATCGTTCAAGATGGCCACCGGCACGGACATCGTGCACGTGCCGTACAAGGGTTCGGGCCCGGCCGTGGCTGACGCCGTCGGCGGCCAGATCGAAATCCTGTTCGACAACCTGCCGTCGTCGATGCCGCAGATCCAGGCGGGCAAGCTGCGCGCCATGGCCATCGCGTGGCCGACCAACATCGACTCCATCAAGGACGTGCCCACGTTCAAGGACGCCGGCTTCCCGGTGCTGAACCAGCCGGTCTGGTACGGCCTGCTGGCGCCCAAGGGCACGCCGATGGAAGTTGTGAACAAGCTGCGCGACGCTGCCGTCGTGGCCCTGAAGGACCCCAAGGTCATCAAGGCGCTGGACGACCAGGGCTCGGCGCCGTCGGGCAACACGCCGGAAGAATTCGCCAAGGAAATCAAAGAGCAGTATGACTGGGCGAAGGACGTCGTGAAGAAGCAGAACATCAAGCTGGACTGATGCCGCGCGGGGCGGGCGCTGCCTGCCCCGGTCTGCAAGCCATGACGGGCGCCTTCGGGCGCCCGTCTTTTTTTTGCGCGCAGGCCGCTCAGGCCGTGGCGTCGAGCCCCGCCTGCAGCGCTTCGCAAGCGGCGCGCAGGCGCTCGATGAAGTCGCGGTGCAGCGCCGACAGCGGATCCTGGTTGCGCACCATGATGCTGATCGGCACGCGCAGCGCCGGGTCCAGCCGGCGCAGGTTCATGCCGGGACGCAGCATCGCCTGCGCGGTGATGGCGTCCACGATGGCGTCGCCGCAGCCTGCGTCGACCAGCGCGCAGGCCACGTAGTGCGTCTGTACCTGGATCGCCACTTGCGGATCCAGGCCCTGCGCGTCCAGCGCCATCTGCAAAAGGGCGCCGGAGGCGTCGGCCGCGTCCAGCACGATCAGCGTGTCGCCGGCCATGGACGTCAGCTCCGCCAGCGGCAGCGGCCCCGCGCCATCCTTGCGGCTCAGGTGCACCAGTTCCGTGTGGCCCAGCCCCATGCGGGTCAGGCCGGGATAGTCGTTGGTGTCGAAGGTGATGGCCAGGTCCAGCTCGCGCGTCAGCAGCCCCTGCACGAGTTCGGTGCTGTGATGCGTGTGGATGTCGAAGGTGATGCCGGGCTGCGCCTCGCGGCTGTCGCGCACCACGCCGGGCAGCAGCCCCAGGCCCAGCGCGGGCGCGCAGCCCAGCCGCAGGTGGCCGTTGGGATGGTCGCGCAGGCTGGCGGCCAGCCTGCGCACGCTGTTGAGGTCCTGATTCAGGCGCGCGACTTCGGGCGTCAGGATCTCGGCCTCGCGCGTGGCGACGAGCCGGCCCTTGACGCGCTCGAACAGCTTGAAGCCCAGCTGCGCCTCGGCGTGCGCCAAGAGCTTGCTGGCCGCGGGCTGCGAGATATGCAGCGCGGCAGCAGCCTCGGTCAGGGATCCGGTACGGCGGATCGCTTCGAAAATCTCGATGTGGCGCAAACGCATGGCACGGTGGGGACGGTGGGCGGAAACCGCGATTCTAAGCCGGATGCGGCCCGTGTCGCGACAGCCGCCTGCGCCTTGACTATCATGAACCCCTGCCGGAACGCCGGCGCACACCGGAGCTTCCCATGCGCGCACCCCGCCACGCCGTCGCCCTCATGCTTGCCGCCGCGCTTGCCGCCATGCCTGCGGCCTGGGCGCGCACGCCGCAGGCCGCCGAGGATCTGAACCCCGAGGCCGCCAGCGGCATGCAGACGCGCCAGCTGGTGCGCGCGCCGCATTTCATGATGGCATCGGCCAATCCGCTGGCGACGCAGGCCGGCGACGAGATGCTGCGCCGGGGCGGCAGCGCCGTGGACGCCGCCATCGCCGCTCAGCTCGTGCTGAATCTGGTGGAGCCGCAATCGTCGGGCATCGGCGGGGGCGCCTTCATGGTGGTGTATTCGGCCAAGAGCGGCCGCATCCAGACGTACGACAGCCGTGAGACCGCGCCCGCCGCGGCCCAGCCGCAGCGTTTCCTGGATGCGGACGGCAAGCCGGTGTCCTTCGCCCGCGCGGTGAACAGTGGCCTGGCAGTGGGCGTGCCGGGCTTGCTGCGAGGCTTGGAGCTGGCGCACAAGGAACAGGGCGTGCTGCCCTGGGTCGACCTGTTCCAGCCCGCTATCCGCCTGGCCGAACAAGGCTTTGCCGTGTCGCCGCGCCTGCACAAGCTCCTGGCCGGCAACAAGGAGCTGCGCACGCAAGCCGCGGCCGCGGCCTATTTCTATGCGCCCGACGGCGCGCCCTGGCCGGTGGGCCACGTGTTGAAGAACCCCGAGTTCGCGCGCACGCTGCGCGCGGTGGCGGAGCAAGGCGCGGACGCGTTCTACCAGGGCGATATCGCCCGGGATATCGTCGCCGCCGTGCGCGGCCACGCCGTGCCTGGCGACCTGACCCTGGCCGACCTGGCGGGCTATCGCGCCAAGACGCGCGATCCCGTCTGCGGCGCCTATCGCGGCTACCAGCTGTGCGGCATGGGGCCGCCCAGCAGCGGCCCGATCGCGGTGCTGCAGATGTTGGGCGAGCTGGAGCAGTTTCCCCTTGGCCGCTACAAGCCGGGCAGCCTGGAGGCGGTGCATTACTTTTCCGAAGCCGGCCGGCTGGCGTTCGCCGACCGCGATTTCTACGTGGCCGATCCGGATTTCGTGCGGGTGCCGGTGCGCGCCATGCTGAACCCGGCCTATCTGCGCGCGCGTGGCGCGCTGATCCAGCCAGACCGCAGCATGAAGGTGGCGCTGCCCGGCGATCCGGAAGGCAAGCTGCTGTCGCTGGGCAAGGACGACGCCCTGGCTCTGCCCTCGACCAGCCATCTGGTGGCCGTGGACGCCCAGGGCAATGCCTTGAGCATGACGACCACCATCGAGAACGAATTCGGCAGCAAGATCTTCGTGCGCGGTTTCCTGCTGAACAACGAGATGACGGATTTTTCCTCGTCCTACAAGGATCCCGAGGGCCGCCTCGTCGCCAACCGCATCGAACCAGGCAAGCGCCCGCGCAGCTCGATGGCGCCGATGATCGTGCTGCGCGACGGCAAGCCCTATCTGCTGGTGGGTTCGCCGGGCGGCAGCGCCATCATCAACTACGTGGCCAAGACCATTGTGGGCGTGCTGGACTGGGGCCTGGACATCCAGGCGGCCATCGACCTGCCCAACATGGGCAGCCGCAACAAGGACACCGAGCTGGAGAAGGGCACCGCGCTGGAGGCGCTGGCGCCAGAGCTTGAGCGCATGGGGCATCCGGTGCGCATCACCGAATTCCCCAGCGGCATCCACGGCATCGTGATCGAGGCGGGCGGGCTGCAGGGCGGCGCCGATCCGCGCCGCGAAGGCGTGGCCCAGGGCGGCTGAGGCCGCGCGGGCTTATTCGCCGGCGTCGGCGGGACGCAGCGCCGGCGGCAGCTTGCGCAGCGTGGCCGGCGTGCGCGACAGCTTGATCGGCGAACCCACGCCCCGGTAGTCGCCTTGTTCCAGCACCATGCCGCGATGGCGGGTGTGCGGATGCGCCAGCGCCTGGTCCACGGTCTGCACGGCGGCCGCGGGCACGCCGCAACGCAGCAGGCGGTCGGCGAGCGCGGCGGCGTCGTGGTCCGCCAGCAGCGCGGACAGGTCGCCGCGCAGGGCCTGGCGGTTGCGCAGGCGGTCGGCGTTGGTGGCGTAGCGTGCATCGTCCGCCAACCCCGGCGCGTCCAGCGTCTGCGCCAGCTGCGCGAACTGGCGGTTGTTGCCGACCGCCAGGAAGATCGGGCCGCTGGCGGTGGGCAGCGTTTCGTAGGGGGCGATGTTCGGGTGTGCGTTGCCGCTGCGCGCGGGTACTTTGCCACTGTAGAAGTAGTTGGGCGCGTGCGGATGCAGCAGCGACAGGGCGCAGTCATACAGCGTGATGTCCAGGAACTGGCCCAGGCCGCTGCGGGTACGCTCATTGAGCGCCAGCAGGATCGCCACGGCCGCGTTCAGGCCGGTCACCATGTCCACCACCGGCAGGCCGACGCGGGTGGCTTCGCCGTCCGCGTCGCCGTTCACGCTCATCAGGCCGCACATGGCCTGGGCGCAGGCGTCGTAGCCGGGCAGGCCGCCCAGCGGACCGTCCGCGCCGAAGCCGCTGACGCGGCAATGGATCAGCGCGGGGAAGTCGCGGCTCAGCGTGTCGTATCCCAAGCCCCATTTCTCCAGCGTGCCGGGCTTGAAGTTTTCCACCAGCACGTCGGCGTCGGTCAGCAGATGGCGCAGCAATTCCTGCCCTGCGGGCTGCGACAGGTCCAGCGTCATGCCGTCCTTGTTGCGGTTCACGCCGATGAAATAGGACGCGGTATCGCCCAGGAAGGGCGGCCCCCAGCCGCGCGTCTCGTCGCCGCCGGGCGGCTCGATCTTCAGCACGTCGGCGCCGTGGTCGGCCAGGATCTGCGTGCAATAGGGGCCGCCCAGCACGCGCGACAGGTCTATCACTTTGCAGCCGGCGAGCGCGCCGGCGTTGGGCAGGGTTGCAGCCATGTGGGGTCCGTTCAGTCGATGGAAACGTGGGCGCTCTTGATGAGGTCGCGCCATTTGGGCACTTCGGCCGAGATGAAGGTTGCCAGGCCCTGCGGCGTCTGGTCCTGGGCTTCAACGATGCCCTGGCTGCGCAGCGTCTGCGCGACCTCGGGATCGGACAGCGCGGTCTTGAAGGCGCGGTTCAGCGTGTCCACCACGTCGGGCGGCGTGCCTTTGGGCGCGACGATGCCGAAGAACACGCTGACGTCGTAGCCCTTGAGCCCCTGCTCCGAAAGCGTGGGCAGGTCGGGCAGCGCGTCCGAGCGCTGGGCGCTGGCCAGGCCGATGGCGCGCAGCTTGCCCGCCTTGATGTAGGGCAGCGCGGTAAGGATGTCGGTGAACGACATCGACACCTGCCCGCCCAGCAGGTCATTGAGCGCCGGTCCCGTGCCCTTGTAGGGGATGTGCATGATCTGGGTGCCGGCCATGTTGTTGAAGAGTATGCCGGCCAGGTGCGACGAGGCGCCGTTGCCCGACGAGGCGTAGCTCAGCTTTTCCGGGTTCTTCTTGGCGTAGGCGATGAGTTCCTGCGCGTTGTTGGCGGGCACCGACGGGTTCACCACCAGGATATTGGGCAGGTGGCCGATGCGGATGATGGGCGCGAAGCTGGTCTCGGGGTTGTAGCCCTGCTTCTTGTACAGGCTGACGTTGATCGCCAGCGGCCCCGAGGTGCCGAACAGCAGGGTGTAGCCGTCCGGCTTGGCCGTCGCCACGTATTCCGAGCCGATGTTGCCGCCGGCGCCCGCGCGGTTTTCGACGATGACGTTCTGGTTCAGCGGCTGCCGCAGCTTGTCGGCCAGCCTGCGCGCCAGGGCGTCGGTGGGACCGCCCGGCGGGAACGGCACGATCAGCGTCACGGGCCGGGCCGAGGGATAGGCGTCCGCGGCCAGTGCGGGCGCGGCGGCGGGGGCGATGGCGGCGGCCGCCAGCAGCAAAGAGGCGAGGGTTCGGTTCATGCTTGTCTCCAGTGGTTGCGCGCCGGCTGTGCCGCCGGCGTCGGTGCTTACAGCGCGTACTGCAGGATGGCCCGGCACGCCGCGCTTTCGTCGGCCGGGATGGCATAAGGATCGCGCGGACCCAGGCGGTGCTGCAGCACCTGGTCGGCCAGCAGCGCGCGGCTTTCCAGGCCGGGTTCGGTGGCTTCCCAGCGCAGGGCGGCCATCGACACCGCGTGGTACAGCAGCGAAGCCGCCTGGCGTGCCAATTCGGGGCGGTCGGCCTGCGCGGCGTGTTCGGCCAGCGCATAGGTCTGCTCCAGCGCGCGCGCCTGCATGTCGGCCAGTTCGGGCGGGCAGGGGCGGCCTGCGGCCAGCAGGCCGTCGATATGGCTGCGCAGCGCCGGCAGTGAATTTTCGCGGGTGATGGCGCGCAGCACGTCCAGCGCCACGATGTTGCTGGTGCCTTCCCAGATGGAGCCCAGATGGGCGTCGCGCACCAGTCGCGGTTCGGTCCATTCCTCGATGTAGCCGCAGCCGCCGCGCACTTCCATGGCGTCGCCGGTCACCTTGCGGGCATCGCGGCAGGCGCGGAACTTGATCAACGGCGTGAGGATGCGCGCCAGCGCCGGATCGGCCGCGCCCCGGTCCGCGTCGGCCAGCGCGCGCGCCGTCTGGAACATCACGCTGCGGGCCTGTTCGGCCCAGACCGTCATTTTGACCAACTGGCGCTGCATCAGCGGCATGTCGATCAGGCGCTTGCCGAAGGCGCGCCGGTGCTGCGAGACATAGACCGCTTCGGTCACGGCGCGGCGCATCAGGCCGGCGGCGCGCATGCCATTGGACAGGCGCGAGTTGTTGATCATGTCGGCCATGTGCTTGAAGCCGCGGCCGCGCTCGCCCACCAGCCAGGCCACCGCGCCTTCCAGGCGGATCTCGCCGCTGGCCATCGAGCGCGTGCCCAGCTTGTCCTTCAGGCGCAGGATGCGGTAGTGGTTGTGGGTGCCGTCGGCCAGGTCGCGCGGCAGCAGGAACAGCGATACGCCCTTCAGGCCGGGCTGGGCTTCGCTGCGCGCCAGCACCATGGCGTAGCCCGCGTCCGGATTGGAGCAGAACCATTTGTCGCCGTGGATGAGCCAGGTGCCGTCGTCCTGTGCGGTGGCGGTCACTTCGGTGGCGCTGACATCGGACCCGGCGCCCTGTTCGGTCATGAACATGGCGCCCTGGCGCAGCGCATCGAAATCCTGCGAGGTCACTTCGGGCAGGACCCGCTCTACCAGTTCCGGGGAGCCGAACTTGCGCAGGGTGCGCGCCAGCGAGTCGGTCATGCTGACCGGGCAGCACAGGCCGAACTCCGCCTGCACGAACAGGTGGCTGAGCGCGTACTTGGCGGCCGCGGGCATGGGTTCGGGCCAGCCCAGCACGCCGCCGCGGTGCGACAGCGCAGCCAGGCCGAATTCGCTGTAGGCCAGGCGTTCCAGTTCGACGTAGGCCGGATGCTTGTCGATGCGCGATTCGTCGGCGCCGGCGCGGCTGCGCACGGACAGCGTGGGCGGATGCTTGTCGGCGGTGGCGGCCAGTTCGTCCATGACGCCGCCGGCCAGCGCGCCCAGCCGTTCAAGGTGGGGCAGCAGATGGGCGTGCAGCGCGGGCGGCAGGTAACGCCGGCTGAGCGCCTCGGCGTAAGGGTCCGCGCTGAACAGGTTCTGCCCGCGCGAATCCGGAACGGGCGTGGCGGCGGTGGGCGCGGTCTTGACGGGGGTATCCATGGCGGCATCCTGCTGAAGACGGGAACGATGCCTGTGATGGTGCTTGCATGGATTAATCTATACAAATACTGTTTGTGTGTAGAACAATCCAAAAAAAGTATGGATTGCAGTCCCAGGGGAGACAAATGGACCTGGATCCGCGCCTGTTGCGCTATTTCATCGCCGTGGCCGAAGAACGCCACTTCAGCCGCGCGGCCACGCGGCTGCACATTTCCCAGCCGCCGCTCAGCTACGCCATTCGCCAACTGGAGGACAACGTCGGCGCGCGCCTGCTGACCCGCACCAGCCGCCATGTCGAACTGACCGACGCCGGCCAGGTGCTGTACCGGGAAGCCCTGACGCTGCTGCGCCAGGCGGAAGAGGTGCGCACGCTGGTGCAGCGCGTGGACGCGGGCCTGCGCGGGCGGCTCCGCATCGGCTTCGTGGGTTCCATGCTGTACCGCGGCCTGCCGGCGCTGCTCAACGCCATGCGCGCCGGGCTGCCGGACGTGGAACACGTGCTGACCGAATTGAATTCCCATGACCAGATCGAGGCCGTGCGCCGCGGCGAGCAGGACCTGGGCTTCATCCACGCCAATCCGGTGCCGCCAGGCGTGCTGGCGCGCGACTTGATGGCCGAGCCTTTCGTGGTGTGCCTGCCGCAGGCGCATCCGTTGGCCAGCCGGGAATCCCTGCGGCTGGCGGAATTGGCCGCGGACGATTTCGTGTTCTTCGCCCGGGCCGCTTCGCCCAGTTATTACGAGACGGTGCTGTCCATGTGCGTGTCGGCCGGCTTCATGCCCGTGATCCGGCATGAGGTCCGGCACTGGCTGAGCGTGGCGTCGCTGGTGTCGCAGGGGCTGGGCGTGTCCATCGTGCCGGCCTGCCTGTCGCGCAGCGGGCTGGCGGGGACGCGCTTCATCGCCTTCGAGCACGCGGCCCGCTCGGTCAGCCAGATGATCTGGCCCGAGGCCGGACGTACGCCGCTGCAGGAAAAAGCGGTGGAAATGGCGGGGAGGCATGGCTGGGAGTCCCCGGAAACCCCGTGAAATCCGCCGCCGGCTAGGCAGAGCCCGCCCGAAGGCTTATCGTTAGCGGTATCCCCGCGCCGCCAGTCCGGCGGCCAGGGAGGGAACCGTTTGCATACGAACGCGAATTCCGGGTATCAGCCATGTCCTACCGTCCAGTCCTGCCGCTCACGCGCCGCAGGCGTTTCATCACCAGGCTGCGCCATTGCGGCCCTCCGGCGAAGTACTGAACCCCACTGCAGGGTTTTTCGGTTCCGCTTCTCCGGAGTCTTTCGTGGAAATTCCTTTTTCGTTTCATCCGCGTCTTTTCGACGCGTTGCGCGATTACGACCGTGTCCGCTTCGCCCAGGACCTGGGCGCGGGCCTCACCGTGGCCGTGGTCGCGCTGCCCCTGGCCATGGCCTTCGCCATCGGGTCGGGCCTCAAGCCCGAGGCCGGGCTGTTCACTTCCATCATCGCGGGCTTCCTGATCGCCCTGCTGGGTGGCAGCCGGGTGCAGATCGGCGGACCGGCGGGCGCCTTCATCGTCATCGTTTACGACATCGTGCAGCAGTACGGCGTGGCCAATCTGATCATCGCCACGGCGCTGTCCGGCGTGCTGCTGTTCGTGATGGGGCTGCTCAGGCTGGGCACGCTGGTGCGTTTCATCCCGGTGGCGGTGATCATCGGCTTCACCAACGGCATCGCGGTGCTGATCGCGCTGTCGCAGGTCAAGGATTTTCTGGGCCTGGCGATCCCCAAGATGCCAGGCGACTTCTTCGGCATCCTGGGCGCGCTGGGCAGCCATCTGTCCTCGTTGAATCCCTGGGCGGCCGGCATCGCGCTGCTGTCGCTGGCGGTGATCGTCGGCTGGCAGCGCTGGCTGCCTAAATGGGGCGGCCAGCGGGCGGCCAGGCTGGCCCGCGTGCCGGGCTCGATCATCGCGCTGGTGCTGGCGACCGCGGCGGTGGCAGTGTTCGGCCTGCCCGTGGAAACCATCGGCAGCCGCTTCGGCGGCATTCCGGCCGCGCTGCCGGATTTCACGTTGCCTGCGTTCAGTTGGGAGTCGGCCCGCTTCCTGCTCATGCCCACCATCACGCTTGCGGCGCTGGGCGCCATCGAGTCGCTGCTGTGCGCGCGGGTAGCCGACGGCATGATAGGCGACCGGCACGACCCCAACCAGGAGCTGATGGCCCAGGGCGTCGCCAACTTCGTCACGCCGTTCTTCGGCGGCATGCCGGCCACGGGCACGATTGCGCGCACCGTGACCAATGTGAAAAGCGGCGCCACCAGCCCCGTTGCGGGCATGGTGCACGCGCTGGTGCTGCTCGTGGTGATGCTGGCGGCGGCGCCCCTGGCGGCCTCGATACCGCTGGCCACCCTGGCGGCCATCCTGATGTTCGTGGCCTGGAACATGGGCGAATGGCGCGAGTTCGCGCGGCTCAAGAGCTACCGGCTGCCATACCGGATCACGCTGGTGTCGGTGTTCGTGCTGACGGTGGTCTTCGACCTGACGGTCGCGGTCGAATTCGGCATTTTCGCCGCCTGCCTGACCTTCATTTACCGCATCTCCAGCCTGTCGCGCGCCGAGCGCATCACGGCCGCCGAGCAGCCCTTGCTGGCTGGCATGGATGGAAAGATCGAGGTCTGGCGCCTGTACGGCACCGTCTTCTTCGGCGCGACCAAGCTGGTGGAATCGCTGGAAGACCGCCTGCCGGCCCGCGCGCTGGTGCTGGACCTGAAGAACGTGATCTACGTGGATTCGACCGGCGCCGAAGCGCTCGAAGCACTGAGCAAGGCGTGCGAGACGCGTGGCGTGGCGCTGATCGTCTCGGGCCTGATGGGGCAGCCGCAGGACATCGTGCGCCGCGTCGGCCTGTACAAGCGGCTGCAAGGTCATCTGCAGCCCGACGTGGCGAGCGCCACGGCTGCCGCCCTGGCGCTGGAGGCCGAGGGCGGTTAGACGGTTGGTGGGGGCCTGGGAGCCCCCATCTCCCTAGCGGAAGACGACGGTCTTGTTGCGGTTGAGCAGGATGCGGTGCTCGACGTGGCTGCGCACGGCGCGCGACAGCACCAGGGATTCGATGTCGCTGCCGACCTGGGTCAGGTCCTGGGCGGTCATCGTGTGGTCCACGCGTTCGATGTCCTGGTCGATGATGGGGCCTTCGTCCAGGTCCGAGGTCACGTAGTGGGCGGTGGCGCCGATGATCTTGACGCCGCGCGCATGCGCCTGGTGGTAGGGACGGGCGCCCTTGAAGCTGGGCAGGAAGCTGTGGTGGATGTTGATGGCGCGGCCGTTGAGCGCGCGGCACATGTCTTCCGACAGGATCTGCATGTAGCGGGCCAGCACCACCAGGTCGATGCCTTCCTGATCGACCAGGGCCAGCACCTGCTTTTCCTGTTCCGCCTTGGTGTCGGCGGTGACCGGCAGGTAGTGGAACGGGATGCCGTAGGAAGCGGCCAGGCTGGCGTAGTCGTTGTGATTCGAGACGATGGCGGCTACTTCGGCATGCAGATGGCCGCTATGCACGCGGAACAGCAGGTCGTTCAGGCAGTGCCCCTGCTTGCTGACCATGATCAGCAGGCGTTCCTTGCGGCGGGCGTCATGCAGCTTCAGCTCCATGCCGTACTCGGCGGACATGCCGTCCAGCCGCGCCCGCAAATCATCCACGGACACGCCCGCCGGCACGTCGAAGTGCACGCGCAGGAAGAAGCGGCCGGTCTCTTCGTCGCCGAACTGCTGCGAATCCAGGATGTTGCAGCCCAATTCGAACAACAGGCCGCTGACGCGGTACACGATGCCCGTGCGGTCGGGGCAGGACAGGGTCAGGATGTAGTCGTTGTGCTGCATGGTTCAGGGAGAGGAGAAAAAGGAGAAAAGGTGACAGTATTTATTGATGGTGCCACGCGCGGCATGCGCGGCGCGGAGATCATCCGTTCAGACGGGCCAGGGTCTCTTCGGCCAGGGCCAGGCTGGAGGTCAGCCCCGGGGATTCTATGCCGAACAGGTTCACCAGGCCGGGCACGCCATGCGCGGCCGGGCCGGCGATGACGAAATCGGCCGCGGGCTCGTGCGGGCCGGAGATCTTGGGGCGGATGCCGGTGTAGCCGGGCGCCAGCGCGTCATCGGGCAGGGCCGGCCAATAGCTGCGCACGGCCTCGTAGAAGACTTCGGCGCGGGCGGGGTCCAGCGTGTAGTCCTCGGTTTCGACCCATTCGGTGTCGGGGCCGAACTTGGCCTGGCCGCCCAGATCCAGCGTCAGGTGCACGCCCAGGCCGGCATGCTGCGGCACCGGGTAGATCAGGCGCGAGAACGGCGCGCGGCCAGACAGCGTGAAATAGCTGCCCTTGCACAGGTAATCCTGGGGGATGCTGGACGCGGGCAGACCCTCGATGCGGCGCGCCAGCGCCGGCGCGTGCAGGCCGGCGGAATTGATCAGCACGTTGCAACTCAGGGTCATGGCGTCGTCGCCGCCGAATTGCAGCTCGAAGCCGCCCTCGGGACGGACGCGGGCCGACTCCAGCGGCGTGTGGAAGACGCACTGGGCGCCCGCGTTTTCGGCGTCGCCCTGGAACGAGAGCATCAACGCATGGCTGTCGACGATGCCGGTGGACGGCGAGGACAGCGCCGCGGCGCAGCGCAGCGCGGGCTCCAGGCGCATGGCGTCCTCGCCGGAGATGAATTGCAGATCGTCGACGCCGTTAGCGCGGGCGCGCTGGGCGATGCCTTCGAGTTGCGCGGCCTGCTCGGTGTCGGTGGCGACGATGAGCTTGCCCAGGCGTTTATAGGGCACGCCGCGCTCGGCGCAATAGGAATAAAGCAGGTGCTTGCCGCGCACGCAGAGGCGCGCCTTGAGGCTGCCCGCCGGGTAGTAGATGCCGGCGTGTATGACTTCGGAGTTGCGCGAGCTGGTGCCGGTGCCGATGGCCTCGGTGGCTTCCGCCACCAACACCTCGCGTCCGGACTGGGCCAGCGCGCGCGCGATCGCCAGGCCCACCACGCCCGCGCCGATGACGACGCAATCCACATCCACGCTCATGGCGTTTTCCTTTCCGAACGGGCGCCTGCCGGGGTCAGGTCGAAACCGCCGGCATGGAAGACCAGTGGCGGCTCGCCGCTATGGCCGCAGCGCTCCACTTCGCCCACCATGATGACGTGGTCGCCCTCGACATAGCGGCTGCGGTTGTGGCATTCGAACCAGGCGGCGCAATGGCCGTCCAGCATGGGCGTGCCGCCCGGCGCGTGGTGCACCGTCAGCCCGGCGTAGCGGTCCGGCGTCTTGCCGGTGGCGAAGCGGCGCGCCAGCGCGATCTGCTCCGCGCCCAGTACGTTGACGACGTAGCGCTCGCACTGCTCGAAGGCCGCCAGCGACGACGAACTGCGCGACAGGCTCCACAGCACCAGCGGCGGGTTCAGCGACACGGAATTGAAGGAGCTGACCGTCAGGCCGATGGGCGCGCCATCGGGGTCGGCGGTCGTCACGACCGTCACGCCCGTGGCGTAACGGCCCAGCGCGGTGCGGAAAAAGGCGGCGTCAAAATCAGGGGAGGAGGCGGTCATGCAATCGTTAATTGGGGGCGGGCGCGAGGCGCCCGGCATCAAGGCGACAGGCGTTCGATCTTCCAGGCCTGGCCGTCGGCGACATAGCGCAGGCGGTCATGCAGGCGCGAAGGCCGGCCTTGCCAGAATTCGAAGGCGGTGGGCTTCAGGCGGTAGCCGCCCCAGTGCGGCGGGCGCGGCGGCTGTTCGCCGAAGCGCTCGCGGAATTCCTGTTCGCGGGCTTCCAGCTCTTCACGGGTGATGGGCTGGCTCTGGCGCGAGGCCCAGGCGCCGATGCGCGAACCGGCGGGCCGGCTGTGGTAGTAGGCGTCCGACTCGTCGCCGGCCACTTTTTCGACCACGCCTTCGATGCGGACCTGGCGCTCCAGCGGCTGCCAGAAGAACAGCAGGCTGGCGCGCGGCTCGGCCTGCAGGTCCAGGCCCTTGCGGGATTCGTAATTGGTGAAGAACGTGAACCCGCGCTCATCGAAGCCCTTGATCAGGACGATGCGCGCGCTGGGCTGGCCGCTGGCGTCCACCGTGGCCAGGGTCATGGCGTTGGGTTCGGGGACCTTGGCGGCCAGGGCCTCGTCGAACCAGCGGGTGAACTGCTCGAACGGGGAGGCGGCAGCCTGGCCTTCGAGCAGCACGTTCTTGTCGTAGCTTTGACGCAGATCAGAGACGGACATGGGGCTAGTAGTTCAGCGTTGATAACAAGGAGTTTATACCGCCTGGAAGGCGGTACCCTTATTGACCCCGCTCAGGGCGCAGGCAAGATTTCCCGAGGCCGGGCCTCAGGCGCCTTCCGGCAGCGTGTGCGCGTCCAGCTCCAGCCGGCGCGCGATGGCGTCCAGGCGGGCGTCATGGATGCCGGCGGCGCGCAGCGCCTGGGCGGTCTGCACCACATATTCGGTGCAGGGGCCATAGCGGCCGGCGGCGCGGCGCACGATGGCCAGCAGCTCGGGCTCGGGCAGGGCGCGGATGTAGGCCGGATTGTCCCGGTTCATGATGAAGACCAGCGCCCGCACGGTGCCGGTATCGGTGGCGCAGTTGATCCAGCGGGGCAGATAGGCGCCGGTGGACATCTCGCGCTCCCAGAGCGCGGGGAAATAGGTCGGCACCTGGTCGCCCGCCAGGCGGTAGACCACTCCGCGGCAGGAGCCTCCCCGGTCCAGGCCGAATACCAAACCCGGGCATTCCGGGGTGCCGCGGTTGACCCGCGACCACAGGCATAGCGCCCGGTGGTGGCCGCGCAGGGTCGCCAGCCGGCGCTCGACGAAATCGAAGTCGGGCCGCCAGATCAGGGAACCGTAGCCGTAGACCCACACGTCTTCGCCCGATTGCCAGTGGCGCAGGGCCTCGTCCAGCGATTCCTGCCGCTCTTGCGCAGTCCAAAGACGAAAGGGCAGGCTGGCGCCGGAATTGCCGGCGGCGGGAGGTGAGGACAGCATGTTCACGGCTACGCTTTGCGTTCAGATTCGATCGGGGGATTGCGGTTGGCCCAGCCTCCGGCCATCAGGGCCACGGAGTACGCCCAGAAGAGGGGGGCAACGCCAATTACCGCACCGAGTGCGCCGAAGGTCAACGGCAGGGACACCTGCGAGCCGTTGATCAGGGCCATCCGCAGGCCCACGGCCTCGGCGGCGCGGCCTGGCGGAGAATGCTGGTGCAGCAGCGAGAGCATGCTCGGCTGGCAGCAGCCCAAGGCCAGACCGAGGATGAAAGACAGCACGATCAGGACGTTAACGTCGGTGAACAGCGGGTAAAGCATGAAATCGATGGCTGCTGTCGCCATCGCTACCCGCACCAGCGTCCAGGACCGCACGCGGCGCTGGATGAAGGGCAATATCAGGCGGATAACGAAAGTAGCCGCCGCGAAGGACGCAAGAATGATGCCGATCGTAGTCGCTGACAGGCCGATGGCGACGCCGAAAATGGGCACGACGAACAAATGGGTGTCCCACGCGCCGGACAAAATCGTATTGACCATCAATATGCGGCGCAATGCCGGCACTTCCAGCAATTCGGTAACGCGCCGCTTTTCGGCCTCTTTTTTGCCTGACAGCTGCGAATCCACTGCCTTCAATTGGTGACGCAACACATAAAGCCCGCCCGCCGAAATCAGCGGACCCAAGGTCAGCAGGCCGAAGGCCAGGCGCGTGCCCAGATGGTCGATGGCCAGCCCGGCGATCAGCGGGCCCGAGAATCCGGACCCCGCCAGCGCCAGCGACATGAAGGAAAAATTGCGCAGCCGCTGCGCCGGTTCGGCGTGGCCCAGCAGATCCTGCGTGGCGACCTGATGCAACATGAAGCCGATACCGATGCAACAGGAGGCAATCAGCAGGGCGAACTGGGTCTGGGAGATGAAGGGCAGCGCGGTGCCGGAGGCGACCAGGGCCGTGCCGATGACCAGCGGCCGCACGATGCCGACCCGGTCGACCCAGCGGCCGGCGCGCACCGAGAACAGCATGGGCAGTACCGCGAACACCGCAACCAGCGTGCCCACCTTGAAGGTCGACAGCCCCATCTGCAGCGCGGTGAGTGAGACGGTGATCCGTCCCCCTGTGAGCGCCACGTGGTTCATCATGGCCAGGAGGCACAAAAGCACCGCCCCGGAAAACTCTGGGGAACTGGGTGACGAAGAGGGGGATCTATGAGAAGTGGACACGGATACGGCTTAACTGCGTTCATTCTGGCCATATCGTCGCCCTATGTCGAGGCGTGGCTGTTTTGCAGCGCCGCAAACGCATATTGGCGCCAATCGCATGATGGCGGCTATCTAGGGGCGAACTCGCATGCTTATGGCGCAAGATGGCGGCACGTTCGCCGCATCTACGGGCAAGGGCTTTCGCGAGTGACGGACAAAGCGTTGTATCGTTCATGCAACGGAACAATCACGCGGACCTTGACGTTCCGGCCCGCTTTACTGTTTTTCACCGTTTTGCCACAGATCGTCGATGGTTCCGGCGGACGACACGTTTAGGATGAGCAAGCATCGTGGGCAAGGTCGCTTGCCTGGTCCGCAATTCGCAATACCGGCGCCGGCCCGATAGCCGGCGCTACATCCGGCAGGTTCAATGAAAAAGTCCCGCAGCAAGTTCAAGCGCTACTCCCTGATCGCCGTTTTGCTCCTGTTAGCCGTGTTCGGCGTGCGTGCCGCGTTCTTCTCCGCGCCGCCGCCGCCCACTTTCGCGGTGGCCGAGGTCACGCGCGCCGATCTTGAAGACAGCGTGCTGGCCAGCGGCACCATCGACGCCATCGAACGCGTCAGCGTCGGCGCCCAGGCCACCGGCCAACTGAAGTCCCTGAAGGTGGCGCTGGGCGACCGCGTCAAAAAGGGCCAGCTGGTGGCCGAGATCGACGACATGACCCAGCAGAACGAGCTGCGCAACGCCGAGGCCGCCCTGCAGACCCGCCGCGCCGAGCGGGCCGCCAAGGTCGCCACGCTGAAGCAGGCCGAGCTGGCCTTCCGCCGCCAGCGGCAGATGCTGGCGGCCGACGCCAGTTCGCGCGAGGCCTACGAGAGCGCCGAGGCGACGCTGGGCGTGACCCGCGCCGAGATCGCCTCGCTGGACGCGCAGATCGCGCAGGCCGAGATCCAGGTCGACACCGCCCGCGTCAACCTGGGCTACACCCGCATCGTCTCGCCCATCGACGGCATGGTGGTCGCGGTGGTGACCAAGGAAGGCCAGACCGTCAACTCCATCCAGAGCGCGCCCACCATCATCAAAGTGGCTCAGGTCGACACCATGACCATCAAGGCGCAGATCTCGGAAGCCGACGTCACCCGCGTGAAGCCGGGCTTGCCGGTGTACTTCACCATCCTGGGCGAGCCCGACGAGCGCTACCGCGCCCAGCTGCGCGCGGTGGAACCGGCGCCGGATTCGGTGCAGAAGGACGACGCGACGTCTTCCCTGACCGGATCGGCCAGCGGCAGCTCCACCACCGCCGCCGTCTACTACAACGGCCTGTTCGACGTGCCCAACCCGGACGAGAAGCTACGCATCTCCATGACCGCCCAGGTCTTCATCGTGCTGGGCGAGGCCAAGGACACGGTGGTGGTGCCGGCCTCGGCGCTGGGCAAGCGCGGCCAGGACGGCCGCTACGCCGTGCGCGTGGTCCTGAAGGACAACAAGACCGAAACGCGCCAGGTCAGGATAGGCATGAACAACAACGTCCAGGCGCAGGTGCTGGAAGGGCTGGAGGTGGGCGAGCGCGTCGTGTCGGCGGATGCCGCGCCGGCCGCCGCGCCGGGAGCCTGACATGAGCGGGCCTCTGATCTCGCTTAAGGGCGTGCGCCGCGAGTTTCCCGCGGGCGAGCAGACCATCGCGGTCCTGAAGGACATCAACCTGGCCATCGAGTCCGGCGAGATGGTGGCGATCGTGGGCGCGTCCGGGTCGGGCAAGTCCACGCTCATGAACATCCTGGGCTGCCTGGACCGTCCCACCCGCGGCGAGTACCGGGTCGACGGGCGCAGCACGGGCGAGCTGGACCCGGACGAACTGGCCGAACTGCGCCGCGAGCACTTCGGCTTCATCTTCCAGCGTTACCACCTGCTGTCGGACCTGACCGCGCAGGGCAACGTCGAGGTGCCGGCCGTCTACGCCGGCAAGCGGCGCGAGGCGCGCCTGGCGCGTGCCGACGAACTGCTGCGGCGGCTGGGCCTGGGCGACAGGACCGGGCATCGGCCCGGGCAGCTGTCCGGCGGCCAGCAGCAGCGCGTCAGCATCGCGCGCGCGCTGATGAATGGCGGTGACATCATCCTGGCCGACGAGCCGACCGGCGCGCTGGACACGCACACCGGCCAGGAGGTGCTGCGCATCCTGGAAGAACTGAACGCGGCCGGCCATACCATCATCATCGTCACGCACGACATGAACGTGGCGCGCCACGCCCAGCGCATCATCGAGATCAGCGACGGCGAGATCGTCGCCGACAAGCGCAATCCCGACGCGCCGCGGACCGAGCGCATCAAGGAAGACGCGCCGGCGCTGGCCGCGCGGCCCGTCTGGCAGGCTTACCTGGACCGTTGCCGCGAGGCGCTGCGCATGGCGCTATTGGCCATGAACGCGCACCGGCTGCGCACCTCGCTGACGATGCTGGGCATCATCATCGGCATCGCGGCCGTGGTGTCGGTGGTGGCGCTGGGCGAAGGCTCGCGCCGCAAGATCCTGGACGACATCAGCGAAATCGGCACCAACACGGTGGAGATATTTCCGGGCAAGGACTTCGGCGACGAGAAGGCCGTGAATATCCGCACCCTGGTGCCGGCCGACGCCGACGCCCTGGCGCGCGAGTCCTATGTGGACAGCGTCACGCCGGAGGTCTCGACCAGCAACACGCTGCGCTATCGCAACGTGTCGGTGACCGGCGTGATCCAGGGCGTGGGCGAGCAATATTTCCGCGTGCGCGCCATCAAGCTGGCCCAGGGCAAGTTCTTCGACGAAACCAGCGTGTTGCGGCGCGCGCAGGAAGTGGTGATCGATGACGCCACCCGGCGCAAGCTGTTCGGTTCGCATACCGAGCCCATCGGGCAAGTGGTATTTCTGGGATCGATGCCGGCGCGCGTCATCGGGGTGACGCAAAAGAAGGAAACCGTCTTCGGCAGCAACGACTCGTTGAACGTCTGGGTTCCCTACACCACGGCGCTGTCGCGCGTGCTGGGCCAGCAGCATCTGAAGAGCATCACGGTGCGCGTCAATGACGCCTCGCCGCCCGCCGCGGCGGAACAGGCCATCGTGCGCGTGCTGACGCGGCGCCACGTGACCAAGGATTTCTTCGTGTTCAACACGGACGCGATCCGCAAGACCATTGAACGCACCACCGCGACCATGACGCTGCTGGTTTCCATGATTGCGCTCATCTCGCTGATGGTGGGCGGCATCGGGGTCATGAACATCATGCTGGTTTCCGTGACCGAGCGTACCCGCGAGATCGGCGTGCGCATGGCGGTGGGGGCGCGGCGCAGCGACATCATGCAGCAGTTCCTGATTGAAGCGGTGCTGGTGTGCCTGATAGGCGGCGCCATCGGCATCGTGCTGTCGCTGGGGCTGGGCGTGCTGGTTTCCAAGGCGACGCGCGGGTCGTTCCAGATGATCTATTCCACGACATCGATGGTGGCGGCGTTCAGCTGCTCGACCTTGATCGGTGTGCTTTTTGGCTATTTGCCGGCGCGCAATGCGGCGCGTCTGGATCCCGTCGAGGCCCTGGCCCGGGAATGAGGAAGATGAAAGCGGTTTCCCTGATCTGCAAACCCGCCGCCCTGGCGTTGCTGCTGGCCCTGGCCGGCTGCGGCAGCCTGCTGCATACGGACTACGAACGGCCGCTGACGTCCACCCCCGCGGCCTGGACCCATGCGCCTGCCGGCGACTTCCAGGCTGGGCCGCTGGCCGATGGCGGCGAGTGGTGGCGCAATTTCAACGACCCGACGCTCAACGGCCTGGTCGACGCCGCGCTGGCGCGCAACAACGACCTGGCCGCCGCCGCGATCCGCGTGCGCCGGGCGCAGTACCAGGCTGGAATCACCGAGGACAAGCTGCTGCCGCAACTGGGCGGCAATGCCGATGTGACGCGCAACCGCAACCTGTACGGCGATCGCGCCATTACCCGGACCAACGCCGTGCAGTTGACCGTCAGCTACGAAGCGGATCTGTGGGGCAAGCTGTCCAGCCAGCGCGACGCGGCGCAATGGGACGCTCTGGCGACCGAGCAGGACCGGCAGAGCGCCGCGCTGTCCCTGGTGGGCACTACCGCCACGCTGTACTGGCAGACCGCCTTCATCAACCAGCGTATCGCCAGCAGCGCCGAGAGCATCGCCTACGCGCGCAAGACGCAGGATCTGGTGCGGGCGCAGTACGCGGCGGGCGGCGCGTCGGCGCTGGAAATGGCCGAGGCCGAACAGACCGTGGCCAGCCAGGAAGCCGCTCATACGCTGCTGGTGCAGCAGCGCGTGGAGTACGCCAACGCGCTGACCATCCTGTTCGACGGCCCGCCGGACCGCATGATGGCCGACCCGGCGCGGTTGCCGGGCTATCCCTTGCCGCAAGCGCGCGCCGGCGTGCCGGCCGACCTGCTGGGCCGCCGTCCCGACCTGCGCGCCGCCGAACTGCGCCTGCGCCAGTCCCTGTCCACCGTCGACGTGACCCGCGCCAGCTTCTATCCGCCATTGACGCTGACCGGCGCCTTGGGAAGCTCGAGTCCCTCGCTGTCCGACGTTCTGAAGAACCCGGTAGGCTCGCTGGGGGCGGCGCTGACGCTGCCGTTCCTGCAATGGAACCAGATGCAGCTCAACATCAAGATTTCCAAGGCCGACTACGAAGAGCGCGTGGTGAATTTCCGGCAGGCGCTGTACCAGGCGATGGCAGACGTGGAGAACGCGTTGTCCAATCGCACGCAACTGCGCTTGCAGGCGGAACAGCTGGACGCATCTCTGCGCGCGGCGCGCGAGGCCGAGCGGCTGTACGAAGTGCGCTACCGGGCGGGGGCCGTGCCGCTGAAGGATTGGCTGGATGCGCAGGAGAAGCGGCGGGTGGCTGAGGTTTCGCGGGATGAGAATATGTTGAATCGCTTGGTGAATCAGGTGACGGTTTATCAGGCGCTCGGTGGGGATGATGTTGAGTCTGCTGGCGGTGCGGCGGTGGGTTCTTAAGGCGCCAGGCTCCGCTTTGGAAACTTGACGTCAGCTGGGGTGACCGGACTTCGTAGGGTTCTCGCGGACGGTGGGGGTGGGCGAAGGTCTTACGATGCTCGCCCCAATAGGCCGCCCGGGCGGCCTATTGGGGCTTACGCGGTGTCTTGCGATTTGTGATGGCGCTGCGCGCTGATGATCGTCCGTGCTCGAGCAGGAAGCGTTGTTGGTCGACGAGCTGCATATGAGCGTGGGCCTGCGTCAGCGCGCAGCGTCTCTCGCACGACTAACGATATCCATATGCCAAAGAAGGCCGCCCGCGCGGCCGTCTTTGGCGTCCCTGCAAGATCTTTCTCTCTTCCTCGTCGGGGAGAAGAACGTCAAGCACACCACCCGTCCCAGCGGCCGGCAAGATTCAATAAGCGGAGCCTGGCGCGGCGGCGGCCGGGGTGGCGCGGGGCGTCGATAAGCCCGAGGGAATCCGAAGGAACCGCCGGAGGCGGTGACGAGGATGACGACGGGGAAGTCCGGAGCGAAGGCTCCGGACCGCAATCGTTGCCCCGCGCCACCCCGGCCGCCGCCGTGCCAGGCGTCTTAAGAACCCAACCATCCGCCTGCAATAAAATACGCCCTCATGAACACCCCCGACCCCACCGCCGACCTCGACCGCCGCTTCGGCAGCCTCTCCCGCCTCTACGGCCCCGAAGCCCCGACCCGCCTGCGCAACGCCCATGTGGCGGTCGCCGGCCTGGGCGGCGTAGGTTCCTGGACCGTCGAGGCCCTGGCGCGCTGCGGGGTAGGGGCGTTGACGCTCATCGACCTGGACCACATTGCCGAATCCAACGTCAACCGCCAGATCCATGCGCTGACCGAGACGCTGGGCCAGTCCAAGGTCGATGCCATGGCCGAACGCGTGCTGGCGATCAATCCGGAGTGCCGGCTGACGCGGGTGGATGATTTCGTTTCGCCCGAGAACGTCGCCCAGGTCCTGCCCGGCCCGTACTCCGTCATCATCGACTGCACCGACCAGGCCGCCGCCAAGATCGCGATGATCCTGCATGCGCGCGAAATCGGCGTGCCCATGCTGTTGTGCGGCGGCGCGGGCGGCAAGACCGATCCGCTGGCCCTGCGCGCCGGCGACCTGTCGGCCGCGGTCAACGACGCGCTGCTGTCCAAGCTGCGCAACAAGCTGCGCCGCGAGCATGGCTTTCCGCGGGCTTCCGACCAGAACGGCAAGGCCTTGAAGCGCGTGCCGAAAATGGGTATCCACGCCCTGTGGTTCGACCAGCCCGCCATCCTGCCCGACGCCTGGACCCGCCCCACCGAAGGCGAGGACGACATGGGCGCCTCTGGAGAAACCCTGGCGCCGCAGGGCCTGTCCTGCGCCGGCTACGGCTCGGTCGTGACCGTCACGGCCGCCATGGGCATGGCGGCCGCGAACGAGGCGCTGCGCCTCGCGGTCTGACAATGGCGCTACAGCGCCACGAATACCACGCCGTCCTCGATCCGGACCGGATAGGTGGCAATGTTCTCGCGCAGCGGCGAACAGAGCGCGCGCCCGTCACGCACGTCGAAGCGCCCCTGATGCAGCGGGCATTCGATCTCATGCCCCATCAGAAAGCCATCGCACAGCCGCGCATTGCCGTGCGTACAGAGGTTGGCGGTGGCGTAGACCTCGCCGTCCACGCCATACAGCGCGATCTCGCGGCCGCCGGCCTGCACCGCGATGACGTCGTCTTCAGGCACCTCGTCCCGCGCGATGGCCTTGATCCATTGCGTGCTCATTGCTGTCGTTTCCTTGTTCAGATGGGATAGATAAGCGAATTCGGCACCAGCTCGCTGTCGAAGATGCAGAGCCGCGATTCGAATTTGAGCCCGTCCGGACCGAGCCGGACCACATCCAGGTAGCGGCCCACGTTGAATACCGTGGTCAATTGGCTGGGCTTGGTGCGGAACACGGCGTAGTTGGCCTCGGACTCGATGCGGTCGCCCTGCACCGACAGCACGCGCGGCGCGCCCACCACATGGCGCTGGTAGTAGGGATCGTGGAAGATGGTGTCGGTGGCGCCGTAGATGCGGTCCTTCAGCATGCCGCGGCTTTCGAAGGACATGGTCGCCAGCGGATAGCCGCGCTCGTGGTTCTCGCGCGGCAGCACCTTGTACACGCAGTCTTCCAGGAAGAAATCGGGCCACTTTTCCCATTCCTCAGCGTCCAGCGCGGCGGCGTAGTCGTTGTACAGGCAGGTCAGTTGGTAGTAGAGGTGAAAGTCCAGCATCGTCAGGCCTCCATGACCCGGCGCCAATACGCGTACATGCCGCGGATCAGCGTTTCCGTGACCATGTGGTCGGTGTTTTCGGCGGTCTTGCCGCCCAGTTCCGCCACGCTGCGGTGCCAGGGCTTCTGCTCGAAGCCCGATTGCGAGAACTCGATGACCTCGCCGTCGTCCGCCGACACGAAGCCCGCCGGGCCGAACAGATTGGCCTGGCGCAGCCGGCGGCGTGTCATCTCGGGCGTATCGTCGGCGAAGCCGAAATGCGTCCACACGAAATCGAAGGCGTCGTGGCCCACGGGCTGGATGTGGCGCGTGGACAGCGAATTCACCTGCTGCTGGATGATGACGCTGGGGAACAGCGTCATCAGCACGGCGGTGGGGCCGTTCCACCAGGGCTCCGGCACGATATCGAGGAAGCGGTCGTCGTTCAGCGACATCTGTTCCTTGAAGCTGGAAACGCCGCTGGTCACGCTGCCCTTGCCGCCCTGGCCGCGCGTCGAGATCATGGCGGCGTGGCGCAAGTGCCGGTCCATCTTCAGCTCGGAGCGGTTGTCGGCCCGCCACAGGCCGAAGGTGACGAACCAGGTGTGCAGCAGGCCCGGATGGTAGGGATCCTTGATGTTCTCCTGCATCAGCTTCCAGTTGCCGGGGATGCGCTGGCGGCTGTAGCCGTGGATCACCAGTTCGCGGCCGTCGAAGACGCGGTCGAAGTAGCGCAGGATGTCCGGCCCCAGATAGTCCTCCAGCGGTTCGACATCGTGATCGAACGAGGCGAACACCACGCCGTTGCGGCAGGCCACGGCCAGCTTGGTCAGGCCATGTTCTTCCGGCTTGAAATCGGGCGGCATGCCGCCGTTGACCTTGCCGTCCTGCTTGACGCCGCGGCGGAACGGCACGCCGATCAGGTTGCCCTGCAGGTCATAGTTCCACTGGTGGTACGGACAGACGAATTCGCTGCGGTTGCCGGAACGTTCGCGGCAGAACTGCACGCCGCGGTGGGCGCACACGTTTTCCACCACGCGCACCTGGCCGTCGTTGTCGCGCAGCAGGATGACGGAGCGTTCGCCCACCGCGGTGCGCTTGAAGTCGCCCGGGTTGGGGATCTCGGCCTCCAGGCCCACGTAGCTCCAGTGCGCGCGGTAGAAGAACCGCTCCATTTCCCGCTGATGCAGGGCGGCATCGGTATAGACGCCGAAGGGGATGCGGTGGGATCCGTCGTCCTGCCAGCGCGGGGCGAATTGGATGGGCTGCTCGGGGGCGTTCATGATCCGCTCCGGCGACAGGGCGCGGCGGCGGACAGCGTACAGGTACGCATGGCGTGTCTCCTTGGTTCGGCGGACCGCGGGCGCGATCCTGCAGAGCCGGCGCTGCATGGGCGCTGGCGTTTTTCGCATCATCGGGCAGAAAGTGAAATAAATAAATAGAATCTGCTTGATGAGATAAATCACCAAAATCAATATTGGTGGAGGCAGCCCATGAACCTGCAAGACCTGGACCTGAACCTGCTGGTCGTCTTCAATGAACTGCGCAAGCACGGCCGGGTGTCGGCCGTGGCCGAGAGCCTGGGCATTTCGCAGCCCGGCGTCAGCAACGCGCTGGGCCGGTTGCGCAAGCTGTTGGGCGATGAGCTTTTCCTGCGCACCTCGCGCGGCATGGTGCCCACGCCCTACGCGCAGGATTTGGCGCAGCCCATCGCCGCCGCGCTGGAGGCGCTGCACAGCACCCTGAACGCGCGCGCCGCGTTCGACCCCGCGCATAGCGGTCGCGCCTTCGTGATCGGCGTGAACGACGTGGGCGAGACCTATTTCCTGCCGCGGCTGATGCGCGCGCTGGACCGCGCCGCGCCCGGCGTCACGGTGCGCACCGTGCGCACCACCTCGATCGACGTGAAGGACGAGATGGAGCGCGGCCGCATCGACCTGGCCATGGGCTTCCTGCCCGATCTGAAGAGCGGCTTCTTCCAGCGCCTGCTGTTCCGCCAGCCCTATGTGTGCATCTTCCGCCGCGACCATCCGCTGGCGCGCACCGGGGTCTCGGCGCGGCAGTTCCGCGCGGCCGAGCACGTGGCCATCGCCTCGGAAGGCACGGGCCACGGCGTGGTCGACCAGGTGATCGGGCAGGCCGGCATCCAGCGGCGCCTGCGCCTGACGGTGCCGCACTTCATTGCGGTGGGGCCGGTGCTTGCCGCCACCGACATGATCGCCGTGGTGCCGCAGCGCTTCGCTGACTGCGCCTGCGGTCCGTTCGGCTTGGCGACCGCGCCCTGTCCGGTGAAGATCCCGGAGTCGGTCATCAATGTGTTCTGGCACGCCCGCAACCACCGCGAGCCGGCCAACCAGTGGCTGCGGCAGGTGGTGGTGGACGAGTTCGCGGATTAGGCGTCGCGCAGCGTCACCGGAAACCAGCCGCGCAGCGCATTGGACAGGCGGATTTCCTCGGCCGCGTGCAGGTCGGCCAGGGTCAGGACGCGTTCTGCCACCTTGCCCGTTTCGAGCAGTTCGGCGCGCTGCACGCCGGGCAGGCAGCCGCTGTCCACGGGCGGCGTGTACCAGTCGCCATCCAGGCGCAGATAGACGTTGCTGCGGCTGCCTTCGCAGAGTTCGCCGCGCTCATTCAGGTAGAGCAGATCGAAGATGTGCGGATGCGAGGGCAGCCATTCGATGGTCTTGGTGTACCAGGGGCGGTAGGTGGTCTTGTAGCGCAGCAGCGGTTCGGATGAACGCAGCGCTTCGGGCGCCAGCATGGCTTCCTGCGCGGGGTGCAGAGGCGGCAGCGGCGCGGTTTGGATGTTGCGGCTGCCGTCGCGCGCCACCAGCAGGCGCAGCCGGTGCGGCCCGGGCGTGGCCAGGCCCAGCGCGGTGATCATGATGTCGGCCTCGACGGCCCGGCCGCCCCAGCCGTAGCCCAGGGCCTTGCAGGACGCTTCCAGGCGCTTGAGATGGCGCGCCAGCAGCGGAACGCGTCGTTCGGCATCGACCAGGATGGTCTCGATCAGTTCGGGTTGCATGGGACTCTCCTGGGGTAATAAAGGTGCGCTGCGGCCGCGCTCTATCCTACTACTGATGGCTGCAGGCGCGCAGGGACGCCGGACATCCGGACTGCGGCCTCAGGCCCGCAGGATCCGGGCCTTCCAGTGGCATTCCTGCCATTCCTCGGCCGGGTCTGAATCGTGCACGATGCCGCCGCCCACGCTATAGACGCCGTGGCCGGCCTGGTCCAGCACCAGGGTGCGGATGGCGACGTTCAGCGAAAAGTCGCCGTCCGGCGCCAGCCAGCCGATGCTGCCGCAATACAGGCCGCGCCGCGCCGTTTCCATCTGGCGGATGCGGCGCATGGCCGCGACCTTGGGGGCGCCGGTGATGGAGCCGCAGGGAAACAGCGCGCGCAGCACGTCTTCCAGCGAGGCGTGCGGCGCCAGCGCCGACACCGTGGACGTCATGGTCCAGACGGTGGGATAGCGCTCCAGCGAGAACAGCGCGTCGACCCGCACCGAGCCCGGCTCGGCCAGCCGGCCCAGATCGTTGCGCAGCAGATCCACGATCATCAGGTTCTCGGCGCGGTTCTTTTCGCTGGCCAGGAGCGCCTGGCCCAGCCGTTCGTCCTCGGCCGGATCGGGGTGGCGCGGGGCCGTGCCCTTCATCGGGCGCGTGGTCAGGCGCGGGCCGTCGCGGCGCACGAACAGTTCGGGCGAAAACGACAACACCGTGCGCTCGCCGTCCTCGATGAACGCGCCGTGCGCCACCGGGTTGCGGGCGGCGATGCGCCGGTACAGCGTGGCCGCGTCGCCCTGGAATTGCAGGTCCAGCGGCTGGGTGTAGTTCACCTGATACAGCTCGCCGTCACCGATCAGGCCGCGGATGGCTTCGATCTGGCGCGCGTAGTCGGCCTCGGTCATGCGCGGCGCGGGCAGGCTGATGGCGGCGGGCGCAGCGCCTGCGTCCGGTGCGTCCCAGGGCGTTTCCTCCTGCCGGTGTTTGAACGCCAGCGCGGTCAGGCGCGGTTTGCCGTCGTCGCGCGGCGGCGTCCAGGGGCCGGCGGGCGGCGCCATGGCGGCTTCGGGCAACAGCCACTCGCCCAGTTCGTAGTCCAGCAACAGGGCGATCCAGCGCCCCTGCCGCCGCTGCGCTTCGATGGCGGCGAGCGCGGGGACGACCTCGGCGGCGGAGCGCGCCTCGATCCGCGAGCACAAGCCCTCGAACCGCAGCGCGCGGCCGGCCAGCCGGTCTTCAAAACGACATTCCATGCTGCCTACTGCTGTTGATGTGCCAGGAATTCCTTCAGGACCCGTCCGGTATGGGAATGGTCGCTCAGGGTCATGACGTGTTCGGGCGAGCCTTCGCCCACCAGCTTGCCGCCGCCCGTGCCGCCTTCGGGGCCCAGGTCCAGCAGCCAGTCGGCTTCGGCGATCACGTCCAGGTTGTGCTCGATCACCACCACCGTATTGCCGGCTTCCACCAGGCGGTGCAGCACGTGGATCAGCTTTTCCACGTCGGCCATCGACAGGCCCACGGTGGGTTCGTCCAGCACGTACAGCGTATGCGGAATGCGCGAGGCGCGGCCGGTCTTGATCAGGCCGTCGGTGAGGCGGGCCTTGGACAGCTCGGTCACCAGCTTGATGCGCTGCGCTTCGCCGCCCGACAGCGTGGGCGAAGGCTGCCCCAGCGTCAGATAGCCCAGGCCCACGTCCTGCATCAGCTGCAGCGGGCGGTGGATCTTGGGGTGCGCGGCGAAGTAGCCGATGGCGTCGTCCACTTCCATGGCCAGCAGTTCGCCGGCGTTCTTGCCGCGCATCTGCACGCTGAGAGTGTCGTTGTTGAAGCGGGCGCCGTTGCAGGCGTCGCAAGGCACCTTCACGTCCGGCAGGAAATTCATCTCGATGGTGCGCATGCCCTGACCTTCGCAGATCGGGCAGCGGCCGTCGCCGGTGTTGAACGAGAAGCGCGCCGCGGTCCAGCCGCGCATGCGCGATTCGCGGGTGTCGGCGAACTGCTTGCGCACGTCGTCCCAGAAGCCCACGTAGGTGGCCGGGCAGGAGCGCGGCGTCTTGCCGATGGGTGTCTGGTCCACTTCCAGCACGCGGTCGATGGCTTCCCAACCCTTGATGCTGTCGCAGCCCGCCCAGCCCGGCGCCTTGCCTTGCGACACGGCCTGCATCAGGTTGTCCAGCAGCACTTCGCGCGCCAGGGTGGATTTGCCCGAACCCGACACGCCGGTCACCACGCTCAGGCGGCCCACCGGAATCTTCGCGTCCACGCTGCGCAGGTTGTGCAGGCGCGCGCCCTTGATTTCGATCATGGGCGTATCGGCCTCGACCGGGCGGCGGCCTTGCAACGGGTGCTGCAAGGGTTTGGCCAGATAGCGGCCGGTGACCGATTCGGGCGCTTCGATCAGGTCCTGCGCGCTGCCCTGGGCCACCACGCGGCCGCCGCGGATGCCCGCGCCCGGTCCGATGTCGATGATGTGCGAGGCGCGGCGGATGGTGTCGTCGTCGTGTTCCACCACCACCAGCGTGTTGCCGTTGCCTTCCAGGCGCGCCAGCGCGTCCAGCAGGATGCGGTTGTCGCGCGGGTGCAGGCCGATGGTCGGTTCGTCCAGCACGTAGCAGACGCCCTGCAGGTTGGAACCCAGCTGCGCGGCCAGGCGGATGCGCTGCGCTTCGCCGCCGGACAGCGTGGGCGCGGCCCGGTCCAGCGCCAGGTAGTTCAGGCCGACTTCCTGCATGAAGTTCAGGCGTCCGCGGATTTCCGTAAGGATGTCGCGGGCGATCTCGCCTTCGCGGCCGCGCGCCACCAGCCCGGTGAAGAAGGTATGCGCGTCCGACACCGGCAGCGAGGCGAGTTCGGCGATGGACTTGTCGCGCCAGCGCACGGCGCGCGCCACGCGGTTCAGGCGCTGTCCGTCGCATTGCGTGCAGGGCTTGGCCTCGCCTTCGTACCAGGCGTTCCAGGCGGTTTCCTCGCCGGTCTGCTCTTCGTCGAAGCCTTGCAGCTGCAGGCCGGTGCCGTAGCAGCCGGTGCACCAGCCGTGCTTGGAGTTGTACGAGAACAGGCGCGGATCCGGTTCGGGGAAGCTGGTGCCGCAAGACGGGCAGGCGCGCTTGACCGAGAAGTGCTGCTGCTGCAGGTCGCTGTCCAGCGCCTCGTGCAGCTTGTTCACGGGCCAGACCACGGACATCACGCCCTGGCCGTTTTCCAGCGCGTTCTTGACCGCGGCGCGCAGCTCGGCTTCATTGGCCGGGTCCACCACCACGTCCGCGATCGGCAGCTCGATGGTGTGTTCCTTGTAGCGGTCCAGCCGCGGCCACGGGGCCACCGGAATGAACTCGCCGTCCACGCGCAGGTGCGAATGGCCCTTGGAACCGGCCCATTTGGCCAGGTCCGTGTAATAGCCCTTGCGGGCGGTGACCAGCGGCGCCAGCAGGCCGATGTGCTCGCCCTTGTGCTCGCGCAGCAGGCGCGCCACGATCTGGTCCGTATTCTGCGGCTCCACCGCGACATTGCAGTCTGGGCAGTATTGCGTGCCCAGCTTGACGTACAGCAGGCGCAGGAAATGGTGGATTTCCGTCATCGTGGCCACGGTGGACTTGCGTCCGCCGCGGCTGGTGCGCTGCTCGATGGCGACCGTGGGCGGGATGCCGAAGATGGCGTCCACGTCCGGCTTGCCGGCTGGCTGCACGATGGCGCGGGCGTAGGCGTTGAGCGATTCCAGATAGCGCCGCTGCCCTTCGTTGAACAGGATGTCGAAGGCCAGCGTGGACTTGCCCGAGCCGGACACGCCGGTGATGACGGTGAACTTGTCGCGCGGGATTTCCACGCTGACGTTCTTCAGGTTGTGTTCGCGCGCGTTGCGGATTTCGATCGCCATATTGGCCTGGCGCCGCTCGCGCATCAGCGACTGCAACGGGCGGCCCACGTCTGCGCCGTAGGCTTCGCCGGGCTCGGCGATGCGGGCGGTCAGTCCGGCCTGCTCGACTTCCTGCGCGTCGGCGTCGGTGCTTACGACCACGTCTGCCGGCAGGATGCTGACTTCGTAGTCGCGCAGGGCGGCGCCCGTGTGCGATTTGGGGTTGTCCATCAGGTCCTGCGGCGTGCCGGTGCCGATGACCAGGCCGCCGGCGTCGCCGCCTTCGGGGCCCAGGTCGATCAGCCAGTCGGCCGCGCGGATCACGTCCAGGTTGTGCTCGATCACCAGCAGCGTGTGGCCGGCGGCCAGCAGCTTGCGGAACGCGCGCATCAGCCGCGCCACGTCGTCGAAGTGCAGGCCGGTGGTGGGTTCGTCGAACAGGAACAGGCTGCCCTTCTTGGCGACCTTGGCGGTGGAGATGCCGCTGCGCGCGGCTTCGGCCAGGTGGCCGGCCAGCTTCAGGCGCTGCGCCTCGCCGCCCGACAGAGTGGGCACGGGCTGGCCCAGCCGCACGTATTCCAGGCCTACGTCGGCCAGCGGCGCCAGGCCCGTCTGCACGTCGCGCAGGCCCTTGAAGAAGTCCAGCGCCTCGCTGACCGTCATCTCCAGCACTTCGTCGATGGACGCGCTCTTGCCCAGGTGTTCGACGCGCACTTCCAGCACTTCGGGGCGGAAGCGCTTGCCGTCGCAATCCGGGCAGCGCAGGTAGACGTCGGACAGGAACTGCATTTCCACGTGTTCGAAGCCGGTGCCGCCGCAAGTGGGGCAGCGGCCGTCGCCGCCGTTGAAGCTGAAGGTGCCGGCCGTGTAGGCGCGCTCGCGCGCCAGCGGCGCTTGCGCGAACAGCTTGCGGATCGCGTCGAACGCGCCCACGTAGCTGGCCGGGTTGGAGCGCGCCGTCTTGCCGATGGGGGTCTGGTCCACCATGACCACATCGGCGATCTGTTCGGCGCCCAGCAGGCGTTCGAAGGCGCCGGGCGCTTCCGAGGGCTTGCCCTTCTGCTTGAGCAGGGCGGGGTAGAGCACGTCCTGTACCAGCGTGGACTTGCCGGAGCCGGATACGCCTGTCACGCAGACCAGGCGGCCCAGCGGCAGTTCGACGGAGACGTTCTTCAGATTGTGCGCGCTGACGCCTTCCAGCAGCAGGCGCGGCGTGTTCGCCGCCACCGGCATGGGGCGCGGCGCTTCCACGCGCTGGCGGCCGCCCAGGTAGTCGCCCGTCAGCGTGCGCGCCGCGCGCAATTGGGACGGCGTGCCGTCGAAGACGATCTGGCCGCCGCGTTCGCCGGGGCCGGGACCGATGTCGATGATGCGGTCCGCGGCCACCATGACCTGCGGGTCGTGCTCCACCACCACCAGCGTGTTGCCGGCGTTGCGCAGGCGGTGCATGACTTCGACCACGCGGTGCATGTCGCGCGGGTGCAGGCCGATGGAAGGCTCGTCCAGCACGAAAAGCGTGTTCACCAGCGAGGTGCCCAGCGCCGTGGTCAGGTTGATGCGCTGCACTTCGCCGCCCGACAAGGTGCGGCTCTGGCGGTCCAGCGTCAGGTAGCCCAGGCCCACGTCGCACAGGAACTTGAGGCGCGCGCGCACTTCTGTCATGAGCAGGTCGGTGGCGGCGTCCAGCGCGCCGGAGAACGACAGCGTGTCGAAGAAGATCCGCACGCGTTCGATCGGCAGCAGCATCACGTCATGGATGGACAGGCCACCCAGGTTGTCGAGCTGTTCGCGGCTCCAGTTGGCGCTCACCGGCATGAAGCGCTTGTAGCGGCCGTCGTCAGGCGGCAGCACGGTGTCGGCTTCTTCCTTGGTGCCCAGGCGCCAGAGCAGCGCGTCGGGCTTCAGGCGCGCGCCATTGCAGGTGGGGCAGGGCGTGTAGCTGCGGTATTTCGACAGCAGCACGCGCACGTGCATCTTGTAGGCCTTGGTTTCCAGCCAGTCGAAGAAGCGCTGCACGCCGTACCACTGGTGCTTCCAGGCGTCGTTGCCGCCCTTCCAGTCGGGCGTGCCGTAGAGCACCCAGCGCTTGTGTTCTTCGCTCAGCTTCTTCCAGGGTACGCCCAGCGGCACGCCGGCCTTGGGCGCGTACTTCTGCAGCTCGTCCTGGCATTCCTTGTATGAAGGGGTCGTCCAGGGCTTGATGGCGCCTTCCAGCAGGGTCTTGTTTTCGTCCGGGATGACCAGGCCGAAGTCGATGCCGATCACGCGGCCGAAGCCGCGGCAGGCTTCGCAGGCGCCCAGCGGCGAGTTGAACGAAAAGCTGCTGGGCAGCGGATCGGTGTATTCGATGTCGCAGTCGGCGCAGTGCAGACGGTCGCTGTACTTCCAGATGTGGGCATTGCCGCCCTCGGCGTCCATGACGTACACGGCCAGGTGGCCGGCGCCCATGCGCAACGCCGTGTCCAGCGCTTCCATGATGCGTTCGCGTTCGGTGCCGGCAAAGCGGAAGCGGTCCTGGACCACGTGCAGGATGCGGCGCGATTCGGTGCTGCCTTTTGCTGCCTTGGCTTTCTTGGCGCCCTTGGCCGGGGCGGCTGCGCGCGGCGCCGCGTTTTCCTCGGCGTGCACGCGGGTGTAGCCCTGCTGCTCCAGGAAGCCGCGCACTTCTTCTTCGGTGAAGTTGGCGGGAACCGCAATGGGGAAGGTCACCACCAGCCGCGGATCGCCAGCGGCGGCGGCGCGTTCGGCCAGCGAGTGGTAGACGGAATCAGGGGTGTCGCGCCGCACCACCTTGCCGCAGCCGCGGCAATACAGCTTGGCGCCGCGCGCGAACAGCAGCTTCAGGTGGTCGTTCAGTTCCGTCATCGTGCCGACCGTGCTGCGCGAGCTGCGCACCGGATTGGTCTGGTCGATGGCGATGGCGGGCAGGATGCCTTCGATGCGGTCTACCTGCGGCTTGTCCATGCGGTCCAGGAACTGGCGCGCATAGGGCGAGAAGGTTTCCACATAACGCCGCTGCCCCTCGGCGTACAGGGTGTCAAAGGCCAGCGAACTTTTGCCGGACCCCGACACGCCGGTCACGACGACCAGTTCGCCGGTGGCGATGGTCAGGTCCAGGTTCTTGAGATTGTTCTGGCGGGCGCCAACGATGCGAATTTGGGAGCTCATGGACGGTATCGTAGCCTGAGGGGAGAGGCCTGCCCGAGCGACAACCCATCGCTGGTTCCGAGCGCGGCGATATGGAATAATTGACTATATTGTGAGGCACTTGTCCATTATGTGGACAGAACGGACGATCACTAGCTGTACAAATAAACAGTATCGCAGATTCGTCTGAATTTCGCGCTGTCGGCGTTGCGCATTCTGTAGATTCATTGCTAAAGGCATTCAGCCATTAGCTGGAGACAACATTGCTGGAAACCAAGGTCCCGGGCGCCGCGGCGTTCGCCAAATTTATGACGGTGCTGCAGGCGGTGGCGGATGCGCCCCAGCCGCCCACGGCCGCGTCATTGGCGCGCAGCTGCGGCTATCCCCGGCCCACCGTCTACCGCATCGTCGCGGCGCTGGCCGAACAGGGCATGGTGGCCGAAACCGGCGGCGCCTACCGTCTGGGGCCGCGCCTGATGTCGCTGGCCAGCCGGGCCTGGTCGCAGTTCGACCTGCGCGCGGCGCTGGCGCCCGACCTGCAGGCCTTGCGCGATGAGACCGGCGAAACCGTGCACCTGGCCGTGCCTGCAGGGCACGAGATGACCTATATCGACAAGCTGGAAAGCCCCGGTCCGGTGCGCATGGCCTCGCGTGTCGGGGCCAGCGTGGCGCTGCATTCCAGCGCGGTCGGCAAGGCCTATCTGGCGGCGCTGGACCCGGCGTCGCGCGAGCGCCTGCTGCGCGAACTGCCGCTGACGGCCCGCATGCCCGGCACCGTGACCAGCCTGCCCGAACTCCGCGCCGTGCTGGATGCGGCCGCCGTCCGCGGCTACGCCACCGACGACGAGGAAAACGAAGCCGGCATCGTCTGCTATGGCGTGGCCGTGTGCGACGCGGCCGGACGGCCCGTCGCCGGCGTCAGCGTCAGTACCTTGCTGTTCCGGCGCCGCGAAGACCCGCAAGCCGCCTATATCGAACCCTTGCTGCGGCTGCGCGATGCCGCCGCGGCCAAACTCGCCGTCCTGCCGGTATCGCCCGGCGGCGCCTGACCGCCTGCCTCCAAGGAATGCCATGACCGCAACCGCTGCCCCTCTCGCCTCCAAGCTCTCCACCCTGCTGGCCTCCCGGGTTGTCCCCGTGCTGCGTTACACGGACGCCGCCACCGCCGCCTATGCGGCCGAAGTCGCGGTGGCCGCCGGCTGCACCACGCTGGAACTGACCTGGACCATTCCCGGCGTCACCGACCTGCTGCGGGCGCTGCGCGACAAGCACGGCAGCGCGCTGCTGCTGGGCGTGGGCACGGTGCTGGACGAGCACCAGGCGCGCGAGGCCTTGGTCGCCGGCGCGGACTTCCTGGTGTCGCCGGCGCTGGCCACCGACATCGTCGATCTGGCGCATGCGGCCGACGCGCTCTGCCTGCTGGGCGCCTTCACGCCCACGGAAGTGCTGGCGGCGCGCCGCGCGGGCGTGGACGTGGTGAAGATCTTCCCCGCGGACACCGGCGGCCCCAAGCACCTGGCCGCGCTCAAGTCGGTGTATCCGGACACCATTTTCTGCCCCACGGGCGGCGTTACCCAGGACAACATGGGCTCGTACTTCGCCGCCGGCGCCGCCATCGTCGGCATCGGCAGCAATCTCTATGACAAGGCGGCCTTCGCTGCCCGCGACACCGCTGCGCTGGTGGCGCAGATCATCCGCACCCGGGAGGCCGCCCATGGCTGATTTCGATATCGTCGCGCTGGGCGAGCCTCTGGTCGAACTGAACCAGACGCACCAGGACCAGCGCCAGTATCTGCAGGGCTTTGGCGGCGACACCTCCAACGCCGTCATCGCAGCCGCGCGGCAGGGCGCAAGCTGCGCCTATCTGACGCGGGTCGGCAACGACGCCTTCGGCCAGCAGTTCCTGGACTTGTGGCGGGCCGAAGGCGTGGATACGTCCGGCGTGCAGGTGGATGAGCAGGCCCATACCGGCTTGTACTTCGTGCAGCATGGCCCGGACGGCCATGCCTTCAGCTATCTGCGCCGCGGCTCGGCCGCCAGCCTGATGACGCCGGCCAGCCTGGATTCGGGCCTGATCGAACGCGCCCGCTACCTGCACGTGTCGGGCATCAGCCTGGCCATCAGCACCAGCGCCTGCGATACCGTGTTCGCCGCCATCGAGCGCGCGCACGCGGCCGGCGTCCAGGTCAGCCTGGACTCGAACTTGCGGTTGCGCCTGTGGCCGGTGGACCGCGCCCGCGCCGTGCTGCGCGAAACCATGCGCACGGCCGACCTGTTCCTGCCCAGCATGGACGATATGCAGCATCTGACCGGCAACGACGATCCGGAACGCACGCTGGACTGGATCCGCGACGCCGGCGCCACCGGCGTGGTGGTGCTGAAGCTGGGCAAGGACGGCTCCATCATCGACGACGGCCAGCGCCGCGTACCCGTGGCCGCCTTGCGCGTGGATGCGGTGGACGCGACCGGGGCGGGCGACTGCTTTGCCGGCAGCCTGCTGGCGCGCCGCTGCCAGGGAGACTCCTGGGAGGATGCCGTGCGTTACGCCAATGCCGCGGCGGCCTTGTCCACGCTGGGCTACGGCGCGGTCGATCCGCTGCCGCGCAAGGAACAGGTGCTGGAGCGGCTGAAGAGCCTTTCCTGCTGATCGCCGGGGGGGCTGGACAGGCGAGGGCGACCGTCCAGGCTGATTGGGCCATGTTCCGTCCCGCATTTGACTGCTCCTGGCGCGAACGTGGCGGAAACGCCGCATTTTCACGTCATTGGCGCCGTCAGGGCATTTCAGGCTAAAATGCCAAGTTACCCGAATTTTCCGCCAGCCCAGTATCCGGTTGTGCGGGCAACATTTCCGCAAATTCAACAGGAGAATCAACATGGCTGAACGCAAACGCGTGCGTCGCAACACCCTGGAACGCCGTTGCCTGGGCAAGGCTTTCAAGCGCTTGTTCGTCAAGTCGCCCAAGGGCGTTTTCAAGATGCTGGAAAAGATCAAGCGCGTCTAATTGACGCGTCCGGCTGCAGCCCAGGCTCGGCCAGATCAAAAAAACCCGCTCGGCGCGCCGGCGGGTTTTTTTTCGTCCTGCGCGGACCGGCTTATGCCTGCTCCTGGGGCGGACCGAGCTTGGGCAGAATGAAATCCATGAAGGCGCGGGTCTTGGCCGGCTGGATGCTGGACGGATACACCACGTAGATCGAGATCGGATCCACCGACCACCCTGGCAGCACGCGCTTGAGCGAATTGCGCTTGATGATGGGCTCCAGCGCCAGGCAGTGCGGCATGCGCGTGATCGCCAGGTCCAGGCCTGCCAGGGTGCCCGCGATGCTCATATTGTTGGCCGCCAGGTGGCCGCTGACCGGCACGCGTTCACTGACCGCGCCGCGGCGCAGCGTCCAGTGCGAATGCGCCTCGTCGATGGTGGTGCGCAGGCACTGATGCCGGCTTAGATCCGCCGGCGTTTCGGGCTCGCCGTGGCGTTCCAGGTAGCGGTCGGAGGCATACAGGTAGTTGTCCAGGGAGACCAGCTCCTGCACGACCGCGCCGCCATGCATGCCGCCGTTGCCGTTGATGTCGGCGGCGCTGGCCGCTGCCAGCGGGTAGTCGGCGTTGCTGCCGAAGCGCAGCACGATGTCGAACGGCGTGCCCTGCGCGTCGGAGGCCGTCAGCATGCTCAGGTCGAACTCGCATTCCACTTCCGGATAGCGGTCGGTGAAATCGTTGATGGTTTCTGGCAGCAGCCACATCGCCAGGCTGTAGGGCATGGATACCCGCAGGTTGCCAGAAGGGCCGCCGGACAGGGACTGCAGCTGCTCATGCGCCAACCTGGCTTCGTCGATCAGGCCCTGGCAGCGCCGCATGTAGGCCGCGCCGGCTTCGGTGAGATCCAGGCGGCGCGTGTTGCGGTTGATCAAGCGCAGGCCGATGGCGCGCTCCAGCTCGTTGATGCGCCGCGATAAAGTCGAGGTCGGCATGTTCAGCGCGCGCGCCGCCATGCTGAAGCTTTTGCGCTTGGCAACCTCCACGAACAAGGCGATGTCATTGAGCTGGACGGTCGAAGCTTCCATAGGCATTCCGGTTTTGGCCGCCCGAGTGTACGCCACTAAGGAGTGCGTCCACGGCAGATAAAGTGCCGAGACGGCCTGTCAACTGTCGTTTTTGTCAGATTTGATTGCAAATTTGAGCCTTACAGGGCCGGAACGCGCGTGCATATCCCCTAAACTTCAGGCGAAAACACCAAAACCAAGACCGCAGCGCTTGCTCGACGCATCGCAAAGGGGCTCAGTGGGCATGACCGACACACCAACTTTTTTCACTGTTTTGACGCCCACCTACAATCGGGCGGGCACGCTGCACCGGGTATATGAATCGCTTTCCCGGCAGACTTTCCGGGATTTCGAATGGGTCGTGGTGGACGACGGTTCCACCGACAACACCCACGAATCCATCCTGGACTGGCAGGCGCGCGCCGATTTTCCGATCCGCTACTTCTGGCAGAACAACCGCCACAAGAAAACCGCCTTCAACCGCGGCGTGCGCGAGGCGCGCGGCGAACTCATCGTCGCCCTGGACAGCGACGACGAAATGCCGGCCGACGCGCTGGCCACGTTCAAGGAGGTCTGGGACGGCATTCCGCCGGCGCGGCGCGAATCCTACGTGGCCGTGACCGGGCTGTGCGCGCGTCCCGATGGCAGTATCGTCGGCGACCGCTATCCGCAGGACGTGTTCGACAGCACGGCGGTGGACGTCTATTTCCGCTATCGCATCAAAGGCGAGAAATTCGGCTGTATGCGCACCGACATCCTCAGGAAGTATCCCTTCCCCGAGGATGTCGCAGGCTTTGTGCCCGAAAGCCTGGTGTGGTGGGCGATTGCGCGGGCGGGTTATCTCAGCCGCTTCATCAACCGTGTGGTGCGGACTTATCACGACACGCCCGGCGCCCTGAGCCAGGGCGCCGTTTCCGTGAGCAACAACGCGCAAGGCCTGTACCTGCTGGCCTGGGACATGCTGCAGCATCACCTGGAATTCTTCCGCTACCGCCCGCGCGAATTCATCATGGCCGCGGCGCGCTACACACGCTTTCGGCTGCATCTGAAGCACTCCGGCGTGCCGACGGCGGTGCAAGCCTACAAGCTGACCAATCCCATGGCGAAGTTCATGGTCGCGGCCCTGTGGCCGCTGGGCTATGCCATGTACCGCCGCGACAGGCGCCGCGGCGTGGCCTGAAGCCTGCCGCGCAGGCAGGCTCCTGCCGGTGCTTCAGGCGGCGGGCGCCGAGGCAGGGGCTCCGTGCCCCAGCCCCAGATACACCTCGACCACGCGCGGGTCCTCCGCCACCTGGGCGGCCGGGCCTTCCAGCGTGACGGCGCCGGTTTCCAACACGTAGGCATAGTCCGCCACTTGCAGCGCGGCGCGGGCGTTCTGTTCGATCAGCAGGATGGACACGCCCATCTCGCGCAGGCGCGTGACGATGCGGAACACCTCGCGCACGATGCGCGGCGCCAGCCCCAGGCTGGGTTCGTCCAGCATCAGCAGCTTGGGCTTGGCCATCAGCGCGCGGCCCACCGCCAGCATCTGGCGTTCGCCACCGGACAGCGTGCCGGAGAGCTGGAGGCGGCGCTCCTTCAAGCGCGGAAACAGTTCATAGACCTCGGCCAGCGTCTGGTCCTGGTCGCGCAGGCCGCTGCGGAAACGGTGGAACGCGCCCAGCATCAGGTTGTCTTCCACCGTCATCTCGGCGAACAGCTCGCGCTTTTCAGGCACCAGGTTCATGCCGGCCGCCACCATTTCCTCGATCTCGGCATGTTCCTGCACCTTGCCGCCGAAGACGATCCGGCCGCTGGACGGCAGCACGCCCATGATGGCCGACAGCAGCGTGGTCTTGCCGGCGCCGTTGGGGCCGATCACGGTCACGATCTGGCCTTCGCCCACTTCCAGGCTGACGCCCGAGACGGCCTCGATCTTGTCGTAGGCCACGCGCAGGTCGCGCACTTCCAGCAATTTCGCGCTCATCATTCCACTCCGCCCAGATAGGCTTCAAGCACCGCGGGGTTGTTCTGGATCTCGGCGGGCAGGCCTTCGGCGATCTTCTCGCCGAAGTCCATGACCACCACGCGGTCCACCAGCCCCATCACGAAGTCCATGTCGTGCTCCACCAGCAGGATGGCCATGCCTTCGGCGCGCAGCTTCTTCAGCAATTCGGCCAGTTCGCATTTTTCCTGGTAGCGCAGGCCGGCGGCGGGTTCGTCCAGCAGCAGGATGCAGGGATCGGACGCCAGCGCGCGGGCGATTTCCAGGATGCGCTGTTGCCCCAGGGCCAGCGAGCCGGCCTCGTCGTGCAGATGCTTGCCCAGGCCCACGCGTTCGACCTGGCGCGCGGCTTCGGCCAGCAGGCGCGCTTCTTCGGCGCGGTCCAGCCGCCAGGCGGCCGGCAGTACGCCGCGATGGCCGCGCAGGTGGGCGCCGATGGCCACGTTTTCCAGCACGCTCATGCGGCCCAGCAGGCGCACGTGCTGGAAGGTGCGCGACAGTCCCAGCCGCGCAATGCGGCGCGCGCCGGCGCCGGCCACGGAATGGCCCAGCAGCGTTACCGTGCCGGAAGTCGGCGTGTCCACGCCCGAGATCTGGTTGAACATGGTGCTCTTGCCCGCGCCGTTGGGGCCGATCAGCGCCAGGACTTCGCCGGCGCGGATTTCCAGGTTCATGGCGTTGTTGGCGACCAGGCCGCCGAACTTGCGGGTCACGTCCACGGCCTTCAACACCACCTCGCCGCGCGGCGGCATGGGCTTGCGCGGCAGCGGCTCGGCATTCATGTCCAGCTTGCGCTGCTGCTTCTTCACCGGCACGCAGCGCGTCAGCACCGGCCACAGGCCGCTGCGGGCGCGGTGCAGCAGCAGCACCATGCCGAAGCCGAACACGATTACCTCGAAGTTGCCGGTCTGGCCCAGCAGCCTGGGCATCCAGTCCTGCAGCCATTGCTTGAGCACGGTGAAGACGCCCGCGCCGACCAGCGCGCCCCACACCTGCCCCGCGCCGCCGATGACGGTCATGAACAGGTATTCGATGCCCATCTGCAGGCCGAAGGGGTTGGGGTTCACGAAGCGCTGCATGTGCGCGTACAGCCAGCCCGAGGCGCAGGCCTGCAGCGCGGCGATGATGAAGATCACCATGCGCGAGCGCGCCGTGTCCACGCCCATCGATTCAGCCATCACGCGGCCGCCCTTGAGCGCCCGGATGGCGCGGCCCTCGCGCGAATCCAGCAGATTCTGGGTGGACCACACCGCCACCAGCAGGAAGGCCCAGATCAGGTAGTAGATGTTGTCGCCCTGGTTCAGCGTCCAGCCGAACAGGTTGATGGCGGGAATGTCCGGGATGCCGGTGTGGCCGCCCAGGCCTTCGACCGAGCCGAAGACGAAATACAGCGACAGGCCCCAGGCGATGGTGCCCAGCGGCAGGAAATGCCCCGACAGCTTCAGCGTGATCGCGCCCAGCAGATAGGCGATGACCAGCGTCACCAGCAGCCCCGCCAGCAGGGTCAGCCAGGGCGATGCGCCCAGCCATGCCAGCCAGGACGGCAGCGTGTCCGCGCGGGTGGTCAGCAGCGCCGTGGTGTAGGCGCCCACGCCGACGAACGCGGCCTGCCCGAAGCTCGTCAGGCCGCCGACGCCGGTCAGCAGCACCAGGCCCAGCGCCACCATGGCGTACAGGCCGATGTAGTTCAGCAGCGTCACATAGAACGGCGGCAGCACCAGCGGGCCCAGCGCCAGCAGCGCCAGGAATGCGAGGAGGATGTGGCGCGGGTTCATTCGTCTTCTTCCTCGACGTGATGGCTTTTCAGTGAACGCCAGAGCAGCACGGGGATGATCAGCGTGAACACAATGATTTCTTTGTAGGCGCTGGCCCAGAACGAGGAGAAGGCTTCGATCAGGCCGACCAGGATGGCGCCGGCCGCGGCCAGCGGATAGCTCACCAGGCCGCCGATGATGGCGCCCACGAAGCCCTTCAGGCTGACCATGAAGCCGGAGTCGAAGTACATGGTGGTGATCGGAGCGATCAGGATGCCCGACACCGTTCCGATCAGCGCGGCCAGGAAGAACGTGGCCTTGCCGGCGAAGATCGGCGAAATGCCCATCAGCCGCGCGCCCAGCCGGTTGAAGGCGGCTGCGCGCAGCGCCTTGCCGTACATCGAGCGTTCAAAGAATTGGTAGAGCACGACGATGAGCAGGGCCGACACCGCCACCACCCAAAGCGCCTGGCTGTTGACGTTCAACGGTCCCAGCGCCAGGCTGGCGTCGCTGAACGGCGCCGTGCGCGCGCCTTCCGCGCCGAAGGCCAGCAGCCCCAGCCCGACCAGCGCCAGGTGCACGGCAATGGAGACGATCAGCAGCACCAGCGTCGAGGCCGACGCGATGGGCTGGTAGAACAAGCGGTACAGCTGCGGTCCCATCGGCACCAGGAGCAGCAGCGTCAGCAGCGCCTGCGCGGCCATCGGCAGCTGGGCCAGCGGCAGGTTGTAGAACAGGGCGGCCAGCACCAGCGGATAGGCCAGCTTGACCGCCATGCGCCAGGCGCCGCGGTTGCGGCCAGGGCGCTTGCGCCGCGCCAGCAGATCGGCGCCGACCTCGGCCAGCGCGAAGGCAAACAGCAGCCACACCAGCAGCACCGGCTTGCCGGCCTGCAGTGCAGCCATGGTGAGCGCGCCGAACGCGACGAACTCGCCTTGCGGGATGAACAGTACGCGGGTGACGGTAAAGACCAGCAGGATGGACAAGGCCAGCAGCGCATAGATGGCGCCGTTGGTGATGCCGTCCTGCCCGAGTATCAGGGCAATCTGAGCATTCATGCGAAATTCCGGGTAAGACAGACAAGCACGCCAGGTACGTCATCCCCTATGCACCGCGCGTCCCCCCAACGGGACACTGCGGAGCCGGAGCTGCGCTACTTCAGAGGAATGCGAATGAGCAAGCTCCGCGCACGCCATGGTGATGCCACGAAGCAAGCTCTGCGCACCCTATCGGGATGCCGCGGAGCCGGCTTTGCCGGTCCGCTGGCATGCCCCCCCTGGGGGGGAAGCGCGCAGCGCTTCGGGGGGGTTACTTCACTAGTGTCCAGGCGCCGTCCTTGACGGTGATGAGCTCGCGGCCGCGGTCGTCAAAGCCGCTGTGGTCGGCAGCCGTCATGTTGTAGACGCCTTGCGTGCCGACCAGCTCCTTGGTCTGTTCCAGCGCATCGCGCAGCGCGCTGCGGAATTCCTTGGTGCCCGGCTTGCCGGCCTTTTCAGCCAGCGGCACGGCCTTTTCCAGCAGCAGGCCGGCGTCGTAGACGTTGGCGCCGAAGGTGGCGGGCTTGGATCCGTTGAGCTTTTCGTAGGCGGCGATGTAGTCCGCAGCGACCTTCTTGGACGGGTTGCTGTCCGGCATTTCCGGCAGCACCAGCATCAGGCTGGCGGCCAGCACCGTGCCTTCAACCTTCTTGCCGCCCAGCTTCAGGAAGTCGGGCAGGGCCGCGCCGTGGGTCTGGTAGAACTTGCCCTTGTAGCCCTGATCGAACAGGGTGGTCTGCGGCAGCACGCTGGCGGCGCCGGGGGCGGCCACCAACACGGCGTCCGGCTTGGCGGCCAGGATCTTCAGCGCCTGGCCGGTGACCGAGCTGTCAAAGCGCAGATAACGTTCGTTGGCGGCGATCTTGATGCCCTTTTCGGCGGCCAGGCCCGAGAAGACCTTGTACCAGTTCTCGCCGTAGGGATCGTTCAGGCCGATGAAGCCGACGGTCTTGATGCCGGTCTTGGCCATGTGGTCGACCAGCGCGCGCGCAATGATGTCGTCGTTCTGGGTGGTCTTGAAGACCCACTTCTTCTGGTCGTTCATGGGCAGCACGACGGCGGCGGTGCCCACCGGCGCCAGCATCGGCACGCCGGCCTCGGCCGCGAACTGGATCACGCCCATGGCGTTGGGCGAACCCGACGGGCCGATCAGCGCGTCCACGTTCTGCTCCGAAATCAGCTTCTTGAAGGCCGTCACCGAGTTGGTGGAATCGCTGGCGTCATCCAGCGAGATGTATTCCACGGTCAGGTCGCCGATCTTCTTCGGCAGCAGCGGCACGGTGTTCTTCTGGGGAATCCCCACTAGGGCCGTCGGGCCGGTGGATGAGGTAACGACGCCGACCTTGACTTGGGCCAGGGCGGGCAGGGCGAACAGCGCGGCTACCGCGGCGGCAGCGGCCAGGGGGAGTTTCTTCGACAGCATGGCAAAACCTCCGGATAGGGAGCAGGGTGGGGGTGCGGCTGGAAAACGGAGAAAACGGTACTTCTGTGCTTGCTTGGTTTGCTTTAATACTTGTTGCTTAAACTTTCTGTGCGCAGGCTCGCACTGTAGACCTGGTCCGCAGTGCTTACCTATCCGTCAAAACCCGAAGCAGCGCGCGCGATGCGCGTTCAGATGGTGATGGAGCTGACGCTGGCGCCGCCGCAGACGAACAGCGTCTGGCCGGTGACGAAGCTGTTGGCGGGATCCGAGAAGAACATGACGGCGCGCGCCACGTCGTCGGAGCGGCCCAGGCGCTTGACCGGTATGCCGGCTGCCAGCTGTTTCTCGCGTTCGCTGCCGGGCTCGATCACCTCGTAGAACATGTCGGTCTGGATCGGGCCGGGAGCCACCACGTTGACCGTGATGCCATAGGGCGCCAGCTCCAGCGACCAGGTGCGCGCCATGCCCACCATGCCGGCCTTGGTGGCCGAATAGGCGGTGCGGGTCGGCAGGCCCAGCGCGCCGCGCGAGGACATCATCACGATGCGGCCGAACTTGCGCTCCTGCATGCCGGGCAGGGCGGCCTGCACCAGGCTGATGGCCGCGCCCAGGTGGATCTGGGTCAGGCCGTGCAGTTCTTCCTGCGTGACCTGCGGCAGCAGGTTGGGCCAGATGACGCCGGCGTTGTGGATGACGTGGCTGATGGGAAACCGGGCGGCGGCTTCGGCGCCCGCTTGCGCGGTGGCCTCGGCGTCCAGCAGGTCCACCTGCACGTTGTGCAGGCGCGGGTGGCTGAAGTCGGCGGCGCGGCGCGCCATGGAAATCACTTCGTAGCCTGCGTCCAGCATGCTGCGGCAGATTTCGGCGCCGATGCCGGCGCTGCCGCCGGTGACGATGGCGACGTTGGTGTGCGTCATGGATATCCCCCTGTTGTTGTCGTGAGACCGGCTCAGGCGCGGCCGGCTCAGGTGCGGCCGGCTTAGGCCTTGGGCGCCAGCGCCAGCACGCGCAGCGGGCTGCCCGAGCCGCTGCGGATCTTGAGCGGCGCCGAGAAGATCACCGCGCCGGTGGGCGGCAGCTGGTCCAGGTTGGTCATGCATTGCAGGCCGTAGCGGTTGTTGCCGTGCATGTAGTAGTGGCAGGGATAGGGCGGATTCAGGTGATGGGCCTGGCCGGTATCCGTGCCGATCGACTCGGTGCCGAAACCGTGCACGTCGCGCTCCTTGATCAGCCATGGCACTACTTCAGCATCCGGGCCGGGCGAGTGCGCGCCGTCTTCCTGCAGGTTCAGGTAGTCGGCGGGCTTGGCGCGCTTGGACCAGTCGGTGCGCATCAGCACCCAGGAGCGCGCGGGGATGCGGCCGTGTTGCTCTTCCCACTTTTTCACGAAGTCGATGGTCAGCAGGAAGTCCGGGTTGTCGCGGGACTCCGCCGAGCAGTCGATGACGCAGGCGCTGGCGATGAAGGCCTCGATGGGAATCGTGTCCACCGTGTTGTCGGGCAGGTCCTTGCCCGTGACCCAGTGGGCCGGCGCGTCGAAGTGGGTGCCGGTGTGCTCGGAACACGAGAAGTTGTTCCAGTACCAGGCGGGGCCGCGCTCGTCGTAGCGCGAGATCTCCTCGATGCGGAACGGCCAGGCCTGGCCGAACTCCGGCGGCAGCACGATGGTCGGGAATTCCGGCGTCAGCGTCTCGGTCAGGTCCACCACGCGGATGCGGCCGGACACCAGTTCGGCCATGAATTGGGCAAGAATGTTTTGGCTCATGTGCTGTTCCTTTAGGTTCGTGCGTTGTCGGGGCGGCGGGCCGTCAGGCTCCCAGTTCCCGTTCCAGTCCCTTGGGGTTCTCCGCCAGCCGGGCGCGGAATTCCTGCGCGACATCGCCGACATAGACGTCCTCGATGCCATCCTTCAACGCGCGCACGATGGCGGTGGCGATCGCCGCGGGCGCCACGCGCGGGGGCGGCGTGCGCTGCTCCCATTCGTGATCCACCGGCCCGGGGAACACGTTCACCACCCGCACGCCCGCGCCGCGCATCTCGGCGCGCAGGCATTGCGCCAGGGACAGCGCGGCTGCCTTGGACGCCGACCACATGCCGCGCGACGGCAGGTTCATGTGGGCGTAGATCGACAGCACGTTGACCCAGGCCGTGGCGCTGTTCACGCCGTCCGCGGCGCGTCCGCACAGGGCCGGGCCGAAGCTTTGCGCCAGCCGCATCAGCCCCAGCACGTTCACATCCATGGCGTCGCGCGCCGTATTCACGTCCTTGCGGTTCAGCAGCCCGCCTTCGCGTTCCAGGTCGGCGGTATTCACCAGGATCTCGACCTTGCCGCCGATGGAGGCGGCGACGCGTTCGACCGAATCGGTATCGGTCACGTCCAGCACCACCGCCTGCACGCGCGGGTCGGCCGCCAGCGCGTCGTAGGCGGCGTCGCGCTTCCAGGCCTGCGGGTCGCCCAGGAACACGGTCGGGCAGCCAGCGTCCAGCAGGGCGCGTGCCACCGCCTGGCCCACCGCCGACTTGCCGTCGGTGACGAGCGCGCGGCGGAACTTCGGATCGCACGAGGTTTCGCGCAGGGTCTTGTCGTCTTCCATGTTGGGCGTATTCCTTTCAGGCAGGGCGATCATCACGGCCTGGCCGCTGCGGTCCAGCTTCAGCGCCAGGCGCACGCGGTCGCCGTCGGCGCAGTCCTGGTGCACGTGCGCCACCACCGAGGGGCCGGCCGTCATGCGCACCGTGCCCACGCGCCAGGGCAGGCGTTCGCGGAAATACAGGTCGTTGCTGTGATGCAGGGTGGTGCTGACCAGCAGCACGCCGCTGGGATCGGCCGGACGCCAGGGCAGATGCTCGGACAGGCATTGGCCGCAGACCTCGCGGGGCGGGTACTGGACCGCGCCGCAGTCGGCGCAGGTCTGCAGGTCGAAGCGGCCCTCGGCGGCGGCGGCGGTCAGCCCCAGCGCGCTGCGGCTGCGCCAGCCCGGCGGCAGCGTCGGCTGGCGGGTGCGGGCGATCGGATTCTTGCGGGGCGGCTTGGCCAAGGGTTCGGTCATGCGTGGCTCCCCAGGATGGCCGCGGCGGTGCACAGCCCGCGGTCGTAATTGATCATGCCGAAGCCGCTCACCATGCCGAGGCGGGCGTCGGCTACCTGCGTGCCGCCGGCCGTGCCGCTCAACTGGCGCAGCGCCTCGACCATGCCCAGATAGCCGCCGGCCGCGCCGGCCTGGCCTACCGACAGCTGGCCGCCATTGGTGTTGAAGGGAAAGCTGCCGTCCACGGTGAAGCTGTGGCGGCGCACGAAGTCCGGCGCCTCGCCTTTGGGGCAGAAGCCCAGGTCTTCGATCTGCATCAGGTTGATGACGGGGTAGTCGTCGTAGGCCTGCAGGAAATCCATGTCGCCGGGCTGAACGCCAGCCTGGCCATAGAGCTCGTCCAGGTCCACGGTCCAGCCGCCGCGGGTCTGGATCGGGTCCTCGATCCAGGCGTTGTGGCGTTCGATGGTCGACAGGATGCGGGCGTAGGGCAGGTTCAGCGCGCGCGCCCGGTCTTCGCTCATGACCAGGAAGCCGTCGGCGCCGGCGCAAGGCATCACGCAATCGAACAGGTGTATCGGGTCGGTGATGACGCGGGCGTCCAGGTACTGGGCCAGCGTCAGCGGCTTTTTCATCAACGCGTGCGGATAGCGCAGGGCGTTGTCGCGCTGCGCCACGCACAGCTTGCCGAAGTCCTCGCGGGTGGCGCCGGTCGTGCGCATGTAGTTGGCGGTCAGCAGCGCGAAGCTGGCGTTGGGTCCGCCCGCGCCATAGGGATAGACGGCGTCCTGCGCGAAGCGCGAGAACTGGCTGACCGTGTTGCGGAACGAGTCCACGTGGTTGGTGTCGCCGGCGATGCAGGCGACGATGCTGGCGTCGCCCGCCTGCACGGCGCGGGCCGCGCGGCGCAAGGCGGCCACGCCGCTGGCGCCGCCCATGGGGATGTGGTCCAGCCAGCGCGGGCTCATGCCCAGGTGCTGCACCAGGCCGACGGCAGTGTCGGGGGCCAGCGTGAAGCTGGACACGCACAGTCCGTCCACCTCGGTCTTGGCGATGCCGGCCTGGCGGATCAGCGCGCCCAGCGCCCGCCCCAGCCACCAGTGGGCGGCATGGGTGGAATAGCGTTCGTACGGAATCGTGACGGGCAGGGCCGCCACCACGCCGTCATAGCCCAGGCGGCTCATCGCGCGGGCTCCTGGCGTTTCTTCATGTGGCCGGTGTCCACGCAGCGGGCCGTGCCGGGCAGCGTGGGCGCCAGGGCTTTCATTTCGCCGCGCTGGATCTTGTTGGTGGTGGTCAGCGGCAGGCTGTCGACGAAGGCGACGTAGCCGGGGGCCTTGTAATAGGCCAGTTGTTCCAGGCTCCATTGCACGATGCTGCGCGCGGCCTCGGCCATTGCGGCGCCCTCGGCCGGCAGGCTCTCGGGCACCACGCAGGCCAGCACTTCGTCGCCGCGCACCGCGTCGGGCACGGCGGCGACCGCCACGGCCTTCACCAGCGGATGCTGCAGCAGCACGCTTTCCACTTCCACGGCGGAGATGTTCTCGCCGCTGCGGCGGATCACGTTCTTCTTGCGGTCCACGAAGCGCAGCGCGCCATCGGCGTCGCGGCGCACGATGTCGCCGGTATGGAACCAGCCGTCTTCCCAGGCCTGGGAGGTCGCGTCCTCGTCCTTGAGGTAGCCGGCGAAGAAGCCGTAGCGCGGGTCGTCGCCGGCGTGGCGCACCAGCAGTTCGCCCGGTTCGCCGGCGGCGGCTTCCAAGCCGGAGTCGGCGACGATGCGCACCAGCACGTCGTCTTCCTCGCGGCCGAAGCAGCTGCTGCCGATGTGGCGCGGCTCATGATTTGCGATGATGACGGCGCCCGCGCCGGTCTCTGTCATGGCCCAGGCTTCCAGCAGCGGAAAGCCGAAGCGCTCTTCAAACGGCTGGTGCAGCTTGCGGTCCACGCCCGCGCCGAAGCCGAAGCGGATGGCAGGCTGCTTGTCGCGGGCCGAAGGTTCGGCCTTCATCAGGATGGCGGGCATGACGCCCAGGTAGTGCAGCACCGTCGCGCCCGAGTCGCGCACGCTGTCCCACCAGGTCTTCGGGTGGAAGCGGTCCAGCGGAATCAGGCAGCCGCCGGTCAGCAGCATGGCCATGGCCGAATACGCCATGGCGTTCATGTGGACCAGGGGCAGCGGCGTCAGCATGCGTTCCTGTCCCGGGCGCAGCTCGCACAAGCCGCCGATGCGGGCGTACCAGCCTCCGGCGTGCAGGAAATAGCGGTTGGGCAGGATGCAACCCTTGGGCCGCCCGGTGGTGCCGGACGTGTAGAGCAGGGCGCATTCGGTGAGGACATCGGGCTCGCGGCCCGCCAGCGGCGCGGCGAACGGTGCGGCGGGAGGGGCATCGTCGGGACCCATCACGCGCAGTTCGCGGCCGGCGCGGGTTGCGGCGGCCAGCAGGTCGGCGTGGCGCTCGGGCAGCGCCACGGCCAGCGCGATCTCGGAGTGGCCCGTCAGGTATTCCAGTTCCGCTGCGCGCAGGTCGGGGTTGATGGGCACCACCGACACGCCCAACGCGTTCAGCGCGAACCAGTGCAGGAAGAAGGCAGGGCGGTTTTCCAGCAGCAGGCCGGCGCGGTGGCCGTGGCCGTAGCCGGCGCGGGCATAGGCCGTGCGCAGGGCTTCGATGGCCTCGGCGGCCTGGGCGTAGCTCAGTTCGCCCGCGGTGATGCCGTAGGCCTGCGCCGTTTCCGGCAGGATGCACAGGAAGGGCTGGGCGCCGTAGCGGGCCGCGGTGTCGCGGAATGCCTGATGGACCGTGGTGCTCACAAGCCGCTCCTACATGAACAATTGGATATTGCCGAAGGCCGCGTCGCAGTTGACGAGGTCCACGCGCTTGAGCCGGATGCGCAGCGCGCCGTCCCGCTCCACCAGATGGTGGGTGGCCCAGCCCGCGTACAGTGTCTGCGCGTCCTGCCGCGTCTCGACGTAATGAAAGGCGGTGCGCACCACGTGGCGGCCTTCGGCGGGGGCGGCATCGGGATGGCCGTGTTCCACCGTGGGCGCCTGCAGCAGGTGATGGCAGCGGCTCTTGGGCTGTTGCGAGAACGTGCGCTGGCCGGCCAGGCGCTCGACGCGCACGCGCAGCAGCAGCTTGTCTTCGTACATGAGCGAGGCGTGCAGCTTGGGATCGGTCTGGCCATGGGCCAGCGGCATCCAGTAATAGCCGTCTTCGGTGTACAGGTTCAGCCAGTCCTCGAAGCGCAGCTCGTCCAGCATGCGCGCCTCGGCGTAGACAAAATCGATCAACTCGCGGTCGCTTGCGCTCATACCGACTCCGCTCCGGTCATGTAGCGGCCCCATGCGCGGTACTGGTTGCGCATCTGCCATTCATTGGTGCCATTGGTGGCGACGTTCTTCTGGCCGACCTCGTCGGGCGAGTACAGCCGGCCCACGTTGACCCAGTCCCGCGCCCGCGATTGCAGGCCGTCCTGGGCGCGCTCGTACATTTCCAGGTCGTCGTGCCCGACCACCGAGGTCGGCGCGTTGATGAGGCGGTTGTACATGAGCGTGCGCTCCAGCAGCAGGTCGGGCGCGCCCACCAGGCGGAAGGTCCAGGACTCCACCAATGTGCGGTCGGCGGCGATCGGCTTGAACACGCGCAGCGTCTGGATCGGGCCCTTGACCATGATGTTGGGGAAATACACGGTGTTGTGGCGCACGTCGCCCAGGATCTGCTTGGCGCGGTCCTCGCCGTAGGCCGCCACCATGGAGTCCCAGTAGCCCGGAATGCCGGAATACGAGGCATGGATGGAGTCCGACACGCCGGTATGGCCGTGGCCGTTCTCCCACACGCGGATGCCCATGTTCTCGAAGAACTCGTAAGGCGAGATGAAGGGCGCGAACAACTCGACGGCCATGGGCTTGGGCGTGCCTTCCGGCGCCTGTTCCCAGACCTTCACGGCGGTGCCTGCCGAGGACTCGTGCGCCACCATCGGGTGGCAGGTGTCGGTCTGGTTGTCGACCAGCATCTTCCAGTTGCAGCGGTGCATGTAGCGCAGCACGCCGCCGGCGACTTCCAGCCGGCCTTCGGGCGAGCGGTCCACCATGTTGTCCAGGGTGGACAGGGACTCGCCGAAGAAGTCCTCGAAGGACTGGCCTTCCGGGTTCAGGCGGCAGAACACGAAGCCGCGATGGTTCTTCACGTCCTTCACGGCGGCCATGCCCTGGCTCGCTTCGCAGTTTTCCAGGCCGGTGTTCTCGTAGCCCTTCTTCAGGGGGATGGACAGCAGGCTGCCGTCGGTCTTGAAGGTCCAGGCGTGATAGGGGCAGCGGAAGAACTTGCCGGTGTTGCCGCAGGCGTCGCCCGCCACCATGGTGCCCTTGTGCGGGCAGCGGTTGTGCAGCACCCGCACCGTGCGGTCGCTGTGGCGCACCATCACCACCGGCTGGTTGCCCACCGTGGTGGTGATGTAGTCGCCCGGATTGGGAACCTGGCTGTCGTGGCCGACGTAGACCCAGGTGTTGGCGTACAGGCGCTCCATCTCCAGCTCGAACAGCTCCTGGTCGATGAACAGGTCCTTGTGCACCTCGGTGTCGCGCAGCAGGGCGCGGATGGCGTCGGGGTTGTCGCGGTATTTGGCCATGATGGCGCTTCCTTGCGTCGGGGCTACAGGTCCAGCACCAGGCGCGCCGATTTCGCGCGCGAGATGCAGATCTGGATGATCTTGCCGCTGGCCTTCTCGGTGTCCGAGAGGTAGTAGTCGCGGTGGTCGGGTTCGCCTTCCAGCACGGTGGCCTGGCAGACGCCGCATTCGCCGCGCTTGCAGTCGTACATCGGGTCGCAGCCTTCTTCTTCCATGACGTCGATGATGGTCTTGTCGGCAGGGATGGTCAGCACCCGGCCGGACTGGCGCAGCTCGACTTCGAAGGGCTGGTCGCCGGCCTGCGGCGCGGCGGTGGCGAAGAGTTCGAAATGGATATGGGCGTCGGGCCAGTGGCGCGCGTGCGCGCCCTGGATGACCGCGTCGATCAGGCCCTTGGGGCCGCAGACGTACAGGTGCTGGCGCGGCGATGACGCGGCCAGCAGAGCCTGCAGGTCGAAGCGGCAGGAAGGATCGTCGTCGGCGTGCAGGCTCAGGTCATCGCCGGCCAGGGCCTGCAGTTCGGGCAGGAAGGCCAGCTGGTCCTTGCTGCGGCCGCAGTAATGCAAATGGAAGGCGCGGCCCGCGGCCTTGAGCGCGGCGGCCATAGAGGCCACCGGCGTGATGCCGATGCCGCCCGCGATCAGCACCACGGGTTCGTCGCCGGCAGGCGATTCGTGCAGCGGGAAATCGTTCTTCGGGCCTTCGACCGTGAGCGTGTCGCCCTCGGCCAGCGCATGCATGTGGCGCGAGCCGCCCTGGCTGGTTTCCTCCAGGCGCACGCCGAGCCGGTATTCCGCGGGCTGGGCGAACTTGCCGGCTTCCGGCGCCAACTGCACCAGCGAATAGCAGCGCGGCTCGCGCAGGCCCGGCACCGTCACCTTCAGGTGCGCGCCCGGTCCGAAGGCGGGCAGGGGGCCGGCGTCCTCGCGCGCCAGCCGGAACGAGCGGATCAGCGGCGATTCCTGCCGGACTTCCCGGACGATGAGTTTCAGTGTCTGCACGGCGTTTGTCCCTATCTTTGCTTGTCTCAGGCCGCCAGCTTCTCAGCCAGCTGGCGTTCCATGGGGCCGCATTTTTCGTTGGCCAGCGCGGTTTCGCGCAGCGAACGCAGCGTCTCGGTGGCGTTGGGCCGGCCGGCCAGTTGTTCCGCCGCGGCGATCAGCTGGCGGTACTTGCCGCCGCCGCGCACGTGGGTGTCGCTATAGCCCTTGACCAGGCGGCGGCAATTGACGGTTTCGACGGCCAGCGCGTAGTCGCGCGGGGCCAGGCGGGCGATCAGGTCCAGCCATTGCGTGAGGCCGGCGGCCTCGGTCTGATGGCGCAGCGTGCTGCGGCGGAAGCGCCGCATGCCCGCCAGGGTGTAAAGCATCAGGAATCCGCCCAGCGTGCCGCTCTGCATGCGGCGGCCGTGGCCCAGGCGGCGTTCGACGAAGCCGCCGAAGGCCTTGGAGCCTTCGAGCCAGCGGCCCAGGCCCGCCGGCAACGTGCCGCAGATTTCTTCCAGGCGCGGGTGCATGAATTCCGTGGTGTAGACCAGTTGGTCCGGACGCGCGCCGACTTCCTGGCGCACGCGGTCGAAACGCGTGGCGCGGGTCTTCAGGTCGGCGACGCGGATCACGTCGTCGTAGGCCATGGCCGTGGCCACGTAGCGCGCGGCGGCACAGGTCAGCGCCCATTGCCGGGCCTCGCCACCATGCGCGGCGTCCAGGTCGCGGATGGCCTTCATGTGGCGCAGGTACTCGGCGGCATAGGCCAGGTCCTGGAATTCGATCTGGCGGCGCGTGCCCGCGGCCAGCATGGGCTGCGCACAGGCGGGAAAGTCGCGCTTGATCGTGTCCAGCAGGGCTTGCGCCTTGGGGCTGGCGGCGCGTTCCGGCACGGCCGGCACCGGCCGCGCCAGATCGATGGGAGCCGGCTGCGCGGGCGCCTGGTCGGCGGACTCGTAGCCCAGCGCGAAGGCGCGCAGGCTGGCTTCCACGCCCAGGCCGGCGCGCCGCACCGTGGCTTCGAAGTCGTCGCGCGAGAAGGGCAGGGCGCCGCTGCCGGCCACCGCGCCGAACAGGCTGGCGCTGATGACGCTGCCGGCGCGGTCGGCCAGGTCCTGCAGGTCGAAGCAGAGGAAGCGTTTGGCCGCGGCGCGGCCCGCTTCCAGCACCTTGTTGGGATCGGCGATGCCGTTGCCGGGCGCGGATTTTTCGCTGACGGCGTAGCTGCGGTGCGAAGAAGTCAGCAGCACGGTGCGTTCCGGCGTGACCAGTCCGCGCTGGATGGCGCGGCCGCCTTCCATCAGTTCTGCGGCGACCACCAGGTCGACGTCGCCCGGGGTGGGCATCAGCGCCAGCGCGGGTTGCCGTCCGGCGCGCTGCACTTCGGCTTCGGGCAGCAGTTCCAGGTAGTAGATGGTGGCGCCGGTGCGCTGGGCCACGCCCGGCACCGAGGTGGTCTGGGCCCACCAGCCGGCGTGCTCGGCCATGTCGACGATCCAGTCGGCCAGCACGCCGCCGCCCTGGCCGCCCATGGCCAGGATGGCGATCTTGATCGGATTGGCTTGTTGCATAGCGGCCGGGTTCATGGAACTGGAATCCTCAGAGGGCGTGGTGGGCCAGGCGCGCGGCGCGGCGCCGTTGCAGGAAGCCGATGACGGCGGTGCGCATGCGCGCCAGGAAACGGTCGCGGCCGGTCGGGTTGTGGACGATGTCGGCGCGGTAGAAGGACGGGCAGAGCACCGCGGCATGGGCGACTTCGCCGCAGTTGCCGCAGCCCACGCAGCTGCTTTCCACGTGCGCCACCGGATCTTCCTTCAAGGGGTCGCCGCTGTCCTTGACCGTCAACGACGGACAGCCCGACAGGCGGATGCAGGCGTGGTCGCCGGTGCAGACGTCGGGGTCCACGCCGAAGCGTTCCTTCACCACCCGCTTGCCTTCCTTCACCGCCTTGTTGAACAGCGGCTTGATGCGGCGCTGCTTGTTCAGCATGCATTCCGATTGCGCGATGATGACCTTGGGACCCTTGATGTCGGTGGTCAGCGCCTCTTCGATGGTGGCGCGCACCTTGGCCACGTCATAGGTGCGGTCCAGCGTGCGCACCCACTTCACGCCCACGCCGCGCACGGCCTGGTCGATGGGGTTGTTGGTGGAGCGGTCCGGATTTTCGGCGCGCGAGGACAGGATGTCCTGCCCGCCCGTGGCCGAGGCGTAGAAGTTGTCGACGATGACGATGACGCCGTCGTACTTGTTGAACACCGCGTTGCCGATGCCGGAGGACAGTCCGTTATGCCAGAAGCCGCCGTCGCCCATGATGGAGATGGGGCGCTTGGCGGCCGGCACGTTGAAGGCCGCCGCGCTGGAGGCGCCCAGGCCGTAGCCCATGGTGGTGGCGCCCAGGTTGAACGGCGGCAGGATCGAGAACAGGTGGCAGCCGATGTCGCAGGAAATGTGGTGCTGGCCCAGCGTTTCCTGCGCCAGGGTCAGGGCCGAGAAGATCGGCCTTTCCGGACAGCCCGTACAGAAGCCCGCGGGCCGCGGCGGCACCACGGCCGCCAAGCCTTCGACGTGCTTGTGGAAAGTGATGGGCTGCTCGGCCGGACGCGCGGGCTTGGGCCGCGCCACTTCGGTGATCTGGAGCTGGCTTGCCGCGGCCTGGGCGTCGGCGGCGGCGGCGGGGTGCGTCTGCAGCGATTCCGGGCGCTGCCGCTTGAGGAATTCGCGCAGGCCGTCGCGCATGACCTGGGTGGTGTATTCGCCCGCCATCGGCAGCACGTCCTTGCCGGACAGCTTGGTGTCGATGCCGGCGCGGCGCAGCACGGCGTGCAGGTTCTGTTCGATGTAGTCCGGCTGGCCTTCTTCCAGCAGCAGCACGGCGCGCTTGCCGCGGCAGAAATCGATGACCTCGTCCTCGATCACCGGGTACGTCACGTTCATGACGTACAGCGGGATGCGGCTGTTGCCGAAATTGTCGGCCAGGCCCAGCAGTTGCAAGGCGCGGATGACGCCGTTGTAGAGGCCGCCTTGCAGGATCAGTCCGATATCGTCCTGGTCGCCGTCGAAGTGCTCGTTGAGCTTGTGCTCCTTGATGTAGCGGATGGCGGCGGGCCAGCGTTCCTTGATCTTTTCCTGCTCATGCAGGAAGGAGGCAGGCGGCAGCACGATGCGGCTGGTGTCGCGCGCCGGGCTTTCCAGCGCCTGCGCCAGCGAGAAGGCGGGACGCTTGTTTTCCTTGGCGATGAAGCGGCCGTGCACGTGGCAGCCGCGGATGCGCAGCTGCAGCATCACGGGCGTCTTGCTGGCTTCGGACAGTTCGAAGCCGTCTTCCACCGCCTTGACCATGCTTTCCAGATTGGGGCGCGGATCCAGCAGCCAGATCTGCGACTTCATGGCGAACGCGTGCGAGCGTTCCTGCATGATGGAAGAACCTTCGCCGTAGTCCTCGCCCACGATGACCAGCGAGCCGCCGGTGACGCCTCCGGAAGCCAGGTTGGCCAGCGCGTCGGACGCGACGTTGGTGCCCACGGTGGACTTCCAGGTGACCGCGCCGCGGATCGGATACATGACCGAGGCGGCCAGCGTGGCCGCCGCGGTGGCTTCGGAGGCGCTGGCTTCGAAGTGCACGCCCAGTTCCTGGAGGATGTCGTTGGCGTCGGCCAGCACGTCCATCAGATGCGAGATCGGCGAACCCTGGTAGCCCGCGACGTAGCCCACGCCGGACTGCAGCAAGGCCTTGGTGACCGCAAGAATGCCTTCTCCGCGGAACTCTTCGCCCGCGCCGATGCGCAACTGCTGGACTTCTTTCTTGAAAGACCTTTCAGCCATCTGGCACTCCTTCGCGGCCCGGCCTGCGGGTCCTCAATGGTTGCTGCTTTGCAGCATCGTCACGTCAGGAAAATCTCGTCTTAAAAATACTTTAGGAGTCAACGTTTTAGCTGTCAATAAAAAAGATGAAATTTCATGGAAAACAAAAAATATCACGCTAAAACAATGACGTATATACTCGTTGTTCTCTAGTTTGCAGCGCTGTTCCGGCGCTGTAGTGGTGCAAAAACGGGTTGCGATTCCGGGTATACCCTGTGCTGCGCAACAGCATTGCGACACATCATGGCGCGCGTTTGCGCCAGCGTGGTGCAATGCGCATTTCGTCGGGCCGCGTCGGCCCTGGTTTCCGGTGCGTGGGAGCAAAGCAACATGCGGTTGGACAAGCAGCGGGACACGGACGCGGCGGCGCACAAAGGTCGCTTCGTCGATGGCTATCTGGCCTATCTGCTGGCGCAGGCCAGCCAGCGCATTTCGGCGGAATTCCATCTCCAGGTAAAGGCGGCCGGCCTGTCGGTGACCGAATGGCGGGTGCTGGCCAGCCTGGAGGGCAGTCCCGGTGAAACCATAGGCACGCTGGCGGTGCTGGCGATTACCAAGCAGCCCACCTTGAGCAAGGTGGTGCAGCGCATGGAGGCCGAAGGGCTGGTGGCGCGCACGGGCGTGCGGGCGGACCGGCGCCAGACCCGGGTCTGCATCACGACCAAGGGCACCAACCTGATCGCCGCGCTGTGCGAACAGGCCTTGCAGCACCAGAAGGCCGTGCTCGCTCCGTTCGGCGAGGAAAAGGCCGCGATGCTGATCGACATGCTGGAAGTGCTGATGACCGAGCACGTGCCGCTGGAATTGTCGGCGCCGGACGAGGAATAGACGGGGGACAGGGGCGGGCCGCATGCCCAACACTGTTTACTTCGATTATTTTGTTACAAGCTTATGTGTCCCCTATTGGTTCTCCCTCTGTGAAAACCGTCTACGGTACGCATAAACCCTCAATTGACGGAGGTCTTGCGGCTAGGCAATATCGCGCCGGTATTCAGACTACAGTCAGGAGTTGAACCTATGCGCCGCACTTTGATTGCTATCGCGATCGCCGCCGCCGTTGCCGTGCCCACGATCGGGCAGGCCAAGACCTTCCGCTGGGCCGCCCAGGGCGACATCCTCACCTTCGATCCGCACTCGCAGAACGAAGGCATGACCATCGCCGCCAACAGCTATGTCTACGAACCGCTGGTGGACTACGACAAGTCCTTCAAGGTCAACCCGCGCCTGGCGACGGAATGGGAGCAGGTTTCGCCCACGCTGTACCGCTTCAAGCTGCGCCCCGGCGTGAAGTTCCACGACGGCGCCGCCTTCACCGCCGACGACGTGGTGTTCTCGATCCACCGCGCCATGGCGCCCACCTCGAACTACAAGGCCTACACCACCGGCATCAAGGAAGCGCGCAAGATCGACGACCTGACGGTCGAGATCGAAACCTCGGCGCCCAATCCGGTGCTGCTGCGCCAGCTGACCAACGTGTTCATCATGAACAAGGCCTGGTCGGAAAAGAACAACGTCGCCAAGCCGCAGGACTACGTCAACAAGGAAGAGACCTACGCCGCGCGCAATACCAACGGCACCGGCCCCTACAAGCTGAAGTCGCGCGAAGTGGACGTGCGCACGGTGTTCGAGGAAAACAAGGACTGGTGGAACAAGGGCGGCAAGGTCGGCAACGTGACCGAGGTCGTGTTCACGCCGATCAAGCAGAACGCCACGCGCACCGCGGCGCTGCTGTCGGGCGAAATCGACTTCGTGCTGGATCCCGCCGCCCAGGACCTGGACCGCCTGCGCCAGTCGGCCAAGGTCGTGGAAGGCAACGAGTACCGCACCATCTACCTGGGCCTGGACCAGAAGCGTCCGGAACTCCAGTACTCCAACATCAAGGGCAAGAACCCGTTCCAGGACATCCGCGTGCGCGAGGCGCTGTACCGCGCCATCGACGTGGACGCCATCAAGCGCGCCGTGATGCGCGGCCTGTCCGCGCCCACCGGCACGATGATCGCGCCGCAGGTGCACGGTTGGGCCCAGCAGCTGCAAGCGCGCGTGCCTTACGATCCGGAAAAGTCCCGCGCCCTGCTGAAGGAAGCCGGCTACGACGGCACGCTGAACTTCACGCTGGACTGCCCGAACAACCGCTACATCAACGACGAGGCCATCTGTCAGGCGGTCGTCGGCATGTGGGCCAAGGTCGGCGTCAAGGCCACCATGAACGCCATGCCGCGTTCCACCTATTTCCCCAAGGTGCAGTCGTTCGACACCAGCGCCTACCTGTTCGGCTGGGGCGTGCCCACGTTCGACGCCATGTACACGCTGCAGAACCTGATCCGCACCAAGGGCGAGGGCGCTGACGGCATGTACAACCTGGGCAACTACAGCAACAAGGAACTGGACGTCATCATCGACCGGATCAAGACGGAAACCGATCCGGCCAAGCGCGATGCCGACATCATCACCGTGCTGCAAGGGCACGCCAAGGACTTCGGCCACATCCCGCTGCACGACCAGGTCATTCCCTGGGCCATGCGCAAGAACGTCACGGTCATCCACCGTGCCGACAATCGCCTCGTTGCCGATTGGGTCAAGGTTGACTGATCCAGGCTAATCAAACGGCGCAGCCCGTCGGCCTGTTCATGGTGAACAGGCCGACGGGTTTTCGCTGTTACGCCTTTTCCGCCTATGTTTGCTTTCATACTGCGTCGCCTGTTGCAGGCCGTAGCGGTGATGCTCACCGTCGCGCTACTGGCCTTTGTGCTTTTTCAATACGTCGGCGACCCTGTCACCATCATGCTGGGGCAGGACGCCACCGATGCCGAGCGCATCGAACTACGTGAGCGCCTGGGGCTGAACGAGCCCGCCATCGTCCAATTCGGCCATTTCGTGGCCAACGCCCTGCAGGGCAATTTCGGCATATCCCTGCGCCAGAGCGAACCCGTTTCCACCCTGCTGAAATCCCGCCTGCCGGCCACGCTGGAACTGTCCATGGTGGCCGCCTTGCTGGCGCTGCTGGTGGGCGTGCCGTTGGGCGTGTACACGGCGCTCAAGCGCAACAGCCTGCTGTCCCAGCTGCTGCTGGCCGGTTCGCTGCTGGGCGTGTCGCTGCCTACCTTCCTGATCGGCATCCTGCTGATCCTGGTGTTCTCCGTGCAACTGGGCTGGCTGCCCAGCTACGGGCGGGGCGACACCGTGAGCGTGGGCTGGTGGTCCTCGGGCCTGTTCACCGCCACGGGCTGGAAGCATCTCATCCTGCCGTCCATCACCCTGTCGCTGTTCCAGATGACCCTGGTGCTGCGCCTGGTGCGTTCGGAGATGTTGGAGGTGCTGCGTTCGGACTACATCAAGTTCGCCCGCGCCCGCGGCCTGAAGCGCCGCGCCATCCACTTCGGCCACGCGCTGAAGAACACCATGGTGCCGGTCATCACCATCACCGGCCTGCAGCTGGGCGGCATCATCGCCTTTGCCATCGTCACGGAAACCGTGTTCCAGTGGCCGGGCATGGGCCTGCTGTTCATCCAGGCGGTGCAATTCGCCGACGTGCCGGTCATGGCGGCCTACCTGTGCCTGATTGCGCTGGTGTTCGTGGTGATCAACCTGATCGTCGATCTTTTGTATTTTGTCGTGGACCCGCGCCTGCGTTCCGGGCTGACCCGCGGCGGGGGGGCTCACTGATGCGCGCCGTACTCAAACGCTGGTGGGACAGCGACATCGCCTGGGCCTGGCGCCGGGCGCCCGTGGCCATCGTCGCCACCGTGATGCTGGCGCTCCTGCTGATCGGCTCCTTCGGGGCCGGTTGGGTGGCGCCGCACAACCCGTTCGACCTGACCAAGGTGGAACTGCTGGACGCCTTGCTGCCGCCCGCCTGGGAGGCCAATGGCCTGCCCACCTATCTGCTGGGCACCGACAGCCAGGGCCGCGACCTGTACTCGGCCATTCTGTACGGCACGCGCGTGTCGCTGCTGATCGGCCTGGCCTCGGTGCTGCTGTCCATGGTGATCGGCATCGTGCTGGGGCTGATCTCGGGCTACGCGGGCGGGCGCATCGACGCCTTCATCATGCGTATCGCCGATGTGCAGCTGTCGTTCCCCGCCATTCTGATCGCGCTGCTGATCGACGGCGTGGCGCGGGCGGCGGTGCCGCGCGATCTGCACGAGCTGATCGCCTTCCCGGTGCTGATCGGCGCGATCGCGCTGGCGGGCTGGCCGCAGTATGCGCGCACGGTGCGCGGCTCCACCCTGGTGGAGAAGAACCGCGAATACGTGCAGGCGGCGCGCGTGATCGGCGTGGCCTCGCCCGTCATCATGTTCCGCCACGTGTTGCCCAATGTGCTGGGTCCGGTGCTGGTGCTGGCCACGGTGCATCTGGCCACGGCCATCATCACGGAAGCCACGCTGTCGTTCCTGGGCGTAGGCGTACCGCCGACCGCGCCGTCGCTGGGCACGCTGATCCGCATCGGCAACGACTTCCTGTTTTCAGGGGAATGGTGGATCACCATCTTCCCCGGCGCGGCGTTGGTGCTGCTGGTGCTGTCGGTCAACTTGCTAGGCGACTGGCTGCGCGATGCGCTCAACCCCCGGCTGAATTGAGGTTTACATGAGCGCACTTCTAGAAGTCCGCAATCTGCGCGTGGAATTCCCCACGCGCCGCGGCACGCTGCGCGCCCTGGACGACGTGTCCTTTTCCATCCAGGCTGGCGAAGTCCTGGGCGTAGTGGGCGAATCCGGCGCCGGCAAATCCTTGACCGGCGCATCCATCATCGGCCTCCTGGAGCCGCCGGGGCGCATCGCCGCGGGCGAGATCCTGCTGGCGGGCCGCCGCATCGACAACCTCCCCGACGAGCAGATGCGCCGCGTGCGCGGCCGCGAGATCGGGGCAGTGTTCCAGGATCCGCTGACCTCGCTGAATCCGCTGTACACGGTGGGCCGGCAATTGGCGGAAACCATCGTGACGCACCTGGACTTGAGCTGGTCCCAGGCGCGCGAACGGGCGGTGGAGCTGCTGGCATCGACTGGCATTCCGGCCGCGCGGGAACGCATCGACCATTACCCGCACCAGTTTTCCGGCGGCATGCGCCAGCGCGTGGTGATCGCGCTGGCCCTGGCGGCCGAACCCAAGCTGGTGGTGGCGGACGAGCCCACGACCGCGCTGGACGTGTCGATCCAGGCGCAGATCATCGAACTGCTCAAGCGCCTGTGCCGCGAAAATGGTACGGCGGTGATGCTGATCACGCACGACATGGGCGTGATCGCCGAGACCGCCGACCGCGTCGCGGTGATGTACGCGGGCCGCGTGGCCGAGATCGGCCCGGTGGCCGACGTGATTCACAAGCCGCGCCATCCCTACACGACGGGGCTGATGGGATCGATTCCGTCGCTGGAAGGGCATTCCGAACGGCTGGTGCAGATCGATGGCAGCATGCCGCGCCTGAACGCCATTCCGCCAGGCTGCGCCTTCAATCCGCGCTGCGGCCAGCGCCTGCCGCGCTGCGGCGTGGAGCGTCCGGAGCTGATGGCGGCCGGCACGTCCCGCGCGGCCTGTTGGCTGCACGACAACAACGATAAGGTGGCCGCATGACGACGCCCTTGGTGGAAGTAAAGGACGCCGCGCGCTGGTTCGATGTGTCGCCGCCGTGGCTGGAACGCAAGCTGGCGGGCAAGCCGCGCGTGATGCTGCGCGCCGTCGATGGGGTGTCGTTCGAGATCGCGCGCGGCGAAACGCTGGCGCTGGTGGGCGAATCGGGCTGCGGCAAGTCGACCGTGGCGCGCATGCTGGTGGGGCTGTACGGTCTGACCCGCGGCGATATCCGCTTTGACGGCCAACCGCTGTCGCGCATGTCGGAGCCGGGCGGCCGCGCCTTGCGCAAGCGCCTGCAGATGATCTTCCAGGATCCCTATGCCAGCCTGAATCCGCGCTGGCGCGTGGGCCGCATCATCGCCGAACCCATGCTGACCCATACCGCCATGACGCCTGACGAGCGCAGCGCGCGCGTGGGCGAGCTGCTCAAGCAGGTGGGCCTGGACCCGGCCGACCAAGGCCGTTATCCGCACCAGTTTTCAGGCGGCCAGCGCCAGCGCATCTCGATCGCGCGGGCGTTGGCGGTGAATCCGGAATTCCTGGTGTGCGACGAGCCGACCTCGGCGCTGGACGTGTCGGTGCAGGCGCAGGTGCTGAACCTGATGAAGGATCTGCAGCGCAACCTGGGGCTGACCTATCTGTTCATTTCCCACAACCTGGCGGTGGTGCACCACGTGGCCGACCGGGTGGGGGTGATGTACCTGGGCCGCATGGTGGAGGTGGCGCCGCGCGACGAGCTGTTCGCGCGGCCGCGGCATCCGTACACGCGCATGCTGCTGGAGGCCATTCCCGACATCAATGGCGCGGGCAAGCCGCGCACCGCGGTGGCGGGCGAGGTGCCCAATCCGCTGAACCCGCCGTCGGGCTGCACTTTTCATCCGCGCTGCCCGCATGCGAACGAGCGCTGCAAGTCCGAGGCGCCGGTGGCGATGGCTGCGGGAGTGTCGGTGGTGGCCTGCCACGCCGTGCAGGAAGGGCGGATCTCGGTCTGACCCGCGGACGGCGCGGTTGCGCGGCCATGCCGGCCGCAACCCGCCGTCCGGCGCAGGCTCAGTGGCGGTGGTTGTGGTCGTGAGGAAGATCGTGGCCGTGGCCGTCCGCATCATCCTCATCGTCCTCGTCCGCTTCGTCCTCGTCGTCTTCGTCGTCCTCCGCGTCCGGATCTTCCGGCACGGGTTCTTCCGACAGGGCGAACGGCAGCACGTCTTCCAGACTGTCGGACCAGGCCGATTCTTCGCCGTCGTGGTCCAGCTTGATGAAGCGCTCGCCCTCGTTCAGCGAGATCTCGATGGCCCAGAGATAGAGGCAGTCGTAGGTGTCGTCGTCGGACTGGGGCAGGCCGCCGCGGTTGCCCAGCAGGCGGGCGCCGGCGCCGCCCAGCTGCACGTGGGTCTGGTCCTCGTCGGGCTTGGCGTTTTCATCCATGGGCACGCCATAGGTCACCCATTCGGTGCCGTCATCGCCCAGCACCACTTCGGCCAGCACGGGCTTGCCCAGGTACGCGCTCAGCGCGTCGGCGGTCTTGGCCAGCATGTCCAGTTCAGCGGCGCTGAAGTGGGTCAAGGAGGCGGGGGGAGTGGCGGAGGCAGACATGAAGGGGTTCCTGGGCGCGATGAAGCCGCGACGGCACGGCAAGATACGGGCCTGCTGGCAGACCCTGGCTACAGCCGTATTGTCTCGCGATCGGCCGCGTCTTGCATCAGGCGCTTGGATTACGCGGTTCTCCGGGGTCATGGCGCGGGGGCGCCGCCCTGGCTGCGCCTGCGCGCGTTGTCCGGCGACTCGCCGGTGAGCCGCTGGAACATGGCGATGAAGGCCGAGGGCGTGCTGTAGCCGAGCTCGCGCGCCACGGACTGGACCGGCCGGCCGGCATCCAGCATGCCCAGGGCGCTGACCACGCGCAGCCGCAGACGCCATTCATTGAACGACATGCCCAGGTGCAGCTGGCAATGGCGCAGCAGCGTGCGTTCGGTAATGCCCGCCGTGGCGGCCCAGTGCGCGGCGCCGCGCTTGTCGCCGGGACTGTGCTGCAGCGCCGACAGGATGGGCGCCAGCAAAGGATCGGAGGTGGACGGCAGGTAGCTGGCGTAAGCCCGCGCCTGGCGCGCCTGGTCGATGACGATCTGCGCCATGCGCCGGTCTTCCGGCGTATCCGGATAGCTGATGCCGCGCCGTTCGAAGTCGGCCAGGATCGCGCGCATGACCGGGCTGATCTCGAGCGTGCACGGTTCCGCGGGCAGGCCGGCGCAGGCCGCGGCCGGGATGTCGATGCAGGCGTAGTGCACCTCGCCTTCGTTCTGGCAGCAGTGCTCGACATGCGGTGGAATCCAGATGGCGTACTGCGGCGGCGACAGGTAGGTGACGCCGCGGATGCCGATTTCCATGATGCCGGAGATCGCGAAGTTCAGTTCCGCCCAGGGCGAGCTGTGGCGCTTCATGCGCGAGTTCGGCGTGAAATGCAGGATGCGGCAGGCCAGCGGATAGGGCAGGTGGCTGGCCAGGGCAGGCGCGGTATCGATGGCGGACATGTCGGAACTTCGTCTGGTTTTGTCTGTTTTTCATTATATACATCAGGTCGGACAGATCCTACACTGGCCCTGTCTCATCTACGCCTGTGCATTGCCCCTCATGACCCGTGCTTCTTCTCCCCATGTTCCCGCCCGTTATCTGCTTTATCCGCTGCTGGCGGCCCTGATCTGGTCGGTCAACATGATCGTCACCAAGATGGCGGCCAGCGCCATCGCGCCGGCCGCCATCGGTTTCTACCGCTGGGCCCTGGCCGGCGTGGTGCTGACGCCGTTCGTGCTGCCGGGCGTCTGGGCGCAGCGCCGCCAGATCCTGCCCCACCTGCCCAAGCTGGCGGTGCTGGGGGGCTTGGGCATGGCCCTGTACCAGGGCCTGGCCTATGTGGCGGCCGCCAGCACCACCGCGACCAATATGGGCATCATCACGGCGATGATTCCGCTGATGACCATCGCGGTGGTGGCGCTGCTGCTGCGCGAACTGCCCTCGGTCATGGCCATGCTGGGCGGCCTGCTGTCGCTGGCGGGCCTGGCCCTGCTGATCGGCGAGGGCGATCCCGCCCGGCTGCTGGAAGTGGGCGCCAACCGCGGCGACCTGCTGATGGGTGTGGGCGCGTTGGCCTATGCGCTGTACGGCGTGCTGCTGCGCCGCTGGGCATTGCCGGTGGGGCCGTGGCAGTCGCTGTATGTGCAGGTGGCTTTCGGCGTGCTGTTCCAGCTGCCGGCTTTCCTGATGGCGCCGCCTTCGCCGCTCAACGGCGACAACTTGCCGCTGGTGCTGTATGCGGCGGTGTTCCCGTCGCTGTTCGCGCCCTTCCTGTGGATGCAGGGCGTCAAGCACCTGGGCCCCAACCGCGCCAGCATTTTCCTCAACCTCATGCCGGTAGCCACGGTGGCGATCGCGGCCGTGTTCCTGGATGAAAAACCCCATCTGTTCCACATCGTCGGCGGGGCGATGGCGCTGGCCGGCGTGATGCTGGCGCAGATGCGCGCCGGCGGCCGGGCGGCGCGGCCCAAGGCCGCCTGAAGGGGCGGTTGCGCGGCGCGGGCCGGCCATTTGGCGGTGGACATACGCGGGTCAGGGTTCCGGCCTACAATCGACGATTCATCAGCTATATCTCCTATATACGAGCCCATGGCCCAATACGTCTACACCATGAACCGCGTCGGCAAGATCGTGCCGCCCAAGCGGCAGATCCTGCGCGACATTTCGCTTTCGTTTTTTCCTGGCGCCAAGATCGGCGTGCTGGGCCTGAACGGCTCGGGCAAGTCGACGCTGCTGAAGATCATGGCCGGCGTCGATCGCGAAATCGAAGGCGAAGCCATTCCCATGCCGGGCCTGAACATCGGCTACCTGCCGCAGGAACCGCAGCTCAACCCCGAGCACACGGTGCGCCAGTCGGTGGAAGAGGGCCTGGGCGCCGTCGTCACGGCCAAGAAGCGCCTGGACGAGGTCTATGCCGCCTACGCCGAGCCGGACGCCGATTTCGACGCGCTGGCCGCCGAGCAGGCCGAGCTTGAAGCCATCATCGCCGCCGCCGCCTCCAGCGGCGCCGACGACATCGAGCACCAGATGGAAATCGCCGCCGACGCGCTGCGCCTGCCGCCCTGGGACGCCATCGTCGGCAAGCTCTCCGGCGGTGAAAAGCGCCGCGTCGCGCTGTGCCGCCTGCTGCTGTCCAAGCCCGACATGCTGCTGCTGGACGAGCCCACCAACCACCTGGATGCCGAGAGCGTGGAATGGCTGGAGCAGTTCCTGCACAAGTTCCCGGGCACCGTGGTCGGCGTGACCCACGATCGCTACTTCCTGGACAACGCGGCCGAATGGATCCTGGAACTGGATCGCGGCTATGGCATTCCCTGGAAGGGCAACTACAGCTCGTGGCTGGAGCAGAAGGAAGACCGCCTGAAGCAGGAAGAGGCGTCGGAATCCGCCCGCCAGAAGACCATCAAGAAGGAACTGGAGTGGGTGCGCCAGAACCCGAAGGGGCGCCAGGCCAAGGCCAAGGCGCGTCTGGCCCGCTTCGAGGAACTCTCGTCCTACGAATACCAGAAGCGCAATGAAACCCAGGAAATCTTCATTCCCGTGGGCGAGCGCCTGGGCAACGAAGTCATCGAATTCAACAACGTCAGCAAGGCCTACGGCGACCGTCTGCTGATCGACAACCTCAGCTTCAAGGTGCCGCCCGGCGCCATCGTCGGCATCATCGGCGCCAACGGCGCCGGTAAGTCCACGCTGTTCCGCATGATCGCGGGCCGCGAGCAGCCGGATTCGGGCGAGGTCAACATCGGCCAGACCGTCAAGCTGGCCTATGTCGACCAGTCGCGCGATGCGCTGGAAGACAAGAAGACCGTGTTCGACGCGGTGGCCGACGGCGCCGACCTGCTCACGGTGGGCAAGTTCGAAATGTCGTCGCGCGCCTACCTGGGCCGCTTCAACTTCAAGGGTGGCGACCAGAACAAGGTCGTGGGCCAGCTGTCGGGCGGTGAACGCGGCCGCCTGCACATGGCCAAGACGCTGATCGCCGGCGGCAACGTGCTGCTGCTGGACGAACCGTCCAACGACCTCGACGTCGAAACCCTGCGCGCGCTGGAAGACGCGTTGCTGGAGTTCCCCGGCAGCGTCATGGTCATCAGCCACGATCGCTGGTTCCTGGACCGGATCGCCACGCACATCCTGGCCTTCGAAGGCGACTCGCAAGTGGTGTTCTTCGACGGCAACTACCAGGAATATGAAGCCGACAAGAAGCGCCGCCTGGGCGAAGAGGGCGCCAAGCCCAAGCGCCTGCGCTACAAGGCCCTGAAGTAATCGGCGCCTGCAAGAATCCCGGCCTCGCGCCGGGATTTTTTTTGCCGGGGGTATGCTAGGGGCTGTTCAAGGCTTCGTTCTGTGTGAACCGGCCTTGGGGACTACTTCCTGGAGCACCGCGCAATGTTGTTGTCCGCTACCGATTCCACCCTGCTGATCGTCGACATGCAGGGGCGTCTGATGCCCGTCATCCACGACAACGAGGCGGTGCTCAACGCCGCGCACAAGCTGGCGCAGGCTGCGCGCCTGCTGGACGTGCCGGTAGTGGCCACCGAGCACCACGCCAAGATGCTGGGGGCCACCGTGGAACCGTTGCGCGAGCAGGTCCAGAGCGCCTTCCAGAAAATGCACTTCTCTTCGGCGCTGGAGCCGGGCTTCGAGGCCTGGTTGCCGGCTGCACGCAAGACCATCCTGGTGGCGGGCTGCGAAGCGCACATCTGCGTGCTGCAAACCGTGATCGGTTTGATCGACCTGGGCTACCACGCGGTGCTGGTGGCGGATGCGGCGGGCTCGCGCAAGCCTGCCGATCATCACGCGGCGTTGCGCCGCGCGCGTGCGCATGGCGCTGAAATCGTCACGTCCGAAATGGCGATCTTTGAATGGATGCGGACTTGTGAACACCCGCGTTTCCGCGAGGTGTTACGTCTGGTCAAATAGCGGCCGACCGCTGCAACAATGTCCCTGGGGCGCGCAAAGATTAACTCGCCCTTTGACACAATTCATGGGCAAACTTCACAGCCAGGGCAAGAATATTTTGCGATCCTGAAGGTTCCAGGCCCTCATGGGCGCCGCGCGCTCGCATCCAGTTTCATGCGCGGCTCCCGGGTACGAGAATAGGAACCACAAATATGAAAATCGCATCTCTCTCCAAAATCTGTGTTGCGCTGGCGCTGACCGCCGCCATGGCTGGCTGCTCGTCCTGGGACGGCATGAGCCATCGCCAGAAGAGCACGGTCGGTGGCGCTGCCCTGGGCGGCGTGGCAGGCGCCGTGATCACCAACGGCGGCATCCTCGGAACGGTGGGCGGAGCGGCGATCGGCGGCGTCATCGGCGATCAGGTCGGCAAGCGTTAAGCGTTCACCGCCCCAAAGCAAATGCCCGGCAATGCCGGGCATTTTTTTGACCTGGGCTGTGCGCGGCGGCAAGTATGCCCCTGCGCCGCGCAGCCGCATCAGGTCTCGTTCTGAGGCATTTCGATCTTGACCTCCAGGACCTCCAGCGTGTCCTGGCGTTCCAGGTGCACCTTGATGTCCTCGGGGTTGATCTTCACGTATTTCGAAATGACGGCGATAAGCTCCTGCTGCAACTGCGGCAGGTAATCGGGCGAGTCGCCGCGGCCCCGCTCGTGGGCCAGGATGATCTGCAACCGTTCCTTGGCGACGGATGCGGAGGTCTTCTTTTGACCAAGCAGAAACGACAGGAAGGACATTGCTTACTTGCCTCCGAACAGGCGTTTCAGGAAACCGGGCTTTTCGTAGTCGGTAAAGCGCAGGGCCTTGTCTTCGCCAAGATAACGGGCCACGACGTCCTTGTAGGCTTCGGAAACGTCGGTGTCTCTGAGGTGGATGGCCGGCAGGCCCTGGTTCGACGCTTGCAGCACCGCTTCGGATTCGGGGATCACGCCGATCAGCTTGATGCGCAGGATGTCCTCGATGTCGCCCAGCGACAGCATTTCGCCGTCGACCACGCGCTTGGGGCTGTAGCGCGTCAGCAGCAGGTATTCCTTGACGGGCTCGTCGCCTTCCACGGCGCGCTTGGACTTGGCGGCCAGGATGCCCAGGATGCGGTCGGAGTCGCGCACCGACGAGACTTCCGGGTTGGTCACGACCAGTGCGTCGTCGGCGAAGTAGGCGGCCATCAGCGCGCCGGTTTCGATGCCGGCGGGCGAGTCGCAGACGATGTAGTCAAAGCCCATGCCCTTGAGGTCGTTGATGACCTTTTCCACGCCTTCCTGCGTCAGCGCGTCTTTGTCGCGCGTCTGCGAGGCGGGCAGGATGAACAGGTTTTCGAGCTGCTTGTCCTTGATGAGGGCCTGGTTGAGCGTGGCTTCGCCCTGGATCACGTTGACGAAGTCGTACACGACGCGACGTTCGCAGCCCATGATCAGGTCGAGGTTGCGCAGGCCGACATCGAAGTCGATGACAGCGGTCTTGTGGCCCCGCATCGCGAGTCCCGCAGAAAAACTGGCGCTGGTCGTGGTTTTGCCCACGCCGCCTTTGCCGGAAGTCACCACAACAATGCGTGTCATGACGATCAAACCCTTATGTTCGAATAAATCGCGTTATCGTAAAGCAAAAAGCCCTTGTAAGGCTTCTTACAGGATGTGTTGAAATTTGCGCGGGTGTCTGCGCGTGCGCCTCGGCCGCTGCTGGCGGCCAGATTCCGGATATCAAGCCTTGAGGGCTTCGATGCGCAGCGTGTCGCCGTCCAGGCGGACCAGCGCGGGCTGGTTCTGCAGCGTGCGGTCGAGCTTGTCCTCGACCACGCGGTACACGCCGGCCACGGCCAGCAGTTCAGCGTCCAGGTGGGTCGTGAAAATGCGCGCCGAAGTGTCGCCGCGCGCGCCCGCCATTGCTTTGCCGCGCAAGGGACCGTAGACATGGACGTTGCCGTCGGCGATGACTTCCGCGCCTTGGCTCACCATGCCGATCACCACCAGGTCCGTATGGCGTGCGTAGACGCGCTGGCCGGAACGCAGCGGCTTGGTGATGACCAGCGCCGACGACGAGTGCGGCGCGGCCGGGGTGGGGCTGGGGGCCGAGGTGGTGTTGCTGGCCGCGCGGGCGGGCAGCGGCTCGTCCGCGGTCTTGCCGGCGGGCGCGTCGGGCTCGGCGGCGACTTCTGTGGGCGCGGCTGCGGTTTCGACCGCGGCGGCCGGCACCGAGGGTACCGGAGTGGAGACATCGTTGGGCGGCGCGGTGTCGATCACCGGCGCGGGCCGGGCCGCGGGCGTGGACAGTTCCACCGGTGTCAGGCCCGCCGCGCGCGCGGCTTCCAGGTTGGCGCCTTCGGCGACCACGCCGATGGGAGGCAGGTTATGGCCGCGCAATGCCGCCACCAGGGCGGTCCAATCGATTTTTTCCTCGACGCGGCTGGCGTCGATGACCACGGGTTCGTTTTCGAAGAAACTGCCGGCATCGGCCATGCGCTTGGCCAGGGCGGCGTTCAGGCGTTCAGGGTCGGCGCTGTGCAGGACCACCCGGATGGCATAGAGGGTGGCGCTTTTGAAGTCCAGGGCTAGGGATTCAGTGTTCATCTTGATTGTGGCTGGCGGTTCCGGCGCCGGGAAACGGCGCGCTCGACCGGCTGCGGGGTTCGGGGGATGATAACCCGCCCCGGGGCGGCATGCGCAGGGGGCGAGCCCAAAGAAAAAGGCGCCTTTCAGCGCCTATTTCCTGCAATGCGGACGCGGCGCGTCAGCCTTGCGCCCAGGAGTCGCGCAGGGTCACGATGCGGTTGAGCACCGGCGCCTCGGGGCTGGATTCCTTCAGGTCGGCCGTGAAGTAGCCCAGGCGTTCGAACTGCCAGGTGGCGCCCGGCGTGGCGACGGTGCCCGGCTCCAGCCAGGCCGTGACGGTCAGCTTGGAATTCGGGTTCAGGCAGGCCAGGAAGTCCTTGTCGCCGCCATCGGGACGCGCGTCGGCGAACAGGCGGTCGTACAGGTGGATCTGGGCGGGCACCGCATGGGCCGCGCTGACCCAGGTGATGTTGCCCTTGACCTTGACGCTGTCCGCGCCCGGCGTGCCGCTCTTGGTTTCCGGCAGGTATTCCGCCTGGACCTCGATGATCTCGCCGGCTTCGTTCTTGGTGAAGCCGGTGCAGCGCACCACGTAGCCGTATTTCAAGCGCACGGTATTGCCCGGGAACAGGCGGAAGTACTTCTTGGGCGCTTCTTCGCGGAAATCGTCGCGTTCGATCCAGAGTTCGCGCGACAGCGGGAACTCGCGCACGCCGGCTTCGGGATCGTGCGGGTTGCGCGGCGCGGTGCAGATCTCGGTCTGGCCTTCCGGGTAGTTGGTGATGACCAGCTTGAGCGGATCCAGCACGGCCACCGAGCGCGGGGCGACCGGGTCCAGGTCGTCGCGCACCGCTTGTTCCAGCAGGCTGTAGTCGATGCGCGAGTCGGACTTGGACACGGCGGTGCGGTCGCAGAACAGGCGGATCGAGGAGGGCGTGTAGCCGCGCCGGCGCAGGCCGAAGATGGTCGGCATGCGGGGATCGTCCCAGCCGTCCACGTGGCCTTCGCGCACCAGTTGCAGCAGCTTGCGCTTGCTGGTGACGACGTAGCTCACGTTCAGGCGCGCGAATTCGTACTGGTGCGGCAGCGGCTGCGCCAGCTTGCCGAGTTCGGCCAGGCGCGCCAGGATCCAGTCGTAGAACGGGCGCTGGTCTTCGAATTCCAGCGTGCAGACGCTGTGCGTGATGCCTTCCAGCGCGTCTTCGACCGGGTGCGCCCAGCTGTACATCGGGTAGATGCACCACTGGTCGCCGGTGCGGTGGTGATGGGCGTGGCGCACGCGGTACATGACCGGGTCGCGCAGGTTGATGTTGGGCGACGCCATGTTGATCTTCGCGCGCAGCACCAAGCTGCCGTCCGGGTGCTTGCCGTCGCGCATTTCGCGCAGCAGCGTCAGCGACTCGGCCGCCGGGCGATTGCGCCAGGGCGAGTCGGTGCCGGGTTCGGTCAGCGTGCCGCGGTTGGCGCGGATTTCTTCGGGGCTCTGCTCGTCGACGTAGGCGTGGCCGGCCTCGACCAGCGCTTCGGCGAACTCGTACATGTAGCCGAAGTAGTCGCTGGCGAAGTACAGGTTGTCGTTGCCGTCGGCCTTCCAGTCAAAGCCCAGCCAGTGCACGGCCTCGATGATGGCGTCGACGTATTCCTGGTCTTCCTTTTCCGGATTGGTGTCGTCAAAGCGCAGGTGGCAGACGCCGCCGAAATCGCGGGCCAGCCCGAAGTTCACGCAGATGCTCTTGGCGTGGCCGAGGTGCAGGTAGCCGTTGGGCTCCGGCGGAAAGCGCGTGCGGATGCGGGCCGAATCCAGTCCGCCTTGTTGTTGCAAGGCCGCCGGGCCAGGCTTGCCCGCCCAACGCTTGCCTGCGAAGCGCTGGGCTTCGAGGTCGTCTTGAACGATGTTGAGCAGGAAATTTGATGCGGCAGGGGTCGGCGTCGTGGCGGAGGTCATTCTTGAAAGAATAGGAAAAAGCAGCGACAAAGAGTCAATTTTGCCACGTTCCGCAGGCGAGGCCTTTTTGCTGCCGGTGCAACCGGTTTCAAACTGTCCCCACAGTCATGTAACTGGCTCTACACTACGGGCCATCATGGACATATCCACGTTATCCCTGGCCCGCACGCAGTTCGTGGCCAGCCTGAGCTTTCTGGCGTTTTTCCTGGCCTTCTCCCTGGCGCTCGCCTGGGTGCTGCTGTTCTTCAAGATCAGGGCGCGCTGGTCCGGCCAGGGCGGCTGGACAGCCGCCTACCGCTTCTGGGTGCGGATTTTCGCCCTGGCCTTCGTGCTGACGCTGGCGGCCAGCGTGCCGGTGCTGATCCAGCTGGGCAGCCTGTGGGCCGGCCTCATGGACAAGATCGGCAACGTCGCCGGGCCCTTGCTGGGCTACGCCATACTTTCGGTCTTCATTCTCAAGTCCTGTTTCCTGGGCGTCATGCTGTTCGGCCAGCGCCGCGTGTCGGATGGCGCCCATACGCTGGCCGTGCTGATGGTGGCGGTGGGGCAGCTGGTGGCGGTGTTCTGGGTGCTGGCGCTGCAATCCTGGATGCAGACGCCGGATGGCGCGCTGCTGGTCGATGGACGCTACCAGGTCTATGACTGGATGGCCGTGGTGCTGAATCCCTCCGTGGGATGGCGCATGGCGGTGGTGATGGTGGGCGCGGCCCTGGCCGCCGCGTTCCTGATGATGGGCGTGACCGCGCTGCAGGCGCTGCGGCGTCCGCTGGGCGACGGCGAGCGCAACGCGTTCAAGACCGCGCTGGTGGTCGCCGTGGTGGGGGCGTTCATGCAGTTGCCGGTGGCGACCGGCGCCGGGCAGATGATCGCCAAGCTGCAGCCCGCCAAGGCTGCCGCCGCCGCGGGCTACTGGGAAAGCGGCGCAGAGCCGCAACTGGTGCTGTTCGGCTGGCCCGATGCGCGCGCCCATACCAATGTGGCCGACGTGACCCTGCGCAACATGGGCGGGATGTGGCTGCACCGTAACCAGGACGGCACCTACCGTGGCCTGGACAAGTATTCGGGCATGCTGCCGCCGGTGGCGCTGACCTTCTGGTCGCTGCGCGTGGCGGCAGGGCTGGGCTTGCTGATGCTGGCCGTGGCCTGCGTGACCTTCCTGTGGACGTTCCGGCGCGGGCTGGACCCGTCCACGCTGCCGCATTGGTGGCAGCGGGTGCTGTGCGGCATGATGTTCTCCGGCGCCATCGCCGTCGTGGCCGGGTGGTGGGTATCCATCCTGGGCTTGCAGCCGTTCGCGGTGAACGGCACCGTCACGCAGTCCGAGGTGCTGGGCATCGTGGCCTCCAGCACCGTGCTGTACGGATTGATCGGCTATGGCGTGCTGTACCTGCTGCTGCTTGCGGCGTTCGTCGGCATGCTGTTCCACGCGGCGCGCTATGGCGTCGTGCCCGTGCGCAAACTGGCTGGAGGCACGCCATGATCGCCATGCTGGCCGCTTCCCAAGGCCTCAATCCCGACGATCCCTCTTTCTGGATGCCGCTGGCCTTCATGGCCCTGCTGTTCGTGGTGATTGCCGCGGGCATGGTGCTGGACGGCTTCGACCTGGGCGTGGGCATCCTGCTGCAACTGGCGCCGGAACACGAGCGCGGCCGCATGATGAGCCTGCTGAGCCCGTGGCGCGACGCCAATGAATTCTGGCTGCTGCTGGGCATGGGCCTGTTCGCGGCGGCGTTCCCGTTCGCCTGGGGCGCGGTGCTGGGCAAGCTCTACGGACCGCTCACCTGCATGGTGCTGGGCGTGGTGCTGCGCAGCGTCTCGTTCGAGTTCCGCATCCGTGCGCGCAACGAAATGAAGCCACGCTGGATTTTCGGCTTCTGGGCGGGGTCGCTGATCACCGCTTTCGGCCAGGGCATGCTGCTGGGCCGCATCGCCACCGGCTACCAGTCCGATGCCGGCTACGGCTGGTTCTCCATGTTCGTGGGCCTGTGCGCGGTGGCGGCCTATGTGCTGCTGGGCGCGTCCTGGCTGGTCATGCGGGTGGACGGCGATCTGCAGCGCCGCGCCGCCAACTGGGCGCGCCACGCCATCCGCTGGACGGCGGTGGGCATGGTGGCGATCGCGGTCACGCTGGGCCTGGCCAATGCGGGCATCTTCTACAAATGGAGCAACATTGCCCACCTGAGCCTGGCGGCAACGGTCTGGGTGCTGATGCTGGCGGGCTTCGTCGCCGCCGAAATGCTGCTGGCGAGGTTGCCGGGCAAGGCCGACCGTTTCAGCTGGCTGCCGTTCGTACTGTGCGTGGCCCTGTTCCTGCTGATGCTCAGCGGCCTGGCCTACAGCCTGTTCCCCTACCTGATCCTGGACGACATGACGCTGTGGGACGGCGCGGGCGCGCTGGGCTCGATGCGCCTGGTGCTGGCCGGGGCGGTCGTGGGCATTCCGGTGGTGCTGGTGTTCAACATCCTGGCGTACCGCTCGGTGTTCGGCAAGGAACGCGCGCCGGTGCCGCTGTTGCCGCCGCCGGGCTGATCCGGCCGGGAAGTCCGGCCGGGGCTGCCGTCACAAGACCGGCCTGGCGACGCGCTGCAGGATCTCTTCGCCGTAGGCTTCCAGCTTGCGGGCGCCCACGCCGCTGATGTGGCTCAGCTCGTCCATGGATTCGGGCTGGGCCAGCGCGATCTCACGCAGCGTGGCGTCGTGGAAGATGACATAGGCCGGCACGCCATGGCTCTTGGCCACTTCGCCGCGCCAGGCGCGCAGAGCCTCGAATACGGGCTGCAGTTCGGCCGGTAGGTCAATCGCCGCCGCCTTGGGGCGGCCGCTGCCGCTCTTGCCCGAGCGCGGCTTCTTTTCGGATTCGCGGCGCAGCATCAATTGGCGCTCGCCCTTGAGCACGGCGCGGCTGCCTTCGGTCAGGGCCAGGGTGCCGTAGCCTTCGTGGTCCACCGTCAGCAGGCCTTGCGCCAGCAACTGGCGCAGCACGCCGCGCCAGGCGGTATCGCTCAGGTCCGCGCCCACGCCGAATACGCTCAGCGTTTCGTGGCCGTGCTGCTTGGTGCGGTCCGTGACCTTGCCGCGCAGGATGTCGATGATGTGGCCGGCGCCATAGCGCTGGCCGCGCTCCTTCCACAGGCGGTAGACGGCGGACAGCACCTTCTGCGCCGCAACCGTGCCGTCCCAGGCCTGGGGCGGTTCCAGGCAGACGTCGCAATTGCCGCAGGCGGTGATCTGCTGGCCGAAGTAGGCCAGCAGACGCACGCGCCGGCATTCCACGGTTTCGCAGAGCCCCAGCATGGCGTCCAGCTGCTGGCCCAGGCGGCGGCGGTAGGACTCTTCGCCCGGCGATTCGTCGATCATGCGGCGCTGCTGCACCACGTCCTGCAGGCCGTAGGCCAGCCAGGCGGTGGCCGGCAGTCCATCGCGGCCGGCGCGGCCGGTTTCCTGGTAATAGCCTTCCACCGACTTGGGCAGGTCGATGTGCGCCACGAAGCGCACGTCGGGCTTGTCGATGCCCATGCCGAAGGCGATGGTGGCCACCATGACCACGGCGTCCTCGCGCAGGAAGCGCGCCTGGTTGGCGGCGCGCACCTGCGCGCTGAGGCCGGCGTGATAGGGCATGGCGTCGATGCCCTGGTTGCACAGGAACTCCGCGGTCTCTTCCACGCGGGCCCGCGACAGGCAATAGACCACGCCGGATTCGCCTTCATGATCGGTCTGGATCATTTCCAGCAATTGCTTGCGCACCTCGTTTTTTTCGATGATGCGGTAGCGGATGTTGGGGCGGTCGAAGCTGGAAACGAAGTGGCGCGCATCGTCCAGCGACAGGCGCTGGGCGATTTCGCTGCGGGTGTCGGCGGTGGCGGTCGCGGTGAGCGCGATGCGCGGCACGTCCGGCCAGCGCTCGTGCAGCATCGACAGGCCCAGGTATTCCGGGCGGAAGTCGTGGCCCCACTGGGACACGCAGTGGGCCTCGTCGATGGCGAACAGCGCGATGCGGCCGCGTTCCAGCAATTGCAGGCAGCGGTCGGTCAGCAGGCGTTCGGGCGCCACGTACAGCAGATCCAGCTCGCCGGCCAGGAAGGCCTGCTCGACGTCGCGGGCCACCCGCCACTCCTGGGTGGAGTTGAGGAAGGCTGCGCGCACGCCCAGTTCGGTCAGGGCGTCGACCTGGTCCTGCATCAGCGCGATCAGGGGTGACACGACGATGCCGGTGCCTTCGCGGACCAGGGACGGAATCTGGTAACAGAGCGATTTGCCGCCGCCCGTGGGCATGAGGACCAGCGCGTCGCCGCCGTCGATCACTTGTTCGACAATGGCTTGCTGGTCGCCGCGGAAGGATTCGTAACCGAAAACGCGCTGCAACACGCCGAGGGCGCGCGCGTCAGACATGGGGGTAGGCCGGGAGCATCATGGCAGGGATTTTAAGCCGCAATTCCGCCGGACCTTTTCCGGCAGGGAGATTTCTGTCCTTGCCGCGGTCTGCCTACCAGCTCAGCCAGGTGCCGCGCATGAAGGTATCCACGGGCATGCTGAGGTTGGCGCGCCATTCGTAGTTGCCGGAAATGATGTCGCGGTCCGCGCCCACCGCCAGCTTGACCTTGGGTGAGACGAACATGCTGTGCGACAGGCCCACGCGCTGCTCGGCCAGCTCGGAGCCTTCCCGCAGCCCCGAGTAGGTGCCGCTGAGCACCCCCCAGCCGGTGATGGGGACGCCCGCGGACAGCGTGTTGCGGGTGTGCGCCGCCGAAGCGCCGCCGCCCGAGTAGCTGGACAGGTCGCCGTAGCCCGCGCCGACCTGCTCGTTGGAATAGCCCAGGTTGACGGCGTCGGCCACGGCCACGTTGTAGTCGAAGCGGTAGCGCCAGGCGCTGGCCGCGTCGAACGAGCTTTGCGTGGCTCCGGCGCGGAAGGTTCCGTAGTCGCCCGCGGCGTAGGTGGTGCCCATGCCGCGCGTCGTGAGCGACGGCGCGCTTTGCATCTGGCCCTCCAGGGTCAGCGTCGGCGTGAGGCCGTAACGCACGCTGCCGCTGCCCACCGGGTCGCCGTAATCCACGGCTCCGGAACTGGCGGCGGGATCCATGTGGTTCAGGCGGCCCAGCGACGAGGAATAGCCGAAGCTGCCTTCCGGGACCGTGGCGCCGGATCCGGCCCAGTTCGAGATCTGCAGTCCGCCCACCGGCGCGCCGCTGCCCCAGGCCGGCGCCCTGGCGTCGATGTTGCCGACGGCGACGGAGGGGCCCGAGGTATTGCGGTAGACCCAGTTGCGGTTGCCGCCGTAGCGCAGGCCCTCCTGGCTGCTGGCGGAGGCGAACCAGGGCCGGGAGGCGCGCGACACGCCGGAGATCATGACCACGGGTATGCGAGGCAGGTCCCCGTCCTGGAGGGTGAGCGAGTAGTCCGGCGCGGGCTCCTCGGGCGTCGCGAGCACGGTGCAATCCTGTGGAACCGGGGCGGGCTGGGCGTCGCCGGACAGTCCCAGTCCGGTGCCGGGGATCAGGTCAGCGTCGCCCGTGCCGTGCACGCTGGTGTCCAGCGCCGGTTCCATGGTCTGCATGTCGCAAGGGGACGGATCCAGCGGGACGGCGCGCGATGCCATCGACGCCGCGGGGCGCACGGGCATGGGCTGAACCGGGGACAGTATGCCGATGCCGCGCGCCGAGGGCGGAGCGGGCATATAGGGGGACGCCGCAAGCGGATCGGCCGCGGCCGGGGCGATCGGGCAGGCGCTGGCCGCGGCCAGCGCGGCGCGCAACAGGGTTTTTCGCCAGAGGAGTGCAGGGGCGACCATAGGCACAGTGTAGAAAGGGAGCGTCGCCTTGCCTGTAAACGTTTTTTAGCAAAGCGGACAGAAGGCGGGCCGGGTTCCATTTTAGGGCCAGTCCGCATCGGGCGCTGCGCCGTGGCGGGAAAGCGCTGGTAAACGCGCTCAACATCGTGCAACAGGTATATTTCAGTTGATTTCCCGCCTCTTGCGGCTTGTGGCGGCGGGCCGCACTATGGCATCCATGGACAATCCCCACACCAAGCTGCTGGTCGTCGACGACGATCCGGCCTTACGGCAATTGCTGGCCGACTACCTGAACCGGCACGGCTACGACACCCTGCTGGCGCCGGACGCTACCGACCTGTCGTCCCGCATCACCCGCTACGCGCCCGACCTGCTGGTGCTGGACCGCATGCTGCCCGGCGGCGACGGCGCGGACGCCTGCCGCCGCCTGCGCGAGCAAGGCGAGGACATTCCCGTCATCCTGCTGACCGCGCGCGACGAGGCGGTGGACCGCATCATCGGATTGGAGGCCGGCGCCGACGATTACGTCGGCAAGCCTTTCGATCCGCGCGAACTGCTGGCCCGCATCGAGGCCGTGCTGCGCCGCAAGCGCGGCCCGTCCGCGCTGACCAAGGACGCGCCGGTCTCGTTCGGGCCCTTCGTGTTCGATCCCTCCACCCGCCAGCTGTCACGCGAGGGCACGGTGGTCAAGCTGACCGGCGGCGAAATCAATCTGCTGGAGGCGCTGGTGCGCAACGCGGGCAAGCCGCTGTCGCGCGAACGCCTGCTGGCGCTGGCGCGCGATGACGATGCCGGCGAGCGCAATGACCGCGCCATCGACATCGCCATCCTGCGGCTGCGCCGGGTCATCGAAGACGACCCCAAGCAACCGCGCTGGATCCAGACCGTCTGGGGCATCGGCTACCGGTTCTCGCCCTGATGCGCTTTGCTCCTGGCTTCCTGGTGCCGCGCTCGCTGCGGGCAAGGCTGATCCTGCTGATCCTGGGCTCGGTCCTGCTGACGCAGGCGGCCACCTTGGTGACGGTCTCGTACTTCCGGCACAAGTTCATGGAAGACGTAGCCATCGGCTATATCGTCACCACCATCCGCACCTTGCGCGCCGCGGTGTCGCAGGTGCCGGCGGAGGAACGCGCCGACTTCGTGCGCACGGCCTCGCAGAACCAGTGGCGGCTGTGGTCGCGGGTGCTGCCCGCCGAGGCCAAGCTGCAGCGATTCAATGGCCGCCGGCCACCGCCGAAGGCGGCTCCGAAGCCGCCGCCTCCGCCTCCTCCGCCGCCGGCGGACATGCAGATGCACGGCCCGCCGGCGCCGCCGCCCCCGGAAGTGCGCGACGAGGAGCACGGCGATGAACGCGCCAGCGCCAGGGAAGGCGAACGCGCGCGCGAACGCGACCGCGAAGAACACAGCCGCCGCTACCAGCCCGAACCGGACGACATCCGCCGCGATCTGCGCGTGCTGGTGCAGCAGCTCAATGAACGCCTGAACGACGGCACGCGCGTGGCGCTGTCGCGCGGACCGACGCCGGAGATCTTCATCTCGCTGGCGCCCAACCCAGCCAGCGAGGACGCGCCGCGCCTGCGCGAATGGCTGGTCATCCCGCTGGACCGCCTGGATCCGCCGGTCGCGACGCCGTTCATCGCCGCCTGGCTGGGCGGCCTGGGGCTGCTGCTGTTGCTGGCGGTGGGTTTTTCCTGGCACATCACGCGTCCCATCACCCGGCTGGCCGACGCGGCCGACCGGCTGGCGGCGGGGCAGCCGCAACGGGTCGAGCCGTCGGGCCCGCACGAAACGCGGGTGCTGGGAGAGCGTTTCAACGCCATGCTGGATGCGCTGTCCGAATCCGATTCGGTGCGCCGCACGCTGCTGTCGGGCCTGCCGCACGACCTGAAGGGACCCCTGTCGCGGATGTGGCTGCGCATCGAGCTGGCCGACGACTCCAAGCTGAAGGAGGGCCTGCGCGCGGACCTGCAGGACATGCAGCACATGGTCGACCAGTTCATCGGCTTCGTGCGCGGCACCGATCCGGCCGCCTACCGGTACGCCTCGATGCTGCTGTCCGACTGGCTGACCGAGCGCGTGGGCGCCTGGCAGGGCGCCGGCACCGACATCAGCCTGCGGGCCGGCGACGACGTTGCAACCCTGGTGGTGCAGGCGGACGCCGTGGCGCTGGGCCGCCTGCTGGACAACCTGATCGGCAATGCGCTGAACCATGGCGCGCCGCCGGTCCAGGTCAGCCTGCGGCACGAGGGTCGCCACGCGGTGCTGGACGTGGCCGACCACGGTTCCGGCATCGTGCCGGAACGGCGCCAGGAGGCCCTGCGCCCGTTCAGCCGCCTGGACGACGCGCGCACGCGCACCGGCAGCGTGGGCCTGGGCCTGGCGCTGGCCGAGGCCATCGCGCGGGCCCATGGCGGCTCGCTGGAGCTGCTCGAGGCGGAGTCCGGCGGGTTGTGCGTGCGGGTCAAGCTGCCGCTGTCCGAGACGTCCTAGGGGCGCCCGCAAGGGCGCTCGCTTCTCCCCGGGGCGGGTCGCGCTACGGTACGATGCATCCTGCTCAGCATTTTGTCGTTCCCGCACCATGGCCATCCAGTCCGATTCGCTTTCCTCCCGTCCCGACGCCCCCCGTATCGTGGCGCCGCAGCCGGTCTCGCCCAACGAGGAGTCGATCGAACGCGCCCTGCGGCCCAAGGCGCTGGACGAGTATGTCGGCCAGCAACGCGCCCGCGAGCAGCTGGAGATCTTCATCGCCGCGGCCAGGAAGCGCGGGGAGGCCCTGGACCACGTGTTGCTGTTCGGCCCCCCGGGCCTGGGCAAGACCACGCTGGCCCACATCATTGCGCATGAAATGGGCGTGCAGCTGCGCCAGACCTCCGGTCCGGTGCTGGAGCGCCCGGGCGACCTGGCGGCGCTTCTGACCAACCTGGAAAAGAACGACGTCCTGTTCATCGACGAAATCCACCGCCTGTCGCCCGTGGTCGAGGAAATCCTCTATCCGGCGCTGGAGGATTTCCAGATCGACATCCTGATCGGCGAAGGCCCCGCCGCGCGCAGCGTGAAGCTGGACCTGCAGCCCTTCACCCTGGTCGGCGCCACCACCCGCGCCGGCATGCTGACCAACCCCCTGCGGGATCGCTTCGGCATCGTGTCGCGGCTGGAGTTCTACAACGCCGCCGATCTCGGCCACATCGTGACGCGCAGCGCCGGCCTCCTGAACGCTGGCATCACGCCGGACGGCGCGGCGGAAGTCGCGCGCCGCGCCCGCGGCACGCCCCGCATCGCCAACCGGCTGCTGCGCCGGGTGCGCGACTACGCCGAGGTCAAGGCCGGCGGCACCATCGATGCGGACGTTGCGGGCCGCGCGCTGGCCATGCTGGAAGTGGACCCGCAGGGCCTGGACCTGATGGACCGCAAGCTGCTCGAAGCCATCATCCACAAGTTCGATGGCGGTCCCGTCGGCGTGGACAGCCTGGCCGCCGCCATCGGCGAAGAGCGCGACACCATCGAGGACGTGATCGAACCCTATCTCATCCAGCATGGCTATCTGCAGCGCACGCCGCGCGGCCGCACCGCCACGCTGACCACCTGGCGCCACCTGGGGCTGACTCCGCCGGCCGGCGCCACGGCGGGTTCGGGCGATCTCTTCGGGAAGTAGGCTGCCGGCAAATCGGACCGAACCCGGGCGCCGGACGGCGCCCGAAGTCGGCCGCGGGTTTATCATCCGGAGGTTTTGATTATTCTCCGCGATCAAAGGACCCAAGCCCATGCAGCCCGAATTGCCCACCTATGACGACGTCGTGCGCGCCAGCGAGCGCCTGGCCGGCAACGCGCACCGCACGCCCGTACTGACCTCGACCACCGCCGATGCGATCAGCGGCGCGTCGGTCTTCTTCAAGTGCGAGAACTTCCAGCGCATGGGCGCTTTCAAGTTCCGCGGCGGCTACAACGCCATCGCCCGCCTGACCCCGGAACAGCGCGCCGCCGGCGTGGTTACGTTTTCGTCGGGCAACCACGCGCAGGCCATCGCCCTGGCCTCCAAGCTGCAAGGCGTGCAGGCCACCATCATCATGCCGCTGGACGCCCCCGCGGCCAAGCGCGCGGCGACGGAAGGCTATGGCGGCAAGATCGTCACCTACGACCGCTACACCGAGGACCGTGAGGCGATCGCCCGCCGCATCCAGGCCGAAACCGGCGCCACCCTGATCCCGCCCTACGACCATGAAGACGTGATCGCCGGCCAGGGCACCGCCGCCAAGGAACTGTTCGAGGAAGTGGGCGAACTGGACTACCTGTTCGTCTGCCTGGGCGGCGGCGGCCTGCTGTCGGGGTCGGCCCTGTCCGCCTACGCGCTGAGCCCGCGCTGCCTGGTCTACGGCGTCGAGCCCGAGGCCGGCAACGACGGCCAGCAGTCCTTGCGCAAAGGTGAAATCGTTCGAATCCCGGCGCCCAAGACCCTGGCCGACGGCGCCGCCACGACCCACCTGGGCAACCTGACCTTCCCGCTCATCCAGAAGCATGTGCGCGACATCGTCACCGTCACGGACGAGCAGCTGGTCACCACCATGCGGTTCTTCGCCGAACGCATGAAGATGGTGGTGGAACCCACAGGCTGCCTGGGCGCGGCCGCGGTCATGCAGAACGTGGTGCCGGTACGCGGCGCGCGGGTCGGCGTCATCATCAGCGGCGGCAACGTCGACCTTCCGGCCTACGCCAAGCTGCTGGCGGGTTGATTCCCCCTCGGGCGGTCCCCACGCGGGGCCGCCGATGCGCGCTTGCGGTTGTAGCGTGTGCAAGGCAGAATCGGAACTGAATCCTGACGAACAGGGGCTGCGGCATGCGTATCCTTGTCATCGGCGGCACCGGTTTCATCGGCCGTCATCTGGTAGCGCGGCTTTCCGCGGATCAGCATCAGATCGTCGTGCCCACCCGGCTTTACAGCCGCGGGCGCGACCTGCAGATTCTTCCTACCGTCACCCTGCTCGAATGCGACGTGCACGACGACGCCACGCTGGACGGCCTGGCGCAGGGTTGCGACGCGGTCATCAACCTGGTGGGCATCCTGCACGGCAACGCCGGCCGTCCCTATGGCTCGGCGTTCGCGCGGGCCCACGTGCTGCTGCCGCAGCGCATCGCGCAAGCGTGTCGCCGCCAGGGCGTGCGCAGGCTGATACACATCAGCGCGCTGGGCGCCGATTCCAACGGCGACAGCATGTACCAGCGTTCCAAGGGCGACGGCGAAGCCGCCATCAAGCAGGAATTCCAGGGTAATCGGGATGGGGGCTGGACCATCTTCCGCCCTTCGGTGGTCTTCGGCCCGGACGACAAATTCACCAATATGTTCGCCGGCCTGGCGCGCTGGCTGCCGGTGCTGCCGCTGGCGGGCGCGCACGTGCGCATGCAGCCGGTCTATGTGGGCGACGTGGTCGCCGCCATCGTTTCGGCGCTGGGCAATACGCACACCTGCGGCAAGACCTATGAATTGGGCGGGCCCCAGGTCTACACGCTGGGCGAGATCGCTCGCCTGTGCGCCGCCTGGAGCGGCCATCCGCGGCCCGTGGTCAGCATGCCCATGGGCGTGGGCCGCATGCAGGCCCGGCTGTTCGAATGCATGCCTGGCACGCCGCTGATGTCGCGCGACAACCTGGACTCCTTGCGCCGCGACAATATCTGCAGCGGACCGATCGCGCCCGAACTGCACGTGGTGCCGACGGGGCTGGAAGCGGTGGCTCCGCGCTACCTGTAAGCCGGTTTCAGCGCACCAGCGCCTTCAACGCCTGCTTGATCCCGTCGGACACGCCCACGCCCTCGGGCAGCGTCTTCAGCGCCGACAGCGATTCCTTTTCCGAGTAGCCCAGCGCCAGCAGCGCATTCAGGATGTCCGACTGGTTGTCCGGCGCCGCGTGCGGCGAGGCGCCGATGTCCGCGCCCAGCTTGCCGCGCATTTCCAGCAGCAGGCGTTCGGCGGTCTTCTTGCCAATGCCGGGCACGCGCGTCAGGCGGCCCGATTCCTGCAACGTAATGGCCTGCGCCAGGTCCGCCACCGACAGGCCCGACAGTACAGACAGCGCGGTGCGCGCGCCGATGCCGCTGACCTTGATCAGTTCGCGGAAAGCGCTGCGTTCGCCGGCCGAGGCGAAGCCGTACAGGATGTGGGCGTCTTCGCGCACCGTCAGGTGCGTGTAGAGCGTGACGCGCGCGCCCGTGTCGGGCAGCGAGTACAGCGTGCTCATGGGCACGTCGATGTCATAGCCCAGACCGCCCACGTCCACGCAGATGGTGGGCGGGAGTTTCTCGATCAGGGTTCCGGTGATGCGTCCGATCATGGTGATGGTGGCCTGGCAATGGTGAGGCCGCTGAATGCGCGGCGAATGCGGGGATTCTATACGCGCGGGCGCGCATGCGGCGGGAACCGGCCCCGCCTCGCGGAAAATCGCGGCGTGTCGGAGGTTCAGCCGATCAGACGGCCGTTGCGGATGCGGGTCTTGCCGCTCATGCGCAGGGACGCGCCCAGGCGTTCGAGCTTGTCCTGCAGCGGGCCGGCATGGGCATGGCAGATGGCGCAGGCCAGCGCGTCGGCCGAGTCGGGCGCGGGCGCGCCATCCAGCGACAGCAGATGCTGCACCATCATCTGCACCTGCTCCTTGGCGGCGCGGCCGGTGCCGACCACGGCTTTCTTGATCTGCAGCGCGGTGTACTCGTGCACGGGCAGCGAACTGTCGGCCAGCGCGCACAGCGCCGCGCCGCGCGCCTGGCCCAGCAGCAGGGTGGAGGCGGGGTTGGTGTTCAGGAAGATGATTTCCAGCGCGGCCACGTCGGGTTGCGTGTCGCGGGCCACCTGGCGCAGGTTGTCCAGGATGACCTTGAGGCGTTCGGACAGCGCCAGCGCCGGCGGGACCACGATGGTCCCGCTGGCCACATAGCGCAGCCGCGGGCCGTCGGCATCGATCACGCCGAAGCCGGTGCGGCGCAGGCCGGGATCGATGCCGAGGACGCGCATCAGTGGCGGAAGTGGCGGGTGCCGGTCAGCACCATGGCGATGCCGTGCTCGTCGGCCGCGGCAATCACTTCGTCGTCGCGCACGCTGCCGCCCGGCTGGATCACGCAGGTCGCGCCAGCGGCCACCACCACGTCCAGGCCGTCGCGGAACGGGAAGAAAGCGTCCGACGCCACGGCCGAACCCTTCAGGGTCAGGCCGGCGTTTTCCGCCTTGATCGAGGCGATGCGGGCCGAGTCGATACGGCTCATCTGGCCGGCGCCCACGCCCAGGGTCATGCCGCCGCCCACGAACACGATGGCGTTGGACTTGACGTACTTGGCGACCTTCCAGGCGAACATCAGGTCGTTCATCTCGGCTTCGGTGGGTTGGCGCTTGGTGACGACCTTGAGCGCGTCGCGCGGCACGTTGTAGGCGTCCGGGCTCTGCACCAGCCAGCCGCCGCCCACGCGCTTGATGTCGAAGGCGTTCTGGCCAGTGCCCATCGGCACTTCCAGCACGCGCACGTTCTTCTTGGCGGCCAGGATGGCCAGCGCGGCGCCGTCATAGGCGGGAGCCAGCAGCACTTCCAGGAACTGCGAGCTCACGGCTTCGGCCGTGGCGGCGTCCACCGGGCGGTTGAAGGCGATGATGCCGCCGAAGGCCGAGGTCGGGTCGGTCTTGAAGGCCTGCTGGTAGGCGCCCAGCGTGTCGGCCGCGACGGCCACGCCGCAGGGGTTGGCATGCTTGACGATGACGCAGGCAGGCGCTTCGAAGCTGCGCGCGCATTCCCAGGCGGCGTCGGCGTCCGCAATGTTGTTGTAGGACAGTTCCTTGCCCTGCAGCTGGCGGTAGTTGCCCAGCAGGCCGGCCGGACGCTGTGCGTCCACGTAGAAGGCGGCGGTCTGGTGCGGGTTCTCGCCGTAGCGCAAGGCCTGTTCCTGCTTGACCTGCAGGGTCAGGGTGCCGGGCCATTCGTTGCGGGCCGGCACGGCTTCCTGCTTCGGCTCGGCTTCGGCCAGGCTGGTCAGGTAGGCGGCGATGGCGCCGTCGTAGGCGGCGGTGTGGGCGTAGACCTTGGAGGCCAGCGCCAGGCGCAGGCCGTAGGAGGTGTTGCCGCCCTTGTCCATTTCGGCCAGCACGCGCGAGTAGTCGACGGGGTCGATCACCACGGTCACGCCGCCGGCTTCGGTGCCGTGGTTCTTGGCCGCCGCGCGCAGCATGGCCGGGCCGCCGATGTCGATGTTCTCGACGGCGTCGGCGAAGGTGCAGTCCGGCTTGGCCACGGTTTCGCGGAACGGGTACAGATTGACCACCAGCATGTCGATGCGGTCGATGCCGGCCGCCTTGATGGTGTCCATGTGCTCGGCGCTGTCGCGGCGCGCCAGCAGGCCGCCGTGGATCTTCGGATGCAGCGTCTTGACGCGGCCATCGAGAATTTCGGGCGAACCCGTGTGGGCCGCCACTTCGGTGACGGTCAGGCCGGAGTCGGCCAGCAGCTTGGCGGTGCCGCCGGTGGACAGCAGGCGCACGCCGCGCGCGGCCAGGGCGCGGGCAAATTCAACGATGCCGGTCTTGTCGGACACCGAAAGCAGGGCGGTTTCGATTTTCATGGTGAGGGACGGAGTGGGGCGGGAGCGCCTTTCTCGTTCAGGTCGGATGGGAAATCTGGGGGGAGCGGGCGGCGCGATGCGCCTGCCGCCCGCGCACGAAAGCTATACCTGGATATTGTGCGCCAGCAACTTCTTGCGCAGGGTGTTGCGGGTGATGCCCAGCATTTCGGATGCCCGCGACTGGTTGCCGCCCGACCTTTCCAACGCCACTTCAAGCACCGGGCGCTCCACGCAGCGCATCACCATGTCCCACATGTCGTGGGGTTCGGATTCGCCCAAGTCTTCGAAATAGCGCTCCAGGCTGGCGCGCACGCATTCTTCCAGGACATCTTTCTTGCTCATTTGAGTACAGATATTTTTATGTTGGTGTTGAGGCGGTTATGCCGCCAGCAGGGCTTCTGCGACCGGCGCCGGATGGGATCCGCCGTCGCGCGAGATAAGGTCGAACCAGTCCGACACGGCCCGCCACTGGTCGCGGGTGTTGTCGATCAGATTCATGCGGGCGCAGAACGAATCCGCCCCCGGCAGGCCGTCCAGATACCAGCCTATGTGCTTGCGCGCCGTGCGTACGCCGGTGTGCTCGCCGTAAAACCGGTAGTGGTCGTCGAGATGTTCGAGCAGCAGCTCGCGCATTTCCCCATAGGAGGGAGGGGCCAGTGTTTCGCCCGTGCGCAGGTAGTGGTCGATTTCGCGGAAAATCCAGGGACGGCCTTGAGCCGCCCGGCCGATCATGACCGCGTCGGCGCCAGTGTAATCCAGGACGTGCCGGGCTTTTTCGGGCGTAGTGATATCTCCGTTGGCGACAACGGGGATTTTCAGCTCGGCCTTGACGGCGCGGATAGTGTCATATTCCGCCTCGCCCGTATAGAGGTCGGCGCGGGTGCGGCCGTGCAGGGTCAGGGCGGCGATGCCGGCGTTTTCGGCCATTTTCGCCACCCGCAGGGCATTGCGGCTTTCGCGGTCCCAGCCGGTGCGGGTCTTCAGGGTCACCGGCACGTCCAGCGGCGCGCAGGCGGATACCACCGCGTCCAGGATGCGGGCGATCTGGTCTTCATGGCGCAAGAGCGCCGACCCGGAGGCCACGTTGCAGACCTTCTTGACCGGGCAGCCCATGTTGATGTCGATGATCCGGGCGCCCTTGCTGGCGTTGAACACCGCCGCCTCCGCCATCATGGCGGGGTCGGCGCCGGCGATCTGCACCGAAATGGGGGCGATCTCGCCGTCATGGTTCAAGCGGCGGGAGGTTTTGACGCTATCCCACAGCTTGGGGTTGCTCGCGGCCATTTCCGAGACGGCATAGCCCGCCCCCAGCTTCTTGCAAAGCTGGCGGAAAGGACGGTCCGTCACGCCCGCCATGGGCGCGACCAGCACGTTGTTGGGAAGGGTCCATTGACCTATGCGCATGCTCACATTTTAACCGGCTCGCTCGTACCCTCTTTGTCACCTGGAGAACAATTCGTAACAAGGGAAGGCGAAAGCAGACAACCGCCCCCATTATCGAGGGCGGATAGGGAAGCGTTCAGGCGCGGAAACCTTGCAGCAGATGCTGCGCCAGCGGCGCGCGCAGCGGAGAGGCCAGATCCATCCCCAATAAGGCCAGGCCGCAGGCATGCTCCACCGGCGCCAGGCCGGTCGAGAAGATGCGAGGCATCAGATCGGTCAGGCCGGCGGTGATGAAGCGGTCCACGTGGCGCGCCCCGGCGAATTCCGCCAGGGCGGAACCGGGATTGACGTCCGGATGGGCCAGCCAGCTGCCCAGCGTCTGGGCCAGGCGGGCCGCGTCGCGCAGGCCCAGGTTCAGGCCCTGGCCTGCGACCGGATGCAGGGTTTGCGCGGCATTGCCGATGGCCGCCACGCGGCCGTGCACCTGGGCGCGGCGGGCGCTCAGCGCCAGCGGGAAGACATGTCGCGGCGCCTGGCTGGAAAGCCGTCCCAGGCGGTCGCCGAAGGCGGCGGACAGCGCCCGCGAAAACGCGGCGTTGTCCAGCGCCGCCAGTTCGGCGGCGCGCTCGGGCGCGCTGCACCAGACCACCGAATAGGCGTCCGGCGTCTGCGGGTGCGGCAGCAGCGCCAGCGGGCCTTCGGCGGTGAAGCGCTCCCAGGCCCAGCCGCGGCGGGGCAGGGTGGCGTGCGCCGTGGTCAGCACCGCATGTTGGTCGTAGTCGCGGCGCACGTCGGTCGCGCCCGCGCCGTCGGATTGCACTGCGACCCGGCACAGCAGTGTCGCGTCGCCTTGTTCGACGCGCACGCCGTCTGCGTCCTGCATGCCGATCCGCGCGGGCGGCCCTTGCAGCACGGTGACGCCGCAAGCGGCCACGCGTTCGTCCAGCTTGGCGTGCAGGCCGGAATAGGCGACCACGCTGCCCAGCTGCGGCACGCCGAAATCGGTGTTCTGGATCAGGGTGCGGCCCAGCCGGCCGCGCTGCGATACATGGATGTTGCGGATGTCGGCAGAGCGTTCGGGCCAGGCATGCAGCGACTCCAGCAGCACCCGGCTGCCATGGTTCATGGCCAGCACGCGGGGATCCGTGGCGGGGACCGCCGCCGACGGCGCGACCGGGGCGGGCGCGCTGCCGGCAAGCAGCGCGATGCGCGCGGGGTCGGGCGCCACGCGGGCCAGCATCAGGGCCAGCACGCGGCCCACCGGGCCCGCGCCTAGAATCGCTATGTCGAAGGCGGATGAAGTCATGCCCGGATTTTAACCGTCCACTACAATCCGCAGCAGCCGGCGCGTCTTGGCGCCGTGGCCCTCTTTCCGGTCGATCGACATGACGCAGCTCCAGGCCTCATCCCCAGTGTCCGCCGTTTCCGCCGCTTCCACCCGCCGCCCGCGCGGAAAGGTCGCGGTCGGTTTGCTGGCCTGCCTGTTCGGAGCGGTGGGGGCGCATTGGTGGTATCTGGGACGCCGCCATGCCTGGCTGGTGACCGCATACACGCTGATCAGCCTGTTCTGCGCTATCAGCTTCTACCCCGTCTGGTACGACAACCCCGCCTTCTTCCTGGTGTTCATTCCCATGGTCGACGGGTTCATCGAGAGCGCGGTGTTCTCGCTGATGCCGGACGAGAAATTCGACCGCCTCTACAACGAGGGCCTGGGCCGGCCGACCCGGACCGGCTGGGGTCCGGTGCTGGTCGCGATCCTGGCCTGCCTGGTCGGCGCCATCGTGTCCATGTTCGCCATCGCCATGGTGGTGGTCTACACCTGGATCGCCATGGGCTGGCTGGACGGCTACGTCTTTTAGCGCCAGCCCGGCGCGCCTACTCGCGCATCAGCGCTTCGATCTCGCCGGCCTGCACCGGCACGCCGCGGGTGATGAGTTCACAGCCTTCGTCCGTGACCAGCGCGTCGTCCTCGGTGCGGATGCCGATGTTCCAGTAGGCCTCGGGCACGTCGTCTGCGGGCCGCACGTAGATGCCGGGCTCGATCGTCAGCATCATGCCCGGTTCCAGCTGGCGCCAGGGGCGTTCGGCGCCCTGGGTCGGGCCAGGCTGGCGGTAGTCGCCCACATCGTGCACGTCCAGGCCCAGCCAGTGGCCGGTGCGGTGCATGTAGAAGCGGCTGTAGTCGCCGGATTCCAGCACCCCATCCAGCGAGCCTTTCAAGAGTTTCAGGTCCAGCATGCCTTGCGCCAGCACGCGCAGGGCGGCCTGATGGCCGTCGTTGAAGCTGCGGCCGGGCGCCGTGGCCTGGGCGGCGGCATCCTGCGCGGCCACCGTCAGGTCGTACAGCGCGCGCTGCGGACCGCTGTAGCGGCCGTTCACCGGAAACGTGCGGGTGATGTCGCTGGCGTAGCTGTCGACCTCGCAGCCCGCGTCGATCAGCACCAGGTCGCCGTCGCGCAACACGGCTTCGCCGGCCGGGTAGTGCAGCACGCAGGCGTTGGCGCCGGCGGCCACGATGCTGTTGTAGGCCACCGACTGCGCGCCGTGCCGGCGGAATTCGTACAGCAGTTCGGCCTCGATCTCGTACTCGCGCATGCCGGGGCGGGCGACGCGCATGGCGCGCACGTGGGCGCCGGCCGAGATCTTGGCCGCGCGCCGCATTGCCGCGATTTCCGTGGCGTCCTTGATCAGCCGCATCTCGGCCAGCAGCGGCCGGATGTCCTGTTGGCGCGCAGGCGGCGCATGGCCGCCGCGGCTGGCCTCGCGCGCCGCGGTCAGCCAGCGGTGCAGGCGTCCGTCGCTGCGCTTGTCGCCGGCCAGGGGCGCGTACAAGGTGGCATGGTCCTGCAGCAGCGCGGGCATCAGTTCGTCCAGCGCATCGAGCGGATGGGCGTCGTCGAAACCGAAATGCGCCGCGGCGGCCTCGGGGCCGAAGCGCTTGCCCTCCCAGATTTCATGTTCGATGTGGCGCGGGCGGCAGAAGAGCACGGCGCGGTCGGTCGCGCCCGCGGTCAGCACCAGCCAGGCGCCAGGTTCGGTGAATCCGGTCAGATAGAAGAAATCGCTGTCGTGCCGATAGGGATATTCCGCGTCGCGGTTGCGGGTGGCTTCCTGGGCGGTCGCCAGTATGGCGATGCCGCCGCCTGCGGCGCGCATCTGCGCCATCAGGCGTTGGCGCCGCGCGGCGTAAGGGGCGATGTCGTCGGGAGGCAGGCTCATGGCGGACTGGGCGTGAAGCCCGGCAGGGTGAGGATGCCGTTTACTTTACCTGCCATCCCCGGGTTGCGACAGCCCGCAAGGGGCGCGCGGAATTCGCTGGACCGCGCGGGGCAAGCTGCTACAATCGCGGCTCTGTCATTGGGGAGTAGCCATCCTTTGTCCCCACAAAGGAGCTAGCGTCAACAGACTTGGTGGTTCAGCGCTGCGCAGCAGCCGCTAGAACTCCATGGCGCTAGTAGCGGTATCCATGCACGGCGGCATCGCCGCATGGATCAGCCAGGCGAGACCTTTGGCCGCGTTGCGTTCACCCCAGCCGGGCGAGCCGCGACGTCGCGCCAATTGGTTTCTGCTCGTCCGGCTCGCCTATATGTTTCTCACTCTGTTCCTGTTTTTCCTGTCAGCGGCAGTGATCTACTTCGCCTGCGAGTTCTTCGTGAACGGCGTCGAATGGGTCGGCCATCGCTTCCAGCTGGGCGCCACCGCCACCGGCACCGTGCTCGCCGCGTTCGGCACGGCCTTGCCGGAAAGCGCCGTGACTTTCATGGCCGTCGTGTTCGGTGAAACCCCCGAGCAAAAAGACATAGGCGTAGGCGCCGCCATGGGCGGCCCGCTGGTGCTCGCGACGCTGGCGTACGCGGTGGTCGGCCTGGCTTTGTGGCGCGCGCGCCGCGGACGGGCCACGCAGGCGGACTGTATCAACGCGGACCAGCGCCGGCTGGCCCGCGACCAGGCCTGGTTCATGGGCATCTTCATCTTCAAGGTGGGCCTGGGCCTGTTGGCCTTTGCCTGGAAGCCCTGGTTGGGCATCCTGTTTCTGGCCACCTACGGCCTTTACGTCAAGCGCGAACTCAGCAACGACGAGGAGAGCCTGGCCAGCGAAGACCTCGAACCACTGAAGCTGCGCCCGCGCGACGAGGATCCGAGCATGTTCTGGGCGGTCACGCAGACGATACTGGCGCTGGTCGTGATCGCCGGGGCATCGCACGTGTTCGTGAACCAGATCGAGCTGCTGGGCGTGGCCATGGGCGCGTCGCCTCATGTGGCCGCGCTGTTGCTGGCGCCGGTGGCGACCGAGCTGCCGGAAATCATGAACGCGCTGATCTGGGTGCGCCAGGGCAAGGAACGGCTGGCGCTGGCCAACATTTCGGGCGCCATGATGATCCAGGCGACCATTCCCAGCGCGCTGGGCATCTTCATGACGCCCTGGCTGCTGGATGCTCCCTTGCTGGCGGCGGGCCTCTTCACGATGCTGTCGATCAGCCTCTTGTGGCTGCGTTTCCGCCGTTCGGTCATGAGCGTGCCGGCGTTGTCGGCGGTGGGCGGACTGTATGCCGTGTTCGCCGCCTATCTGGGCTGGCACTTCTACGCTTGACAGTGCGTTGCGCGCGGGGCCTCGGCCCCCGCGGTTTTTTCCACATTCAGGCCCGATTTGGCCCCAAAAGCCTTGTCCATAAGTGGAAACCCGCGTAAACTTCTGCCCGTTATCCATCCCAGGAGCAGTCTTCGTGAATACCGATTCCGGCGAAAGTTGTCGATCTTGCATCGACGTCGCTGTTTAACAGGTCCACGCAGAACTCCGTCTGCCGCAGCCTGTTGAACAGGTTGCGGTTGTATCCCAAGCTCCAGGCGCAAGCCCGGACAATCGCGCAAGCCAGCGGCTTGCCGGGAAACTCCCCAACGTAAACCGCCAGAACCGCCGCAATCCGCAGCGTCAGCGTTCGTGCACGTTTGTCGTGCCTGTCCGCCGAACGCAGCGCGGGCGCGCGCGTATTCGCGATCACGCTCCCCATTCTTGCAATGGAGGTCGTTATGCGTTTCTTCGACTTGTTCCTACGCCGCGCCGGCGTGGACCGCGCCACCGCCCTGGGCCGCCGCCGCGGCACTTCGCGTCTGACGGTCATCTGTCCGCGCGACGAGCTGGGCGCCTTGCGCAAGCAGATCTGCCTGGACTTCAGCGCCGCCGGCCTGGACGTCTCGCAGGTGCAGATCGACCAGGGTCGGGATCCTGGCATGGCATCCGCCTGCATCACCGTCAATTGTCCCCCGGAATTGCGGGGCGAACTGATGTCGCAGGCGCGCCGCCTGAGCGCCAATCCCGCCGTGCGCCACGTGCACTTCGGCACGCAAGCCACGCCAGTCACGCAGGCTGCGCTGGCCTGAAGCCGCCCTTTCTTCCACAGGAGAGATCATGCCTAGTGCCTTAGACCCCGAGCCTCGATTGCGCCCAGTGCGCGGCGCCGGCATGCCTGTCTGACCTGTCTCCTCGCTGCGAGCCGACAGGCAGGATAGTCATCCTGGCCCGTACGGAGTCCGCAGCCAAGAATCGCCGGCCTGGCCCACGTCGCGTGCGCCTCTGCCGCCGGTACCGATTCCTCCGCTAGCTCCCATCCGTTTTCCGCACCCGGCGCATTTCATGCGATCCGGATACCGGCAACATTGCCCCGGCGCCTGCGCACGCCTGTACGCGGCGGTTTGACGGCTTTCTGCGCGAAAGCCGCGGACCGCTGCCGTCTGCGCGCAGCCGCCAGCGGGCAGGGTCGTCCGTGTCTCCAAGAACTACACGTACAACCGGAGCACTCCGATGTTCAAGTTTCTCAAGTCCTTCTTTACGTCGGCGGCGGGCCTGCGCCATAGCGCAAGACATTTCCGCCGTTCGCCCATGCCCGAGCGCGGCGCCACGACGGCCGCCGCGTCCTCCGATACCGCGCGCCATGCCAACCGCCAGATGCTGGACCTGTCGCGCATGGGCTTCGGCGCCTTGTTCGCCCTGTTCGGCAGCAGCCGCGGCGGACTGTCGGAGGCCCAGGCCCAGACCGCGCGCGAACGCTACGGCGCCAACGAGGTCGACCACGAAAAGCCGCTCTCCTGGTACACGCATCTCTGGCTGTCCTATCGCAATCCGTTCAACCTGCTTTTGACCGCGCTGGCGGCGCTGTCCTGGCTCACCGACGTGCGCATGGCCGAACCCGACGACCAGTCCTGGACGGCGGTATTCATCATCGGCGCAATGGTGCTCATCTCCACTGTGTTGCGGTTTGCGCAGGAGCAGCGCTCCAATCGCGCCGCCGAGGCGCTCAAGGCCATGGTGCAGAACACCGCCACGGTGCTGCGCAGCGACCCGGCAGCCGACGCCGAGGGCGACGCGCGCCGATTCTTCGGCGTGGCGCTGCATGTCAGCGGATCGCGCCAGGTCGAGGTGCCGCTGGCGGAGCTGGTGCCGGGCGACGTGGTGCTGCTGTCCGCGGGTGACATGATTCCCGCCGACTGCCGCATCCTGAATGCCAAGGACCTGTTCGTTGCGCAGGCCGCGCTGACGGGCGAATCGCTGCCGGTCGAAAAGTACGCCACGCAGCGCAGCGAGACCGCCAACGCGCTGGAACTTGAGAACATGGCCTTCATGGGCACCAACGTGGTCAGCGGCTCGGGCAGCGCCCTGGTGGTGGCCACCGGCTCGCGCAGCTACTTCGGCCAGTTGGCCGGACGCGTCACGCAGACCAGCCGCGCGCCGACCCAGTTCCAGCAAGGCATCAACCGCGTGAGCTGGGTGCTGATCCGCTTCATGCTGGTCATGGCGCCCATCGTCATGCTGATCAACGGTTTCACCAAGGGCGACTGGATGGAAGCGCTGCTGTTCGCGCTGGCCATCGCCGTGGGCCTGACGCCTGAAATGCTGCCCATGATCGTCACGGCCACCCTGGCCAAGGGCGCCGTGCGCATGTCGCGCCGCAAGGTCGTGGTCAAGCGGCTGGACGCCATCCAGAACCTGGGGGCGATGAACGTGCTGTGCACCGACAAGACCGGCACCCTGACCCAGGACCGCATCGTGCTGGAGCGGCACACCGATGTGTACGGCGCCAGCAGCGACGACGTGCTGGCCTACGCCTATCTCAACAGCTACTACCAGACCGGCCTGAAGAACCTGCTGGATGTGGCGGTGCTGCAGCACGCCGAGGTCGAGCGCAAGCTGGATCTGGCGGCGAAGTACCGCAAGGTCGACGAGATTCCCTTCGACTTTTCCCGGCGCCGCATGTCGGTGGTGGTCAACGAGACCGAGAACGGCCGCGAGCATCACGAATTGATCTGCAAGGGCGCGCTGGAAGAGATGCTGGCGGTTTGCACCCGCCTGCGTGTGGGCCACGAAGAGCATCTGCTGACCGATGCCCGCCGGGCCGACATCCGCCGGGTGACGGCGGACCTGAACCGCGACGGCCTGCGCGTCATCGCGGTCGGCGTCAAGGAAATGCCGCCCACCCAGCAAACCTACGGCGTGGCCGACGAGTCCGATCTGGTGCTGGTCGGGTACATGGCTTTCCTGGATCCTCCCAAGGAATCCACCGCTCCCGCGCTCAAGGCGCTCAAGGATTCCGGCATCGAGGTGAAGGTGCTGACCGGCGACGTGGAGCTGGTGACGCAGAAGGTCTGCCGCGAGGTGGATTTCGAGGTGCGCAAGGTCTATCTGGGCGCCGATATCGAAGCGATGGACGAGGCGCAACTGGCCGCCGCGGTGCGCGAGGCCAATGTGTTCGCGCGGCTCACGCCGGCCCACAAGGAGCGCATCGTGCGCAGCCTCCGGGCCCAGGGCAACACCGTGGGCTTCATGGGCGACGGCATCAACGACGCGCCAGCCCTGCGGGCGGCGGACGTGGGCATCTCCGTGGATTCGGCGGTCGATATCTCGAAAGAGGCCGCGGACATCATCCTGCTGGAAAAGAGCCTGATGGTGCTGGAAGACGGCGTCATCGAAGGCCGCAAGACCTTCTGCAACATGCTCAAGTACCTGAAGATGACGGCCAGCTCGAACTTCGGCAATGTCTTCTCGGTGCTGGTGGCCAGCGCCTTCCTGCCGTTCCTGCCGATGCTGCCCATTCATCTGCTGGTGCAGAACCTGATGTACGACATTTCCCAGACCGCAATTCCGTTTGACAACGTCGACGAAGAACTCTTGAAGCAACCCCAGCAATGGGACCCCGATGGCCTGGGCCGTTTCATGGTGTTTTTCGGTCCGATAAGCTCCGTGTTCGATATCGCCACCTATGCGCTCATGTGGTACATCTTCCAGGCCAACTCCGCGGAACACCAGACGCTGTTCCAATCGGGCTGGTTCGTCGAAGGCCTGTTGTCGCAGACGCTCATCGTCCATATGATCCGCACGCGCAAGATCCCGTTCCTGCAAAGCCGCGCCGCGTGGCCGCTGATGGGCATGACCCTGATGGTGGTGACGATGGGGCTGCTGCTGCCGTTTTCGCCCTTGGCCGAGTACCTCCAGCTGCAGCCGCTGCCATGGAGCTACTTCCCCTGGCTGGTCGGCATCCTGTTGGCCTACTGCACGCTGACGCAGTTGCTGAAGGGAATCTGGGTCCGCCGCTACGGTTGGCAATAAGTCGATAAGGCCCGCGGCGGTCGCAAGCCCGCCGCGCAATCAGGAGAAACGCATGAGAATCGCTACTTTTGCCGCGCTGATGGCAGTGGGCCTGGCCCTTCCCCTGGCGGCGCGTAGCGCCGAGACCGGGCAGGGGCTGTCGCTGTACGGCGTGGTGGACGCGGGGGTGGCCGTCACCACGGTCTCGGGGCAGGGCAGCCACAGCGGTCTGCTCAATGGCGGACTGACCGATTCGCTATGGGGAATGACGGGGGCGGAAGACATGGGCGGGGGCTGGAGCGCCAGGTTCCAGCTGGAAAGCGGCTTCGATCCTTCGTCGGGCAAGCGGGCCGACGACGACCGCTTCTTCAATTACGCCGCCTGGGTCGGCCTGGGACATGACAGCTTCGGCGACCTGCGGCTGGGGCGCCAGCACACCATAGGCCAGGTCTACGGCAATTCCCTGGAAATCGCGTCCTGGAAGGAAATGGGCATGGGCGCCACCTTCAAGGCGTCCGACAACTACCAGTTCAGCAACCTGGTCAATTACTACACGCCTGTCTGGGGCGGTTTCCAGGCCGGCATCGGTTACTCCTTCGACGCCGACGACCGCAACCAGTTCAAAACGGCCAACAACAACCGCGCGCTCAGCCTCGGCCTGAAATATGAGGACGGACCCTTGCTGGCGATCGCCACCTGGGACCAACTGCGCCTGGCCGACGCCCCGCCGGGCAGCAATGGACGGCCGCAAGCGGTGCAGCTGGGCGCCTCCTATGACTTCGAGGTGCTGAAGCTGTCCCTGGCATGGTCGCGCCAGCGCAACGGCGATGTCGGGCTGGACGGGGGCGATCCGGACGGGCTGGGCATGGGCCTGGGGCCGGCTGCCTTCGTGCGCGGCGGCACGGTCGATGCCTGGCTGGTCGGGGCCAGCGTGCCGGTCGGACCCGGCGCCGTGCTGGTGCAATGGTCGCTGGCGCACCCGGACTGGCATTGGGACAACGGCATGACGGCGCGCAATGCGCAGGTGATGACGCTGGGCTATACCTACAGCCTGTCTGCGCGCACGACGCTCTATGCCTTCGCCGGCTATGCGTCGAACTACACGCTGGACGACCAGTTCGATCCTGCCCGCTCCCACACCACGCGGGTGGGCACGGGCATTTCGCACCGTTTCTGAACGCCGGGGCAAGGCGGGCCGGGGTCAACTACAATCGGCGGGTGCGGCGCATGGCGCCCGTCCTCGTACAGCCCCGACGTTTTCCGGATGGTTTGCATGGATAGTCTCGAATGGCTCATACCCTGGGAGTTCTCTCCCACGCTGGTGGCCTCCTTCCTGGTGGCCATCGTGCTGTTCGTGCGCGGCCAAAAGGTCCATCGCGTGACCGCCGCCCGCAGCATCCTGTTCTGGACCGGCATGGTGCTGCTGTACCTGTCCATGCATACCCGGCTGGACTACTACGCCGAGCGCATGTTCTTCATCCACCGCATCCAGCATCTGGTGCTGCACCATCTGGGGCCGTTGCTGGTGATGGCGGCGTTCCCGGGACAGGTGATGCGGGCGGGCCTGCCCATGCGCTGGCGCATCCGCCTGCGTGACTTCCTGCGCACCGGCGCCGGCCGCGCGACGGTGGCGGTGCTGACCCACAAGATCTTCGTGCCGACGCTGTTCGTCTTCCTGGTGCTGGTCTGGCTGATTCCGTCGGTGCAGTTCTATTCCATGCTGGACTGGCGTCTCTACCGCCTGATGAACTGGTCGGTGGTGATCAGCGGCTTCATGTACTGGAACCTGATCCTGGATCGCCGGCCCGCGCCGCCGGCGGCCATGACGCCGGGCGGCCGGGTCATTTCGCCCGTGCTGACGATGCTGCCGCAGATGGTGGCGGGCGCAGTCATCGCCTTCACCGAAAGCGACATCTATCCGCTGTTCGAACTATGCGGCCGCGCCATCGCCATGTCGGCCCAGACCGACCAGACCATAGGCGGCCTGACCATGTGGATTCCGGCGGCGCTGGTCGAGGTGATCGGCCTGATGGTGGCCCTGGGAACCTTGATGCGGCTATCGGCCAAGGGGCGCTTGCGCAAGGCGGATCGCGAAGCGCTGGCCCGCTCCAAGGCCCGCGCTCGCGCCGCTTCGGCCTGAGAACCGCGGCGGGCGGCGTACGCCGCCGGGCTCAGAAGCTCTTCGGCGTATTGACCCAGAACAGTTCCACGGTTTCCTCGCCGACGACTTTCCACGAATGCGGCCGCCCGCTAAGGAACGAGATGCTGTCTCCGGCGCGCAAGGTCACCGGCGCCGCCAGATCGACCGTAATGCTGAATTCGCCGGCGATGACGTGGATGCACTCTTCTCCATGGTGCGTATAGGCGCCTTCGCTGCGGGCGCCCGGCGCCAGAACCCATTTCTGGCAGTCGAGCGAAGGCAGGCTCGTTGCCAGCTGCAGGATCTGGATGCCCGCGCCGAACGACGGGGCGTGTATTTCCTGACCCTTGCGCACGACCTCTGCCGCGTTGCGCGACGGCTTGGGCGGTACTTCCGACAGGGCCGTCAGCGACGTGCCATAACAGGTGGCGAGCAGCTTCAGGCTTGCGACGGTGGCCCCGCGGCCCGTCCGTTCAAAGGTCGAAATGAAGGACACGGGCAGGCTGGTTTCGTCGGACGCCTCTTTCAGCGACAGATCCGCGCTTCGGCGCGCGGTGCGAAAGCGCAGTCCGAGCGCGGCCGCGACAGCTATTTCGCGGGCTTGAGATGCCGTGGCGCCTGAGGCGGGCGATGGTGGCGCCGTGGACGCCGATCCGGCCTGCGACTCCTCCAGCACGCGACGGATCGCGGGCATGTTCAGGCCGTTGATCTGCCGCAGACGAACGATATGGGATACCCGGGCCAGATCCGCATCTGAGTAGACGCGCTGTCCCGTTTCGGTGCGCGCCGGAACGAGGAGGCCGTGTTGCTCCCATAGCCGCAGCGTCGAGATGTTCGTGCCTGTGAGGCGCGCGACGTCGCCGATTCGATACTCAGACATGCAAGTGAAGTTCCTGTGCTGGCGCGGTGGACGGTCTGTTCTGGCAGAACATACAGAATACATATAGATAAATTATATAAACACGATCCTTCATGATAGGACCGGAAATATGGGGGAAAGCCCCTATTTTTTCCGAAAATCAGCTTCTATAGGATCGCAACCTACAGAAATTATGTAGATATATTTGATTCCAGGCGCGGCCAGATTGGGCCGCTTTGCTCATGATCATTTCACACCATTCAAGCCAAGCCGGACCTTTCCTGCAACGCAGTTTCTGGATGCGGGAGGCGGAACCCGCCTTGCAGGCAAGTGCGCCGCTGACCGGCAGTCAGGCCGCCGACATCGTGATTATCGGTGGAGGCTATGTAGGCCTGTGGACGGCGTTGAGCATCAAGGAACTCAGCCCTCAGTCCAAGGTCGTGGTCCTGGAGCGGGACGTCTGCGGCGGAGGCGCTTCAGGGCGCAACGGCGGCATGGCCATGTCCTGGTGGCCGAAAATCGCTTCGCTGCTTGCTTTCGCGGATGTCGACGATGCGCTGTTCCTGGCCCGGGCCTCGGAACGCGCCATCGATGAAATCGCACAGTTCTGCGGCCGCCATCGCATCGATGCGCACTTTCGCTGCGGGGGATGGCTCTGGACGGCCACTTCCGATGCGCAACAGGAGTCATGGGAGGGCACGCTCCAGGCCTGCGCCCGGGTCGGCGCGCGTCCCTTCGAGCACATGCTGCCGGAGGACGTCGCACGTCGAACCGGGTCTCGCATGCACAGGGCGGGCGTGTTCGAACGCGGCAACGCCACGGTGCAGCCGGCAAGGCTGGTGCGAGGCATGCGCAGGGTGGCCCTGGAGCGCGGCATCGTGATCCACGAAAACACGCCGGTGCTGGAGTTGAGCCACGGCTATCCGGCGGTGATCCGCAGCGCCTCGGGCACGATACTGGCCAAAAGCGTCGTGCTGGCGACGAATGCATGGGCCGTCGCCATTCCTGAAATCTCAAGGCTGATCGTGCCCGTCAACAGTTCCATCGTCGTGACGCAGGCGATTCCCGAGCGCCTGGCCGCGCTGGGTTGGACGGGGGGCGAAGCCATCACCGACTCGCAGTTGATGGTCGGGTACTACCGGACCACGCGGGACGGGCGAATCGCATACGGCAAGGGCACGGGCGCGCTTTCCCGGGGTGGCGTCATCGACGCCACCTTCAGCCGCCACGAAGAAAGCTGCCTGATGGCGGAGCAGGATTTCCGCCGCGCCTACCCGATGCTTGCCGATGTGCGCGTCTCGCATGCGTGGTCGGGTCCGATCGATCGGACCTACGACAGCCTGCCCGTTTTCGGCACCCTGGCGGGTACCGGACACATCCACTATGGAGTGGGTTGGAGCGGCAACGGCGTCGCGCCCAGCCTGTTGGGCGGCAGGATTCTGGCAAGCCTGGCCCTGGATCGCAACGATGCGTGGCGCCGCTGCGCCCTGGTCGACCGCAAGCCCAAGCGGTTTCCGCCTGAACCCATCAAGTACTTCGGCGGTTCGCTGGTCCGCAACGCCGTGCGTAGAAAGGAAGAGCGTGAAGCGCGGGATCTTGCGCCGCGCTGGCTTGACGTGCTCCTGGCTGGGTTCGCGCCCGCAGGACTTGAGGACTAGCGTCAAGCGCGCCGTGCATCAGGCCTGCGCGGGATAACCAAAACAAGCGCGTTCCATACCGGGGGCGCGGTAAAAGGAGAAAGCATGTCTAAGGGTGAGGGACTCAAGGGTGGGCTGCAATCGCGCCACATGACGATGATTTCCATTGCGGGGGTCATCGGCGCGGCCTTGTTTGTGGGGTCGGGCAAGCAGATCGCGCTGGCCGGACCAGCGGTGATCCTGGCCTATCTGGGCGGCGGGATCCTGGTGTTTCTGGTCATGCGCATGCTGGGCGAGATGGCCGTGGCCCAGCCCGATACCGGTTCTTTTTCGACCTACGCGGATCGCGCTATCGGGCGCTGGGCGGGTTTCACCATCGGTTGGCTGTACTGGTACTTCTGGGCGCTGCTGATGGGTTGGGAAGCCTATGTCGCGGGACAGATTCTGCATGGCTGGTTCCCCGTGGCGCCCAATTGGGTCTACGCGCTGCTCCTGACGCTAGGATTGATAGGCGTCAACTTCATGAACGTCAGGAACTACGGGGAATTCGAGTTTTGGTTCGGCCTGATCAAAGTGGTGGCCATCGTCCTGTTCCTGGTGGTCGGCACGCTGGCGGTTGTGCACCTGTGGCCCTTCGGCGATGCCGGCGGCATGTCCAATCTCACCGATCGGGGATTCATGCCCAATGGGCCCGGTGCCGTGGTCACCGCATTGCTGGGCATCATGTTCGCCATGATGGGCGCGGAAGTCGTCACGGTGGCGGCGGGTGAGACCTCCGAGCCCGGCGGCCAAATCGTGAAAGCCATCCGATCGGTGGTCTGGCGGATCTGCCTGTTCTATGTAGGGTCCATCTTTCTGGTGGTTTGCCTGGTGCCCTATGACACCCCCGCGCTGGTCGACCCGACGCGCGGCAGCTACAACGTGGTGCTGGACGCGATGGGCATTCCGTACGCGCAGCTGATCGTCAACGCCATCGTGCTGACCTCGGTCTGCAGCTGCTTCAACTCGGCGCTGTATGTCTCGTCGCGCATGCTCTATTCGCTGGCCCGCCGCGGCGACGCGCATCGCATCATGGCTGTCACTGGCGCTTCCTCGGGCGCGCCGTACGTGGGCGTGGTCATATCCAGCGTGTTCGCATTCGTTGCCGTCTACATGATGGCGACGTCCTCGATGGACCTGTACGACGTCCTCATGCAAACCACGGGCTGCGTGGCGCTGTTTGTCTACCTGACCATCGCATGCTGCCAACTGCGCATGCGGCAACGCCTGCAGGCTCAGGGAGTCGAGCTGAAGTTCAAGATGTGGTTGTTTCCCTGGCTGACCTGGGCGGTCATCCTGTTCATCTGCGCAGCCTTGCTGACGATGGTGCTGGAGGGAACGTATCGCCAGGAGGTGGCGTATACCTCCGCGCTGGGCGCTGTAATCGTCCTGATGGGCGTGGCGGCGCAGCGCTTCGGCATTGGCGGGCCGAAGGCCCAGGAGCCCGCGGCGCGGAGGATTCCAGGACAAGGCTTGAACGGCCTGAGCGAGGCCGCGGCGCTCAAGCCTTGACGCGGCATGAATGGCCGCAGGCTTGCGGCTATTCCGGCAGCAGGCCGTGGTACTTCTTGCCCAGCGCCACGGTGGCCTGGAACATGCCGGCCTTGCTGCCGCAGTCGTAGCGCACGCCTTCATAGCGGTGCGCATACACGGCGCGCTCGCGCATCAGCGAGGCGATGCCGTCGGTCAGCTGGATCTCGTTGCCGGCGCCCATCTTGGTCGAGCGCAGGTGGTCGAAGATCGCGGCTTCCAGCACGTAGCGGCCCACCACGGCGAGCGTCGACGGCGCGGCTTCAGGGTCGGGCTTTTCGACGATATGGGTGACGCGTTCCGTGCGGCCGTTGGCGCTGGCATCCCCCTGGCGGGTAGCCACGATGCCGTACTTGCGGGTGTCCACGCGCGGCACGTCCTGCACGCCGAGCACGCTGGCGTTCTGCGCCACGGCCACGTCGATCAGCTGCTTCAGCGCGGGCTGTTCGGCGTCGATCAGGTCGTCGGCGAGCAGCACGGCAAAGGGTTCGTCGCCCACGGCAGGCGCGGCCGACAGCACCGCATGGCCCAGTCCCAGCGGGGCCGACTGGCGGATATAGAGGCAATTCACATGCGCGGGTAGAATGCCCCGCACCATGGCCAGAAGCTCGTGCTTGCCCTTGCTTTCCAGGTCCGATTCGAGTTCCGGCGCGGAGTCGAAGTGGTCTTCGATGGCGCGCTTGTTGCGCCCCGTCACGAAGATGAGGTCGGTGATCCCGGCGGCCACGGCTTCTTCCACGGCGTATTGGATCAGCGGCTTGTCGACCACGGGCAGCATTTCCTTGGGCATTGCCTTGGTGGCGGGCAGGAAGCGCGTACCCATGCCGGCGACAGGGAAAACAGCTTTACGGACAGGACGCATTGAGACCTCGTTGGGGCTATCGATGAAACATTTTAAGCGCATCGCTATCATAGGCTTATGAACCGCAGGAAAATGCCATCCATTTGCTCGATTGCGAAACGGGGTGCAATCGTCGGGCTGTCCGTGGCCCTGGCCGTGCCCGCCATCCCCATCGCCGCCTGGGCGCAGCCCGTAGGCCTGCCCTCGATGGGCGCGGCCTCCGCCGCTGAACTGTCCCCCGCGCTGGAACGCAGCCTGGGCGAAGCCATCATGGCCCAGGGGCGGCGCGACCCGACCTATGTGGACGATTCCGAACTCAGCCAGTACCTCACCACCATGGGGCGCAAGCTGGCGGCCTTCGCGCCCGGCGCGGTCCCCGAGGTCGAGATGTTCGGCGTGCGCGACCCCGAAATCAACGCCTTCGCCATGCCCGGCGGCTTCATCGGCGTCAATACCGGGCTGATCGTGGCTTCCGCCAGCGAATCCGAGCTGGCGGCGGTGCTGGCGCACGAAATCGGCCACGTCGTGCAACGCCACATCGCCCGCGGCATGACCCAGCAGAACCAGAACAGCATGGTGATGCTGGCCAGCCTGGCGGGGGCGCTGCTGGCGGCCCTGGCCGGGGGCGGCGGCAACCTGGCGATGGGCGTGGCGGCATTCGGCCAGGCTGCGGCCATCAACCGCCAGCTGGGCTTTTCGCGCGACGCGGAACGCGAAGCCGACCGGGCAGGGCTGCAGATGCTGACCAAGGCGGGCTACGACGCCGAAGGCATGGCCCAGATGTTCGGGCGCCTGATGAACGCGTCGCGCCTGAACGAAGGCGCGGGCGGCGGCTCCTGGGCCAGCACCCACCCGCTGTCCATCGAGCGTATGTCGGACGTGCAGAATCGGGTGCGCAACCAGTCTCCCGTGGCGCGCCACGTGGATAGCGACGACTTCTGGTACATACGCGCCAAGATGCGCGTGGTGCAGGGCCGCGACGCGGTCAGCCTGCGTACCGCCGGCCAGCAATTGCAGGACGAGGCCCAGGCGCTGTCGGGCGTGCGCAAGTCGGCCGCCTACTACGGCCTGGCGCTGCAGGCGTTCCAGCGCAACAACCTGGCCGATGCCGAGCGCAACTGGAGCCTGGCGTCGGCGGACGGCCGCAGTTCGGCCCAGCTGGCCAAGCTCAGCGTGGATATCGCCCTGGCCCGCAAGGAGTACCCCCGGGCGCTGGAGCTGGCCCAGGCCGGCACCAAGCGCTGGCCCGGGCATCGGGCCCTGGGCATTGCCTATGCCCAGGCGTTGCAAAGCGTCGGCCGCCACACGGACGCGCAGGAGTACCTGCGGGCCAAGATCAAGCAATGGGGCAGCGACGAACCCAGCCTCTACCAGATGCTGGCGCAGAGCGAAGACCGCAATGGCAAGCCGGTGGCTGCGCGCCGCGACCAGGCGCGCTACTACGTCATGACTGGCGCATACGCCGCCGCGGAGTCGCAGCTGCAGCAGGCGCGCAACATGTCCACCGACTTCTACGAGCAGTCGCAGATCGACGTGCAGATCAAGGAAGTGAAGGACAAGCTGGCCGAAGAGCGCCAGTTGCTGGAACGCTTCAAGTCGGGTTGAGCGCCGGGCAGGGCGCCGCTGCGACCTACTGGCCAGTTTCGAAGAAGCGTCCCAGCCGCTGCGGCAGCCAGTTCAGGTGGGCGGGGAAGCTGCCGGTCGGAAAACCGGCATGTCCCCCATCCGTGGGCTGATGCAGCAGGACGGTGGACGAGCATTCCTCGGGCGTCGGCAGCGAGGCTGCCGGCACGAAGGGATCGTTGCGGGCATTGAGCACCAGTGTCGGCACGGATATCTTCGGCAGCCAGGGCTTGCTGGACGCCCGCGTCCAGTAATCCAGCGCATTGCGAAAACCGTGCATGGGCGCGGTGTAGGTGTCGTCGAACTCGCGCAGATCATGCGCATGGGCGATGCGCATGACGTCCACGGCGCCGGGATAGCGGTGCGCCTTCTCCAGCACCTTGTGCTTGAGCGTCTTCAGGAAGTGGGCGGTGTAGACCCTGCGGTTGAACACGCCGGTGGACAGCGTCTTGCCGCAGGCCACCAGGTCCAGCGGCACGGACACGCCCGCGCAGGCCGTCAGCCAGCCGGTGTCCTCCTGGTGTTCGCCCAGGTACTTGAGCAGGGCGTTGCCCCCCAGCGATACGCCGACCGCATGCCAGCGCGCATGTGGAATGCGCTGGCGCACGGTATTCAGCATGAAGCCGACCTCGGCCGAATCGCCCGAGTAGTAGGCGCGCGCCAGGCGGTTGGGCACGCCCGAACAGCCGCGGAAATGCGCGATCACCACGATCCAGCCGCGCGCACGGAAGTGATGCGCGATGGACTGCGCATAGCGGCTGTTGCTGCCGCCTTCCAGGCCGTGGAACAGGATCAGGGCCGGCGTATCGGGCGTATGCGGCAGGGACTTCCAGTCCGCATCCGTCATCCACCGGGCCGCGGCGGTCTTGCCATTGGCGACCGGACGCTGGCCGCTGACGGGCGCGCCGTCGGCGGACTTGTGCGGGAACAGGCCCGGACCGGTCCAATCGAAGTCGACGAAATCGGTGTCGGGCGTGTCTACCCGTTCGCGCACGAATGCGATGCGGTGATACTGCGCGAACAGGGCGGCGTAAACCGTCTGGCTGTCGCCTCCGGGCAACCAGGAGGGGACGGGGCAGGGCGTTGTATCAAGACGAGCAGCGGCCAACTAAAAATCCACCCGATTCAGTGCAGCATGTCGGGTACGTCGTGCAAGTCGAGCACCCCGGCTTCCGTGGGCGCCGGCGAGGCATGGTGCATGACCATGCGCCAGCCGGTGGGCCCCTTGTGGTAGATGTTGGTGGCGTAGCAATTGGCGAATTGCGTGCCTTCCCGCGTTTGCACCGCCACCTGTTCCACCAGCACGTGCACCGCGCACATCATGCTGAGCATGACCAGCGGACGCAACGGACGCACATGCAGGGGGCCGTTGGCCAGCACCTGCTGCCAGGAATCGTGCACCGCCGAGTGGCCGACGATGCGCAGGCCCCCCGGATGGATGCAGACGACTTCCTCGTCGTCTGCCCACACTTGCATCAGGCGTACGACGTCCGCCTGGTCGAGGGCTTCGTAGAACGCGTGCTCTGCTTCTTCGGGCGTGGCGAACATGGCGGCGGAAACGGGTGGACGTTGTAGAGCGGGTGACTCAGTGCCCGTGGCCGTGCAATACGGTGCCGGGCTTCAAGCGGTACTCGGCGCCACAGTAGGCGCAGCTGGCGGAGCCGGTGCGGGCCACGTCCAGGAACACGCGGGGATGCATGCTCCAGAGCGGCGCCTTGGGGCCCGGACAGAACACGGGCAGGTCGTCGGCGCCGACCTCGATGACTTCGTGGGGGTGGGGGACGGCGGCCGGAGCAGCAGCGGTCATGGATATTCCTGAAAAAAAAACCGGTAATCGGCAGGTTGGGGCAATGATGCGGCCAGGTCAGGGACCGGACCGCGCGGATCAGACTTTACTCAGCCAGTGATGGTACTTCGGGTTGCGGCCATTCACCACGTCAAAAAATGCTTTCTGCAGCCTCTCCGTGATCGGGCCGCGCTGGCCGGAGCCGATCTGGCGGTTGTCCACTTCGCGGATGGGCGTCACTTCGGCGGCCGTGCCGGTGAAGAACGCCTCGTCGGCGATGTAGACGTCGTCGCGCGTCAGGCGCTTGGTCACTACGCGCAGGCCGAGGTCGGCGGCCAGCGCATGGATGGTGGAGCGGGTAATGCCAGTCAGGGCGGAGGCGATCTCAGGCTCGCAGAGCACGCCGTCCTTGATGATGAAGAGGTTTTCGCCGGAACCCTCGGCCACGAAGCCTTCCGTGTCCAGCAGCAGGGCTTCGTCGTAGCCGTCCTGCAGGGCCTCGGTATTGGCCAGGATCGAATTGGCGTAGGTAGTTGCCACCTTGGCGCGCGGCATCGTGACGTTCACGTGCTGCCGCGCGAATGACGACACCTTGACGCGGATGCCCGCGGACAGCGCCTCTTCGCCCAGATAGGCGCCCCAGGGCCAGGCCGCGATGGCCACGTGCACCCGGGCGCCCTTGGGCGAGACGCCCATTTTTTCGGGGCCGTAGAACACCAGCGGGCGCAGGTAGCCGGCTTCCAGCTGGTTCTCGCGCACGACCGTCCGCTGCGCCTCGTTGATCGTGTCGCGATCGAAGGGCATGGGGATTTGGTAGATGTGCGCCGAATTGAAGAGGCGGTTGGTATGGTCTTCCAGGCGGAAGATGGCTGTGCCGATCTCGGAGCGGTAGGCGCGCACGCCTTCGAATACCGACAGGCCGTAATGCAGGGAGTGCGTCAGGACGTGCGTGGTCGCGTCTCGCCACGGTACGAGCTTGCCGTCATACCAGATGAAGCCGTCGCGGTCTGCCATCGACATGGTCTACTCCCAAGCGCCCAAGAATCCCGAGGTCCATATTGTATCAAGCAGCGAGGTTACAATACGCGCCTATTCGCGCCCCGGCGCGGCGCCGCCAGGCCCGCGCGTACTGATCCCGGCGGGCGAACGGGTTGTCGTGCGTTCCTTTTCCTTAGAGTTTCCATGTCGTCCTGTCCGAATCGCCAGGGGCCAGCCGTTGTCCTCTGAATCTGCGCTTCCTGAATCCGAAGACCCCGTCGCGGTCCGCCAGGAGCGTATCGCTGCATTCCGGGCTGGCGTGCACGCCATCGTGCCCGCCCTGATCGCCACCGCCACTTGGGGGCTGGTCACCGGCGTGGCCATGGTCAAGTCGGGCTTGACCGAGACCATGGCGCTGGCCATGACCCTGCTGCTTTACGCGGGTTCCGCCCAGCTGACCTCCCTGCCGCTCATCGCCACCGGCGCGCCGCTCTGGCTGATCTTCGCCGCCGGTTGCGTGGTGAACCTGCGTTTCCTCATTTTCGGCGCGGCGCTGCATCCCTATTTCCGCCACCTGTCCTGGCCCAAGCGCCTCGGGTTGGGGTATTTCACGACCGACATGGGCTTCGTGCTGTTCATGCCGCGCTTTGGCGATGCGGCCGTGCGCGGCACCCGCGAGCAGCTCTGGTTCTTCCTGGGCGCCATCGCGCCCGGCTGGTTCGTCTGGCAGACCTCGTCCATTGTCGGCATCTACCTGGGCTCCATGGTGCCCACGGACTGGTCGCTGGACTTTGCCGCGGTGCTGGCGCTGCTGGCCATCACGGTGCCGCTGGCCAACACCAAGCCCATGCTGATTTCCATGCTGGCTGCCGGCGTGGTCGCCTGGACCGGGCAGGTCCTGCCGCTGCGCCTGGGCCTGGCCGCCGCCGTGGTGGCGGGCGTGGTCGCCGGCATTTGGGCCGAACGCTACTTCAAGGCCCGCGCATGACCCTCTGGCCCGCCGAGATCTACGTCTATTCCGCCATTCTGCTGTTGGCGCTGTGCAGCGTGCTGACGCGCGCCGGCTTCATGCTGTTCGGCGATTACATCCCCCTGCCGGAAGGCGTGCGCCGCGCCTTGCGCTATGCGCCCGCCGCCGCCCTGACCGCCATCATCGTGCCCGACCTGCTGCCGTGGAAGGCCGGCCTGGGGCCGGTGTTCGACTACAAGCTGGTCGCGGGCGTGCTCGCCATCCTGGTATTCCTGCGCACCCGCAGCGCGGTGCTGGTCATCATCGTCGGCATGCTGGCGCTCTGGGGCCTGCGCTGGCTGGCCGGCTGAAGGTTGTTGCCAAAACGTCCATCCAGTGGACGCTGCTGGTATGCCCGGCGGGCGCTTGCTGACAGCCGGCGGAAGGCCTTTGCAATGCCTTTCAGAAGGCGAGTGGACCGTGTGGTAATGCGGCTGCGCTAAAATCATGTTATCCACAGCAATCCGGGCCTGGTACTGCCCTCATAAGTATCGAATCCAGAATGCGCCGCCTGGCCTGCAACGCAGGATGCGGATTGCGCGTGTTCAGACTGTTCCGATGCATATGTAGTGCAGTGCGCGTAGCACTCTCGTTTTGTTCTTTTTCACTGGTCCCGGTATCTGCCTAACCCTGATGACTGAATCCACTCAATCCGTAGCACCTGCCGCTGACGCACCCGCGCCGACGTTCACCGATTTCGGGCTGCACCCTCTGCTGCTGCAGTCCATCGCCGAAACCGGCTACACCACGCCCACGCCGATCCAGGCCCAGGCCATTCCCGTCGTGGTGGAAGGGCGCGATGTCATGGGCGCCGCGCAGACCGGCACCGGCAAGACGGCCGCCTTCACGCTGCCCATCCTGCACCGCTTGATGCCCTTGGCCAACACCAGCGCATCGCCCGCGCGCCATCCGGTGCGCGCGCTGATCCTGACGCCCACGCGCGAACTGGCCGACCAGGTCTATGAAAGCGTCAAGCGCTACAGCAAGCAGACGCCGCTGCGTTCGGCAGTTGTCTTCGGTGGCGTGGATATCGGTCCGCAGAAGGAAGCCCTGCGCCGCGGTTGCGAAGTGCTGGTGGCCACGCCCGGCCGCCTGCTCGACCACGTCGAGCAAAAGAACGTGAACCTGAGCCAGGTCGGCATCCTGGTGCTGGACGAAGCTGACCGCATGCTGGACATGGGCTTCCTGCCCGACCTGGAGCGCATCATCCGCCTGCTGCCCGCGCAGCGCCAGGGCCTGCTGTTCTCCGCCACGTTCAGCAATGAAATCCGCAAGCTGGGCCGCTCGTACCTGAATCAACCGGTCGAAATCGAAGTCGCGGCGCGCAACGCCACCGCCAACACGATCACCCAGATCGCCTACAAGATGCCCAGCGACGCCAAGCGCGCCGCGGTCGTGCATCTGGTGAAGTCGCGCGGCCTGAACCAGGTCATCGTGTTCTCCAACACCAAGATCGGCACGGCGCGGCTGGCCCGCGACCTGGAGCGCGACGGCGTCAAGGCCGAATCCATCCACGGCGACAAGACCCAGGCCGACCGCATGAAGGCGCTGGAAGCCTTCAAGGCCGGCGAACTGGAAGTGCTGGTGGCCACCGACGTGGCCGCGCGCGGCCTGGACGTGGCCGGCGTGCCTTGCGTCATCAACTACGACCTGCCGTACAACGCCGAAGACTACGTGCACCGTATCGGCCGCACCGGCCGCGCCGGCGCATCGGGCGAGGCCATCGCCTTGTTCACGCCCGACGAAGAGCGTTTCCTGCTCGACATCGAAAAACTCATCAAGCGCGAAGTGCCGCGCGGCACGCTGGATGTTCCGGCCGATCTGGTCGCCCGCAGCCACCGCCGCAGCGACGAGCGCCGCGGTTCGTCGTCGCGTGAAGGCCGTGAAGGCCGTGAAGGCCGCGAGGGTCGTGAAGGCCGTGACAGCCGCGGTGACCGCGGCCGCTCGTCCGACCGTCGTTCCAGCTATTCGTCCGGCGCGCCGCGCCAGCCCGTGGATGATTTCTTCCTGAAGCCCTACGAGCCCTCGGCGCCGTCCGCGCCCGCCGAAGAGCCGGCGCCCAGGAACAATGGCGCATCCTCCGGGCCGAAACGCCAGATCGCCGTCCTGCTGGGCGGCAGCCGCAAGCCCTGAAAGGCGCCGGCATGAAAAAACCCGCAAGCCTGAGGGCTCGCGGGTTTTTTTATGGCTGGAGCGCGTGACGCCTGCTGCGGCTCAGGCCGCCAGCAGGCGCGGCAGGTCCGGCAACGCGGTGGCGACCGCAGGGCTGTTTTCATTCAGGCTTTCGAGCAGGCGTTCGAGGTGGCCGATGTGCGGCAGCATGGGGCCGTAGAACACCACCCGCGATCCGATCTGCACCAGCAGCGTGGGGAAATTCTCCACGTCTTCGTCGCCCAGCAGTTCGGCGTGGTCCTCGATATCGATCCAGGCGAAGACATGCCGCGGCATGGCCTGGGCCAGCGCTTGCAGCTTGGGCTTGTATTGCTCGCAGGTGTCGCACCAGGCCGCGCAGAAGCAGGCCACCAGCCAGGCGTCGGGCGATGAACCCAACCGCGCGCGCAGCGTGGCCAGGTCGGTATCGGGTACAAGTAGGGACATGTGGGCAGATGAAGGCGTGTTTGACTATCATACCCGGGATGTCTACCCCCTCATTCTTCCTCCATGACTGCTTTGCGCACTGATTCCGCCACGCCCGACAACGGCCGATTTTCCGCTGCCGGGGCCGGCGCCGTCAGCGTCGGCCAGGCGTTCAAGCGCGCCCTGGTGTCCCAATGCCATCCCTCCATGCTGTTCGCGGTGCTGCTGCCGTTTCTGATCGCGCTGGTGGGGGCCCTGTTGCTGCTGTACCTGTTCTGGACGCCGCTCAACGAATGGCTGGCGGCCGAGGCGGCGCGCTGGGACTTCGTCAACCGGGCCGAGGACTGGATGCTGGCGATGGGGCTGTTCTCGCTCAAGGTCTACATGATCCCCGTGATCGCGGTGGCCATTCTGTTGCCGGTATCGGGCATCCTGGGCCTGGCGATTGCCGCCGTGTTCGTGATGCCGCTGGTGCTGAACCATGTCGGCAAGCGTGAATATGTGAGCGTCACGCGGCAAGGCAAGCACGCGACGGCGGTCAGCGTGTGGAACGCGATCTGGGTATCGCTGGCCTTTGCCGCGGGCTGGCTGCTTACGCTGCCGCTGTGGCTGGTGCCGCCCATGGCCATCGCGTTGTCGATCTTCTGGTGGGCGTTCGCGTTTTCGCGCATGATGCGCGTGGACGCCATCGTCGAACACGCCAGCCCCGCCGAGCGCAAGCTCATCCTGGAACGCAACAACGGCGGCTTCTGGACCATAGGCCTGATCTGCTCGCTGTTGAACTTGTTGCCGCCCGCGTGGGTCATCCTGCCGGTGTTCTCGGCCCTGGTCTACGCCCACTACGGTCTGGAAGCGCTCAAGCGCTTGCGCGAGGACCGTGTCATCGACGTCTGAACCGCGTCATCCCTCTCAACTTCTGGAATCGGACATGGCCGCAGAATCCGCCGCCCGCCGCATTGGCCTCATCATCGTAGGGGACGAAATCCTCTCGGGCCGCCGTCAGGACAAGCATTTTTCCAAGGTCGTCGAGCTTCTGGGCGCGCGCGGCATGCAGCTGGGCTGGGCCGAAATCGTGCCCGACGACCGCGACACCCTCATCGCCACCTACAAGCGCAGCTTTGCCACCGGCGACGTGGTGTTTTCCTGTGGCGGCATCGGCGGCACGCCCGACGATCACACGCGCCAGGCCGCCGCAGCCGCGCTGGGTCTGCCGCTGGCGCTGCACCCGGAGGCCGAAGAGGCCATCGCGCTGCGCACGGCCGAGATGGCCGCAAAAGGGCAGGGCACGGCCGACATGAGCGCGCCGGAAAACCAGCAGCGGCTGCAGATGGGCGTGTTTCCGGAAGGCTGCGAGATCGTCCCGAACCCCTACAACCGCATTCCCGGCTTCTACATCAAGGACCACACCTTCGTGCCGGGATTTCCCGTCATGGCCTGGCCCATGCTGGAATGGACGCTGGACACGCGTTATCGTGCACTGCAGCATGTGCACGCCCACGCGGAGCATTCCTTCCTGGTATTCAGCATGCCCGAATCGCGCATCACGCCGGCCATGCAGACCGTGGAAACGCGCTGGCCGGGCGTGCGCGCGTTCAGCCTGCCCAGCGTGGGCGAGGCCGGCGGCACCCCCCACATCGACCTGGGCGTGAAGGGCGAACCGGCCGCGGCGGCCGAAGCACTGGAGTATTTGCGGGCCGAGGTGCTACGTCTGGGCGGCAAGCTGGCGCCCCCGCCAGCAGCATGAAGACAGGGCCGCACCCGAGGTGCGGCCTTTTTTTTGATACAAAAAGCGGTTGCCAAACGCGCCAGTAAATTTCACAATACGGGAAAGAACTGTTTGCTGCGATGCCGCAAGTCCGGTTCCCGAAGGTGGGGCCCTACAGGCGGCGCAGCTGTCCTCGTCCCCCTTTCCATGTCCCGTCTCCCCACGACCCGCAATGCCCTGGACGCCGAGACCGAAGGCGCCTCCCATCCCATCGCCATCCAGGTGATCGAGCGCGCCATGCGCCTGCTCGACGCCCTGGCTGCGCAGCCGGATCCGGTAACGCTGAAAGAACTGTCCGCGACCACCGGCCTGCATGCGTCCACCGCGCATCGCATCCTGAACGACCTGGTCGTGGGCCGCTACGTCGAACGCGTCGACAACGGCCTGTATCAGCTGGGCATGCGCCTGCTGGAGCTGGGTTCGCTGGTCAAGGGGCGCCTGAACGTGCGCGAGGCGGCCATTTCCGCCATGCGTTCGCTGCACAAGCTGACCGGGCAGACCATCAACCTGTCGGTCCAGCAGGGCGACGAGATCGTCTACATCGAGCGCGCCTGGAGCGAACGCTCCGGCATGCAGGTGGTCCGCGCCATCGGCGGTCGCGCGCCTTTGCACCTGACCTCCACCGGCAAGCTGTTCCTGTCCACCGCCGATGCGCGCCAGGTGCGGGCCTACGCGCTGCGCACCGGCCTGGCCGGCCACACGCGCAACAGCCTGACCGACCTGGACCGCCTGGAGCGTGAACTGGCGCTGGTGCGGCGCCATGGTTATGCGCGCGACAACGAAGAACTGGAACTCGGCGTGCGCTGCATCGCCGCGGGCATTTTCGACGACACCGGCAAGCTGGTCGCCGGCCTGTCCATTTCGGCCCCCGCCGAACGCCTGCAGGACGACTGGATCAAGGCGCTGGTCGATACCGCCGCCAGCATCTCGGAAGCGCTGGGCTACGAGCCCTCCGTTTCGACCGGCTTCAACGGCCTGGGCATGGCCGCGGAAGCTCTGCGCCCGTAATCCCGCGCAGGCCCGCAAAAAAAGAAAAGCCCCGAAAGGGGCTTTTCTTTTGCATGCGCCGCAAGGGCGCATGGTTTGGGTTACTGCTGTTCGACGCCAGCCTTCTTGAACAGTTCGCCCCACTGCGGGACTTGCTGCTTGACCTTGGCTTCCAGGGCTTGCGGGTTCGCTTCGGCCGTCAGCACCGTCGCGCCCAGCTGCTTCATGCGTTCCTGGAACTTGGGATCGGCCAGGCCGGCCTGCAGGCTCTTGACCAGCTTGTCCACGACGGGCTTGGGCGTGCCCTTCGGCACCCACATGCCATGCCAGATGCCCACTTCGAAGCCCTTGTAGCCGGATTCGTCCATGGTCGGCAGGTTCGGCAGCGTGGGGACGCGCTTCAGGCTGGTGACGGCGTAGGCCTTCACCTTGCCGCTGTCGATCTGCTGGGTGGTGTTGGTGGTCTGGTCGCAGAGCAGGTCCACCTGCTTGCCCAGCAGGTCGTTCATGGCGGGCGCGGTGCCCTTGTAGGGGATGGTCAGCAGCTGTACGCCCAGGGCCTCGACCAGCATGGTGCCGCACAGATGGCTGGCGGCGCCGATGCCGGCGTTGGCCAGGGACACCTTGTCCTTGTTCTGTTTGACGTACTCGGCCAGTTCCTTGATGTTGTTGGGCGGGAAGTCCGAACGCGCGATGATGGTCATCGGCACGTCGACCACCAGGCCGATGGGTTCGAAGCTCTTGTAGGGGTCGTACCCCGGATTCTTGTACAGCGAGGGCGCCGTCGAGAAGCCGGCGTGCATCAGCAGGACGGAGTAGCCGTCAGGCTGGGCGCGCGCCACCTGGGTCGTGCCGATGGTGCCACCGGCGCCGCCCTTGTTCTCGACCACGACCGTCTGGCCCAGACTCGGCCGCATGGCTTCCGCGAGCGAACGCGCGACGTTGTCCGTCGGGCCGCCGGCGGCGAACGGCACCACCATGTTGATGGGGCGATCCGGGTATTCGGCTTGGGCGGCGCCGGCTGCGAGCATGGCGCTGGCCGCGAGCAAGGCCGAAAGCGTGCGGGGGATGAGGGTCATGGAGTCTCCAATTGCAGGGTTTTGCTTGCTGCGATTTCGTTGTTGCGCGCTGACTTATGGGTTTATTTGTCTGTCATCAGCGTGAAAGCAGTTTAGAAAACAATTGATACGACGTCACTTCGGGTATTTCCCGAATCCTGGGAAACGTTTGTGCTGGATCAAACCCGGGACAAAGCATGCACCGTCAAAGTGCAATTCTTTGTTGCGTCGCACAAAAACTCCTTGACAAGGATTTTTCCCGGCCTAGAATGTCAATTGTGCAGTGCATCAAACGGGCCGGCGGTAGCTTGTAGCACCAGTTTCCGCGCACGTTTCTATAGTTCGTCGCAGACAACCATTCCTTACTTGCCGGACAGCCTCCGGCTACCCATGGAGCATCCTATGAGCGCTATCCCGCAACAAGTCCTGGACCGTCAAAAGGCCAGCATCAACACCATCGTGGCCGCCCAGTCGGCCGTGTTCGCCGGCTTCGAAAAGCTGGTCGAACTGAACCTGAAGGTCGTTCGCGCCACCCTGGACGAAGTCGCCCAGAAGTCGCAGCAAGCCGCTGAAGTCAAGGATCCGCAGGAAGCCGCCGCTTTCGCCTCGGGCCTGCTGCAGCCGGGCGCTGAAAAGGCCATGGCTTACACCAAGCATGTGTACGACATCGTTGCCGGCGTGCAGACCAGCCTGGTCAAGCTGACCGAAGACCAGATCGCCGAAGGCCAGCAGCAGCTGAGCGAAGCCGTCGACCAGTTCTCCAAGAACGCCCCGACCGGCTCCGAAAGCGCCGTTGCCCTGATCAAGTCCTCGCTGGCCACCGCGACCAGCGCCTACGATTCGATGACCAAGGCCGCCAAGCAGGCCGCCGAAGTCGCCGAGTCGAACCTGAATGCCGCCGCCAACGCGACCTTCAAGGCTGCCACGGATGCCGCCGACGCAGCGACCAAGGTTGCCAGCCGCAGCCGCCGCAGCGCCTAAGTTTTTGGCGCGCAGGGCTGCGCAAACCGCAGTTATGTAGTACTGTTGAGTGACAGAGCAGAGCTGGAATTAGGGCCACCCACCGGGTGGCCCCTTTTTTTGCCTGCTTTTTTCGCTGCGGCCGGCGGATGCCGGCCGTGCTTGCCTAGCGCGCCACGGCGCGCACGCACTCGCCCACCAGCGCCGGGCCGCGGTAGATCAGGCCGGTGTAGAGCTGCACGGCGTCGGCGCCCGCGTCCATCTTTTCGCGGGCCTGGCGGCCCGACATCACGCCGCCCACGCCGATGATGGCCAGGCTGCCGCCCAGCTTCTCCTTCAGGCGGCGGATGACCGCCAGCGACAATTCATGCACCGGGGCGCCCGACAGGCCGCCTGCTTCCCCGGCATGCGGCTGGCCGGTGACGGCGTCGCGCGAAAGCGTGGTGTTGGTGGCGATGACGCCGTCGATGCCATGGCGCGGCAGCGTCTCCGCGATGGAATCGATCTGCTCGTGCGTCAGGTCCGGGGCGATCTTCACCGCCATGGGTACGCGCCGCTGGTGCTTGTCTTCCAGCATGCGGCGCTTATCCGCCAGTTGCGCCAGCAGGGCCGACAGCTCGTCGCCGCCTTGCAGTGCGCGCAGGTTCTTGGTGTTGGGCGAGGAAATATTCACCGTCACGTAGTCGGCATGCGGATATACGCCTTCCAGCCCGATCAGGTAGTCGTCCGCGGCGCGCTCGATGGGCGTGTCCGCATTCTTGCCGATATTCAGCCCCAGGATGCCGCCTTGCTTGCGCCAGGTGCTGCGCTGCACATTGGCCAGGAACGCTTCCAGGCCCTGGTTGTTGAAGCCCAGCCGGTTGATCAGCGCATTGGCGCGCGGCAGCCGGAACATGCGCGGCTTGGGGTTGCCCGGCTGCGCGCGCGGGGTGACCGTGCCCACCTCGATGAAGCCGAACCCCAGGTTGCCCAGCGCGTCGATATAGGCGCCGTTCTTGTCCAGGCCCGCGGCCAGCCCGATCGGGTTGGCCAGCTGCAAGCCCATCAGCGTGCTCGGCGCCTTAGGCTGCGCGTGCATGAGCTTGCGCGTGGCGCCGCATTCATAGGCGCGCTGCAGGCCCGACAAGGTGACTTCGTGGGCGGTTTCCGCGTCCATGGCGAACAGCGCCGGGCGGGCCAGGGGATAGGCGTGGAAGAGGATAGACATGGGGCGGAATTGTAGAGCGAATTTTGCCGGCCCTGCGCCGCCCCAGGCGCTCCAAAGGAGGGGCGGATCAGGCGGGCGGCAACGCGGGCTGCTCGCCCCACACGCCATCGACCAGGAACTGGGCCGGGTGGAAGCTGGATTTGTACGACATCTTGCGGCTGTCGGCGATCCAGTAGCCCAGGTACAGCCAGGGCAGGTTCAGCGTCCGGCATTGTTCGATCTGCCACAGGATGCTGTAGGTGCCCAGGCTGCCGGCAATGTCGGGATCGTAGAAGGTGTAGACGGACGAGAGGCCGTCGTCCAGCACGTCGATGATGGACACCATGACCAGCTCGCCCGTCTCGTCGCGGAACTCGACCAGACGGGTGTTGACGCGGCTGGTAAGCAGGAATTGCGCATACTGCGTGCGGCTGTCCTCATCCATGCCGCCGCCCGGATGGCGGCCCTGCTGATAGCGCGTGTAGAGCCGATAGTGCTCGGGCGACCAGGCCAGCTCGGCCACGAACGACTGCAGAGCCTGGTGGTCGCGCCAGGCGCGGCGCTGGCTGCGATTGGGCGCGAAGCCCGCCGTATCCACCCGCACCGGAATACAGGCGTGGCAGTTGTCGCAATGGGGCCGGTAGGTGAACAGCCCGCTGCGCCGAAAGCCTTGCTCCACCAGTTGCGAATACGTGCCTGCGTTGATCAGATGACCGGGCGCGGCGACCTGCGACCGTGCCTGGCGACCCGGCAGATAGCTGCAAGGGTACGGAGCGGTGGCGTAGAACTGCAGGGTGGAGAAGGGGAGTTCTTTGAGCTGGCTCATCGGAGGTCCCGCAATGCGGCGGCAGGCCCGCAAGGGGAGTGGCTACATATTAACGCCGAACCCCGGGCCCGATGCTGTGTCGGGATGCAAGCGGCCGGCGCTGTCCAGCGTGCCCCGGGCCCACGCGACGGCGGGCTGTGCAGTGGCAGTGCGCACATGCTGCAGGAAGGCGGCGCGCGGGATAGGGCGCGCGCCCAGGCTGGCCAGGTGGCGCGTCTGCTGCTGGCAGTCGATGCGTTGCACGCCTTGCGCGGTCAGGTAGCGCACCAGATAGGCCAGCGCAATCTTCGATGCGTTGGGCGCGCGGGTGAACATGGATTCGCCGAAGAACATGCGGCCCAGGCTGATGCCGTAGAGGCCGCCGGCCAGTTCGCCGTCGATCCAGGTTTCGATGCTGTGCACGTAGCCGGCCTCATGCCAGGCGCGATAGGCCTGCTGCATGGCGGCGGTGATCCAGGTGCCGGGCTGACCGTCGCGCGGCGCGGCGCACTGCGCCATCACCTCCGCGAAAGCGGTATCCACGCGCACCTGCACGCGCGGCGCCGCGGACTGCTCCTGGCTGGCGATCTGCCGCAGCAGCTTGCGCAGCGAATGCGAGGGAGCAAAGTCCTTCACGGCCAGCACCATGCGCGGATCGGGGCTCCACCACAGAATGGGCTCGCCCTCGGAGTACCACGGGAATATGCCGTTGGAATAGGCCTCGATCAGCCTGGGCGTGGACAGGTCCGCGCCCGCCGCAAGCAGGCCGTCGGGATCCGCAAGCGCAAACTCCGCGGGCGGAAAAGGGGTGTCGACGGCGAGCCAGGGGAGTTTCAACGGTGCGATTCTAGGGTGTAGTGGTGGGGGGGATACACGCCCAGCTTGCGGTCTTCGAAGTAGTGCCGCAGCGTCGTGGCCACGGTGCGGAACGCCAGGTCGTCCCAGGGGATCTCGGACTCGTCGAAAAAACGGGCCTCGAGGCTTTCGGGACCGGGGTCCAGCGCGTCCGACAGCGCGTCCGCCAGGTAGAACACGTGCACTTGGTCGATCTGCGGCAGGTCGATGATGGTGTAGAGCTCGCCCAGCTTGATGCGCGCGCCGGATTCCTCCAGCGTTTCGCGGGCGGCGCCCTGCGCCGTGCTTTCGCCCAGCTCCATGAAGCCGGCGGGCAGGGTCCAGGTGTTGTAGCGCGGCTCGATCGCGCGCCGGCACAGCAGGACGCGGTTGTTCCAGACCGGCACCGTGCCGACCACCAGCCTTGGGTTCTGGTAGTGGATCGCGCCGCAGTGATCGCAGATGTCGCGTTCGCGGTTGTCGCCTTCGGGAACCCGGCGGCTGATGGGCGAGCCGCATTGGCTGCAGAAATGCGAACGGCGCGGCGCGGGGAAGTATTCGAGGGGCGATTTTGCGGTCATGGGTACGATTCTAACGGCTGCGGCGGGGGCTGGCGCGCCGGCCCGGAACGGCCGGGGAGGGGGCGCCGAAGCGGCCCTCCAGATGCTCCACGAAGGATCGTACCTTGGGCGACAGGAAGCGCCGGTGCGGGTAGACGGCGTACATGGAGATCGGGGTATGGGCGTAATCGGCCAGCAGCGCGACCAGACGGCCGGTACGGATGTCGTCGCCCACCAGGAAATCGGGCTGCAGGATGATGCCGTGCCCGGCCAGCGCGGCGGTCCGCAGCACGTCGCCGTTGTTGGCCCGCAGGGCAGCGTTCACGCGCACCAGATGGGTCACGCCGTCTTTCTCGAAATGCCATTCGTTGCCGGTGCTGGCATAGGCGTAATGCAGGCAGCGATGCTGCTTCAGTTCTTCCGGAGTCTGCGGCGTGCCGTGGCGCTGCAGGTAGTCGGGGGCGGCGCAGACCCGCAACTGTTGCGGCGCCAGCGGCCGCGCGACCAGCGAGGAATCCTGCAGCGGACCGATGCGCACCGCCACGTCGTAGCCGTCCTCCACGAGGTCCACCAGACGGTCGTTCAGGTCCAGGTCGATGATCACGTCGGGGTAGCGTTGCAGGTATTCGGCAATGGCGGGTCCCAGGTGCAGGATGCCGAACGACACCGGCGCGCTCACCCGCAGCCGGCCGCTGGGCCGCTGGCCCTCGGCCTGCAGCGACAGTTCCAGGTCCGCCACCTCGGCCAGGATGGGCCGCACGCGTTCGTAGAAGGCGCGTCCGGCGTCTGTCATGCTCAGCTTGCGCGTGGTGCGGTTCAGGAGACGCACGCCGTACTTCTGCTCCAGATAGGCGATCTGGCGCGTGACCACGGAGCGGGCCTGGCCCATCTTGTCGGCCGCGGCCGCAAAAGAGCCCAATTCCACGACCTTGGCATAGGTCTGCATGGCGATGTGCGTGTCCAAGATTGTTTCCTATCGGGGAACAATAATTTGCAATTCTGCATGTTTATCTTTGTTTTTGGAATCGCAAGAATAACGCTCATCAAGAATCTTCCCATCCTGGGCGATTCCCCTACCGCTCTAGGAGAGTGCAATGGTTGATACCCGTACCGCGCCCTATGCCGCGCTGCTGCTGCGCGTGGCGCTCGGCGTCATGTTCCTGGCCCATGGCCTGACCAAGCTGCTAGTGTTCACGCTGCCCGGCACCGCGCAGTTCTTCGCCAAGATCGGCGTGCCTGCTTGGCTGGCGTATCCGGTGACGTTCTTCGAGATCATCGCCGGCATCATGCTGATTCTGGGCGTTCTGCCGCGCTGGGTGGCCATCATCTCCGTGGTGCAATTGTTCGTGGCTGCGACCGTGCATTTCGGCAACGGTTGGGGTTTCAGCAACCCCGGCGGCGGCTGGGAATACCCGATCTTCCTGAGCGTGGCGGCCGCTGTGTTGCTGCTGCTGGGCGATGGCAAGTTTGCGCTGGTCAAAAGCTGGCGCGGCTGATCGCTGCGCGCACCAGTCTGTCTACCGCCACGGACGTGGCCGACAGGACGGCCGGCCCATAGAATGGCCCGGCCGTTTTCCATTTCCGGAGTATCCATGTCCTTCCCGAAGTCATACCTCAAGCGCGCCGCTGCGGCGGCCATGCTGGCCCTGGCCCTGTCTCCCGCCGTCCATGCTTCCGCTGAGCAAGAAGCCGCCAACAAGGCGGCCGTGCTGGCCTTCTACGAGAAGGGCCTGAACCAGAAGGACGCGGATGCGGCGTTGAAGTACGTCGGCGACCGCTATGTGCAGCACAACCCGAATGCCGCGGACGGGCCCGAAGGCTTTCGCAAATTCATCGCTTTCCTGCGCGACAAGTTTCCGCAGTCGCGCAGCGAGATCAAGCGTGTCTTCACCGATGGGGACTATGTGATCCTGCACGTGCACGCGGTGCGCCAGCCCGGCGACCGCGGCAGCGCCATCATCGACATCTTCCGTCTGGAGCAGGGCAAGATCGTGGAGCACTGGGACGCGGTGCAGCCCATTCCCGAGCAGTCCGCCAATCCCAACGGCATGTTCTGAGCGTGCCGTTCAGGCGCGGGGATTCGCTTCGAAGCCCAATTCCCGCGCCACATCCTTTTGCGCGATCAACGCCAGCGGCGCGGCCGCATAGATTCCGGGCAGGACGGCGTGGATTGCGCTGCCGGCCGCAAGGTCTGCCAGCGCGTCCAGCAGCGGCGCGCCGTCCGCCGTGGCCATCTTCTCCAGGAGCGGCTGCAGATCGCGGTCCAGCACGATGCCGGCGCCCAGAGGCGTCATTGCATACAACTGTCCTGCGTCGTCCAGTTTCCAGCCATCGACCGAATCGATCGCCACGTTCGTGTGCGTGAGCAGTCGGCGGTTGTCGTCGCTCAGCCGCAGCACATAGGGCGCGGCGTCCAAGCGCAGGAACACGCGCTGCGGACCATTCTGGAAGAACCAGCGGCCCGCGTCATCGTGTTCATAGTTGCGGTTGATGAATTCCAGGATCTGGGTATTGGTGATGGATTCACCCGGGCCGCCCTTTGCCGCAAGGCCCTGCGGATGCAGGCGCCAGCGGCCGCGCGCGTCCAGCGACAGCCAGCCGTATACCGCCGGCACGTCGGGCCAGCGGGCTAGCGCGTCCTTCACCGATTGATCCATGTTCAGGGGCGGATGATGATGGGAGGCGGGTTGATGACAATGGCGGGCGCCGGCATCACGGCCACCGGCTGCGGCACCTGCACATAGCCGTGGCGGTAGTCGTCCCGGCATTTGCGCTTTTCCTGGTAGTCGCCATTGCGTTTCCATTTGCGCTCGACCTTACAGGCGCCGTCCCAATATTGTTCCTTGTACTCGCGGCCGTGGCGATGGCGGTGCTTGTCCGAGTCGGCCTGCGCGGCAAGCGGGGCCAGCGTGAGCAACGCCGCCGTGGACAGCGTCAGCAGCGCGGAGGAGGGACGGGCTCGAGAGTTCGGAATGGTACGCATGGTATCCATCATCAGTTGCAAACGGCGTCACCATAGCAATCATTTGATTGACGGCGCGTAGGGATGCGTAACGAGATGCTGGGGAAAGCCGCCATCGTACCTGAGCGGCCGATTGACGAAGCGGGGCGGTCGCGGCGTACGTCTTTGACGACGGAGGAATGAACGGCATCATTTTGTTTTACGAGAGGCAAGAAGCAGCGTAAAACTTGAACATTCATTTCCACCCGACGAGTCCCGCACATGAAGATTGCGATCCTGGACGACTGGTTCGATACCCTGCGCCGCCTGCCCTGCTACGCGCTGCTGCGCGATCACGAGGTCACCGTCTGGACGGATCACGCGGAAGATGCCGATGTGCTCGCGCAGCGCCTTGCCGATACGGAAGCGCTGGTCCTGATCCGCGAACGCACCACGATACGGCGCGAACTGATAGAGAAGTTGCCCAAACTGCGCCTGATCAGCCAGCGCAGCGTCTATCCGCATATCGACGTCCCCGCATGCAGCGAGCACGGCGTCCTGGTCTGTTCCGACCTGCATGCCGATACGCCTTCCTATGCCGCCGCCGAGCTGACCTGGGCGCTGGTGCTGGCCGCCATGCGGCAGCTGCCGCAACAGGTCGAGTCCATGCGCCAAGGCCATTGGCAATGCGGCGTGGGTCACACTGTCCGCGGCAAGACCATGGGCATCTTCGGCTATGGCCGCATCGGCCGGGTGGTTGCCGGCTACGCGCGGGCGTTCGGCATGCGCGTGCTGGTCTGGGCCCGCCCCGAGTCGCTGCAGCGCGCGCGCGAGGAAGGCTACGAAGTCGCAAGCTCCCGGCAGGAGTTCTTCGCCTCCTGTGATGTGCTGTCGCTGCATATGCGCCTGGTTCCCGCCACCAAGGGTATCGTCACCGCCGCGGATCTCGCGGCCATGAAAGAGGGATCGCTGTTCGTCAACACCAGCCGCGCCGGACTGGTGGAACCCGGCGCCCTGGTGCAGGCGTTGCGCGCCGGCCGTCCGGCCATGGCGGCGCTGGACGTATTCGAACAGGAGCCCCTGACCGACACGGCGAATCCGCTGCTGCAGATGCCCAACGTCTTGTGCACGCCCCATATCGGGTATGTGACCTATGAGGAATGGGATCTGCAATTCAAGGACGTGTTCAACCAGATCCTTGCCTATGCGGCGGGCAAGCCCGTGAACATGGTGAATCCGCAGGCGGTGTCGCCATGAACGCATCGCTGGAACGCTTGGCCAGGCAGCTCGATCTGGATGATGCGGGCAATGAACGGCTGCGCCTGGCTTTCGGCCGCGCCTGTGCGCAACGGGTCGAGCATCTGCTCGAAGAGCAGGAGGCCGTGGATTGCCTGGCGAGTCTCGGCCGTTATCTGGACGGCGCGATCGGCCGTGAACCGCTGCAGCAGGCGGCCGCCGAGGCTGCGCGCCTGGCGAACCGGCATCAGGGATCGAAATCCCTGGACGGCTGCGGCCATGCCGCGGTGTCCGCGACCTATGCGGTCGCCAGCGCCCTTGCCGGCAAGGCGCTGCGCGCAGCCGAATACGCGGCCTACGCAGCGGTCTACGGTCAGGGCGGCTACGGCGCCGTGTCGGATCCTGAATCGTTCGAAGCGGAGTTCGCCTGGCAGACGGGATGCCTGGAGTCCTTGGCTGCAGTCAAGGCTGACTAGCCCGTGTCGGGGCAATCGCGCGGCGGCTCGTCGTCCGCAGCCCGTCATTGCTGATCCGGAAAAACAAAAAACCCGCAGAGTTTCATCTGCGGGTTTCAGGAAATCGCTGGAGGCGCAAGCCGGAATCGAACCGACGTACACGGATTTGCAATCCGCTGCATAACCACTCTGCCATTGCGCCAGCACTTGCAAGAAAAAAGGAAGCGCGGTGTTGGCCGTTGCTTCCTTTTTGTATTTGGAGCGGGAGACGAGTCTCGAACTCGCGACCTCAACCTTGGCAAGGTTGCGCTCTACCAACTGAGCTACTCCCGCGGGGGCACTGCGTTTTGGTGTAATTTCTGACTTGGTTTTCAGAAAGGCCGTGTCCACCAAAGACAGCGATTATACACAGAATTTCGGGCTTGTGTAGCCTGGCGGGGCGGGGATGTGAAAAATCCCCGCTCGCCGGGCCAAACAGTGTCCTCAGGGCGTATCGCTCGATGCCGGCGTCGTGACGGCCGCGGCTTCGGGGGCGGCTTCAGGCGCGGGGGTGTCAGCCGGGGCGTCAGCGGATGCGGCAGCCGGCGCGTCGGCCTTTTTCGCCGGACGAGCCTTGCCGGCCGGCCGGCGCGAAGCCTGGCGGCGCGCATAGGCGGCTTGCTCCGCCGTCACCGTGCCCGCGGGCTGGCCTTGCAGGTCGACGCGGGTGGCGTCGGCGACCATGCTGCTCCAGTAGCGGCTGCCCTTGCACCAGGTGGCGATGGCTTGCTTGAGCTGTTCTTCCGTCATGCCCAGCTTTTCCAGATGCTGGGCCGCGTCGGCCAGGATGCCCTGCTTGAGCGGCAGCTTCGGCGCGGGATTCTTGGGGAAGGCCTGCGGGAAGTGCTTCTGCAGGCGCCAGATGGCCTCGACCACGGGGTCGACGGGCTCGCGCTTTTGCTGCGGGCGGGCGGCAGCCTTCGCTTGACCAGACTCGCGCTTTTGCTGCGGCCGCGCCGTAGCCTTGGCCTGATCAGGCTCCCGCTTCTTTGTCCGGCCTGCCGCCTTCGGTTGGACCGGCACCGCCTTTTGAGCCTGTGCCCGTAGCTGCTCGCGCAGGTCGGCAAGTTTTTCAAAACCCATTGTTATTTCCAACACCTCAGATTTGTTCAGGCTGAAGGTTACCGCAAGTGCGCGAATGCAGCACTGTCGAGGGGGGGCATGTGTGGTGGCGGCGCCATGGCCGCCGGCGTTGGGGGACGTGGATTTACCCCGGAATCAGCGTCCGGAGGGCGGGCAGGATGGCTGGCCGGGCACCTGTATTGCGCGGCCTTTCAGCAGGATGGGCGTGCTCGGATAGACGTTGAATGGTTCCACGGGCCGGCCATCGGCGACCGCATCCTTGACCTGATAGCGCACGTTGCCCGACGCAGCCAGCCAGGCGCCTTGCGGCGCGCAGCGCAGCGACAGCCCCGAGGTTTCGTTTTGCGGTAGCAGCCTGACCAGGGTGCTGAACGCAAGGGTGACGACCACATTGCCGGAGGTGCCTTGTCCCGCCCGATCCAGCAGATTGACGACCGGCCTGATATCCAGCCGGTACACCTGTTCCTGTTCCACATCGGCCAGCGGCTTGAGGGTGACGGTCTTGCTCTGCCCTGGTCCTAGCGAGAGCTTGAACGGGGAGACGTAGAGCGCAGGCCTCTCCGTCTGCGCGATGGGCTCCAGGTGTTCCTGGTCGGCCTCGACGCCGGGGTTGAGCAAGCGCGATAGGGTAATGGACACGTACTCCGCGCGATCGCCCTGGTTGATGATATGGACCGAGGCCGGTTTGCCTTGCACGACGGCGAGCTTGGGCATCACGTCGATATGTGCGAAGGCCGGTGTGGCAGGCCAGGACACCAGAAGCAACAGCAGACAGTCGAAGGGTTTCATCCACATTTCGGCGACATCCGGCCGCTTATAGCGGGTCAGGGGATCCGCACGGTCGGTTCAAAGACCAGCGACAGCTCGCCGACATAGCTGCCTGCGGTCTGCTTGAAATCGCCTTCCGGCGGGTAGGCCGCAATCGCCAGCCCGTAGTAGCCGATGGAGTCCTCGCCCGCAGCGGGCGCAGGCGGATTCTTGAATTTCACGTCCTGGCCTACTTCCAGGGTTTTCTGCTCCCCGTCTTCCGCGGCCAGGGAAACCTTGGGCCGACGGAACACCAGGGCCGCGTTGGCCGTATTGCGGATCTCCAGCGGTCGGTCCATGCGCACCTGAAACGCGCCGCTCGAGGACAGGATGCGCAAGCGTGCTTGCGCCTCATACGGCGATTCCCAGCCGCGTAGCTGCTGCATGGCCAAGCCCTGGTCGAACCAGCCACCCTTGTCGTCCGTGACCAGCAATCTGTTGGCGGCCTTGACCGTGGCGGTGATCCTGCTTGTGGTGTCGCCGGTCAGGACGATATCCCCGGCGGAGGCTGCGGCAGAGAGCGTTCCCAGGGCAAGCATCAGGCACGCGCGGATTGATATTCTGTTCATGTCCGGGTTCTCATGGGTTTCAAGGCTGAGCGTGCTCGGCGGTCTGATAGATCAGAACGCCGTACGCCATGTTGATGATCAGGGGCGCGCTGCCATCGGCCTCGCCGCCGTTCAGAATCACCCGCTCCCTAGGCCGGAAGGTGATGCGCCAGACTTGCGTGCGGGCAGGCGCATGCAAGACGCGCACGCTCATCCGGTACTTTTGTCCCGGCGCCAGAATCAGGCGCTTGGGGGTGACCAGCAAGCTGGGTCGCTCTGTTTCGCCAACTGGCGCCAGCACCTCCGGCATCGATCCGGGATTGAGGAGCAGATGTTGTTCCACATCCAGATACAGCGGGCTGTCGCCACGGTTTTCCGCCAGCAGTTCGCTCGGCGCTCGACCGGGTTCCAGGCGCAGTTCCGCTCTCGGCAGGTGCAGGATGCCGGCCCCCTGGCCGTGCTGGGGCCAGGGCAGGGCGAGTGCCGCGACGATAAACGCGGTGCGGCGGGCGAATCGCCGGGGAAGGACATGAACGCTCATGGCATGAGCTAAGGTCGTGCGACGACCGTGAAGGTGAGCACGTCGCTGTAGTCGCCTTCCTTCGCCGCCTTGGGCGTGTCGGCCGTGAACGTGGGGATGAAGCAATCGCGTCCGTTGTTGCCCAAGGCGGACACGACATTGCCGGTGTTGGGCAGCGCGACCTCGGTACTGGTCGTCGCGTTCCGCAGCACGACTCGGTATGGCACTGTGTCGGAAGGCGAGGTCAGGTGCTTGAGTTGGTACCAGCCATTGCCCGACAGGCCGTTCTGGTTGGTCGCGTTGATGGCGTAGCGCGATCCTGTCCATTTGAGGTGGTCATAGGTGAAGCACAACTCTTCGCCGGCGCCAGAAAATGGCCTTTCCGCAGGCGCTCCGGGGAGCAACTCTCCGAGGTTCCAGTCCGGCGCGGTCATGTGGATCTTGGGAGCCTCAGGTGGGGGCGGAATCTTCGGATCGGTGATGGTATTGCAGTTGCCCGTTGAGCTGTCTGCGCCGATATAGGCCAGTCCGGTTATTTCGACGATGTCGTTCTTTTGCGTGACGTTCGCTGCTCTTACCCCAATGGCAGGCCACGGTGCAAGGTGCTTGTTATCGATAACGACCGTTACCCGCACGACTCTCGCGGATGGATCGCGCCAGCTCGTGGCGTAACGGGAATCACTGTTATCGTAGGATGCGTAGTCAATGCCGCTTGTTCTACCCCAGTGCCGAACGCCATCCATGTAGACAGCACTGGCATAGTGACCAGACTGCTGCAGTTTGCCATCTTTCTCATAGGTGTATATAAGGATTCCTCGGCTCTGGAACCACCCGCTATGCCTGCCTAGGTGACCTTGAATGTTCTTATAGCTGATGGTCACGCCCAGCGTGCTGGTGCCATTGCCATTGTTTTGGTAGGTGCAATTGCTATAGCCGTTGCTCAGGTTGCTGTAGTAGATGCCCCGCCATGCCAAGGCGTCACTACTGGCGATCATCGCGCTTGTTGCCAGTACGGCAGCAACTGGTCGCGGCATCATCCATCCTTTGAAATTCGGCAATCTCATGGTTGGTCCCTCGTACATTGCGCCATGCTCATCCGCGGCAATCGAAACCCTGCGGCGCATCGCCGATCAGCATCGTGAGCTTCTTGCCCTCGAAGCGCCGCGACATGCCGGGAAACAACACCACCCGGTTCTGCTCCTGCTTGCGGTCCGGCGATGCGATATCCGCCAGGACCAGCGACACATTGCCGGTATTCTCCAGCCTCACACCCGCGTCTTCGCAGCGATGCGACCAGCCCGACCGTTGCTGACCCGGAGGAGGCATGTGCTGGACCAGCACGCCATAACCTATGGAAACTGACATGGGCGCGCTGATCTTGTCCTGGGGCGCCTCTTCGACCTGCATCGCCCTCACTGGCACGACGTACAGGCGGTACATCTCTTCCGCGGTGGGCACGGATAGCGACTTCAGGCTGATCGCGCGGCTTTGGCCCGGTCCCAGCGTCAATTTGTCCGGACTGGCGAGCAGGCCGGGATGCTCGAGTTGGCTCAGCGGCACCTGCTCCTCGGGGTCGAAGCCGGGATTCTTCACCTTCTGCAGCGTGGCCGACAGGTAGAGCGGCGCGTCGCCAACGTTCTTGACGGTGACGCCGTAGTCGTGGCCATTGAAGACCTTGATCCGGGCCGGCATCACCAGCAGCTCGCCTTCGGCTTGAGCCGACGGCGCGGCCAGCAGCATCGAAGCGAATAGCGTGAGCAGGGTCTTGCGTGGCATCGTGGTTCCTCTTCGGATATCAGGTTATCGGCAGCGGTAGTAGCTGCCGTTGATGGCGTTGCCGAGGTCGCAGGTGTAGTTCCTGCCGGGTTGCCGCAGCGTGATCTTGGTAAGCACCGTCTTGCTGGCGATGGAGAACAGTCCGTTGGGGTACGCCGTGTCGCCAGTTTCCTGGATGGTTCCGCCCAGGGGCTTGTCGGACGGATCCATCAGGATGCCGCTGTAGACCATGTTGATCGCCACCTTGGCTTGCGCCGCGTACACCTGACCAGGATGGGCGCGCACGACGTTGGCAGGGACTTCGATGCTCATGTCCATGTGCTCGCTGTTGCTCAGGACGCGGGCGAAGGGAACGTCGCGGTATTGGCCTAGCGGTACGGCGTAGGTGCTGCCGCCGCCGACCGGATGGCCTTCCACGCTGAATCCGTAGGCGGTGCCGTCGATGGCGGGCGTGTCCAGCAACATGGCGCTGCCGCTGCTGCTGTAGCGTCCTACCGCTATGCCCGTGGCGCTGGCCGCCAGCATGCCGCGGTAGTTGAAATCCGCGTTGCTGCCGAAGTCGCTGTGGCCCAGGTTGAGGGAGGTATCGCCACGAGTGCCGGAGCGGCTGCCGTAAACATTGACGCTGTTGCTTGTGCTGCTCCGGTTGACCGTGACGCCAGCCGTCGAGGTGCCGTAGCTGTCCTCGAAATCCTTGCGATAGTCGCCGCTGAGTTGCGTTTCGCCGCCCTGGCGGGCCGCGCGGAAGCTGGCTTGCGTCTCGTCCAGGGTCCAGCTCATGTTGAAGTACACGGCGTAGCCGTCGTCGCCCCGGCCGTACCCGCCCTTTTGCACGCCCAGGGAAAAGGTCGACCACAGGCCGTTGGGGCGGTAGTTCCAGCGCGCTTCGGCTTGCTGTATTTCGCCGCGGCTGTGCTTGTTGTAGTTGTAGCCCAGCATGACATCGCCCACGCTTCTGCTGTATGAAAAGCTGGTGCTGGGCGCGCCCCAATAGAAGCGCGATACGTCTGAAATCTGATAGCGGCTGGCCGAGAGGCTGCCCAGCAAGGGATCGTTCATCGACAGGTTGAAATAGCCGCCCGCGCCGCGTTCGCCGCCTAGGACGCCCACTGTGGGAGTGAGGTCAGCCGTGCCGATGCGGGAGGGGCGCGTGATGTTCAGCTCGCCCGCCCAGCGGGACTGGTCGCCGCTGATGAACGAGGCGTTCAGGTAGAACTGGCTCAGGTTGCGGCTGACGGCAGCTTGAAGCAGCTGGCCGCCTGCGCCCATTTCCTTGCCCGCGGTCATGTGCCAGGAATTGCCGCCGCCGCCGTTGAAATTCAGGTTGTTGATGTCGCGCGTTTCGCGGTTGATCAGATTGCCGTTGCGGTCCACCAGCCGGATCTCCACCGGGTAGTAGCCGCCAGGCAGGTCGATGAAGCTGATTTCATTGCGGCCGAGTATGGCGGGCCGCTTCAGGATGAGACGCCCGTTGCGGTAGAACTCGTAGTTTCCTTCGGCGGTGGAATACAGCACCAGCGAACCCGTATCGCGGTCGGCCCGCAAATGGTTCTGGCTGCCGATGGTGACGAACTGATCGAAGCTGGGCGACAGCATGGTGCTGACCGAGCCCGAGGCGTAGTCGAGGCTGTTCTGCTTGCCTGCCCGCACGTAGGTGTCGTGAAAATTCTTCTGCAGGAAGTAAGAGGATATCCCTTGATCGCCATTGCTGCGGCCGCGCATGCGATTGCGGCTGCCGTACCAGCTCATGTAGCCGAAGCTGCGCAGCGGCAGGCCCAGCCATGTCGTGCCGCTGAGATTCATGGCGCGATAGCTGTCGGAGGATCCGCGCAGGTCCAGGGACTGATTGTTGATCAGCCCCCAGGTGGTCGCGGGAGATAGGTAGTCGTCGCGCGAGCTTCTGATCTGCAATGTGCGGCGGATCTTGTCGATGGTGACGTAGTGTTCCGCCACGCGCACGTCACAACCGTTGACGCATTGCTTGTAGTCGACCGCGGAAACTACCTGGCGGATGGTTTCTATTTCTTCCACCGTGATACCGTTTTCCGCATACTTGACCGGGTCGAACGCGAGCCGGTTCTGCTCCAGCGAATAGGCGATCAATCCGGGCAGCGTCCTGCCGTTGAAGCTGGAGACGTAGCTTGCGCTATTGTCCATTTCAACCGCGCTGAAGCCTTCGGGGATGCCGTAGGAAATCTTCACTTGCGCAAAGACCTGGGTGGAGGTAGCGGCAAGCACGCACGGCAGGATTTTTTTGAGGCAAAAGGAAACCCGATGAGCGCGCATGCCCTGCAATCCATAAGGGGGAAGGAAGAGCCCCGGACGGGGCTCTGGAGAACGATGGTCGAGCGAGGCTTAAGGGGCCGGCTCGAAGAGCATGACCAGATTGCCGCTGTAGCTGCCGTTGGTGGGCTGGCCGTTGGTTTGCTGGGGGCTGTCCACTGAGATTTCCAGATTGTGGATTTCGTCAAAGCCGCCGTTGCCCTGCACGACCTGGGTAATCTTGTTGGGTTTGTCGTATGCCAGGACTTGGTCGCCTGCGGCGTGGGTCAAGATCACCTGTGCGTTGGTCATCTCGAGGTGTCCGTTGGACATTTTCAGAGGTTGGGAGAGCTTGACGTTGATCCCAGCGGTCTTCGAAAATATGCGGATCGGCAGCGTCTTGGAGAATGTCAGCTGCCTGTAGTCTGCCGGTTCGAGCTCTTCGGTGCCGTACCAGGTGGAGCCGTCGGGCTTGGACACGAAAATCGCGTCGTTGATCTGAGCCGTCAGGGTGATGCTCTTTGTGACGGTTTTCTCTGCTGGGGTAGCGGCATGCGCCACGCCCGCAAACGCGCCAGCCAATCCCAGTGCGATCAGGATCTTGTTCAGTTTCATGGATGAAAACCTGGAGTTGAAGTTGAATGAATGCCTTCGAGAGTTGTTGAAGGCGGGGTTGTGTAGCGGACGCTTCGTGTGCGTCCGAACCCATGCATCATCCTTGTTCAACCTAAGTCCAGGTCTGAGAAATTTCTCGTTCTGATCCCGATGCTGGCGGAATGCCGCGAGGCTATCGAGTCTGGCCTCCAACCTTGAAGTCCCGCCATCTATCGCCGCCCATCGTCAGCAACAAGTCCAGGCTGTCCGCACCGATGCGCGGGGATAGCAGATCTCCCTGGAACATCAGGTTTGGAAACGACCGCAGCCAGTGAAAATCGATGGCATGGTTGATATCCGAGACCAGCACCGGCAGCTTGAATGCCTGGGCGCGTTGCAGCAGGGAAAAGAACTTGCCATTCAGCATGGGCTGTTCTGAGATGCGCTCCGGGATCTTCAGGTGCAGGCCCACGACGCGCAGCACGCCGTGCGTGTTTGGCCGGCCCTCCACCAGCGTGGGATTGATCCTTACTCGCAGGCCGGCATTGAAATCATGCCGGTTCTTGTGCAGTTCGGCGTCCGGCAGCAGATCCCACGTCATGGGTATGTTCAAGGTGAACAGCGATGCGGGATAGCTCGGGCCCGCCGCGACGCCGTCGGCGGGGGCCGCGCCTAAGTGCAGGCGGCTTTGCTCCAGCGACAGGTCTAGCTCGGTGCATACGTTTCGCGCCGACCACTCGATGCGCGGGGCATCGAGCGCATAGCTGAATGACAGGGGAATGCCCTGATGTCCCTGCCGGAAGAGATGCAGCGTGTCGTGCAGTCTGTGAGCGGCGGGATCATCGATGAAATGTCGGGTCGCTTCGGCCGCGGGCAGGTCAGGCAATGCGTATTCGCATACTCGGCCATCGGCGGAGAAAACGGGTTGATAACCGACTAGCGCCGAGGGCTGACGCGCGGGGCGTAAGCCGACGCCACCGCAAGGGAGATATTCCATTTTCGGTAGTAGCGCATGCCTGCGCGTTGTCGGCCAGGATGGCGACGGCGCTTGCGCGCATGGCATGCATTCGTTTGCAGTGGTTGATTCTAGAAATCACCCACTGCATGGGCCATGGGAATATTCTCAATTGTTCCCAATGGCCTCGCGCCGAGTGAACGCGGCCTTTCAAAGAAGGGGGGCGAGTCTGACTTCGCTGATTTACGCTTTCGCGATCTCGAGCATCTTGTCTCGCAACTGCGCGACAAAGGAGGCCACCTGCTGGGGCATGGCGCCGCCCAGGCCGTCCTTGCGGTGCAGGGCGGCAAGATCATCGGCCTGGGCCAGCAGAGGGGCCATGTGCACTGCGGCCAGGCCGCCGCGTATACGATGCAGCAAAGCGCGGATATCGGCGTTGTCGCCGCTCTTCATCGAGGCTTCCAGCCGAACCAGATCCTTGTCCATGGTTTCGAGAAAGACGGCCTTGTACTTGGCGGGAACCACCGGCTTGCCGGGCCGCGGCGGTTCGGCGGTGCTCTGTAGCGGGGCAGCCGGCCGGTCGGGCTTGCGGGGAGGTGCGGCGGCGTATGCCTGGAGCCGTTGCCTGAGCGTGCGCAGGCCTATCGGTTTGGCGAGCCAGCCGTTCATGTCGGCCGCTGCGCACCGCTGTTCCTCTGCGCGGGGCGTGCTTGTGACCAGGGCAAGGATGGGGACCGTCGCGCCCTGGGCGCGCAGGGCCGCGGCGAACGCGTAGCCGTTCATGCCGGGCATGTCGGCGTCCGCCATGACCAGGTCGTAGGGCTGTATGTTCCACAATGCCAGTCCTTCGGCCCCGTCCGAGGCGACCGTGGCGTGGCAGCCCAGGCGCGCGAGCTGATCCTGCAGCGTGGCCTGGTTGATGAGATCGCTCTCCACGACCAGGACGCGCAGGTTCAGGAGGCGGTGGGCAGGCAGCGCGGCATGCGGGGGCCGATCTGTTCCGCCTTGCATCAGGTGTTGTACCGCGTAGCCGATCTCGCGCGCGGAATGGCGGTCTACCAGGACCGTGCCGCCGCCGCTGCGTGCGCTTCCCGCCACGATGCGCGGCCCTCTCCAGGGCGCATGTTCGGCATTCTTGTGCAAGGCAAGGTCGACCAACATGCCAGCCTCGTTGCCGTTGGCGACGATGCCTGCGGGGACGGTTCGGGACTGGGCCCCCCATTGCCGCAGCCACTGGGCCACGCTCTCGCCCGCTTCCTTGCGGGCGCTGCGCACCAGCACGCTTAGACCCTGCAACAGCGGTGGCGTATAGGCCAACGCGTCCGCCCGGTCCACCATGAAGGAAATGGAGAAGCTGCTGCCCAGCCCAGGTTCGCTGATGACCCGGATACGGGTTCCCATGAGCGCCGCCAGGCGGGCGCAAAGAAACAGACCCAGACCCAGGCCCGCGCCGCGCGCGGCCTGCGTTCCGGCAGCGGCCTGATGGAAGGGTTCGAACAGTTTGGCCTGCTGGGCTGCGGCGATGCCAATACCGCTATCGGCAACCTGCAGGTCCAGGCGGACCCTGGCGTCTGGCATGGCCTGCGCACGCAGCCTGGCGACGACGTGGCCGGAATCCGTGAACTTGATGGCGTTGCTCAGCAGGTTGTTCAGTATCTGCCGGATGCGTCCGGCGTCGCCGGTGACGCAGTTCGGTACCGAGGTGTCCAGGCAGCCATAGATGATCAACCCCTTGCGTTCTGCTATCGGAGCATGGGCCGCGACCGTGCTTTCGACCAGCTCGAGGGGATCGAATGCGCCGGTTTCCAGGGAGAACTGGCCTGATTCTATCCGGGCGATGTCGAGCAGATCGTCCGTAAGCTGCTGAAGTGCGAGGGATGCGTTCTGGACGCGGTCGACGTGTTGGCGCTGTTCTTCGTTCAGCGCCGTCATGCCCAACACTTCAAGGGTGCCCAATACCCCATGCAGCGGCGTGCGGATTTCGCGGTTGATGGCGGACAGGATGCCCGCCCCGGATTCGTAGAGCCTGTCTGCCTGAGCCTTTGCGCGTTTCAGGAGACGCTCCATGTCGGCGCGTGCGCTGATGTCGGCGAAGGCGCACAGCACTACATTCTGCCGGCGGTATCGAGTCGGGGCATAGGCTACCGTCAGCCTGCGGCCGTCATGGGTCTTGAATGCCTCGATGTTGCCGGGTTCCCGTACTTGCAGGGCTTGCATCAAGAGGCGTCTGGCGTCGGGTGTGTCGGGCAAGACCTGGCCGGCGCCCGCGCCCAACCATTGCAGCGCCAAGGCGTTGCCGAAGACCAGCCGGCCGTTCTCGCGCGAGAGCGCACATAGCGCGCAAGGCGCCGTGGCGAGCATCGTTCGGCAGAGCGCCTCGCACTCGGCCAGCGCCTGCCGCGCCGCTCTCGCCGGCAGGATGATGCGGCGGCGGCACCAGAACCAGAGCAGCGCGCCGGCATAGAGTCCGGCGGCCAGCAACAGCAAGGTGCAGGCGAACAGCCAGATGTTGGTCTGCACGATGGTCGCGAAGTCCAGCCGCATCAGGTCGGCGTGGCGCCGTTGGATCTGTTGGCGCCCGCAGTAGAGCGCGGCGACGCAAAGCAGGACGGGCGGCATGGCGCGCAGGCACGCCATGCTCAGGCGGCGCAGGCTGCGGGCTATTCTGTTCGGCGGCATATCCGGTATCGGAGCGATGTCGGAATGCCCTAGTGGGGCGGAGACAGCGGGGCGAAATAGGAATTCGGCTCGTAGGCCAGCAACTCGCAGAAGGTCGCAACGTTGACGGCTGCGGAAATAAGGAATCCTTGTGCGACATCGCAGCCGATCCGTCGTAGCAATTCCAGGTCTTCCAGCGTTTCCACGCCTTCGGCGGTCACCTGCAGGCCCAGTTGCCGTCCCAGCTGGATCGACGCCACCAGCGCGGCCGCCAGCGACTCGTCGGCCGCGGCGCCGTTGACGAAGGCGCGATCGATCTTCACCTCGGTGTAAGGGGTGGAGATAAGGTTGTACATGGAGCTGTAACCCTTGCCGAAATCATCTTGCGACAGCCCGAACCCCTTCAGGCGCAGGCGGCTGGCTCCCATGTGGAACTGCCCGGCGAGTGTCGGCATCGCGTCCTCAAGCAATTCGAAGGTCACGTCCGAGGCGGGTATGCCGAGTCCGGAGACCATGGCATGGAGTTCGTCGGGCAACTGCGGAAGATCCAGCAGGCTGGCCGAAAGATTGACCGAAATGGGAATGCGGTGCCCTTGATCGCGCCAGATGGAATAGGCTCTCAGGCCATCGTCCAACATGCGCAGCAGCAGTTCGTGGTCCAGATCGTAGGCGCGCAGCGATGCGAGGAACGAGGAGGGCAGCATCAGGCCCAGTTCTTTGTGCTGCCAGCGGACCAGCGCCTCGGCGCCGACGATGTTGCCGGAAACGAGTGATTTCTTCGGCTGAAACCAGGCCTGGATACTGCCGTCGCGCAGGGCGTTCTCGATCATGCGCCGGTCGAGCAGAGGTCGAGACTGATCGGCGCCGGCGGGAGCTCGCGCTGGCGCCGGGGCGGTCTGCTTTCTCAGCAGGCCTGCCGCCAGGCTGCCGATCTGCTCGGTGGAAACCGGCTTGATGAAGCTTGCCATGACGGCGAATCCGCGCTCTTTTGCCATGAGTCCGATGCTGTTGCTCATCCGTCGGGAGCATCCCGTGACGATCGCCAATATCGGATTCAGGCCGCGGCAGGCGAGTTCATGAATGAACTGCGCACCGTCCATGCCGGGCATGTCCACATCCATGAGCACCAGTTGATGTTTCTCTCTCCAGATCTGGTCCAGGGCGTCGTGCGCGTCGAGCGCCGTGTCGACGTGCGGGAAGCCTGCTTCCTCGAGCATGTCTTTCAGCAAGGCGCATTGGTAGGCGTGATCATCCAGTACCAGTACTTTGAGTTTGGACAGCATTTTTTCGTCAGCCTTCGGCGTATGCGTGCAAGGTTGCGGTCAGGGCCAGGATGGGCAGTGGCTTGATCAGCACCTGATTCATGCCGGCTTCCTGCGCCTTGGTTATGGTTTCGGGCGCCGCGCAGGCCGTCACGCCGAGTATGGTTCCCGGGTAGCCGAGTTTGCGCAGGGCTCTGGCCAGCTCGTAGCCATCCAGGACAGGCATATTGATGTCGGTGATGACGGCGTCGTACTTGTCGGGATCCCAGCGTTGCAGCGCTTCGCCGCCGTTGGAGGCTATGGTGGCTGAGCATCCCAAGTACTCGAGTTGCTCGCGCAGGATGATCTGGTTGATCGCGTTGTCCTCGACCACCAGGATCCGCAGCCCCAGCGACGGCCGTTGCGTGCCGGGAGAGGGCGGCAGGACTTGTTCGCGGCCGTGTTGGGCCATGCCTACGGCGGTTCCGATACTGAATGGATTGCCCTGACTCGTGACGCCGAGGCGGCCGCCGCGCGACGCGATCGAAGCATGGTCGGCGCCTGGGGCGAGCACGCGCACCCTGCTGCCGGCCCAAGACGCTTCTGTCAGTCCGGGCGGCCAGGTCTGCAGCAAGACCGCGTTGTCGGCATCTTGTCCATGGCTCTGCCCGCGATAGGGTATGGCGATGGCGCCCCAATTGTTCAGCCACGCGCATGCGTTCGCCACGACCTCCGGAATGGCGCCGCTGACGTAGACGGCGCTGCGTCGTAGCGCTATGGGCGATGCCGGTTCCATTTCGGCTACGTCGAGCACGACGGTGAACGTGATGCTGGTACCCAGGCCGACCTCGCTGACCACGGTCAGGCTGCCTCCCATCAGGTCGACCAGGCGGCGGCTGATGGCCAGGCCCAGGCCAGTGCCGGTCGCGTCCCGGCCCAGCCCGGAATGCGCTCGAAAGTAGGGCTCGAATAGCTGGGCTTGCGATTCCGCGCGTATGCCGACGCCGGTATCGGCAACCTGGAAGCGCAGCGTCACCTTGCCAGGATCGACGACGCTCGTGGATCCTCGCAGCACGACCCGGCCCGCCTCGGTGAACTTGACCGAGTTGCTCACCAGATTGTTGAGGATCTGCTGCAACCGGACCGGATCCCCCTTCACCATTGCCGGCATACCGGTGTCGGATAGGGAAAAAATCTGTAGCCCCTTGCCCTGGGCGCGAGCGGCATAGTTGGCCACGACTCTTTCCAGCATCTCCGCGGGCGAGAACTCCGAAAGGATCAGGTCCTCGTGGCCGGCCTCCATGCGGGACAGGTCCAGCGTGTCGTTGATGGTGCGCAGCAAGGTCGAGGAGGATTGCTGGACGGTTTGAAGGTATTGCTGCTGCTGGCTCGTCATGGGCGTGAGCGCAAGCAGCTCCAGCGTGCCCAGGATGCCGTACAGAGGGGTGCGTATTTCGTGGCTGATCGTGGCGAAGAACAGGGTTTTGGCGTCATTCGCCTGGTCGGCAGCCAGTTTGGCACTGCGCAAGGTGTGTTCAATTTCCTTCTGCGCGGAAATATCGCTGATGGCGCATATCACGACGTTCTCGGATTGGTAGCTGGTCGCGGCGTATGTCAGGCAGACGGTGCGTCCGTCGCCAAGCTGATACTCATGCCGGCCTGCCTGGTCTCCAGCGCTGCGCGTGTCCTCGCGCCACCTGTCGTGCGCGCCCAGCAGATGGCGTGCCGTCTCGTTCGATATGACCTGGGTGCCGTCGGCGGGGCGAACCAGGCTGAGCCCGATCGGCGCGACGTCAATGATCTTCCGGTTCAGGGCGAGGCTGTCGATGAGCGCGGTCTGATGCCGGATCGCGGGCGAAATCAGCGTCTCCCTGATGTGGCGTACCCCCAGCAGGACCACCGTGCTCAGGCAGGCCGCGATCGTGCCCACGGCCCAGAAGGCGGATGCGCCATGTTTCAGCACGTCCTGCGTCGGCACGTAGTAGATCAGTCGCCAGCCGGCTTCGCCGACCGCCTTGCTCAGCGCCAGGCTGTGGGGAAGCCAGCTGGCGCCTTGGAAGCTGAAGGAGTCGCGGGTCAATCTCGCCGACATCGAGCCGGTGGCGGAAGGCGAGGGGCCGCCGTGCAAGGCGACCCGGCTGTCGCTGTCGTAAAGCGCATAGCTTGCGCCGTCGCTGGCATGTTGCGCCGTGATGACGGAAGCGATGTCGTCGACTTCGAGCCCTACCCAGGTCTGCTCGCGGCCTGCCGTGTCCAGAGGCGTGTAGAGAAACAGATGATCGGTGGCGTCCGTCAGGGGCCTGATCCAGACGACTGGCGCGCGTCCGTCGTCCGGATCAGGCGTGGCGTGATGCGACGCCAGCGCGTCGTAGAGCCATTTTTCCGCTTCCCTGGAAATCTGGTGACCGTCCCGCCGCGTGTCGTCCACCGCCAGACGTGTCGCGCCGGAGTCTGCCAGCGTTGTGTAGACGATGCGCGCATTGGCGGCGGCTACGTCCGCCCGGTTGCGGCGGGTGAGAATCAGCGCCCATTCGTAGGCGTCCGCTCCGTTCGTCAGCGGGATCACGTTGATCTGTCCGGTCTGGCCGAAGGTCCTGGGCGTGTGCTGGGCCGGCGTGCGGTCGGTGTTGCGCACCGACGAGGCCGCCACGGCCCGCAGCAGCGTTTCGCGCTGGTCGAAGAATATCTGCGCCCGGTCGGCGGCGGCGTTCATGCGGCGGCGGTAACTGGACACCTCATCGCTGAACGACCAGTACATCAACAGCATCGTGCCGATGAGTATGCATGCCAGCAGCGCCATCGCGAGCAGGTGCAGCAGGATCATCGGCAATCTGGTGGTTGCCGGCATGTATCCGTCGGGGAGGCTGGGGGCGGCCATCATGCAAACGATGGTAGGGGCCGGGCCGGGCTTCACGGATAAGAAAATTCTGGAAGCGGGCCGGTGCCGCGCCTCGTTCCCGCGCCGGTTATGTCAATTTGTTTCCCGAATGGCTTGGAAGTCGGGAAATCGAACGCCAGTTGTATCGGTTTGGATGGTATCCAACAAGAAAAAATAAATAAATCGGATATTGGCCATTTTAATTATTTTTCGCCAATGGATGGTATCCGTATTCGATTATTCAGATTTTGGATGGTATCCAAGTTGCTGAATTAATTAATAAAGATGGTATCTATTCATTAATTTTCGGTATTGAAAGAAAAGGGGTATAAATTGCCTCCTTTTTTCGCGAAAACTTATTTCGGCCATTGGGTTTGCCTGGTTACTTAATAATACTTTTATAGCGATCCGGTAATGCCCTGGATATCAAATTCATTAATCAAAACATGGAGGATTTACGTTGATACATGACACGAAGAAATGGCTGACGGCGACGCTCGCGCTGAGCGCGTCCTACTGCGGTGGCGTCGCGGCTGCGGACCTGACGGTTACGTCGGGCAATACGCAGGTGTTCGACGGCTCGGCCAATTTCCCCGGCGGGGTGGATGTCAACGGCGGCACGCTGGTGATCGGCGGCAATGGCGGCGGCTCTGGCGTTACGTTGGGCGGCAACGTCAATGCGAACTCGAACGGCACCGTCGCGGGCTTTGGCTCGATCAACGGCGATCTCAACGTGTCCGGCGCGCGCGTGGCGCCAGGCTATGAAGTCGGCACGCCTACTGGCGTCTCCAATGGCAACCTGGTCGTCAACGGCAATCTGTCGATGAACAACTCGGTGTTCAATTTCGAGACCGGCTACGCGGGGCTGCCCATTACGCAACCTGGCACCGGCGACAACATCACCGTGCGCGGCAATGCCGCCATCAACAACACCACGCTGAACGTCACGGTCAACACCCTGGGCGTCAACGCCGGCTACTACCGGATCCTGTCCTACGGCGGCAGCCTGAGCGGCAACGGCCTGACGCTGGGATCGGTCTCGGGCGATTCCGCGCCTGCCGCGACCATCCAGAACCTGACCGGCGACAAGCAGATCAATCTCATCCTGGGGCCGAGCACCACCAACCTGTGGAATGGCAACGGCGCGGCATCCGCGACCCGCTCGGGCGGCGGCAACGGCACCTGGAGCGCGGCCAGCGCCAACTGGAACAGCCCGAGCAATGCCACGGGCGCCCTGCCCGACGGCGGCTACGCGATCTTCACGGGCGCGGCCGGCACGGTGAACGTGGACGGCAGCGCCGGTCCGGTGCGCGTGTCGGGCATCCAGTTCGCCACCGATCGCTACCGCTTGCAAGGCGCTCCCATCACCCTGGTCGGCAGCGGCGGCAATCCCCCCGCGATCGTGGTCGGCGACGGCACCTATGCTTCGGGCCAATTCGTCGACACCATCGACAACCCCTTGCAGGGCACGCAGGGCTTCGTCAAGACCGGCCCGGGATCGGTCATCCTGACCGCGGACAGCAGCGGCCTCACGGGCCCCATCCTGATCGCTGACGGCGCCCTGGAGATCGACGGCAAGCTGAACGGCCCGATGGACATCGGCCGTGAAGTGGTGCTGGCAGGCGTGGGCCAGGTGGGCACCACCAACCTCTATCCCACCGCGGTCATCTCGCCCGGCAATGACGGCACGCCCATGGGCACGCTCACCGTCAACGGCAACCTGACCTTTGGCCAGAACACCATCTACCGCGTGCATGCCGATCCGGCCAGCAACCTCAGCGACCGCATCCACGTCACCGGCGTCGCCTACCTCGACGGCACCGTGGCGCACGTGGGTCCTGACGGCAATTACGCGCCGCGCACGACCTACAACATCCTGACGGCGGATGGCGGCATCCAGGGCCAGTTCACCGGCGCTTCGAGCAGCTATGCGTTCCTGACGCCGACGCTCAGCTACGACCCGAAGAACGCGTACATGACCCTGACCCGCAATGATGTGCCGATCGGCAGCATCGGCGGTTCGGGCAACGAGAGCAACGTGGGCGGCGCGCTGGACAAGGAAGAGCCGCCCGCGACGGGCAACGGTTCGTCCTCGAACGGCAACGGCTCGACGTCGACCGGCAATGGTTCGTCCTCGAACGGCAACGGCAACGGCTCGACGTCGACGGGCAGCGGTTCGTCCTCGAATGGCAACGGTTCGTCCACCGCCGGCAATGAAACGCCGTCCACCGGTAGCGGATCCTCCCTGGTCGACAGCGGCATCGCCGCTGGCAAGAACACCGGCGCCAGCCAGGTGGCGGCGGCCGTGCTCGCGATGACGCCGAACGAAGCGCGTTCGGCCTTGAGGATGCTGTCGGGCGAGGCTTACGCCAGCACCGCGAGCGTGCTGCTGAGCCAGGGCGACACCGTGCGCACGCTGCCGTTGTCCCATCTGCGCGGCAACCTCGATGCGCCGGTGGTCGCCGGCCGGCCCACGGCCCAGTTGGGCGCGCCCTCGTCCGACGCCATGCCGCAAAGCGGCGCGTCGCCGGTGTGGGCGCAAGCGTTCGGTAACTGGAGCAAGTTCGGCGGCGACGGCGACGCGTCCAGCCTGAGCCAATCGTCCGGCGGCCTCTTCGTCGGCGGCGATGGCGCGGTCGGCGGCGGCTGGCGCCTGGGCGGCGCGGTCGGCTACATCGGCAGCCACAACTCGATCGACGATACGTCTTCGCGCACCAATGTGGACAGCTATACGGCGACCCTGTTTGGCGGACGGAACTTCCAGGCCGGCCCCGGCCACATCCGCTTCATGGCCGGCGCAGCCTACACCTGGCATGACATCGACGCGAAGCGCGACGTGGCGGCCGGCAGCTTGAACCAGCGTCTCGAGTCGTCCTACCACGCCTCGTCGACGCAGGTGTTCACCGAACTCGGCTATAAGCTGCCGCTGGGCGATGCCTACACCATCGAACCCTTTGCCGGTCTGGCATGGAACCAGCTGCGCACGCGCGGCTTCGAGGAATCGGGCGGCACGGCGGCCCTGCACGGGTCCAGCAATTCCGATGACGTGACCAGCACCACGCTGGGGCTGCGAGGCGGCTGGGAGTTCGGCTCCGACCGCACGCCGGGGCGTTTGACGGCGTCGCTGGGCTGGCGCCATGCCATGGGCGATGTGAAGCCCAAGCAGCAGTTGGCCTTCGAAGGCGGCAGCACGTTCTCGGTGACGGGCGTGCCGATCGCGCGCGACGCCGCAGTGTTGGGCTTGGGCGCCGAGATGGCGATCACGCGCAACACGACGGCCGGCATTGCGTACGACGCGCAGTTCGGCGGCGGCAACCGCCAGCAGTCGGGCGTGCTCAAGCTGGCTGTGCGCTTCTGATCGGACGCGGCAAGGCACAACAGGCATCGCGATTGCGGCGCCCGTTGTGCCTGTGCGGGTTGGAATCCAGGCCAAATGAAAAAGGGGCGAATCGAAAGATTCGCCCCTTTTTCAATGACTTGCTTAAGAATGCGCGCTGAGCGGGGCCAGAGCGGACGAGACGCAGTTGGTCCTAGTGCTTATCGGCCCCTTGCCATCGCAGATAAGCCGAGCGGGTAACAGCAGACACTGAATCCAGGACTTTCCGGTGATCGACCTGATGCCGCAGCATCAGCCGTGCATCGGCCACGGCGCGGGATTTGCAGAACCAATGGCAACTGTGTTGCAGCAGATACAACTCTGCCGAGAGGTGGTATGCGCGTTCTCTTGCGTCCCAGTGGCTCTCGTTGTCCACGACATGGCGCAAGCCGGCTGCATGGATGTGCAGCAGTTCACGAAAATCCCGTGTCATTGCAGGAAGAAAGCGCTCGATGTATGGCACGCAGAACGAGAGCATGCTCACGCGGGTAGCCTGTGGACTTTCCTTTTGCATGGCGTCGGCCAGCGACTGCACTTGTGCCGCCACGGCGCGTTCGGTCTGGGCGAAGGTTTCCAGCACCTGTAGCTGGCGTGTTTCGGTGTCTTCGCGGATGGCGCGTGTGTAGCCTTGCGTCAGTGTTTCCATGTGGCGCTCAAGCTGCAAACCGCCCAGATGACGCCCCAGCAGCGCAATGCGGGCGCGCTGGTAGCGCACGCGCAGCACCTGCCATGCCGCGCCAAGCACCAGCAGGATCAATGCGGTATCCATTGCCCGTGTTCCCTCATTTTCCAAGCGGCGCAAACCGCAATGAAAAAAGGGCCCGTAGGCCCTTTCTCAACGATTTTCAGAATTCCGTGAAGGAAGCTGGAAATCAAAATTTGGAGCGGGAGACGAGTCTCGAACTCGCGACCTCAACCTTGGCAAGGTTGCGCTCTACCAACTGAGCTACTCCCGCATTTTCGTTGCCTGGCGCCATCCGTGATCGTTGCGATCCGGGGGCGGTTGCGGCAAGCGAGGCGGAAGTATACCTAATTTTCAAAAACGTGCCTGAGGGGGGCTGCGGCCCGGCCGGATCCCCGTCCGGCGGCGGCCTGGAGGCGGCCAGTGATCGCCATCCGTTGAAGATGTGGCGGCGCGGCAGGCGCCGGATCGTTCGGCGCCCCCTCTGGCCAGGCAAAAAATAACTTCAAAAAATATCAACCAAATCTATATTGCTTCACCGATACGCGAGATTCAGAATTCTGTTCATGGGCGCAGCCTGTCGTCCGAGGGCGGAAAATGGATACGAAGAACTCCACGAATCAACGACAACTCACGGTCCGCATCTCTCGGGGAACCGAAGACGGAAGCTATTCCACCTACTCGGTCCCGTGGCGGGAGAACCAGACGGTCCTGGATGTGGTGACCGAAGTGCAGCGCACGCAGGAACCGAGCCTTTCGTACCGCTATGCCTGTCGCGTCGGCGTGTGCGGGTCCTGTGCCATGACGGTCAATGGCAAGCCGCGCTGGACCTGCCGCACGCACGTGAGCCGGGTCGAGGAAGGCGGCGTGATCGTGATCGAGCCGATGCGCAACATGCCGCGGATCAAGGATCTCGTCGTCGACATGAGCGAGTTCTTCCAGAAGTGGGCGCGCGCCGGGAATACCTTCGTCGGCACGGCCACGCGCAACGATCCGCCGGCGCTGGTGTCGCCGCAAAGCAAGAAGCGCAAGCAGGCAGACGCGGCCATCGAATGCATCAATTGCGGCGTGTGCTATGCAGCCTGTGACGTGGTGTCCTGGGACAAGGACTATCTTGGCCCGGCCGCCCTGAACCGCGCGTGGACGCTGTTCAATGACGAACGCCACGCCGACCCCAAGGACGTGCTGCGCAAGGCCACCTCCGGCAGTGGCTGCAATTCCTGCCACACCCAGGGCAGTTGCATGAAGCACTGTCCAGTAAGCCTCAGCCCCACCGGCAGCATTGCCGGATTGAAGCGCAGCGCCATCTTCAGCCTGCTCAAGGGGGGCTGACATGGAAGCTCGTCTTTTCGCGCTCCAGCGTCTGACGGCGATGGTGATGGCGCCCTTTGTCCTGGTGCATGTGGGCCTGGTCATCTATGCCGTGCGCGGCGGCCTGACCGCGGGCGAGATTCTCTCGCGCACCCAGGGCAACTGGTTCTGGATCGTTTTCTACGGCTTGTTCGTCGTGAGCGTGGCGGTCCACGTGCCGATCGGCGTGCGCAACATTCTGATCGAGTGGCTGCGGCTGGGCCGCGGCGCGGCGTCCGCGGTCGGACTGGCGTTCGGCTTGGGGCTGTTCATCCTGGGCGTGCGCGCCGTCGCGGCGGTGGGAGGGCTGATGTCATGAGATCGGCGCGCAACCATCAGGCGTACTGGGCCTTCCTGGGGCATCGCATCTCCGGCCTGGCGCTGGCCCTGTTCCTGCCGGCGCATTTCTATGTGCTGGCGATGGCGCTGGACGAAGCGCGGCTGGACGGATTCCTGAAGCTTGCCGACATGCCGGCCATGAAGGTCGGCGAGTGGGGGCTGGTGCTGCTGCTGACCTTGCACATGTTCTTCGGGCTGCGCCTGCTCGCGCTGGAGCTGCTGCCCTGGAGTTCGCCGCGGGACGCGCGCATCGCCTGGATCGGCTGGGGCTTTGCGGTCTCCATGGCGACGGGCCTGGTTTTCATCGCGGGAGTGATCTGAGATGCGGATCGAGAACATCAAGACGGACATTCTTGTGCTGGGTACCGGCGGCGCCGGCCTGTTCGCGGCGCTGCACGCGAAGAAGGCGAATCCGTCGCTGCGCGTGACGGTGACGGTGAAGGGCCTGCTGGGCAAGTGCGGCTGTACCCGCATGGTCCAGGGCGGCTACAACGTCGCGCTGGCCGCGGGCGACTCGGTGGAACGCCATTTCATGGACACCATCGAGGGCGGCAAATGGCTGCCGCGCCAGGACCTGGCGTGGCGGCTGGTCGAAGGCGCGGTCGAGCGGGTGCGCGAACTGGAAAACGAGATCGGCTGCTTCTTCGACCGCAATCCCGACGGCACCTTGCATTCCAAGGCGTTTGCCGGCCAGAGCTTCGACCGCACCGTGCACAAGGCCGATCTGACGGGTATCGAGATCATCAACCGGCTCATGGAGCAGGTGCGGGCGCTGGACGTCGACGAGCTGGAAGAGCACCGCGCCATCGAACTGATTCCCGCCGCCGACGGCTCGGGCATCTCGGGCGTGTTGTTCATCGATATGCGGACAGGCGCGTACCGCTTTATTCAGGCCAAGGCCGTGCTGTTGGCAACGGGGGCGGGCCCGACCATGTACCGCTACCACACGCCTTCGGGCGACAAGACCTGCGACGGCCTGGCCATGGCGCTCCGCTATGGCTTGAAGCTGCGGGACATGGAGATGGTGCAGTTTCACCCCACGGGCCTGCTCGGCGGGCCGGATACGCGCATGACCGGAACGGTGCTGGAGGAAGGGCTGCGCGGAGCGGGCGGCTATCTGCTCAACGGCGACGGCGAGCGTTTCATGGCCAATTACGACAAGCGCGGCGAACGGGCGACGCGCGATGTGGTCAGCCGCGGCATCTACGCCGAGATGCGTGCGGGACGCACGGGGCCGATGGGCGGGGTCTACATCCAGATGAGCCATCTGGGCCCGGACAAGGTGGCCAAGACCTTTCCCGGCATGGTCAACCGGTGCAAGGATTGCGGCTTCGACCTGGCAGGCGGCAAGGTGGAAGTGGTGCCGACGGCCCACTACCTGATGGGTGGGGTCGAATTCAATGTGGACGGTTCGACCGCGTCGCCGGGCTTGTATGCGGCCGGGGAGGACTGCGGCGGCGTGCATGGCGCCAACCGCCTGGGCGGCAACGGCGTCGCCAATTCCACGGTGTTCGGCGGCATCGCGGGCGATGCGATGGCGGCCTACGTCGCGAAGTCCGGCCAGTGGCGCGACCCCGACCAGCGCGTCATCGAGCGCGGCATCGAACGCGCCGAGTTCCCGTTTTCCCGGCCCGCGGGCCGCATCCACGAGCTGCGCGACGCGCTCTCGCAAACCATGTGGGACGACGTAGGCGTGTTGCGCCGCCAAGAGGCCATGGCGCATGGCCTGGATGCCATTGCCGGCCACCGCGCAGCCTTGCGCGACATTGGCGTGGCGGACGGCGACCGCCGCTACAACCTGACCTGGCATGACTGGCTCAACCTGGAGAGCCTGGTCGACATTTCCAAGGTCATCACGGTCTCGGCGCTGGCGCGCGAGAACAGCCGCGGCGCGCACTACCGCGAAGATTTCCCCGAGGCCGGCGACCTGCACACCAGCTGCTACACGCGCGTGAGCGCGCAGGACGGCGAGGTGGCGCTGGAGATGGTTCCGGTTTCCTTCGACATCGTAAAACCCGGCGAATCGCTCATCGAGGGCGAGGCGGGCATCCCCCAGAGCTGAGGCATCCCAATCATGAGCATCCCTGTCCAGAAAGTTGAAGAGGCGGCGCTGGAGATCATGCGCCGCGCGGCCATCGAAATCCCGGCCGACTACAAGCGCGGCATCCAGGAACTGCAGAAGAAGGAAACCGGCAAGCTGCCGCGTTTCGTCATCCACGCCATGATGGACAACTGGGAAGCGGCCGACCAGGACCGGCGTCCGATGTGCGCCGACACCGGCCTGCCGCGCTACTACGTCAAGGTGGGCAACCACGCCTCGGTCGACAGTGGCTTCGTCGCCGTGGAACGCGCGCTGCGCCACGCCACGGCCGAGGCCACGGTCAGCGTGCCGCTGCGGCCCAACCGCGTGCATCCGCTCTGGCGCACCGACCACAACAACAACGTCGGCATCAACGCGCCCGAGATCGAATGGTCGTTCGAGCCGGACAGCGACTGGATAGACATCACCACCGTGCACAAGGGCGGGCTGTTCGGCACCGACTACCGCATGCTGTTTCCCGGCGACGGCATAGACGGCATCAAGCGCTTCGTGCTGGACACGCTGATTGCCTTCGGCAAGCGCGGGCTGGCCTGTCAGCCAGCCATCGTCGGCATCGGACTGGGCGGCTCCAAGGACACCTGCATGCAACTGGGCAAGCAGGCCGCCTGTCTGCGCACGGTAGGGGACCGCAATCCGGACCCCAAGGTGGCGGAATTGGAACTGGAGCTGATGCGGCTGGGAAATTCCATCGGCATGGGCGCCATGGGTTTCGTTGGTTCCGGCATGGTGGTGGACTGCCATATCGAGTGCGGCTACACCCACACCGGTGGCATGCCCATCAGCCTGCACACCTTTTGCCTGTCTTCGCGCCGCGCCACCGCGCGGATCCATGCCAACGGGGAGATCGAGTACCGCACCGATCCCCAGTGGTTCACACCCTACATGCGCCGGGAGACGGTCGAATGGTAAGCAACGACGACGACATCAAGGTCTTTCATCTGGACCTGCCCGCCAGGCGCGAAGACATCGCCAGGCTCGAACTCGGCTCGGCCGTGTATTTGAACGGCGTGGTCTACACGGCCCGCGAGGGTGTGTACAAGAAGGTGCTGGACCAGGGCCTGCCGCTGCCCGTGGACTTGCGCGCCATCAGCAACGTCAACTTCCATTGCTCGCCGGCGGCCGCGCCAGACGGCCGCGGCGGCTACAACGTGGGCGCGGTCACCGCCACCGCCTCGTTCCGATTTTCCAAGTGGATACCGCGCTGGCTGGAGGAGACCGGCTGCCGCATCCTGATCGGCAAGGGCGGCATGCCCGCCGACGACTACAAGCAGGTGTTGGCGCCCGGCGGCGCGATCTACCTGACCACCGTGGGCTACGGCACGGGCGCCTTGCTGGGGCGGGGCATCAAGCGTGTGCGCGAAGTGCACTGGCTGGACGAACTGGGCATTGCCCAGGCCATGTGGCTGTTCGAGGTCGAGAATTTCGGGCCTTTCATCGTCGAGAGCGACCTGGAAGGCAATTCGCTCTTCGCCCAGCACGCCGAGGCCATCAACGCGGGCATCGAGAAGCTCTATGCCGGGCTGAAGCCGCCCGCCTTGCACCGCTACGGCGAGACGGACGACCGCAAGGACGAAGTGATGTAGGCGCGGCGGCACGGCTTGCGGCAACCTCATACCTGACAGAGATACTGCGATGATCATCGACTTTAGGCTGCGGCCGCCGGTAGGCGGCTTCCTGGACACGCTGATGTACTCGGCGGGAGAACGCCGCGACGGCTTTACGCGGACGGTGGGTTTCGAGCCCTCGGCAGCGGCGCAGCAGCAATCGATGGCGCTGCTGCTGAAAGAAATGGACGCCGCGCGGATAGACCGCGGCGTGGTCGTGGGCCGCCTGGCCGGCGTGCTGGGCAGCGTATCCAACGAGGACGTGCGAGGCATCGTCGCCGAGCATCCGGGCCGATTCATCGGCGCCGCCTCCATCGACCCCACCGACCGGCGCCGCGCGTGCCAGACCATCAGCCAGGCAGTCGAGGACGGTTTCAAGCTGATCAACATCGAGCCTGGCTCCTACCCGGTTCCCATGTACGCCGACGACAGGCGCCTCTATCCGATCTACGGCCACTGCGAGGACCTGGGCGTGCCGGTGATCATGATGGTGGGAGGCACTGCGGGGCCGGACTTGAGCTATTCGGACCCGATACGGACCGACCGGGTGCTGGCGGACTTTCCCGGCCTGAACGTGGTGGTCGCCCATGGCGGCTGGCCCTGGGTCAACGAGATCCTGCACCTGGCCTTTCGGCGCCAGAACCTGTGGCTGTCGCCCGATATGTACTTCTCCCGCATGCCGGGCTGGGAGGAATACGTGAAGGCGGCCGACGGCTTTCTCTCGGACAGGATGCTTTACGCCAGCTCATTCCCGTTCTGCCCGGTGCAAGGGTACAAAGAGTGGTTCGAGACCTTGCCGATCCGGCAAGATAATCTAGGGAAAGTCATGGGGGGGAACGCGCGGCGGCTGCTCGGCCTCTAGCGCGGCATACTCCTCTTTTCCGCAACGCCGCTCTTCACCAGGAACCTTCTTGCATGGACATCCGGACGCTCTACACGCTGATCGCGATTGCAGACCACGGCAGTTTCGCCGAGGCTGGCAATACCATCGGCCTGTCGCTGTCGGCGGTGAGCATGCAGGTCCGCGCGCTCGAGGACGAACTGGGCATCACGATCTTCGACCGCAGCCGGCGTCCGCCGATACTCACGGACACGGGGTTGGCGCTGGTGCACCGGGCGCGCGACCTGATCGCGCATTGGGAAAGCATGAGCGCCGCCCTGAAGAAAGGCACCTCGTCGGGACTGCTCAGGCTCGGCAGCGTCCACACCTGTGTGTCCGGCGTGCTGCCGCTCGCGCTGCGGCACCTGCAGAAGCAGGGCCACGGCCTGGAGGTCCACGTCACCACGGGGCTCACGCACGACCTGGAGCGCGCCATTTATCACCGCCAGCTGGACGTGGCGATCGTGACCGAGCCCGACGCGCCGCGCTCGGGCCTGGATTTCCTGCCGTTCGTCGAGGAGCAACTGGTCGTCATCGCCCACCGCTCGGTCAAGGGCGCCAGCGATCAGGAGATCCTGGAGCAGAACCCTTATGTCCGCTTCAATCGTTCGGCGCGCGTGGGGCATCTGGTGCAGGAAGAGATGGTGCGCAGGCGCATCACCGTGCGTTCGACCATGGAGATCGACAACCTGGAAGGCGTGATCGCCATGGTGGCCAATGGCCTGGGCGCATCGGTGGTGCCGGCCTGCCGCGGCAGGAACGAGTTTCCGCCGGGTATCCGCGTCATTCCGTTCGGCTCGCCCACCGTCACGCGCCGCCTGGGCATCCTGGCGCCGAAAGAGAACCCGCGGGCCCATCTTACGCAGTTGTTGCTCGATGCATTGAAGTCAGTCTGTGCCGGCCAGTAGTTCTTAGTCCGGTAGTTCTGTAGTTCAGCAGCCTAGTAGTCCGCAGAAAAACACCGCAACGCCCCAAAAAATCGAGTCATCGGCCCGAGGGTCAGTTGCTGCCTGGCGAATCGTCAGCCGGCCGCGAGCCGGCGGGCTTCGCCGTCCCGCGAACTGAAGGAGACAAATCCATGAAGAACGAAATCCGACCCAATGATGTACGCCGCCGCATCGTCAAGACGCTGGGCTGTGGCCTCGCGCTTACGCCGTTTATCGCCTTGCCGGCGCGGGCCGATTGGCCGGCGGACAAGGCCATACGCATGATCGTCCCGTTTTCGGCGGGCGGGGCCACCGACCTGCTGGGCCGCGCCTTGGCGGCCGAATTGGGCAAGGGCCTGAAGCAGAGCGTAATCGTCGAGAACCGCGCGGGCGCTGGCGGCAGCGTGGGCGCGCAGGCCGTCGCCAGCGCGCCGGCGGACGGCTATACGCTGTTGCTCGCGTCGGGCAGCATGTTCACGGTCAACCAGTTCATCTACAGCAAGCTGCCCTATTCGCTGACGGATTTCAGTCCCATCGGCAAGGTGGCCAACGGGCCCATGGTCATCACCGTCAATGCCAACCTGCCGGTCAAGAACACGCGCGAACTGATCGAGTACGCGCGCGCCAGGCCGGGCAAGCTCAGCTTCTCGTCGGCGGGCGTGGGCAGCCAGACGCACATGGCGGGCGAAGCCTTCAGCGACGCGGCGGGGATCGAACTCATGCACGTCCCGTACAAGGGCGAGGGCCCGGCCTACACCGACCTCATGGCGGGCGTGATCGAGGTCGCCGTGGGCAATATCAACGCCATCGTGCCGCTGCTCAAGGGAGGACGCCTGCGGGCGCTGTCCGTGACGGGGAAGGAACGTTCGGCGTTGCTGCCGGACGTGCCGACCACGGCCGAGGACGGCGTGCCGGGGTTCGAGTTCACGGGCTGGTTCGCCTTGCTGGCGCCGGCGGGCACGCCCCAGGCCTCGGTCGACCGGCTGCTGGCCGATGCCAAGGCGGCGGTCGCGCAGCCCAACATGCAGCGCTATCTGGCTGACCAGGGGATGTCGGCGACCATCGTGCCTGCCGCCGCGCTCAAGGAGGAGATCGCCCGGGAGTCCGCCAAGTGGAAGGCGCTGGTGGAAAAGAAGAAGATCACCGCGAGCTGATTCCCCATGATGCCGTCCGATACGCTCGCCTACGCCGCGCCCGTCGTCCTTGCCGCCTATGTCGTCTTCGGGATGACGGGGTTCGGCGCGGCCATGGTGGCTGTGCCTCTGCTGGTTCAGTTCATGCCCTTGCAGTTCGCGGTTCCGCTGGTGGTGCTGTTCGACCTGGCTTGTACCGCCCTGGTGGGTGGCAGCAATTGGCGGCGCGTTTCCCTGGTCGAACTCAAGCGCCTGTTTCCCTGGTTGCTGCTGGGGATAGGACTGGGTGTGACGCTGCTGCACAACGCCGGCGCCCGCTGGCCCCTGATCCTGCTGGGCAGCTTCGTGCTGGCCGTGTGCATCAAGGGGCTGCGAGGCGCGCGGGCCAAGCCGTCGGCGCCGCTGAACACCTTCTGGGCCTTGCCGTTCGGCGTGTTCGGCGGCATCTTCAGCGCGCTGTTCGGCACCGGCGGGCCGATCTACACCATCTATCTGTCGCGCCGGCTGGATGCGCTGGACCAGTTCCGCGCCACGATCTCGGTGGTCATCCTGGCCAGCGGCCTGATCCGGGCGGCGGCCTTCGGCGCCGCCGGACTGTATGCGCAGCCGGAAATCCTTTCCGCAGCCGCCGTGCTGCTGCCCGTGGCGCTGATCGGCCTGTACGGCGGATCCCGCCTCAGGGTCCGGGTGTCCCCGGAACTGCTGAAGCGGGCCATCTTCGTGCTGCTCGCGATAGCGGGCGCGGGCGCCATCTATCGCGGATGGGTCTCGCCTGCGTGAGACGGACTGCCGTTACTTGGCCGTCGGCATGGCGAACTCGGCGCCCTTGCCGATGCTTTCGGGCCAGCGCTGCATGATCGACTTCTGACGCGTGTAGAAGCGCACGCCTTCTTCGCCATAGGCGTGCATGTCGCCGAACAGGCTGCGCTTCCAGCCGCCGAAGCCATGCCAGGCCATGGGCACAGGGATGGGCACGTTGATGCCCACCATGCCCACCTCGATGCGGCGGCCGAACTCGCGCGCCACGTTGCCGTCGCGGGTAAAGCAGGCCACGCCGTTGCCGAATTCATGGGCATTGATGAGATCCACCGCCTCTTTCAGGTCCTTGACCCGCACGCAGCCCAGCACCGGGCCGAAGATCTCTTCCTTGTAGATGCGCATGTCCGGCGTGACGTGGTCGAACAGCGTGCCGCCCATCCAGAAGCCGTCGCCGCAGCCCGCGCCCGCCTGCGAGCCTTGGAAGCCGCGGCCGTCCACCAGCAGTTGCGCGCCTTCCTGCACGCCGAGATCGATGTAGCCGCTGATGCGCTCATGCGCGGCGCGGGTCACGATGGGACCCATCTCGGCCGCGGGATTCTCGCCGTCCAGCACCTTCAGCGTCTTGGTGCGTTCGATCAGCCTGGGCAGCAGCCGGTCGGCCACGTCGCCCACCAGCACCGCCACGCTGATCGCCATGCAGCGCTCGCCGGCCGACCCGTAGCCGGCGCCGATCAGGGCGTCGACCGCCTGGTCGATGTCGGCGTCCGGCATCACGACCATGTGGTTCTTGGCGCCGCCCAGGGCCTGCACGCGCTTGCCATGGCGCGCACCGGTCTCGTAGATGTAGTTGGCGATGGGCGTGGAGCCGACGAAGCTGATGGCCTTCACGTCCGGGTGTTCCAGCAGCGCATCCACCGCCACCTTGTCGCCCTGCACCACGTTGAACACGCCATCGGGCAGGCCGGCTTCGCGCAGCAGTTCGGCGATGCGCAGCGACGCGCTGGGGTCGGTGGGGCTGGGCTTGAGCACGAAGGTGTTGCCCGCCGCGATCGCCACCGGGAACATCCACATGGGCACCATCACCGGGAAGTTGAACGGCGTGATCCCCGCCACCACACCCAAGGGCTGGCGCAGCGTCCAGTTGTCGATGCCGGTGGATACCTGCTCGGTATGGGCGCCCTTCAGCAGCTGGGGGACGCCGCAGGCGAACTCGACGATGTCGATGCCGCGCGTGACTTCGCCTTGCGCATCGCTGAAAACCTTGCCATGCTCGGCAGTGATCAAGTGGGCAAGTTCGTCGCGATGCTTGTTCATCAGTTCAAGAAACCTGAACAGCACGCGTGCGCGGCGGATGGGAGGGGTGTCCGCCCATTGCGGAAACGCCGCCCTGGCGCTGGCCACGGCGCGGTTCACCTCGTCGGGCGTGGCCAGGGCCACCTGCCTGGCGACAACGCCGGTGGCCGGGTTGTAGACGGGCTGGCGGCTGCCTGTCCCGTCGACGAGGCTGCCGCCGATATAGTGTCCGGCATCGCGGGATTGGGCGCTGGCATTGCTTGCGGTCATGGCTGGCTCCTGGGCTCATGCATGGTGTTCTGGAGCTGGCAATGTCGCGCATTGCCGCCCGGCCGTCGAGATCAGAGGGCTGGAATCAGTGTTTGATGTTTCGAACAATGGAGCAGGGCATGACGAAAACCAGACGTCTGGAAGATCTGTGGTCGCATATCCATTGCCTTGGGGTGCTGGCCGATACCGGCAGCTATACGGCGGCCGCGCGCCGCCTGCAGATCAGCAAGGCGTCGGTGAGCCAGCGAATCGTGGAACTGGAGCAGGCGGCTGGCGTCCCGCTCGTGCGCCGCACTACCCGCAGCGTCGGCCTGACGGAGGTGGGGCAGAGCCTGGTCGACCAGACCGCGGCGGCCTTTCTGCGCATCGAAGAGGGCTTCTCGGCCGTGCGGGACCTGTCCGAGGGGCCGCGCGGCGTGCTGTCGGTGACTGCACCCGTGGCCCTGGGACGCCAGGTCATTGCGCCGCTGATACCCGGGTTTCTGAAGAATTTTCCCGATGTGCGGATCCAGCTCGAACTCAGCGACCATCTCGCTTCCCTGGCTACCGAAGGCTTCGACCTGGCCATCCGGCATGTGGCCGGCGTGCCGGACACGCACGTCGCCTCGGTCATCTGCGAGACGCGCTCCGTGCTTGTCGCTGCCCCGGAGTATCTGGCACAGCATGGCACGCCCAAGACGCCGATGGATCTGACCGCCCACAATTGCCTGCACTACCTGCGGCGCAGCGGCAGCGCGACCTGGTCGTTCGAGTCGCGTGACGGAGACAAGCGCGTGGCGGTGCCCGTGCGCGGCAGCTTCACCGCGAACAATAGCGAAGTGCTGAGGGAGGTGGCTGTCGGATCCCTGGGGATCGCGCTGGTGCCGGATTTCAGCGCCAACCAGGCCCTGCGCAGCGGAGAGCTGGTCGAGGTCCTGCGCGGGTGGCGCGTGGTGGGCGAATATGCGGAACGGCTGTACGCAGTCAGGCCCTACACGCCGCGCGTGCCGCTGACCGTATCCTCATTCGTCGGCTATCTGCGCGAGGCGATCCCGGCGTCCGCCGGACTCGGCGGGCCGCCAGGAACGGGGGGGGGGGCTGGCTAGTTGACCTGCAGTCCGGCCTTGGCCACAAGGTCGGCGTAGATCGCGGCCCCCTGGCTGACGTATTTTTCCGTCTCCGCGGGGGGCAGGACGTGAGGGATGCCGCCGAAGTTGGCGTTGCCCGCGATCCACTTCGGATCCTGCGAGATCTGCTTGAGCACGGCGGCCCATTTGGCCACGGCTTCGGGACTCATGCCGGGCGGCCCGAACAGCCCGCTCCAGCCTATGACCGCCTCAAGTTGGGGCAGCCCCAGCTCGCGCGCGGTGGGTATGTCGGGGAACTGCGCCAGGCGTTCGGGCGTGGTCGTCAGCAGGGCGCGCAGCTTGCCGCTGGCGAGTATGCCCGTCATCGAACTCAGGTTGTTGCAGGCGAAGTCCGCGTCCTTGCTGAGCACCGCCAGCGCGACCTCGTTGCCGCCCTTGTAGGGGACGTTGACCACGGCCTCGGGCTTCAGGCCGAGACTGCTGAGCAACAGCTGCGGTGCAAGGTTCTGCACCGTTGCCGGACCGGAGTGGCTGTAGTTGAGCTTGCCGGGGCGGTCCTTCAAGGCCTGCGCCAGATCGCCCATCGTTTTGTAGGGGCTGTCCGGATGCACCACGCAGACCACGGGGTTCAACTCCAGCAGTCCGATGTACGTGAAGTCCTTTGCGGTGTAAGGCGTGGTCTTGGGTTGCAGCGCGGGCAGCAGGACCTGGGAGCCGATCCGGCCGACCAGCAAGGTGTAGCCGTCGGGCGCGGCGTTCTTCACGGCGGCCGAGCCGATCGCGCCATTCGCCCCGGCCTTATTGACCACGACCAGCGGCTGGCCAAGCAAGCCTTGCGCGGCGGCGGCCAAGTTGCGGGCCGCCATGTCGGCGTCGCCGCCCGCGCTGAACGGCACGATGAGCTGGACGGGTTTGGCGGGATAGGATTGGGCGTTCGCCAGGCCCGGAAGCGTGGCAAGCATGCAAATCGCGGCGCGAGCGAACGCGCCCGGCCAGAGGCCGGTAGGTCTCATCATGAGGGTCTCCTGTCGTGCTAAGGGACGAAACCGGACTGCAGCTGGGCTCGATGCTTCGAGGTCAATGACCGGTTGCGGACTGCATTGATGCGCTGAAAACCGGAGCGGGTTCGCCCGCCAGGGATACGTTGATGCACGCGGGCAGCCCGCTGTCCGCCGCCGCGCGCAGCGCGGTGGCGAGGCTGTCGCGGTCCTGCGCGGCGTAGCCGGCTCCGCCGAGCGCCGCGGCGACTTCTTGATAGCGCGCGGTCGGCGCGAGTTGGCAGCCGATCAGCCTTTGCGGGCCGTAGGTGCGCATCTGGATGAGATGTTCCGCGTTCCAGCGCAGGTCGTTGCCGATCACGGCGACGATCGCGGCCTGTTCGCGTGCCGCGGTGTCCAGCTCCATCAGGTGAAAGCCCGCCGTGCCATCGCCCATGAGCACGGCCACGGTGGCGTCGGGCTGTGCGATCTTGGCGGCGATGGCGTAGCAGATGCCCGCGCCGATCGCGCCGGACATGCCGTTGATGATGCGCACCGGCGCCTGGCAGTAAGCCTGCGCCCACTGGCCGAATTCGCCGCCGTCGCACACCAGGATCGGGTTGGGGGCGGAGGCGAGAAACGTCTGGACGGTCTCACACAGCGCGCGCGGCCCCAACGCACCCTCGGCGCAAGCCGTGGCGCCCAGCGTGTTCCGGTTGCGCAGCGCGTCGTCCACCCGCGCGCGCCACGAGGCGCGTTCGGCCGGGGCTGGCGCTGCCCGCAACGCGGGCAGCACGGCGTAGGGATCGCCCTGCAAGGCCAGGGCCAGGCGGTCGCCCAGCAGGCGGGCCGCGCGTTCCAGCATCGCGGGGTCGGGATCTATCGCCACGATCCGGGCCGTCTTACCCAGCGCGCCGGCGCCGCCGAAGCCCAGCGTGAAGTCCAGGCACTTGCCCGCCAGCACGATGAGGTCCGCTTGCGGAATGAGTTCGGCCAGGGATCCCAGGGAAGGGTCCTTCAGGCCGCGAGGGCTTTCCATGGGAATGAGGCGCGCGCCTAGCGCTGCTTCCAGCCTTTCGCGAACTGCGCGCATGTGCGGCCGTGCGCCGGTGGGGCCGGCCAGCACCAGGGGCCGCTGCGCCGGATTCACCAACGCGGCGAGCAGTTCCAGGCCGGCTGCGTCCATCGTGGCGGCCTCGCGCTTGGGTGTAGTGGCGGGCAGTTCAGCCAAGCCCGTCTCCGCAGTCATCAGGTCGAAAGGCAGAGCCAGATGGACTGGACCGCGCCGGGGAGCAAGCGCTTGCGCGACCGCGCTGTCTAGCGCGGGATAGAGTTCATGCACGGTCCGCGGACGCAGCGAAAGCTTGGTCAAGGAACGGGTGATGGAAACCTGGTCCAGTTCCTGGAACGCGCCCATGCCGTCTTCCCCTACCGGGGAGTCGCCGGAAATGAGGAGCACCGGGCTTTCGGCCTGTGCCGCCGAATAGAGCGGCGCCAGGCCATTGGTGATGCCCGGCGCTGCGGTCAGCATCGCGACGCCTAGTTCGCCGGTGATCTGGGACCACGCATCCGCCATGAAGACAGCGGCCGCCTCATGCCGCACGTGGATGATGCGGATGCCTGCGTCGATACAGGCATCGTAGAGCGGCATGATCTGATTGCCGGACAGACTGAAGATGGTCTTGACGCCCAGGCGATGCAGCGTACGGATAATCAACTGGGATCCAAGCACCTGTGTCTCCGCTGAGGCTGCGTCGGTTGTACGCCGCGCACCTGTTTTTTACCGGCTATGGGAGAGTTCAGTGTATCGGCTATCCGTGGCGGGTTGGTTGATGTTTTTTGAAGCTAGGGGGCGGCCCGCGGATGGTCTTGTTCCGTCTGCATGACCGCGTCGCGCACGCCTTGCCCGTAGGCCGGGTCTGCCCGTGTGCAGTTGGCGATGTGGCGCTCGATGACTTCCCTGGAGGCACCGCGGATCGCGCGCGCGGTGTTTTGGAATAGCCTTTGCTTTTCGTCTGCCGCCATCAAGCGGAACAGGTTGCCGGGCTGGGAGTAGTAGTCGGCATCTTCCCTGTGGTCCCAGCGGGCCGCGGCGCCATTAAGGTCCAGCGGCGGTTCGGAGTAGTCCGGCTGCGCCTGCAGCGCGCCATGGCTGTTGGGCGTATACGCGGGCGTGCTGCCGCCGTTGCCATCCACGCGCATGGCCCCGTCGCGGTGATAGCTGTGAAACGGGCAGCGCGGCGCGTTCACCGGTATCTGCGGATAGTTCACGCCCAGGCGATAGCGCTGCGTGTCCCCATACGAGAACAGGCGGCCCTGCAGCATCTTGTCGGGCGAGAAGCCGATGCCGGGCACGATTACCGCGGGGCTGAAGGCGGCCTGCTCGACCTCGGCGAAGAAATTCTCTGGGTTTCGATTGAGCTCCAGGACACCGACCTCGATCAACGGATAATCCCGGTGCGGCCAGACCTTGGTCAGATCGAAGGGATTGAGCGGGTAGGTATGGGCCTCGGCCTCGGGCATGATCTGCACGTACAGGGTCCAGCGCGGGAACTCGCCGCGTTCGATCGCTTCGTACAGGTCGCGCTGGTTGCTCTCGCGGTCTGCGGCGATGACCTGACCGGCCTCGGCGTCCGTCAGGTTTTGGATGCCCTGCTGGGTCTTGAAGGTGAACTTGACCCAGAACCGCTCGCGGGCGGCGTTGATGAAGCTATAGGTATGACTGCCGAAGCCATGCATGTGGCGGTAACTCTTCGGAATGCCGCGGTCGCCCATGATGAGCGTCACCTGATGCAGGGTCTCGGGCAGCAGGGTCCAGTAGTCCCAGTTGTTCTGCGGGCTGCGCATGCCGGTGCGGGGATCGCGCTTGACGGCCCGGTTCAGGTCGGAGAACTTCAGCGGGTCGCGCACGAAGAAGACCGGCGTGTTGTTGCCGACCAGGTCCCAGTTGCCTTCCTCGGTATAGAACTTGAGCGCGAAGCCGCGGATGTCGCGTTCGGCGTCGGCTGCGCCGCGTTCGCCCGCCACGGTGGAGAAGCGGGCGAACATCTCGGTCCGCTTGCCTACCTGGCTGAAGATCCTGGCCTTGGTGTAGCGCGTGATGTCATGGGTGACGGTGAACGTGCCGAAGGCGCCGGCGCCCTTGGCGTGCATGCGCCGCTCGGGGATTACTTCGCGGTCGAAGTGAGCCATCTTTTCCAGGAACCAGACGTCCTGCAACAGCGCCGGTCCGCGCCGGCCGGCGGTCATGGTGTTGTCGTCGTCCGGAACGGGGGCGCCGAATGCGGTGGTGAGTTTGCTCATGATGGGCTCCTTGCATGGTTCAACGGGGCAGCGGCCTTCAAGAGCGGGTGCGTCGCAGCGGGCCCGGATCCGGCCACGCGGGGGTCAGGCGTAGTGCTCGATGGGGGAGTGATCCTCCAGGCGCAGCACGCGGCCATCGATGACGAGGGACGGCAGGCGGGTGATGCCGAGCGCCTTGGCCTGGGCGGCGGACTCGGGCTGCCGCGCGAGGTCGAATGATTCGTAGCGGTGCAGCGGCGTCGCGAAGGCGGCGGCCATGCTGCGGTCTATGCCCAGGCAGAGATTGCAGCCGTCGTGGAACAGGGTGACTTGAATCAAGGCGATCTCCTTGGCGTGCCGCCAGGGCGGCTGCGTCCCGGCACCCGTACCCTATGGGCCGACATGCCAGGCTGGTCTTGGAGGCGCGGGCTGGAATCGAACCAACCTCAGGAGATTTGCAATCTGCCGCATGACCACTCTGCCACCGCGCCGCTTTCTTTGTCCTAGGACGTAATGAATGGTACGCAAGCCGGGCAGGGCGTGGACTTCCTCGAATCCACGAAAATTGTCCTGGCGTCCAGGATGAATGGCGCAGGCCAAGGGGCGTGTATGTCATAGGCCGCGTGCGTGGCGGCTAGGGGATTCGTGCCGGAGAGGGGCGGCGCGATATGGCCGCAGGCAGCGTGGAGAAATGCCCGATTTTCGAGCAGAAATGAAAAAAGGGCCCGGAGGGCCCTTTCTCAAGGATTTCCAGAAAAAATCTGGAAACCAGAATTTGGAGCGGGAGACGAGTCTCGAACTCGCGACCTCAACCTTGGCAAGGTTGCGCTCTACCAACTGAGCTACTCCCGCATGGGTTCTGCACTTGAACAGCCAGAACCTGTTTTCTTATTCACTCTGATCAACTTGGTTATCGATCAGAAGGCGCGCATTCTACATGATTTTTTTGAGCTTGTCTTGGCCTGGACTTATTTGGATTTGTTCACTGCAAGCAGTTTTCGAACAAAGCCCGAAATTCAGGGTAAGCACTCAATCAAGTAATATGAGCGAAGACAGAAACTATAGCAATCCGCAGCATCCATGTCAAATTCTTCCGCCAAAGTCCTTCCGTCCCCCGACTTGTCTCCCGTCAGCCAGGATCTCACCCGGTTGAATACGTTGGGCCTGGCGTCGCGGGCCGGGGCCTTTGTGACCCTGGAGGATGCGGCGCAGCTGCCGGCGCTGTCGCAGCTGGCGCACGAGGCGTCCTCCCTGCTGGTGCTGGGCGGGGGCAGCAATCTGGTGTTGCCGAGCCAGGTGCCGGGACTGGTGGCGCGCGTCGCGTTCAAGGGCGTGCGCCTGCTGGAAGCCCGGCCGGATGCCTGGCTGATCGAGGCGGCGGGCGGAGAGACCTGGCACGGCTTTGTCGAAACCTGCGTGAACCAGGGCTGGGACGGGCTGGAAAACCTGGCGTTGATCCCGGGTACGGTGGGCGCGGCGCCGGTGCAGAATATCGGCGCCTACGGCGTCGAACTGCAGGAACGCTTCCACAGCCTGACCGCCTGGGACGTGCGCGCAGGCCGCCAGGTCGAAATGAGCGCGGCCGATTGCCGCTTTTCCTATCGCGACAGCGTGTTCAAGCACGACGAGCCCGGACGGTGGGTCATCGTGAGCGTGCGTTTCGCCTTGCCGCGGCCGTGGCGGCCGGTGCTGGGTTATCCCGACCTGCAGCGCCACGCGCGGCTGGCGGCGGGGCAGCCAGGCGCCTGCGACATCTTCGACGCGGTGTGTGAGATCCGCCGCGCCAAGCTGCCCGATCCGGCGGTGACGGGCAACGCAGGCAGCTTTTTCAAGAACCCCATCGTGTCGGCGCAAGTGCGGGACGGGCTGCTGGAGCGTTTTCCCGGCCTGGTGTCTTACGCCCAGCCCGATGGCGGCTACAAGCTCGCAGCCGGCTGGCTGATAGACCAATGCGGCTGGAAGGGCCGCTCGCTGGGGGCCGCAGGCGTGCATGAGCGCCAGGCCCTGGTGCTGGTCAACCGCGGCGGGGCCACGGCAGCCGACATCATGGGCTTGGCGCATGCCATCCAGGCGGCGGTGTCCGAGCGCTATGGCGTGCGGCTCGAACCGGAACCCGTGGTGGTGTGAGGCCGTTTGGGCCGGGCAAGAAAAAGGACCCCGCAGGGTCCTTTTTCTTGCAGGCGAGGGCTTCAGAGGCCCAGCACCGATTGCATGTCGTACAGGCCGTTGTGCTTGCCTTCCAGGAAACGGGCGGCGCGCAGGGCGCCTTCCGCGTAGGTGGCGCGGCTGGCCGAGCGGTGCGTGATCTCGATGCGTTCGCCGGTGCCGCAGAAGGACACGGTATGGTCGCCGACGATGTCGCCGCCGCGCAGCACGGAGAAGCCGATGGTGCCGGGCTTGCGCACGCCGGTATCGCCATGGCGGCTCCAGGTGGCGACGTCCGGCAGGGCCACGTTCCAGGCCGAAGCGATGGTTTCGCCCATTTTCAGCGCGGTGCCCGAAGGCGCGTCGACCTTGTTGCGGTGGTGCGCTTCGAAGACTTCGACGTCGTAGCCGGAGTTCAGGATGCGCGCGGCCATGTCCAGCAGCTTGAGCGTGGCGTTCACGCCCACGCTCATGTTGGGCGCGAAGACGATGCCGATCTTCTGGGCGGCGACTTCGATCGCGGCGCGGCCGTTGTCGTCGAAACCGGTGGTGCCGATGACGGCGTTCACGCCGTGCTTGACGCAGGCCTGCAGGTGTTCGAGCGTGCCTTCCGGACGGGTGAAGTCGATCAGGCAGTCGGCCAGGGCCAGAGCGTCGAGGTCATCGGTGATGGCCACGCCCGTCTGCTTGCCCAGCGGCGCGCCGGCGTCCTGGCCCAGCGCCGCCGAGCCCTGGCGGTCCAGCGCCACGGCAAGCTGCAGGCCGGAGGCGTTCAGGACGGCTTCGATCAGCATTTGGCCCATACGGCCGCTGGCGCCGGCAATTGCGATACGCATAGATAGTCCTTGGTGTTACTTGAGCGGCTCGGGGGCGTTGCCGGGCTGGCCAGGGTACTGGTTGAGGGGGCTGACCGGGGCGGCGGAGTCGCGCTTGCGCTGGTCTTCCTCTTCCTTCTGGCGGGTTTCGTCTTCGATGAGGCGCTTGTCTGCCTTTTCGTCGGCGACGGCGTCGGGCGTATTGATCTGGTAAGGCTGCAGCTCAGGCTGCTTGTCGCCTTCCCAGCGGGTCAGCCGGTCGTTTTCGAACCAGACGGTGAATTTGCGTTCCTGGGCGTCGCCGTAGCCAGGCTTGTAGTAGTAGGGGTAGTCCCAGCGGTTGGCGTGCAGCACGCTGGTCAGCGTCGGGCTGCCGAGGGCGAAGCGCACCTGTTCGCGCGTCATGCCAGGCTGCAGCAGGGCGACCTGTTCCTGGGTGATCCAGTTTCCTTGCTGGACGCCGGCCTTGTAGGGGAAGCCCCACTTGTCCCCCGAGCATCCAGCCAGGGCGACGGCCAGAGCGGCCACTGCCAGGCCGGTCTTCAGCGAGCGGGAGGGAATTCGTGCAATCATGGACACTACGCGCCCCTATTATTTGGAAGCAGACAAAACCGTTATCATAAAGGTTTCATAAGGATAGTTCCGCGTGGCGGCATGATTTCGGTGAGCCGGCTCGCGGTGAACCTATCCTGCCCATGCCAACGCGGACGGAGAGCGATTACACCATGAGCGACCAAAGCGAACTGAAGAACATGGGTTTGAAGGCGACGTTTCCCCGCCTGAAAATTCTTGATATTTTCCGGAAATCGGACCAACGGCACCTGAGCGCCGAAGACGTCTATCGCGCCCTGATCGGCGAAAACGTCGAAATCGGGCTGGCAACCGTCTACCGCGTCCTGACCCAGTTCGAACAGGCCGGCATCCTTGCCCGCAGCCAGTTCGACAGCGGCAAGGCGGTGTTCGAGCTCAACGACGGCGATCACCATGATCACCTGATTTGCACGAATTGCGGCAAGGTGGTCGAGTTTTCGGACCCCGAGATCGAGAAGCGCCAACAAAAGATTGCCAAGGACAACGCCTTCGCGCTGGAAAGCCACGCCATGGTGTTGTACGGCATTTGCGGCAGCTGCATGAAGGGCCGCTGACCCGGCCCTGCATACGACCCGCGGCTACGCTCGCGGCGGGTCCGTAAGATCCAAATCCCCTTCAATATGAAGGGGATTTTTTTATGGCGCGAATCGGCCCTTTTTTCTGTGCCCCGCCGTAACAAGGCCGGCCAGCGCTTCAGTTCTGCCCGAAACCTTCCAGCATCTCGCGGGCGTGTTCGCGGGTGGTCGCGGTGAGCTTGATTCCGCCCAGCATGCGCGCGATTTCCTCCACGCGGGAGGGCGCGTCCAGTTCTTCGATGCTGGAGCGGGTGGCGCCGCGCGATTCCGCCTTGCTGACCAGGAACTGGTTGTTGGCGCAGGCCGCGACCTGGGGCAGGTGGGTCACGCACAGCACCTGATGGCGTTCGCCGAGTTCGCGCAGCAGCTTGCCGACGGCCTCGGCCACCGCGCCGCCCACGCCGCTGTCGACTTCGTCGAAGATCAGTGTGGGCACGCGCGCGGCGCGGCTGGCGATGACGGACAGCGCCAGCGAAATCCGCGACAGTTCGCCGCCCGAGGCCACCTTGGCCAGCGGCCGCGGCGTGGTGCCGGCATGGCCGGCCACCAGGAATTCGACCTGTTCGTTGCCATGCGCGGAGGGCGCCGATTCGGCCAGTGTGGGTTCGAACTTGCCGCCCTGCATGGCCAGCGTCTGCATGGCCCGCGTGACCTGCTTGCCCAGGTCCTTGGCGATCTTGCGGCGTGCGGTCGTCAGCTTGGCCGCCGCGGCGTCGTATTGCGCCTGTGCGGCCTGCGCCTGGGCGCGCAGGGCGTCGATGTCGCCTGCGGCCTGCAGCGCCGCAAGCTGGGCGTGCAGCGTGTCGCGCAGCTCGCAAAGCGCGTCGGGCTCGACGCGGAATTTGCGAGCGGTTTCGAATACCAGGCCCAGGCGCGCCTCGACCGCCACCAGCCGCTGCGGATCGAGATCGACGCGGCTGACGTAGTTGTTCAGGTCGGAGACGGCCTCGCTGATCGCGATGCGGGCCGATTCCAGTTCGTCGTAGACGCCTTGCAGGCCGGGATCGTGGCGCAGCATCTGCTGGATGCGGTGGTTGGCCGAGGTGAGCCGGTGGTGCGCGGAATCGCCTTCGCCGTCCAGCCCTTCGAGGATCTGGTTGGCGCCGTCCAGCAGGGATTGCGCGTGCGACAGGCGCGTGTGCTCGGACTGCAGCGCATCCCATTCGTCGGGGCCGAGATTCAGCTGGTCGAGCTCGTCGACCTGCCATTGCAGGCGGTCGCGTTCGGTAGCCAGGCTTGCGGCGTCCTTTTCGGCGGATTCCAGCTGGCGCGCCAGCGCGCGCCATTGCTTCCAGGCCTGGCCGACCGCGGTGCGCAATTCGCCGTGGCCGCCGTGGGCGTCCAGCAGATCGCGCTGGGCGTCGGCGCGCATCAGGCTCTGGTGCGCGTGCTGGCCGTGGATATCGACCAGGCTGTCGCCCAGTTCGCGCAATTGCGCCACGGTTGCGGGCGTGCCGTTGATGTAGGCGCGGCTGCGGCCCTGGGCATCGATGACGCGGCGCAAGGACAGTTCCGTGTCGGCGTCGATCTCGCGTTCTTGCAGCCAGGCGATCAGGCCCTTGGGGGTATCGAAGACCGCGGTGATGTCGGCGCGCGGCGCGCCCTCGCGCAGCATGCTGGCGTCGCCGCGTTCGCCCAGCGCGAGCGCCAGCGCGTCCACCAGGATGGATTTGCCCGCGCCGGTCTCGCCGGAAAAGACGGTGAAGCCGGGGCCGAAATGGATCTCGGTCTGTTCGACGATGACGAAGTCGCGGATATGCAGGGTGCGCAGCATGTCGGGGCGCTTACTACTCTACGTTGTCGGAGGCTTCGGGCATCAGGTTCCAGTGCAGCTTGCGGCGCAGGGTGGAGAAGAAACTGTAGCCTTCGGGATGCACGAAGCGGATGGTATAGGGCGCGCGCTGTACGACGATGCGGTCGCCCGGCTGCAGGTCGGACCAGGTCTGCATGTCGAAATGCACGCTGGCGCCGACTTCCACGCGGCCCATGGCCGTGAGCGTCATGTTCAGCACGCCGCTGTCGGGAATGACGATGGGGCGGTTGGACAGCGTCTGCGGCGCCACGGGCACCAGCACCATGGCGTTCATGCCCGGATGCAGGATGGGGCCGTTGGCCGACAGCGCGTACGCGGTGGAGCCCGTGGGGGTGGCGATGATCAGGCCGTCGGCGCGCTGCGTGTACATGAACGCGCCGTCCAGCTCGACCCGCACTTCGATCATGCCGCCGCGTCCCGCGCGGTTCAGCACTACGTCGTTCAGCGCGGACGCGGAGTACATCTTCTGGTCGCCGCGCCACACGCTGCCTTCGAGCAGCATGCGTTCCTCGATCTGGAAGCTGCCTTCGAGCACGCGCGCCAGGGCGCCGTGCGCGTCCTGCAACGCGATGTCGGTGATGAAGCCCAGGCGTCCGTGGTTGATGCCAACCAGCGGCATGCCATAAGGAGCGAGGTGGCGGCTGGCGCCCAGCACGGTGCCGTCGCCGCCCATGACGACGGCCAGCGACGCGGTCTTGCCGATTTCCTCGAGCGTGGCGACGGGGTATTCGGTCAGCCCGGTGTTGCGCGCCGTGTCCGCATCGATGAGCACCTGCCGGCCCGCTTGCGTCAGCGCGTGGGCGAGTGCTCTCAGCGGTGTGTCCAGGCCGGTGTCCTGGTATCTGCCGATCAGGGCTACGGTAGGAAAATGCATGGCTGCTTGCGTATCAAAAAAGGCCGGACCAGAAGCCGAAACCTGCCCGGAATGGGCGGTTTAGCCGATTATATGGGGCCGCATATGTGCTTGCGGGACAAAAATCGCCTCAATTGAAAAAGATTCCCTAAAATACTTGTTATGGATGACCGCGCACGCGCACTACTGAAAGCGTTGATCGAACGCTATATCGCCGATGGGCAGCCAGTCGGCTCGCGGACGCTATCGAAAGTATTCGACTTGTCCCCGGCCACGATCCGCAATGTGATGGCGGATCTCGAAGAACTGGGACTGATCCACAGCCCGCACACCTCCGCCGGCCGCGTGCCCACGCCGCGGGGATACCGCATGTTCGTCGATTCGTTGCTGGCGGTGCAGTCCTACCAGCTCGAACCGCACAACATGGGCGAGATGCTGGCGGCCGCCGAACCCACGCGCGCCGTCAACGCCGCAGCGGCCCTGCTGTCCAACCTGACCCAGTTCGCGGGCGTGGTGCTCACGCCCAAGCGCGCCCAGGTTTTCCGCCAGATCGAATTCATTCGCCTGTCCGACAAGCGCGTGCTGCTCATCATCGTCACGCCCGACGGCGATGTCCAGAACCGAATTCTTTTCGTGCAGCGCGACTATGCCGAAGCGGAACTGCTGGAAGCCGGCAATTTCTTCAACATGCATTTCGCCGGCAAGTCTTTCAATGTCGTGCGGCAAACCCTGTCGACCGAACTGGCGCAATTGCGCGAGGATATCTCGCGCCTGATGCAGGCCGCGGTCGAAGCCAGCGCGGAAGCCGCTGAAGACGGCGACGCCATGGTCATCTCCGGAGAGCGCAAGCTGCTGGACGTGACCGACATCGCCTCCGACATGGACCGCCTGCGCAAGATGTTTTCGCTGTTCGAGAAAAAAACCGACCTGCTGCAGCTCCTGGACGTGTCCACCCGGGCCCAGGGCGTGCAGATCTACATCGGCGGCGATTCGCAGCTGGTGCCGATGGAAGAGGTCTCGGTCATCACCGCGCCTTACGGCGTGGACGGCAAGGTCGTGGGTACCCTGGGCGTGATCGGTCCCACGCGCATGGCCTACGAACGCGTCATTCCCATCGTGGATATCACGGCGCGCTTGCTGTCCAACGCCCTCAGCCACAACCAGTAGGTCCATCCGAAGCTACGTCCTCCTTGCGGAGGAAGGGGAGTGTTTGTGTTTCTTCGCCTGTTCAAGTACCTGTGGCCTGAGCGCTATCTGCCGGAACCCGAGCAGGAGGACCCCTTCAACGAAGACCCCGCGCCGCGCGGGCCGGCCAAGGTCGGCGTGCTGCTGGTGAACCTGGGCACCCCGGACACCCCGGGTAAGCAGGACATACGCAAATACCTTGGCGAGTTCCTGTCCGACCCGCGCGTGATCGAGATCCCGCGCTATCTGTGGAAGCCCATCCTGCATTGCCTCGTGCTGACGATGCGGCCCAAGAAGCTGGAGCCGCGCTACGCCGGCGTCTGGATGAAGGAAGGCTCGCCCCTGATGGTGTACAGCCAGCGCCAGGCCGATGGCGTGCGCGCAGCCCTGGCCGAGGCTGGAATCGACGCCGTGGTGGAGCTGGGCATGCGCTACGGCAACCCCTCGATCCCCGACGCCATTTCTCGGCTGCGCCGGCAGGGCTGTGAGCGCATACTCACCGTGCCGCTCTATCCGCAGTACGCCGCCAGCACCACCGCCACGGTCGTCGATGCGGTCACCCGCCACGCAGGCCGCCTGCGCGACCAGCCCGAGCTGCGCTTCATCAAGCGTTTCCATGAAGAGCCGGCCTATCTGGACGCGCTGGCTGGCCGCATCGAGCGCTACTGGCAGGAGCACGGCAAACCGCAGAAGCTGGTCATGAGCTTTCACGGCCTGCCGCGCTATTCGATCGAACTGGGCGATCCGTACTACCGCGATTGCATGGAAACGGCGCGCCTGCTGGGCCAGCGTCTGTCGCTGCCGCGCGAACAGATCGAAGTGACCTTCCAGAGCCGTTTCGGCACCGCCCGCTGGCTGGAACCCTATACCGAACCCACCCTGAAGGCGCTGGCCGCCGCCGGCGTGACCGAGGTCGATGTGGTGTGCCCGGGTTTTGTGGCAGACTGTCTGGAAACCCTGGAAGAGATCAGTCTGGAATGCCGCGACGCCTTTATCGAGGCCGGCGGCAAGCGTTTCCGCTACATTCCGGCGATCAACGACGATCCGGCCTGGATCGCAGGGCTGGCCGACCTGGTGGCACGCCACTTGCAGGGGTGGCCTACGCAAATCACGGACTTGAAGGAGAAGGCGCATGCAGCATGATCCCAAGACTGGAAAGGTCGTCAAAAAGGGGCGGGTCAGTACCCCGGTGGACGAAGATCAGGTGGAACACGAGCTGGATGAGGCGCTTGCCGAGACCTTCCCCGCCAGCGATCCCATCGCAATCAGCCCGGAGCCGGACGAGGATCGCGACGTGGACCGCGCCCTGAAGGACAGTTTTCCCGCCAGTGATCCCGCCGCGCCCGCGCAGCCCCACAAGAAGTAGCCTGCCGGAGGGCGTCCGCCATTTGCCGGATGGCGTCGGGAAGTGCGGAATTTATGCTTGCAGTCTGATATTTGACGGCAATTGGCAGAAATTGGGTGGATTTTTGACTACATTCCGCCTGCCTCTCTTACCCGGCGCCGTCAGGGAATATTTGCTTTCCCGGGCTTGAAATAGGGGTATTGGCCCCCATTCATGTCTGCGAAAGCCATACTTTTTGGAGGATTCCCCATGACGGCACCCAACGAGCCTGTAGATCAGACGCCCGAAGTCGGCCAGAACGCCGATGCGGCCTCCGCCGCCGAGGACGCCGTGCAGGCCGAGCTGAACGAGTTGCGCGCCCAGCTGGACGCGGCCCAGGCTACCGTCAATGAGCAGCAGGACCAGCTTCTGCGCATTCGGGCCGAAGCCGAAAACGTGCGCCGCCGCGCCCAGGAAGATGTGTCCAAGGCGCGCAAGTTCGGTATCGAGTCGTTCGCGGAAAGCCTGGTCCCGGTCAAGGACAGCCTGGAAGCTGCCCTGGCCCAGCCCGAGCAAACCGTTGAAACCCTGAGCGAAGGCGTCCAAGTGACCCTGAAGCAGCTGACGGCCGCCTTCGAGCGCAATCTGCTTAAGGAAATCGCGCCGGCGCAGGGCGACAAGTTCGATCCGCACCAGCACCAAGCCATTTCGTCCATCCCCGCAGAGCAGCCCGCCAATACGGTGGTCCAACTGCTGCAAAAGGGCTATGCCATCGCCGACCGGACCCTGCGTCCCGCGCTGGTCGTGGTGTCCGCCGGCCAGGGCTGAACAGGCAGCGCGCCATGACGGATCCCCGGTTCGACCCCGCCCAGATATTCCAGGTGTTCGGCATGCGCCATGTCGACACCGAGGGATTCGACGCGGCGGTGGTGCAGGCGCCGGGGACGGATCTGCGCTGCGTGTTCCTCTGGGGACAGGATTGCTATAACTGCAATATTTTCAAGCAGACCGCCTTGCTGCATCGGGACGCGCTGCTGGAATTGGGGCTGACCTGGTTCGAAGCCGATGTCTACGCGGACGAAGCGCTGGGAAGGCGCTTCTCGCTGCATGGCGTCCCCACTTTCGTGCTGTACCGCGCCGGCAAGCGGCTGGGCCGCGTCACCGGCTGGCCCGGCCTGCCGCAGTTCACCGCGGCCATGCGCCGCCTGCAGGAAACGGCTGTAGAAAAATCCGGCCAGGCGTCTTGAAAAACCCTGCGGGCAGCCCCAGTTATGTGGGGACAAGAAGTTTCTCCCTATTTTCATAGATTCAATCAAGGTAACCGACCATGAGCAAGATTATTGGCATTGACCTGGGCACGACCAACAGCTGCGTGGCTGTCATGGACGGCGGGCAGGTCAAAATCATTGAAAACGCGGAAGGCGCTCGCACCACCCCCTCCATCGTCGCCTACATGGACGATGGCGAAACCCTGGTCGGCGCGCCGGCCAAGCGCCAGGCCGTGACCAACCCGCGCAACACCCTGTATGCGGTGAAGCGCCTGATCGGCCGCAAGTTCGAAGAGAAGGCGGTGCAAAAGGACATCAACCTGATGCCCTATGCCATCGTCAAGGCCGACAACGGCGACGCCTGGGTGGAAGTGCGCGGCAAGAAGATGGCGCCTCCCCAAGTGTCGGCCGACGTGCTGCGCAAGATGAAGAAGACCGCCGAGGACTACCTGGGCGAAGAAGTGACCGAGGCCGTCATCACCGTGCCCGCCTACTTCAACGACAGCCAGCGCCAGGCCACCAAGGACGCCGGCCGCATCGCCGGTCTGGAAGTCAAGCGCATCATCAACGAACCCACCGCTGCGGCGCTGGCGTTCGGCCTGGACAAGACCGAAAAGGGCGACCGCAAGATCGCCGTCTATGACCTGGGCGGCGGCACGTTCGACGTGTCCATCATCGAAATCGCCGACGTGGACGGCGAAAAGCAATTCGAAGTGCTGTCGACCAACGGCGACACCTTCCTGGGCGGCGAAGACTTCGACCAGCGCATCATCGACTACATCATTGCCGAGTTCAAGAAGGAACAGGGCGTTGATCTGTCCAAGGACGTGCTGGCCCTGCAACGCCTGAAGGAAGCCGCTGAAAAGGCCAAGATCGAGCTGTCCTCGGCGCAACAGACCGAAATCAACCTGCCGTACATCACGGCGGATGCCTCGGGTCCGAAGCACCTGAACCTGAAGATCACCCGCGCCAAGCTGGAAGCGCTGGTCGAAGAACTGATCGAACGCACGATCGAGCCCTGCCGCGTGGCCATCAAGGACGCCGGCGTGAAGGTTTCCGACATCGACGACGTGATCCTGGTCGGCGGCATGACCCGCATGCCCAAGGTCCAGGAAAAGGTGAAGGAATTCTTCGGCAAGGATCCGCGCAAGGACGTGAACCCCGATGAAGCCGTCGCCGCTGGCGCCGCCATCCAGGGCTCCGTGCTGTCGGGCGACCGCAAGGACGTGCTGCTGCTGGACGTCACCCCCCTGTCCCTGGGCATCGAAACCCTGGGCGGCGTGATGACCAAGATGATCCAGAAGAACACGACCATCCCGACCCGGTTCTCGCAGACCTTCTCGACCGCTGACGACAATCAGCCGGCCGTGACGATCAAGGTGTTCCAGGGCGAGCGCGAAATCGCTGCGGGCAACAAGGCCCTGGGCGAGTTCAACCTCGAAGGGATCCCGCCGTCGCCCCGCGGCATGCCGCAGATCGAAGTCACCTTCGACATCGACGCCAACGGCATCCTGCACGTGTCCGCCAAGGACAAGGGCACCGGCAAGGAAAACAAGATCACCATCAAGGCCAACTCGGGTCTGTCGGAAGACGAGATCCAGCGCATGGTCAAGGATGCCGAGGCCAACGCCGAGGAAGATCACCGCGTCGCCGAACTGGCTCAGTCGCGCAACCAGGCCGATGCGCTGGTGCATGCCACCCGCAAGTCGTTGACCGAGTATGGCGACAAGCTCGAGGCTTCCGAAAAGGAAGGCATCGAAGCCGCCATCAAGGAACTGGAAGACACGCTGAAGGACGGCGACAAGGCTGCGATCGACGCCAAGGTGGAAGCCCTGTCGACGGTTTCGCAGAAGCTGGGCGAAAAGATGTACGCCGACATGCAGGCGCAGCAAGCCGCCGGCCAGCAGCAAGCGGCCGACAACGCGAAGCCGGTGGACGACAATGTCGTCGACGCCGACTTCAAGGAAGTCAAGCGCGACCAATAATGGCCGGGCGCTGACCTGCCTCTGCCGCCCGGTAGCCGGAGAAATCCGCCTACCGGGCGTACTCATTCTGTAGCACTGAAAAGAAGGCTCGTTTTCGAGCCCACGGATCATGGCAAAACGTGACTATTACGAAGTCCTGGGCGTTGCGAAGAACGCCTCGGACGACGACCTCAAGAAGGCCTATCGAAAGCTGGCCATGAAGTACCATCCGGACCGCAATCCGGACAGCAAAGAAGCCGAAGAGAAGTTCAAGGAAGCCAAGGAAGCCTACGAGGTCCTGGGTGACGATCAGAAGCGCGCCGCGTACGACCGCTACGGCCACGCGGGCGTGGACCCCAACTCCGCCGGCATGGGCGGCGGCATGGGTGGCGGTTTCGCCGACGCCTTTGGCGACATCTTCGGCGAAATCTTCGGCGGCGGCGGCGGTGGCCGTCGCGGCGGCGGCCCGCAGGTCTACCGCGGCGCCGACCTGAAGTACGCGCTGGAAATCACGCTGGAGCAGGCCGCAGCCGGCTTCGACACCGAGATCCGCGTGCCCAGTTGGGAAAACTGCGACACCTGCCACGGTTCCGGCGCCAAGGCCGGCACCTCGCCCAAGACCTGCCGCACCTGCGGCGGCTCGGGCGCCGTGCGCATGCAGCAGGGTTTCTTCAGCGTGCAGCAGACCTGCCCGACCTGCCATGGCAACGGCAAGGAGATCACCGATCCCTGCCCCGCTTGCGACGGCGTGGGCCGCATCCGCCGCAACAAGACGCTGCAGGTCAAGATTCCGGCCGGCATCGACGACGGCATGCGCATCCGCTCCAGCGGCAACGGCGAGCCGGGCATCAACGGCGGCCCTCCGGGCGACCTGTATGTGGAAATCCACATCAAGCAGCACAAGATCTTCCAGCGCGACGGCGACGACCTCCATTGCGAACTGACCATCCCGTTCACCTCGGCGGCGCTGGGCGGCGAGCTTCAGGTGCCGACGTTGGGCGGCAAGGCCGAGATCTCGATCCCCGAGGGCACGCAGTCCGGCAAGACCTTCCGCCTGCGCGGCAAGGGCATCCGCGGCGTGCGCGGCAGCTATCCGGGCGACCTCTACTGCCACGTGGTGGTGGAAACGCCGGTGCGCCTGAGCGACGACCAGAAGAACATCCTGCGCCAGTTCGAGGCTTCGCTGAATGATGGCGGCGACCGTCATTCGCCGCAAAGCAAGTCCTGGACCGACCGGGTGAAGGAATTCTTCAGCTGAACTGGCTGAAGCATGCAAAAAGCCGCGATCATGATCGCGGCTTTTTTTTGCCTGAAGAGGACGTCGAGGCACGGGCGGTGCGCATATGAGAAGACCGCGGCTTGCGCCGCGGTCCATTGCTACTGCTACTGCGAGTACTGCAACTTCAACTTCAAACTTCAGCTTCTACTGCTACTTTCACAGCTACTACTGCTTCTACTGCTACTTCTACCGCCGCTGTCGCCGATAAAAACCGGCCTCAAACCATGATGCCGTCCGAGGCCGGCCGGGCCACAGCAAGCAGCTCACCGGGTGATCGGCGGGTACTCGAGTTCGCCGAACGTGTATTGGCCGCTGGCCTTGGCTTGCGCCAGTTCCTGCTGGACTTCAGCGCGGCTCTTGGCGCTGGCGGGGGCGGATACGGCCGCCGGGTATTCCAGTTCGCCGAAGGTGTATTGACCGCTGATCTTGGCTTGTTGCAGCTGGGCTTGCACTTCCTGCGAGCTCAGGCTGGTGGTCTGGGGCAGGGCGGGCGGGTAGTCCAGCTCGCCGAAGGTGTACTGGCCGCTGATCTTGGCTTGCTGCAGTTCAGTGGCGACCTGGGCGCTGCTCTTGGTTTGTTCAACGCCGGCGGCTTGGGCGCCAACGCCAACCAGGGCCAGGGATAGCAGCAGGGTGGTGGTTAGGGTTTTCATGGTAGACCTCCAATTCGTCTTGGTTGGGGACCGAATCCGGCGGCCCTCCGTCGTGGTTCGTTGTGTGTTCCCGATGACTGAATTGTGATCGCTATCCCACCTGGGATAAACCCGTATTCCTTGAAAACATCTTTCCAAATAATCGAGTAATCATGTTCGCTTTTATGATTTCATCCATTTTTGGCATAGTCAGGGGGCGTTCCAGTGAATTTTGGTGAACTGGCCCAGGTCGGAAAGCCAAAAAAAGCCCCGCCGCAGCGGGGCTTTCCAGAGGGGACAGGCTTGCTCAGGGCGCCGCCTTCTTCTTGAAGTCGCCGGCAACCGCCGTGCTGAAGCCGTCCGCACGCAGGGTCTTGCGCATAGCGGCATTGACCGAATCGGCCGTCAGCGCAGAGATCTTCTTGTCCATGTCGGCCGACCAGGCGAAGGTGCGGCCGCGCTGCATGTAATCCAGCCAGGTGCTGGCCAGGACGTCGTCCTGGGCGCGGGCCAGGTTGCGGTAGTTCAGCAGGGCCGTGATGCCGTCCGAGATTTCCTTGTCCGTGAAGCCATCCTTCAGCACGCGCGCCAGTTCTTCGCCGATGGCCTTTTCCAGGCGCTCGCGGTTTTGCGGCGCATAGATGGCGTACATGGTCCAGCTGGCGGAGGGCTCGAACGACGAGACCGACAGCGAGCTGCGCACGTTGTATGAGAGGCCTTCGGTTTCGCGTACGCGGTTCCACAGGCGCGAGGTTTCGGAGGCGCCGAACAGGTAGTTGGCCAGGTACAGCGCGGCATAGTCCGCGTCCGTGTCCTGCAGCTTCAGCGGCATGCGCGAGATGTAGAACGCATTGGCCTTGTCCGGCGTGTCGATGTCGAACTGCTTGGCGGGAATGTCACGGTACGGGTTGGGCACGCGGGTGTAGGCGGGCGCCTTCTTCCAGCCGGCCAGTCCGGTCTTGAGCGCCTTTTCTACAGCTGCGGGCTCGAAATCGCCAACCGCCGAGTACTCGATGTTGCCAGCGCCGTAGAACTTGGAATGGAACTTGACCAGAGCGTCGCGGTTCAGGGCGCGCACGCCGGCCAGCGATTCCTCGAAGGTGGGCACGTAGCGCAGGTCATTGGCGGGCCATGGGTTGTCCTGGCGGGCCAGCGCGCGTCCGGCCAGCGCCGACGGTTCGGTCATGGCGTTCTGGATCGAGGTTTCGAGCTGGCGCTGATATTCCTCCAGTTGCTCCTTGGGGAAGTTGGCGTTGCGGACGATGTCCAATGCCAGCGCGGTGAGTTCGGGCAGGTTTTCGCCCTTGGTCGACATGGCGATCTTGAGCGTGGTGCCGCCGCCGCTGAAGCCGAGTTCGGCCTGCAGCTTGTCCAGGCGATCCTGGATGTCCTGGCGCGACAGCTTGGCCGTGCCGCGGGTCAGCAGGTCGGCCACGGCGCTGGAATTCACGCGTTGGCCGAGCAGGTCCTTTTCATTGCCGAACTGGATCAGCATCTGTGCCTGCACCCGGTTGCCGCGCGTGGCCTTGGGCAGCAGCGCCAACTGCACGGGGCCGTTGGGCAGGTCCAGCTTCTTGCGCTGCGTCAGCTTATCGATGTTCTCGGGCGTGGGGTCGAAGGCCGAGGCGGCCTTGAAGTCCGGATCGCCCTTGTAGTCCTTGAAGATGGCCGTGAGGTCCACGCGTTGCTCCTGCGGCGCGCGCACGGGTTTCTCGGTGGGGATGTAGCGGCCTTCGATGCTGTTGCTTTGGACCAGGTAGGTAGTTGCGGCGCGCTGCACCTCGGCCAGCGTGGCCTTGCGGGCGCGGTCGCGCTGCAGGAAGAACAGGCGCCAGTCGCCGGCGGCGATGGCTTCGGACAGCGCCACGCCAACCTGTTCGGGATCGCTATAGGTCTGTTCCCAGGCAGTCAGCCATTTGCTGCGGGCGCGGTCCAGCTCCTGCTGCGTGAAGGGCTTCTTGTCCAGGGTCTGCAGCGTGCCGGTCAGCGCCTTCATGGCGGCGTCCAGGCTCTTGCCCGGCGTCAGCTGGGCGGCGAACATCGCCAGGCCCGGGTCCAGGTTTTCCATGGTGAAGCCGAACACGCCCGAGGCCAGCTTGGTCGGAACCAGGGCATGGTAGAGACGGCCCGAGGGCGTGTCGGCCAGGATGGTGGCGGCCAGATCCAGCGGCACGAAATCGGCGCTGCCGGCGGCAGGGATGTGGTACATGGCCGCGACCAGCGGCGTGCCGCCCGTGCGGCGCAGGGTCACGGAACGTTCGCCGTCCTGCGCGGGTTCAACCGTGTACTCGGGCGGGAGCTTGCGCTCGGGCTTGGGCAGCTTGCCCAGCGTTTCCTCGATGTCGGCCAGGGTCGCTTGCGGGTCGAACTTGCCCGCTACGATCAGCACGGCGTTATCGGGCTGGTAGTACTCGTGATAGAAGGCGCGCAACTGGCCGATGTCCACGTTCTCGACGTCGGAACGGGCGCCGATGGTGTTCTTGCCGTAGCTGTGCCACTGGAAGGCCGCGGCCTGCATCTTCTGCATCAGGATGCGGAAGGGGCTGTTTTCGCCGCTTTCCATTTCGTTGCGGACCACGGTCATTTCCGAGTCCAGGTCTTCCTTGGCGATGAGGGAATTGACCATGGCGTCGGCCTGCCAGCCCAGGTACCACTTGAGCGTGTCGGGGTTGGCGGCGAAGCTGGCGAAATAATTGGTGCGGTCGCTGGAGGTCGAGCCATTGGCCTGCAAGCCGCGGCGCGAGAACTCGCCCATGGCGTTGCGGGTGGTCGAGGTGCCCTTGAACAGCATGTGCTCCAGCAGGTGCGCCATGCCCGTCTGGCCGTAGTTCTCGTTGCGCGAGCCCACCAGGTAGGTCATGTTGACGGTGGTGGACGGCTTGGATTCATCGGGAACCAGCAGCACTCTCAGGCCGTTGGCCAGGCGGTATTCGGTGATGCCTTCGATCGAGGCGGCCTCCGAGACGCCCGCCGGCAGGCTGGCGGCGCCGGCCTGAAAGGCCAGGAAGGAGGAAAACAGCAGCACGCTCAGCGGGCGCGGCAGCTTCGACAGGGACAGGCGCATGGCAGACAATTCCTTTGGCATGGCAGAATCCGTTGGAGTGTATACGTTGGCAATGGTTCAGGGGCGCGGCGCGGTGTTGTCCGCGGCGCGCGGCCCCGGACCGCAAGCAAGGAAGTCCGTCATGTCTCTATCCCTGGAAGTCGAAACGCCGCGCCTGGTGCTGCGCCAATGGCGCGCCGCCGACCGTGAACCTTTCGCGGCGCTGAACCAGGACCCCCGCGTCGCCGAGTACCTGCTGCCGCTGAATGCACAGGAAAGCGATGCGCTTGCCGACCGGCTGGCCGCCGGCATCGACGAGCATGGCTGGGGCTTCTGGGCCGTGGAAGCGCCGGGCGTGGCGCCTTTCATCGGTTTTGTCGGCATCAAGCCTCTGGCGCCCACCCTGCCGTTCGCGCCAGGCGTGGAGATAGGCTGGCGCCTGGCGCAGCGGCACTGGGGCAAGGGCTATGCCAGCGAAGCGGCCGAGGCGGCCTTGCGCGCGGGGTTCGAGCAGGTGGGACTGGATGAGATCGTGGCCTTCACGGCCACGGGCAACCTGCGCTCGCGCGCGGTGATGGACCGCTTGGGCATGAAGGAGGATCCGGAAGGCTTCGACCATCCCGCCGTGCCGCTGGGGCATCCTCTGCGCCGGCATGTGCTGTACCGGATCGGGCGCGAGGCCTGGCGCGGACGCGAAAATGGTGACGCAGAAGCAGGCTCCACGCCGGTTGCGGCGGCATAAGGCGCCAGGAGCGCCGCCAATCCCGGATGGTGCAATGCGGAATGGCGAATTTCCGGGCTGATTTGAGGTATCCCGGCCTGCGGGTGTAAGCTTTTCAGGACGCAGTACCAGTTGCTGACGGGATGCGCGACAGCCCGCCCACAGGCTTCCCGTCCAACGCCAGACGCCGCTTTTTGCGCGGCGCCGGTGCTTGTCGTTCGCGCCTTCGCCGCCGGCATCCTGCCGGCGCACTTACCGGAGGAACGACCCATGCTGACCGAGATCGTCACGCGTGCCTTGTCCCAATTGACCGGCAGCCCATTGAGCGGCGACGGGATCAAAGGACAGTTTCAGTACGCCTATGCCAGTGATGACGGCCAATTCGTGGCCATATTGACCCATGACATGACCACCTATGTGGTGGACTTGAGCACACAACGATATTTCGCGGAGTGCGGCGGCTCGCCACGGGGCTTCGCCGGGCACGTGCTGGAAATGGAAGGCGCGGCGGCGCGCAGCCATCCCTGGCCCGCCGCCAACGATCTGTTCGACCTGGATATGGATGCGGATGAGCTTGCATGGCGCAACTGCCCCGGCTTGCGTGGCGAGCCGCCCGCCGCCCGATCTGCTGAGAGCCGCGCCGCCTGAGAGTGGCCAGAAGCGGCAAGATCCAATTGAACCGGCGGCTCCGCCGGTTTTTTTTGTCCGTAGCGGCCGCGGACCCAATAGCCGCAAGGCTGCGCGGGTCGCTACAATTTGCGCCATGACTACGCACGCCGAAACCCGCGCGCCGGATGGCGCAACCCTGGTCGATTGCACGCATGAGCGTCATGCCGACCAGATACTGGCCATATTCAACGACGCCATCGTCAATTCCACCGCGCTGTACGACTACAAGCCGAGGCCGCGCGAGGCGATGCAGGGCTGGTTCCAGACCAAGCGGCAGGGCGGTTTTCCAGTGCTGGGGTACGAGAACGCAGCCGGCGAGCTGATGGCCTTCGCCAGCTACGGCACCTTCCGCGCCTGGCCGGCCTTCAAGTATTCGGTGGAGCATTCCGTGTACGTGGACGGCCGTTTTCGCGGACTGGGGTTGGGCGAGGCGCTGATGCGCGAGCTGATCCAGCGGGCGCGCGTCAATCAGGTGCACGTGCTGGTCGGCGGCATCGACGCGAGCAACCAGGGCAGCATCCGCCTGCACGAGAAGCTGGGCTTCAAGCATGCGGGCACCATCCGCGAGGCAGGCTTCAAGTTCGGACGCTGGCTGGATCTGGCGTTCTACCAGCTGACGCTGGATACGCCGGAACAACCTGTGGATGGATGAACACCCGTTTACCCATCATCGCTGTCGGGAACGGGTCTTGCCATCGCGTGATGGGTTGCGCGCGACGGGCTTCGGAGTTCTTGCCTGGGGACTCTCGCGCTACACCCATCCTACTTCGATAGCACGCGCATGGCCTGTTCCAGACCGGCGACCGTGACGGGGTACATGCGGCCCTGCATGATGTCGCGCATCAGCGCGATGGACTGGCGGTATTGCCAGGACGCGGTGGGCTCGGGATTGAGCCAGACCGATTTGGGCCAGGCGTCCAGCAGGCGGCGCATCCATTCGGCGCCCGGCTCCTTGTTGTAGTGTTCGACCGAGCCGCCCGGCTGCAGGATTTCGTAGGGGCTCATGGTGGCGTCGCCGACGATGATCAGGCGCCAATCCGGGTTGTACTTGCGCAGCACGTCCCAGGTGTCGAAGCGTTCATTCTGGCGCCGGCGGTTGCTTTGCCACAGGCTTTCGTACGGGCAGTTGTGGAAGTAGTAAACCTCCAGGTTGCGGAACTCGCTGCGCGCCGCCGAGAACAGTTCTTCGACGCGTCCGATGTGGTCGTCCATGCTGCCGCCCACGTCCAGCAGCATCAGCACCTTCACGGTGTTGTGGCGTTCGGGGACCATGCGCAGGTCCAGGTGCCCGGCATTGCGCGCGGTGCTGGCGATGGTGTCGTCCAGGTCCAGTTCCATCTCGGCGCCTTGCCTTGCGAAGCGCCGCAGGCGGCGCAGCGCCACCTTGAAGTTGCGCGTGCCCAGCTCGACCTGATCGTCGTAGTCCTTGAACTGGCGCATGTCCCAGACCTTGACCGCGCTGCGGTTGCCGGCCGAGTCGCCGCCCACGCGTATGCCCTCGGGGTGGTAGCCGCCATTGCCGAAAGGCGAGGTGCCGCCGGTGCCGATCCATTTGCTGCCGCCGGCATGGCGTTCCTTCTGTTCCTCCAGGCGCTCCTTGAAGAGCTCCATCAGCTTGTCCCAGCCGTGCTTTTCGATCGCGGCCTTTTCTTCCGGGCTCAGGCTTTTTTCGAACTGCTTGATGAGCCAGTCCAGCGGAATTTCCTTGCCTGGGGGCAGGGCGGCCGCGATGCCCTTGTAGTAGGCGCCGAAAGCCTTGTCGTAGCGGTCGTAGAGCGCCTCGTCCTTGACCAGCGTGGCGCGCGCCAGGAAGTAGAACTGGTCCAGCGTGGGCGCCATGAGATCCTGGCGCAAGGCGTCCACCAGGGTCAGGTATTCCTTGACCGAGACGGGCAGCTTGTGCGCCCGGAGATGGTAGAAGAAGTCGATCAGCATTTGCGGCTGCCGGTAGTTGCTGGCGGAACGTTGCTGGCGGATCAGCGGCGCTGGCCGCCGCGCGTCATGGCTGCCAGGCGTTCCAGCAGGTGCACGTCCTGTTCGTTCTTGAGCAGCGCGCCGGCCATCAGCGGCACGGCCGTGGCCGTGTGCGCGTCGATCTCGGCGGCGGTCGAGCCTTCGGCCAGCAGCAGGCGCAGCCAATCCAGCAGTTCGGACGTGGACGGCTTTTTCTTCAGGCCCGGCGCGTCGCGCAGCGAGAAGAAAGTATCCAGCGCCGCGCGCAGCACGTCCTGCTTCAGGTGCGGATAGTGCACGGCCACGATGTCGCGCATGGTCTCGCGGTCGGGGAAGCGGATGTAGTGGAAGAAGCAGCGGCGCAGGAAAGCGTCGGGCAGGTCCTTTTCGTTGTTGGACGTGATGATGACCAGCGGACGATGCCGCGCCGAGATGGTCTCGCGCGTTTCGTACACGTGGAATTCCATGCGGTCCAGTTCGCGCAGCAGGTCGTTGGGGAATTCGATGTCGGCCTTGTCGATCTCGTCGATCAGCAGGACCACCGGCTCGGCCGACTGGAAGGCCTGCCACAGCGTGCCTTGCACGATGTAGTTGCGGATGTCGCGGACCTTTTCGTCGCCCAGCTGCGAGTCGCGCAGGCGCGACACCGCGTCGTATTCATACAGGCCCTGGTGGGCCTTGGTGGTGGACTTGATGTGCCACTGCAGCAGCGGCCGCCCCAGCGCGCGCGCCACTTCCTCGGCCAGCATGGTCTTGCCGGTGCCGGGTTCGCCCTTGATCAGCAGCGGACGCTGCAAGGTGAGGGCGGCATTGACGGCGAGTTTCAGGTCATCGGTGGCGACATAGTTGTCGGTCCCGTCGAAGCGGTCTGGCGAGGCGGAAGTAGCGGACTGGGCTGCGGACATGGTCTGATGGCTTCTGAGATTTGACGGTGATCAATACCATGGTAAAGGTATTAATCCTGAGCAATTATCGTACAATCAGGCGGTTTTGCTTTGGGTTCGACCCGCAACGTGTTTGCCGAGGGCCTTTTCGTGTGAGCAGGCCCTAGTCCTTAGCCATACCAAGAAGAGCCATTCCAATGAAGTTGCGAACCTCTCTGAAGTACACGGTATCCGTGTTGGCCGCGATGGCATCCTGTGCGATCGCCGGCCAGTCTGTTGCTGCAGACGCAGCAGTGGTCGGTAATGTCCAGAACGCCCGCGACAAGGTTTCCATGTGCATCGGTTGCCACGGCATCGAAGGCTACAAGGCAACGTTTCCCGAGCTGTACCACGTGCCGATGATCGCTGGGCAGAACGCCAAGTACATCGAAACCGCCCTCAACGAGTACAAGAAAGGCGCGCGCAGCCATCCCACGATGGACGCCATCGCCGGCAGCCTGTCCGACCAGGACATCGCCGATCTGGCCGCGTACTACTCGAATCTCAAGTAAGGGGGCAAACACATGAATCGCTACATGCTTGCCCTTGCGGGCGCGACCCTGGCCATGACGGGCGTTGCCGCCCAGGCGCAGGACCTGGCGGCCGGCAAGGCCGTCTTCGACAAATTCAACTGCGCTTCCTGCCACGGCGCCGACGCCAAGACGGCCGTGGATCCGGCCTATCCGACGCTGGCCGGCCAGCACGCGGACTACCTGGTCCACGCCCTGAAGGCCTACAAGCGCGGCGCCTCCGGCAGCGCGGCCACGGCCAACGTGCGCAAGAACCCCATCATGGGCGCGTTCGCGACCCAGCTGTCCGACCAGGACATCTCCAATGTGGCGGCCTGGCTGTCGGCGCAGCCGAGCGACCTGGGCGTGCGCAGGTAAGCCGGCCGGAACCGTTCCGCAAACAAGAAAGCCCTCAGTCGAGGGCTTTTCTTTTTCCGCCGGGCCGTCCCAAGGAAAAAAAGCCCCCTCGTGGGGCAGCAAGCCGAAGGCGCAGCGTGGGGGCTTTTCTTTTTCCGCCGGGCCGTCCCAAGGAAAAAAAGCCCCCTCGGGGGGCAGCAAGCCGAAGGCGCAGCGTGGGGGCTTTTCTTTTGGACGCGGGGGCGGTGCTCAGCGGCTGGCGCGCTGGCGGATCAGGTCGATGTAGGTGTCGCTGTCCAGCGGGGTGCCCAGGCGCTGCGCTTCCCAGACCACCTGGCCCAGGCATTCCATGATTTCATGCGCGGCCTGGTGCGCGTCGCTGCGCGCCACCAGCTGCTGGTAGGCCTGCCGGATTCCCGGCGGATGGTCGATGGACAACTGCTCTGCAATGGCCAGATGCATGGACAGGTGCAGAAAGGGATTGGTGCGGCCCTTTTCCACCGAGTATTCAGCGGTCATGGCCTCGGGGTTTTCGAGGTCGCCGTGGTACTCGGGATGTTCGATGATCCAGTCCAGCGCGATGGCCTCGAGCGGCGTCAGCACTTCGGAGGCGCGATGCTTGCGCCAGGTTTCGATAAAGAATTCGCGGACTTGGTCGCGTGAGGGATTGAACATCTGAAGGGGCTGAAAAGCGGGCTGGTGATGCATTATTTTACCGCCGCGCGCGGGCCGTCAGGCCTGCTGGCCTCTTTGCGATATAGAATTGGTTGCTATCGGCCATCCAGTGCGTGGTTCCTGAGGGCGATCTTCCCCGCTGGAACGGACGCTTCCCGATGCCGGCGCGTGCAGAAAAACCACTCGGAGCAAATGGAGCATTCATGTCCTACCAACATATCAAGGTTCCCGCTGGCGGCCAGAAGATCACGGTCAACGCCGATTTCTCGCTGAATGTGCCCGATCAGCCCATCGTCCCCTACATCGAAGGCGACGGCACGGGCGCTGACATCACCCCGGTGATGATCAAGGTCGTCGACGCGGCGGTGCAGAAGGCCTATGGCGGCAAGCGCAAGATCCACTGGATGGAAGTCTATGCCGGCGAAAAGGCCACCAAGGTCTACGGCCCGGACGTGTGGCTGCCTGACGAGACCCTGGACGTCGTCAAGGATTACGTGGTGTCCATCAAGGGCCCGCTGACCACGCCGGTGGGCGGTGGCATCCGTTCGCTGAACGTGGCCCTGCGCCAACAGCTGGACCTGTACGTCTGCTTGCGTCCGGTGGCGTACTTCAAGGGCGTGCCTTCGCCGGTGCGCGAACCCGAAAAGACCAACATGGTGATCTTCCGCGAGAACTCGGAAGACATCTACGCCGGCATCGAATACATGGCCGAAAGCGAACAGGCCAAGGAGCTGATCCAGTTCCTGCAGACCAAGCTCGGCGTGAAGAAGATCCGCTTCCCGAACACTTCGTCCATCGGCATCAAGCCGGTGTCGCGCGAAGGCACCGAGCGCCTGGTGCGCAAGGCCGCGCAGTACGTCATCGACAATGACCGTACGTCGCTGACCCTGGTGCACAAGGGCAACATCATGAAGTTCACGGAAGGCGGCTTCCGCGACTGGGGTTACGCGTTGCTGCAGAAGGAATTCGGCGCCACCCTGATCGATGGCGGCCCGTGGTGCAAGTTCAAGAACCCGAAGACGGGCCGCGAAGTCATCGTCAAGGACGTGATCGCTGACGCCTTCCTGCAGCAGATCCTGCTGCGTCCGGCCGAATACGACGTGATCGCCACCCTGAACCTGAACGGCGACTACATCTCGGACGCGCTGGCCGCGCAAGTGGGCGGCATCGGCATCGCCCCGGGCGCCAACCTGTCTGATTCGGTCGCCATGTTCGAAGCCACCCACGGCACCGCGCCCAAGTACGCGGGCAAGGACTACGTGAACCCCGGTTCCGAAATCCTGTCGGCCGAAATGATGCTGCGCCACATGGGCTGGACCGAAGCCGCGGACCTGATCATCTCCAGCATGGAAAAATCCATCCTGTCCAAGAAGGTCACGTACGACTTCGCGCGCCTGCTCGAAGGCGCGACCCAGGTGTCGTGCTCGGGCTTCGGCCAGGTGATGATCGAAAACATGTAATCGACAGCGCGGCTCAAAAGCCGCCACGACGAAAGAACGCAAGGCAAGCGCGCCTTGCGTTTTTTTTATGGGCCTTGCGTTAGATCAAGCGCCCCGCGCAGTCTTGGTGAAAACCCTGGTGCTGTCCCTTATTCTGACGGAACACATACATAAACCGTCACATTCTGCCTTGATTGGTTTCATTGGCCGGGTGAAGAAGGATGAGAGGACTATGAAGAATTCCAGCTTGCGCAGGGAACTGCTGTGGTTTGTGTTCGCAGTCGGCGCCGCCGTGCTGGCTTTGGGCTCCTGGGACGCCTGGGAGCGGCGCGCCGAGATGGTGGCCGAGCGCAAGACCGAGCTGCGCCACGTCCTCGATCTGGCCTCCAGCATCGTGCGCAACGGCAAGCAAAGCGTAGGCGAGGGCATGCCCCTGGACGAGGCCAAGCGCAATGTGGCGCGCCGGCTGGCGCAGCTGCGCTATGGCGAGGACGGCTACGTGGGCGCCTTCGGCGACGGCTACGACCTGCTGGTGCACCCCGATCCCAAGCTGGTCGGCACCAACGTCCGGGCCGTCAAGGACAGCGCCGGGCAGCCGATCTTCGAAAACCTCTATGCCCAGGGCAAGGCCGGCGGCGGCTATACGCGCTACCAGTTCCCGCGGCCGGGAACGGATCAGGCGCTGCCCAAGATCAGCTACGCCGCCTATGACGCCGATTGGGGCTGGTTGTTGTTCACGGGCTTGTACGTGGATGACGTCGACCAGGCGTTCTACGCCACCTTGTGGCGCCAGGGCGGCGTGACGCTCGGCCTTCTGGCGCTGCTATTGGCGGCGGCGCTGCGCTTTTTCCGCAGGCACATCCTGGGTCCGCTGGACCAGGCGGTGGCGGTGTGCGAGCGCGTGGCCAACGGCGACCTGTCGGGCAGCGTGCCGCGCAATCAGCGCGGCGAGATCGGCCGCCTGTTCGACGCCTTGGCGCGGATGCAGCAACGCCTGGACGGGGCGGTGCGCAGCATCGTGCATTCCACGGCATCCATTGCCGCGGCCTCGCGGCAGATCGCGGCGGGCAGCATGGACCTGTCGGACCGCACCGAGAAGCAGGCCGCCGCGCTGGAGCAGACGGCCGCCAGCGTGGAGCAGATCACCGCGACCGCGCAGCAGAGCGCGCAACACGTGCGCGAGGTCAGCGCGCTGGCCGGCCAGGCAGCGCAACTGGCCCGGCAGGGCAGCGATGAAACGCAGCACGCCATCGACGCCATGCGCGAGATTTCGCATAGCTCGCAGCGCATCGACGAGATCATCCGGCTGATCGACGAGATCGCGTTCCAGACCAACATCCTGGCGCTGAACGCCGCAGTGGAAGCGGCGCGGGCCGGAGAGCAGGGCCGGGGCTTTGCCGTAGTGGCGGGCGAGGTGCGCGCGCTGGCTCAGCGCTCGGCCACCGCCGCCAAGGAGATCAAGACGCTGATCGAAGCGTCGGCGGATTCGGTGGCACGTGGCAGCCAGCGCGTCGAGCAGGCCAGCGCGACGATGGGCAACGTGCTGGAATCGGCCGCCACCAGTGCGCCGCTGATGGGGGAGATCGCCACGGCCTCGGCCGAGCAGAGCGTGGGCATCGAACAGATCAACCAGGCCGTGACGCATCTGGACGGCGTGACGCAGCAGAACGCCGCGCTGGTGGAAGAGTTCGCCGCGTCGGCTGGCGCCCTGCGCGATCAGGCGGGCGAGCTGGCGAACGCGGTGTCCGTCTTCAAGCTGTCTGCAGCCGGCTAGGCGAGCCCTGCACCACGCTCATGGCCCGCTGCAGGCGCTGCCCGAGTTCACGGCTGGCGCTGGTCATGGGCATGCGCAACTCGTCGGTGATCAGGCCCTGCATCGAGAGGGCGCGCTTGATCGGCGCGGGATTGGGTTCGGCAAACAGCAGGCGGATCAGGCCGCGCAGAGGCTCAAAGAGTTCGCGCGCGGCCTCCGCGTGACCGTCGCGGGCCAATTGCATGACCTCGACATAGCGCTCGGGATAGATATGCGCGGCGGCGGGGATGGCGCCGAGGCCGCCGGCCAGGAAGTGGTCCAGCAGGGCCAGGTCCTCGCCGCATAGCGGGGTCAGCGTGCCGCGCCGGTTCAACGCCGCCAGCACCGCGGGATTGCATTCCTTGACAGCGCTGAAGTTGGGCAGCGCGGCCAGCGCCTCCATGGTTTCGACCGTCATGGTCACGCCAGTGCGCTTGGGGATGTTGTACAGGATGATGGGCCGCTGCGTGGCCCAGGCGATCTGGCGGTAGTGCCACAGTATGCCGGCCTGCGACGGGCCCAGGTAGTAGGGCGGCGGCACCAGGTAGCCGGCCGGCTGGTACTTGTCCAGGCGCCGGATCGCGGTCGCGACGCCGCGCGTGTCCACGCCGCCGGCGCCGAACACCAGCGGCAGCGCGTGCGGGTCGCTCGATACGGCTTCTATCATGTCGATCTTCTCCGGCACGCTCAGCAGATTGCCTTCGCCCGTGGAACCGAACAGCACCAGGCCCGCGATGCCGGCGTTGCGGTAGTAGCGGGCCAGCGCCTGTGCGGCGTCCAGGTCCACATAGCCGCCGCGCATCGGCGTGACCATGGGCAGCCAGATGCCTTCAAATGCGGTCTTGCGTGGCGCGTCCATGGCTTACTGCCCCATCATCGCGTACGCGGGAAGCACCGGGCCGAACTCGGCGCGGGGCAGGCCCGACATCACCGCGTGCATCAGCGCATCCAGTTGTTCGCGTTCGCATTGCAGTTGCAGCACGCTTTGCGCATGGGCATGGTCCACCGACAGCATGTAGACGCCGATGCGCTCGCCCAACGCGCGGTGCAGCGCCAGGCGCACGTTCAGCGCGTCCAGCGTGTCTATCCTGATGGTCAGCGCGACCCGTTCGGTGCGGGCGTGCGTAGGCTGCGCGGGCAGGAAGTCGGGCATGGGGGCGTGGCAGGCTTGCAGTCGGGGGATCATGACGGGTAGCGGGGCCGGAGGCGCCGCTTGCGGCGTTCCGGGGATCCGGTTGGTTGATGACGGTTCCACTATAGGAAGCGCGCCGTAAATCCTGCCGATAAAAGCGGACGCGGCGCGTAAAAAACGCGTCAACGCCCGGGCGCTCTCAGAACGTCTTGGTCAGCGACAGCAGGCCCGTCGCGCGGCCCATGTCGCGGCCGCGCGTATTGGTGTAGACGGCGCGGTCGGCGTTGGTGTCCAGGTAGGCCAGCGACACCGACAGGCCTTGGCCGAAGTCCTTCGTCAGCCCCAGCTTCCAGTCCGTGTAGTTGCCGTTGTCGACGTTGCGCACCAGTTGCCGGCCCACGTGCGCGTTCACGGTCAGCCCCCAGACGCCAGTGTCGAAGTTGCCGGACAGGTCGAAGTATTGGCTGTGCTTGCTGTCGGCGAAGCCGAACAGGTTGGTCAGAGAAATGGAGTACTTGAACATCAGCGGCCCGTAGCCGATGCCGGCGTACAGCTCGGTGGTGTCCGGGCTGGTGTAGCCGGAGGGGTAGTCGCCAGGGTAGTAGTACTGCAGGACGCCCAGGTCGACGGGCACGTCCTGCGCGAGATTGCCCTTGTAGCCGCCGTAGAAGTCCATTTCGACGGGCGCGGACACCTCGCTGTTGCTGTCGTTGAGCCAGCTGATGCTGGAGTTCCAGTTGCCCAGGTAAAAGCCGCTGGAGTGGGCCAGGTCGAATCCGCCCTGGATGGCTGGCTTGTTATTGCTTTGCATCAGGCCGCGGTAGCGGTACTGGCTGGCCAGGGTGAGGTTGGCCGTCAGCGTGAAATCGGAAGCGGCGGGCGCTGCGTCGGCGGGCGCATCGGCGGCCAGCGCGTTGCCGGCTTGCGCGGCGGTCAGGGTCAGCAGCGCGAGCGCGGCCAAGGTGCGGCGGGGCATGAGGGGCTCCTAATGTTGGATCGGACCGCAACAATAGGAGGAACGGCATAAAGGCCGAGACAAGACTTGCGGGCTGCGCGTAAACGCGGCGTCAATGCGCGCCCGCTACTCGCGCTTCAGCCGGCGAAGCGATAGCCCACGCCGATCTCGGTCAGCAGGTAGACGGGCTGGGCCGGGTCCGCTTCCAGCTTCTGGCGCAGGTGGCCCATGTAGATGCGCAGGTAGTGGTTGCTTTCCACGTGCGACGGCCCCCACACCTCGCGCAGCAGTTCGCGGTGCGTCATGACCTTGCCGCGATGCGCCAGCAGCGCCGCCAGCAGCCGGTATTCCATCGCGGTCAGGTGCACGTGTTGGCCGCCGCGTTCCACCACGCGCTTGGCGAAATCCACGCGCACGTCGCCGAAACTGATCTCGGAAGCATTGCCCGCGCCGCCCCTGGCGTGCCGCCGCAGCAGTACGCGCAGGCGCGCCAGCAATTCGCTGACGCCGAAAGGCTTGGTCAGGTAGTCGTCCGCGCCGGCGTCCAGCACGGCGACTTTGTCGGCTTCGGCGCTGCGCGCGGACAGCACCAGCACCGGCACCTCGGTCCAGCCGCGCAGCTCGCGGATCAGGGTCATGCCGTCTTCGTCGGGCAGGCCCAGGTCCAGCACCACCGCGTCGGGCTGCCGGGTGCCGGCTTCGATCAGGCCGCGTTTGACGGTTTCGGCTTCGTGCACGACGCAGCCCTCGCTTTCCAGGGCCTGGCGCACGAAGCGCCGGATGTTGGCGTCGTCTTCAATGATCAGGACGGTAGGCTGGTAGTCGAACATGCGTTGCGGCGTTCAAGGGGTTTCGGATTGGATCGGGGGTGGCGCGCCCAGGGGCAGCGTGAAGACGAACTGGGCGCCGGATTCCTGGCCCGGCGCGTGTTCGACCCAGATTTTCCCATGGTGCGCGGCGATGATGGCCTCGCATACGGCCAGGCCCAGGCCGACGCCCGGCGTGGCGGACTCGCGGTCGCCGCGCGTGAATTTTTCGAAGATGCGGCGCTCCGCGCCCGGCGGCACGCCCGGCCCGTTGTCGCTGACTGCCACGCGCAGTTCGCCCTCGTGTACGTCCGCGTGCAGGCGCAGGGTGCTGCCGGCAGGCGTGTACTTGGCCGCGTTCTCCAGCAGATTGCACAGCACGCGCTCGATCAGAACGCCGTCGCATTCCACCAGCGGCAGCTGCGACAGGCTGTCCACGGTGACGCAGTGCGCGGCCAGCGGTTCGCGCATGGCGGCAAGCGAGGCGCCGACCAGCTCCTCGATGGATTGCCATTCCAGCCGCAGCGGCGTGTCGCGGTTCTGCAGCCGCGCCATGTCCAGCAGATTGACCACCAGCGCGTGCATGCGCTGGGCCTGGTCGCGCATGGCGCGGACGGTGTCGTGGATGTCGGGCGGCAGCGTCGCCTGCTGGCGCATCAGCGTGTCCGTCATGCCGACCAGGCTGGTCAGCGGGGTGCGCAGATCGTGCGACACGGCCGCCAGCAGCGAGTTGCGCAGCTTTTCGGATTCCATGCTGACCAGCGCCTGCTGCGCCACTTCCACGTAGTGCAGGCGTTCCAGCGCGATGGCGATCAGGGTGGCGTAGGCCTCGATCTGGCGGCGCGAGTCGGGATTCAGGAACAGGCTGCGGCGCGGGGCGGCCAGCGCCAGCACGCCGCGGGTGCGCATCGGCGCCTTCAGGGGCAGGTACAGCAGTTCGCTGTTGGACAGGGTGGAGGTGCCTGCGCCGGCGGGTTGTCCGTGGTCGTAGACCCATTGGGCCAGCGCGGATTCCAGCGGCGGCATGTCGTCCGCCGCGGGGGACGCCAGCTTCAGGCGGTCGTCCATGCCCAGGATGTACAGCGCGCAGCGCGAGCCGAAGGTGGCATGCACGAAGGCGCTGGCCAGGGTGACGATCTGCTCGGGCAGCAGCGCGGACGACAGTTCGCGCGCGAACTCGTAGAGGCTGCGGGCATCGGCCTCGCGCTTGACCGAGGCCTGCGCCTGCAAGCGCAGGCCGGCCGTCAGCTGGCCGATCAGCAGGCCCACCGACAGCAGCACGCCGAACGTCAGCAGGTACTGCACGTCCGATACGGCGAAGGACGCCAGCGGCTGCACGAAGAAGAAATCGAACAGCCCTACGCTGATGACCGAGGCCAGCGCCGCCGGTCCGCGCCCGTGACGCAGCGCCACGGCCACCACCGCCAGCAGGAACAGCATGACGATATTGGTCTGGTGCAGCGCCGGGAAGGCCAGCATGGACAGCGCGGTGGCGGCGGCGCAATAGCACAGCGCCCAGGCATAGCCCGCCAGCGGCCGGGCATTGCGCTCGTCGGCGGCCTGGCGCGTCCGCCGGCCCAGCGTGAGCGGGTCGCGTCCCGGCGCGGACGCGGCCGGCAGCGGCGGCGCGCCCAGGCGGATGATGTCGATTTCGGGGCAGCCCGCGGCCAGCATGTCGGCAAAGCTGTGGCGCCGCCATAGCCAGCCCGGCGAGATGGCCGCGGTCAACACGGCGGACAGCGACAGTCGCAGGCGCTGCAGGCCGCTGGCGCGGGTGCGGCCGATGATGGCCTTGGTGATGTTGTGGCGGCGCACGTAGCGCACCACGGCGTCGACCATGTCGCCGCCGGCCAGGGTTTCGCTGCGCGCGCCGAGTGAATCCGCCAGGGCCAGGCTGCGCTGGATCCGTTCCTGTTCGGCCTGGGGCGGCGGGGCCGCGCGCGGCGTGTCGATGGTGACCACGTGCAGATCGCATTCCAGCTGCTGGCTCAGGCGGTGCGCGCTGCGGATGACGTACTCGGCGTCCACGTCCGGACCGATGCAGGCGACCACCGCTTCGCGCGTACGCCACACGGGTTCGATGGCGCGGTCGCGGCGATAGGCCTGGACGTCGTCGTCGACGTGGTCGGCGGTGCGGCGCAGCGCCAGCTCGCGCAGCGCGATCAGGTTGCCCTTGCGAAAGAAATTGCGGCTGGCGTGGCGGGCCTGTTCCGGCAGATAGACCTTGCCTTCCTTCAGTCGGCGCAGCAGCTCGTCGGCCGACAGGTCCACCAGAATGACTTCATCGGCCGCGTCGAAGACCTCGTCGGGCACGGTCTCCCAGACGCGCACGCCGGTGATGCTGCCCACCGCTTCGTTCAGGCTGTCCAGGTGCTGTACGTTCAGCGTGGTCCAGACGTCGATGCCGGCCGTCAGCAGTTCGTGGATGTCCTGCCAGCGCTTGGCATGGCGCGAACCTGGCGCGTTCGAGTGCGCCAGCTCGTCCACCAGTACCAGGTCGGGATGGCGGGCCAGCGTGCCGTCCAGGTCGAATTCCTTCAGCACGTGGCCGCGGTACGGCACGTCCTTGAGCGGCAGGACAGGCAGGCCTTCCAGCAGCGTGGCGGTTTCGCGCCGGCCGTGGGTTTCGACGATGCCGGCCAGCACGTCGGCGCCCTGGGCGGCCTGCGCGCGCGCCGCCACCAGCATGGCGTAGGTCTTGCCCACGCCGGCCGATGATCCGAAGTAGACGCGCAGCTTGCCGCGCACCGCCTGGCGCGCGGCGTCGTCCAGGGTCTTCAAGAGCGCGTCGGGGTCGGGACGCTCGCCAGCGATATCAGCCATGAACGCGCAGTAGGTGTGAGGGAACGGCTGGCAATACTATACGCCGCGGCATCAGCGCGCCGGACGCAATTGGTCCAGCGCCAGGTTCAGCGTCAGCACGTTGACCGCGGGGTCGCCCAGCACGCCCAGCCAGGGCTTTTCGGTATGGGCCTGGATCAGGGCATCGACCTGCGCTTGCGGCAGGCCGCGGGCGCGCGCCACGCGCGCTGCCTGGTAAGCCGCCGCGGCCGGGCTGATGTGCGGATCCAGGCCGCTGCCGGACGCGGTGACCAGGTCCACCGGCACCGGGACGGGGTTGTCCGGGTCGGCCGCCTTCAGGGCGGCGATGCGGGCCTGGATGGCATCGGCCAGCGCGGGATTGCGCGGTCCCAGGTTCGAGCCGCCGGAGCCGGCGCCGTTGTACGGCATGGGCGCGGTGGCCGACGGGCGGCCCCAGAAGTAGCCGGGCGAACTGAACGACTGGCCGATCAGCTCCGAGCCTACGACCTGGTCGCCTTGCTTGATCAGCGAGCCGGCTGCTTCGTGCGGAAAGACGGCTGCGGCGATGCCCGTGGTCAGGAAGGGATAGGCCAGGCCGGTCACCAGCGACAGCGCGGCGAAGACGACCAGCGCGGGGCGCAGGATGCCGCCTTGGCGCGGCAGGGTGGCGGAATTTTTCATGATGGGTTCCTTGCAGTTTGAGGCTCAGGCCCAGCCCAGGGCGGCCAGCACCATGTCGACCAGCTTGATGCCGGCAAACGGCACCAGCAGGCCGCCCAGGCCATAGATGAGCAGATTGCGGCGCAACAGCACGGCGGCGCCCAGCGCGCGATAGCGCACGCCCTTGAGCGCCAGCGGGATCAGCACCACGATGATCAGCGCGTTGAAGATCACGGCCGACAGAATGGCCGAGGCCGGCGTGGCCAGGCCCATGATGTTCAGCACGTTCAACTGCGGATAGACGGTGGCGAAGGCGGCCGGAATGATGGCGAAATACTTGGCGACGTCGTTGGCCACGCTGAAGGTCGTCAGCGCGCCGCGGGTCATCAGCATCTGCTTGCCGATCTCGACGATCTCGATGAGCTTGGTGGGGTTGGAATCCAGGTCCACCATGTTGCCCGCCTCCTTGGCGGCCTGGGTGCCCGAATTCATCGCCACCGCGACGTCGGCCTGCGCCAGCGCGGGCGCATCGTTGGTGCCGTCACCCGTCATCGCCACCAGCCGGCCTTCCGCCTGGTAGGCGCGGATCAGCTTGAGCTTGGCTTCGGGCGTGGCTTCGGCCAGGAAGTCGTCCACGCCGGCCTCGGCGGCGATGGACGCGGCCGTGAGCTTGTTGTCGCCGGTGATCATTACGGTCTTGATGCCCATGCGGCGCAATTCCGCGAAGCGCGACTGGATGTCGGGCTTGACGATGTCCTTCAGCTCGACCACGCCCAGCGCGCGGTTGCCGTCGCTGACCATCAGCGGCGTGCTGCCGCGGCGCGCCACGTCTTCGGCCAGGCGCAACGCCTGCTCCGGCACCGTCGAGTCCTGCTCGGCCAGCCACGCCTGCACGGCGTCGACCGCGCCCTTGCGGATCATGCGGCCGTTCAGGTTCACGCCGCTCATGCGCGATTGCGCGGTGAAGGGCACGAATTCGGCGTGCGGGGTGGGGGCGGCGGGCGCGTGGATGGACTTGTCGGCCAGCGCCACGATGCTGCGTCCTTCCGGCGTTTCATCGGCCAGCGAGGCCAGGCGCGCGGCCTCGGCCAGTTCGCGCGCGGACACGCCGGGGGCAGGCAGAAAGGTCGAGGCCTGGCGGTTGCCGAAAGTGATGGTGCCGGTCTTGTCCAGCAGCAGCACGTCCACGTCGCCGGCGGCTTCGACGGCGCGGCCGGACGTCGCGATGACGTTGGCGCCCATCATGCGGCTCATGCCGGCCACGCCGATGGCCGACAGCAGGCCGCCGATGGTGGTGGGGATCAGGCAGACCAGCAGCGCGACCAGCACCGTGACTGTCACGACCGAACCGCCGCCGGCGGCGCTGACCGCATAGATCGAGAACGGCATCAGGGTCACGACCACCAGCAGGAAGACCACGGTCAGGCCCACCAGCAGGATGGTAAGGGCCAGCTCGTTGGGCGTCTTCTGGCGCTTGGCGCCTTCGACCATGGTGATCATGCGGTCCAGGAAACTCTCGCCGGGATCGGCGGCGATGCGCACGAAGATCCAGTCCGACAGCACGCGGGTGCCGCCGGTAACGGACGAGAAGTCGCCGCCGGATTCGCGGATCACGGGCGCGGATTCGCCGGTGATGGCGCTTTCGTCCACAGACGCCACGCCGGCGATGACCTGGCCGTCGCCAGGGATGATGTCCCCCGCTTCGACCAGCACCACGTCGCCCCGGCGCAGCAGGCCCGAGGGTTGGCTGACGGCCTGGCTGCGCCAGGCGTCGGGTTGCGCCGTGCTGGCGTCGGCATCGCGAAAGCCCTTCAGGAGCCGGGCGTCGATGGTGGTGCGCAGGCCGCGCAGGGTGGCCGCCTGCTGCTTGCCGCGACCTTCGGCCAGGGCTTCGGCGAAGTTCGCGAACAGCACGGTGAACCACAGCCACACGGCGATCGTCAGGATGAAGCCGGCGGGCGCTTCGGCCTGGCCGCGCAGGGCCATGACCCATAGCACCGTGGTCAGGATGCTGCCGACGTAGACGACGAACATGACGGGGTTCTTCAGCTGCGCGGCAGGCGAGAGCTTGCGCAGGCTGTCCAGCACCGCAGGGCCGACCAGGGCGCGCGACCACATGCCGAACTGGCGTTCATGCGCGGCGTGCGATGCGGCGCGGGCGGCGCCGCCTCCGGCGCCGGTAGTAGAGGTTTCAATCTTGGCCATTTTCATTCCTAGCCTTTCACTTGCAGATGTTCTGCGACAGGACCCAATGCCAGCGCGGGCACATACGTCAAAGCGCCCACCAGCAGTACCGCGCCGATCAGCAGCACCACGAACAGCGGGCCGGTGGTGGGCATGCTGCCGGGGCCGGCGGGCAGGCGGCGCTTGGCGGCCAGCGAGCCGGCCATCGCCAGGATGGCGACGATGATGGCGAAGCGGCCAAACCACATGGCGATGCCCAGCAACACGTTGTAGAAGGGCGTGTTGGCGGACAGCCCGGCGAAGGCGCTGCCGTTGTTGTTGGCGGCCGACGTCAGGCCATAGAGGATTTCGGAGAAACCGTGGATGCCTGGATTGAGCACACCAGCCTGGCCGGCCGGCACCGAGACCGCCAGCGCCGTGCCGACCAGCACCAGCAGCGGGGTCGCCAGGATGACGATGGAGACCATCTTCATGTCATAGGCTTCGATCTTCTTGCCCAGGTATTCCGGGGTGCGGCCTATCATCAGCCCGGCGATGAAGACGCCCAGGATGGCGAAGGCCAGCATGCCGTACAGGCCCGAACCCACGCCGCCGAAGACCACCTCGCCCAATTGCATCAACAGCATCGGCGTCAGGCCGCCCATGGCGTTGAGCGAATCGTGCATGCCGTTGACCGCGCCGCAGGACGCTGCCGTGGTGACGGTGGCGAACAGCGAGGTGGCGGCGATGCCGAAGCGGGTTTCCTTGCCTTCCATGTTGCCGCCCGGCGAGAACGCGCTGAGCGCGCTGTCGGCGCCGGCCTGGGCCGCCATGGGATTGGGCTGCTGTTCGAAGTAGGCGGCGGACAGGGCGAACACCGCGAACAGCACGGTCATGGCCGCCAGGATTGCGATGCCCTGGCGCCGGCTGCCCACCATCTCGCCGAACGAAAAGCACAGCGCGGCGGGAATCGCCAGGATGGCCAGCATCTCCAGGAAGTTGGCCAGCGGCGTGGGGTTCTCAAACGGATGCGCGGAGTTGGCGTTGAAGAAGCCGCCGCCGTTGGTGCCCAGCAGCTTGATCGATTCCTGCGAAGCGACCGGACCCATCGCCAGGGTCTGGGTCTTGCTGACGGCGGGATCGGTCACTGCCTGTCCCTGGGCGTCCAGCACGGGCTGGCCCTGCGCGTCCACGCGAGGCTGGTCGTAGTGCACGGCTTCGACCGTCTGGACTTCCTGGTAGGGGCTGAAATTCTGGATCACGCCCTGGCTGACGAGCGCCAGCGCCAGGACCAGGGACAGCGGCAGCAGCACGTACAGCGTGCTGCGCACCATGTCGGTCCAGAAGTTGCCCACGGTGGCCGAGCAATGGCGCGACAGGCCGCGGATCAGCGCGAACAGCACGGCGATGCCGGTGGCGGCCGAGACGAAGTTCTGCACCGTCAGCGCCAGCATCTGCGTCAGGTAGCTCATCGTCGATTCGCCGCCATAGCCTTGCCAGTTGGTATTGGCCACGAAGCTGATGGCGGTGTTCAGGGCCGAGTCCGGCGACACCGCACCCATGCCGGCAGGATTGAGCGGCAGCACGCCCTGCAGGCGCTGCAGGGCGTAGACGGCCGCGATGCCGATGATGTTGAAGGTCAGCACCGCCACGGCGTAGCGCTTCCAGCCCATCTCGGCCTGCGGGTCTATGCCCGCCAGCCGGTAGATGCCGCGCTCGATGGGGCGGCCCCAGGCGGTCAGCCGGGACTGCCCGTTTTCCATGGCGATACGGATGTAGCGCCCGAGCAGGGGCGCGATCGCGAGCAGGACTGCCAGGTATACGACCAGCAATCCGACGAATTCGGCGGTCATCAGAATTTCTCCGGTTTGAACAGCGCGACCAGCAGGTACACGAACAACAGGGCGGCCGTCAGGCCGCTCAGCCAATAGAGCCAGTTCATGGCTGCTCTCCCGCAGACAAGGTTTCGCAGAACCGCAGCAGGGCGAAGGTCAGCCCCGCCATGACGGCAAAGATGGCGATATACAAGGCATCCACGTTTTTCCTCCCGGGAGCGGCGCTCCCTTCGAACGACGGGCCTGCACGGCAAATAGGGATGCGCGCCGGGCAGGCGTAGTGACCAATCAGGACACCGGCAGGTTACGGAGCGGGGGGTAAAAACGGGGTATACGTTTGAGAGGGGGGTGTAAATGAAACGTAAATGGGGCCAGGTTCTCGCAGCCGCCCAAAGACGGGCATGGCGCGCGCACGGTCGCGGGCCCAAGCCGGAGCTGCCAAGCGGCGGGAAGCGGGGGCCAGGCAGTCGGGGTCAGTAATGGCCGCAAGACGGCCGAAAAATCCCAATATTTAGAACCCGAAACCCGCATTGCACCAATATGGTGCGGGAAATATGTAAATGAATGCTCCTTCTTAGGGCATTCCCCTAGTGTGACAATCCCGCATCTGGTGCAGAATCTCTTCCCATGCAGGTGAGGAGACAAAGCCCTGCATGGGCAAATACCGGCGGCACCGGTACATAAAAAAAGTAAAGCAGTACCCAAAAAAAGCAAAACGCACAACGGCTGGCACCAGGTAGTGCCAGCCGTTGTCGCATAAAAAGCCGGCATTTCAAGCGCAAAGGCTTTTCAAGCGCCGCGTTTCGCGATAATCAGACAGGGTTCGCTCATCCCAGCTATGTCGGAATCGCGCCTTTCATCCTCGACACCCGCCACGACACCCTATTGGCGCCGCAACTTGTGGCTGATCCTGGTGTTGCTCGTCGTATGGGCCGCACTGACCTTCATTCCCGCTTTTTTTGCCCGCAGCCTGAATTTCGATTTCATCGGCTGGCCGTTCGCGTTCTGGATGGCCGCTTATGGCGCGCCGCTGGCCTACCTGGTCATCATCGGCATCTACGCCCGGATCATGAATCGCGCCGATGAGCGCTCCGAAGACGTGGGAGGGCACCGCTGATGCCGTTTTTCAGCGGAGACACGCCCCAGCAATTCAGAGTCCGGTTGCGCCGCATCTACGTGCTGTACACGGCGGGATTCGCGTTGATGATCCTGTTGATGGCGCTGGCCGAGATCCTGGGCATGCCGCGCAACTGGATCGGCTATGTGTTCCTGCTGGTCACGGTCAGCCTGTACGCCGGCATCGGCATCGTCTGCCGGACCTCGGATCAGGTGGAGTACTACGTGGCGGGCCGGCGGGTGCCCGCGATCTACAACGGCATGGCCACGGCCGCCGACTGGATGTCGGTGGCCTCCTTCATCGGCGTGGCCGGCACGCTCTACCTGACGGGCTATGGTGGGCTGGCCTACATCATGGGCTGGACCGGCGGCTATGTGCTGGTGGCGATGCTGCTGGCGCCTTATCTGCGCCGCTTCGGCCAATACACCATTCCCGACTTCATGGGCGCGCGCTATGGCGGCAATATGCCGCGCCTGGCGGGCGTGGCCTGCGCCATACTCTGTTCCTTCACCTACCTGGTGGCGCAGATCTACGGCGTGGGCATCATCACCACGCGCATGACCGGCATCTCCTTCGAGCTCGGCATCTTCGTGGCGCTGGGCGGCATGCTGGTCTGTTCGTTCCTGGGCGGCATGCGCGCAGTCACCTGGACGCAGGTGGGGCAGTACATCATCCTGGTCATCGCCTATCTGGTGCCGGTGGTCTGGCTGTCCATCAAGCACACCAACATGCCCGTGCCGCAGCTGTCGGCCGGCGTGGTGCTGCAGCAGGTGACCGAAAAAGAGGTCTACCTGCAGAACGACCCGTCCGAAATCGAGGTGCGCAGGCTGTGGCAGGAGCGCGCCGACGAGATGGGCCGCCGGATGGCGGCATTGCCCGAATCCTGGACGCTGGAAAAGGACAAGCTGCGCAGCCGGCTGGCGCAGTTGACTGCGAACGATGCGCCCATGGTCGAGATCCGCTCGGCAGAGCGCGAGCTGGCCGGCTATCCCGCCGGCGTGGAAGAGGCGCGTATCGCCTGGGCGCAGGCCAAGGCCGCGTTCGAGGCGCGAGCGGCGCCGGCCACGCCGCATGCGGAACCGTTTCCGTCCAAGGATCCAGAAGAGCAGCGCAACATGCGCGTCAATTTCCTGGCGCTGGTGCTTTGCCTGATGCTGGGCACTGCGGGCATGCCGCACATCCTGATGCGTTCATACACGACGCCCTCGGTCATCGAGGCGCGCAAATCGGTGTGCTGGTCGCTGCTGTTCATCCTGCTGCTGTATTTCATGGCGCCGGCGCTGGCGCTGCTGGTGAAGTACGAGGTCTATACCCAGGTGGTGGGGTCCAGCTTTCTCAGCCTGCCCAACTGGGTGCATGCCTGGAGCGCCGTCGACAGCAATCTGCTGGACGTGACCGACGTCAACCGCGACGGCATCGTGCAGTTGAGCGAGATCAGCATGGGCGCCGACGTGGTGGTGCTGGCCATGCCGGAAATCGGCGGACTGCCCTACGTGATATCGGCCCTGGTGGCGGCGGGCGGGCTGGCCGCGGCGCTGTCCACCGCCGACGGCCTGTTGCTGACCCTGTCCAACTCCCTGTCGCACGACATGTGGTATCGCATGGTGTCGCCGCGCATGTCGGCGGCGCGCCGCGTGATGGTGTCCAAGATTCTGCTGCTGCTGGTGGCCTTCGGCGCCGCCTGGGTGGCGGCGCGCAAGCCCGCGGACATTCTCTTCATGGTGTCGGCCGCATTTTCCTTTGCGGCGTCATCCTTTTTCCCGGCGTTGGTCATGGGCGTGTTCTGGCGCCGCGCCAACAAATGGGGCGCGACGCTGGGCATGGCGGCCGGGCTGGCGGCGACGTTCGCCTACATGACGCACACGCATCCCTGGTTGCGCGAATGGGTGCTGGGCATTTCACGCACCCAGCCCGTGGACCTGTGGTGGGGCATCCAGCCGATCGCGGCGGGCGTGTTCGGCGCGCCGGTGGCTTTCCTGACGATCATCGTGGTGTCGCTGCTGACGCCGCCGCCGGACCGCGCCACGCTGGCGCTGGTGGACTACCTGCGCCATCCGGGCGCGCCCAAGCCGCAGGGCGAACGCGGCTAAGGCGTTCCGCAGGCGTTGGCGTTCCGGTTTTCCGGATCGATGCAGGAAGCCCATGCCGCCGCAGGCATGGCTTGCAGCAAGGTATAGGTCTGGCCGGGCGCCCATAGCCATTGCACGCCGCCCGGCGTCTTGCCGGCCGCCTCCCAGATTCGCTTGCGTTGCGCGGCGGTCATGATGAATCGCCGCTGGTCGCCGCTGTTGCCTTGCGCCAATATCTGCGAGGGATCCCGCTTGGCGGCATAGATGCTGGCAACCCCCTCGGCCGTCTTCTTGGGCTGCACGATGGCCCAGTCGTAGTTGTACGAGTCCAGCTCGGGCGCTTTCCAGGCGGGGCCGGGCAGCACCAGGGAGGCGTAGGGATCCGCGCTTGCGCGGTAGGGCAGTCCCAGAACGGCAGGTTCGTCCGCCCACGCCGTCCGCTGGCGCAAGTAGCGCTGCGCCCTGCGGCCCTGAGCGTCATGCGTCACGACTTCGAACGCATCTTCGGATTTGTCTTGATAGGAAATCGTGCGCAACAGCCGGCCCGCGGCGTCATGCACGTAGCGGGTCACGGGCCGGGAAGGCGCCGCGCAATCGTTGGCGCCCAGCTCGGCCAGCCAACCGTGGGTGTCGTAGCGCAGGCAATAGCGCGCCGGCCGGTTGCGGCGGCCGTCCCAGGCGCGCGAACGTTCCTCGTAGCCAGTCAACCGACCGGCGGCGTCATAGTAGAAGCGCGTTTCGGCGTCTGGCGGGGGCAGCGCGGCCTTGCCCGACGCGCGGGCTTCGTGCACGGCGCCGGCGCTGTAACGGGCGATGCCGCACAAATGTTGGCGGCCGTCGGGGGCGCTTTCCCAGCGCAGCATGGTGACGCCGATGCGGGCGTCCGGCGCGGCGGCGTAGACGGACCAGTCCACCCGTTCTGCCCATATGGTGGCCAAGGCGCGCTCGCCGGTGTCGATGGTGACGCCAGGCAACCATGAGCGGATGCGCGAGCCGTCCAGCGCCAGCAAGGTATTGGTGTCGTCCAGGGAAATGTTCATTACCCCGGTGTGGCGCTGCGCGGACGCGGCCAGCGGTTCGCACAGCGCACTGGCCAGCCCCGGCGCAAGGGAAAGCGCGGTCAGCGCAAGCAGACGCCGTGCGGAATCAGAGTGCCGCATTGTGCAGGTAGGCGATCAGCCCCCAGAGTTCGCTGCTGATCCCGCCCAGGCGCAAGGCGTCATCGCGCGTGTCCATCAGCAGGAAGGGGTAGGCGTTGCGTTCCAGCTTGCCTGGAGGCGGCAGTCTGTAGGGTGTGAAGTGTTCGCCCGACAGCAGGTAGGTATTGGTCATGTCGCCGACATCCACATGCAGGTACCAGACGGTCAGGTCCGCGACGTTCAGGGCCGCATCCGTTTCCGGATACAAGCCGCCCTGGCCGGCCGGGATGGCGCTGTCCAGCACGGCCATGAGCACGGCGCGCGGGCCGGATTTCGGAAAGTAGGCGCCTTCACTGCCACGCTGCGTGAACGCTTGGCGGATGAACCCCGCGCCGCGCGAGCCGGGCACCACCGTGCGGGCGAACATCGCTTCCAGCTGGGCTTGCGACAAGGGGCCGGGCATGGCGGACAACTGGTCCAGGTCCTGCTTGAAAGCGCTCAGCCAGGTCCGGTAGCGCGCGAGCTCGGCCGCGCGGTTGAACTCCTGGGCCAGGGCATGGCCGGCCGGCAGCAGGCCCAGGCAGCCCAGGCACAGCCAGGCCGCCAGCCAGCGGCGGATCCGGGAACTCGCCGTCGACCCGTCGCGGGGCTTCAATGCGAAACGGATTTCGAGAAGACGTTCATCACCACCACGCCGGCGATGATGAGGCCGATGCCGATGAGCGCCGGCGTGTCCAGGTGCTGTTTGAACAGCACCGCGCCGACGATGGAAATCAGCACGATGCCCACGCCGGACCAGATGGCGTAGGCGATGCCCACCGGGATCTCGCGCAGCGTCAGCGACAGGAAATAGAACGAAATCAGGTAGCCGAACACCGTCACGATGGACGGCGCCAGGCGGGTGAAGCCTTCGGACCCCTTGAGCGCGCTGGTGGCGAAGATCTCGGCGATGATGGCTATGCCCAGGTAGAGCCATTTCATTTGCGTGTTCCCTCGGATTGCCGCAGCAGCACCAGCAGGGCGCCCGCGCCGCCTTCGCGCTCGGGCGCTTCGGAAAACGCCAGGACTTCGCTCTTCTGCACCAGCCAGGTGCGGGCCTTGTCCTTGAGCACCGGCTCCAGCCCCTGCGAGCCATAGCCCTTGCCGTGGACGATGCGCACGCAGCGGATGCCGTGCTCCTGGCATTCGTCCAGGAACGACAGCAGGGCGTGGCGGGCCTGTTCCACCCGCAGGCCATGCAGGTCCAGTTCGGCGCCGGCGCGCCATTGGCCGCGGCGCAGGTTGCGCGCGGTGTCGGGCGCGGCGTCGCTGCGTACGAAGGCGGTGCCGCCTTCGGACAGCAGATGCGTGATTTCGCCGCCGTCGGAGACGCCGGCATCGGCGCGCGTGGGGGTTTCGCCCAGCGCGTTGGCGCGGCGCAGCGCGGGCGCGGGCTGCGCCACGGGCTTGTGCTCCACCCGGGCGGCCTGCTTGATCGGCGTGACTGACTGCATGGTGCGCTTGAACGCCGCCATGTCGTCAACGGGGGCGGTATCCGGTTTTTTCAGCACCGCCACCCGCTGGGCCAGGGCGGCGCGTTCGCGCTCGGCCTGCAGGTCTTTCTTCAGGCGTTTCAGGTCGGCCAGGCCGACCTTACTGCCCCGCATTCTCCAGCCACCGTTGTGCGTCCAGCGCGGCCATGCAGCCGGTGCCGGCGCTGGTGATGGCCTGGCGGTAGACGTGGTCCTGCACGTCGCCGGCGGCGAAGACGCCGGGGACCGAGGTCATCGTGGCCATGCCGGACAGGCCGCTCTTGGTGACGATGTAGCCGTCCTTCATTTCCAGCTGGCCCTGGAAGATCTCGGTGTTGGGCTGGTGGCCGATGGCAATGAACGCGCCGGTGGCCGCCATGTCCTCGGTGACGCCGGTGTCGACGTGGCGCACGCGCACGCCGGTGACGCCGCTGTCGTCGCCCAGCACTTCTTCCAGCGTATGGAACAGCTTGAGTTCCATGTTGCCGTTCTCGACCTTGCTCATGAGCTTGTCGACCAGGATGGGCTCGGCGCGGAACTTGTCGCGGCGGTGGATCAGGGTGACCTTGCGGCAGATGTTCGACAGGTACAGCGCTTCTTCCACGGCGGTATTGCCGCCGCCGACCACGACCACGTCCTGGTTGCGGTAGAAGAAGCCGTCGCAGGTGGCGCAGCCGGACACGCCGCGGCCCATGAAGGTCTCTTCAGACGGCAGGCCGAGGTACTTGGCCGAGGCGCCGGTGGCGATGATGAGCGCGTCGCAGGTGTAGATCTTGCCGGTGTCGCCCGTGAGGGTGAACGGGCGCTTGGACACATCGACCTTGGCAATGTGGTCGAAGATCATTTCGGTGTTGAAACGTTCGGCGTGCTTCTGGAAGCGCTGCATCAGGTCCGGACCCTGCACGCCCTCCGCGTCTGCCGGCCAGTTGTCGACGTCCGTGGTGGTCATGAGCTGGCCGCCTTGGGCCAGACCTGTAACAAGAACAGGGCTCAGATTGGCGCGTGCCGCATAGACGGCCGCCGTGTAACCGGCAGGGCCGGAACCGAGTATCAAAACTTTAGCGTGCTTGGGCGTGGACATGGGCGGGTATCTTTAGGTTAACGCCCAATTATAATGAGCCGCATGCCGCGTATCTCGACTGCTTCTCCGCGCGCCTCGCGCAACACCCGTAACGGGCCTTCCCCCCTGCAGACGCGCTTGTCCGCGTTGCTGCGCGAAGCCCGCTGGATCCTCTTCGCCGCCCTGGCGGCCTGGCTGACGCTGGTGCTGGCCACCTGGAACGCGGCCGACCCCGGCTGGTCGCATTCCGTCCCCGCCGGCGCCATCCACAACAAGGGCGGGACCCTGGGCGCCTATCTGGCGGACATCCTGCTCTATCTGTTCGGCTTTTCCGCCTGGTGGTGGGTGATCCTGCTGCTGCACCGGGTGCGCGCGGGCTACCGCCGCCTCGCCAGCCATCTTCGCGTTACCAATAGTAAGCAGCCGGAAGTGTTGCCCCGTGTCCACTGGGAAGAGGGCATCGGTTTCTTCCTGTTGCTGGTGGGGTCGCTGGGCATGGAAGCCCTGCGCCTGGCCAGCCGCGGCACGCATCTGCCCGGTGCCTCCGAGAACACCAGCGGCGCGGGCGGCGTGATCGGCCAGACGCTGGCCGACCTGATCGGCCGCAGTATCGGCTTCACCGGCAGCACGCTGGCTTTCCTGGTCATGCTGGCCATCGGCCTGAGCCTGTTCTTCTCGTTTTCCTGGCTGTCCATCGCTGAACGCGTGGGCTCGTGGCTGGAAGGCCTGGTGCGCCGCGTGCGCGATTCCTACGCCGCCCGCGAAGACCGCAAGGTCGGCGAGGTCGCCAAGGCCGTGCGCACTGAACAGGTCGTGGCCAAGCAGGAAAAGCTGGTCCACGAGCAGCCGGTGCGGATCGAACCCGCGATTACCGTGGTACCCAAGTCCGAACGGGTCGAAAAGGAAAAGCAGCAATCGCTGTTCTTCGCGCCCTCGGGCGGCGCCGAAGGCGACCTGCCGGCGATCAGCCTGCTGGATCCGCCCCTGACCAACCAGGAAACGGTGTCGGCCGAAACCATCGAATTCACCTCGCGCCTGATCGAAAAGAAGCTGGCCGACTTCGGCGTGTCGGTCACCGTGGTGGCGGCGCAGGCCGGCCCGGTCATTACGCGCTACGAGATCGAGCCCGCCACGGGCGTGAAGGGCAGCCAGATCGTCAACCTGGCCAAGGACCTGGCGCGCGCGCTCAGCCTGGTCAGCATCCGGGTGGTGGAAACCATTCCGGGCAAGAACCTGATGGGCCTGGAATTGCCCAACCCGCGCCGCCAGATGGTGCGCCTGTCCGAGATCCTGGGCTCGCAAACCTATCACGCCAGCCATTCCGTCGTGACGATGGCGCTGGGCAAGGACATCGCCGGCAACCCGGTGGTGGCCGACCTGGCCAAGATGCCCCACCTGCTGGTGGCGGGCACCACCGGTTCGGGCAAGTCCGTGGGGATCAACGCCATGATCCTGTCGCTGCTGTACAAGGCGGACGCGTCCCACACCCGGCTGATCCTGATCGATCCGAAGATGCTCGAAATGAGCGTCTACGAAGGCATTCCGCACCTGCTGGCGCCGGTGGTCACGGACATGCGCCAGGCCTCCAACGCGCTGAACTGGTGCGTGGGCGAAATGGAAAAACGCTACCGCCTGATGAGCAAGATGGGCGTGCGCAACCTGGCGGGCTACAACACCAAGATCCGCGACGCCATCAAGCGCGAGGAACCCATTCCGAATCCGTTCTCGCTGACCCCGGACGCGCCGGAGCCGCTGTCGCCGCTGCCCACCATCGTGGTGGTCATCGACGAACTTGCCGACCTGATGATGGTGGTGGGCAAGAAGATCGAAGAGCTGATCGCCCGCCTGGCGCAGAAGGCGCGCGCCGCCGGCATCCACCTCATCCTGGCCACGCAGCGTCCCAGCGTGGACGTCATCACCGGCCTGATCAAGGCCAACATCCCGACGCGCATCGCCTTCCAGGTGTCGTCCAAGATCGACTCGCGCACCATTTTGGATCAGATGGGCGCCGAAACCCTGCTGGGCCAGGGCGACATGCTTTACATGCCGCCAGGCACCGGCCTGCCGGTGCGTGTGCACGGCGCGTTCTGCAGCGATGACGAAGTGCATCGCGTGGTGGAAAGCCTCAAGGCGCAGGGCGAACCCAACTACATCGAAGGCTTGCTGGAAGGCGGCCTGGATGGGGACGCGGGCGAAGGCGCCAGCAGCGTCACCGGCATCGGCGGCGACGCCGAATCCGACCCGATGTACGACCAGGCTTGCGAGGTGGTGCTCAAGCACCGCCGCGCGTCCATCTCGCTGGTGCAGCGCCACCTGCGCATTGGTTACAACCGTGCGGCCCGGTTACTGGAGCAGATGGAGCAATCGGGTATGGTGTCGGCGATGCAGTCCAATGGCAACCGCGAGATCCTTGTTCCCGCGGCCGCTGCCGCCCGAGAGGAAGCTTGATGAAGATGTTCCGTCGACTGGCCGCCGTGGCGGCCCTGAGCCTGGCGCCCGCCATGGTGTTCGCCGCCAGCGCGCAGGAGCAGCTGCGCGCTTTCGTGGCTACCGTGACCGCGGCCACGGGCTCGTTTTCGCAATACACGGTGAACAACCAGGGCCGCACGCAGCCCGCCCAGACCGGCGTGTTCTCGTTCCAGCGTCCCGGCAAGTTCAAGTGGGCGGTGCAGAAGCCTTATGAACAGCTGGTGGTGTCGGACGGCCGCCAGGTGTTCCAGTTCGATCCGGACCTGGCCCAGGTGACCGAGCGCAAGGTCGATGCCGCCATCGGCACCTCGCCTGCCGCCATCCTGTTCGGCTCGGGTTCGCTGGAGCAGTCGTTCGACGTTTCGGCCCTGCCGTCCAAGGACGGGATCGATTGGCTGCGCGCCAAGCCGCGCACCGCCGATGCGGGCTTTTCGCGCGTGGACATCGGCATGAAGGACAATCTGCCGGTGCGCGTGGAGCTGCTGGATTCGTTCGGACAAACCACCCGCGTGGACCTGTCCGGCATTGCCGCCAACCCGCAGCTGCCGGCCAAGGAATTCCAGTTCGTCGCGCCGAAGGGTGTGGATGTAGTGAAGATGTGATGGAAAAAAGCCTGGCAACGCCAGGCTTTTTCTTATGTGGCGTCCGCTTAAGGACGTTTGTACGCGATGCAGTCGACCTCGACTTTTGCGTCCACCACCAACGACGACTGCACGCAGGCCCGGGCCGGCGGATTCTCGCCGAAGTATTCCTTGAACACCTTGTTGAACGACGCGAAATCGCGCGCGTCGTCCAGCCATACGCCGCAGCGCACGACATGTTCGGGGCCGTAGCCGGCTTCCTTCAGGATGGCGAGCACCTGCTGGATGGCCTTGTGCGACTGGGTCACGATGCCGCCTTCGACGACTTCGCCGTTGTCCATCGGCACCTGGCCGGACACGTGCAGCCAGCCGTCGGCCGCGACCGCGCGGGCGAAGGGCATGTGCGAGCCGCCCTGGCCCGTACCGCCGGCGACGCCGTAGCGAATGATGCCGTTGCTGTCGGCGGTGGGAGCATTGCTCATGGTTCTCTCCTTGAAATGAATGGCCGATTTTGCGCCGGGTTTTCGCCCGTTGCTTACTGGAAGTTCTTGCGCAGGTCGCCGCTGCGCGGCAGCCAGCGGCCGGCGCGGTCGCCGGTGGCCTCGCCCTGGCGGTAGGACAGCGCGCCATTGACCCAGACCGCCTCGATGCCGGCGGCGGTCTGCACCGGCGCGGCGAAGGTGGCGCGGTCGATGACCGTGGCCGGATCGAACAGCACCAGGTCCGCGTGGTAGCCCTCGCGCACCAGGCCGCGCTCGGCCAGGCCGAAGCGGGCGGCGGACAGGCCCGTCATCTTGTGCACGGCCTCGGTCAGCGGGAACAGCCCCACGTCGCGGCTGTAGTGACCCAGCACGCGCGGGAACGCGCCCCAGAGCCGCGGGTGCGGCATGGGGTCGTTGGGCAGGCCGTCGGAACCCACCATGGTGAGCCGGTGCGACAGCACGCGACGCACGTCGTCTTCGTGCATGTTGTGGTACACGGCGCCGGCTGGCTGCAGGCGCGCGGCCGCTTCCAGCAAAGTCACGCCCCAGTCGGCGGCGATGTCGGCCAGCTTGCGGCGGGCCTGCTCCGGATGCGGCACGGACCAGGTGATGTCGATGTCGAACTCGTCCGTGACCTGCTTCAGATCCAGGGTCGACGAACTGGCGGAATAGGGATAGCAGTCGCAACCCACGTGCTGCAGGCGGCCGGCGGTTTCCAGCGCTGACAGCACTTCTTTCGTGCGGCCCCAGTTGCCGGCGCCGGCGCATTTCAGGTGCGACACCACCACCGGCACGCGGGCATGCTGGCCGATGTCGAAGGCTTCCTGCATGGCCTCCAGGATGGCGGCGAACTCGGAGCGCAGGTGGGTGGTGTAGAGCGCGCCGAATTCATCCAGCGCCTCGGCCAGCAGCTTGACCTCTTCGGTGTCCGCGTCGAAGGCGGAGGCATAGGCCAGGCCGGTGCTCAGGCCGATGGCGCCATGGGCCAGCGCGTCGCGCAGCTGCTCGCGCATGGCCAGCACTTCCTCGCGCGTGGCGGCGCGGTCCAGTCGGTCCATGTGGTTGCTGCGCAGCGCGGTATGGCCGACCAGCGCTGCCACGTTCACGGCGGGCCGCGCGGCTTCGATGGCGCGGGTGTAGTCCGCGAAGGTGGGGTAGCTGAAGTCGGCGCGGGCGCCCAGCAGGTTCATCGGGTCCGGCGGCTCGCCGCGCAGGGCCACGGGCGAGGCGCTGATGCCGCAATTGCCCACCACCACGGTGGTCACGCCCTGGGAAAGCTTGGGCAGCATGTCTGGCGTGCGGATGACGTTGGTGTCGTCATGGGTGTGCACGTCGATGAAACCCGGGGCCAGCGCCAGGCGGGTGCCATCGATGATCTGGCGCGCCGCCGCGCCCGGCAGGTCGCCGATGGCGGCGATGCGGCCGTCGGCCAGCGCCACGCTGGCGCGGTAGGCGGGTTCGCCGGTGCCGTCCAGGACCAGCACGTTGCCTATGAGGGTGTCGTACATCTTGTGTTCCAGTTCAATCGCCCAGCGGCAGGCGGTTCGGGCCGCCGCGGTGTTCGTCCAGCGCCAGCTTGATGCGGCGCAGGCGCTCCCGGTTTTCTTCCTGGTTCAGCATGGCCAGTTCGGTCGAGAGCAGGTCTATGGCCAGCATCATCGCGTAGCGCGATGCCGAGGGCTTGTAGATGAAGTCGGTTTCGTCGGTGCGGATGGGCAGCACCACGTCGGCCAGTTCGGCCAGGGCGGAGGTCGCGTCGGTGATGGCGACGATGCGCGCCTGGTACTGCTTGACGATGCGGGCCGCGCCCACGATTTCCGGCGTAAGGCCCGAGGCCGACAGGATCAGCACCGCGTCGCGCTCGTCCAGGGTGGCCGCGACCATGCGCAGCAGCACCGCGTCGCTGTACACGGCGATGGGGTAGCCCAGGCGCACCAGGCGCGACTGCACTTCCTGCGCCAGCACGGCCGACGCGCCGCCCATGCCGAAGACGTAGATCATGCGCGCGCCGTCGACGATGCCGGCGGCCGCTTCGAACAGCTGCTCGGTGAAGTTGGGCAGGTGGGCGCGCAGCGTGCTTTCGATGTCGGCGTAGATGCGGGCGTAGAAGGTGCTTTCCTCGGTCGGCGCGCTGGGATCGAGGAAGCGGCTGCCCACCGTGCTGGCCTGGGCCAGCTTGAGCTTCAGGTCGCGGGTGTCGTCGCAGCCGACCGTGCGCGCGAAGCGCGAGATGGTGGCGATGCTGACGCCGGCCTTGGCCGCCAGCTGGTCGACGGTGGCGCTGGCGCCCCAGATGATGTCGTCCAGGATGGCGTCGGCGACCTTGCGTTCGGTCACGCTCAGCGAGTCCCGCCGACTGCGTATCTGGAAGACGATGTCGCGGATGATGTTCATGTGGGCTTCCTGGGTCTGTTCTGGACTGGGCGGCTATCAGGCGGCCAGCTCGGCGTCGCCGATGCGCGAACACGCCACATAGTGGCCCGGGCCGACGTTGGCGGCCTGCGCCTCGGTGGTCGCGCAGCTTTCGATGGCGTAGGGGCAGCGGGTGCGGAACACGCAGCCGGAAGGCGGATTGACCGGGCTGGGGATGTCGCCCTTCAACAGGATACGCGAGTGCGGCGCGCGCGGGTCCGGCACCGGCGCGGCGGACAGCAGCGCGCGGGTATAGGGATGGCGGGGGCGCGCATAGACCTCGCTGGTCGGGCCGCGCTCCATGACACGGCCCAGGTACATCACCACGACCTCGTCGCACAGGTAGTCCACCACCGCCAGGTCGTGGGCCACGAACAGCATGGTCAGGCCCAGGTCGCGCTGCAGGTCCTGCAGCAGGTTCAGCACCTGCGCCTGCACCGACACGTCCAGCGCGGACACCGGCTCGTCGGCCACGATGAAATCGGGCTCGACCGCCAGCGCGCGGGCGATGCCGATGCGCTGGCGCTGGCCGCCGGAGAACTCGTGCGGATAGCGGCGGCTGTGGTCGGCGTTCAGGCCCACGCGTTCCAGCAGCTCGCCGATGCGGGCCATGCGGCGGTTCTGGGCGAGCTGGTGGGTGTCCAGCGCCTCGCCCAGGATCTCGGCCACCGTCATGCGGGGGTTGAGGCTGGCGTAGGGGTCCTGGAACACGATCTGCATGCGGCGGCGCCAGGGCAGCATCTGCTTTTCGGACAGCTTGGTGATGTCCTGGCCGTCGAACAGGATGCGGCCGGCGGTGGGCGCGAACAGCCGCAGCAGGGCGCGGCCGGTGGTGGTCTTGCCGGAGCCGGATTCACCGACCAGGCCGACGATGGTGTTGCGCGGCACGTCGAAGCTGACGCCGTCCACGGCCTTCACCATCGGGGCGTTGCGCGCCTGCGAAGTGGGGAAGTGGACCTTCAGGTCCTGGATCCGCACCAGCGGCTCTTCGGCGCGGATGGGAATGGGGCTACTCGTCATATCGGATTCACCTTGATGCAGCGCGCGCGGTGGTCGGTCTGCACCGGCAGGAGTTCGGGCACGGCGGCGCGGCAGTCGTCGGCGGCCAGGGGGCAGCGCGGCGCGAAAGTACAGCCGGCCGGCAGCGACAGCACGCTGGGCACGTTGCCCGGAATGGCGCGCAGCCGTTCGCCGGAGGCCAGCAGGGCGGCCGTGGGGATGCAGGACAGCAGGCCGCGGGTGTAGGGGTGCGTGGGCTTTTCGAACAGGTCGTAGACGCCGGCGTCCTCGACCACGCGGCCCGCGTACATGACCGCCACGCGATGCGCGATCTCGGCCACCACGCCCAGGTTGTGCGTGATGAACAGGATGCTCATGTTCATCTCGGCTTGCAACCGCCGCAACAGGTCCAGGATCTGCGCCTGCACGGTCACGTCCAGCGCGGTGGTGGGCTCGTCGGCGATCAGCACGGCGGGGTTGCAGGCCAGGGCCAGCGCGATCATCACGCGCTGGCGCATGCCGCCCGACATCTGGTGCGGGTACTCGTTGATGCGCCGCTCGGCCGCCGGGATCTCCACGCGCTCCAGCATTTCACGGGCGCGCCGCATGGCCGCGTCGTGGGAGCCGCCCTCGTGCTGCAGCACGGCTTCGGCGATCTGGTCGCCCACCGTGTACAGCGGATTCAGGCTGGTCATGGGCTCCTGGAAGATCATGGCGATTTCGGCGCCGCGGATCTTGCGCAGGGTGGCGGGCGCGGCCTGGGCCAGGTCGTGCTGGACGCCTTGGCGGTCGCGGAACAGGATCTTGCCGGCCTCGATGCGGCCCGCTGGTTTCGGCAGCAGGCCCATGATGGACAGGCTGGTCACGGACTTGCCGGAGCCGGACTCGCCGACGATGGCCAGCGTTTCGCCGCGGGCCAGATCGAAGGTCACGCCGTCCACGGATTTGGCGATGCCGTCGCGGCTGTGGAACCAGGTCTTCAACCCTTCCACGGAAAGCACGACGTCTCGGGTGCTTGCGGTCATGATTACAGCTCCTTGCGCAGGCGCGGATCGAGGACGTCGCGCAGGCCGTCGCCGACCAGTTGCAGCGACAGCACGGACAGGACGATGGCGATGCCGGGGAAGATCATGATCCAGTCGGCCGAGCCCATGTACTGCTGGCCGGCGTTGATCATGGTGCCCCAGGTGGGGATGTCGGGCGACACGCCCACGCCCAGGAACGACAGGCCGGCTTCGGCCAGGATCGCGTAGGCGAAGATGAACGTGCCCTGCACCAGGATGGGCGACACCAGGTTGCGCAGCACGTGCACGGTGACGATGCGCCAGGTGGGCACGCCCAGCGCGCGGGCGGCTTCGACGAAGGGCAGTTCGCGGATCACCAGGGTCGAGGCGCGCACGATGCGCGCCAGGCGCGGCGTGTAGACGATGCCCAGCGCGATCACCACGTTGACCAGCGACGGACCCAGCGCGGCCACCAGCGAGATCGCCAGCAGGATGTCGGGAAAGGCCATCATGGCGTCGATCAAGCGCGACACGAACTTGTCCGCCGTGCGGAAGAAGCCCGCGATCAGACCCAGCGCGATGCCCAGGATGCTGGACACGATCACCACGGAAAAGCCCACCATCAGCGACAGGCGGCCGCCGTGGATGACGCGGCTGAACACGTCGCGGCCGAAGTCATCGGTGCCGAACCAGTGCGCGGCGCCCGGCGCCTTCAGCCGGTTCATGATGGACAGCTTGAACGGATCGTAGGGGCTGATCCAGGGCGCCAGCAGCGCGGCCAGGACCAGCACGACGATCACGATCAGGCTGATCAGTACGGTCTTGCGCGACACCAGCAGGCGCAGGACCTGCCAGCGGTCGGTTCCGGAATTCACGGTAGTCCCGGTTGTCATTTCAATTGCTCCACTTGCGGTGCATCGAATCGGGGCCGCGCGGAGCCGGCTTTGCCGGGCCGCAGGCGGCGCCCCCTTGAGGGGGAAGCGCCACAGGCGCTTCGGGGGTGGGCTTAATCATCAATAACGAACCCGGGGGTCGACCAGCAGGTACAGCAGATCGATGATGAGATTGATCAGGACATAGATGGCCGCGATTATCAGCAGCGCGCCCTGGATGACGGGGTAGTCGCGGCGCAGCACCGCCGACACCACCAGGCTGCCCACGCCGGGCAGGCCGAACACGGTTTCGGTCACGACCGCGCCGCTGATCAGCAGCGCCGTGGTCAGGCCCAGCACCGTCAGGATCGGGATCAGCGCATTGCGCACGGCGTGCTTCAGGATTACCTTGCTTTCCGGCAGGCCCTTGGCGCGCGCGGTGCGCACATAGTCGTCGCGCAGCACGTCCAGCATGCTGGCGCGGATGAAGCGCGTGATCAGCGCCGAGTTCACCAGGCCCAGCACCACGGCGGGCAGGATCAGGTGCGACAGGCGGGTCATGAGGGAGGCGTCGGGGCCGCCATAGCCGGCCACGGGCAGCCATCCCAGCTTGACCGAGAACACCTGCATCAGCAGCAGCCCCAGCCAGAAGCTGGGCACGCTGGAGGTGAACATCGAGAACGACAGCACCGACTGGTCCAGCGTGGTGCCGCGCTTGACCGCGGACAGGATCCCCACCGGCAGCGCGATGGCGCTGGCGATCAACAGCGACATGAGCGTCAGCAGGATGGTGGGTTCGGCGCGGTCGGCCAAGGCCGACAGCACCGGCTTGTTCATGAAGATGGATTGGCCGAGGTCGCCCTGGGCCAGCTTGCCCAGCCACGACACATACTGCACAGCCATCGGCTGGTCCAGCCCGAGCTGGGTGCGCAGGGCGGCGATGTCCTGCTGGCTGGCCTGCGGACCCAGCATCACGGCGGCGGGGTCGCCCGGCGTGACGCGGATGATCACGAAGACGATGGTCGCGACGATGAACATCACGGCCACCAGCCCGACCAGCCGGTTTAAGAGATAACGCAACACGATGGATGTCCTAAAAAAGCGTCGTATCGTGGGGAGAGGCGGCGCGCTTGTTGGAAGGGCGCGCTCTGCGGGTCATGCGTTGATGCGTGGAACGCGGCAGGAGGTCTTGTGTGGCGCCTTTGTCCTGCCGCGCTACGCCATTACTTGGACTTCCAGGCGTTCCAGAAGTAGGGCCACGGCACGGCCTTGGTGCCTTGCAGCGACGGCGAGCGGGCGGCCTGGGCGTTGAAGTCGCCGACCTTGATGAAGGGCACTTCGTCGTACACGGCCTGCTGCACGTCAGCCCAGCGCTTGATGCGTTCTTCCTGGTTGCCGGCCTGGTTGAAGGCGTCCAGCGCCTGGTTGCGGCGCGGGGTGTCCCACCAGCCCGGCGCGTCCTTGGACGGGAAGTCGATCAGGGCAGGCTCCGGCAGGAAGGGGCTGTGCGTAATGAAGATGTCCCACAGCGCCGGGTCCTGGCGGCGCTGCGTCAGCGTGGCCCAGTCCACCACCTGCATGTCCACGGTGAAGCCCGCGGCCTTCAGGTATTCGGCGGCCACCAGGGCCATCTTGTAGTGGAACTCGTACTGCTGGCTGGTCAGGATGCGGATCTTGCGGTCCTGCACGTTGGCGCCATCCACCAGCTTCTTGGCGCCGGCGGCGTCGCCCTTGTTGTAGACCTTGCCGCCCAGGGACGTGGCCCAGGGATAGCCCTCGGGATACAGGTCGCCGTTGAGCTTGTAGAAGTTCTTGTCGCCGAAGGCGGCGTACAGCATGTCTTCTTCGTTCAGCGCCAACTGCACGGCCTGGCGGACGGCCAGGTTCGACATGATGCCCTGCTTGGTGTTGAGCACCAGGCGCGGCCAGCCGAAGGGCTTGAGCATGACGGGGTCGGAGCGGCCGTTCTTGAGCTTGGGCAGCGATTCCACCGGCAGCGAGTCGACGTAGTCGAACTGGCCGGCCACCGCGCTTTCGACGCGGGTGTTGGCGTTGCTGACCGGCACGAAGCGGATCTCGTCCAGGTACTGCTTGCGAGCGCCGCCGAAGCCGTCGGGCTCGCCTTCGCGCTGCTTGTAGCCTTCGAAGCGGACCAGCTGGATGTACTGGTCAGGCACGCGCGCCTTCAGCTGGTAGGGGCCGGTGCCGACGAATTCGGTCAGGGCCGGAGCGATCTTGCCTTTGGGCATGATGACGGCGGCGCTGTTGTTCATGGCCAGCAGCGCGGTCAGGGGCGCATAGGGCTGCTTGAGCGTGATGCGGATGGTGTTGGCGTCCGGCGCTTCGATGCCGGTGATGATCTTGGCGGCCATCTTGCCGCGCGTGGCGGTCTCGGTCCAGCGCTTGAGCGAGGCCAGCACGTCCGACGAGTCCATCTTGGAGCCGTCGTGGAAGGTGATGCCCTGGCGCAGCGGGATCGTGTAGGTCAGCCCGTCGGCCGAGACTTCCGGCAGCTTGTCGGCCAACAGCGGGGTCAGGTTCCACTTGCCGTCGAAGGTGTACAGCGTTTCGAAGAAGTGCTGGGTCAGGATGCCCACCAGGTCGGCCGTGCTGGTCATCGGATCCAGCGTGGGCGGCTCGCCTATGGTGGCAACCGAGATCGTGCCTCCCTTGATCGGCGTGGCACAGAGGGCGGGGGTCGACAATGCGGTCAAGCCAATTGCGCCGGCCAGCAGCAGGCTATTGAGCCCACCGCCTCGCCGGGAGGTACGGAAGTTCATGATTCTCTCTCCAGAGGGTCAAAAACGGGTTTTGCTTGTAGTAATTAGAGGTTTGCGCCGGAATCCCGCGATTCCTCCTGCCCGCCGGGTACCGGCGCGGTGCGGCGGACAGGGCCGTTCAGAAGAAGGTTTCGGCCACGTCGGTGACGCGGTATTGCTCGTCCACCAGCAGCACTTGGCGCCACTTGTCGAAGGTCAGGCAGGGGTGGGAGATATCGAAGGCGATCATGTCGCCGACCTGGATGTCGTCGCCTTCGCCGATCTGCATGAAGGCGTGCTGGTCCATCATCGCGCTCAGCTTCCAGTGGGCAGGAGCCTGGCCCGGCGCGGCGTCGCGGCCGGGGCGGTACAGCGCGGCGGGCGTGGGCAGGCCGGCGTCGAAGGCGGCGTCGCGCTTGCCCATGGCGACGATGGCGCGGCCCGGTTCGGGCAGCGACTGCACGTAGGCCCAGACCTGCAAGGCCGGCTGCAGGCCGGGTTCCATCTTTTGCGCGACCGGATTGTGGGCGTTGATGCGCTCGGCGGCCGAGCGGTAGATGCCGACGTCGTGCGACAGGTAGCAGCCGGGGCGCAGCACGATTTCCAGCGGCGCGCCAATGTCCAGCTGCGAGAATTCCTCGGCCACCACGTCGAACCAGGCGGAGCCGGCGCCGGAGATCAGCGCCGGGCCGTTCTTGCGCAGGCGGCCGGCGGCGGCCAGGCCGCGCAGGGCGTCGGCGGCGCGGCGCAGGAAGGCGCGGATGGCGCTTTCTTCCTGCAGCACGCCTTCGTAGACTTCGATGCCGGCCAGGGCCAGGCCGGGCCATTTGCCGATTTCGTCGACCAGCGCCTGCAACTGGGCGTCGTCGCGCACGCCGGTGCGGCCGCCCTGGGGACCCAGTTCGATCAGCACCGGCAGGGTCAGGCCCTGTTCGCCGAAGTAGGCGCCCAGCTGCGCCGCGTTGGCGGGAGAGTCCACGATGCAGAAAAAGGTGAAGGCCGGGTCGCGCAGCAGGCGCGCGATGATGGCCATGTTGGCGCGGCCCACCAACTGGTTGGCCATCAGTATCCGGCGTACGCCATGCTGGTAGGCGGCCCGGACCTGCGGCGCGGTCGCCAGCGTGATGCCCCAGGCGCCGCCCGCGATCTGGCGTTGGAACAGCGCCGGGCTCATGGTGGTCTTGCCGTGGGGCGCCAGCTTGACCTTGTACGCTTCCATGAAGCGCTGCATCCATTGCAGGTTGTGGCGCACGCGGGCTTCGTACAGCACCGCCACGGGCAGGCTGACGTCCTCATTGAGCAGGTTCCAGTTCAGCGCCGCCACGCCGGCGGTGGTACAGGATTCCGGAAAGGCGCCCAGGCCTTTGCCGTTCATGTCCAGGGGGGCTGCGGGGAAGGAGGAGTTCGTCATGGGGCGCCTGCTATGGAAAATATTTACGTCAAACCTGGTTTTTTTCATTATCCTGAAAAGAATTTACAAGCGGGAGTTAGGAGTTTCCCGTAGTCGGCGCTGGCCGGCGGTTGGCGCGACAATAGGAAAACCTCCGACACAAGGAAGCGTCATGCTGAAAGTTGCTTTGGGCCAGTTCGCCGTCAGCCGCGTCTGGGAAGAAAACGCCCAGGTCTGCATCGACCTGATGGAACGTGCCCGCGCCGGCGGCGCCGGCCTGCTGGTCTTGCCCGAAGGCATCCTGGCCCGCGACATCACCGATCCGCAGATCGTCCTGAAGGCCGCCCAGCCGTTGGACGGCCCCTTCATGAGCCGCCTGCTGGAAGCCAGCCGCGGTTCGCAACTGGCGACCATGATGTGCGTGCACGTGCCGACCGGGGAAGGGCGGGTCTGGAACACGCTGGTGACGCTGCAAGATGGCAAGATCCTGTCGCAATACCGCAAGCTGCACCTGTACGACGCCTTCAACATGAAGGAATCCACCAACGTCACGCCCGGCGTCGACATCCCGCCGCTGCTGGACATCGGCGGCCTGCGCGTGGGCCTCATGACCTGTTACGACGTGCGCTTCCCCGAACTGGCGCGGCGCCTGGCGCTGGACGGCGCGGACCTGCTGGTGCTGCCGGCCGCCTGGGTGCGCGGTCCGTTGAAGGAAATGCACTGGGAAGTGCTGGTCACGGCGCGCGCGCTGGAGAACACCTGCTATGTGGCGGCCACGGGCGAATGCGGCGAACGCAACATCGGCTGCAGCATGGTGGTGGATCCGCTGGGCGTGGTGACGGCGCGGGCGGGCGAAGCCCCGGCGCTGGTGTTCGCCGATATCGACCCCGAACGCCTGGCGCATGCCCGCAAGGTATTGCCGGTGCTGGCGAACCGGCGCTTCGCGCCGCCGGGACTGGCCTAGGGCCGTGCGGGGGAGGCAGGCCCGCGCCATGGTGTAATGCTGGCTTGAATTACTTGCTGTCTCCCCTCATCTTCTGCCAATGAGCAACGATCTCTTCGCGGCCGATCCTGCGCATCGGCCCTATGTGCCCCTGGCCGAGCGGCTGCGCCCGCGGACGCTGTCCGACGTGGTCGGGCAGTCGCATCTGCTGGGGCCGGACAAGCCCCTGCGCGTCGCCTTTGACTCGGGCCGGCCGCACTCCATGATCTTCTGGGGGCCGCCAGGCGTGGGCAAGACCACGCTGGCGCGCCTGATGGCGGACGGCTTCGACGCGCAGTTCATCGCCATCTCGGCGGTGCTGGGCGGGGTCAAGGACATCCGCGATGCCGTCACGGTGGCGCAGGTGGCGCAGGGCCAGGGACGCCGCACCATCCTCTTCGTCGACGAGGTGCACCGCTTCAACAAGGCGCAGCAGGATGCCTTCCTGCCCTATGTGGAAAGCGGGCTGTTCACCTTCATCGGCGCCACCACCGAAAACCCCTCGTTCGAGGTCAATTCGGCGTTGTTGTCGCGGGCGCGGGTGTACGTGCTGCAATCGCTTACCGCCGAGGAACTGCAACAACTGGTCGACCGCGCCGTGCAGGCCCTGAACGACGGGCTGGAAGAGGGCGAACGCATCCATGTCGAGGCCGACGCGCGTGAACAACTGGCGGCCTGGGCCGACGGCGACGCGCGCCGCCTGATCAGCGCGGTCGAAGTGGTGGCCGAGTCGGCGCAAGCCGCCGGCCGCGACACGGTGGACGCGGCCTGGCTGGAGATCTCGCTGTCGCAGAACCTGCGCCGCTTCGACAAGGGCGGCGACGCGTTCTACGACCAGATCAGCGCCCTGCACAAGTCGGTGCGCGGCTCCAACCCCGACGCCGCGCTGTACTGGTTCTGCCGCATGATCGACGGCGGCGCCGATCCCAAGTACCTCTCGCGCCGCCTGGTGCGCATGGCGGTGGAGGACATCGGCCTGGCCGATCCCCGCGCCACGGACCTGGCCGTGAACGGCGCCGATATCTATGAACGCCTGGGTTCGCCGGAAGGCGAGCTGGCGCTGGCGCAGGCAGTGGTCTACATGGCCTGCGCGGCCAAGTCGAACGCCGTCTACAACGCCTACAACCAGGCGCGCAAGTTCGCGGCCGAGCACGGCAGCGCGCCGGTGCCGATCCATCTGCGCAACGCGCCTACCAAATTGATGAAGCAGCTGGGCCATGGCAAGGCCTACCGCTACGCGCACGACGAGCCGCACGGCTACGCCGCCGCCGAGCAATATTTCCCCGATGGACTCAATCCCTCCTTCTATCGGCCGACCGATCGCGGCCTGGAGGCTAAAATCCAGCAAAAGCTGGCATTCCTGCGCGAGCTGGACGCGCAGGAACGCGCCAAGAAACGGTAACGGGCGCCGCCCGTTGCTTCACGCAACCTCACCGATATCACCATGCTAGACCCGATACTGCTGCGCAAAGACCTGCAAACCGTCGTAGACCGCCTCAAGAGCCGTGGCGTGTCCTTCGACACGGAACGGTTCAATGAGCTGGAATCCCGCCGCAAGGCCGTCCAGACCGAAACCGAGTCCCTGCAAGCCCGCCGCAACGCGCTGGCCAAGCAGATCGGCCAGCTCAAGGCCAAGGGCGAGGACGCCAGCGCCGTCATGGCCGAATCGCAGGCCGTGCCTGTGCGCCTGAAGCAGCTGGAAGAAGAGCTGGCCGCCTTGCAGCAGCCGCTCAACGAACTGCTGATGTCGGTGCCCAACCTGCCGCACGCCAGCGTGCCGCTGGGCGAATCCGCCGACGACAACGTCGAAGTGCGCCGCTGGCTGCCGGGCGCGGCTGGCGCCGACGGCAATCCGTCGGCCCTGGCCTTCGAGGCCCGCGACCACGTCGCCATCGGCGAACCGCTGGGCCTGGATTTCGACATGGCCGCCAAGCTGTCCGGCGCCCGCTTCTCGTTCATGCGCGGCCCCATCGCCCGCCTGCACCGCGCGCTGTCGCAGTTCATGCTGGACCTGCAGACGGGCACGCACGGTTATACCGAGTGCTACACCCCCTACATCGTCAACGCCTCGACGCTGTACGGCACGGGCCAGCTGCCGAAGTTCAAGGACGACATGTTCGCCGTGTCCAAGGGCGGCGGCGACGACGATCCCAAGGTCGACGATCAGGGCAAGCCGTACGTGCGTGAAGACCAGTACCTGATCTCCACCTCGGAAATCACCTTGACCAGCGTGGCGCGCGACACCATCCAGGCTGCCGCCGACCTGCCGCTCAAGCTTACGGCGCACACGCCGTGCTTCCGCTCGGAAGCCGGCAGCGGCGGCCGCGATACCCGCGGCATGATCCGCCAACACCAGTTCGACAAGGTCGAAATGGTGCAGATCACCCAGCCGGATCAGTCCTACGAGGCGCTGGAAGACATGGTGGGCCACGCCGAGCGCGTGCTGCAGCTGCTGGGCCTGCCGTACCGCGTGGTGCTGCTGTGCACGGGCGACATGGGCTTTGGTTCGGCCAAGACCTATGACCTGGAAGTGTGGCTGCCGGCGCAGAACACCTGGCGCGAGATTTCCTCGGTGTCGAACTGCGAAACCTTCCAGGCCCGCCGCATGCAGGCGCGCTTCCGCAATGCCCAGGGCAAGCCGGAATATGTGCACACGCTCAACGGTTCCGGTCTGGCTGTGGGCCGCGCGCTGGTCGCCGTGCTGGAAAACCACCAGCAAGCCGACGGCAGCGTGCTGATTCCGGAGGCGCTGCAGCCTTACATGGGCGGCCTGACGGTGCTGAATCCGGCGCCGAAAGCCTGACGTTTTTCAGCTGTCCATCCGCCATTTGGCGGAGTAAAAGACGGAGCCTTCGGGCTCCGTTTTTTTTTATTATCTGTACATATTCCTGTCGCCTCACGCCATTAAGCTGACCGCGCGAGTGTTTGATTATGATGTGAGCAATTGTGTATTCCAATAAAAGGGCCGGATAGTTACGGCACAATATGCCCCGTGTGCTACACGCTTCATTCACTTAAATAACAAGGAGTTGCCCATGACTTCAAGAATGATTGGAGATTTTCGTGTGAGATGCTCCGTGGCTCAGGAAGACGAGCAGGGCTACCGCGTGCAGATATGGACCCGCCGTGTTGGCGGCACCGCGCCGGAAAAATGCTGGACCGTACCCGGACAGGCGCCGTTTTCGAGCCTGCACGAAGCCGAGCAGGAAAGCCAGCAACTGTTCCAAGGCATCAACGGCGTGCGTTTCAACGGTGAACCGGAGTTTGCCCATGCGTCCGCATAATGGTTGGTGGCGGTCGTCGAGCGAGCCCCGCCGTTGGATCGATCTCGTTCAGGAAACGCCGCGGTGGAGCGATGGCAAGGCCAGCAAAACCCCGCAGCAACCGGCCGTGCTGGCTGGCAAACCCGTGCAGGCGCCCGCAGCCTGAGGGGTATTTCACCGGGCACCGGACATTGCCCGCAGAAAAAAAAGGCCACTCTTGCGAGTGGCCTTTGTCGTTTCCGGGGCAACCGGCCTGCGCTTGACGCGCGGCCCGCAGCTTAATCGTCGTGGTCGTGTCCGCGGCCCCGGCCGCGGTAATAATCGTGTCCGTGTCCGCGCCCGCGGCCATAGTAGTAGCCGCGGTCATAGTAGCGGCCGCCGCCGCGGTAATACACCGGCGCCGGATAGACCACCGGCGGTGCGACGTACACCGGCGCGGGGCGGTAATAGACGGGCGGCGGGGGCGGCACGTATACCGGCTGCGGCGCGACGTAGACCGGCGCGGGGTACACGACCCCCGGTATGCCGATCGAGATGCCGACGTCCACCCGAGCCAGGGCGACGCTGGAGATCAGCAGACCAGCGGCACCAGCACCAGCGATAAGCCATTTTTTCATCTTGCACCTGCCTGCCGCGTGACGCAGCAAAGTTGAGTATTCGTTGAGCTTATTTTCGGGCTTTTTGCGCTGGCAGAAGTAAGCGGGCCGGCCTCAATCGCGACAATCCGCAACCGTCCCCGTCCAGGTGGCATGGGGCTTGCTGCCACGCAGCAGCGCAGGCCCGCTCTGACGCGGCCGCGATTGAAATGGATTGAAATCGCCTGGAATCAGGTGAAGCCGGATGGCCAGGTTACAGGCAGTCACCATCCGCCCCTGTTTCCGCGTAACGACGTTGCGCGGGCGCACCAGTTTTTGGGGGCGGGGCTAGGCGTCCTGTTCCCCGTCGACCTGTTGGCGGCGGAATTCGACCACCCAGACCCAGGGGTTCGCAGCCCAGGCATGCGAGCCGTAACGCTCGCACCAGGTCAAGGCGAAGGCGGTTTGCAGCGGCACGCCCGGCAGCAGGGCGGAGCTTTGGTACAGGGCTTGCGTGCCTTCGGCGCGGGCATCGGCTTCGGACAGCGTTTGCAGGCGCTGGACGCGCACCCCCACGATAACGGCGGTGGCGAAGGTATTGCCGGCTTCGTCGGTCAATTCGATGCTGTCGCCGGATTTTCCAAATGGACACCTGACCCAGCTGGAGGTTTTGCGCAATTCGGATGGATGATCCAGCGACGGGCCCATGGCTACCCATCTGCCGGAATCCGCAGCGTCCGCATACCAGACCGTGGTCAGTTTGGTCGGTTGCGGCTTGAGGATGCGCCGGCTCTGCACTTTACGGCCGTCCAAAACAGCTTGTTTAAGCGGCTCGCTGAATTGAAGAGACTGCCTTTTCATACGCTCGCGGTTCCTCCAACGATCAAAGCATATGCGCCAATGCGGCGACAGCCTGGTCGACGCATGCCTACTGTGCGGGCGGTTTGGGCCTGGAATCGGGAAGTATGCCGCCTCAACGCCATCATGTCAGGCATGACCTGGATTTATGTGTCTTTTTGAATACGGCGCGGGGATGTTTGTATACTCGAAACATGACTACGAACCTGCATGATCTCAAGCCGGGTTACTACTGGTACACCATGGCAAACGACCCGCTCGCCATTATTCATATCCATGAGGATGGCGGCGCCACGCTGATGGGTACGGATTACCGCATCGGCGCCGAAGGCGTGGCCGACATGGTCCGCCAGGGTGAACGCTTCTTCTGGATAGAACCGCCCCAAGCCTGAGCTTGATGGCGCGTGCCGCCTGGTCTGCGCAAGGCCGGCCGCCACGCGCGGCGCCTGGAATCCTGCCATGACCGATCTGTTTTTGAAGAATGTCCGCGCCCCGCAAGGCGGCGCGGTGGACGTGCTGGTGCGCGACGGACGTATCCAGAGCATCGGGTCCGGCCTCGCCGCCGCGCCCGGCGTGCCTGTCGAGGACGGCGCCGGCGCCTTGCTGCTGCCCGGCCTGGTCGAAGGCCATACGCACCTGGACAAGACCACCTGGGATTCGCCCTGGTACGTGAACGAAGTGGGCCCGGCGCTGACCGACCGCATCGAGAACGAACGCGTCTGGCGCGCCCGCAGCGGTCATGACGCGGCCAGCCATTCGCGCGCCCTGGCGCTGGCCTTCCTGCGCGAAGGCGCGACCCGCATCCGTACGCACGTGGATATCGATACCGATGCCGGGCTGCGCCACCTGGAGGGCGTGCATGCCACGCGCCAGGAGCTGGCCGGACGTGTCGAGATCCAGACCGTGGCCTTTCCCCAGTCGGGCCTGCTGATCCGGCCCGGTACGGCCGAACTGCTGGACCAGGCGCTGGCGCAGGGCGCGGACGTGCTGGGCGGGTTGGATCCCTCGGCCATAGACCGCGATCCGGCGAGGTCGCTCGACGTGCTGTTCGGCCTGGCGGACAAGCATCGCAAGCCTGTTGATATCCATCTGCACGAGCCGGGCGAATTGGGCGCCTTTACCCTGGACCTGATCCTGGACCGCGTCCAGGCGCTGGGCATGCAGGGCAAGGTCGTCATCAGCCACGCCTTCTGTCTGGGCGGCGTGGACGCCAAGCGGCTGGACGGCCTGCTGCGGCGGCTGGCTGCGCTGGATGTGGCCTTGCTGACGACGGCGCCGCCGTCGCGGCCCGTGCCGGCCGTGCGCGCCTGCCGCGAGGCGGGGGTGACGATCTTCGGCGGCAACGACGGCATCCGCGATACCTGGACTCCCTACGGCAGCCCCGACATGCTGGCGCGCGCCATGCTGATCGGCCTGCGCAACGACCTGCGGCGCGACGACGAGGTCGAATGGGCGTTCGATTGCGTGACCGCGGCGGCGGCCCGCGCCTGCGGTTTCGCGGACTATGGCCTGGCGCCGGGTTCGCGCGCGGATCTGGTGCTGGTCGACGCCAGCTGTATTGCGCAAGCCGTGGCGACGCGTGCGCCGCGCCGCCTGGTGGTGTCGGGCGGCGTGGTCGTGGCCCGCGACGGCCGCGACGCAAACGCACAGGACTGATCTTCCGGGCTTAGTCCAGGCCGAGCTGAGTCTCGGCCATTTCCACGAAGGCCTGCATCAGCGCCGAACGCACGCCGGAGCGCAGCCAGATCGCGCCCACGGTGCGCACCGGGCAGGGCGGCGGCAGAGGCCAGCGCCTGACGCGGGCTGACGGTTCTCCGATGGTCGCCCAATCCGGCAGCAGCGCCACGCCCAATCCTTCCGACACCAGCTTGGCAATGGAATCGATTCCATCCAGCTCGAAGCGTACGTGCGGCCGCAGGCTGCGCGCGCGCAGGTAGTCGTCGGCCATCTTGCCGCCCACCACGCTGCGGTCATAGCAGATGTAGGGTTCGCGCGCGATGACTTCCAGCGGGTCGCGCACCTTCATATCGGCCGGCGTGACCAGCACCAGCGGCTCTTGCCGCAGGTCGCGCCAGGCGCAGGTCTTGGGGATGGCGAACAAGGGATGCACCAGCAGCGCGCCGTCCAGTTCGCCGGACAGCACCTTGCCGTAGAGCAGGGTGGTGGGCGCCGGTTCTATGTAGATTTCAATATGGGGATGGCGCGCAGTCCAGGCGCGCAGCACGGGCGGCATGATGCCGGTCAGCGCGGTGGGCGTGGCGCCCAGGCGCAGCGGACCGGCCGGCAGTTCGGTGTCGGACGCAGCCGAACGCAGGTCGCGCACGTCGCGCAGGACGGCGCGGGCACGCTCCAGGATCCGCACGCCGGCCTGCGTGGGCTTCACCGTGCGGCCGGAGCGCGCGATCAAGGCGCTGCCCATGTCCGCTTCCAGCGCGCGCAGGCGCTGCTGCACCGTGGCGGGCGTCAGCCCCTGGTGGCGCGCGGCCTGGGCGATGGAGCCCAGTTCCACCACGTGCACATAGGTTTGCAGAAAGCGCGAATCCACGGGCCGGACCCTCCTGAAAAGATGCTTTTTCCATATTCTAAATATGGATGAAGATAATTGTTGTTTTCTTTGGCCACGGCAAGAATACGGTCAGAGCGTTGAGGCCCCGCATGCCGCGCCGGCCCCGCCCGACCATCCCGATTACCAAGGAGCCAGTTGTGCCCATCATTGAATCCATAGACGTGTGCGCCGCCGCGGTGCCCCTGGACAAGGTCACCTCGTTTTCGAATCGCACCGTGTCGACGCGGCACTACGGCCTGGTGAAGGTCCGTTCCTCCGACGGCGTGGAAGGCATCGGCTTCTGCTACGTGGGCAGCGCCGGCGGCGCCATCTTTGAGGCCGCGGTGCAGAACCTGCTGGGTCCGGTGCTGCTGGGCAAGGATTCGCTCGCCGTCGAAGGCCTGTGGCAGGCGATGTACCAGGAAGCCCTGCTGCAAGGCCGGCAAGGCACGGTGATGCGCGCATTGAGCGCCCTGGATATCGCGCTGTGGGACCTGAACGCCAAGACCGTCGGCCTGCCGCTGCACAAGTATCTGGGCGCGGTCGAACTCGAAACCGTGCCGGCCTATGCCAGCGGCGGCTACTACCTCGACGGCAAGACGCCCCAGCACCTGGGCGAAGAAATGGCGAGCTACGTGGATAAGGGCTTTCGCGCCGTCAAGATGAAGACGGGCCGCCTGTCCCCGGCCGAGGAAGAGGCGCGTCTGAAGGCGGCGCGCGAGGCCATCGGCCCCGACGTCGAGTTGATGATGGACTGCAACAACGCCTGGCAGGACGTGACGCAGGCCATGCAGTACATCCGCCGCTTCGAACAGTACGATCCGTACTTCATCGAAGAACCCTTCGGCCCCGACGACATCGACAGCCATGCCAAGCTGGCGCGCCTGACGCGCCTGCCCATCGCCACCGCCGAGATCGGCTATGGCCGCTGGTATCACAAGGAGTTGCTGGACAAGGGCGCCGCAGGCATCCTGCAGACCGATGCCGCCGTCTGCGGCGGCATCACCGAATGGAAGCGCATCGCCGCCACCGCCGCCAGCTACGGCGTCGTGGTTTGCCCGCACTGGTTCCATGACGTGCATGCGCCGCTGGTCGCCGCGACGCCGAATGCGCGCTACGTCGAATTCTTCTGGGACGATCAGGTCCTGAACTTCCGCAGACTGGTCGACCGCCAGTTGACGCACAAGCAGGGACGCGTGGTGCTGCATCAGGAGCCCGGCCTGGGCTTCGGTTTCGACGAGCGCATGGTCGAGCGCTACGGCAAGTGGAGCCGGGTCGCTGGCTGAGGGTAGGGGGCGCGGCCTGCCGGCCGCGCGCCGCAGCGCAGGAGCATCGCAGCCAGGCCGCGCCAGACGGCCGGCAGCGGTGAGCAGTGACAGTATTCCAAGAACCAGTCGCCGGCCATCGGACCGGCGCGCGAGGAGACAGCAATGCAACGTAGGCAATTCATGACCGGCGCCGCGGCGCTGGGGGCCGCGCTGGTCCTGCCGGCGACGGCGCGGGCGCAAGACCTGCCGCAGGGGCCGGTGAAGATCGTGGTGGGCTTTCCCGCCGGCGGCGGCACCGACGTGCTGGCGCGCCTGCTGGGGCAGAAGCTGGGCGTGATGTGGAATATTCCCGTCATCGTCGAAAACCGCGCGGGCGCGGCCGGCATCATCGCCGCCGAACAGGTGGCGCGCCAGCCCAACGACGGCAATACGCTGTTGATGGCGCACGTCAACAGCCATGGGATCGCGCCGGGCCTGCAGCCCAAGCTGGCCTATTCGGTGGAGCGCGACTTCACGCCGATCGCCCTGGTCGGCAAGACGCCCACCATCTTGCTTGGCGGCGCCTCGCAACCCGCCAAGACGCTGCCCGAGCTGGTTGCGCTGTGCAAGGCGCAGCCGGGCAAGATCGTGTTCGGTTCGGCCGGCAGCGGTTCGGCGCAGCACCTGGCGCTGGAGATCTTCAAGGCCCGCGCGGGGATCGACGTGCTGCACGTGCCCTACAAGGGCTCGGCTCCCTTGATGAATGACCTGCTGGGCGGCCACGTGCAGTACTGCTTCGAAGGCATGACCACCGCCACGCCGCTGGTGCAGTCCGGCAAGGTGATCGCGCTGGCGCAGACCTTGCAGCAGCGCTCCAAGAGCCACCCCAACGTGCCGACCGTGGCCGAACAGGGCTATCCCGGATTCGAGGCCAGCATCTGGTTCGGCATGGTCGGTCCGGGCAAGATGCCCGCCGCCATGGTCCAGCGCATGAACCAAGACATCGACCGGGTGTTGGCGATGCCGGACGTGCAGGAAAAGCTGGCGCAGGTGGGGGCGGAGGACGGCGGCGGCAGCGTCCAGCGCTTTGCCGACTTCATGAAGCAGGAGCAGCAGAAGTACGCCCAGACCATACGCGACGCGAAGATCGTGGCGGAGGGCTGAGGCGGCGCCAGTGAGCGGAAATTGATGGAGACATTGGCCCCCCAAAAAGTGTAAAAAGATATAACCTCGCCAGCCGGCGATCCCAGGGGACGGCCTCGATGCCGCGCAAGCTTGTAATCGGCATCGCCATCGCTCTCGCCGCCGCCGCGGCCCTGTTGCCCATCGGCTTCGCGCTGCACATGTCCTGGTCCCGCGCCGTCGCGGGCGAGCAGCGCTATCTGGACGACCAGGCTCAGCGCATCCTGAGGGACACCCAGGATCTGCTGGACCAGACCGTGGCCACGCTACGCGATCTGGACGAGCTGGCATTCGAGCCCTGTTCGCCCCAGCACATCCGCCATATGCGGGCGCTGGCCCTGCGGGACCGGGCCGTGGACGATCTGGCCTATGTGGCGGGCGGGATCGTCCAGTGCACCACCTGGGGCGTGCCCAGCTACGAAGAGCCGCTGATTCCGGCCCAGGTCGAACTGACCAACGGCGGACGCCTGTTGCTGGATGCGGTGCCCGTCTTGAGTCCCGGCATCAGGATGGTGGCGGTGCGCCACGGCGATTACAGCGCCTTGTTCGAACCCGGCCGGTTCACTGAAAAGGCGCTCACGGACGGCGCGCAACTCGCCGTGGTCCTGCCGGGCGTGGGCATGCTGGGAACCCGCAACGACCCTGATCTCGTGCTGGTGTCGCAGGCGCTGAATGGCGGCAAGCTGGACATCGACGAGGCCTACCTCAGCGCCGTCGCGCGCAATGCGGACCTGGCCGTCGTCCTGCTCGAACCGCAGACCGAAGCGCTGGACATGCTGCCGCGCGAGCGCCTGTTCTGGCTGCCCATGGGGACGCTGGTCGCGGCCGCCATGATCGCGCTGGTCGTTTGGCTATCGCGCCGGCGCCTGTCGATCGCGGGCGAACTGGCCGCCGGCATCAGGCGGCGGGAATTCGTCGTCCACTACCAGCCCATCATCGACCTGCGCACAGGCCGCTGCATCGGCGCCGAGGCGCTGGTGCGCTGGATCCGGCGCGGCGGCAAGACCCTGAGACCCGACCTGTTCATCTCGATCGCCGAAGACAACGGCCTGATGGCCCGCATCACCGAAGAGGTGTTTCGCCTGGTGATCCGGGATATGGAGGAGCTGCTGGGCGAGGACCGGGGAGCGCACATCTCCGTCAACCTGAGCGCCAGCGATCTCAAGGATGGCGGGGCATTGCGGGTGTTGCAGCGCATGCTGGAAGGCACGGTCATCGATCCGCGGCAGATCTGGCTGGAAGCCACCGAGCGCGGCTTCATGGACGTGGACAAGGCCTGCAGCGTCATCGAACAGGCCCGTGCGCAAGGCCATGCCGTGGCCATCGATGACTTCGGCACGGGCTACTCCAGCCTGTCCTATCTGCAGCGGCTGCCGCTCGACTCGCTGAAGATCGACAAGTCCTTCGTCGACACCATCGGCACCGATTCCGCGACCCACAAGGTCACGGACCACATCATCGACATGGCCAAGTCGCTGAACCTGCTGACCGTGGCCGAAGGCATCGAGCGCCAGGAACAGGAAGACCACCTGAAAGCGCGCGAGGTGGATTTCGGCCAGGGTTGGCTGTACGGCAAGCCCATGCCGGCGCCGGAGTTCATCGCGTACTACAAGAAAAACGTGGCCAGCACGCCGCCGCCCAGCCGGCTGCCCGACGCGCGGAGGTGAGGCCGGGGGGCGCGGCTTTGTCCTGATCGGTCGCCTGGATCCGTGCCGTGCCGTTTTCATCGCTTCGGGAAATCCCGCATTGTTCTCACGTCTGCCAAATCGGAATAATAGAATCAGAATTCACATTCTGAAATGGCGGGCCACGACAGCTTGATGGGCGGCGAAGGTGGAGGAGGGCCGTTGCTGGCGTTGTCGATATGGCTGACCACAACAAATCTCGGGAGACATGCGTGCGCCAAGATGTAGCCATTCGTCAGTGGGGGCAGTTGCCCCGGTCAGGTTTGCCAACGCAACAGGATTGCGCCGGCTGTAGGTTGCCGCTGCTTGTGCATGCTGGGTTCGAACCCATGCTTGTCGCCGGCGTTGGCGTCATGGTTTGCCGGATAGCTGCTTTTGCTGCGCTGGTAATGGCGATTGCCGGCGCAATAGGCCGTTGCGCCATTGATGTTCGAACGGGCGGCATCAGGCCTCGGCGCCTGTTACTGCAATTGCTTCTGTGCGGAATCCCGGTCCTGTCGTGCGCGCCTTGGGCGGATTCGAGGGCGGCCACGGTGCAGCTGTATGGCGTTGTCGATACGTTCATGATGCACGGACGCAATGGCGGAACGGGGACCGTCCGGATGGGCTCTGGCGGCGTCTCCGATTCGTTCTGGGGCATTCGGACCGTCGAAGACCTGGGCAACGGGGTGCGTGTCAGTTTTCGTCTGGAAGGCGACGTCGATACGACCAACGGCAGGCAATTGCATCCCACCAGTACGTACAACCGCGAGGCAAACATAGCGGTCAGTTCGGATGCCTGGGGCACGCTCAGGCTGGGCAGGCAATATCCCGCCGCGCTACCCGTGTCGGTGGACCCGTTCTTCTTCGTTCAACGGTTCTCGCCAGTGGCGTTCTTCCCCCAGCTCGTGACAGATCTTGGGGCAGGCATCGCCCCGCTGCCGCAGCGGATCGACAATGCGATTTCCTACCAGACTCCATCGATGGACGGGGTAGTCATATATGCGGTGTATGCCCCGCGCTACTCCGGGAATGTAGGCACAGGCGAAATCAGCCGCAATAGCGACAAGTTCGTCAATGGCTATGCGGGCATCCAGACGAACTACTCGCGCGGTCCGTGGTCGCTTGGCGCATCCTACGGTGCGATAAGGCCGGCGAATCCTGTGGGGCGTAACAAGGTTCCGCTGGATTCGTCCCGTACCGATGTGATCGCCATCAGCGCCGCCCATACGACGGGCGCGCTGCAGACATCCATTGGATACGGCAGGATCAGTTCCAACGTGCCCGGCACATACGGCGCTCAGATGATGTCGGTCGGCTCCTTGCTGCTGCAAGGTCCGCACGTGTTTCGAGCGTTGCTTTTGTACCGGACCATCAATGGCCGATCAGATCGCACCTTTGGCGGGGTGCTCGGCTACGACTATCAGCTGTCCAAGCGGGTTAGCGTTTACACGCGGATGGCGGGCTTCTTGAATAGCTCAGGGTCCGCTTTTGGCATCGCCGCCAACGTTCCGCGGGAGATGGGCGCCACGACCACGACGCTCGCCTTTGGCATCTCGCAACGATTTTGAGCCCTTGTTTTTGAGCCCTTGTTTTTGAGCCCTTGTGTCAGGTGCGGCGGCGACACCTGCCGCGCGCCGCTCAGCGCGCCTGCGGCTCCACCCAGCCCGCCGTCGCCGAGATCGAGCGCGCCTTCTCGCTGAGCAGTCGCGCGGTATCGGATTGCAGGTCGTCGTCGATGGCGCCCACCGGCCCCATCAGCGTAATGGCGGCCTTCATCTCGCCCAGCATGTCGAATATGGGCGCGGACAGCGACGTGAAGTGCGGCAGCAGCGCGTCGCGGCAACGGCTGAGGTGGTGCTCCAGCACTTCCTCGCGGATGGCCTGCACGTCCTTTTGCGTATAGGACTTGCCGCCGTACCCGTCCGAGCCGGCTGAGGCCATTTCCTGTTCCAGCAGTTCGCGCGTGCTGGCTTCCGGCAGGTGCGCCAGGAAGTTGCGGCCCAGCGCCGAGGACAGCAGCGGCAGCACGCTGCCCACGCGCAGTTCCAGCAGGGGGCGGCTGCGGGCGCCTTCGACGCGGTAGACGATGGTCGGGCCCTTGTTGCCCCACACGCCCAGGAACACGGTGTGGCCGGTGATCGCGGCCACTTCGGCCATGATGGGCCGGGCGGTGGTGAATACGTCGAACTGTTCCAGGGCCGCCAGGCCCAGCCGCAGGGCATAGGGCCCCAGGCCGTAGTGGCCGGTATCCGCGTGCTGCTGCACCACGCCCACCTTCTGGAAGCTGACCAGGTAGTAGTGGACGTTGGGCACCGTCAATTCACAGGCGTCCGCGATTTCCTTCAGGGGCAGGGGACGGCCGGCCTTGCGGATGACGTCCAGGATCCGGAACCCCACTTCGATCGACTGGATGCCCCTGCGCGCGGCGACAGGCGCCTGTTCCGCGTTCTTTTCCATCTTGCCGGCGGGCCTTGCCATTGCTGCCTCCACTGTTTTTCTGGCGCGAGTGTAGCAGCGGGGCGCCGCGCTTCCGGCCAGGAGGCGCGACCGTCGCGCCGGGTTTTCCCTAGCTTTTTCAGGCCTTGGTTTAAGTTTGATAATAGTTAATGACTACAGCATTATCAATCTAAAGCGATTGGGGAAAGCAGGCATGGAAGCGAATGTGGCAATGCAGCGGATCGACGCCGGTCCGACGCTCAGCAGGAAGGAGGAACGCCAGGTGGTGGTGGCCTCGACCCTGGGCACCTTGTTCGAGTGGTACGACTTTTTCATCTACGGGACCCTGGCCGTCTTCATGAGCCAGGTGCTGTTCCCGCAGGACAACCCCACCGTGGCGCTGCTGGCCGCGCTGGGCGCGCTGGCGGTGGGCTTCATCATCCGGCCCCTGGGCGCGGTGATGTTCGGCTACCTGGGCGACAAGCTGGGCCGCAAGTACACCTTCCTCATCACCGTGGTGATGATGGGCGGCGCGACCGTCCTGATCGGCTGCCTGCCCACCTATGAATCAGCCGGCCACCTGTCGTGGATCCTGCTGCTGACCCTGCGCGTGGTGCAGGGGCTGGCGGTGGGCGGCGAGTACGGCGGCGCGGTCATCTACGTGGCCGAACATTGCGAACCCAAGCGCCGCGGGCTGCTGACGGGCTGGATCCAGATCACCTCGTCGGCGGGCCTGATCCTGTCCTTGATCGTGATCCTGTGCACCCAGGCGTCCATGAGCGCCGAGGATTTCCGCCAGTGGGGCTGGCGCCTGCCGTTCATCCTGTCGATCGTGATGCTGGCGATTTCGATCTACGTGCGCGCCAAGCTGCACGAGTCGCCCGTGTTCACCCGCATGAAGCAGCAGAACCGCCTGTCCAAGAATCCGGTCAAGGAGACCTTCGGCCAATGGTCCAGCCTGCGGCTGGTGCTGCTGGCGCTGATCGGTGTCACCGCCGGCCAGGGCGCCACCTACTTCACCGGCCAGTTCTACGTCATGATCTTCATGCAGCAGGCCGTGCAGCTGGACCAGACCAGCGTCTACACGCTGATCCTGATCGGCTTCATCATCGGCGCGCCGACCTTTGTGCTGTTCGGCTGGTTGTCGGACCGCATCGGCCGCAAGTGGATCATGATGGTCGGCCTGTTCGTTGCCGCCATCGGCTACCACTCCATGTTCGACGTGCTGCTCAAGGCGGGCAACCCGACCCTGGCGCAAGCCATGCAGAGCACGCCGGTGCGCGTGCATGCCGATACCAGCGGCGGCGCCTGCGACTTCGGGCTGCAGGCCGCCATGATCGGCAGCCATGCCGACCACAAGAAGGTCTGCGTGCAGGCCAAGAAATTCCTGGTGGGCAAGGGCATCAACTTTGAATACGCCGCGCCGCTGCCCGGCCAGAGCATCGCCATGAGCGTGGGCGGCACGACCGTCAACGGCTTTGACCGCGCCGCCTACACCAGCGCGCTGACGGCCGCCGGTTATCCGGAGCGCGCCGATCCCGCGCGCGTCGACCGCACGACCATCATCCTGATCCTGGTGCTGATGACGGCCGTGGTCGCCATGGTCTACGGCCCGGTGGCGTCCTATCTGGTCGAACTGTTCCCGGCCCGCATCCGCTATACGGCGCTATCCTTCCCGTACCACATCGGCGCCGGCATCTTCGGCGGCATCGTGCCCTTTACCGCCACCTATCTGGCCCAGGCCAGCGGCAATATCTTTGGCGGCCTGATGTATCCGGTCGTGGTGACCGCTGTGGTCGGCGTCATCGGCAGCCTGTTCCTGCCGAACACCCGTGCCCGCGCCATCGACGAAGACGCTGCACACTGAGAAAAAAGGAGAGACATGTCCACGCAACAGAGCTTCAAGGCTGCCGTCATCCAGGCGGCGTCCATTCCCACCGACAGCGTCGCCTGCGCCCAGAAAGCGGCATCCCTGATCCGGCAGGCGGCGGAGCAGGGCGCCCGCGTGCTGGTGTTCCCCGAGGCGTTCCTGGGCGGCTACCCCAAGGGCAACTCCTTCGGCGCGCCCATCGGCATGCGCAAGCCCGAAGGCCGAGACGCCTTCGCCAGCTATCACAACCAGGCCATCCGGCTGGATGGCGAGGAAGTCGCGCTGGTAGCCCAGGCCGCGGCCGACACCGACAGCTTCGTCGTCATGGGCTGCATCGAAGCCGACGGCGGCACGCTGTACTGCACCGTGCTGTACTTCAATGGCCGCGAAGGGCTGGCGGGCAAGCACCGCAAGCTCATGCCCACCGCCGGCGAACGCCTGATCTGGGGTTTCGGCGACGGCTCCACCATGCCCGTCTTCGACACCCCCTATGGCAAGATCGGCGCCGTCATCTGCTGGGAAAACTACATGCCCATGCTGCGCATGTACATGTACAGCCAGGGCGTGGCGCTGTATTGCGCGCCGACCGCCGATGACCGCGATTCCTGGATTCCCAGCATGCGCCACATCGCGCTGGAAGGCCGCTGCTACGTCCTCACGGCCTGCCAGCACCTGCGCCGCGATGCCTATCCCGACGATTTCGAATGCGCCTTGGGCGATGCGCCCGATACCGTGCTGATGCGCGGCGGCAGCGCCATCATCGATCCGCTGGGCGAAGTGCTGGCGGGTCCGGATTTTTCCGCCGAAACCATCCTGTACGCTTACATCAATCCCAACCAGATCCTGCGCGGCAAGTATGACTTCGACGTTTCCGGCCACTATGCCCGTCCGGACGTGTTCCAGCTGCAGGTCGACACGCGCGAAAAGCGCGCCGTGTCGGCGCTGAATGCCGGGCAGCAGGAGGCCTGATCCATGCATTTCGATTTCAGCGCCTTGCCGGCGCAGACGGTCTACAACGTGCTGACCTCGACCGTCACCCCGCGCCCGATCGCATGGCTCACCACGGTTTCCGGCAAAGGCGTTGTCAACGCGGCTCCGTTCAGCTTCTTCAACGTCATGGGGCATCAGCCGCCGACGGTCGCCATCGGCCTGATGCGCCATGCCAGCGGAGAACTGAAGGACTCCGGCGCCAACATCATCGAGAACGGCGAGTTCGTGGTGAACCTGGTGCCGGAGTCGCTGGTCGCGCAGATGAACCAGACCTGCGCCGATTACCCGGCGGACGTGGACGAGATGGCCGCGGCCGGCCTGACCGCGCTGCCGGCGTCCCATGTGCGTCCTCCGCTGATCAAGGGCTCCCCGGTGTCGCTGGAATGCGTCAGCCAGGCGACCATCGTGACCGGCCCGCGCCAGCTCGTGGTGATCGGGCGGGTGCTGGGCGCGCATGTCGACGATGCCTACGTGCTGGACGCCGAACGCGGCTACATGGACACGCCGGCCATGGGGCTGATCGCGCGCATGCACGGCGGCGGCTGGTACGCGCGCAGCACGGACCTGTTCCAGCTGGCGCGGCCGACGGCGCCGTTGTGACACGCCAGGATTGCTGAGGAAAATGGCGGCTCGCTTGAGCCGCCTTTTTTTATGGACGACGAGCTGAAAGAGACAGGCTTCCCGGCGGTCCGTTTGCGTGGCGTCAAGGCCGCGCACCGCTAAGGATGCGAGATTGATGGCCGGCAGCCTGGCGCCGGCGACGCAAAGGGAAGAGCTTGCGTCAATTCGCTCTTCATTTCTCCCGATGCGGGCCAAATCCGCGCTGTTAGCATTCCGCCGGCTGTCTCGTCTGCCCTCGCAACAGAGGCTTTCGGCGGCATTTTTCATATACAACGGACATAAATTTGGGGGCGGATATCCAGGGGCTTACGGGCATCTGGCTTGCATTGGCGGCGGGGACTGCCCGGCGCCGAGCTTCTGCCTGGGTGCGTATCCGTGCTTGCCCCGGGAGTAGCCGGGAGCAATATGAACAACATGAAGCTTGGAACCCGTCTTGCGGGTGGATTCGCCATCCTGCTGGCCATGATCATCGTCATGTGCGTGGTGGGTCTGGTCAGTCTGGCCAACATCAACGAATCGGTCGAGACCGTCACGCAGCGTTCCCTGATCAAGGAACGCCTGATCAACGATTGGGCCCGCAATATCCAGTCCGGGGTGACCCGCACCACTGCGATCGCCAAGAGCGCCGATGCGAGTCTGGCCGGCTTCTTCGCGGAAGAAGCGGCGACCTCCACCCGTAATTCCTCGGCGCTGCAGCAGCAGATCGAGCCGCTGATCCAGAGCGATCAGGAAAAGGAGCTGTGGGAAGGCATCCGGAAATCCCGGGCGGACTACCTGCGCACCCGCGACGGCATATTCAAGGCCAAGCAGGAAGGCAATGTGCAGGCGGCCGACACGATTTTCAATCGGGAGTTCCTGCCGGCCACGCGCCAGTTCATCGATCAGATCACGCGTCTGTCCAGTCTGCAGCGCGCGGAAATCGACGCCCGCGCGGCCGACATAGCAGGCGCCTACGGCACGGCCAATCTCTGGATGATCATCATCGGCTCCGTTGCGGTAATCAGCGGGCTGTTGCTGGCAGTCCTGCTGACGCGCAGCATCACGCGCCCGCTGTCCGAGGCGGTGCGCGTGGCGCGCACGGTGGCCGCCAGCGACCTCACCAGTGCCATAAGCGTGACTTCGCGCGACGAGATCGGGCAATTGATGCGGGCGCTGGAATCCATGAACGCCAATCTGGCCGGTACCGTCGCCAGGATACGGGCGGGCGTGGACAGCATTGCGTCCGCTTCCGGCGAGATCGCCGCGGGCAACACCGACCTGTCTTCCCGGACCGAGCAGCAGGCTGCGTCCCTGGAGGAAACCGCCGCGTCCATGGAGCAGCTGTCTTCCACCGTGAAGCTGAACGCCGACCGCGCCGTGCAGGCGAACCAGCTGGCTTCGGCTGCGTCTGAAACCGCGGCGCTGGGCGGCTCCACGGTCACCGAAGTCGTCAGCACCATGAGCGCGATTTCGGCCAGTTCCGTCAAGATCGCCGACATCGTCTCCGTGATCGAGGGCATCGCCTTCCAGACCAACATCCTGGCCCTGAACGCGGCCGTGGAGGCGGCGCGCGCGGGCGAACAGGGCAAGGGCTTCGCCGTGGTCGCCGCCGAGGTGCGCACCCTGGCGCAACGCAGCGCCCAGGCCGCCAAGGAGATCAAGACCCTGATCGAAGACACCGTGCAGAAGATCGAGCAGGGCTCCGGCAGCGCGGAGCGCGCTGGCTCGACGATGCAGGAGATCGTCGGCGCGGTGCGGCGCGTGACGGACATCATGGGTGAGATTGCCGCGGCCTCCGCCGAGCAGGCCGATGGCATCGGGCACGTCAATCTGGCCGTGTCGCAGATGGACGAGGTGACGCAGCAGAACGCTGCCCTGGTGGAAGAAGCCGCCGCTGCCGCAGGGTCCATGCAGGATCAGACGGCGGAACTGACCCGGGCGGTCAGTGCGTTCAAGTTGCCGGGGGGTAGCCGGGCGGGCGTCGCCGTTGCGGCGCCGGCGGCCTTGCAGCTCGCGGCCTACTAGCCGGGAAATGCGAAAAAAGCCCCTCTCAAGGGGCTGACGCAGAAAAAACAAAAGCCCCTCGAAAGGGGCTGGCGCAGAAAAACAAAAGCCCCTCGAAAGGGGCTTTTGAGTCGCACTTTTGAGTTCATCATCAGTGCTTGAATACTGGCGGAGAGGGTGGGATTCGAACCCACGGTACGGGGATACCGTACGCCTGATTTCGAGTCAGGTACATTCGACCACTCTGCCACCTCTCCTTGCTGGGTTTCGTAACGGCGGTTGTCCTGGCCGGGTTGCCCCAGAGCCGGGTCTTCCACTAAAGACCCCTGGTCGGAAGGATCTCGTTGTCGAAGCAGCGAAGCCCGCAATTCTACAGGATTTTTTTTGTTTGTGTAAAGGGGGTAGTTGAAAGTCCCCCACAGCGGGTTTCAACTGGCTTTCAGTGGCTGCGATCTTTGCCCAGAATTCCACTTGCCCGGCGTCCCTGCCCGGCACTCTTCTCGTCTCGGCGCTCATCCCGGAACCGCTAGTCCCATGGATCTCATCCTTATCCTTCTGCTTGCGGCCGTGCTGTGCGTGCCCTTGACCCAGCTGCTGGGCCTGGGCGCCATTCCGGGATATCTGCTGGCCGGCGTGCTGGTGGGGCCGTCCTGCCTCAGGCTCGTCACCAATGTGGACACCATGATCAATGTGTCCCAGTGGGGCGTGGTGATGATGTTGTTCATCATCGGGCTGGAGCTTTCGCCCAAACGCCTGTGGGCCATGCGCAACGAAGTCTTCGTGCTGGGTTCCTTGCAGATGCTGGCTTGCGGGCTGCTGCTGGCGGTGGTGTTCGGCGCGGCGCTGCGGCATCTGGCCGGCATGGAGTGGCAGGCGGCGATCCTTTGCGGCCTGTCGCTGGCCCTGTCGTCCACAGCGGTGGCCTTGCGGCTGCTGGACGAACGCGTGCTGACGCGCACGCCGCTGGGCAGGTCGGCGCTGGGAATACTGCTGTTCCAGGACATGGCGGCGATCCCCATGCTGGTGGCGGCGGGCTTGCTGGGCTCCGACGGCACCTCGGCGCCGTCCTTCAAGGAGGCGCTGATCGCCGTGCTGGTGGTCGCCGCCGCTTACCGTCTGCGCCTGCTGGGCTGGGCAGCCAAGGCGCAACTGAACGAATTGTTTACTGCCGCCGCCTTGTTGATGGTGGTGGGCGCTGCCCAATTGTTCGACTTCGCCGGCCTGTCCGCGGGCCTGGGGGGATTCCTGGTGGGCGTGCTGATGGCCGAATCGCGCTACCGGCACGATCTGGAAAAGGCGATCGACCCCTTCAAGGGCTTGTTGCTGGGCCTGTTCTTCGTGGCCATCGGCATGTCCGTGAACTTGAAGGTGGTGGCCAACCACTGGTCGTTCATCGCCGCGGGCGTACTCGCGCTGCTACTGGTCAAGGCCTTGATTCTTTATGGATTTTCCCGCTTTCTCGGGTTGCCGCGCTATCACCGGCTGCTGTTTGCGCTGGCGTTGGCGCAGGGCGGGGAGTTCAGCTTTGCCATCTTCAATGAAGCCTGGGACAACAATCTGGTGAACCTGGAACAGCGCGACGTGCTGTCCGTCATCGTGGCGATTTCGATGGGCGTGGTGCCGATGCTGATCAAGCTGCTGGAACGCATACCCGAAAACCGGGGCGGCATGGCCGATCTGCCAACGGCGGAATCGGCCCAGGACGAGGCGCCGAAACCTCCTGCGCCGCGCGACACTCCGCCCGCTGCTTGACCCTGCGGGCCGTGCGGGCATGGCATGATTGCCGTCATGCCGGGCAGCTACACTTGACCCTTGCTTGGCCCGTCCAATGTGCCCGACCACAGGAGAATGCTCATGCTTAAAGGAAAAGTCGCCCTTGTCACCGGTTCCACCAGCGGCATCGGCCTGGGTATCGCCACTGCCTTTGCCCAGCAAGGCGCCGATATCGTCTTGAACGGCTTCGGCGATGCCGCCGAAATCGAAAAGCTCCGCGCCAGCCTGGCTGACAAGCATGGCGTGAAGGTCATCTACGACGGCGCCGACCTGTCCAAGGGCGCGGCCGTGCGCGAGCTGGTCGAGAACGCCGTGCGCCAATTGGGCCGCATCGACATCCTGGTCAACAACGCCGGCATCCAGCACACCGCCTTGATCGAGGATTTCCCCGCCGAAAAATGGGATGCGATCCTGGCGCTGAACCTGTCGGCCGTGTTCCACGGCACCGCAGCAGCCTTGCCGCACATGAAGAAGCAGGGCTTCGGCCGCATCATCAACATCGCCTCGGCCCATGGCCTGGTGGCTTCGGCCAACAAGTCGGCCTACGTGGCCGCCAAGCATGGCGTGGTCGGCTTCACCAAGGTGACCGCGCTGGAAACGGCCGGCCAGGGCATCACCGCCAACGCCATCTGCCCGGGCTGGGTGCGCACGCCGTTGGTTGAAAAGCAGATCACCGCGCTGGCGGAAAAGGATGGCGTCGATCAGGAAACCGCCGCACGCGAACTGCTGAGCGAAAAGCAGCCGTCGCTGCAATTCGTGACGCCGGAGCAACTGGGAGGCACCGCCGTGTTCCTGGCTTCGGATGCCGCCGCGCAAATCACAGGTACGTCCGTCTCGGTCGATGGCGGCTGGACGGCACGCTAAAAAGGAATTCCGGAATGCTGTTTTTGCTTTCTCCCGCCAAGAAGCTGGATTACGACTCGCCGCTGCACATCGAGACGCATACCCAGCCGTTGTTCGTGGACCAGGCCGCCGGCCTCATCAAGGTGCTGAAAACCAAGTCGGCCGAGGATATCTCCGAGCTCATGAGCCTGAGCCCGGCGCTGTCCGAACTCAACGTGCAGCGCTACGCCCACTGGAAGCGCAGCTTCACGCAGGCCAACTCGCGCCAGGCGGTGCTGGCCTTCAACGGCGACGTCTACGAAGGGCTGGAGGCCGCGACCCTGTCGGCCAAGCAGCTGGACTGGGCGCAGGAGCACGTGGCCATCCTGAGCGGCCTGTATGGCGTGCTGCGTCCGCTGGACCTGATGCAGCCGTACCGCCTGGAAATGGGCACGCGCCTGGCCACGCCCAAGGGCAAGAACCTGTACGAGTACTGGGGCCCGGCCATCGCCGACTATCTCAACGAACGGCAGGCCGGCCAGAAGACGCCCGTGATCGTCAACCTGGCGTCCGAGGAATACTTCAAGTCGGTCGACCTGAAGACGCTGAAGGCGCGCGTCGTGCAATGCGTGTTCCAGGACTGGAAGAACGGCGCCTGGAAGGTCATCAGCTTCCACGCCAAGCGCGCGCGCGGCCTGATGGCGCGCTACGCGATCCTGCACAAGGTGTCCAAGCCCGAAGGCCTGCAGGGGTTTGACCTCGAAGGCTACAAGTTCGACGCCTCCGCCTCGTCGGAAGACAAGCTGGTGTTCCGCCGCAAGGTCTGATCCGGTCCCGGGCCTCGCGCCCGGGTTCGTCCCATTCCGCCAGATCAAGCGGCGGCAGTCACGCAGCCGCCGCCACCGGCGGCGCGTGCGTGGGATCGGCCAGCGCGTGCAGTTCCTGGCGGATCATGTGCGTTGCCTTCAGCATCTGCTTGACCGGATAGACCAGCGCGGCCTGTTCGCCTTCGGTGTCGAACTGGGTCGGCAGACCGGTGGGCGCCTGCACCCGATTCTCGTCCAGCAGGTCCACCATGCCGGTCAGCGCCCGCTGCACGGCTTCGGGCGTGGCCGGCAGACCGGCCAGAATGGGGATGGCCGCCGTGATCTGCGAGGCCAGGATGTGGTTCTGGATCAGCAGGTTGTTGAGCTCCGGCACGCTTACCTGATGCGAGGTGGGCTCGCTCATCATGCGGTAGAACGCCTCGGCGAAATTGCTGAAGGAGATGTGCACGTTCTTGCGCGCCAGCCGCCAGGCCAGGTCGGCGTCCGTGACCGCCGGAGTCTCGCCGGCGGCGGCGCCCACGGGCGCGCCGTGGGCTTGCATGGCCTCGACGTAGCGCAGACCGGCGATCAGGTATTCGCGGTTGGCGCGCGTGGCCGCGGCCGCCAGCGGCTTCAGGTAGCGGGCTTCCCACCAGGGCAGGATGTAGCTGCAGATCAGCGCCAGCGCGCAGCCGATCAGCGTGTCGATGGCGCGTTCGCCGATCACCGACATGGACACCGTGCCCGGCGACACGAAGTGGAACACCAGCACCACGAACAGCGTGTTGAAGGTGGCGCTGGCCATGTAGTTCAGCTGCACCAGGCTGTTGCCCATGATGCAGGCCCCCAGCAGCGCGGCGAACAGCAGTTCGGGCCGGTCGGTCAGGTTGAACAGCAGCAAGGCCAGGATGCAGCCGATCAGCGTGCCCGTCAGGCGCCAGCTATTGCGCTGTCGCGTCAACGCGAAGCCCGGCTTCATGATGATGACGATCGTCAGCATGATCCAGTAGTTGTGCGCGGAGAACGCCGGCGACAGCCACTGGCTGGCCAGCGTCATCGCGATGGCCGCGGCCGCCGTGACGCGCAGCGCGTAGCGGAAGTGCGGCGAGTCCAGGCGCAGGTTGCTGGTCAGAAGCCCCACGCGGAATTCCTGGCGCGAAATGAAGCGTGTCAGCGACTTGTTGATGCGCAGCACGTCGGTGGGCTTGGCGTCGGGCGAGGCGGCGGTGTGGTCGGCCAGGCGGTCGACGATGCGCGCCGAATTGCGCAGCCGGCGCAGCACCTGGACGATCAGCGCCAGCATCTCGGGCTCGCGTTCGCCCAGGCCCTGCTGCTTGAGCTGTTCGATCTCGTATTCGATGGCGCGCAGTTCGGCCTTGGCGCTGCTGCGGTACTGCACCTTGCGCCCGCGCGACACGTCCAGTGCGATGCGGTTGAGCTCCAGCGACATCTTCACCAGCGCGTCGCGCATGAACATCAGGCAGTCGCTGCCGGCCAGCGCGCGGCGCAGCGCCGCGTAGTCGGTGTGCGTGGCCACCAGCGTGTCGAGCAGCTGCAGCATGTCGACGAACATGTTCCAGATCATCACGCGCTGGCGGTCGCCCAGGCCCTTGCCGCGGGGCAGGGCGCGCAGCACCATGTCGCGCGCCGCCTGGTGCTTTTCCGTCATGACGGATTGGCGCTGGATCAGCTCGCGATAGGCGTCGTCCAGGTCGGCGGTTTCATCGTAGAAAGTGGCGCGCGCCGCCACGTAGTCGGCGGTGGCGAAGAGCGCCACCGACATGGCCTGCTGCTCTTCGCGCAGCCAGAACAGGCGCGAGAAGCCCAGGCTGAATGCGACATAGAACAGCGCCCCGCCCAAGGTCGCCGCGGCGTGCGCCAGCACCTCGTGCGGCGCCAGCGGGGAGTGCATGGTCAGGGTCATCAGCAGCAGGCCGGCAAAGCCGATCAGCCCGCCGCGCTTGCCGAACACCGTGAACATCGAATAGACGAAACACTGCGCGATGACCGCCAGCCAGATCAGCACGGGGTGCGAGGATGCGAAGCCGGTGATGACGACCGTCAGCGTGCCCAGCGCCGCGCCGCCCAGCATCTCGTTGGTGCGGTGGCGCTGCGGCCCGCCCGGCTGGTCGATGATGGCCAGGCATTGCGCGCCGAAGGTCGCGACCAGTCCGGTGGTGTAGTTGCCGAAGAGGCCGCCCAGCACCAGCACGGGCAACAGCATTCCCACTCCCTGACGCACCCCTCCGAAGAAGTAGTGGCTGTAGAGGAAGCGGCGGATGCTGGCAATGCGCAAATCCATGGGCAGGGGCTCGGTTCAGGACGACGAAACAAGTATAGAGAGACTGTCCCATATTTTTTGCCGCCGGGCCGCCCCAAGGCAAAAAACGCCCCCTTGGGGGGCAGCAAGCGCGTAGCGCGCAGCGTGGGGGTTTTACCGGGGCCAGATGGTTACCGAACCTTCCGCGCAACGCTGCGGGAAAGGTCGATTTGCTACCTTTGACGCAACGCGGTAAATTGCTCCACTTGCATCGGTCTGCCTATCCGAAACCGGTGCGTTGAGGCGGATTGCCAGGGTCACCTCCCAGCCATCCCGCAGCAGTTACACCTGCCGTTGGCCGCGCCACAAGCGTGTGTTGCCAAGGCTTCCATTTCGACCTCCAGCGTCCCCAAGGGGCGTTTGCACTGCGTTCTGTCGAGCGTGTGCCGGGTCGGCAAGGTGTCCGGGTGGCGTGGCTCCGTGAGCCGCAAAGCGCCGGATCATGTTGTCGGGACCGGTATGGGTTCAGTTGCCGCCGTATCCGGGCGAGCAGCAGTCAGGGTTGCAGGGCCGGTACTGAAAGGAATGACAACATGGAACTGAATGGCGCCGATATCGTCGTGCGCTGCCTGGCCGATGAAGGCGTGGAACACGTTTTCGGCTACCCCGGCGGCGCGGTGCTTTACATCTACGACGCGATTTTCAAGCAAGACAAATTCCAGCATGTCCTGGTTCGTCACGAGCAGGCCGCCGTGCACGCCGCCGATGCCTATTCGCGCTCGTCGCAAAAGGTCGGCGTCTGCCTCGTGACCAGCGGACCGGGCGTGACCAATGCCGTCACCGGCATCGCCACCGCCTACATGGATTCCATCCCCATGGTCATCATCAGCGGGCAGGTGCCCACTGCGGCCATCGGCGAGGACGCCTTCCAGGAATGCGACACCGTCGGCATCACGCGTCCCTGCGTCAAGCACAACTTCCTTGTGCGCGACGTCAAGGACCTGGCCGAAACCATGCGCCGCGCGTTCTACATCGCGCGCACCGGCCGTCCCGGCCCGGTGCTGGTGGATATCCCCAAGGACATCACCATCGCGCAGTGCAAGTACACGCCGCCCAAGGGCGAGATCTCGATGCGCTCCTACGCGCCCGTCAACAAGGGCCACCAGGGGCAGATCAAGAAAGCCGTGCAGATGCTGCTGGCCGCCGAGCGGCCCATGATCTACACGGGCGGCGGGGTCATTCTGTCGAACGCCGCGCCCGAGCTGAACAAGCTCGTGTCGCAACTGGGCGCGCCTTGCACCAGCACCCTGATGGGTCTGGGCGGCTACCCGGCCAGCAGCGGCCAGTTCGTCGGCATGCCCGGCATGCACGGCACGTACGAGGCCAATATGGCGATGCAGCACTGCGACGTGCTGCTGGCCATCGGCGCCCGTTTCGATGACCGCGTGATCGGCAACCCCAAGCACTTCGCCCAGAACGCGCGCAAGATCATCCATATCGATATCGATCCCTCGTCGATCTCCAAGCGCGTGCGCGTGGATGTCCCGATCGTCGGTAACGTCAAGGACGTCCTGGCCGACCTCAGCGCGCAGTACGACATTGCTGCAGCCGAGCACAAGCCCGCCCCGATCGCCAAGTGGTGGGAGCAGGTCGAGTCCTGGCGCGGCAAGGAATGCCTGAAGTTCGCCAACTCGGACGAAGTCATCAAGCCGCAGTTCGTGGTGGAAAAGCTCTGGGAAGTGACTGGCGGCGACGCCTTCGTGACTTCCGACGTGGGCCAGCACCAGATGTGGGCCGCGCAGTACTACAAGTTCGACAAGCCGCGCCGCTGGATCAACTCCGGCGGCCTGGGCACCATGGGCGTGGGCCTGCCGTACGCCATGGGCGTGCAGATGGCCAATCCTGGACACGACGTCGCCGTCATCACCGGCGAAGGCTCCATCCAGATGAACATCCAGGAACTGTCGACCTGCCATCAGTACCGCCTGACGCCGAAGATCATCTGCCTGAACAACCGCTTCCTGGGCATGGTCCGGCAGTGGCAGCAGATCGACTACGGTTCGCGCTACTCCGAGTCCTACATGGATTCGCTGCCCGATTTCGTCAAGGTGGCCGAGGCCTATGGCCACGTGGGTCTGCGCATCGAACGCCCGGCGGACGTCGAGCCGGCGCTGCGCGAAGCGTTCAAGAAGCACAAGGATCGCCTGGTGTTCCTGGACTTCATCACCGACCGCACCGAAAACGTGTGGCCGATGGTCAAGGCCGGCCGCGGGCTGACCGAAATGCTGCTTGGCTCTGAAGACCTGTAAGGAGGCCACCCATGAAGCACGTGATTTCCGTCCTCCTCGAAAACGAACCCGGCGCGCTGTCGCGCGTGGTGGGCCTGTTTTCCGCGCGGGGCTACAACATCGAGACCCTGACCGTGGCACCCACCGAGGACTCCACGCTGTCGCGCATGACCATCGTGACCACCGGTTCCGATGAAATCATCGAGCAGATCACCAAGCACCTGAACCGCCTGGTGGATGTGGTCAAGGTCGTCGACCTGACCGAAGGCGCGCACATCGAGCGCGAGCTGATGCTCGTGAAGGTGCGCGCGGTCGGCAAGGAGCGCGAGGAAATGAAGCGCATGGCGGATATCTTCCGCGGCCGCATCATCGACGTGACCGACAAGTCCTACACCATCGAATTGACCGGGGTGCAGGAAAAAGTACAGGCCTTCCTGGAGGCCCTGGACCGCAGTGCAATCCTTGAAACCGTGCGCACCGGCGTGTCCGGCATCGGACGCGGTGAACGGATTTTGAAGATTTGACCGGCCTTCCAGGCCAAGCCGCACCCTACATCTGAATTAAACAAATATCCAAAATACTGGAATCTGGAGCACAACCATGAAAGTTTTCTACGACAAAGACTGCGATCTCTCCCTGGTCAAGGGCAAGACTGTTGCCATCATCGGCTACGGCTCGCAAGGCCACGCGCACGCGCAGAACCTGCATGAGTCCGGCGTGAAGGTCGTGGTCGGCCTGCGCAAGGGCGGCGCCTCGTGGAACAAGGCCGCCAACGCCGGCCTGGAAGTCAAGGAAGTCGCCGACGCCGTCAAGTCCGCCGACATCGTCATGATGTTGCTGCCCGACGAGAACATCGCCTCGGTCTACAACAAGGAAGTGCACGCCAACATCAAGCCCGGCGCCGCCCTGGCGTTTGCCCACGGCTTCAACGTGCACTACGGCCAAGTCGTGCCGCGTGAAGACATCGACGTCATCATGATCGCCCCGAAGGCCCCGGGCCACACCGTGCGCAACACCTACAAGCAAGGCGGCGGCGTGCCCCATCTGGTGGCCGTGTACCAGGACAAGTCGGGCGCCGCGCGTGACGTGGCCCTGTCGTACGCCAGCGCCAACGGCGGCGGCCGTGCCGGCATCATCGAAACCAACTTCCGCGAAGAAACCGAAACCGACCTGTTCGGCGAACAGGCCGTGCTGTGCGGCGGTACCGTTGAACTGATCAAGGCTGGTTTCGACACGCTGGTGGAAGCCGGCTACGCGCCCGAAATGGCGTACTTCGAGTGCCTGCACGAACTGAAGCTGATCGTCGACCTGATCTATGAAGGCGGCATCGCCAACATGAACTACTCGATCTCGAACAACGCCGAGTTCGGCGAGTACGAAACGGGTCCGAAGATCGTCACCGACGAAACCCGCAAGGCCATGCGCCAGTGCCTGACGGACATCCAGACCGGCGAATACGCCAAGAAGTTCATCCTGGAAAACACCGCCGGCGCTCCGACGCTGACCTCGCGCCGCCGCATCAACGCGGAATCGCAGATCGAGCAAGTGGGCGGCAAGCTGCGCGCCATGATGCCCTGGATCGCCGCCAACAAGCTGGTGGACAAGTCCAAGAACTGATCCATGCCACTGCGCGGGGCTTGCCCCGCGCAATCAGGGTCGAAGCGGCATGCCTGCGAGGGCATGCCGCTTTTTTTTGCAGGCTTCCCGTCGATCGGCCGGGCACGCGGCTTGCTTCGCCCCGCAAGCGGGGCCAGATGGGTTAACCTTTCAGTGTTCGTTGTAAGTTATTGAGACCATGCCCAATTTTTCCATGCGCGATTCCGAGAACCGCCACCGCGGCATTTACCTGCTGCCCAACGCGTTCACCACCGCCGCACTGTTCGCGGGGTTCTATGCCGTCGTGCAGGCCATGAACGACCGCTTCGAAGTGGCCGCCATCGCCATTTTCGCGGCCATGGTGCTGGACGGCATGGACGGCCGGGTCGCCCGCCTGACCAACACCCAGTCCGCGTTTGGCGAGCAATACGACTCCCTGTCCGACATGACCTCCTTCGGCGTCGCGCCCGCGCTGGTCATGTACGAATGGATCCTGAACGACCTGGGCCGCTGGGGCTGGCTGGCCGCGTTCGTCTATGTCGCCGGCGCCGCGCTGCGTCTGGCGCGCTTCAACACCAACATCGCCGTGGTCGACAAGCGCTACTTCCAGGGCTTGCCCAGCCCGGCGGCCGGTGCGCTGGTGGCGGGCTTCGTCTGGCTGGCCGTGGACAACAAGCTGCCCATCCATGACAGCCTGATGGCCTGGGCGGCGTTCACGCTGACCATGTACGCGGGCATTTCCATGGTGTCGAACGCGCCGTTCTTCAGCGGCAAGAGCTTCGCCCTGGGCCGCAGCGTGCCGTTCTGGGGCATCCTGCTGGTAGTGGCCGTATTCGTTTTCGTGTCCAGCGATCCTCCGGTCGTGCTGTTCGGCCTGTTCGTGCTGTACGGCCTGTCGGGCTGGATCATGTGGGCCTGGCGCTGGAACCGCGCGCGCCGCCTGACGCAGGAACGCCGCAACCAATCTTCGTGATTGGCGGCAATCTTGAAAAACAAAACCCGCCGGATGGCGGGTTTTGTTTTTCAAGGGCGGGGGAATCAGCGCCACATGAACCGGTCGTCGTCGTACATGGGATCCGGGCCGGGATGGAAGTGCGTCAGCCTGTTGCCGTCGCGGCTCATGTACACGTACATCAGCGAGTTCCAGACCCCGTTTTCCTTGTAACGGTACGACCAGACCACCTCGCGCTTCTCGCCCAGGCCGGCTTCCTCTATGCGCGCGGGTGGGCCGAATTCGCAGCGCACGCGGTCGGGACTCCATTCGCCTTCGCTCAGCACCTTGAAATGCGCATCCGTCAGCAGCGGCACCACCTGGCCCACGCGCCCATCGGTGCCGACATTGGTACCCCAGGCATATTGGCCCATGGGCTGCTGCGTCCAGATCACGCGCCGTCCGCCATTGGCTTGCGGGCATTCGAAGTTGGGTTGGCCGAACTGGGTCAGCACGTCGGCGTAGGGCGTGCCGGGAGGAATCTGGGCCATGTTCGCGCAGGCGGCCAGCCCGGCCAATGCGGCGGCGGCCAGCGCCAGGCGGGCGCCTTTGTAATATTTAGACATGTCTTGCTCCTTACGTGGCATCGCGGCCTGCAGCGGGGCAGGCGGCCCTCATTGGGGTAATTCTAGCGAATCAGCTATAATCATCGAGCTTTATCAAGTGTATTGATCTTGCAACATCCTTTGCGCTGGCCGCAGAGCTGGTCCAGGTGCCAGGCCCCGGTGTCGAAACACCGCGTCCACACCCGGGTTCCAGGCTTCTGTTTGAGTCATCAATGGCAGCAGTGAGAAAGCGAATTCCGCCAGGTTCGCGCAAAATTTTTCCAAACCACGTCAGGGCGCCTCGGCCCTGTCGCATGTCCGAAGAGGTCATAAATGTCTGTAGCTGACATCAAGAAATCCGATATCGTCGCGCAATTCCAACGCGCTCAAGGCGATACCGGCTCCCCCGAAGTTCAGGTGGCTCTGCTCACCGCCCGCATCAACGAACTGACCGGTCACTTCAAAGAACACATGAAGGACCATCACTCGCGCCGCGGTCTGCTCCGTATGGTCAGCCGTCGCCGCAAGCTGCTCGACTATCTCAAGGGCCGCAATCCCGATTCGTACCGCGCACTGATCGAAAAACTCGGTCTGCGCAAGTGATCGACGGGGCTGGCTCCCCATGACGCAACCGTGGTCGGTGCGACGTATGTCGCGACGGCCACGGTTTTTCATTTGTAAGGAATAATCGTCATGTTCAACAAAGTGACAAAATCGTTCCAGTACGGCCAGCACACGGTCGTCCTGGAAACTGGCGAGATCGCTCGCCAGGCCTCCGGCGCCGTTGTGGTGTCGATCGAGGACACCGTCGTCCTGGCCACCGTCGTGGCTTCCAAGAAGGCCAAGCCGGGTCAAACGTTTTTCCCGCTGACCGTTGACTACATCGAGAAGACCTACGCCGCCGGCCGCATCCCGGGTGGCTTCTTCAAGCGCGAAGGCAAGCCCTCCGAGAAGGAAACGCTGACCTCGCGCCTGATCGACCGTCCCCTGCGTCCGCTGTTCCCCGAAGACTTCTACAACGAAGTCCAGGTGGTCATCCATACGCTGTCGGTCAATCCTGAAATCGATCCTGACATCCCCGCCATGATCGGCGCCTCGGCCGCGCTGGCCATCTCGGGCATCCCGTTCAACGGCCCGATCGGCGCCGCGCGCGTGGGCTACATCGATGGCCAGTACGCCATCAACCCGACCGCCTCGCAGCTGAAGTCGTCCAAGCTGGACCTGGTCGTCGCCGGCACCGAAAACGCCGTGCTGATGGTGGAATCCGAAGCCGACCAGCTGTCCGAAGAAATCATGCTGGGCGGCGTGGTCTACGGCCACCAGCAAATGCAGGCCGTCATCAACGCCATTCACGAACTGGTGAAGGACGCCGGCAAGCCCGATTGGGACTGGCAAGCGCCCGCCAAGGACGAAGCCCTGATCGCCGCGGTCACCGCCGCTGCCCAGGAAGGCCTGAACGCCGCCTACCAGATCCGCGAAAAGCAGGCTCGTACCACCAAGCTGCGCGAAGTGTCGGCTGACGTGTCGGCCAAGCTGGCTGCCGCCGCCGCCGAAAAGGGCGAAGCGGCGCCGGACGCCGTTGCTGTCGACAACATCATGTTCTCGCTGGAATCCGCCATCGTGCGCGGCCAGATCCTGAACGGCGAGCCCCGCATCGACGGCCGCGACACCCGCACCGTGCGTCCCATCAGCGTGCGTCTGGGCGTGCTGCCCCGCGCACACGGCAGCGCGCTGTTCACCCGTGGTGAAACCCAGGCGCTGGTCGTGGCCACGCTGGGCACCAAGCAGGATGAGCAGATCATCGACGCGCTCATGGGCGAGTACCGCGACCGCTTCATGCTGCACTACAACATGCCTCCGTTCGCCACCGGCGAAACGGGCCGCATCGGTGTGCCCAAGCGCCGCGAAATCGGCCACGGCCGCCTGGCCAAGCGCGCGCTGATCCCGCTGCTGCCGGCTCCGGAAGACTTCCAGTACACCATCCGCATCGTCTCGGAAATCACCGAGTCCAACGGCTCGTCGTCGATGGCTTCGGTCTGCGGCGGCTCGCTGGCCATGATGGACGCCGGCGTGCCGGTCAAGGATCACGTGGCCGGCGTGGCCATGGGCCTGATCCTGGACGGCGGCAAGTTCGCCGTGCTGACGGACATCCTGGGCGACGAAGATCACCTGGGCGACATGGACTTCAAGGTTGCGGGCACCGAGAACGGCGTCACCGCACTGCAGATGGACATCAAGATCCAGGGCATCACCAAGGAAATCATGCAAGTGGCGCTGGCTCAGGCCCGCGAAGGCCGCCTGCACATCCTGGGCAAGATGAAGGAAGCGCTGGACGGTTCGCGCGGCGAGCTCTCGGCTTTCGCTCCGCGCATGCTGACCATCAAGATCAACCCCGAGAAGATCCGCGACGTGATCGGCAAGGGCGGCGCCACCATCCGCGCGCTGACCGAAGAAACCGGCACGCAGATCGACATCTCCGACGACGGCACGATCGTGATCGCCAGCGTCGACGAAGCGCAGGCCAAGGAAGCCCAGCGCCGCATCGTCGAACTGACCGCCGACGTCGAAGTGGGCCAGATCTACGAAGGCGCCGTGCTGCGCCTGCTGGATTTCGGCGCCATCGTGCAAGTGCTGCCGGGCCGCGACGGCCTGCTGCACATCTCGGAAATCGCCAACTACCGCATCGCCAACATCAACGATGTGCTGAAGGTCGGCCAGCAAGTCCGCGTCAAGGTCATCGAGGCCGACGACAAGGGCCGCCTGCGCCTGTCCATCAAGGCCATCGGCGGCATCGAGCAGCAGCAATCCGCTGCGGCCCCCGAAGCCGCCCCGCAATCGGAACCGCAAGCTGAATAAGCCTGCTTGACCGGTAGTATGAAACGGCGCCTTCGGGCGCCGTTTTTCATGCGCCGGCCTGGGCCGCGACGGCCGGTCCTGATTCATCTTCTTGCTTCTTCAGACCCCGGACATCTCCCAACTGCGCTTACCTTCCTGTAAAGTCTTGCGCGAGAGCGAGGCCCCCCGACCACGGAGGATGGCCCGCGCGACGTGGCAAAGAAGGGGGAAACGGATGGGCAAGGCATGACGGCGTGGGCCAGATCCGCCAGTGCCGCGGCGCTGCTTGCGGCCTTGCTGAGCGGCTGCATGAGCAGCCCCGCGCCGGGCAAGGGCGGTCCCAAGAGCGAAGACATGTCCGCCGACCAGTTCGGCCAGACCGACTTCAACCGCACCGTCACGCTGGAGGTGCGCGACAACCTGGCCAGCCTGTATGTCCTGCTGGACAAGCTCTACCGCCGCAATCCGCGCGAGTGGCGCAAGTCCGGCGCGCCCGATCTGGCCAAGGCGGTGTCGCTGGTCAAGCATTCCATCGAGGTCCGCGTCCCGCCCAAGGACCTGGCGGGGCTGCGCGATATCCAGATCCTGGCCGTGTCCCTGGACCCCAACTATTCCGGCGACCGGGTCGGCGCTTTCATCTACGGCCTGGCCGACACCATCATCGCGGCCCACAACGGCAAAACCCGCCTGTACGCCACCGACGCGCTGGACGGGCAGCGGGTCTACAATGCCGCACGGAACGTCGAGGCAGCCGCCTGGCTGCTGGCGTCGCGCCGCAATACCCAGGGCGAACCCTTGCTGCTGGCCAACGAAATGTCCCAGAACGCCACCAACCTCAGCTTTGAACGCGAATTCGGCGCCATCATCGGCCGCCTGGATCTGATCGCGAATCTGCTGGGCGAGAACACGCGGCGCATCGGGATCAACTACGCGCAGGGCCTGCTGCTGTTCAATTTCCTGCCGGTGCGCTAACAGGATTTCCATCGTGATCGATATCGCCTCCATTCAGACCGCCCGCGAGAACCTGCGCGGCCAGGTGCTGAAGACCCCGTTTACCCTGTCCCGCACGCTGTCCGACATCTTCGGCGCGGAGATCTGGCTGAAGTTCGAGAACCTGCAGTTCACGGCTTCGTTCAAGGAGCGCGGCGCGCTCAACCGCATGCTGACGCTGTCGGAAGAAGAACGCGCCAAGGGCGTGATCGCAGTGTCCGCCGGCAACCACGCGCAGGGCGTGGCCTACCATGCCCAGCGCATGGGCGTGCCGGCCGTGATCGTGATGCCGCGCTTCACCCCCACCGTCAAGATCGCCAACACGCGCCGCTTCGGCGCCGAGGTGGTGCTGGCCGGCGATACCTTCGACGACGCCAAGGCGCGCGGCTACGAGCTGGCGCAGGAGCGCGGCCTGATCATGATCCACCCGTACGACGACGAGGCGGTCATATCCGGGCAGGGCACGGTGGCGCTGGAAATGCTGGAAGACCAACCGCAGCTGGACACCCTGGTCGTCGCCATCGGCGGCGGCGGCCTGATCTCCGGCATCGCCACCGCGGCCAAGGCGCTCAAGCCCGGCATCGAGATCATCGGTGTGCAGACCGAGCGCTTCCCGTCCATGTACGCGGCCGTCAAGGGCGTGTCCATGCCGCAGGGCGCGTACACCATTGCCGAAGGCATCGCGGTGAAGTCGCCGGGCGCGCTGACCCAGCCCATCGTGACGCAATTGGTCGATCGCCTGGAGCTGGTCAGCGAAAGCGATATCGAACACGCCATCGTGGTGCTGCTGGAAATCGAGAAATCGGTGGTCGAAGGCGCGGGCGCCGCAGGCCTGGCCGCGCTGCTGCGCGCGCAGGAAGAGGGCAGCGACCGCTACAAGGGCAAGCGCATCGGCCTGGTGCTGACGGGCGGCAACATCGACCCGCTGATGCTGGGCGAACTGATCGAGCGCGGCATGGTGCGAGCAGGCCGCCTGGCGCGTATCCGCGTGGACCTGCGCGACCTGCCGGGCGCGCTGGCACACGCCACCAAGCTCATCGCCGACGCGCAGGCCAACATCACCGAAGTGCACCACCAGCGCGCGTTCACGTCATTGCCGGTGCGCAATGTCGAGGTGGATTTCGTGCTGCAGACGCGCGGCCACGAGCACATCCAGGAAGTGATCGACATACTGAACGCGGCGGGCTTTGCCGCCAGCAACCACGACCACTGAGCGCGCCGGCGCGGTTCAGGCGGCGCCGTTCTGCGCGGCGTCGCGCGCCAGCAGGTTCTTCAGGCCGTACAGGCGCTCGCGGTGCAGCGTCGCCGACAGCGGCTCGGGCTCGCGCCCCAGCGCCACATAGTCCGCGGGCACCTGTGCCGCCGCCGCGCGGATGGCATCGGGCGCGGCCTGCCACCACTGCGTCAGCATGCGGTCGGGGTTGTAGACGTCCAGCCCCTGGCGCCGCAGTTCGGAACGATTGAAATCCTTCAGATTCCAGGTCAGCACCTGCACCACAGGCGGCTGCTGCAGGCCGCAGCGCGCGCGCCGCGCCAGGCCGGCCGCGATCACGTGGAAGTCCTTGGGATCGCTGTAGCGCAAGGACGCCTCGTAGACCTGGGTGTCCGTTTCGCGGGCGCCGGGAAAGCGCGCGTTCATGTCGTCCCAGAGTTCCATCATCACCTCCGGCGGGATCTCCCAGATGCGCGAGGCGTTGCGGCGCCATTCCTCGCCGATGCGGTCGGTCCAGACCGGCGTGTACACGCCGGCCTCGGCCAGCCTGAGCAGCAGGCGGCGCAGGATGCCGGACATGAGGACGCAGGCGTCGAGGACGATGAAGGGCGGGGGGGAGGAAGCGGCGGTCAAGTGGGGTCTGAAGCCCCGCCGGCGCACGGCAGGCAGGGCGGAAACGTGGAAAACGAGGCGCAAGAATAACGTTTTTGGAAGCGGCCCGGGGCCGGCTGCCGTGCGCAAGAGGGGCGGCAGGCTCTAACCGAGTTCGGCGCGCACCGCATTGCACAGGCTCACCAGGTTGCGCCGCGACACCAGGCACTGCTTGAGCGGGGTATCGATGGCGTAGAAATAGATATTGGCGAGAAAGCCATAGAGCCCCGCGTCCACGCTGCCCGGATTGGGGCCGAACATGAAGCCGTTGTCGCCCAGCAGGCTGGAGATGGCCTCCAGGTCGGCGATCCCGCGGGCATAGGCGTCTTCGGGGGCATAACGGCCTATGCCTTGGTAGTGATAGCGCTGGAAGTTGTACTGGCGGGCGGCTTCCAGCTGCTCGGGTTTGACGTCCGGATGGGCGTCCAGCAGCGCCTTGCGGAAGATTGGCCAATAGCGGTCGTCGCGCCAGCGCGAATAGGACATGACCCAGTACAGATCGTCCAGCGCGCGGCGCACCAGCAGGTCCTGCCGCTGCTGCTCGGGCGTGAGGGAATCGTCGATGGTCAGTTCGTACTGGCGCTTCAGGTGGGCGATGATGGCGTCGCTGTCGCCGATGCGCAGATCGCCGTCGGCGATATAGGGCAACTGGCCGCGCGGCGCGGACTGCACGTCCAGCGTATGCCGATGGTCGAACGGCAAGCGGCACAGCTTCAGGAAGGCGTAGATCTTCAGGCCGTAGGGGTTGTTGTCTTCCAGCCCATAGAGTCCGGGGTACGAATAGAGGGTGATCATGGCGCGCTCCCTGATTACCGGACTAGATTAGATCGGCGGGGCGAATTTTGCGCGCTTCAGTTTGACGAGGCAGGCGTTCGCCGGTTTGCGACGAAGGGGGGACGCCTGTCCTGTGGCGGGGTGGTGCCCGAGACCGGACACCACAAACCCAGTATTTATGCGGCTTGCGAGGGCGTTTGGCGTAATGATGGCGTGCGCCGCCCGTCGGGTGCCTGCCGGCTTTCCTCGATCCATTCGAGGATCTCGGCCCGGTCGTAGAGCTTCCGGCCCCCAATTCGAAACGCTCGCGGGAAGTCCTCGCGCTTGCAGATCCGATTGCGCACGTGGGCCGGGTTCATGCCGCCGAGCAGTTCGGCGATCTTGTTGGTGTCGATCAGGTCGCGCTCGGTCATGGCGATCATTCCTCGTCGGGTTGAATGTGGAGAACGTGGGCGGCGATGGCCTGGCGGATTCTCGGCATATCGCGGAGCGCCCAATATGTGGCCAGCCTGGTGCGCTGGACGGGCTGGATGCCAAGCGCCAACAGCGCACTGGCTGTGGGGCGCATACCCGCCAGGCGCTCACCGACCTGCGTGGTGGTCAGGACCCGGACGCCGTGGTGCAGTTCGACCTGCTCTCGAAGCATTGAGCTTTCGTTCGGCGCCGCGGCCGGTGCTTGGTGTTGGGCTGCGTGTGCCATTACTGCTCCTTGTTGTCGATGTGCACGCCGATGGCGTAGACCGTGACCGGTTCAGGGCCGAAGTGCGGGTGCGTGATGGTCTTGATGGTGTAGCCCTGCCAGG